>Ga0209639_1000006_pt1 | contig 398483 bp, 318 predicted proteins | sample EPASupsiteHSE605_FD_187268 | JGI IMG/M metagenome (GOLD analysis project Ga0209639, IMG submission 187268) | Bioremediated contaminated groundwater from EPA Superfund site, New Mexico - Sample HSE6-05 (SPAdes) (version 2) | ecosystem: Environmental > Aquatic > Deep subsurface > Groundwater >... | reverse complement strand
AAGGTGGTTATAGCGTTGGGGTTCCACCTCTTCCCATTCCGAACAGAGAAGTTAAGCCCACCCACGCCGATGGTACTGCGTATAGTGGGAGAGTAGGTAGCCGCCGTTTTACAAGAGGAGTTAGTTCATTTGAACTGACTCCTCTTTTTTTTGCTATATACCCGATCAATCAGGAAAGCTTGGCAGATTGTTGTAGAGAAGATAATAATATTATAAGATTAAATATTTTAATCTTATAACAAGTATCTATTTATCAGCATTTTTCTTTAACCATTCCAATCTGCGCATGTCTGGTAAATGTTTTACAGAAAAGTTCTCGAATTTTACATTAAAACCTGTGCCATCCGGACTTGCAGCCATTAGGCCTACTTTCACTGGAATATTGTCTTGTAACCATGCATTTCGCATCATTATATAGGTTTTGTCATCAAAAGAATAGAAAATTTCCACTGCGTCAAGTCGTCTAACGGCTTTAATCCATACGTATGGGATGGCTTTGTCTAATGAAATAACGCTCCAATCGCTGGTTTTGTGGGTAACAACAGAACTGAGGTTGAATTTCCCATCCACAAATTCGATACCGGCTTTGATGTAGTTTTCGTGATCGATGCGAAGCATTATTCCCGCTTGATCAAAGCGCTCCTTATAATTCCCCGTAATTTTTACTTTTGCCTCAAATTCTCCTCCGTAAGTGCTGTAATAAAAGGGAGCGTCGTCAATGGTAAAACCATAATGTGAGATTCTCCAATAGTCGCTTTGAGGGGTTACAAAAATGGATAGTGCCTTGTCCTTTATTTCCCACACTTCGGGTTCATTGAACCATTGCATTTTATCCAACGTTTGCGCATAACCTGTTTGCGCTGCAATTGCTATCAGTAAGCTGAATAAAACTCTTTTCTTTTTCATGTTATTTATTTTAATAAATTATAGCTTATAGTTACACTAAGTAAGACCTCATTTGCTTCTTTCATGGACTATAAAAGCTTTATTTTAATTACATTTGCAAATGTAATGTCTTATTAAGAAACGGACAATACTGATTAATAACCATTTTATATCGTCTTTTATGGATATTGTGAGCAAGTTGAATGATGAATTGTTGAAACAATCATTTTCGGAAGAACATATGCAACAGGAATGCCTGAATGAGAGTAAACAAATGGCCTTCAATTACGCAAGAATAGAGAATTCTATAGCCGTTATCTTATCAATAAGTGTAAACACCGTAAACAGGCATCGACAGAATATTTTGGAAAAGCTCCAAGTGAACAATTCAATTGAAGCTTGCCGTATCGGAAAAGAACTAAATTTATTTTGAAAGGTCTTATTTTAAAACCATTTCATTTTTTTAGAACTTAACTATCACTGTGCCCGAATCGGTGGGGAGGTTGGCTATGCCTTCACTAATGTAGAAGTGTCCCAGCTTTTGTTTATCGCCGGTATTGTACATTTCTTTTAGATTAGGGTATTTATCAAGTACAATTTTATCGACTGAGTCGTTGTCCATAATTACTGCCTTTCCAAATATCCTCATACATTGGCCTTTTGAATTAATGGAAGCTATCTGTACATTAGGATTATTCTTTATTTGCCGGAAGGATGCTTTTTGTTCGCCGATATGGAACCAAAGCTTTCCTTCGTAGTTAAGAGCTATGCCGATGGGGCGTACTGCCGGAGCATCGTTTTCGATGGTAGCCAGAAAATAAGGATGACAATCCTTCAGAAAATCGGACACTTTGGTAAGACCTTCTTCTTTCGAAATGGCAAGTACAGTGGCAGGCTCGCTGCTTGCTCCGGTAATGGCATCGGTCTCCGCTACCTTGGTTTCTGCTTCTTTTACTGTAGTTTCAGTTTCTTCTTTTACCGTGGTGCTGGTACATGCCGCAAAACTAATGCCGGCGATAAGGATAAATAAAGTTTTTTTGATCATAAGAATTTCATTTAGTGATGAATATAAATACGTGGTTGAAAGCAAAGATAATACAATTTTGATAAATGATTCATCAAACAAATAAAGTTTGCTAATTGTTTTATTTTAAGTGGATTCTATAATCTGATATGCCTTATTAAACTAAATCTTATGAAAACGAAACTTGTATTTTTTTTATTGCTCCTTCCTTTATTTGCTTGCACCACGCAAACAACCCCTTCGCTCACAAAAGCCGAAAAAGACAAAATTCAGGGCGAGGTGAAAGCGGTTGCCGACGAGATTCGCAAAGCATGTAACGAGGTAAATGCCGATGCGTTGATTGGCTCTATACAGGAGTCGCCCGACTTTCTTTACATGGTTAACGGAGGTTCAGTAGATTATAAGGGATTTGTTGAAATAGTAAAACCCATGTTTGCCGAAATGACCAGTCAGAAGATTACATTGTTGGACGAGAAATTTACTTTTCCGGATAATTCGAGCGTTCTGTATGCGGCAAACTATTCGGATACGGTATATTACAAGGATGGACGTGTTACCCTTGATGAATCGGGTATATGGACCATGCTCTTTAAAAACACGGACAAAGGGTGGAAGATGGTGTTTGGATCGGAAACATTTGTCACCAGACCAGTTTCGGATAAAGGAACGGGTGGCCTTAACCAGTTGGAGCTTATTAGACAATTTACCGGTACCTGGAAAGGCGATATGGGCGCGGATACTTCTTACGTATGGTCTACCAATGGTATTTACAAGGACAATGCCTTGCTTTTTGATCTTAAAATGATAGTAAAAGGAAAGCCAGTAGCAGAAGGGAAGTCGACCGTTGTGTTCGATAAACGAAGCGGCAAGTTTATAGAAACGGAACAGATAAAAGGGGCCGACCCGGTTATTTATGCCTGGTGGTTTACTTCTGAAAACACAGAGAACACAGTTATGATAAACGATATTGGCAATCCGGGCAAAGCAGCGGCGAAGTCGATAATCGAGTTTGGAAAAGACTACACAGCCAAACAAACCTGGTACAAAAACAACAAGGAAGTATGGACAGTTAACTTTACCCGCCAGAAGTAGAATACCGATGTACTGACAGTAAAAAGAGAGAACAGGTTCGTGCGCGGACCGGCTCTCTCTTTTTTTGTAACAGAATAATAGTTGTAAAAAATTCTGTAATAGTGTTTATATTGCTTATTTTTACCGGATCATCTAAAAGGTAAAAAATGTATTCGATTACGGAAATGGATGACCGGGAGTTGTTTTGTAAATTGCAGCAAGGTGATGGCAAGGCTTTCGAAGCCATATACGAAAAATATCACCGCTTGCTGTACGCTTTTGCGCTGCGTCATCTGGAGAGCCGCGATATGGCCGAAGATGCAGTGCAACAGGTATTTGTCCATTTGTGGGAGATTCATACGGATATTTATGTGAATATCAGTCTGCGCAACTATCTCTATACGATGATAAAAAATCATATACTGAACCTGATCCGAAGCGAAAATACCACGTTTGTGAGAAATTACGAACTGGCGGAAGCTAAGCAAGATTACTGTGAGGACCTGGATGATAAAATAGATAAGAAAGAACAGATGGCCATGCTCTACAAAGCCATAGCCAGTCTGCCGGAACAGAAAAGGGTTGTCTGCATGCTCAAGATGGAGGGAACGTTAACCAACCAGGAAATTGCCGATAAGCTGAATATAAGCATCAACACGGTAAAGACTCACTACCTGCAAAGCATACAGAAACTAAAGGAGTGCATGAGCAAAATGTTAATATTTCTTTTCTTTATCACCCATTTACTCCTGATTTGTGTCAATCTATATACTATAGGATAAGAATATGGACAAAGCTGAAAATAAAGACCTGAAAAAAGATATCGGTGAAATAGCCAAAGTGGCTTCACCCTCCAAAGTAGCACGCTGGCTGGCAACCGACGATGGCCAAGAGGTATTGTCGCGCGTAATGGACGACGATTTTGCCGGTATGGAACGCGAGGGCGAACTGTATATAGATCCTTCGGAAATTCCGTCGGATAAGATGCACAAGCAGATAATGCAACGGATAAACGGACGCAAGCTGCGCCGCACCCTCCTGCGCGTAGCAGCAGTGCTGATCCCTTTTATTTTTATAACAGGATTGTATTGGATGATAAGCTCGCGGGTTGATTTATTTGGAACCGAGGAGTATACAGAAATATATGTTCCCAAAGGCGAACAGCTGCAGATGGCATTTCAGGACGGAAGCAAGGTGTTTCTGAATTCGGATACCCGGCTGAAATATCCGAGGAAGTTTGGCCTGGGAGACCGCCGTGTTTATCTGGAAGGCGAAGGCTATTTTATGGTTGAGAAGAATCCGGACCGTCCGTTTGTGGTGTCGGTTAACGGGGGAGAGGTGAAAGTACTTGGAACAAGCTTTAACGTGAACGCCTATCCCGGAGCCGAAGAAGTTACCTTGTTGCTTGATAAGGGAAAGATTGACTGGATTACGCCTGCCAGGAAAAATTACGCCATGAAGCCCGGAGATAAACTGGTGTATAACCTGGCCAACGGTAAGTGTACTATTTCGGCAAATACCGATGCCAAAGAACTGACGGGATGGAAGAACGATATTATTATCTTTAGAAATACGTCGCTGGAAAGTGCTCTTACTACCCTTCAGCGTTGGTACAACGTGGAATTTTCCATAACCGATACCAGTCTTCTTAAATATTCGTTCACCCTGGAGTCGGGAAAAAGCTCGCTGGACGAGATATTGAAGGAAATGGAAATGGTTTCGCCGGTACAGTTTATACCAGGAAAAGACACAATTACAGTGTCCCGTAAATAAGTTTGCCTTGTTGTAATTATTTAAAAAAAAATGCATTTTGTATCACCCGTTTCATTTTTAAGTGTGTCTACTCATAAAGAACTTAATGTTATAAACTTTAAAACTTACTATTTATGAGGAACAGATTTTTTATACTACTATTCTTTGTCCTTATAGGAATGAGCACTGCGTTTGCTCAGAAGGTGACATTGAATCTTCAGAAAGTGAAACTTGAAAATGTGCTTTCTTCCATTACAAAGCAAACGGGGCTGACTTTTGTTTACAGTCAGCCGGTAATTAATCCCAATCAGATTGTTAGTGTAAACGCGAAGAACGAAGAGGTTGCTTCCGTGCTGAAAAGAATTCTCGACCACAACAAGGTGGAAGTGGAAATTGCCAACAAAAAAATTTACCTTAAACCTAAAAACCAACCCATCCAACCCAAAGGCAAGTCAGGGATAATATCGGGCAAGGTGCTTGATGGAAAAGGCGAAGCAATTATTGGTGCCAGTATCCTTGTAAAAGGTACCACCAACGGAACAATCACTGACCTGGATGGAAATTTCTCGCTGACCGATGTTTCTTCCAATGCCGACCTTATTGTATCTTACATTGGATTTAAATCGCAGAATATTGCTCTTGAAGGCAAAAACGAGCTGAACGTTCGGATGCAGGAAGATACACAGTTAATTGACGAAGTGGTGGTGGTGGGTTATGGTACACTGAAAAAGAGCGATGTAACCGGAGCCATTTCATCTGTTAAGGGATCAGATATTACCAACCGCCTGCAAAGCAATCCGGCTGAAGCACTTGCCGGACAGGTTTCGGGGGTGAACATCATGCGTCAGGGCGGTAACGCAGGTTCGGGAGTGGACATCAAGATCCGTGGCGTAAGTACCTTCGCTAACAACGAGCCTTACTGTCTTGTGGACGGATTTCCAATGGACATAAACAATGTAAACCCTACCGATATTGCCTCCATGGAGGTGCTTAAAGATGGTGCGGCTGCGGCTATTTATGGTTCGCGTGCAGCCAATGGGGTAATTCTTATTACAACCAAGAACGGCAAAAAAGGAGATGTGGTGGTAGACTTTAACGCTTACGTGGGTATTTCGGCTGTAACCAACAGCCTGGATATGCTGGATGCCGATGGATATCAAAAAGTACACACACAAATGTATCAGAATGCCGGAAAGCCTCTGCCTTCATATATCGGAGCTTCCGATAATGCGAACACGGACTGGTTCGACCTGATGAGTCGTAATGCACTGACACAGAATTATTCTGTAGGTGTGCGCGGTGGATCGGATAACTCAAAGTATTCCATCTCTTTCACCCGCTCGGACGAAGAGGGAATCATGCTGGGCAACAAGTATGTGCAGGACAATGCCCGTGCCCGTTATTCGTTTACCAAAAAGATTTTTACAGTAGATGCAAACCTAGGTCTGCAGTTCGTTGATAACCAGCAGCCACAGTATACGCTGAAGGAAATTTACGCCGTATCGCCGCTTGTTCCCGTTTATGATTCAACACAGGAAGAAGGTTACGGTTTGACAAACAAAAACGATTTGCCTGCCAACCACAACGTGATGGCCGATTACGATAATATAAAGGTAAAAAACAAGGATTATATCATGAGTGCCAACGTGGGTCTGGGAATCAAGCTTGCGCCTTGGCTGAACTTTAAATCGACCTACGGTTACCGTGGTTCGTTCAACAAGAATAGCTACCACACTCCTTCGTATACGCCTTCCATTCAGGACAAGGTGCTTTATCCTGAAAATTCGGAAACAAACATCTACTGGCAGGAGCAGATTCAGGAGAACGTGCTAACGTTTAACAAGGAATTGGGTCGCCACGATGTAACTGTGATGCTGGGTAACTCTATAAATGCAACCACATCCGACTGGCATACAGTGGCTGTTAACGGTTCCACTGGTGGTTTCCTTGATCCGGATTCGGAAACAATCGATGCGGGTATTGGTGGTAGTTTTTCTGGCGAAGGAAGTAATTACGAATACAACCGCGCTTCTTTCTTTGGCCGTGTAAACTATTCGTTCGATCATAAGTACCTGCTTCAGGTAACGGCTCGCCGCGACGGATCATCAAAGTTCGGGTCGGCTCGCCGCTGGGGTTTTTTCCCTTCTGTTGCCATCGGTTGGGCTATTTCTGAAGAAGGATTCTTCCCTAAGGATGGCTTGTTAAACTCATTGAAGTTCCGTGCTTCTTGGGGGCGTCTTGGTAACGAGAGTGCCCTTGGTTATTACGACTTCCAGACCTTGGTTACTACTGTGAATAAGAAATCGCAGGGTTATGTGCAGGGTGACTCCAAAACTCCCTGGCCGGGAAGTATTTCTACCGGAATGGCTAACAACGACCTGCAATGGGAAACTACGGATTCAAAGAACATCGGTTTTGATTACGGGTTGTTAAATAACCGTCTGACTGGTTCTGTAAACTATTACAATTCTACTACCAGCGATTTGCTTATTACTAAAGTGCTTGCTCCATCGGCTGGTTTGGACGATCCCACACTGAATGTGGGCAAGATCCGCAACTCGGGTTTCGAAATTGATTTAAAATGGAACGAGACCAAAGGTGAAATCACTTACGGAATAGGAATGAACTTATCCACTACTAAGAATCGTGTATTGGAGCTGGCTAACCAAAACCAGGTGCTTTATGGTACAGGTCTGAAATACGGTGATGCTCATTTCCCTACGCAGACACGCGTTGGAAAGCCTATCGGTGCCTACTATTTGTATCAGATGGACGGTATTTTTCAGAGTGAAGCAGAGGTACAAAACCACTTTGCGACGGTTGACGGTCAGAAGGTGCTTATCCAGCCGGATGCGGCTGCCGGAGATGTACGTTTCAAGGACATGAATGGTGACGGTCAGCTGACCGAAGATGATATGGTTTATTCGGGTTCGGGTATTCCAACTCTGGAAGCCAATTTGCTTTTAAACCTTGGCTGGAAGGGATTTGATTTTTCTGCCACCATTGGCAGTGCATGGGGTTCGGAGATATATAACGGTACAAACTATTTCTATGAAGCCATGAGTGCAGGAAGCAACTTCTTGTCTTCCACCCTAAATGCATGGACGGAATCCAATCACAGCAACACGATGCCTCGTGCCATTCTTAGTGATCCGAACGGAAATACGCGCGAAAGCACACGTTATCTCGAAAAAGCCGACTTTGTGAAGGTTCGCCAGATTCAGTTGGGTTATACCTTCCCCAAAGCTTTGACGCAAAAGATGCAGCTGGAACGCCTGCGCGTGTATGCCAGTGTAAACAACCTGTGTACGCTTACCGGTTATTCAGGAATCGATCCGGAATTCTCTCGTAAAAGTGTATTGGATACGGGTGTTGATAATTACATCTTCCCTTTTACCCGGTCGTATCTGTTCGGTATTCAACTATCATTCTAAGTACCTTTAAATGAATTCAGTTATGAAAAAAATAGTATCCTTATTCCTGCTATTCGCATCGGCGGTTTTTGTTTCATGTGATGATTTCCTTACTGTCGAATCGCCGGACAAGATTACGTCAGATAGTTTCTGGCGCAATGCCACAGATGCTGAAGCTGGTCTTGCCGCAGCTTACTCTCAGCTTGAATGTTCAACCGATACCTGGGCGTTTGCCGAAGTGAAATGGCCGGTGGAGGCATATCGCGAAGATATGATCCTTATTGGACGTGATGCTTCCAACTACGAAGATTGGGTGAAGTTGTTCGACTTTACATACAACGATTCAAATACGCAGCTTTCGGAATACTGGCGCATTCACTATACGGGTCTTAATTATTGCAACCAGGTGATTGCCATGGTTTCCGGGATTGATATGGATCCGGCTTACCGCGACCAGATTGTGAATGAAGCTACTTTCCTGAGAGGTTATTATCATATGAAATTGCTTCTTAACTGGGAAAAAATTATTCTGCGCGAGGAGTATATCAATTCGGCAAACCAGCTGGATATTCCTCTTTCTGAGCGCGCGGTTTGCTGGGAATCTGTGATCCGCGATTTAAAGCAGGCTACAAAACTGCCGGCCACACAGACAAGTGACCGTACCGGGCGTGCAACTTCGGGTGCTGCCTGGTCTTATCTGGGATGGGCTTATCTGACACGTGCGTACGAACAGCCAGCAACCAAAGACGCCGACCTGAAGGCTGCCCTTGAAGCGTTTGATAATGTAAAGGGTTATTCTCTGGAGAGCAATTTCCTGGGGATGTTTAACGGTACAAACGAAAATAGCAAAGAGTCGGTTTTTGAACTTCAGTTCACGCTTGATCGCAGCAACGGGGCACGTTACTACACGGAACTTCATTACTGGATTGCTTCTGAGGAGATTGGCGGATGGGACGAGATTGCTCCTGCCGGCAAGCTGGTTAATGAGTTGAAGAAAGAGGGCAAGACTTCCCTTTCGGGTGGTTACGACGAACGTTGTTATGCAACGTTAATTTTTGATGACGAGTATTTTATGTCTGGCAATAAGATTTTTGGTCAGAATTACGATGATTACTTTACAACCAATCGTCGCGCCGTATTCCGTAAGTTTTTACCGGATTACAGCGATATCGATCAGGAAGAGTCAGGCTACAACATTCCTTTGATGCGTTATTCAAACGTATTGCTGATGAAAGCTGAAGCGTTGAACGAACTGAAACGCAGCAGCGAGGCTGTTTCTTTGATTAACGAGATACGCCAAGTGCATGGTAATATGCCGGCGATGTCAGGGACTTCGTACGATGCAGTGAAGACTCAGATTGAGCACGAGCGTGTAGTGGAGTTTCCGCTGGAGAATTTCCGTTTCTACGATATGCGCCGTTGGGGTACTGCCAAATCTGCGCTTGAATCGGCGGGTCGTACGAACTTTGATGCTTCAAAGCACAATTTCTATCCAATTCCCCGCACGGAGCTTAACAGTAACAATGCATTATAATAATTACATAGCATCAAAGAAGGGGATTGCCACTCGGCAACCCCCTTTGCTTATTGACAACAGAAAAGGAGGTATGTGCTTATGCTGACTATTTTTGCAGTGATTGCCGGCGGAATCATATTGGGCCGCCTGCTTTCGAACCGAAATTTCAACTTTTTACCAAGGTTAATTACCTGTATTATCTGGACACTATTGTTTTTGCTGGGTCTTGAGGTGGGATCCAATCCGGAAGTTATCCGGGGAATGGGCACACTCGGTCTGACTGCTTTTCTTATTTTTCTTTTCTCGGTTGCCGGCAGTATGGTTGCTTCGTGGTTGCTGTGGTGTTTAATAAGGCGGACAAGCCCAACTAAAAGAAGCGTATGAAAGGGAGTCTTATTATAGTCGGTTTTTTTGTATTTGGGTGTTTAGCCGGTATCTGGGAATGGATTCCGTTTGATATGGAAGGCTCTTCGCTTAGTACATATATTCTTTACCTGCTGATGTTCTGTGTGGGCATTTCGCTTGGTAATGACAAAACACTTGTTGCTCAGCTGCGACGTCTCGATGTACGCCTGGCATTGTTGCCGGTTATGACTATGGCGGGTACTTTGGCAGGCTGTCTGGTGGTGTCGCTTTTAATCCGTTATTCCTGGTCGGAATCGATGGCTGTGGGATCGGGATTTGCTTATTATTCGCTTTCAAGTATTTTTATTTCCGAATTCAAAGGCATTGAACTTGGAACCATTGCATTGTTGTGTAATGTAATGCGCGAAATATTTACCTTGCTTTTTGTACCGGTAGTGTGCCGCTGGTTTGGTCCTTTGTCGGCCATATCGATAGGAGGAGCCACGACTTTTGATACTACACTGCCCATCATAACCCGAAGCGCGGGAAAGGAATACGCGGTGGTGTCGATTTATCATGGTTGTGTGCTGGACTTCAGTGTTCCTGTGCTGGTTACTTTATTTTGTTCAATCTAAATTATGAAATATGAAACACATTCTTTTTTCTTTGGCTGCGCTGTTTTTAACAGCAGGAAGCTATGCCCAACCTTGGCAGGACGCTAAAATCTGGCAGCAAAACCGAGAACCAATGTATGCGCGGATCGTTCCCTGCGCTACAAGTGAAGGGGCTGTTACCCATTCGGAAGTAAGGCGCACTTCTCTTAACGGAACCTGGAAGTTTTTCTTTGCAAAGAACAACGATGAAGCGCCTCAGAAATTTTATGAAACAGGCTACGACGTTTCGACGTGGAGCGATATTAAGGTTCCCGGAAGTTGGGAATTGCAAAAATTTGATGCTCCCATCTATACGGATACACGTTATCCTTTCCCGGCCAATCCGCCCTATGTTCCTACATCCTATAATCCTGTGGGTTCGTATGTGCGTACGTTCGATTATCATCCGGGTAACCGTGACGGTGAGCTGTTTCTTACCTTCGAGGGGGTTGAGTCGGCTTTTTACGTGTATTTGAATGGTGTTGAGGTGGGTTATAGCGAAGACAGCCGCCTGGATGCCCGCTTTCGTGTGACTAAACTTTTGCGTGACGGAAAAAATACCTTGGCTGTAAAGGTTTTCAGATATAGTGATGGCTCCTATATGGAGGATCAGGATTATTGGAAATACAGCGGAATAGAACGGAATGTATATATTGAAGAACGTGCTGCCTCTCGTGTGGAAGATTATAAACTGGTGGCCGGACTGAAAGATGATTTTACAAATGGAGATTTTGCACTTGAACTTAAGCCGAATGCAGGTTGTAAGAAGGGCACAAAGATAAAGGTGGAGGTTCTTGACGGGACAAAGATTGTTTTTGAAAAGTTGCTTTCTTATCGTTCGGCGAAGGATTCGCTCCTTTCGGTTTCAACTACGATTAACAAAGTGAAACCATGGAATGCTGAAACTCCCAATATTTATACGTTGAGAGTTACTACGTTAACGGAGCAAGGTAAAGTGGCGGAATCGTTTGCTCATAAGTTTGGCTTCAGGAATGTTCGGATTCATCAGGGACAGCTTCAGGTGAACGGTGTTGCCGTAGAAATTAAGGGTGTTAACCGGCATGAACATGATCCGCTGGAAGGACGCTCCATCTCCCGCGAGAGTATGATTCAAGATATTGTTCTGATGAAACAGCTTGGAATAAATGCTGTGAGAACCTGTCACTATCCCAATTATTCGGAGTGGTACGAACTGTGTACAGAATACGGATTATATGTGGTTGATGAATCGAATATAGAGAGTCATGGTATGGAAAATCATCCCGATAGTACGCTGGCAAATTACGCCGACTGGGAAGGTGCATTTATGAGCCGTATGAGTCGCATGGTTATGCGTGACCGCAACCATACTTCGGTAATTACCTGGTCATTGGGTAATGAATCGGGCTATGGCAAGAATTTTGAAACGATTTATCATTGGACAAAGAATTTTGATCCTACACGTCCGGTTCAATACGAAGGTGGTGGTATAACGGGTGTATCGGATATTTACTGTCCCATGTATGCACGCCCCTGGGCGCTGATGCAATACGTTAACTCCCGTCAGCCTCGCCCCCTTATTTTGTGTGAGTATGCGCATGCTATGGGTAACAGCGTAGGTAACTTTGATGATTACTGGAACATAATCCGCGCACACGAGCAGCTTCAGGGGGGCTTTATCTGGGATTGGGTTGACCAGGGTTTTAAAGGAAAGGACGAGAAAGGAAACGATATATGGTTGTATGGAGGCGATTTGGGTTTTGTGGGAATAAAGAACGACACTACGTTTTGCCAGAATGGATTAATGGCGGCGGACAGAACTCCTCATCCCCACGCATCGCAGGTTAAGAAGACATACGCCGGGATACAATTTGAACCGGTGCAGTTTTCAGCAAACGAGATTAAAGTAAAGAATTATTTCGACTTTACCACACTGGATAAGTACAAGCTGGAGTGGAAACTAGAGGCGGACGGCATTGTGCTGGACTCGGGTTCGATAGACTTCCCATTCATTAAACCTCATGGCAGTTCGGTGATTTCCATTGATTTCAAAAAACCGCTTATTGCCCCGGCTACACACTATTACCTGACACTTACCGCTCGTTTAAAAGAGGCTGCAGTATATGCTGAAAAAGATTTTGTTGTGTCGGTCGGGCAGTGGCAGCTTCCCTGGTATAAAGAACCTGAATATGCAGGTATAAAGGAGCAACCCGTGCTTCAACAGAACGATACAACAGTAACTGTAACAACTTCCAAAGCGATATACGTGTTCTCTTCGGTAAGGGGAGAGTTGACCTCGATGGTTGTTGAAGGAAAGGAGTTGATAAAGAGTGGTCTGGTTCCTAATTTTTGGAGAGGAATGACCGATAATGATATTGCCAACAAGGCGCATTTACGCTGTAAAGAATGGCATAAGCCAGAATTTAAAATGTCGGACTTTAAGATTGCGGCAGAGCGTGATAAAGTGACGATAAGTTCGACCTGCGTGGTAAACCAGAGTAAAATAGATCTTCGATATTGCATAGCCGGTGATGGAGCCTTGCAGGTTAAGATGCATTTTACGCCAGCAGACGACAAAGTGCTTTCTGAAATGCCCAGATTTGGTATGCGGGTGATTTTGGATAAGTCTTTTGATAAGTTTACCTGGTTGGGCCGGGGGCCTGGAGAAAGTTATATGGACCGTAAAAGTGGAGAGCTGGTTGGTTTGTACAGCGGAGATGTATGGAGTCAGCTTCACCGTTACAACCGTCCGCAGGAGAGTGGAAATAAAAGCGATGTGGAATGGGCCTCATTAAGAGATCAGGATGGAACAGGCATTATGGCGGGCAGCAATGTGCCCCTTTCTGTAAGCGCGTGGAACCTGTTGCAGGAGGATTTGGAGTATGTTCCTATGGATATTGAACACCGGCATGGAGGTTCGCTTGAGAAACGAGATCTGGTATGGTTTAATATTGATCTGATGCAGCAAGGAGTTGGAGGAGACAATACATGGGGTGCTCCCGTTCATTCGGAATACACAATTTCACCTGTGGAGCGTTCTTATATGTTTGTCATCAGACCTCTAAGATCCGGAGATGATGAAGTGAAAGAATCAAAAAACGTTTCTTTCTTCAAATAACAAATCAACGATGACCTATTCCCGAAAAACTGCTGAACAAGCGCAATAACGGAAATAAATAAGTATTTTTGGAAACAAATAATTTAAAGCATATGAAAGTATCCATTGATATCAGTTACTATCCGCTGATGGAAGATTACAAACCAACAATCAAGCGGTTTATAGCATCTCTTTCTGCCAATCCGGCAATCACGGTAAAACCGAACAGCATGTCTACGCATGTATTTGGTGAGTTTGATGAAACGATGCAGGCGGTTACCCAATGTATAAAAGATGCGTTTGAGATTCCAAGCAGCGTTTTTGTTATCAAAATAATGAACCTGGACAGGGATAAATAGGTTGTATAGCTATAATTAAAGAGCTGCATGAAGACATTCTTTTTTACCAGTATGCTTATAGCTTTGCCTTTTTTTACGGCTTGTTCTCAATCAGGGAAGGAGCATGTGATCAATACGCAGACAGTACGGTCGCTTGATTTGAAACGCTATCTCGGCAAATGGTACGAGATAGCCCGGTTTGATCATCCATTTGAACGGAATATGGTGGGTGTGACCGCCGAATATTCGATGAGGCCAGACGGAAAAATCAGGGTGTTGAACAGTGGTTATAAGGGCGACTTGAACGGAAAGTTCAAAACAGCCGAAGGAAAGGCCAGACAGCCTGATCCGAAGGAGCCCGGAAAGCTGGAGGTAGCGTTTTTTCTTTGGTTTTATGGAGACTACAACATTCTTGAACTGGACGAACGCAATTATGCTTATGTGCTGATTGGAAGCAGCTCTGATAAATACCTCTGGATATTAAGCCGTACACCGCAATTGCCCGAGGAAACAATTAAAATGTTGCTGGATAAGGCTACGGAAAGAGGTTATGATACGTCTAAACTTATTTGGGTGAAACAAAAATAACAGCCTGTTAGTATGTCCTTTTTATGATCGTTTGAAAAGGAATGCCTACTTTTACACCCATCAAACAAACAATACATGAGATCTAAAGATTTGAAAGCGGCAGGTACTGCCAGATTATTGGTTATAGGAGAGGATTCAAATTTGCAATGGTCTGATACGGCAACCGAGTATGCGATGTTTGCCGACTACTATTTTCGTCGTTTCCCCGAAGATCACGGAGAACGCAGCCGTAATGTGGAGGCACGCGATTTATTTAATCATATTACGTATGTTACGCTTAATTCGGTTAAGCCGGAGGATATGTATATTACCAATCTTTGCAATGACTATGTGGAGCCTGCTCCCAAAGGAAAACGGGTTTTGATCAAAGAGGAAAAAGCGATTAAGGGTGTAGAACACATTAAATGGATTTTGGAACAATTTCCGACTATCGAATGGATTCTTCCTATGTCTCTGCAAACTAATTACTGGCTTCAGAAATTAGGATTTTACGGAGGAGATGAGGCTTTTCTGCATGCTGCTCAGCCACGCCGTGTTGGGATTGAATGTATCCAGCCTTATTATCAACCGGTGGATGGGAAGGCATTCAGCACCATTTGCGGAAATATTTACGAGGCCAAAGATTATCCTGCGAAAGTGATTCCGATACTTCCTGCTAAAGACTACCCTTTGAAAGGGCTTAACGAGGAAAGATACGCTAAAGTGTACGAAAAATTACGGGCAAGCTTTCGTAAATAAATAAGTAAGGATCAGCGCTTGGAAATAAAAGAGAGCAGTTTTTGCATTTCAAATCAGTTTAGAACGGATGATTCATGCAAAAACTGCTTTTGTTATTTTTTAAGGAAGCATGTTTTTAAAACGATGCTGCTGCCATCTATCTTACAGTCTACTTCTTCAGGGTTTTCTGTCAACCGGATGCTCTTTACCTTGGTGCCTCGTTTGATTACCATCGACGAGCCATTAACTTTTAAATCCTTAATTACTGTAACGGAATCGCCATCCGTTAACTCAGCTCCATTGCTGTCTTTTGCGACATCAGATGAAGCTGTTTCTTCATTTTCAGACCATTCATAACTGCAATCGGGACACACATTGGTGGTACCATCAAAATAGGTGTTGTCCATATTGCACTTCGGACAGTTGGAAATTTCACTCATACATTTAATTTTAAAATAAGCTGCAAAGGTAATACTATTCCTTTGGGCATTATTTACGGGAGTGTGCTTGTTTGTTAATTTATTTTAATTAATTTAGCAGGTAAATAACTTTTGCCATTTTGTTGTATCTATATATATAAGAGTTTGCATTTGTTTTTGATTTAAACACTTTAAACTATAAAAATATGAGACGATTAGTAAAACTTGGACTTGTGGTGGTAATATCACTGTTTGCATCTGTGTTTACCTCTTGTACAACTCCATACTATGTATCATCGGACGAACAGGTTCGGTATGATAATCCAGAATGGGCTCCTCCCTATTATCAGGGTGTCCGGTATTATTATTTGCCCGATATCGAATGTTATTACGACCTTTCTCTCCGGCAATTTATTTATCTGGACAATGGTTACTGGCGCTATTCGCGGGTAGTTCCCTCTATTTATGCCGGTTTTAATCTTTATGATTGTTTTTCTATAGCACTGAACGTTGGTGTATTTAAACCATGGAATCATCATCATTACTATGTATCCAATTATCCGAGATATTATTATCGTGACTACTACGACCGGAGTAATATTCCTTACGTAAGAGGTTATAACGAAAATACCAGAAGTGCGTTTTTCTGGAGAGAAAACGAAAGAAAGCGTGCTCGTGACTGGAATGACGAAAGTATAAGAAACGGCCGTGAGTTTAAATATTCGAAAGAAGACAAAGCCCGGCAGATTCAACCGGCACAAGGGGGACGGTCATCCCGTTCTGCAGGCAATGCAAATGTAAACCGCCAACAGCCAAACAACAATGCTGTTACACCGCGCCAACAGGGTAATACAAATGACAGAGGTACTACCAACAATCGGGGTAATGTGAACGAAAGGGGCAACGCCAATGATCGCGGTAATGTGAACGAAAGAGGTAATGTCAATCAAAGGGAAAAGGTGAATGAAAACGCAAATCAGCGGCAGCAGAGCAACAGATCGGAAGCCGAAAAAGATTCACAAAGTACGAATTACTACGGCAAGAAAATTGGACAACCAGTAAAAGTTCAAAAACAAATGCGTAGCACGCCTCAAAACGAAACCCGGAGTAACGCTAACAGCAGCTCACGGAGTAACGTAAGAAGTAATGACGACAGCAGTACCAAAAGTAATACCAATACAAAAAGTACTGGCCGTTCCGATAAACGAAGATAATAACCTGTATTAAAGAACCATCCCCGATTTATCATTGGATAGGTCGGGGATTTTTTTGTTAATATATTAGATGAAATAATGAGTCGTAACGAACATAAGTTCAAAACTATTTATATCTTTGCGGTGATATTTATTCCAAAATAACTATTTATTGATATATAAAGTATATGCCCCGTCCCAAACAATTTCGTAAAATCTGTTCGCCGCCCTTAATGCAAGGATATAAACCTTTTGGTATTCCGAGAAGATCTCTGAGTCAGGTTGTACTGCAGTTCGACGAATACGAAGCTATTCGTTTGCTCGATTACGAAGGAATGAATCAGGAGCAAGCCGCAGAACAGATGAATGTATCCCGTCCTACTTTGACGCGCATATACGAACAGGCCCGTAAAACAATAGCCAAGGCTTTTGTAGAAGGAAAAATGATAATGATTGAGGGAGGAGAAGTGCAGTTTGGCAGACCTTGGTTTCGGTGCAAACGCTGCTTTAAACTTGTTGATGGAATGGCAAATCACGTACATTGTAAAAACTGTACCTCTTTTAGTGAAGAAGAATTGACTCCTGTAAATAAAGAATAAGCATGAAACTGGTGGTATTATCAGACAATCGCAGCAAAGACGGATTGCTGGAAACAGAGCATGGTTTATGCATTTATTTGGAAACGTCCACACATAAATGGTTGCTTGATACCGGGGCCTCCGATTTGTTTATCCGGAATGCAGAGAAACTGAATATTGCACTGGAAGAGGTTGACTTTGTATTTATTTCACATGGTCACGCTGATCATATAGGAGGTCTGGCTTCTTTTTTGGAACTAAATTCAAAAGCGAAAGTGTTTCTGTCGGAATATGCGATTATTGAGCGCTTTTTTTCATCACGAGCTGGGAAAAAGGAAATTGGTATATCCCTTTATTTAGAAAAATACGGACATCGTCTGTCTTTCATAAAAAAGAATATGCATGTTGGGAGCGATGTACTGATCTTTTCAGATTCATCACATTCATTCCCAGTTCCTGAAGCCAATCGAATGCTATATTCGGATAAGGTAGATGGAATAGACCAAGATGATTTTAAGCATGAGCTTTTTATTTGTTTTGGAACTGAAGAACTTTTGGTTTACACCGGATGTGCTCATAAAGGGTTACTTAATATGCTTGATGCAATTGAACGGGGCACAGAAAAACCTGTTTCTAAATTGATAGGAGGTTTTCATCTGCCGGATAGCACAGAGAGCCTTCTTTTTGAAACAGAAGAAGGACTTTCAGTTATTGGAACTGAATTGCAGACTAATTTTCCGCATACTCATTTTATTACCGGTCATTGTACAGGTTCCCATGCCTTTAATCAGTTAAAAGAAAAGTTGCAGGAACGTATTGTCTGGTTTTATACCGGATATTCGATAGAATAAGATTATTAATTGGATTTACAAATAAGATAAAAAATGAAAATAGCAGTACCGGTAAAAGAAAACAATCAGATTGATGCCCATTTTGGTCATTGTGAATTTTATCAGATTTATGAAGTTTCGGATAAAAATGAGGTTCTTTCGATTCAAAAGATGGATTCCCCACAGGGATGTGGCTGTAAATCGAATATTGCTGAAGTATTCCAAAATGAAGGTGTAAAATTTATGTTGGCAGGAGGCATCGGAGATGGTGCGATAAGTAAATTGAACGCTCATGGAATTTCTGTTGTAAGAAACTGCAGCGGGGATGTTTCAGCACTTGTACAACAGTACCTGGCCGGCGAATTGAAAGATGGCGGTTGTAATTGTCAGTCACATGCCCATGATCACATTTGTGAAAACCATTGATTTTTATTTATAACAACAACGACTATGAGTTTAAAACATAAAGACTATAAAGAGGCGAACATTCGCTTTATGAAAGAAAACCTCAATGAAGAGGGAGTAGAGGTATTGCCTTGCGGCGTGCAGTACAAAGTGATAGTGAATGGCAAAGGGACGATACCAACGGCGAAAAGTACCGTTCAGGTTCACTATTGCGGTACGTTGATAGACGGAACAGAATTTGATAATTCTTTTAAGCGTAAACGTCCGGAAACCTTCCGGGTGAATGAAGTGATAAAAGGCTGGCAGGAGGCTCTTAAGGCAATGCCGTCAGGCTCACGCTGGATGATTTACATTCCTTTTGAACTTGGTTACGGAACGATGGCTGCCGGAAGCATCAAACCTTATTCAACCTTAATTTTTGAAGTCGAGTTATTAGGGGTGAAATAGTTATAAGTATATAGCTACTATTTTCTTTAAGGCTTCAACCCATAAATCATCGGCGTTCAGACTTTCCACAAGTGTAAGCTCTTGTCCGCCGGCGTTTAAGAACGCTTTTTTGTACTCGTGTCCTATTTCATCGGTTGTTTCGAGGCAGTCGGCAGTAAAAGAGGGTGCAACCACAAGTAAGCGTTTTATTCCTCTTTTTGCAAGAGAGTCTAAGGTTTTGTCGGTAAATGGCGTCATCCAGTTATTAGAGAGTCGCGACTGAAACGAAGTCGCATACTTATCTCCTTCAAGATTTAACCGATCAACAAGCTGACGGGTTGTTTCGTAACAGGATGCTTTGTAGCAGAAACGACCATGTGAAGGCATTGCCTTTTCACAGCTGCAACTTACCGAAGCAATTTCCGGATGACTTTTATCGTTATGATTATTGGGTAATCCGTGGTAGCTGAACAACACATAATCGTATTCTTGGGGTTTGTAGGTTGCGATCCGTTGTGTAAAAGCCTCAAGAAAGGCCGGATGATCGTAAAACTTACTAATCGTGTGTACGAATGGGATGGTATTCCAGTTTTCCATCTCTTTAAATACGGTTTGTATCGCAGTACCAGTGGTAGACGAAGCGTATTGGGGAAACATCGGGAGAATAATCACGTTCTTGTAACCGCCTGTGCGGATGGATTCAATCGTCTTTTTAATGGATGGTTCTCCATAGCGCATAGCGATGAACACATCGGCCTCTCCGTTGAGTTTACTTTGCAGTTTATCCTTTAATTTTAATGAGTTGATCAGCAAAGGTGATCCTTCTTTTGTCCACAAACGCTTGTATAACTTAGCCGATTTTGGTGCACGGAAGGGAACGATAATCAGATTAATCAGCATTTTTCGAGCCAGCCAGGGCAGATCAATAACCCGCGGATCGTTGAGAAACTGAAACAAGTAGCGACGAACCGCATTTACCGAAGGATTGTCTGGTGTGCCAACGTTCACAAGCAGGAGTGCTGATTTCTCTTTATTCATGTGTATTCAATTCATATTTATGCAAAGTTACTAAATGAATTGATCTGCACATGGCTTTAGATAAACAAATTTATCTTGAGTAATTCAGATTAATTTTGCTTTTCAGTAAGGTATTTCCAGAATCGTACGGGCATGTGTTGTCTATGTAGCCGAGGGTTGATACGTTCCCGGATGGTTATGGCCTTAAAGTATTCTTTCCAGAGACGTTGAAATATTTTTTCGTCTTCGGCCATTAGATTATCATTCAGGATACCCGAAAGCAGATGAGAATCCTTGTTGTCGAAACGAACTTCTGATACCTCTGTAAGGTCGTAATAATATCCATATTCCCTTTTCAGGTCGTAAAGAAGCCATTTCTGATCGGCAAACCGATCTTTAAAGTGACTTGTTACCAGAGGCAAAACGTTGTACATAGGCTCCATAGCCGCGAAAAAAGTGCCATCTTCAGCCTTTTGAAAACGAACAAACTCAATGACCCTGTGCTTCTCTTGATTTACTTTTTTCCATATTTTTGACACTTCCAGGATGTCCGTGTCCCCAAAATTCAATTCAATGGACTTTGGTGAGTCGAATGCTTTACGAATATACCTAAACAGGAGAATATCTACCTCAGGCAATTCCGATAGCCAGCAAACGGCAAGACAAGAGAGAGCAGATTCAGATATTCTTTTTTGCAGTCCTTTCCACACCCGGTCTACCTTCTCATCATCCGTATAGATGGTCACCAACTCATCATAAAACAAGGGGAGCGGTGCTCCCTGTGCCAGCAAAACATCCGGAAACGATTTGCGGAAGTAAGCTTCATAAACGGCAGTCAGCAAGCCATCGAACGTTTTATCGTAGAGGAAGATTACCATGACCTACTCCTGGAACTGAAGGACCAATTGACGATCGTCACTCACTTTCCCCGGTTTTCTGGTTAACACACTACGTACCACTTCCGGAGTAAGTTCGTTTACCGTGCGTACAGGTAATTCGTGACAGGTTATGAAGTACTGAGCCTTCTTCATAACCACGCCTATCTTTTTAAGTTGAGAAGCACCCAAATGCCCGTAACGTCGGGAAACAATAATCAGTTTGGCGGATTTTACTCCAATGCCCGGTATACGAAGAAGCATCTCGTAATCGGCTTTATTAATATCAACAGGAAAGGCTTCGGGATGACGTAAAGCCCATGAAAGCTTGGGATCTATCTCCAGATCAAGATCTGGGAAAGCATCATTCACAATCTCGTCGACTTTAAACTCATAAAACCGAAGTAACCAGTCGGCCTGATACAAGCGATTTTCTCGTACAAGAGGAGGTTGCTTTAATGCAGGCAAGCGATTGTCGTACGTATTTACAGGAATATACCCCGAATAGTAAACCCGCTTCATGGACGGGCGCTGATAAAGAGACGAAGATAATCTAAGTATATCTTTGTCGTTCTCGGCCGATGCCCCCACGATCATCTGTGTACTTTGACCCGCTGGTGCAAAACGGGGTGCATACCTGTATTTCTTGCGTTCCTCCGCACTTTGAAGAACTCCCTGCTGAATATACGACATCGGTTTAAATACACTTTGGAAATCCTTTTCCGGAGCAAGTAACTGCAAGCTTTTTTCGTTAGGTATTTCGATATTCACGCTAAGGCGATCGGCATACAATCCTGCTTCGTTTACCAGTTCACGACTCGCTCCCGGAATACTTTTCAGATGGATATATCCGTTAAACCGATGCACCAACCGTAAGTCTTTGGCAACACGAACCAATCGTTCCATGGTATAATCAGGATTCCGAACAACTCCGGAACTCAGAAAAAGCCCTTCAATGTAATTCCGTCTGTAAAATTCGATGGTCAGATTAACCAATTCTGAAACAGAAAAAGTAGCCCTTTTAAGGTCGTTGCTTCGGCGATTAATGCAGTAAGCGCAATCATAGATACAATAGTTGGTCAGCATTATCTTCAACAATGAAATGCAGCGACCATCTTCGGCAAAACTATGACAAATACCCCAACCGGCAGCATTCCCTATTCCATTCTTCTGATTGGAACGTGTAGTTCCGCTTGATGAACAGGAAACATCATATTTGGCCGACTCGGCCAGTATCTTAAGCTTTTCGAGAACATTATCATCCATATAATTGAGCTGAAAAGATACTGCTATTATGTATCTCAATGCAAAAATACCTCTTTTTCTTAAGAAATAAATAACCTGGTCAGAATTAGTTTTGAGTAAGTATGAGATTTATAAAGATAAGTGAGGTATGTTAAATAATATTTATAGTTAATGTGTGTTTTGTGTTAAATAATGTGTATAATTATGTTTTTGGAAAAAAAATCCAGTTAAAATAGCTGATTAAGTGTGATTAACTGTATATTTGTATTATTCGATTAGTTTGTTCATTATGAATGATATCGAGTAAACCTAAGGTCAGGAACGGTTTTCAATATAGAAAGATTTTGATTGAGAAACATATTTTCTTAAATGTAATATCTATGAAAAAACTAAGAAGTACTCAATGGCATAAATTGCCGTGTGAAAACTTAATCACAAAAATTCCATTGCAAACCGAAAGACCTGGATGGTGTTTCAAAAGCAAATTTTTAATGAAATGTGTAGTGTGTGTTCTTGTTGCAGGAACAATGCAGGTATTGATGCCCACTTACTCCCAAGCGGCCAACTCTTTGTTTGATGCCGAAACTATTTCGCAACAAACGAAAATGGTTACCGGTGTTGTAAAAGATCAGAAAGGTGAAGCACTCATAGGTGTTAACATCGTAGAGAAAGGAACTTCGAACGGAACAATTACCGACATTGAAGGAAACTTCAGGCTTTCGGCAGCGCCAGGAGCAATTTTGGTTGTTACTTATGTTGGGTATGTTGCGCAGACAGTTCAGGTGGGAGATAAAAACAATCTTTCTATCATACTAAAAGAAGATTCCCGGGGATTGGAAGAGGTTGTTGTAGTTGGTTATGGTACACAGAAAAGAGTAAATCTTACCGGTGCTGTAGAACAGGTAACCAGTGAGGTTTTTGATAACCGTCCTATGGCCAATGTTACACAGGGGTTGCAAGGGGCTGTGCCAAACCTAAACATATCTCTTTCTGATGGAAAACCAACACGTACTGCAGGATTCAATGTCCGTGGTACTACATCTATCGGTCAGGGTGGGAGTGCATTGGTGCTGATCGACGGGGTTGAAGGAGATCCTTCCATGCTTAACCCCAATGATATTGCTAGTGTTTCGGTGTTAAAGGATGCTGCTTCTGCATCAATCTACGGTGCTCGTGGTGCATTTGGGGTCGTGCTTATTACTACAAAAAATCCAAGCAAGGAAAAAACCTCTGTAACCTATAACGGAAACTTTTCTATCAAGTCTCCTACGGTTGTCCCGGATATGGTGTCCGATTCGTATGAATATGCAACGATGTTTAAAGATGCTTATTCTGCGTTTTACGATTATTCCCGAACACCTTCTACAATTCATAAAGCAGTCTCCTTTTCACAAAGCTGGTATGAAACCCTGGCATCTCATCGTCCGGGGTCAGGACTGGCAGACGTTGAAACAGATGCAAAGGGCAATTATCTTTATTATGCGAATACAGACTGGTATGATATGATGTATAAAGACCAGACGCTTTCAAATGACCACAACGTAACTGTTCAGGGAGGAAGTGATAAGGCCGACTTTATGGTTTCGGGTCGATTCTATGATCAGGAAGGGCTTTTTAGTTATAACAGCGACGATTATACTATGTACAATATACGCGCAAAAGGCTCGGCTCAGATATTCCCGTGGTTAAAAGCCGAAAACAATATGGAGTTCTCTCAGATGAACTACCACAATCCATTGACAGTCGCCGACGGAAATGTATGGTATGGTCTTGAAAGCGAAGCTCAGCCAATGAGCCCAATGTTCAATCCAAACGGTACGTTGACGATGGCTGCAGCTTACAGTGTGGGTGACCTTTGGTATGGCAAGAATGGAACGGATACAGATAAACGAGTACTTCGCAATACAACTTCATTTACGGCTTCATTCCTTGAGAATACCCTTCGTGTTAAAGGTGATATTACATTCCGTAATACAGACAAAACAGACGAAACTCGCCGGGTTCAGGTTCCCTACAGCTCAAAAGAAGGAGTTATTTCATACCTTGGGTCTTCAACCAACGACTTCAGTAAAACAAACGCTACTTCCAAATATTTGGCGACAAACATTTATGCCGAATACGAAAGAACTTTTAATGAGGCTCATTATGTGAAAGGCATGGTTGGATACAATTACGAACAATCTATCTATAATTATTTGCTGACAAGGCGTAACGGTTTGATTTTCGAAGATGCCGATAACATGAACATGGCTAATGGAAACGGTATTAAACTATCCAGCGATTATGAAAAATGGCGTATTGCGGGTGGTTTCTTTCGTTTAAATTATTCATTTAACGATCGTTATTTGCTGGAAGTAAACGGACGTATGGATGGATCTACAAAATTCCCTTCGAATCAGCAATGGGCATTCTTCCCTTCCGTTTCGGCCGGTTGGAGAGTTTCCGAAGAACCGTTCTGGCAGGTGAATGAAAATATTTTCTCTGACATGAAGCTTCGTTTATCTTATGGTTCCTTGGGTAATGGAAATATTTCTTCCTATGCTTACCGCGAATTATTTACGATTGCGCAAATGAGTCACCTTATTAACGGTACTTTGAAACAGAAAACCAATTCCCCAACGATTGTTCCAGACGGACTTACCTGGGAAACAGCTACAACATCTAATGTGGGATTAGATTTTGGTTCACTTAAAGGGCGTTTACGTTTTTCGGGGGATGCTTATATACGCAAAACCACTGATATGTTCACTGTGGGAACGGCTTTACCTGCTGTTTACGGAGCAACTGTACCCAAAGGAAATTATGCTGATATGACGACCAAAGGATGGGAACTTTCTATCTCATGGCGTGATCATTTCAATGTGGCCGACAAGCCTTTCAATTATGACATTCGTTTCACATTGGCTGATTATACAGCTACAATAGATAAATATAATAACCCTGAAATGAACCTGGGAAATTATAACGATGCCCGTTGCGAATATTATGAAGGCATGACTTTAGGTGAAATATGGGGTTACGAAACCGAAGGCTTCTTTACTTCGGATGAAGATGTAGCTAATCATGCTTCTCAAAAGTTGTATTATGCATCCAATTCAGGTACTTGGTTGCCGGGAGATATTAAATTTAAGGATCTGAACAACGATGGAGTGATCGATTATGGTACCAATAAAGTAAAAGACTCTGGAGATAAGAAGATTATAGGTAACTCTACGCCCAGATATACATACAGTTTTAATGTGGGAGGTGACTGGAATGGCATCTTTTTCTCTGCTTTTTTCCAAGGGGTAGGTAAGCAAGATTGGTGGCCTGGTACGGACAATGCATTATTCTGGGGACAATACAACCGTCCTTATAATAACATTCCTACATCCATGATTGGAGATATATGGTCGGAAGAAAATCCGAATACTTACTTTCCCCGATACAGAGGTTATGTTGCTTTGCAGGGAACTCGCGAACTATCTGTTGTTCAGACTAAATATTTGCAAAATGCGGCTTATCTTCGTCTGAAAAATCTACAGGTTGGTTACAACTTTCCTAAGGCAATTGTGAATGCAGCCAAGATGCAGGCAGCGCGTATTTACCTTTCCGGTGAAAATCTCTTTTGCTGGTCTCCTCTTTATAAGCATACCAAAAACTTCGACGTTACAAATATATACGGAGAAGATTCGGAAGCTAAATCAGTGGCAGGAGATGGAGGAACAAACTCTATCATTAGTAATGGTGGTCAGTCTTACAGCTACCCGTTGCTTAAGAGTATCAGTTTGGGTTTATCAGTTACTTTCTAAATTTTGAGTTATGAAAAAAGTACTATATGGAATTTTATCACTTGCGTTCTTGTTTGCATGTGATATGGAAGAACTACCAAAGGCTGAGATTACGTCAGATCCCGTCTTTGGAACAGAAACAGGCTTGCAGATGTATACCAACTCATTTTACGAGGTGTTTCCTACAACAACATCGCGGTATACAATATCTAACTACATTGCGGTGAATCAGGTTATAAAATATCTTACATCAAACGGATTTAGCCCAGAAGAGAGCAGTGGTTGGAACTGGGGGACTTTGCGAAATATTAATTATTTTATTGTTAATTGTACGGACGAAGCACTTCCTGCAGCGACACGAAATAATTATCTGGGTGTGGCCCGGTTTTTTCGCGCCTATTTTTATTTTGACATGATGAAAAGATTTGGAGATTTACCCTGGATTAACCATCCTTTGGATGTAAATGATCCATTATTGCATTCAGCGCGCGATTCCCGTTCGCTTATAGCCGACTCCATAAAAGCAGATCTCGATTTTGCCATAGCAAATATTAAGACATCTAAAGATGCTTCTTGTTCTACAATTACAAGTACCGTAGCAGCAGCAATGAAATCACGGGTATGTTTGTGGGAAGGAACTTTCAGGAAATACCATGCAGAGGCTGGTTTGCAATCTTCAGCCAATCAGTGGTTGCAAGAAGCAGCTGATGCCGCTCAGATAGTCATGAATGCAGGCTATTCGATCTATACAGGTTCAGGAGTATACAATTCGTATCGTAATCTTTTTATTAGTAAGTCTCCTGTTTCGGCCGAAGTTCTTTATGCAGTTACATTTGATAGCAGTCTGGGTGTTGTTCATTCCAGTAACCGTCAGTGGACATCCGTAACTTTTGGCGTATGTCCAAGTTTGGTTCGTCCTTTTGTCAACACTTATCTGATGTTAGATGGAACGTCATTTACTGATCAATCGGATTATGCCACCAAGTCATTCACCGAAGAGTGTGTTAATAGAGATACACGTTTGGCTCAAACTGTTCGCACTCCTGGATTTACCCGTGTTACGGGAGGAACTACCGTTAAAACGCCACCTAATTATGCATATGCAATTACCGGATATCAAACTAGCAAGTTTACGTTGGACGACACTCAGTACGACAATGTAGATATCTGCGACAATAATGTGATATTATTTCGATACGCTGAAGTGTTGCTAAATTATGCTGAAGCAAAAGCTGAATTAGGAACTTTAACCGATTCCGACTGGAGTAAAACAATAGGAGCATTGCGTGCTCGTGCTGGTATTACTGGAGGCTTGAATTCGAAACCTACAAAGTTGGATACTTATTTGCAGAGCCAGTTCTTCCCAGGTATTTCAAATCCTGAAATTCTTGAAATCCGGCGTGAAAGAAGCATTGAACTTTCTTTCGAAGGGTTTGAATGGTCGGATGTATGTCGTTGGAAAGTTGGTAGTTCATTGACTAAAGATTGGGAAGGAATTTATATTCCAGAATTTGAGGTCCCATATGATATGAATGGCGATGGCGTTTTAGACGTTTGTTTTACCAAAAGTCTTAATCCCGCAAATAAGGTATCGGGCGTTTATTATTTGTATGTTGGTGAACTACTTGCCAATGGCGCAAAAAATAATACGCAGATTTCAATTGATGGACATACTTTGGTGTATATGAAAGACCAGAAACGGACTTGGGACGATAAGTTATATTTCTATCCGATTCCGGCAAATGATTTGGTTATGAATCCAAGCCTTGGACAAAATTCTGGATGGTAATGAATAATGAATAATAAAAAGCTGTTGATAATGAACATATCAGCAGCTTTTTATATTATATATATACGTAAGTTATAAATCTTAATCTGGTATGTTAGGCGCCATTGCAGGAGACATAGTTGGGTCGCGGTTCGAATATAAAAATCACAAAAGCACAGATTTTGTATTATTTGAGAAAGGATGCGATTACACAGACGACACAATTTGTACGGTAGCCGTAGCGGATTGGCTTCTGAAGAGAAAATATGCGCCAACAGGACTGGAGATTGTTATGCAGAAATGGTGCCGCAGGTTTCCCTACCCAACCGGGGCATACGGAACAAGCTTCTTTCAATGGATCTGGGATGAATCGCCGGAACCCTATTACAGTTTCGGGAATGGTTCGGCAATGCGCGTGTCGCCAGTGGGATGGGTTTTTACAACGTTGAATGAAACATTGAATATGGCAACCGAATCTGCACATATTACACACAATCACCCCGAAGGAATAAAAGGAGCCCAAGCTGTTGCCGCTGCTATTTATCTTGCCAGAACCGGACGTACTAAAGAAGAAATAATGCATTATATCCAAACTTCCTTCGGATACGATTTGAATCATACTTGCGGTCAGATACGCTCAGACTATCAATTTAATGAAACTTGCCAGCATACTGTTCCCGAAGCTATTATTGCTTTTTTGGAAAGCACCGGTTACGAAAACGCCATTCGTTTGGCTGTATCATTGGGCGGAGATTCTGATACCCTGGCTTGTATTACCGGCGGAATTGCAGAAGCTTTTTACGGCCTCCCAAACGAAATTAAATCAAAAACACTAAGTTTTCTGCCTGAAAAATTAAAGTTAACAGTGAAGGCCTTTTATGAGGAATTTATACAACCGAAGTTGGTGTAGCTGTTTGGTGAACTTTTTGGTTTTTCATTGGTTTTATAGTTGCTTAAAGGTGAGGTTTATCAATGTGCTTACAGTATATACAATATTAAATCAATAAATATGAATAATTTTAGTTTTCAGAATCCAACACGTCTGATTTTTGGCGAAGGTATGATAGCCAGCTTGTCTAAAGAAATTCCAGCGGGTAAAAGGATTATGGTTACATTTGGCGGAGGCAGCGTAAAGAGTAACGGTGTTTATGATCAGGTTATAAAGGCTTTGGAAGGCCGTGATATAACTGAATTTTGGGGAATAGAATCGAATCCAACTATTGAAACTCTCCGTAAGGCAATTGCGCTGGGGAAAGAGAAAAAGATTGATTTTCTCCTAGCCGTTGGCGGAGGTTCAGTTATCGACGGAACCAAACTGATTGCTTCGGGTTTGCTGTATGACGGTGACGCCTGGGATATTGTAAAGAAGGGTTATTATCCGGAGTCGGTTCCACTTGGAACTGTATTGACGCTTCCTGCTACAGGTTCCGAAATGAATAGTGGAGCGGTTATATCCAGAAAAGAAACGCATGAGAAATATCCGTTCTATAATAACTATCCGGTGTTTTCTGTTTTGGATCCAAAGGTCACATTTACATTGCCCGATTTTCAAATAGCCTGTGGAATTGCCGACACGTTTGTACATGTTTTGGAGCAGTACATGACTACACCCGGACAATCACGATTAATGGACCGATGGGCAGAGGGAATTTTAACTTCGCTTATTGAAATTGCACCCAAGATCAAAGCAAACAAAACGAATTACGAACTGATGTCGGATTTTATGCTGTGCGCTACCATGGCGTTGAATGGATTTATCTCAATGGGTGTTACGAACGACTGGGCTACCCATATGATTGGTCATGAACTTACAGCTTTGCATGGTCTGACACATGGAGCCACGTTGGTAATTGTTCTTCCAGCGACACTACGGGTGCTGGCAGAAAAAAAGCAGGGAAAGATTCTGCAGTACGGCGAGCGTATCTGGGGCATTACCACTGGAACAACCGAAGAGAGAGTTGCCCTTGCAATCAAAAAAACGGAAGAGTTCTTTCGGAGTTTGGGCCTTCATACCCGCCTTAGTGAAGAAAATATCGGCGATGATACGATTGATGAAATTACGCGTCGCTTTACTGAACGCAATGTTGCCTATGGAGAAGATCGTGACGTTACAGCCGCTGTAGCTCGTGAAATTTTGATTAGCTGTAAGTAATGCACATTTGCAGTTCTATATAGTCTTAAACTAATTAATTGCAAACCTCTTTTTCCTTTTGGGAAAAGAGGTTGTTTTTTACTATTTGATTTAGTTCATCCTCTTTTAGTGCTTCGAAACCAGATTCTACATCAAAGAGTTCCTCATCAATTGAATTTTGACGCAAACTATGAAACATACGATTAAGATCGTCCATAAGTTCATCAATAGTCTTTTCGGCGCGTTGCATAGCGGCAAAGCGGCTTTCGTTTTCGCTGGCCAACGATTCGGCACATGCTTTAAACAAAGAAGTAAACAGATACGCATGAATCAGTACCATTAAGGTTGGCTTAATACCACCTATAATCTCTGGTATTTTTCTCGATGGCCAATTAAGTTCTGTAAGCGAATGTCTCCATTTTTCATCCAAGGGCAACAACCGCATGCAAACAGGTTCATAACCTGTTTTTGTTTTCGATCGATTATGAAAAACATATACCTCTTTTCTATTATCCAGTTCATAACTTTCTTCGCCTTTTATCAGTATTTGTTGCACAAGAGAAGTAATTGCATGTACAGAGTTGGGAACCCTAAATAGTTTTGTCGTGTTATGGCCCATATCCGAAAATAGCAATTGAACTCGCTCTCCTACAGCCCAGATTTCCTTTTTTCCTGGTAAATCGTTGAACGAATGCACGACAAACTCAGCTAGTGAATCATTAAACTGTCCTACAAGTCCTTGGTCTGATCCAAAAACTATTGCGCAAATTTGTTTCTCGTCTTCCTTTATCTGCTCTTTCTTTTCAGATAGGGTATCAATTTTTTCATGCCTGAAATAGGCAATGATTCCCAATTCAATTGTACGATAGTAATCGTTAAGAGAACTTACAGCCATCTCATATTGTCCAATGTTCGAAGCAGCCATTGCTTTCATTGTACGCACAACCGATTTGAGGTCGTTTGCTCCCTCTATTTTTCTTCGTAAACTCTCTAATGTGTCCATTACTGTTCTGTTTCATTTGATTCAGACTTCTCCTGATAAGGAGCAAGCGCACTGCGTGCAATTTTCATAATTGTTTCATGGTCCTTGTCGCTCAGATTTTTATCTAAAAGTATGACTTTCAGAATTTCTGCAGGAAGTTTTTTGCAGTCTTTAAGCAAAGCCTCTTCTGCTTCTTGCATGTTGTCAATAGATATAGAATCAAAAAAACCTTCAGCCAAAGCAAGCAATACCATTATTTGTTCATAAACAGGCATTGGATGAAGTTCGTTTTGTTTGAGACAAACCCGTATCCGTTTTCCATGCTCAATTATTTTTCTGGTATTTTCGTCCAGTCTCGTCCCGAAACGTGAAAAAGTTTCTAATTCTTCGAATTGAGCATAGGCCAGTTTTAAGTTTCCTGTTAAGGAATAATATACTGGTAACTGAGCTTTTCCTCCAACGCGAGAAACAGATTTCCCGACATCAATGGCAGGTAAAATTCCTAATTCAAAAAGTCTGGGTGATAGGTATATTTGCCCGTCTGTAATCGAAATGAGATTTGTAGGAATATAGGCCGAAATATTTTGTGCTTCTGTTTCAATAATTGGCAGTGCTGTAAGTGAACCTCCTTTTAGTTCTTTATTAAGGTGGGTAGCTCTTTCTAACAAACGGGAGTGTATATAAAATATATCACCGGGAAATGCTTCCCTGCCCGGAGGTCTTCTCAGTAAAAGAGAAAGTTCCCGGTAGGCACGCGCATGATGAGTGAGATCGTCATACACAATCAGTACATCACGGCCTTGTTCCATAAAATATTCAGCTATGCTGGTGGCGGCATAAGGTGCAATGTAAATTAATCCAGGAACGTTGCTCCCTTCGGTTGCAACTACAACCATATACTTCATAGCTCCTTTTTCTTCGAGGTTAGCTATTACTTTTGCAACAGATGATGCCCTCTGCCCGATGGCACAATAAATACAGATTACATTTTTATCCTGTTGATTGAGAATAGTGTCTACTGCTATAGCGGTCTTACCGGTCTGGCGATCTCCCAGAATCAATTCGCGCTGTCCTCTGCCAATTGGAATTAGCGCATCAATAACCTTTAACCCGGTTTGCAAAGGAACAGTTACCGTATCGCGATCCATAATAGAATGGGCCGGACGTTCGATGGGCAGCCGTTGACTGGAAACAACCGGATTTTTGTCATCCAATGGTTCTCCCAAAGGATTGATAACCCTTCCAATTAATGAGTTTCCGACAGGGATATCCATTCCGCGACCTGTACGTTCTACTTCATCGCCCGCATTCAAAAGCGAATCTTCACCCAACAAGATCACACCTATTTCATTTTCATCTATATTGTAAGCGATTCCATATATACCGTGTGGGAACTTTAGCAATTCAGCATAACCTGCGCCAGGAAGGCCCGAAACTTTAACAATGCCTGCCGATATGCTTACAACAGCACCAACTTCGCGAGGCAAAAAAGTGAGAGTGTAATTTTCTCTTTGTTTACCTAATCGATCGAATGTGCCATTTATTGTTTCAGTAAATTTGTTGACAGACATACTACAAAGTTTTACTGGATTATTATCCTTTTATTCTTCTGAGATACTTTTTTTTAATGAATTGAGATACTCCGAAAAGCTCCATCCTAACTTGTAGCCGTTTGATGTAAGTTCAATTCCGCAGATCAACCCGGGGCTGATTTTAAATTGATATTTTGCATTTATTCCAAGAACTTCATTCACTCTTTTTTTTATTTCAGTTTGTTTGTCTTTTGGTAAATCAAACGCACTTTGCACTTTAATCAGGTTTGTTTCACCTATGCCCGGTGTAAAAGCTTCAATAAATTTTACCTTTTCTTCTTTTTGTAAATTATCTAATCTTTTGAGAAATATATTGACAGATTCTTTTTCAAGACTTTGTGAAGCCAGATCGCCAAGAGCTTTTCCTGCGATATGAAATACCTCCAATTGGATCTTCTGTTCGATTTCACTGTTAAGGTTCTCTTGTATTTCGTTCAACGCTTTCTCCAGATTTGATTGCAAATCCGTGGCTTCAGTTCTGATTTTATCCAGAAGAATTTCTCGTTCCTCATTGGTTTCGGCAATAACTTTGTCCATAAGGCCCTTCTTCTCCTGATCAAAAAGTTCATTTTTCTTTCTGAACTCCTCTTGTTCTATTATGGCATCGTGCACTTTATCTTCTGCATCCCTTAGCTGAGATGTAATTTTTCTTTCACGTTCGTCGATAGCATGCTGGATAGGTTTAAACAGAAACCGTTTAAGCAGCCACACCAAAACGAGGAAATTAAGGAGCTGAGCTATTACAGTAAACCAATCGATTTGCATAGTACTAATTATTAATTACAATAGATAGTTTTATTCTTCAATGGCCTATGTGTTATTTTGCAATAATATGCGTCCAGAATGGGTTGGCAAAAATAAGAATCATTGAAACAACGAAACAATATATTGCAATTGATTCTATCATTGCAAGCCCCACAAATAAAGTTCTTGTAATGGTTGATGCCGCGTCTGGTTGCTGAGCAATTGATTTTAAAGCTGTTGAAACAGCCTTTCCTTCGCTTAATGCCGGAAACATACACCCGATGCTTGTCGAAAGACCTGCAGTTATAATTGATACCACTGCGATTATAGATACATTATCCATTTTTTATCCTCCTGAGTTTAGTTGTTTATTACTTATTTTTTTCGTTCTTTTTGCTTCCTGAACACCTGCTGCAATGTAAACGGTTGCAAGTATGCTGAAGATATAAGCTTGTACCATGCCTGTAAGTAAACCAAGGGCTTTCATTAGAATTGGAAATATAAAGGGTGTTATGCTTAACAGGATAACAACAATCATTTCCCCGCTCATAATATTCCCGAATAAACGTACAGCTAAAGCAATTGTACGTGTAACTTCGCTAATGAGGTTAAATGGCAGCATTAACGGAGTTGGTTTGATGTATGATTTTAAATAACCAAGTATGCCACTCTTTTGGATGCCAAAAAAAGGTACGGCCAGGAATACAGCAAATGCAAGAGCTACGGTTGTGGAAAGCGATCCTGTAGGAGGTGCATACCAAGGTAAAATAATAAGCAAATTGGCTGTTATGATAAATAAAAACAGTGAACCAATAAACCCGTATAATGTGCAGGATTATTTAGTCCGATTGCTTTAATCTGGTTATTTATTTCGGTTACAATCATTTCGAGAACACATTGCCACCTCGAAATCCGAATGCTTGTTTTCAGTTTCCGTGTTATCAATACCGATGCAACCACTAAGAGCAGTATTATTGCCCAAGTGGTAACAATGGTCAGGTTAATAGTGAAAAAACCATGTTGCCAGAAAATAGTTTCATCGGGACTAAGTTTCATGGTTTACTTCTTTGTTTTGTTGTTTTAGGTCAATTGCTTTTGTAATGCGAAAAACTATTATGCGTCCTGTTATAAATCCAAGCAGACAAATAAAAAGCATTTGCCACTTACCTGACGATACAAAGTAGAATCCTGTCAAGATTATGCTTATTCGTAAAAAGTAACTTAAAAAGAACCAGATTGAAGGTGTTTTTGTATTGACAACCTTTTTCACAGTATACCAGAGACCTCCAAAAAAGAATAATCCCAAGGCAATACCTGCGACTAAAGTCAATATAATATGTAAAATTTCATTCATCTTTTTCGTTTTTATTTTCGTGTATTTCTTTATCTTCCTTTGCCACCCAATTCCATGCAATAATGCATCCCAGAAATAAGCCCACTATTAAAAAGCTAAGTGTCCATGAAAAAGATGCCGGATAGTTCTTGTCAAGCCAGATTCCTAACGATGCCCCTAGTACTGTAGGAACTGTAATGGACCAACCCACAACCCCGATCATGCCAAGGCCAAACCAAATGCTCTTTTTGTTATTATGCAGCGCTTTTTGTTTGCGTTCAATTTTTTTACCGAGTTGCTCGTCAAACGGATTTGTTTTTTTCTTATCCTGTGGGTCTATTTTCATCTCTTATTGAATTTTTGCAGGTTATAGATTATTTCGCTTTCTATCTTTGCCATTACCGATCGGACGGATCTTTCGTTGTCGTCCAGCTTTATGTATTCTTTTTTTATCGAATTATGTAGTTGTCCAATATCTGTTCCTCCGATGGCGTTTCGTACCGACACCAATACTTCCGTCCCTGCTTTTACCAGAACTCCTTCATCTATCGCTATATAATGAATTTCCCCCTTGTCAGTTTCATACATAAAAATGCCTGGAACCAACGACGCAACACAGTCAAGTCGTTGAGGTAACAAGCCAAAGAACCCTTCGTTCGTCTCGGCAACAATCCGGTCTACGTTTTTAATATCAGCGTAGATCTTATATGGAAGAAGAATTTTTAAGTCCATCGCTCTTTTTTTTTATTACGTCATCTATAGTCCCTGTCATATAAAAAGCGCTCTCCGGAAAGTCTTTAAACTCATCGGAAAGTATACGATCGCATCCATCAAGTGCTTCATCCAAACTAACTTCCTTTCCTTTCATTACACTGAATTGTTGAGTGGAGAAGAAAGGTTGGGTAAGAAATCTTTCCAAACGCCTGGCCCGGTTTACTAAGTTGCGGTCGTTTACCGATAATTGTTCCAAACCAAGCATAGCAATAATGTCTTTGAGACCTTCGTATTGGGCAAGCGTATGTCGCATTTCCTGTGCAATATTATAATGTCTTTCGCCAATAATACCGGGGGTGGCCATTTTGGAATTTGATTTAAGTAAATCGATTGCGGGGAAAAGACCTTCGCTTGCTTTACTTCTCGAAAGAACAATAGATGCAGAAAGATGAGAAAACGTATGAACAGCTGCCGGGTCGGTAAAATCGTCTGCAGGGACATAAACCGCCTGAATAGAAGTTATTGAACCGGCATCCGTATTCGCAATTCGTTCCTCCAGATTAGACAACTCTGTCCCCATTGTAGGCTGATAACCTAGTCGGGAAGGCATTTGTCCCATTAACCCCGATACCTCCATCCCTGCCTGAATAAAGCGGTAAATATTGTCGATGAGCAATAAAACATCCCGATGCTCATCGTCGCGAAAATATTCAGCCATAGTCAATGCTGCATGCCCGACACGAAAGCGTGCACCCGATGGTTCATTCATTTGACCAAACATCATCACCATGTTGTCCATTACACCAGCATCTTTCATATCGTGATAAAGTTCATGACCCTCGCGGCAACGTTCTCCAATACCACAAAACATGCTAACTCCTTTGTTGTGCCCCACCATATTGTGTATCATTTCGGTAAGCAAAACAGTTTTACCTACACCAGCTCCACCAAATAATCCGGCCTTTCCTCCGCGTTCCAAAGGTATCAGTACATCAATAGCTTTAATTCCGGTAAGAAAAATTTCTGATTTTGTTGATAGTCTGTTTAAAGGTGGAGGAGGTTGATGGATATTTCTCCACTTAACTTCGGATGATAAAGGTTTACCATGGTCAATCGTATTACCAAATACATCAAACATCCGTCCCATGATTTTCTTTCCAACGGGCACCGTTAGTTCTTTACCATCTGATTGTACAGCCATTCCGCGTGCTAATCCCTGGGTAGGAGTTAATGCAATACCTCTTACACGGTGTGCATCGAGTTGAATCAATACTTCGATGGCTATTTCATTTTTATCGCCAGTGTGCAGTAATTTATAAATGGAGGGCAAATTAGTATCAAACCAAACATCAACAACGCTTCCCCTGACAGAAATAACCTTGCCAGTATTGAAAGAAGTTTGTTTCGTTTTGGAAATTGCATTCATCTTACAAGCTAAATTAAATTAACTTATTAAATCCGCTTCCAGTATTTTTAAATAAAACTAATGCTAAAGGGTAATTGTTCTGTTAATCTATTTCTTTATTATAAAAACATTCGTAAACTCTGCCCGGAGTCAAATATTGTACTTAATTCTTATAACTATGTTTCATTTGATAAAAAGATTCAGATTACTTATTCATACTGTAAATAATAGTTTTAATTTTACCCTTCGATACCGTGAGCAATACATATTATTAATAAACTATATTGAAAATGAAAAGACTTCTATTTTGTTTGGTTTTCCTGGCTTCATTTACTGTAACTGTTTTTGCGAAAGTAAAACTCCCTGAAATTGTTGGGGATAATATGGTTTTGCAGCAAAATACCAAGGTTAAAATTTGGGGTGAAGCTGCTCCTAATCAGAAGGTAAGCATCCGTACAACGTGGGATGCTACTATTTATTCAGGTAAGTCCGACGCAAAGGGGACCTGGTTAATTCAGATCTCGACTCCCAAGGCAGGTTATAAAAAGCAGCAAATAACCATTAGTGATGGCGAGATAACAACCTTGAAAAATATATTGATTGGCGAAGTATGGTTTTGTTCCGGACAATCCAATATGCAAATGCCGTTGAATGGTTTCTGGAATTGTCCCATAGAGGGAGCAAATGAAACAATTGCTACCTCCGGACAATATAAAAATATCCGGATGGCTACTATTCCGAATATCAGCAAACTGGAACCTCAAAGTTCGTGTCCAGGTCAATGGAAAGAGAGCAATCCCGAAAATGCAGCACAGTTTGGTGCTACAGCCTATCACTTTGCCATGATGCTAAACAAGTCTCTGGATGTACCGGTCGGTATTATTAATTGCAGTTGGGGCGGATCTACCGTTGAAGGATGGCTGAAAAAGGAAATTTTGCAAACCTATCCTGATGTGGATTTATCTCTGGCTGGCAGCGATAAGATACATCCCATGCTTCAACCCATGATTATGTATAATGGGATGCTGAAACCTCTCGTAAATTATACAATAAAGGGTTTCCTGTGGTATCAGGGTGAATCAAATGTTGGCAGACATCAGACCTATGCGGATCGTTTGGCTACCATGGTAAAGCTTTGGAGAGAAGAATGGGGCCAGGGCGAACTTCCATTCTATTTTGTGGAAATAGCTCCTTTCGAATATGGCGAAGGTGATGCTGCGGCTTTTCTTCGTGAGGCGCAGTATAAAGCGCAGAAGCTGATTCCTAACAGTGGAATGATTAGTACAAACGACCTGGTGGCTGACTATGAACGAAAGAATATTCATCCAAAGAATAAGAAACAGGTGGGCGAACGTCTTTGCTACATGGCTTTGGCGAATACCTATGGGTTTAAAAATAGTATCTGGAGCAATGGTCCGGAGTATAAGTCGTTGGAGATTAAAGATGGAAAAGCTTTAGTAAGTTTCGATTTTGCTCAGGAAGGTTTCAGCAGAGAGAATGGAATCAATGGATTTGAAATAGCCGGAGCCGACAAGGTGTTTTATCCGGCTACAGCTGTTGCCGATTTAGGTAACAGAATAATAGTTGTTTCGAGCGAAATGGTAAAAGAACCTGTGGCTGTCCGTTATTGTTTCCGTAATTTTTTAATCGGAAATTTATATAATCACAGGGAGTTGCCGGTGGTACCCTTTAGAAGTGATAATTGGTAATTAAGATTGCTTTTTGTTTATTAGCAGTCAATGACTATAAGTAAAACAGGGTGCCTAAATCTTTTTTAGGCACCCTATTTCTTGAAAACCAATTGGGATTATGATAACTAAATTTCGTCGGGCCATGGAGCAGCTTTCCCTGTAGATGTAAAGACCGGGCGTTGACCGCCGGTGCTTCTTAGATACTTCCCGAGTTTTTTAGATAATCTTTTTACAATTCCAGCTTCCAGGGAAGCGAGGTTCGTCGTTTCGCCTACATCTTTTTTGATATTGAATAGTTCTTTTGCTCCTGTTTCGTAGTAGTAAATCATTTTCCAGTCGCCTTCACGGATTGTACAGGTTGCACCGATGCCCGGACCTGTTGGTCCCCAGTTATTAGGAAAATTCCAGTAAAGCGAACGTCCTTTCGATGGATTTTTACCCTTTCCGGTAAGCAACGGAATAAAACTCAGGCCATCAATCGGTTGAACGGTTTTTGCGTTATTGATTCCAGCCATTTCAAGCAGAGTAGGATAGAAGTCTTCGATAATAAGATAGTCGCCGCAAACCGATTTGGGTTGGGTAATACCCGGCCATGATACGATCATCGGTTCCCTGATTCCACCTTCATAAGCAGATCCTTTTCCACTTTTTAAAGGAAGATTGTGCGTGTTAGGTGTACCTCCACGACCAGAATTGGCAGCACTAAGTCCACCGTTATCCGACATAAAAATAATAATTGTATTGTCGGTCAGGTTGTTGCTATCCAGGTAATTCATTAAATCGCCCAAACTTTTATCCATACCTTCCACTAGTCCGGCATAGGCAGCTTCCCTCGGATCCATTCCCTTATCCAGGTACTTCTGGTAATAGCGTTTGTCTTTATTAATGGGAATGTGTACCGCATAATGAGCCATGTAAAGGAAAAAAGGCTTTTGTTTGTCGCGGGCATCGAGCGCTGCTGTAGCTTCGCGGGTGAGGGCTTCGGTAACAAATACATCAGTTCCGTGGTATTTATCCAGTCCGGGAACCGCAAAAAGAGAAGATGCGGAACCATCTTTTTTATTACCGTAGTTTTCTTCTCCAAGGTAACTGGCCAATCCTCCTGCCGCGTGTCCTGCAATATTTACATCGAACCCCAGGTTTTTAGGATCGGCCGCAGGGGTAGAGATAGCTCCAAAGTGAGCCTTCCCGCAATGGATGGTATAGTATCCGTTGTCGTGCAAAAGTTGAGGAAGGGGAGTGGCTAAGCAGGTATTTTCGATTCCGGAAACCGGACTCATTCCGTTGATGTTCCATTTTGGATAGGTTAGTACATCGCTTTTTCCATCTACGGATTGATTGTATTGCAGTGTCCAGTTGGTTACACGGTGACGAGACGAATTCATGCCTGTAAGAAGACTTATCCGGGTTGGCGAACTAACGCTGCAGGCATAGGCACTGGTAAACCTAACACCACGGTCGGCCAGACGTTCCATATTGGGAGTCTCGTATAATCGGTTAAGTGGCGTTTTCTCTGGTCCGAAAGGTACGGATGTGTCCTGCCATCCCATATCATCTACTAAAAAGAGGATAATATTGGGTTGTTGCTTTGGAGTTGCAGCATTCAGTATTCCTGAAAGACTTGCAAGTGGAATGATAGCTAATGATAGTAGTTTCTTGTTATTCATATTCTATTTTGGCGCTTACAATGATTGAACAAAGATAGGAAAAAGAGATAAATACTTACTAACACTTACTATTTAGCTGTAATGAATGCTGTTTTTACACGTAAATATACTGCAATTAACTCGACTCCCAGCTGAGTGATCATTGTCCCACAGCTGAGGGACAATGATCACTCAGCTGGAGGACATTGATCACCCAGTTGAGAAACGAGTTTTAATTAGGCATTTCACCCGTTAATAACAGGATATTTCTGGCTAATTATATATTTTGAAGAGGCAAATTATAATAGGATAAAGTATATTCCGGCAGGTATGCAGTAGATGTGGAAAGTCTCGGGTCTGGAACTGACTAGTGTAAGATGACAAATGAATAGGATCTCCCACTGGCTATCTCTCACCTCCACAACCCTGATGAATAAAGGATAGTAAGGCTTAAAGTGATAGATGAGACTTAAAACGAAAGAAAATTAGTGCTGAAAAGATTTAGACATAAAAAAAGAGCAAGTAACAAACACGAAGGTCTGTTCTTGCTCCTTTGCCATAGTTAACATTTTGTCAGCCTATAGACACTGTGCTACATAAATGCAGCTTATGTAAACCGCTGATGCGCCAAATGTAAATTAAAGTTTTAACCTTAGCAAGATAATTCATAATAAATAAACGAATTATGCTATTAAGCATATTATTAATTCTTTTTTCCTTCTATCCAGGTCACAATTATATCTGAAAAAGGACTTTCCTTAGGAGCAACCATGTCTACCCAATTCCCGTTTTCGTCAATCATAAACTTTTGGAAGTTCCATTGTACATCTGCATCCGCTTTCCCGTTTTCGCTTTTTTCGGTAAGCCATTTGTAAAGAGGAGCAATGTCGTCGCCTTTAACTGATATCTTTGACATAACAGGGAATGTTACCTTATAATTCAATGTGCAGAACTCAAGAATCTCTTCGTTTGTTCCCGGCTCCTGACCCATAAAATTATTAGCAGGGAAAGCGATAATTGTAAATTTATCGCTTCCGTATTTATCATACAAAGCCTGCAGCTTTTCGTACTGAGGCGTAAGACCGCACTTGGATGCCGTGTTAACGACAAGCACTTTTTTTCCTTTCAGAGATGATAGCTGAAAATCCTTCCCGTCAATCGTTTTGACAGTGAAGTCGTGAAATGTTATTGTCTGTGCCATAGTGAAAAGTGGCAGAATAGCCATCCAGATAAGTAATGTTACAATTCTCATGTTGTTTTCATTTTCTTATCTAACAAAAGAACTTATTCAATTGTTTTCTACAAGTCTGGCACAGACAATTTTACAGATGATATCCCTGGCTATTCATTTCGGTTGCAAGAAACATGCGGTATTGTTCTTCATTAAACGGATAATCCCAGCAACCCATCTGATGAAATAGCTGACCGCCGAATCCCATTTTAAATTTATACAATCCGTACATAGGATGGGATGGATCCGGACCGGGAGAAACTCCGAACATATCATATTCCGTGCAGCCACTTGCCTTGGCAATTTTAATGGCTTCCCATTGCAAAGCGTAGGTGGGCATACAGTTTCTGTTTTGAGAAGACGAAGCTCCGTAAAGATAGGTACCCCTTTTGCCGGAAATAACCAGAAATATGGCGGCAAGCGCCTCTCCGTCTTTCTCGGCCATTAATAATTCTACCGTTGCAGGAGAAAGCGTGTCGTCTGCTCTGGCGGCAAGAACGGATTGAAAATAGTCAATATCATTCAGGAAGATTCCATTGCGGTAAGCCGTATCGCTGTATAATTTGTACCAGACAGGGAGTTCATTCATGCCGGCCCGGCGAACAGTTACTCCTTTTCGCTCGGCCAGATGAATGTTGTATCGTGTTTTAGGTTTCATACGCGACAGCAAGGTCTGTTCGTCGGGAACAAGATCTAGGTAAACTGTGTTCGATGGCAAGATATCCGAATTGGCTCGTTTCAGATTCCAGTTGTTGGTATTGTAGTTGAGGCGGAACTCCTGATAAGTCTTTTCGGGTGGTCCGCTCCAAAGATTGGATTCATCGTAATGTTCGGGCTTGTCCCAGTGCGATTGCCAGGCAAGGTCGTAGCGAATGCCAATACATTTTTTAGGCAGGTACGAACGGAGCGTTTCGGACAATTCCTCGAGGAATTCTCCCTGCGTTTCTTCCGAAGGCTCAAGTTCCGGACCGTAAGGAACATAGGCTATGCTGTATTCCCGGTTCAGCGATTGCTGCAACACAAGAAAGTCTGCGTATGTAGAAGATTTTGTTTTATCTTCCACATACACATCCCTGTTTCTTACTTTAAAATCGAAGGCTTTCGATTCGATTCCCTGATATGATTTTACTTCCGCCCAAAAGGCTGTTTGTTGTACGATTGGGGTCTGAACCACGGCTCTGATCTCTTTCTTTTCAACATCAATTGTCATTTCTAATCCTTTTTTGTTATGCCCTGCAAAGGTAGCCAATATAAGTATAGAAAGCAATTTGTAAACTTTTAGCCCCGTTTTGGTTTAGTGCATTGGTCTACAAGATAGACAATTGACAAGTAGGGAATATCCGTATTGGTAGTCAGTCCTATCTCGCAGGTGCGGCTATTGGAATAACCAACCTCAATGCCTGCCTTTTCGAGTTGAGGGCGTAGCTTTCGTAAAGCGTACGCATTAACTTCGGGATGGGTAAACCCTTTGTCGCCTGCAAAGCCGCAACATCCCACTTCTTCGGGGATGATTACTTTTTCCGCGCAAAGTCCGGCAAGGGCAATAAGTTGTTTTTCCAGCTTCATCTTTTTCATTGAACAGGTAACATGGATAGCCACCGGTTGTTTAATGGGGGTAAATTCAAGCTTATCCCTAAGGAAGGTGAGAATAAACTCGGCAGGTTCGTATAGCTTCACTTTAGTCATGGTGTTTCGCATGCGATATAGACAAGGACTTTGGTCGCATAATACGGGATAGGTTCCCTGACCGGAAACTTCGTAAAGAGCTTCTTCTAGTTCGGCCGACTTTCGGTCTGCTATTTCGGGCATGCCTTTGCTTTCCCAGATTGTTCCGCAGCAGAGTTTTTCCATCTTTGGCGGGAAAATTACTTCGTAACCAGCTTTTTCGAGCAGGGCGATTGTCTTTTCAACCAACGGAGTATGATCCGGCGACTGATGGGCTGTTCCCATGGTCTGATTAATGCAACTAGGAAAATAAACAACCTTGAGAGGAGCGGTATGCATGTTGACGGCTTTGACCGAATAGGATTTTGGCATGGCCGGGGTCCAGAGAGGAATCGTGTTTCCCGATACAGAACGCAAGCCTTGCGCTAAAGCCGACATGGATTTGCTGCCAAGTACTGTATGCGCTGTATCTGCTACTGTGAGTACAGGACGAAGCATTGCTTTGACTCCGGCAAAATGGTTGGCCGTCCATTCGCCCAGCTGATATCCTATACTGTCTTTGGGAAGAGACGCTTCGCGTAGGTCGTGTGTGAGATGTCCGGTATTTATTTCCATAGGGCAGGAAGTGGCACATAAGCCGTCGCCGGCACAGGTAGCGTTGCCTGCATAGGCAAATTGCTTAAGTAAACGCTTTAATCTTTCCTGCTCTTCGGGGATATTCTTTATTCTGGTTATCTCTCTTTGTGCCACAATACGCTGCCGCGATGATAATGTAAATCCGCAGGTGAGGCAGTTTACTTCACAGAATCCGCATTCAATGCACTTATCTACATGCCGGTTGGTAAGAGGCATCGGTTTGAAGCTCTTGATATGGCAATGAGGATCGTCGTTGAATATCACGCCCGGGTTAATCAGATTCCTTGGATCGAATAGCTCTTTAATCTCCTTCATAAGGTTAAATGCGGTTTCGCCCCATTCATCTTTTACAAAAGGAGCCATATTCCGCCCTGTTCCGTGTTCAGCTTTTAACGAACCGTCGTATTTGTCGACTACCAATGTCTTAACTTCGTTCATCAGGTTCTCGTAACGGGCAATCTGTTCTTCTGTATCAAAAGATTGATTGATGATAAAATGGTAATTGCCTTCCAACGCATGTCCGTAAATACAAGCATCGGCATAACCGTGTTTTTCAAGTAATTCCTGCAAGTCGGCTGTGGCTTCGGGCAGATTTTCGATGTGGAAAGCAACATCTTCGATAAGAGTGGTTGTTCCCGGCTTACGGGTTCCTCCCACTGAAGGGAAAATCCCGGAGCGAATGGCCCAGTAAGGAGCGTATTCTTCTTCTTTGTCTGTAAAACGTACCGGAACAGCTGTATCGAACGATTGCAGTATTTCTTCAATCTGCCCGATCTGATCGCTTAGCTCTTCTTTCGTATTGGCCATGGTTTCTGTAAGCACGGCGGTAAGACCTTTTCCCGTTGGATCGTTTACCGATTCGAGCGATTTTCTGTCAAGTAATTCGGCTCCCATAACCGGACCCTTTTTCATTGCAACAACAGCTCTGCATGCTTCTTTAATATCTTTAAAGTACAGCATGGCACTCGCTTTGTGTGGAAAGTCTTTCCCGGTTTTCATGGTGAATTCCGACATGAAAGCCAGTGTTCCTTCCGAGCCTGCCAGCAAGTGGGTTATTATCTCGAACGGATCGTTGTAAATAGCGAGTGGCAGGATATTTAGTCCGGTTACATTCTTGATGGAGTATTTATAAAGAATGCGGGCACGTAACTTTTCGTCGCCTTGCACCTTGTCGCGCAAGGATTCTATTTTTTCTGTAAAACCTGGTTTTTTAGTGCGGAATTGTAGTTTGCTATTCTCATCAGACGTGTCCAGGATGGTTCCGTCTGCAAAAACGATGCGTGCCGAAATCAGCATCTTGTCACTGTTGGCGTGAGTTCCGCAATTCATGCCAGATGCATTGTTCATAACAATTCCACCTACCATCGCCGACTTAACAGAAGCCGGATCCGGTGCAAACTTACGTCCGTGGGGTTTTAAAATCTGGTTTACCCGTTCGCCAATAATTCCGGGTTGGAGGGTAATAGTTTCAAAATCGTCCGAAACGGAATATTTCTCCCAGTGCTTACCAGCTACAAGCAGAATTGAATCGCTTATGCTTTGCCCCGAAAGACTGGTGCCTGCGGCACGGAAGGTTACAGGAAGAACGTGTTTGTCCGCCAGCGCCAACAAGCGGGAAACCTCTTCTTCTCCATCCGTACGGATTACAATTTGAGGAATCATCCGGTAAAAGCCGGCATCAGTTCCCCAGGTAAGCAATCGGAGGTCGTCGGTATAGACCCTTTCTTTCGGAATAAATCCGGAAATTTCATGTAAAAAAGCTTTATATGCTTCCATGTTGTGATTTTATTTAAAGTAGGCTTCCCTTTATAAAAGCGAAGCGGTTGCGAAGTTCCTTACTTCATTTCATTAAATCAAATAAATCGGGCTGTTTTTTATGTGTGCACATCGGTAATGACTATTAATAACCGGATGATAGCGAAAAGAAAAGGAGAATACTTCACAGATTTCTCTTCATAGTAGTATATATAAATGATAGAGTTTTTTTAAAAATGGGCCTTGCACTGAAGAGTTTTGGTGCAAGACCCGAGACCTAAGGTTAGCGGTCTATTTAAAACAATTAGACTGTACGTATCAATTATTATTATTATTTGCTCTTTAATTTTGATTCTATAAAATTTCGTCCGAAACTTCATCGAAATACTTCAGGCACTTTTTAATATCAGGTACAGAGTTTTCCCAGTTGTATTCATATTCAACGACGAATACTCCTTTGAAATTTTGTATTTTCAATTCTTGAAGCATCCCTTTTACATCCAGAACTCCAGTCCCCCAAATTACATCGTCTTGCCATTTAACATCTTCTTTTTTAGCTGCTATATCTTTAAAGTGAAGAGAGATTATTCTTCCTTCCAGCTTTTTGAGGCAATCAATCTGGTTTAATCCTTCGCGTCTCCAGTGACCAACATCAGCCGAAGATCCAATCTTTTTGCTTCGGCTTGAAATTGAACTTATAAGATTATCCGGGTTCCAGTATGTTGAGGGTTGAGGGTGATTGTGAACAGAAATTTTAATGTTGTATTTCTTCACAAGACTTTCTACCAAATCCCAATCTTCTAAAGCAGGTTCGCATGCGATATACTCCATTCCCATATCTTTGGCAAAACTAAACAAGGGTTCCCATTCGGCTGAACTTTCAGTTACGACTACACCGGTTGATATAATTTTAATACCCTTGGATGCAGCATAAGCTTTGAGCTCTTTCCTGGTCTGGGAGCTAAGCTGTGGTCCAAAAGCTTGTTCTCCCCATTTTCCCCCAAGTTTATGACCTGGATATACTTCAATATATTTTATTCCGAGTTCATTTGTTTTATCTAAAGCTTCAGTCAATGTAAACAAATGGAACGAATAGGATTGCATCCCTAAACGCCATCCTTGTTTTTCTGCTTTTGTTTTTGCTTGTGTTGTCATAGCCAGAAAAAGGCAGGCAATCAAACAAATAACTTTATAACTGTTTTTTATCATATTGTATTGATTTGAGAAAAAGCTGTAGCAATTATGCTACAGCTTTTTTTGTTAGTAAATTATCGGGGCATTTCAGGTAACGAGAATCCGTTCTGATAAGTATGTTTAATCCATTCGTTTGCCATATCAAGAGCGTTAAATTCAGCAAAACGTCTGTCAAAACGAGGGTCTCCGTCAATTACTTTATATTCATCAACTGTCACGAGTTTAATTTTATCAGTCGGCGAGATATTTGTAAACTTCATGTTTTCGCCATCCCACATCAGTTCACGATGCAAGCCTTGTAATCCGGAAAGACGAGTTGCAAGAACTCCCATTACTACCATTTCGTTGAACGGACCAGAGAAGCTGAAGTTTGAAGAAGCTTCGGTTCTGTTTCCCGCAGATTCTTTGCATGCACGGATCCAGTCTTGTTCGTGTGCATTTGTATTCCAAATGTCTCCGTTACCTCCCTTTATGCGACGAATAGTCGGTTCCGGTTGTTTGAAATGATTCATGGCTGATTTAGGTAATAACGTAGGATTCATTCCATAACAACCTGTCATTATTTTACCTTTACTTCCAACAAAGATGATACCTCCGTTTTCATCACCCATCATTTCTCCATCTTTTAATTCTGAAGGTCTTTCCGGGAGTAATCCTCCATCGTACCATAATACTTTAACTTCCGGCATTTTAACTTCACCTTTTGGCTTGCGGGCTGGAAAAGTATAAGTAACAATCTGTGCCTGAGGTGGCGAATAGAGGTTGCTAAGTGTTGAACTGCCGATAACACTGGTCGGATATTTGAGATCCAATGCCCAGTATAACGGGTCCATGATATGGCAAGCCATATCTCCTAACGCGCCAGTTCCAAAATCCCAGAATCCTCGCCAATTCCAAGGGGTATATGCTTCATTGTAAGGCCTCATTTTAGCAGAACCAATCCATAAATTCCAATCTAATGTTTTTGGACATTTTGGTGTTCCTTTTGGCTCTGACAAACCTTGTGGCCAGATAGGACGATCAGTCCAGCAGTGAACTTCTGTAACTTCACCAATAATACCAGACTGAATCCATTCTGCAATCTGCCGACACCAGTCAAAAGAATTACCTTGATTACCCATTTGTGTTGCTACCCTGTACTTTTGTGCAAGTTTGGTTAACAACCGAGATTCGTAAACAGAGTGGGTGAGAGGTTTTTGTGTATAACAATGCTTACCCAATGTTATAGCATGAGCGGTAACTCCTGCATGGGAATGGTCTGGTGTTGCTACCATGATAGCATCAATAGATTTGCCAAACTCATCAAACATAACCCGCCAGTCTTTGAACTTCTTGGCAGCAGGGTAATCTTTAAATGTTTTATCTGCATAATGCCAGTCTACATCGCAAAGTGCTACAATGTTTTCTGTTTTCATATTGGCAAGGTTACGACGTCCCATACCTCCTACGCCGATACCGGCGATATTCAGTTTGTCACTTGGAGCTGTATGCCCAAACGCTTTTCCCATCACTGTTCCTGGAACAATGGTAAGACCTGCAGCTGCTACTGCACCGGTCTTTAGAAAGTTTCTTCTAGATATGTTTTTCATATATTACTAAATAAAAGTGATTTACAAAGTTTTAATATTCAGATTTTTCCAAAGAACTTTAATCCCCCCTCCATCATGGATTTGCAGGGCTATTCGTCCTTGCCCTTTGGCTATTTTTTCATCGCTAATTGAAGCCATTTCTTCTCCATTAAGCCATGTTGTAACATTTTCTCCCTGAACGCGTATACGCATAGTATTCCAATCTTCAGCTTTAAGTATATTTTCTCGTCCTTCCGGTATCTGAATAAGCCTTCCTCGTCCATAGGATTCATAAATTCCACCTGTATCACGTCCTTTGGGTGCAACTTCAACTTGCCACCCATTTACGAAAGCTCCGGGTTCAATGAAAGAACGAAAAAATATCCCAGAATTGCCGTCGGCCACTTGTTTGAAGTCGGCAGTGAATTCAAAATCATCATAGTAATCTCTGGTGGCTAAATATCCATAACCTTTATTCGGACCACTTTTGCTGATTAGAATGCTATCTTGTACATACCACAGCTCTTGCCCGTATATTTCCCATCCATTCAGGTCCTTTCCATTAAAGATAGAAACTTCTTTTGTCTTTTTTTGAAGTTTCCGAACTTTAATATTGCGGAACCAAGCTGGATATCCATGATTCTGTAAACAAAATACACCTTTTTTAGCCAAACCGTACTCATTTGCATGCATCCATTTTCCATTTTTTTTTCTTGCATGCCAGTCGTCGGTCCAAGCTTCATACTCAATAATTTTTTCCCCATTCATATAATAGACTACGTGCCCATTATCGAATATGATTTTTGAGTTGTTCCATTGGCCAGCAGGGAAAATATTACAGTTTAATGAGTCAGGGATATACATTGCATAATCGGCACCGCACATTTGCCACTTTTCAAGTGAATCCTGAAAGTTTAAGTTGTCAATAAGCTGATATTCTGGGCCAGTAATATAGGGGACAGGAAATTTGAGACCTTCAACTACGTGATACAATAACCCACTGTTTCCTGCTTTTGATATTTTCCAATCCCACTTTATTTCGAAATTTTCATATATATCTTTTGTTACTATATATCCGCTTTCATCACTACCTTTTCCATCTGCATGAATGCATCCATCTGCTGCATCCCAAGATCCGGTAAGAGCTGATCCGTTGTAATCTCTCCATCCGTTAAGGGATTTACCATCAAATAAAAGTTGCCATCCCTCTTCCCTTTCTTTAGTAGTCAGATAATTTTCCGATTTTGCACAAGAAGTAGCAATAATTGCTATTGCAATTAAAGCAAATACAACATCAATTGTAATATTATTTTTTTTATTTGACTTCATCTCTTGTTATTCAAAATAGGCGTGTTAAATACCGAAAATCCAGATTTGAAATTTTAATATTCCTACTTATAACTAAAGACACGCTAAGTATGCAGATTACCTAATGCAAATTCATCTTTTTTTGTTTTTTTGACAATTAAGGCCGTTTTTATTTTTTGCATTTTCTTTCCTTCAATAGAATATGTTTGTATATTTGTTTGATTTTTAGAGGCATATATTATTAGCTCATTTGCGTTACATTTACCTCTTGATTGAATATAAAATGATTATCTTTTTGCTGTTCTGATTAAAATAATAGAGAAGAAAATTCAGCAAAGCTAAGGGTTAAGTGATGTTATTCATCGGATATGATTATACTGTATGTTTTTAGAACGTGTATGATTTTTCTATTTGATAACTGATTGGGGAGTCAAATTATAAAAAAATACGAATATTCGTGAGAAAGTTTTGAATATCACGAAACAATGTCTAATTTTGCTGCCCAATTAAAGAATGTACTAATTAAATATTATAACAAGTTAAATTATGATCGTAGTTCCATTGAAAGAAGGCGAAAACATCGAAAAGGCGCTTAAGAAGTTTAAGAGAAAATTCGAAAAAACTGGTGTTGTAAAAGAATTAAGAAGCCGTCAGGCTTTTGCTAAACCTTCAGTTGTAAAAAGAAAGAAGAACATGCGTGCAGTTTATGTTCAGCAATTACAACAGGTAGAAGAATAAAATTATAGCCACAAGCTTGTTTAATTGAATTCTTATCGCTACATTCGTTGCACAAAAGTTGATGTAACGTGAATGAGTTGATAACTTCTTTTATACAATATATTAGGTATGAGCGGAACTATTCCGATCATACCATTGGCGCGTATACTAATGACCTGCGCCAGTTTGACTTGTATATTGAAAAAGAAGCGGGCTTGTCTGAGCTTAAAGATGTAGATTCGGATGTAGTTAGAAATTGGATCGTTTCTTTATTGAATCAAAAAATTTCTCCTGTATCAGTTAACCGAAAATTAAGTTCTTTGAAATCTTTTTTTAAGTTTCTTCTGAAGCTTGGGATAATAGATTCTACGCCTATGCGTTTAATTAGTGGTCCGAAAACAAAAAAGCCATTGCCCTATTTTATTAAAGATGCAGAGATGGAGGCTTTGCTAGACGGGGATGGTTTTGATGCGGACTTTGAGGGAATTCGTGACCGGCTGATTATTGAAATGTTTTACGATACCGGAATCCGGTGTTCAGAATTAGCCGGCATAAAAAAAACGGATGTAGACTATGAGTCATCTTTGTTGAAGGTAACAGGAAAAAGAAATAAACAACGGTTGATTCCATTTGCAAGTGGATTGAAAGATCTTATCCTTGCTTACAACGAGGTTAGGGTAAAAATACCCGAAACAGAAAGTGAATGGCTTTTAGTTAGAAAAAACGGAAACCAATTGTCTTCTGGAATTGTTTATCAAATAGTAACAAAGAGACTTTCGAATATTCCATTATTGGCTAAGCGAAGTCCCCATGTTTTAAGACATTCATTTGCAACGAGTATGTTGAACAATGGTGCGGAGTTGAATGCAGTTAAAGAGTTACTTGGACATAGTAGTTTAGCTTCAACCAGTGTTTACACGCATACAACCTTTGAAGAATTAAAAAAAGTGTATCATGCTCATCCCAGAGCAAAAAAAAAGGAGGTAATTATGGACATTCGAATTCAATCTATCCACTTTGATGCTTTCACACAATTAGAAGCATTTACGCAAAAGAAAGTTTCCAAACTGGAACAGTATTATGATGGAATATTACAGGCTGAAGTGTTTTTTAAGGTAGTCAAGCCAGAAACATTCCAAAATAAAGAAGCCTCAATAAAGCTAAAAATTAAAAGTGGAGAACTGTTTGCGGAGAAAATTAGCGATACTTTTGAGGAATCGGTTGATTGTTGCGTCGAAGCTTTATCTAAACAATTGCTTAAATTCAAGGAAAAATCAAGAGCTAAATAAAAAATTACCTCATAAGTTTGGTATATAAGAAAAAATATCTAAATTTGCAGCCGTTTCGCCGTTGTGACGAAACGGCTTCTGTTAGAAAATATTGAATGCCTCTTTAGCTCAGTTGGCCAGAGCACGTGATTTGTAATCTCGGGGTCGTTGGTTCGAATCCGACAAGAGGCTCAAAAAAAAAGCAAGCGTGCTTTTTTGTAAATGTTTTAAGGGCAGTTACCAGAGTGGCCAAATGGGGCTGACTGTAACTCAGCTGACTTCGTCTTCGGTGGTTCGAATCCATCACTGCCCACGGATAATAAATAATGCGGAAATAGCTCAGTTGATAGAGCATTAGCCTTCCAAGCTGAGGGTCGCGGGTTTGAGTCCCGTTTTCCGCTCTATTTGCCTATGTAGCTCAGCGGTAGAGCACTTCCTTGGTAAGGAAGAGGTCCCGGGTTCAAGTCCCGGCATCGGCTCAAAAATGATAAAGTACAGATCATTAATCATATAAAGAACAATTAAGTTATGGCAAAAGAGAAATTCGACAGATCGAAACCTCATGTGAACATAGGTACGATTGGTCACGTTGACCACGGTAAAACAACGTTAACAGCTGCTATTACAACCGTATTGGCAAAGAAAGGTCTTTCAGCAATTGTATCATTCGATCAGATTGACAATGCTCCTGAAGAAAAAGAAAGAGGTATTACAATTAACACTGCTCACGTTGAGTATCAGACAGCTAGCCGTCACTATGCACACGTAGATTGTCCGGGTCACGCCGACTACGTTAAGAACATGGTAACTGGTGCTGCTCAGATGGATGGTGCTATCATTGTTGTAGCTGCAACTGATGGACCTATGCCTCAGACTCGCGAACACATTCTTTTGGCTCGCCAGGTAAACGTGCCTAAGTTGGTTGTTTTCATGAACAAATGTGATTCTGTTGATGATGAAGAAATGTTGGATCTTGTTGAAATGGAAATGAGAGAACTTCTTTCATTCTACGATTTTGACGGTGATAATACTCCTGTAATCCGTGGTTCTGCTCTTGGTGGTTTGAACGGTGATCCAGTTTGGGAAGATAAAATCATGGAATTGATGGACGCTTGCGACACTTGGATTCCAATTCCTCCTCGTGAAGTTGACAAACCTTTCTTGATGCCTGTTGAAGACGTGTTCTCTATCACAGGTCGTGGTACTGTTGCTACAGGCCGTATTGAGACTGGTATTATTAAAACTGGTGAAGAAGTTCAGATTATCGGTTTAGGTTCTGAAGGAAGAAAGTCTGTTGTAACAGGCGTTGAAATGTTCCGTAAGATTTTGGACGAAGGTCAAGCTGGTGATAATGTAGGTTTGTTGCTTCGTGGTGTTGATAAGGCTGATATCAAACGTGGTATGGTTATTACACACCCGGGAAAAGTTACACCTCACACTACTTTCAAAGCAGAGGTTTATATCCTGAAGAAAGAAGAAGGTGGCCGTCATACTCCATTCCATAACAAATACCGTCCTCAGTTCTATATCCGTACATTGGATGTTACAGGTGAAATTACTTTACCAGAAGGAACTGAAATGGTTATGCCAGGTGACAATGTTACAATTACTGTAGAATTGATTTACCCAGTAGCATGTAACGTAGGTCTTCGCTTCGCTATCCGTGAAGGAGGTCGTACAGTAGGTGCTGGTCAGATTACAGAATTAATGAACTAATTTGAAATATTTTATAGTCAGCTGTTAAAGGCTGACTATATACGGGTCTAGCTCAGTTGGTAGAGCACTGGTCTCCAAAACCAGGTGTCGGGAGTTCGAGTCTCTCGACCCGTGCTAAAATCTATAGATTCAATGAAAAAGATAATTGCTTATATTAAGGAATCTTATAACGAACTTGTTTATAAAGTTTCTTGGCCTACGAGATCAGAACTATCAAATAGTGCTGTGGTTGTCATGTTTGCTTCCCTTATGATCGCTGCGCTAATTTTTGTGATTGACTTGGGTTTTGAGACTGTAATGCGCTTCTTCTACGAAACAATTTTTTAAATCAGCTTTTTTACTATGTCTGACATACAAAAGAAATTTTATGTTCTCCGAGCCATTAGTGGTAAAGAGAATAAGGTTAGAGAGTATCTGGAAGCTGAACTTAAGAATACGGATCTGGGAGAATATGTATCTCAAGTCTTGATTCCTACAGAGAAAACTTTTACGGTTCGTAATGGTAAAAAAGTTATGAAAGAAAGAGCTTATTTACCTGGTTACGTTTTAGTAGAGGCAGCTCTGGTAGGAGAGGTTGCTCATCGATTGAGAAATATTCCCAATGTAATTGGTTTCCTTGGAGGATCGGATAATCCGGTGCCCCTTCGTCCTTCTGAAGTTAATCGTATTTTAGGTACGGTTGATGAGTTTCAGGAACAACAGGAAGAAATGGATGTTCAATTCTATGTTGGCGAAAACGTCAAAGTTACTTTTGGTCCATTTAGTGGCTTTAGTGGCTTAATCGAAGAAGTTAACGCCGAGAAGAAGAAACTCAAGGTTATGGTAAAAATCTTCGGACGTAAAACCCCCCTTGAGTTAGGTTATATGCAAGTGGAGAAAGAATAGTACTTTTGTTACGAATTGTGTATTCTTTCCGTTTTTAGTGTTATATATCTAAATTTTAGAAAAATGGCTAAAGAAGTTGTTGGACAAATTAAATTGCAGATAAAAGGAGGAGCGGCAAACCCTTCTCCCCCTGTTGGACCTGCTTTAGGTTCTAAGGGTATTAATATTATGGAGTTTTGCAAGCAATTTAATGCCAGAACTCAAGACAAAGCTGGTAAGATTTTACCTGTGGTAATTACTTACTATGCTGATAAATCTTTCGACTTTGTAGTTAAGACTCCTCCGGTAGCTATTCAGTTACTAGAAGTTTCTAAACTAAAAAGTGGTTCTGCTGAGCCTAACCGTAAGAAGATTGCCGAGATTACTTGGGATCAGGTTAAAGCAATAGCAGAAGACAAGATTGTCGATCTTAACTGCTTTACTGTAACATCAGCTATGAAAATGGTTGCTGGTACTGCCAGAAGTATGGGTATCACTGTTAAAGGGACATTCCCTGAAAATAACTAATAAACTTCAATTGAGATGAGTAAACTTACAAAAAATCAAAAGTTGGCTTTGGGCAAAATTGAAGCTGGAAAATCATATTCATTAAAAGAAGCTTCAGCTTTAGTAAAAGAAATTACTACTTCAAAGTTTGATGCTTCTGTAGATATTGATGTCCGTTTAGGAGTTGATCCCCGTAAGGCTAACCAGATGGTGAGAGGTGTTGTTTCATTACCTCACGGAACAGGTAAGCAAGTTAGAGTTCTTGTATTATGTACTCCTGATAAGGAAGCTGAAGCTAATGCAGCTGGAGCTGACTATGTTGGGTTGGACGATTATATTGCAAAAATTAAAGGTGGTTGGACTGATATTGACGTTATTATTACAATGCCTTCTATCATGGGTAAAATTGGTGCTTTAGGTAGGGTGTTAGGTCCTCGTGGTCTTATGCCTAATCCTAAAAGTGGTACAGTTACAAATGAAGTAGGTAATGCTGTAAAGGAAGTTAAACAAGGTAAGATCGACTTTAAGGTAGACAAGACAGGTATTGTTCATACATCAGTAGGAAAGGTTTCTTTTGACGCTCAGCAAATTCGCGAAAACGCAAAAGAATTTATTTCTACAATTATGAAACTGAAACCGTCTGCAGCTAAGGGAACATATGTAAAGAGCATTTATCTTTCAAGTACAATGAGTGCGGGTATTAAAATTGACCCTAAATCAGTTGAAGAAAATTAATAAAACAATTGAACAATGAGAAAGGAAGATAAAAGTTCTATTATAGACCAGCTTACAGCAACTGTTAATGAATATGCAAATTTTTATTTAACAGACATCGAAGCTCTAAACGCTGTTAAAACAAGCGCTTTGAGAAGAGAATGTTATAAGCAGGATGTTAAGTTGGTTGTTGTTAAAAACACCTTACTTAAAAAAGCGTTAGACAATGTAGAGGGCGATTTTTCTCCTCTGTTTGTTTCTATGAAAGGAAACACAGCTGTAATGTTTTCTAACGTTGCTAATGTACCCGCCAAACTTATTAAGAATTTTACAAAAGACACAAAAGGTGAAGGAAAGCCTCAATTAAAGGCTGCTTACGTTCAGGAATGTTTCTACGTAGGTGCACAGAATCTTGAAGCTCTTGTAAATGTTAAGGGTAAGAATGAACTTATTGGAGATGTTATCATGTTGTTACAATCTCCGGCTAAGAACGTTATTTCTGCTCTTCAGTCAGGCGGACAAACCATTCATGGAGTATTACAAACACTTCAGGAAAGATAATTTTAAATTTTATTCAGATAAACAATCATTTAAATCATACAAAAATGGCAGATTTGAAAGCTTTTGCAGAACAATTAGTGAACTTGACCGTAAAAGAAGTTAGTGAACTTGCAACTATCCTTAAAGAAGAATACGGAATTGAACCTGCTGCTGCAGCTGTTGCTGTAGCTGGTCCCGCAGCTGCTGCTGAGGTTGTTGAAGAAAAAACATCTTTTGATGTTGTTTTGAAGAGCGCAGGTAGTGCAAAACTTCAGGTAGTAAAAGCAGTTAAAGAACAATGTGGCCTTGGATTGAAGGAAGCTAAGGATCTTGTTGATGCTGCTCCTTCTGTTGTTAAAGAAGGTGTAGATAAAGCAACTGCTGAAGCATTAAAAGCAAGCTTAGAAGAAGCTGGAGCTGAAGTTGAGCTTAAATAGTATTTCTAACCTGGTAATCAGGTGATTTGGTTAAGAATCTTTGCAAACAAAGATTCTTAACCTTTTTGTGTCTATATTTTCATTAAGTTCAATAAATTCCTTACTAAATGTCTTCAACAGCTGAAAACCAAAGAGTTAATTTTGCTTCGATTAAGAATCCCCTTCCTTATCCGGACTTTCTCGAAGTACAATTGAAGTCATTCCAAGACTTTCTTCAACTTGACACGCCTCCCGAAAAACGTAAGAAGGAGGGATTGTATAAGGTGTTTGCAGAAAATTTTCCCATTGCAGATACTCGTAACAATTTTGTGTTGGAGTTCCTAGATTATTATATTGATCCGCCTCGTTATGCAATAGATGAATGTATTGCTCGTGGATTAACCTATAGCGTGCCCTTAAAAGCAAAATTGAAATTATACTGTACTGATCCCGATCATGAGGACTTTGATACAGTTATTCAAGATGTTTATTTGGGTCCCATTCCGTATATGACAGAACGTGGAACGTTTGTTATAAATGGTGCAGAGCGTGTGGTTGTGTCTCAGTTACACCGTTCTCCTGGTGTATTCTTTGGTCAAAGCACACATGCTAATGGTACAAAATTATACTCTGCACGTATTATACCGTTTAAAGGTTCGTGGATTGAGTTTGCTACAGATATTAACAATGTGATGTATGCTTACATCGACCGGAAGAAAAAATTACCTGTAACAACCCTTTTACGTGCAATTGGTTTTGAAAGCGACAGGGATATTCTGGAAATCTTTAATCTTGCTGAAGAAGTTAAGGTTAATAAAACTAATCTTAAAAAGCTCTTAGGTCGAAAGCTTGCTGCACGCGTTCTTAAAACATGGGTAGAAGATTTTGTTGATGAAGATACCGGTGAAGTTGTTTCTATTGAGCGTAATGAAGTAATTATTGACCGTGAATCAGTATTAGACGAAGACAATATCGTTGCAATTCTTGATTCGGGTGTTCAAAATGTTTTATTGCATAGAGAAGATCAGAATCTTTCTGATTATGCTATTATTTATAATACGCTTCAGAAAGATCCTAGTAACTCAGAGAAAGAGGCTGTTCTTTATATCTACAGACAGTTACGTAACGCTGAACCTGCTGATGATGCTAGTGCGCGTGAAGTAATTAATAATTTGTTTTTTTCTGAAAAACGTTACGATCTTGGGGAAGTAGGTCGTTACAGAATAAACAAAAAACTAAATCTTACTACAAGTGATGATGTAAAAGTCTTAACAAAAGAAGATATTATCGAGATCATCAAATACCTTATTGAGTTAATTAACTCAAAGGCGATTGTTGATGATATCGACCACTTGAGCAACCGTCGTGTTCGTACAGTTGGTGAACAATTGTATAACCAATTTGGTGTTGGTTTGGCGCGTATGTCACGTACGGTTCGTGAGCGTATGAATGTTAGAGACAACGAAGTATTTACTCCCATTGATTTGATCAATGCGAAAACAATTTCTTCCGTTGTTAATTCTTTCTTCGGTACAAATGCGCTATCTCAGTTTATGGATCAAACAAATCCGTTAGCTGAAATTACTCATAAACGTCGTTTATCTGCACTAGGCCCTGGCGGTCTTTCCAGAGAGCGTGCCGGTTTCGAGGTACGTGACGTTCACTATACACACTATGGCCGTCTTTGCCCGATTGAAACTCCTGAAGGACCTAATATCGGTTTGATTTCTTCATTATGTGTTTATGCAAAAATAAATGATCTTGGTTTTATTTCTACTCCTTATCGTAAAGTAGAAAATGGTAAAGTTAACTTTTCTGAAGAAGGGTTACAATACTATACTGCTGAAGAAGAAGAAGAAATGACAATTGCTCAGGGAAATGCATTGTTGGATGATGAAGGTAAGTTTGTTAGAGACAGAATCAAATCTCGTTTTGAAGCAGATTTTCCTGTTGTTGCTCCTAGCGAGGTTGACTTAATGGATGTGTCTCCAACGCAGATTGCATCAATCGCAGCTTCATTGATTCCTTTCCTTGAACATGACGATGCTAACCGTGCATTGATGGGATCTAACATGATGCGCCAGGCTGTTCCGTTGTTACGTACTGATGCTCCGATTGTGGGTACAGGTATCGAAAAACAGCTTGTACGCGATTCACGTACACAGATTATGGCTGAACGTGAAGGTGAAATTGTATTTGTAGATGCAACATGCATTAAAATTAGATATGATCGTTCTGAAGAAGAAGAATTTGTAAGCTTCGAAGATTCGATTAAAACATACAACATTCCTAAATTCAGAAAAACCAACCAGGGAACAACAGTAGACTTACGTCCAATTTGTCATAAAGGACAGCGAGTTACAGTTGGTGAAATTCTGACTGAAGGATATTCAACTCAAAATGGTGAGCTAGCTCTTGGCCGCAACATTAAAGTTGCTTACATGCCTTGGAAAGGTTACAACTATGAGGATGCTATTGTATTAAACGAACGTATGGTACGCGAAGATTTCTTTACGTCTGTACACGTTGATGAATATATTCTTGAAGTACGTGAAACTAAGCGGGGAATGGAAGAACTTACTTCTGATATTCCAAACGTAAGTGAAGACGCTACCAAAGATTTGGATGAAAGAGGTATTGTCCGTGTTGGAGCACGCATCGAACCGGGTGATATTATGATTGGTAAAATTACACCGAAAGGTGAGTCCGATCCATCTCCTGAAGAAAAATTGTTGCGAGCTATTTTCGGAGATAAAGCTGGTGATGTTAAAGATGCTTCTTTGAAAGCTAAACCATCTTTGCATGGTGTAGTAATTGGAACCAGTCTTTTTTCTAAAGCAGTTAAAAAAAGAAAGTCCAGACTAACAGACAAAGCGATTCTGCCAAAATTAGACGAAGATTTTGAGATCAAGATGGCAGAACTCAAAGAAGTTTTAGTTGAAAAACTAATCGTACTTACATCAGGTAAAGTATCTCAGGGTGTAAAAGATTATATGAATACTGAAGTTATAGCCAAGGGTGCTAAATTTAGCCGTAAGGCGTTAGAAGAACTTGATTATAACTCTGTACAGGTAAGCAAGTGGACCGCAGATACTCAGAAGAACGATATGATCAAGTCCGTGATTCTGAATTATCTGAAGAAAAACAAGGAACTGGACGCTGAATTAAAACGTAAGAAGTTTGACTTGACTATTGGAGATGAACTTCCAACCGGTATTGTTCAGATGGCTAAAGTTTACATTGCAAAGAAACGTAAGATACAGGTTGGTGATAAAATGGCTGGACGTCATGGTAACAAGGGTATTGTTTCCAAGATTGTTCGTCAGGAAGATATGCCATTCCTTGAAGACGGAACGACAGTTGATATTTGTTTGAACCCTCTTGGTGTACCTTCACGTATGAACTTGGGTCAGATATTTGAGGCTGTTATGGGTTGGGCCGGAAGAGAAATGGGAGTAAAGTTTGCTACCCCGATTTTTGACGGAGCATCCATAGACGACATGAACGAGTGGACTGACAAAGCAGGTATTCCTCGTTATGGTAAATCTTACTTGTACGATGGTGGAACCGGTGACCGTTTTGACCAGCCTGCTACAGTAGGTGTTACTTACTTCCTTAAGTTAGGGCACATGGTAGATGATAAGATGCACGCGCGTTCTATTGGACCGTATTCACTTATCACACAGCAACCACTTGGAGGTAAGGCTCAATTTGGTGGTCAGCGTTTCGGGGAAATGGAAGTTTGGGCACTGGAAGCTTTCGGTGCAGCCCATATTCTTCAGGAAATTCTTACTATTAAGTCTGATGATGTAGTTGGTCGTTCAAAAGCGTATGAAGCAATTGTTAAAGGTGATCCGATGCCACAGCCTGGTATTCCTGAGTCTTTGAATGTGTTGCTACATGAACTAAGAGGTCTTGGTTTAAGCTTTACACTGGATTAATTCAAAATTATATAAGTAGATGGGCTTAGGTCCATCTACTTTATCGATTGATAACTCTTTATAAACAAACAATATGGCCTTTAGAAAAGAAAACAAGATAAAGAGTAACTTTTCAAAAATAACCATCGGTCTAGCCTCTCCCGAAGAGATTCTTGAGAACTCAAGTGGCGAAGTGTTAAAACCGGAAACGATTAATTACCGTACTTACAAACCAGAAAGAGATGGTTTGTTTTGTGAACGCATTTTTGGTCCTATTAAGGATTACGAATGTCACTGCGGAAAATACAAACGTATTCGTTACAAAGGAATTGTCTGCGATCGTTGTGGGGTTGAAGTTACCGAGAAGAAAGTTCGTCGTGAACGTATGGGACATATCCATTTGGTTGTGCCTGTAGCTCATATTTGGTATTTCCGCTCACTACCTAACAAAATTGGTTATTTGTTAGGATTGCCTACAAAAAAACTTGATTCCATTATCTATTACGAACGGTATGTGGTTATTCAACCGGGAGCTGTAGATACTGTTGCAGAATACGATTTGCTTTCTGAAGAAGAATACCTTCAGATTCTTGATTCTCTTCCAAGAGAAAATCAGATGTTGGAAGACACAGATCCTAATAAATTCATTGCAAAGATAGGAGCAGAGGCTGTATATGATATGTTAGCCCGCTTGGATCTTGATACATTGTCTTATGATTTGCGTCATCGTGCAAGTACTGATACATCTCAACAAAGAAAAAATGAAGCATTAAAGCGGTTACAGGTTGTTGAATCCTTCCGTGCTTCAAAGGGTCGTAACAAACCCGAATGGATGATTGTACGCGTAGTACCTGTAATTCCACCCGAACTACGTCCTTTGGTTCCATTAGATGGAGGTCGTTTTGCAACTTCGGATTTGAACGACTTATATCGTCGTGTTATTATTCGCAACAATCGTTTAAAACGTTTGATAGACATTAAAGCTCCTGAAGTTATTCTTCGTAATGAAAAGCGTATGCTACAAGAAGCTGTCGATTCATTATTTGATAACTCAAGAAAATCAAGCGCGGTTAAGACTGATGCGAACAGACCTTTGAAGTCACTTTCAGATAGCTTGAAAGGTAAACAAGGACGTTTCCGTCAGAATCTATTAGGTAAACGTGTTGACTATTCTGCCCGTTCGGTAATTGTTGTTGGACCAGAATTAAAGATGCATGAGTGCGGTTTGCCTAAAAATATGGCAGCCGAGCTATATAAACCTTTTGTTATCCGCAAATTAATTGAACGCGGAATTGTTAAGACGGTTAAATCTGCAAAGAAAATCGTTGACCGCAAGGAACCGGTTGTTTGGGATATTCTTGAACACGTAATGAAGGGTCATCCTGTATTGCTTAACCGTGCACCAACGTTGCACCGTTTAGGTATTCAGGCTTTCCAACCAAAATTAATTGAAGGTAAAGCTATCCAATTGCACCCTTTGGCTTGTACGGCTTTCAATGCCGACTTTGACGGCGACCAGATGGCTGTTCACTTGCCACTTGGTAATGAGGCAGTTCTTGAAGCTCAAATGTTAATGCTTGCCTCACATAATATATTGAACCCAGCAAATGGTGCTCCAATTACTGTTCCTTCTCAGGACATGGTTCTTGGTTTGTATTATATTACCAAACTACGTCCGGGATCACTTGGATCAGGTTTGATTTTTTACGGTGAAGAAGAAGCAACTATCGCGTACAACGAAAAAAAGGTAGACATACATGCTCCTATAAAAGTTTACGTGGATGATGTTGATGAAAATGGAAACATCGTAAAAGTGTTGCGTGAGACTTCCGTTGGACGTGTTATGGTTAATGAATTTGTTCCAAAAGAAGTTGGATTCATTAATGAAGTATTAGGTAAAAAATCACTTCGTGATATTATCGGGAATGTGATAAAGGTTTGTGGTGTAGCCAGAACAGCTCAGTTCCTTGATGATATTAAGGATTTGGGTTATTATATGGCGTTCAAGGGTGGTTTGTCATTCAATTTGGCAGACGTACTTATTCCACCAGAAAAAGACGAACTGATCAATGAAGGATATGCTGAAGTAGAACAAATTCTTTCTAACTATAGCATGGGTTTCATTACCTTCAATGAACGTTACAACCAGATTATTGATACCTGGACACACGTAAACAGCAAGTTGTCTAATATATTGATGAAACAGCTTACTAACGACAACCAGGGTTTCAACTCTGTATTCATGATGATGGATTCTGGGGCCCGTGGTTCCAAGGAACAGATTCGTCAGTTGTCCGGTATGCGTGGTTTGATGGCTAAACCTCAGAAAAGTGGTTCAGAAGGCGGTCAGATTATTGAAAACCCAATTCTTTCAAACTTTAAAGAAGGCTTATCAGTGTTAGAGTACTTTATCTCTACTCACGGTGCTCGTAAAGGTTTGGCGGATACGGCTTTGAAAACAGCTGATGCTGGATATTTGACACGTCGTTTGGTTGACGTATCTCATGATGTTATCATTAATGAGGAAGACTGTGGAACCTTACGTGGACTTATCTGCTCTGAATTGAAGAATAATGAAGAAGTTGTAGCTTCTTTATATGAAAGAATATTAGGTCGTGTATCTGTTCATGATATTCAACACCCGCTTACAGGCGAAGTCCTTGTTCAGTCTGGTGAAGAAATCAAGGAAGATGCTGCCAAAAAGATTCAGGAATCTCCGATTGAAAGTGTAGAAATACGTTCTGTACTTACTTGCGAATCAAAGAAGGGAGTTTGTGCAAAATGTTACGGACGTAACCTTGCTACAGGCCGCATGGTTCAAAGAGGTGAAGTTGTCGGTGTTATTGCTGCTCAATCAATTGGTGAGCCAGGAACACAGCTTACTTTGCGTACGTTCCACGTTGGGGGTATCGCTTCCAATATAGCAACCGAAAATAGTATTTCAACTAAATTTGATGGTATTCTTGAAATCGATGAACTTCGTTCTGTTGAAGCAGTAGACGAAGCAAGCGGTTCTAAGTATCAGGTTGTAGTAAGTCGTTTGGCTGAAATGCGTATAGTGGATCCAAATACTAAGATCGTATTATTAACACATAATATACCTTATGGTTCCAAGCTATATTTCAATAGTGGCGATTTAGTAAAGAAAGGCGATGTAATAATTGAGTGGGACCCCTTCAATGCAGTTATCGTTTCCGAAGTTGCTGGTCAGATCGAATTTGAAAGTGTAATCGAAAATGTTACCTACAAAGTTGAAAGTGACGAAACAACAGGTTTGAAAGAAAAGATTATCGTTGAATCAAAAGATAAGACTAAAGCTCCTTCAGCTCACATTATCGACGAAAATGGTAATTATTTGAAAAACTATAGTTTGCCATTAGGAGCTCACGTAATTAAAGAAAACGGCGATAAGGTTAAAACCGGTGAAGTATTGGTTAAGATTCCACGTGCAGTTGGTAAAGCTGGTGATATCACCGGTGGTTTGCCTCGTGTTACTGAAATGTTTGAAGCTCGTAACCCGTCAAACCCTGCAGTTGTTTCTGAAATTGATGGAGAAGTTGGTTTTGGAAAAATTAAGCGTGGTAACCGCGAAATAACAGTAACATCTAAACTTGGAGAAGTAAAGAAGTACATGGTGCCTCTTTCTAAACAGTTGTTGGTACAGGAAAATGACTACATTCGTGCAGGTATGCCTTTGTCTGATGGAGCAACAACTCCTTCTGATATCTTAGCAATTAAGGGTCCTACGGCTGTTCAGGAATATATCGTGAACGAAGTACAGGATGTATACCGTTTGCAGGGTGTAAAGATTAACGACAAGCACTTTGAAGTTATCGTTCGTCAGATGATGCGCAAAGTAGAAATCGTTGATCCGGGAGATACCCGCTTCCTTGAGCAACAGGTTGTAGACAAACTGGATGTTATGGATGAAAACGACCGTATCTGGGGTAAGAAAGTAGTAATGGATCAAGGTGATTCTCAAACTATGGTTGCAGGACAGATTGTTACTGCACGTAAGTTAAGGGATGAAAACAGTATGCTGAAACGTAGAGACCTAAAGTTGGTTGAAGTACGTGACGCAGTTCCTGCTACAACTAACCAGATCTTGCAAGGTATTACTCGTGCAGCTTTACAAACTACCAGCTTTATGTCGGCAGCTTCCTTCCAGGAAACAACGAAGGTGCTTAACGAAGCAGCTATTAATGGTAAGGTTGACCGTTTGGAAGGTTTGAAAGAAAATGTTATTTGTGGACACTTGATTCCTGCCGGAACAGGTCAGCGAGATTTCGACAAGCTTGTTGTTGGAGCAAAAGACGAATTTGAACGTATTTTTGCTACCAGAAAGAATGTTGTTGATTTCAAAACTATGGACAACGAATAATAAAAGCTTTATTTAATATATTAAAAGGGATTCCGGTTAACCGGGATCCCTTTTTTATTTAATCCAACTTGCATAGTTTAATCAATACTATTACATTTGTGAAGCTCAATATATAGATTTAAAATACTTATAACTCAAAATATGAAGAAAAAACTTTTTCTCTTGTTGCTGTTGACGCAAATTTGTGTATTTGTTCAAGCACAGTCTTCTGCACATCAAATCAACGTGATGACGTATAACATCCGTATGGCCAACCCAGGGGATGGAGATAATCAATGGAAATACAGAAAAGATCTGGCTGCAAATATTGTTAAGTTTTACCAGGCCGATCTTATCGGTATGCAGGAAGTATTAAATGTGCAGCTTACCGATTTATGCGACCGTTTGCCTGATTACGGTTTTATTGGTGTGGGCAGGGAAGACGGCAAAACCAAGGGTGAATATGCAAGCATTTTTTATAACAAACTACGATTTAAACTTCTCGATTCCGGTAACTTCTGGTTGTCTGAAAATTGCGATATAATTGGTAAAAAAGGATGGGATGCAGCTTGTGAAAGAGTCGCAACCTGGGGTATATTTGAAGATAAGCAAACAGGAAAACGAGTATTTATGTTAAATACCCATCTTGACCATATAGGAAAGATTGCACGACATGAAGGAGCCCAGCTGGTCGTAAATAAAGTCAAAGAGCTTTCGAGAAACTATCCGGTGATAGTGACTGGAGATTTTAATGCAGTGCCATCAGATGATCCGATTCAGGTTATTACTAATTCCCCCGACGGCTATTCTCTAACAGACGCCCGTACGGTTGCACCTATAGTTTTCGGACCGGCATGGTCATTCCATGATTGGGGGAAAATTCCGTTGGCAGAAAGATCTCTAATCGACTATATTTTTATTAAGGGAAACATCAAGGTTGTACGTTATGGTGTACTTACAGAAACACTCAATGAACTATATCCTTCAGATCATGCGCCGGTGTTAAGTTCTGTAATAATCCAGTAACAACCTATGTCTCCATCCGAAGATTATTTAAGAGAAGTAACGCCATTAGGAGATGACGATTGTTTCATGATTATTAGTCGTCCCCAAAAGAGAGGGTTTGATTTTCCACTTCATGTGCATCCGGAGTTTGAACTAAACTATCTGGAAGGAGCCGCTGGTGCATTACGAATAGCAGGCGATTCTGTTGAAGAGATTGAAAACCAGGACCTCGTTTTAGTTGCCGGCGGTACTAAGCATGCGTATGCAAATCATAACTGTTTGAATGAATCAGTCAGCGAAATTACGATTCAGTTTCATTCAGGCATATTCGATAGTATGCTAAATACACGGCACTTTAAAACTATCCGCAAAATGTTTGAAGATGCGACTCAGGGAATTGTATTTTCATCTGAAATGATTGTGAAAATAGTTCCTCATTTAACTACTTTGTCTGAAAACAACACGGATTCATTTCACAATTTCCTGCACATGGTGGAAATAATTAAAATACTCTCGCTGGATTCTAAAATGCGCAGATTGAGTTCCGTCAATAATATTGTGGATGGATATTATTCGAGTGAAAACGAAAGACTTGAACGGATTTTATTGTTTATGCATGCTAACTATAAACAACAACTTATGTTGGCCGAAGTTGCTGAGAAAAGTGGTATGAGTGAGGCATCTCTGACCCGGTTTTTAAAAAAGCGCACAGGTAAGACATTTATTGATAATTTGAATGATATACGTATCTCTCAGGCTGTTTGCAAGCTGATAGACACGCATGACACTATAACAGAGATATGTTATAACTGTGGATTTAATAACATATCAAATTTTAATCGTATTTTTAAAAAAAGAAAAGAATGTACTCCCACCGAATATAGAGAAAAATATGAAAGGAGTAGATTTAAGGTGTGATTAGTAATCTATTTGATTTAGAAAATAAAATAAATTACTAAAAGTCGGAAAAGTATTGAATTTTGATTAAAAAGTATTTGTTTAGTATTTAAAATCAGTATAAATTTGCATCATAAAAGAATTAGTCTTTATGGTATAAAGGCCTTAACTTGGATGCCAAAACTAGTTCGACATAAACACACACAAAGAATTTTTACATTGGTCTAAAGAATTGAGAATTTAAAACACAACGAAAGAACGACTGCCTGTGAAGGTGGTCGTTTTTGCATTATTAGAATTCTATTTTCTTATCTTTGCAAACAAATACAGTTAATCAAAAATAAAGTATGGAAAACAAGAAAGGTAATACAGAAATTCAGATTGAGTTATCGGAAGAAACTGCACAGGGAACCTATGCTAATTTGGCTATTATCGCACATTCCTCGTCAGAATTTATCCTCGATTTTATTAGATTGGTGCCCGGAGTTCCAAAAGCTAAAGTGCAAAGTAGGATTATACTTACTCCCGAAAATGCCAAAAGGCTGTTGTATGCGCTTCAGGATAATTTAACTCGTTTCGAAGAACAGTTTGGAACTGTACAAACAGAACATCCCCAGGGATTTATACCACCAATTGGAGGGATTAAAGGGGAAGCCTGACGCTAAGATTATAAATAAGCACCTGTAGGTTAGATAAATTGTAGTTTATATAGGTACATAATAAGAAGAGGATGAATCAAACAACTGGTTCATCCTCTTCTATTCATAGTATGCTTTGATAATGATTCAATTTTTACAAACTTTCGAGCATCCTTTTTAGGACTGTTTGTGCAGAAATCTCACGATTCGCAGCTTCTGGAATAACAATAGACTGCGGACTCTCTATAACATCATCAGTAACAATCATATTCCTGCGAACAGGAAGGCAATGCATAAAATAAGCATTGTTAGTCAGCGCCATCTTTTCTGTGTCTACTGTCCACGCCCTATCCAATGATAGAACCTGTCCGTAGTTTGGATCAGCATAAGCAGACCAATTCTTTGCATAAATAAAATCGGCGCCTGCAAATGCCTTTTCCTGATCATATTCTACCTTGGCATTTCCCACAAATTGAGGAGCCAATTCATACCCTTTCGGATGGGTGATAACAAAGTCGTAATCTGTGGCATTCATCCACTCTGCAAAACTGTTAGGAACAGCCTGAGGCAAAGCCTTTGGATGAGGTGCCCACGAAAGAACTACTTTAGGACGGGCCGTTTTCTTATATTCTTCGATGGTAATCAAATCCGCAAAACTTTGCAATGGATGGCGGGTAGATGCTTCCATGCTAAATACAGGTCGACCAGAATATTTTACAAACTGATTTATAATTAACTCGTTGTAATCCTCCTCTTTGTTTTCAAAACGGGCAAAAGAGCGTACACCGATAATATCGCAATAACAGCCCATTACCGGAACAGCTTCGAGTAAATGTTCAGGCTTGTCTCCATCCATAATTACCCCCCGTTCTGTCTCCAGCTTCCAGGCTCCTTGATTTACATCCAGCACCATGGTATTCATACCAAGATTCATGGCCGCCTTTTGGGTACTTAGGCGGGTGCGAAGACTGGAGTTAAAGAAAATCATCAGTAACGTTTTATTTTTGCCCAGTTCGCAGAACTGATAACGGTCTCTTTTTATTTCGAACGCTTCATTTAGCGCTACTTTCAGATCACCCAGATCTTGCACACAAGTGAAATTCTTCATATTGTTTCCTATTTGATTTATTTTATACTACGACCGAACCTGACCGTTTCCTTCAATAATATACTTGTATGTTGTAATTTCATTCAATGCCATCGGACCACGTGCATGCATCTTTTGCGTACTAATCCCTATTTCTGCCCCAAACCCAAATTGAGCCCCGTCAGTAAAGGCTGTAGAAACGTTTGCATACACACAGGCAGCATCCACTAACTGTTGAAATGAAGCTATAGTATCATTGTCTTCCGAAATAATACATTCGCTGTGTTTACTACTATACCGGGCTATATGCTCCAATGCTTCATCAAAAGAAGCAACAGTCCGTACACTCATTTTATAATCAAGAAACTCCGTTCCAAAACTCTCTGGCGTGGCTTGCTGCAACAAGGCAGGCGGATAATTGCCGTTTAACACATCCCAGGAAGCCTTATCAGCATAGATTACGACATTACTTTTCGACAGATCGGAACAAAGATAAGGTAAATCTCCGAGACGGTCCTGATGAATAACAAGACAATCCAGCGCATTACATACACTTACCCGGCGGGTTTTCGCATTGGTAATGATATCCTTTCCTTTGGTTTTATCTCCGGATAAATCGAAATAGGTATGACAAATACCAGCCCCGGTTTCTATAACCGGCACACGCGCATTATCACGAACAAAATTAATCAGCGAACTACTACCCCGGGGAATAATTAAATCAACATAACCTACCGCATTTAACAATTGAGCAGTCGCATCACGGTCGGCAGGAAGCAGTGTACAAACAGCCGGATCGACGCCATATTTATTCAACACGCTGTGGATTATCTCCACGAGTGCCCGATTGGAATGATCGGCATCCGAACCTCCTTTCAGTATGCATGCGTTACCGGACTTCAGACAAAGCGAAAATACATCAAATGTAACATTTGGGCGCGCTTCGTAAATTATACCGATAACACCGAAAGGAACAGCTATTTTTTTTATTTTCATCCCATTCGGACGTACCCATGCATCAAGCTCTTTTCCAAGAGGAGAGGGTAGAAAGGCCACATTCTTCATATCAAGAGCTATACCCTGTAAACGCACTTCAGTAAGTTTCAGTCTGTCGTACTTAGGATCTGCCGGATCCATCAACGCCAGGTCGCGAGCATTTGCCTGCAACAACATCGGTATATTTGTCAACGCAGCATCGGCTGTATCAACCAATATCCGGTTAATAGTTGCATCGCTTAGCTTAACAAGCGAAGCGGAAGCTTTCTGTATCTGTTTGAAAGTAGCACTTAAATCCATAAGCTATTAGTCTAAGTAAAGATAGTCGTAATGTATCAACGGTTTTTGGTCGCGTTTGCCAATTAGCTTAGTCGCTTCGCGGCTATTATATCCTGCGCAACCTACGCCGATCTGTACACCATCTTCATTCATAATTTTTACAATATCGTCCTTTTCAAAGTCGCCCGCAATTTTTGTTACACCAACCAACAGAACGCTCGAGGCCTTAGGCAAGAGCAAAGCTTCTTCTGCGCCTTTGTTAACATGAACTTCTCCTTTAGCAAAACCTTCTGAGTGAGCGATCCATTTCTTTACGCTGCTAACAGGTTTTGCAGAGGCAACAAAACAGGTACTAACCGTCTTACTGTCCTTTGCCAGTAATTCAGGTAATATATTGTCGCGCTTCCCGTTTGCAATTAAAACGGTAATCCCCTCATCAGCTACTTTTTGAGCTATCACACTTTTGGTAAGCATTCCGCCACGACCAAACTGCGACTTAGTTGCTTGTATGTATTCGGACAAGTCCTGTTTCCCCGCTTCAATATTCCGGATAACAAATGTACCCGGTTCTGACGGATTACCGTTGTATATTCCATCGATATTGCTCAGGATAATCAAGGCATCCATTCCCATCATGGTGGCTATAAGCCCGGAGAGTTCATCATTATCCGTAAACATAAGTTCCGTAACCGAAATTGTATCATTTTCGTTTACGATAGGAATCACTTTATTTTCCAGCATCACCTCCATACAATGTTTTTGATTCAGGTAATGCGTGCGGCTCCCAAAATTTTCTTTTGTAGTAAGTACCTGTCCACAGGCAATCCGGTGTTCGCGAAACAACTCGTAATACCGGTTTATAAGCTTAGCCTGACCTACAGCAGAGTAAAGCTGACGAGCAGAAACCGGATCCAGTTTCTTATTCGCTTTAATCTCACTACGTCCGGAAGCAACAGCTCCGGAAGAGATAAGGACTACCTCGACACCTTGCTTGTGCAAATCGGCAACCTGGTCCACAAGGGCGGACATCCTGGTAATATCCAGTGTTCCATCCTTGCGGGTCAGTACATTACTGCCAATTTTTACAGCTATTTTTTTAAAACGAAACATATATTTCAATATTACAAGCTACTTGTTCGTATCCTTATCCCTTATTTCCACACGACGAATCTTTCCGCTGATGGTTTTGGGCAACTCATCCACAAATTCCACGATACGCGGATATTTGTAAGGAGCTGTAACTTTTTTTACATGATCCTGTATTTCTTTCGTAAGTTCTTCTTTGTCGGAATTTTTATAATCCATAGACAAAACAATAGTCGCTTTAACCACCTGACCACGAATCTCGTCTGGTACACCCGTAATGGCACATTCTACAACGGCAGGGTGAGTCATCAGAGCACTCTCCACTTCGAACGGACCGATGCGGTAACCAGAACTCTTAATCACATCGTCTGCACGACCTACAAACCACAGATAACCATCCTCATCACGCCAGGCAATGTCGCCCGTGTAATACACACCATCATGCCACGCTTCATTTGTACGCTCCGGATCCCGGTAATATTCTTTAAACAATCCAAGAGGTTTGCCGTTGCAAGTGCGAATAACAATCTGTCCCTGCTCGCCATCTTCGGCACGTGAACCATCCGGACGGATCAAATCTACATCATATTGCGGATTGGGTACACCCATCGATCCCGGTTTCGGTTCCATCCATGGAAAAGTTGCAACTGTTGGAGTCGTTTCGGTCTGACCAAAACCTTCCATCAGCTTTATTCCCGTTAGTTTGTAAAAAGATTCGTACACCGCCGGATTCAACGCTTCGCCGGCAATGGTACAATATTTTAATGACGACATGTCGTACTTGGACAGATCTTCACGAATCAGGAAACGGAATATTGTTGGAGGCGCGCAAAGAGAAGTAATCCGGTAATCCTGTATCATTTGTAACATATTTGCAGGAACAAACTTCTCATGGTCGTATACAAATACATTTGCGCCGGCAATCCATTGTCCGTACAACTTACCCCATACAGCCTTTCCCCAGCCAGTGTCGGCGATGGTAAGATGCAAGCTATCCTTGTTCAGATTGTGCCAGAAGCTACCTGTAACGATGTGTCCCAACGGATAGGTGAAATCGTGAGCTACCATTTTCGGATTGCCTGTTGTTCCGGAAGTAAAATACATAATAGAAATATCCTCATTGCTGTTTGCATGAAGCGGACGAACAAACGGAGCTGCCTGTTCTATTCCCTTATGGAAGTCATCGAAACCTTCGGGAATATCCGGACCAACGGAAACCAATGTTCTTACAGTAGGAGAGTCGGGCATAGCATCTATTACATGCTTCGTAATTTCTTCCTCACCAGCAACAACAATCATTTTAATATCTGCCGCATTTGCGCGGAATGCAATATCTTTCTTCGTAAGTAAATGTGTAGCCGGAATAACAACCGCACCCAGTTTGTGCAGCGCTATGATGGAAAACCAAAATTCATAGCGACGTTTCAGAATAAGCATAACCATATCTCCATGACCAATTCCCAGCGATTGGAAATAGGAAGCTGTCTGGTCTGTATACTTTTTCATTTCGGCAAACGTGAAATCGATGTGATCCCCTTTATCGTTAGTCCAGCATAATGCTTTCCGTTCAGGTTCTTCCGCCGCCCAGGCGTCTACCACATCGTATCCGAAATTGAAGTTATTCGGAACATTTACCTTAAAATTCTTTACAAAATCTTCTTGCGACTCAAAGGCCGTTTTATTTACGAATCTTTCTAACATGATTTATCTCTCTATCGTTAAAATATTACAGCCAGGAAACACACTTTCTCATTGTCTAACGCTTTCATACCATGTGGCAGTTCCGAATTGAAATATATGCTGTCACCTTCTTCTAAAATAAGATCTTTACCATTAATGCGTATCAACATACGACCACTCAATACCATATTAAATTCCTGTCCCGGATGCGAATTCAGGAAAATCTCCTCTTCTTCGGGTTTAGGATGAACGGTAACAATAAATGGGTCTGCTTTACGATTTGCAAAACCTGCAGCCAAAGACTGATATTTATATGCTTTTACACGTTCTACCGTAATCCCTGTTCCTTTTCTCGTAACAAAATAGGAACTCATTTTGGGCTCATCTCCAAACATAAGGGTGGTGAGAGCGATTCCATTTGCTTGCGAAATCTGGTGGAGTACACTTACAGAAATATCAACTGTACCTGTTTCCAGCAACAAATATTCATCAGTCGAAAGATTACATGACTTAGCCATTTCTTCCGGTGTTCTACCCAATGCATCCCGAAGTCCGGCCAGACGTTCCGCAATCTGTTTAATTTGTTCGTTCATCTGCTGTCGTTTTTTATAATATGATGCCTCAAAGATAGAAATAAAAAGCAAAATGTCTAAGAAAAAGGCTTTCCAATATAGATTTATAAGTCAAAGCGAAAGACTTATAGCTATTTATAAGTTGTAAAAAAAAGAAAGGCTGTTTCGGGTTGTATGAAAACAATCCGAAACAGCCGATAAAACGAATAAAAAAACTATCTATTCTTCGAATTTAATTACACTCACAGGGCAGTTATCAGCCGCATCTCTGATTCCGGCATCGAAATCAGCAAAAACTACACCTTGTTTCACTTCCGAGATATCTATAACCTCAAATACTTCCGGACAAATACTCTCACAACTGCCACATGAAATGCAGTCTTCTTCAACCCAAACTCTTTTAATTGACATTGTATTAGTTATTAATATTATTTGTATGATTTCTATCAACCCTAAAACAAGCAACTATTGCTAATTGTTTGCGTTCTTATGAATTTGAGATTGAAAATCAAGTAATCCTATTCCAATACGAGATTTCTTCAGAATCATCTCTCATCCCTCACTTTTAGAGTTAAAACCCTTTACCCATCAGGGATGCGGCGGTGAGAGATACAGAGTGAGGAATCCATTTCGTCTGTCATCTGTCACCCTTTTTTAAGCGTCTCCACGGTATCGCGGAGACGCTTACCTCAAAATTACTCAGGTAAGCAACCAATTTTATCTTTATAATAAGCACGTAAAGTTTTACTACCTGTAATTAAGCCCAACTATAGATGGAACTAATTGTAAGACAGTAGTATAAAACATTTTTTCCTTAAGGGAAGTATTCGTTCGACAGTTGTCGTTATGCTTGTTGACAACTGTCGACAAGCATAACGACAATTGTCAACATCCTTAACGACAACTGTCAATTGAATAAATTCCTTAACCCTTTGTAATTAAATACAAGCTCAAATTATTTATTCCCTTAGTAAACGCAGTTAATTCCTAACGGGAAACCATTAATATGTATCTATTCACTAGTGTCCACTAAAAAAAATAAGACTTAATTGTCTATCATTAATCAAATCAAAAGGATCTTTTGTAATAAAGAGATCCTTAATTGGAGTCTTATCCAGAAGCGATGCACTCAATAGAAGCAACTACGAAGTGTTGCTTCTATTGAGTTGAAGATCTTGTTCCACAATTGCTACCATGCAATATGCCGTATGGCACTAAATATTCGTATTCTTACAGCACTCTCAGTTGTTCCCCAAAAGGACTTGATTTTAAGATGCTGCTTGATCCATTTGAAAAAGAGTTCCACCTGCCAACGGTATTTATAAAGCAAAGCAGCCTGCTCAGCAGATACTTCAATATTATTGGTCAGATAGACAATAGTTCGGTTCAGCGTTTCATCATAAAATACAATTCTACGCAACTCATTAGGATAGTTCTTGATAGAAGCATAACCTGTCAGTTTTATCAATTGGTCACAAAGGATACCTCCCTTATTGTGATTTGTATCGATGTCCTTTTGTATTCCATAACAAGTATTTGAAAATAATTCTGAGGAAGAAACTCTATGAGTTGAGCAAATATATATTTTCCACTAAGCATCTGTATCCGTTTTTTCTCCAAATCCTTAATCCGAGCTTGCAATCTTGAGATCTCATCCGGTTCATTTCCAGCCAACCGCATACTTTTTTGCAATTGCGTACAGCCGCTCGCATAGTATTCACGAAGAATGGATAGTTTATCCGAATCCGTAAATTTACTTGTGCTTTTCTTTATAGATCACTTTATTCTTTAGTTATAATATGTCTACCTATTTCAATATAAGACAAAATCTTTCATTTAAATTGTGTATGTCATATTTATTTATTAGCTTTCGATGTTTTATTTTTTTACTAATTGATCTCACTTTAACTTATACCAATCTTTTTATGAATAGATGTACATTGTTAATCTTAAATGTTTTATTATTTTTCTCTACAAGTTGCAAAGATGAAATAATAAACGAATCTAGCTCCGAAATTAGAATTAGGGCTTCCTATGAAACTAGTCAAAATCCAGGCCTAAAACATCCAGATTTTGGTTCAAAAGTCTATATTTATTATGGTATCCATACTTTAGACTTGATGGGCTATGCTTATGAGGGAAGCGGGCATTTTGTTAAAGGAGATTCTGTTATTTTGCCAGATCAAACAACTGAAGTTGACGATGAGGGGAGTGCGAATATATACCCGATGTATACGGATAAAAAGATTACAATTATTGTTGACAGTAATTTCTATAAAGAAAGACAAGTTTCCTCCTCTTATCCCTCATTTAAAGAGAAAATTATTCTACAAGTTGTTTTTCAACCATAAGCCATTTTTTAGTGTACTTATCTTGTCCAATATATTCAATTTTCATTTAAGTTTAATTGTAATACTGTATAAGATTAGAGGCGAATTTGTACTCTTTATAGAAAGTTTGTCCAATCTGATTTTTGGGTTCAAATAAATAAATTGTCACATCGTCTCCATCTATTAAATCAGTCAGAAAAAAGCCATCCTTAGTATTTTGAACAGACGTAACGGGACCATACAAAACAGACTGATCTGCCTTAGTTATATATAACTCTACACTATCTGGAAGATATAGGCCATTAAAAACAAAATTAATAGATTTTGCTCCACCGGATTTGAATTCCATAGACCAAACTCTGCCATTAGTCACATTTTGCCAATTTCCATCTTCAAAAGTAATGTTAGTATCAAATCCTTTTCCAAAACGAAAAGGAATATCTGCCATATTTTTTCGATCTAAACTGTCTTCTTCCATTAATCTACGGGCATCAAATAAAGGAAAAGTTTTTATTTTTTTTGTCTTTGTAAAATTCGAAACGCTATTTATTTTGGAAAGTTTAGTTAAATCTGGGAAATAGCGGGTTTCAACTTGTCCGTATACTATTCCAATCACAGACAATAAAATTAGTACAAAACATATCTTTTTCATAATTTATTTCTTAGTTGCTGACATTTCTCTCAATATATAATATTTAAATTCAGATAATACGATAGGAGTATAAGAAGTCGTTGGACTGGATTTTATCTCACCTGAAAAGAGGAACATATTCCCAAAGATTGGCATATCATTAGGTAATCTGGACGGATACAGGACTAATTGCTGTATACTTCCTTGAACGCTTCCTTTTTTTGGAAATACGATAAAAAGAGAATCAGTTTCTTGATACTTTTTAATGTCAAATTCTCCTTTTGCTTCAGTGATGGTGGCTAAGTTAGGCAAATCAGTGAATCGCATATCTTCCATGTTCAGTTTAATCTCTTGAAAAATCGGGGGGGTAACCTCTTCATCGTCTTTATCGCACCCTGCAAACAGGAACAATATCGAGCAAAGAAATATACTTGTGGTAAACAATTTGGATTTCATAAATTATAATTTAGATTTTAACATATAGACATTTTGCTTTTTTTGCGTGAGAGTAAGGGAAAATTAGTTACTATTGGAAACGGATTATAATTAATTCAAAATCAACCGAAAGATATTCAACATTGGTAAAATTATTCGTACAAAGTTAATGTGTAATATTGATATGTAAGTTATTATGTATGTTATACAGCACATAACTAACATTATCATTCAACAAGAACAACCCACCGGTTGTTCTTATCCAAATTGGTTTCGAACGGCATCGCAAATTCTGCGATGGACATCTGTTTTTAAGAATACGGAATTCTTGGAATTTTTTCTGTTTGAGGTTCATTCAATCCACTTTCATAAATTATTTCTTAGTTGCTGACATTTTCTATCATTAAAAAATATTTAAATTCAGATAATACTATAGGAGTATAAGAAGTAGTTGGACTGAATTTTATCTCACCTGAAAAGAGGAACATATCTTCTCTGATTGGCATATCTTTAGGTAACTTGGATGGATAAAGAACTAATTGTTGTATACTTCCGTGAACGCTTACTTTTGGAAATACGATAAAAAGAGAATCAGTTTCTTGATACTTTTTAATGTCAAATTCTCCTTTTGCTTCAGTGATGGTGGCTAAGTTAGGCAAATCAGTGAATCGCATATCTTCCATGTTCAGTTTAATCTCTTGAAAACTCGGGGGGTTAACTTCTTCATCGTCCTTGTCGCACCCTGCAAACAGGAATAATATCGAGCAAAGAAATATACTTGTGGTAAACAATTTGGATTTCATAAATCATAATTTAGATTTTAACATATAGACATTCTGCTTTTTGTGCTTGAGAGTAAGGGAAAATTAGTTACTATTGGAAACGGATTATAATTAATGCAAAATCAACCGAAAGATATTCAACATTGGTAAAATTATTCGTACAAAGTTAATGTATTATATTTAATATATAAGTTATTCTGTATGTTATACAGCACATAACTCACCTTATCATTCATCAATTGAATTACCGTATTTCGGTTCCTTACTTGTTGTTTGTTAATTGTTGATTTAGAACAATCTACGATGCTTGTCTGTTTTCTACAAGTAAATGCTTTCGGTCTGCTGGATTGTTTTGCATTTACTTTAAGATCATTAACGCATATTAATTTTACAATAGTAACAATGGAATATGATATTGCAATTATTGGAGGTGGTCCTGCAGGATACAATGCTGCAGAAAAGGCGGCACTCAATGGATTAAAGACTATTCTTTTTGAAAAAAATGCCATCGGAGGAGTTTGCCTGAACGAGGGTTGTATTCCTACTAAAACACTTCTTTATTCCGCTAAAATGCTGGATAATATTAAAAACGCATCCAAATATGGAATTTTAGAAGGAGGAAAACCAAGCTTCGATCTCGAAAAGATTATTCTTCGTAAGGATAAGGTTGTTAAGAAACTAACGGGTGGAGTAAAAATGAAGCTTACGGCCAGCGGCGTGGAGATTGTGCAGGGTGTGGCGGTTATTCAGGACGAAAAGGATGGTTTTATCCGCATAGCGTGCGGCGAACAGGAATATCCGGTAAAGTATGTGTTGGTTTGTACAGGTTCCGAAACAATAATTCCTCCTATAAAAGGGTTGTCGGAAGTAGATTACTGGACATCGAAAGAAGCCCTGGAATCCAAAGAACTGCCGCATTCGCTTGTTATTATTGGAGGTGGTGTGATTGGAATCGAGTTTGCTTCTTTTTTTAATAGCATGGGGGTAAAGGTAAGTGTTGTTGAAATGATGCCCGAGATATTGGGTGTAATGGATAAAGAGACTTCAGCAATGCTAAGGAAGGAATATGCAAAGAAAGGAGTCGATTTCTATCTTTCAACAAAAGTTACGGAAGTTAGTCCTACTGGCGTTACTGTAGAAAAAGAAGGAAAGGTAAGTGTTATTGAAGCAAACCGGATTCTTGTTAGCGTTGGCCGAAAAGCGAACATCGATAAGGTGGGTTTGTCCAACTTGCATATTGAACTTCTTGAAAACGGAGTGAAGGTGAACGAATATATGCAGACAAATCATCCGCGGGTGTATGCTTGCGGTGATATAACAGGATTTTCTTTACTGGCGCATACGGCTATCAGGGAAAGTGATGTGGCTGTAAATCATATTTTGGGGCTTGATGATAAAATGAGTTATAAGGCTATTCCGGGAGTGGTATACACGAATCCCGAAATAGCAGGTGTGGGCAAAACAGAAGAAGAATTAACGGCTGGCGGCGACTATTTTCAGGTGCTGAAACTGCCGATGGCCTATTCCGGTAGGTTTGTTGCCGAAAACGAGTTGGGTAATGGCATCTGTAAACTTATTATTGACGGCGAGGACAAAATTATCGGTTGCCATATGTTGGGAAATCCGGCTTCCGAACTTATCTCAATAGCCGGTATTGCCGTAGAGCACGGATATACTGTAGATGAATTCAGAAAGCACGTGTTTCCTCATCCTACCGTAAGCGAAATTATTCATGAGTGTTTGTTTGCCTGATAATTACAAATAATATGATGTGTATTAATAACAACAGTACGGATGCCTATTTTAATTTAGCTGCCGAAGAATATCTTCTTAACTCATTTCCCGAAGATGTTTTTATGCTTTGGCAGAATGAACCGTCTGTTGTGATTGGTAAGCATCAAAATGTGTGGGCCGAAATTAATCCGGGATTTGTGTTGGAAAGGGATATCAAAGTGGTACGTAGGTTTTCGGGTGGAGGTGCGGTTTATCATGATATGGGAAATCTTAATTTAACATTTATCGAAAGAAACAAGTATCCCGATTTTGATAAGTTTACGTCTGTACTATTGAATCTTCTTGCTAAAATTGGTATTCAGGCAAAAGCAGACGAGCGCCGGGGGATCACTTTAAATGGATTTAAGATTTCAGGAAGTGCGCAATGTATTCATAAGCATAAAAGCATGTTTCATGCCACGCTTCTTTTTAATACAGATTTGAACATATTATCCCAAGCTCTGCAGGGTGATGCAGAACATGCAAACGATTGGTCCGGAGAGAGTCGTGTTACGTATGTAAATTCAGTAAAAAGCCAGGTAACGAATATTCAAAAGTATTTAGTTAGTCCTATGCAGTTACAGGAATTTAAAGAAATCGTAATGGATTATTTCCTTGAAGATAAGATGGTAAATAAGGCGTATGTGTTTAGCGAAAAGGATATTGAAGCTATCGGAAGACTGAAAAAAGAAAAATATGCGACGAACGAGTGGAACTTCAAAGCCTCTTTGCTCAAATGATTTTGTAACGGAACAATTTTAATCACCTGTTTATTGTCTGTTTTATTGTATTGATTATTAAATACTTATTCCTAATATATTTAGCGTATGTCAAAGTTTGAAATAAAAATGCCCAAACTGGGTGAAAGTATTACGGAAGGTACGATCATGAAGTGGTCAGTAAAAAAAGGGGATGTTATAAATGAAGATGACGTGCTGTTCGAAGTAAGCACGGCTAAGGTAAGTGCAGAAATTCCTTCGCCCGTTTCCGGAACAATTCTCGAAATCTTAGTACAGGAAGGTGAGACAGCGCCGGTTGGTGCAGTTGTTGCTCTTGTATTACTTGAAGGAGAGGTGGCTGATGATGTACCGGCCGAAGAAGTCTCCGCTAACGAATCAAAGAAAGAGGAAATTGCTGTAGAAAGTAAGTCGGCCGAGAGGTGGTACTCGCCGGTAGTATCCCGTCTGGCAAGCGAGGCTGGTATTTCGAAAGAAGAGTTGGATCGTATACCCGGAACAGGTTACGAGGGTAGGTTAAGTAAAAAAGATATTAGAGATTATATTGAACAGAAAAACAGAGGAGTAGAGGCTCCTGTTCAGCGAAAAGAAGCGACAGCGGATGCTGTTACAAAAGTAGCTGCTGCTGCTGCGCCGGTTCCAATCCCCGAAGTGAAAGAGCCTGCTGTTGCTCCGTCTTCGGCTACTGCGCCAACACCTGTAAATGCAGGCGACGAGGTAAAGGAGATGGATTTTGTACGCCGCATCATAGCCGACAGGATGGTATTATCTAAAAAAGTTTCGCCCCATGTTACAACTGTAATTGAGGTAGATGTAACCAAGCTGGTACGCTGGCGCGAACGAAACAAAGAAACGTTCCTTCGTCATGAAGGTATTAATCTTACTTATATGCCCGCTATTGTGGAAGCTGTATCTAAAGCGTTGATTGCATTCCCTCAGGTAAATTCGTCGGTAGACGGCTATCGTTTTATTTTAAAGAAGAATATAAATGTGGGTATTGCTGTTTCGCTGAACGACGGTAATTTAATTGTGCCGGTTGTTCATAACGCCGACAGGTTAAGTTTAAGTGGCCTTGCACTTACCATTGATTCGCTGGCGGCCAAGGCCCGTGCCAATAAATTGGCTGCAGACGATATCCAGGGTGGAACTTTTACTATTACAAATTTCGGCTCGTTTAAGAATATCTTTGGTACCCCCATTATTAATCAGCCGGAAGTGGCTATTTTAGGGGTAGGGTATATTGAAAAGAAGCCGGCAGTAGTGGAAACTCCCGAGGGGGATGTAATAGCTATTCGAAATAAGATGTACCTTTCTTTGTCGTATGATCATCGCATTGTGGATGGCTCTCTGGGAGGTGCTTTCTTGAAACGTATTGCCGATTATCTGGAAAATTGGAATGTTTAATTTTATACTGAATTGATTGCTAATTAAATTATTATAATGATGAAAAAGTTCGATATAAAAACGACAGATAAAGATACGCTGAAGAAGTGGTTCCGCCTGATGACACTGGGACGGGCCATTGATGAGAAAGCTCCTGCCTATTTACTGCAGTCACTGGGTTGGTCGTACCATGCGCCTTATGCCGGGCACGACGCTATTCAACTTGCCGTGGGACAGGTTTTCAGGAAGGAAAAGGATTTCATGTTTCCTTATTACAGAGATATGCTGACGGTACTTTCTGCGGGGATGACTGCCGAGGAGATAATCCTGAATGGTTTGTCTAAAGCTACCGATCCGGCCAGCGGAGGGAGGCATATGTCTAACCACTTTGCTAAACCGGAGTGGCATATCCAGAATGTGTCGTCTGCTACGGGTAACCACGACTTGCATGCTGTTGGAGTAGCCCGTGCCATGGTTTACTACGGACATAAAGGGGTGGTAATTACTTCTCATGGGGAGGCTTCTATGTCCGAGGGATATGTTTACGAGGCGATTAACGGTGCCAGCAGAGAACAATTGCCGGTAATTTTTGTGATTCAGGACAATGGATATGGCATATCGGTTCCCAAAAAGGATCAGACGGCAAACCGGAAAGTGGCCGCTAATTTCTCTGGTTTAAAGAATCTGAAAATAATCTATTGCAATGGTAAAGACGTGTTTGATTCGATAAACGCGATGACTGAGGCGCACGAATATGCTGTCCAAACCCATAATCCTGTAATTGTACATGCTAACTGCGTTCGGATTGGTTCGCATTCTAACTCCGACAAGCAGGTATTGTATCGCGACGAGGATGAATTAGCGTATGTGAAGGCGGCAGATCCTTTGCAGAAATTTTATCGGCTGCTGATTCGTTATGAGCGTTTTACGGAGGAGGAGCTAAAGCAAATTCAGGAAGATGCCAAAAAGGAACTATCTGCGGCTCATAAAAAGGCAATTGCCGCCCCGGATCCGGATCCGCAAACCATATTCGATTTTGTGTTACCGGAACCTTATAAAGCCGAAAAATATCCGGATGGCACCCATACGCAAGATGGAGAGAAAACGAATATTGTTACTGCAATTAACGAAACGTTGAAGGCCGAGTTCAGGTATAATCCGGATACTTTCCTTTGGGGACAGGATGTTGCCAACAAAGAAAAAGGGGGCGTATTTAATGTTACCAAAGGGATGCAACAGGAGTTTGGAATTTCACGGATTTTTAATGCTCCTATTGCCGAAGATTTTATTGTGGGTACAGCTAATGGGATGAGTCGCTTTGACCCAAAAATCCGTATTGTGATTGAAGGTGCAGAGTTTGCCGATTATTTTTGGCCGGCTATCGAACAATATGTTGAATGTACGCACGATTACTGGCGAAGTAACGGACAGTTTGTGCCGAATGTAACACTTCGTCTGGCTTCCGGAGGATATATTGGTGGAGGTATTTACCACTCACAGAATTTGGAAGGGGCATTATCAACGTTACCTGGTGCCCGTATCGTATATCCTTCCTTTGCAGATGATGCAGCCGGATTATTACGTACCAGTATGCGTTCCAAAGGTTTTACGCTGTTCCTTGAACCAAAGGCTTTATATAATTCCGTTGAGGCAGCATGTGTGGTACCGGATGATTTTGAAGTTCCTTTTGGCAAAGCACGTATCCGCAGAGAAGGGAACGACCTTACTATAATTACTTATGGAAACACTACCCATTTATGTCTTAAGGTGGCCGAACGGCTTGCCAATGAAAATAACGTAAGTTGCGAGGTTATCGATCTGCGTTCGTTAATTCCGTTGGATAAGGAGACGATTTTTGAATCGGTTAAGAAGACAAGTAAGGTGCTGATCGTGCACGAGGATAAGGTCTTTTCCGGATTTGGTGCCGAACTTGCAGCTATGATAGGGACCGAATTGTTTCAATATTTAGATGCTCCAATTCAACGGGTAGGATCTGTTTTTACTCCGGTGGGATTTCATCCCAAACTTGAGCGCGCTATCCTGCCTGATACAGACCGGATTTATAAATCTGCCACCGAATTGCTTGCCTATTGAAATAAAAGATAACTTGCTTTCTTGAATTTAAAATGAATACAATTAGATAAATTATGAAAACGATTGGGTTGTTTTATGGAACTGGCACGGGGAAAACTGCCAACGTGGCAAAAAAGATAAAGGAAGCATTCGGCGAGGCTACCATAGAGGTTGTGTCTGTTGAGAATGCCACCAGTAAAGATTTTGAGAAGTATGAAAATCTACTACTTGGAGCTGCTACCTGGTTTGACGGAGAGCTTCCCTCTTTTTGGGATGAATTAATTCCCGAACTGGATTCTTTAGTATTGAAAGATAAGAAGGTTGCTATATTTGGATTGGGCGATCAAATTAATTATCCCGAAAATTTTGTAGATGGGATTGGTATCCTCGCAGAATTACTCGTATCGTCCGGGGCAACAGTTATAGGCGAAACCTCTGCTGATGGTTATCACTTTGAACAATCGCGTGCTCTAAAAGACGGAAAAATTATGGGATTAGCGATAGATATCGAAAACCAATCCGACAAAACCGACGAACGAATTAGTGCGTGGGTAGAACAACTCAGAAAGGAATTCTATTGAATTATAAGGTGTCTTTTAGAACTTGCAGCAAAAGATAATCCATAAAAACAGGCATCTTTATAGACAAGATGCCTGTTTCATTTTTATGTTTTATAAATATGTTACATTATATATTATTTGTCAGGATCATGATTTAAATATTAAAAATAATAGCTATGTTTACGTCATAATGTAACCTTTCTAAAATCGATAAACGATGGATAATGCTATTTTTAGATTTGCCAAGCCAATTAATGAGCCGGTAAAGGCATACGCGCCCGGTTCAGTAGAAAAAACTTCTTTAAAACAAATGCTTAGCCAGCTAGCTACTGAGCAATGGGATATTCCTTTACTAATTGGTGGAAAAGAAATTCGGACAGGTAACACCGGTAAGGTGGTAATGCCTCATAATCACAAGCACGTACTGGCAACATATCATAAAGCTGGAGAAAAAGAAGTACAGATGGCTATTGATGCAGCCGTGAAAGCACAACGAGAGTGGTCTGAACTTCCCTGGGTAGAGCGGGCATCAGTTATGATGCGTATTGCTGAACTCATTTCTACCAAATATCGATATGCTTTGAATGCTTCTGTTATGCTGGGGCAGAGCAAAAACCCGATGCAAGCGGAGATTGACGCACCTTGCGAATTAATCGATTTCTTGAGATTCAGCGCTTTTTATGCTGGTCAGGTTTATGCCGACCAACCTTATTCAGACACAGGAATATTGAATAGAATGGAATACCGTGCATTGGAAGGCTTTGTATTTACACTTACTCCCTTTAATTTTACTTCTATAGCTTCCAATTTGAATCTGGCTCCTGCCATGATGGGTAATACTACGGTTTGGAAGCCTTCAACAACGGCTATTTATTCCAATTATATATTGATGAAGATATTCCACGAGGCCGGTTTGCCGGACGGAGTTGTCAATTTTATTCCGGGTCAGGGAAGTTTAATTGGTAAGGTAGTTACACAAAGTCCTGAATTGGCGGGTTTCCATTTCACCGGATCTACAGGAACTTTTAATACCCTTTGGCGTTCAATCGGAGAGAATTTGGGTACATATAGATCGTATCCCAGAATTGTGGGTGAAACAGGTGGCAAGAATTTTATTTTCGCGCATGCTTCGGCACCTGCCGAAGATGTAGCCACTGCTATTGTTCGGGGAGCGTTCGAATATCAGGGTCAGAAATGTTCTGCTGCATCACGGGCTTATATTCCGTCTTCATTATGGGGAGAGGTGAAAGAGAGGGTAGGAGCTATGTTAGCATCTATCCGAATGGGTGATGTGCAGGATTTCACAAACTTTGTGAATGCTGTGATTGATGAGGCTTCGTTCGATAACATTATGTCGTATATTAATTTTGCTAAGCAATCGCCTGAGGCAACAGTTTTGTTCGGTGGTAATGGAGATAAATCAGAAGGCTATTTTATACAACCAACAGTGATTGTAACTACCAATCCATGCTTTAAATCCATGGCAGAAGAGATTTTCGGCCCTGTTATTACTATTTTTGTTTACGATGACAAGCAATATGAGGAAACGTTGGAACTATGTGACCGGACATCGCCTTACGCACTAACCGGTTCTATTTTCGCACGCGACAGGTATGCGATAGATAAGGCTTTCAAGTTGTTGCGTTATGCTGCCGGGAACTTTTATATTAACGATAAGCCAACCGGTGCGGTTATTGCACAACAGCCGTTTGGTGGTTCGCGTGCTTCAGGAACAAATGATAAAGCGGGAGGTCCGCTTAACCTGATTCGGTGGACTAATCCCCGGACTATAAAAGAGACGTACGTTTCGCCAACGCACTATGGTTATCCGTTTCTTGGAGAAAAATAATTTGCCGATCTTAAAATCTAATACAATGCTTGACTTTTCGAATACTGAAATCGCGTTTTCGCTTAAATCGGATGCCGATTTGCGAAATGCGTACTGGTTGTTTAAAGCTATTAAACAACCGTTACTGGTAAAATGTGGCAAAGGCCTTACGCAATTGGCCATGGGAATTCATTTTCCTGTGGCCTGGGCTGTAAAGCCTACTCTTTTTAAACAGTTTGTTGGCGGAGAAACTTTAGACGATTGCACTCCTTCCATGCAACAGCTTATGAGGTTCAATGTGAAATCTATTCTGGACTATTCGGCCGAAGGCGGACAGAGTGTTTTGGATATTCAAAATAGTTTCGATGAAACGATCCGTTCCATTGATTTTGCGAAAGGGAACCCGAACATCTCTTATACGGTATTTAAGCCTACAGCAATGGTAACCGACGAGTTGTTATGTAAAGCATCGGAAAAACGAGAAAAACTTTCCTTAAATGAAATTCGTGAGTACCGAAAATTTAGAGAACGGTTTATGGCGCTTTGTGAACGGGCTTACAAGAATGACGTGCGCATTTTGGTGGATGCTGAAGATTATTGTTTTCAGGATGCTATCGATGAACTGACGGAAGAGGCTATGAGGACTTTTAATGCGAAGAGAGCCATTGTTTTCACTACATTGCAAATGTATAGGCACGATCGGATACCCTATCTTCAAAAAATATGGCAAGATTCCCAAACCAACAAGTATATACCGGGAATCAAGTTTGTGAGGGGGGCGTATATGGAAGCCGAGCGAGCAAGGGCAGCAGCCATGGGATACCCGGATCCGATTTGTAAGGACAAACAGGCTACAGATGATAATTACAATGCAGGGCTTGCTTTTGTGATTGATCATATTGATTCCATGGAGCTTTTCAGTGGAACTCACAATGAATTCAGTAATCAATATCTGGCAGACCTAATGGAAAAGAAAGGTCTTAAAGCCGACGATTCACGTATCTTTTTTGCGCAGTTATACGGAATGAGTGATAATATATCCTTCAACCTCGCTAATGCAGGATATTGTGTTACCAAGTATGTTCCTTATGCACCTGTAAACAAAGTGCTTCCCTACCTGATACGCAGAGCTGAGGAGAATACCTCCATGGCAGGACAGACCGGACGGGAATTGCGAATGATTGAACAGGAAGTTAACAGGCGCAAACTAAGCAAGATGAAATAATAAAAAACCCCGTTAGATCGCTTTGAAACGTTTAACGGGGTTTTCTGCCCATTTTATTTATTCTTTTCTGCCCATTGATTAAGCATCTCAATTGCCTTGGATAGTACCCCTGCCGATCCTTTAAAATTGCCAGACCCGCTTGGTATATTCCCCATGCCGTACCATTCATAGAATCCCTTGTTCTGAATAACACGGTCTATCATGGGACGAACCTCTTCGTATGCTTCTTTAATAAACCCATTGGCAATGAGCTGTTGAATCATACGTCCGCCGAACCAAGTCCAGTCACCTCCGTTTTGATAAATCCATGATTTGCTCATCCCTCCCCGGAATAATCCTTCAGGATATGCCGGATAAATTGTTAAGCCAATGCTTGGCATTCCTGAACGACGTACATTTTCCATCATCTGTCTGTTAACCGTTTCAATTTCTTTTTTAGATAGCAATCCAGCCTCAATGGCAATAGCAGTTCCTCCATGGTAATGGATATCGTTTTCATCGAATCCATTAGGAATGGGAGATTTGCTTAGATAGATATGAGGAATAAATTTTTGTTTTTTATTATCCCATAAATGAGTCCGAATGTTAATCTGAGCTTTAACAGAATAAAAACAGGAGAACAATAAGCAGTATGTTAGCAGGCGTATATATGTATATTTCTTTATCATTCAATTTATGTTTAATGATTTCAGTTTAAAAACAGGTTATATTTATTTTTTAGAATCCGAATCATTGACCTGTTTAGCAGCCCATGAGCGGAAATCTTGTATCACTTTGAATAATACACCAGCTTCACCACGAAAAGTTCCCGAACCGGAAGGCTTGCCGTCTTTTGCATACCATTCATAGAATCCGTTGTTTTTAATCACCCGTTCGAACATTGGACGAGCCTCATCGTAGGCCTCTTGAATAAAGCCATTACGAATGAGTTGCTGGATCATTCGTCCTCCAAACCAGGTCCAGTCTCCGCCATTCTGATATCCGTAAGGATACATTCCTTTATTTTGGAAAGAGCCTTCGGGATAGGGAGGGTATACTGTAAGCCCGATTGTAGGTGCTCCGGATGATTTTACATTAGCCAGCATGGCAGCATTGGAGTATGCTATTTCTTCTTTGGAAAGAAGATCGGCTTCGATAGCCATAGCAGTGCCCCCATGATAGAAAATCTCGTTCTCATCGAAGTTGGCAGGAAATGGAGAATCCTCTAAGTAAATATGAGGAACAAATTTTTGTTTTTCTTCATCCCACAAATATTTACGGACGTTGGCTTTAATTTCATCTCTGGTTTTCGCCCAATTATTTATGCTTTCCTTGTTATTTGTAAGATCTACATAGTGATTTATGGCTATAATAAAAAATGCATTGTCATAGATGTCGATAGCAAGATGCGAATTTTTGTCAAGTTCTACTCCCCATGGATGTTCTGGTTGAACATCACCCCAGTCGGCTGTGGTAGCACCCCAGATTAATCCATATTTAGCGTTGTAACGCTCCTTCATAAGATAATCTAAAGCCAGTTCAAGCCGTTTCTCTACTGTAATTCCATCTATCTCCCGCTGTAGAAATGCCCGGTTACCACTTTTTGTAACATATCTCCACACTGCCTGAACAAGCGAAGACTCCTGGTCTGTTTCTACTGTGTTTTTATGAGCGGCGTAACGGGGTTCCAGGTCTGATAGCCGGTACTTGTACCCATCTTTATTATTCAGATTGGCATGGTTTATATCAATGAAGCCATCTACTATATCGCCCGTCTTTCCCTGAAACCGGAAAAATGTAAGGAGATTATCCTGCACGGTACTGTCGGGCATAACTTCCATTGCAAGCTCTATAAAAGTATTATAGTCGCGAATCCAGACTTCACCGTATCCGTCGCCTGCATTAAATCCTCCTTTTACTACCTCACGAGCCATGGAATCTACCTGCTGCATGAGTGTGTCATTTGTAATTTGTTTTGCCAATTGCTGTTCTGAAGAAATTGCATTTCCTCCGGCACAGCCTGTTAAGGTTGCAACCAGGCTGGCTGAAAGGAACAAGATAGCGTGTTTAAACATGGTTTGATGTGTTTTTGTTTTGTTGTTTGATTTGAAGACAAATATAGACAGTTGTCGAAATTGGGCTATTATGTTTTGTTCCTATTCACTTATACAATCTTACTTTTTTCTTTAAATTTGCATGTATGAAAGCACTTGGTGATACAGATTATATTTACAGCCTGATAGCAGAAGGCGAACATCAAACGCAGGACTTTAAGTTTGAAATATCAGATGCCCGAAAAATAGCCCGGACTTTATCTGCATTTGCTAATACAGACGGTGGAAGATTGCTGATCGGGGTAAAAGATAACGGTCGAATTGCCGGCATTCGCTCAGATGAAGAAATTTATATGATCGAAGCAGCCGCTCAGGTTTACTGTGTACCCGAAATAACTTATTCAATGCAGGTATTCATGGTCGAAGGTCGTTCTGTCCTGGAGGTAAAAGTCGCAGAGAATAAAAAGAAGCCGGTTTATGCTAAAGATGAGTCAGGTAAAGAACTCGCCTATATACGAGTAAAAGATGAAAATATTTTGGCTACGACTGTACATCTGAGAGTTTGGCAGCAGACCGGAAGTCCTGTTGGTGCATTGGTAGAATATACGCAGAGGGAACAACTCCTTTTAAACTTACTGGAACAAAATGAATTTATTACCCTAAATAAATATTGTAAGGAAGGATCTATTCCTCGACGATCCGCAGAAAACCTGATGGCTAAATTCATTAGATTTGACCTTATCGAACCGGTTCTTGTAAACCATAAGTTCTATTTTCGGCTTAAAAATGAGGAATAAATTGTTCCTGAATAAGTCTCCATTTTGAATATGCTCATTATAAAAGTGCCCTGTAACAGACTATCGTATCCGATAATCTGTACAAAGGCACTAATAATGAGTGTAAATTCATGGTTGAATATAAACGTTGCATTTCATATATATAACAAGTAAACTTGTAATATTGTTACTCATTCGTGTTAAAATAATGAGCTTTCATTCTTTAACTAAATTATTTAGTTTGTTTAACTATAAAAAATAGTTACCGAACTAAATTATTTAGTTTATTTGCATTGTGGATTAATAAATCAAGCAATAATGAAAGAGATAACAACAAAAGAAGAAGAAGTAATGCGGCACTTTTGGGCAGCAGGTTCATTGTTTGTAAAACAAATAGTAGAAATGTACAAAGATCCAAAGCCACATTTTAATACGATCTCGACGTATGTGCGCAGTCTTGAAGAAAAAGGATACCTGGACCATGAAGCATTAGGAACTACCTTTCGTTACTTTCCTGTAATTTCCGAAGAAGAATATAAAAAGGGAAACCTTGGAAATGTTATTAATAAGTATTTTAATAGTTCTTATCTGAATGTGGTATCTTCCTTTATCCGTGAAGATAAAATTTCGGTGGATGAGGTGCGTAAGTTGCTGGACGAAGTGGAAAAACATTCAAAGTAAGAAAACGATGGAAACTATCTTATACTATTTATTAAGAAGCAGTATTTGTTTGCTGCTATTTTATGGCTTCTTTCAACTGGTCGTTAAAGAAAGCACATTTCATCATTTAAACCGTGTGATGCTTCTTTCATTGCTTGTCGCCTCATTATTATTGCCGTTATTTCACTTTAATGGACTGATTGATTGGTGTCAGCAAGAGCAATCTGCAACAGGAAATTATATGATACAGTATACAACATCAGCGGTATCAACAAAACCTGCGTATGTTTTTCCCTGGGTACAAACAATATGTCTTCTCTATATATTCGGCATACTAGTAGTCCTTTTATATTATTTGGCAGCCTGGTTTCAGGTAGAGAAGATAATCAGGATGTGTACAATGCAGCTTTATCCTGAAGATACATTATTATATGTGACTGATAAAGAGATTGCTCCGTTTACATGGATGAATAAAATTGTTATATCCAAAACTGATTTGGATCGTAATGGCGAAATTATCATCAGGCATGAGCAAGCACACGTACGACTTAATCATTCATTTGATTTGTTTCTTATTACAGTTTTTTCAGTATTGTTCTGGTTCAACCCTTTTGTTTGGCTATTCAAATGGTCATTACAGCAAATTCATGAATTTGAAGCGGATCAGCAGGTACTAAAAGATGGCATCGATGCAAAGCAATATAAATTAGTATTAATCCGCAGAAGCGCAGGCGAGCAAACCTTTGCCATGGCAAGCAATTTTACCTATCGTAGTCTGCAAAAACGTATTCAAATGATGACTAAAAAGAAATCCAACTCACTATCACGACTAACTTACTGGGGTGTGATTCCAGTAGCTTTACTGGCAACCATGTTGCTGTCTGTTCCTGTAGTTAACGCGCAGAAAAAAAAAGTAACTGCCCAAGCGGCTTCAGATTCTTCGAAGGTAACAATGAATTTTCATGTAGTTCGTACAGATTCAAAATCGAAGGCCGAGCCTGTTGTTTTTAAGGCTAAAGAAGGTGAATTGCTTGTCGTAGGTTCGAAGTCAACCGAAAACCCTCAACAAATAGAGGTTACAGTCGACGACAATATTCGCACAGCTGTTGTTGTTCAATCGGATACAACTGTTAGTTCAAAGCAGCCTTTGTGTTTTGTCGATGGAAAGAGAGTGGCAACCATTGAAGGAATCGATCCCAATACAATAGAAAGTGTAAGTGTACTTAAAGATAAGTCGGCTACAGAACTTTATGGAAAAGACGCAAAAGACGGAGTAATTCTTATTGTCCTTAAGAAGGAAGCAAAATAAGGATTATCAGCTATTTTATTTCAGTCAGCATACATAGCCTCGTTCAGGTTATTGTCTGCTGACTGATTTGCTTTAAGTATCTAAGCGCAAAAGTATAGTAAGAGGTATAGCGGAGACGCTTCCGGATTGCTTATCTTCTTTTGGTTAGGGTGCCCAGTACGCTTCGTACAAGTTGTGTGCCGAGGGTGCGTCCAACGGATGAGAGCATATTCCCGAACATCTTCTCGGTAGGAGATTGCCGGTTGGACGAGCGGCTTTGGGTTCGGTAATTACGGGCCTCTTCGGCAGCACGCTCTTTCTCAATCTGTTGCTGCTGCTTTTCCTTTTCAAGGCGTTCTTCTTCTTGTCTGCGGGTTTCACTTTCGCGCTGTAACAGTTCGTAGGCAGATTCGCGGTCCATCGTTTTTTCGTAAATACCGTATAAGGGTGACTGACGGATGGCTGTATTGCGTTCTTCTGTTGTAATAGGTCCGATCTGTCCCTGCGGACATAGCATCTTGGCTAATTCAACAACTGATGGAGCGCCCTTTTCGTCAAGAAAAGAAACAAGTGCTTCGCCTGTGCCAAGTTCCATGATGGCTTTTTCCGTGTCGAATGCCGGATTTTGCCGGAAGGTTTGTGCAGCCGTTTTTACGGCTTTCTGGTCGCGGGGAGTAAAGGCCCGAAGGGCATGCTGAATACGATTGCCCAGTTGTCCGAGGATTGTTTCCGGAATATCGAGCGGGTTTTGGGTAATAAAATAAACACCCACTCCTTTAGACCGAATCAGTCTTACTATCTGTTCGATTTTGTCCAGGAGGACTTCCGGGGCTTCATCAAACAATAAATGTGCTTCGTCGAAGAAGAATATAAACTTAGGACGCTCCAGATCTCCCACTTCCGGAAGCTCTTCGTACAGAGAAGAAAGCATCCACAAAAGGAATGTGGCATAAAGCTTAGGAGAATTTAGCAACTTGTCTGCCGCCAAAATATTGATCACTCCTTTTCCATTATCAGTCTGAATAAAATCGAATACATTGAACTCCGGCTCTCCAAAGAAGAGGTTACCTCCCTGATCCTCTAAATGTAAAAGCCCACGTTGTATGGCTCCGATGCTGGCAGCCGATATATTGCCATATTTCAATGTATACTCGCGGGCATTATCTCCGGCAAATGTAAGCATCGACCTCAAATCTTTTAGGTCGATAAGTAACAGCTTGTTATCGTCGGCTATGCGGAATACAATATTAAGTACACCCGCCTGCGTATCATTTAAGTTAAGCAACCTCGACAACAGAAGCGGACCCATATCCGAAATAGTAGTCCGTAGCGGGTGACCTTGTTCGGCAAAGACATCGAAGAAACGGGTGGGGTATCCCTGAAAGTTAAACTCAACGCCAAATTCTTCCTGCCGTTTAGTTATAAACTTATTCAATGTTCCTGCTTTGCTGATTCCTGATAGGTCGCCTTTCATATCTGCCATAAATACAGGTATACCTAGTTCACTGAACGATTCTGCAAGTACTTGCAGAGAAACAGTTTTCCCCGTTCCGGTTGCACCGGCAATCAATCCATGACGGTTTGCCATTTTGGGAAGGATAAACAGCGGGCCATTGCTATGGGCTACGTACAGTTTCTTATCAGGATTTAGCATGATGAATCGGTTTTAAGGTTTATAAATCAGAGTAATTTACGGAAAAAGTATCGCCATTATTCATATCGCCGGTAAGTAAGCCTTTCTTTAACCACGACATCCGTTGCGCGGAAGTCCCGTGGTTAAAAGCATCGGGTACGGTGTATCCTTGCGACTTCATCTGCAGACGGTCGTCGCCGATGGCGGTTGCCGCATTTAGCCCCTCCTCAATATCCCCGTCTTCCAGCGAATTGTATTTTACATTGTCATGATATGCCCATAACCCGGCGAAGAAATCTGCCTGTAACTCCAGGCGAACATTCAGCTGGTTACTTTCTTTTTCGTCCGTATTGCTTTGCAATTTCTGTACTTCCTCCAATGTGCCAAGCAAATATTGCACATGATGACCCACTTCGTGTGCTATTACGTAAGCGTAGGCAAAGTCGCCACCCGCCTGCAATTTTGATTCCATATCCTTAAAGAAAGAAAGGTCTATATAAACAGTCTGATCAGCCGAACAATAAAAAGGTCCTGTTGCAGAAGAGGCATTTCCACAACCCGAAGAGGTTGCATTAGAAAATAACACCATTTTAGGAGGAACGTATTCCTTACCCATTTCGTGAAAAACAACAGTCCATACATCTTCCGTTCCAGCCAGAATTTGAGAAGCAAAGGTTGCCATAGCTTCCTCTTCGGCTGTTGGAACGTATTCGGTATCCTGACCAGTTAACCCGGTACCCACTTGTTGTTTTACAATATCCAGTGGATTACCGCCCATCAGCCAGACAATCAGTCCAACCACGATTAGTCCAACTATCCCAAGGGACTTACCTCCCAGTTTACCGCCTATTCCGCGCTGGTCGTCCACATTGTCGCTTGTCCTTCTGCCACCTAAACGCATATTGTGTTAATTTAAATGTTTAACAATCACAATGTTACTAAATATTCTCCGGAAAATCAAGCAAATGGGTGCATTTTCATAAAGACCATACCAGGCTAATAACTTATTTATATAACAACAAGACACGAGGCTTGGTTATATTTCGAAAATAATTTGTTTATTTGTAATTAATTAATACTTATAGACATAAAACATACATGTTGTGAAGAGGAATAATCTGCAATTAAAATTAAACGAAGACATTGAACTGCGTCAGTTGCAGTTAGACGATGCCTTGGATATCTTTCAGACAATCGACAGTCAAAGAAATTATTTGGGTAAGTGGCTTCCTTTTGTTGAATATACCCAAAAACCGGAGGATTCGGCTCAGTTTGTAAAGGAAGCGTTGGATCTGCCAGAAGATAAACAGGAGTACCTGTTTGCCATTCGTGCAACAGGCTTGTTTATTGGATTAATTGGGTTTAAGGATACGGATAAAGTAAACCGTAAAACAGAAATAGGTTACTGGTTGCGTGAAGAGTATCAGGGAAAAGGAATTGTAAGCGCTGCAGTGAAGGCTCTTTGTGATTTTGCTTTCGGCGAACTCCATATGAACAGGATCCAAATAAAATGTGCTGTTGGAAACTTCCCAAGTAAACGTATTCCTCAACGGCTTGGTTTTACTTTCGAAGGCATAGAACGGCAAGCGGAGTTGCTAACCGGAGGCGTTTTTACGGATCTGGAGATTTACAGCCTGCTTAATGCGGAGTGTATCCCTACGAAAAGAACAAATTAATAAGTGCTAAAATAAAAAAAGGAGGTTGCCATGTTATTCAGACAACCTCCTTTTTTATTAAATTCCTGGATTATAATGCTTCTTGTTCCCGACGGGCTTTGAGCGTGTGGCTTATCTCTACCATCTTTTTCTCGCTTAGCGGATAGATGCTGATAAATAGTACCGACAAAACAGTTCCAACGGCAGGAAGGAAACTCATAAACATCTTGATGCCCTGAATAGCTTCTGCGTTCTGCACCTCATTGGCACGGAATCCGAAATAAGCCAGTAACCATCCTGTAAGGGCGCTACCAATCGCCCAGCCGAATTTCTGACTCATGGACGAAGAACTGAATATAAGTCCGGTTGCTCTGTTGCCTGTTTTCAGTTCAGAGTAATCGGTACAGTCGGCATACATCGACCACAACAAGGGGAAAACACTACCAGCACATATACTAATCAGTATTTGAAAGATAAAGATCATCGTCATATTGTCTTTATCAAACCAAAAGAACATAATACTAAGTATTGTAGCAATACTCATGGCTCCCATGTAGGTCTGTTTCTTACCAATCCGGTTGCTTACAGGAGCAGCCAGAATAACACCCGCAATGTTGGCAATCTGACCTATTGAAAGGTAAAGACCGCTCAGTACAAACGATACGCCGAAAAATGAAACTGTTTCGTAGTTTTCTTCAACAATAAAATATTTGAAGTAGTAAACAGTGGCACCATCGCGGATGGAATTAAATACGAGTGCAGCAACTCCGGCTCCAAGCAGAATCCACCAAGGCCTGTTTTTCCACAAATCTTTCAGGTCTTCTTTAAGAGGAGCTTGCTTTTCGCGCATAGGTTTTACCCTTTCTTTGGTAAGGGCAAAGCAACCAATAAACAAAAGAGCGCACATAACAGCAATAACGATTACAGCCATTGTCCAACCATGTTGCTGGTTTGTTAACTCTTTGCTGTGATTGCTAAAGAAATTCACCATAGGCATAAATAACAGCAATGCGATGAAACTCCCAACGTAAGCAAATGCCATTCTAAAAGTCGACAACGTGTTTCTTTCTTTCGGGTCAGCACTTATTACACCCAGCAATGAAGCATAGGGAACATTGATTGCCGAGTAAACCATCATCATTAGTGAATAAGTTACATAGGCATAAATCAGTTTACCGCTATCATTCAACGATGGCGTAATGAAAGTGAGAACCCCAATAACCGAAAACGGAACGGCTAGCGTAAGCAGGTAGGGGCGGAACTTTCCCCAACGTGTATGTGTACGGTCGGCTACCACGCCCACTATAGGATCGAAAGCCGAATCCCAGACACGGGTAACCAGAAAGAGTGTTCCAACTACGGCAGCAGGAAGTCCGAAAACATCCGTATAGAAAATCATAAGATAAGAGCCAAACAGTTTCCAGAACATGGACGATGCCATGTCCCCGAAACCGTAACCTATCTTTTCTTTAAGTTTTATCATGGTACAAATGGAGGATAAGAATTATTCTCTTCCCATTGTTTTAAAATTCCTGGCAATTAAATCCTTTAACGTTTCAACAGACGAGGCAGTTGTTAAACCATCAGCCGGCGTGTTGAGGCAGTAATCCACCAGCTTGTCTACCGTTGAAGTTGCAACATGCATACGGGTATCTGAAGATGCATAGTAAATAAACACCGATCCGTCTTCGTCCTTTATCCATCCGTTGGTGAAAAGCACGTTTGATACATCGCCGATACGTTCTTCACCTTCGGGAGCCATAAAGAATCCGCCTGGTGTAGCGATCAGCTTTGTAGGATCCTCGAGGGAAGTCATGTACATATACAGCACGTAACGCAGTCCGGCCGCGCAACCACGTACTCCGTGCGCCAAATGCAACCAACCTTTAGATGTCTTGATCGGGTGGGGGCCTTCGCCGTTTTTAACTTCCTTGATGGTGTGATAATAACGCTGATCGATAATTATCTCTTCCTTCACTTCGGCGCAGGTCATATCCTCTACTAAAGCCCAGCCGATACCTCCACCGCTTCCGGCATCGATAAAGCCATCCTGCGGACGGGTATACAGGGCATACTTACCGTCCACGAACTCTGGATGAAGCACCACATTACGTTGCTGACTTTTTGTTTTCAGATCCGGGAGTCTATCCCAGTTAATAAGGTCTTTTGTTCGTGCGATTGCTGCTGTGGCAGTGGCCGACGATAAATCTCCTGCAGGAGCATTCGGGTCGTGACGCTCTGCACAGAAGATGCCATAAATCCAACCATCCTCGTGTGCCGTAAGGCGCATATCGTAGATATTTGTTGCCGGATCTTCTGTATCGGGCATTGTAATCGGATAATCCCAGAAGTGGAAATTGTCGATTCCATTCGGACTTTCGGCAACAGCGAAAAACGATTTACGGTCGGCGCCTTCCACACGTACGATCAGAATGTATTTGCCATTCCATTTCATGGCTCCCGAGTTAAAGGCGGCATTCATGCCAATTCGTTCCATCAGGTATGGATTCGAATCCTTATTCAGGTCGTACCTCCAGAATACAGGCGTATGAGCACCGGTTAGAATCGGATTTTTATAGCGGGTATACAGTCCGTTACCTCCTTCCAAAGGCTCGTTTTTAATGGAAAGAAATGTTTCATGATCGCAAAGGAGTTTGGCTACCTTGTCTTGAAAAGCTTTCATATTATTTTATTTATATAAGTTTTTAACGTCTTGGCTAAACAATGTTTTTGGATTTTGGTAGAATTTTACAAAGTCGGTTGCCGATACCTGGCCCGGATAAGGAGCATAGAAATGGTTATCGCGTTCTCTTGCATTTCTCCAAACTAAAACATACGCAATCGGATATTTATCAACAATAGGAAGCAAAATTTCCGTCCACCAGTTACTCATAGGCAATGCCTCCAGTCCGGTTTCGGTAAAAGCGATAGGTTTATTGTGTTCTTTACCCATTTTAGTGATAAATGTCAGCATGCTATTCATCGTTTTTGTAAACCCTTCTGCACCGGCTTCACCACCAAACTGATATCCGTCCACACCCAGCAGATCCACGTATTCATCACCCGGATACCGTTCCATATATACATCACCAATGCCTTCTGTACCCGGAGAATACGCATAAAGAAGATTGTTTACCCCTTTTACATCCAAACGATTGCGGGTAATTTGCCATAATTGCTTGTATTGTTCGGGAGTGCAATGCTCTTTACCCCACCAAAACCAACTACCGGTATGTTCGTGCCAGGGACGAAACAATACAGGAATCTTATCACCTTCTTCGGTTGTAAGATTGTTGAAAAAGGCAGCCACCCGGTCCAGCCAGGTAAGAAACAGTTCGTGCTTTGCTCCACCGGGAAGGACAGATGTAACCACACCAGGCGTTTTTACATCCCAGGAGTCGCCGCCGGTAAGCGGATTGTTAAGGTGCCAGCTAACCGAAATCATACCGCCGCGTTTATAATGATTGATCATTTCGGTGCGAATCTTTTCGAAGGTAATATTATCCAGACTCTTCGCATCACCCAGTTCAATGTGACCCAGATCGAAGCTCATTACAGCAGGATAATCACCACATACACTTTTAACATCAGAGCGGCCGGCATCCCCTTCCCACCCAATTCCGTAAAGAGGGTCATCGTGATGTCCGAACATGAATCCTGTTTCGTGCATCGTTCTAAGATTTTTGAGAAGATTCTCAGTCAGAACAGTCCGTTGTCCGGTGGTTGAAGTAGTTTCTTCGTCATTCTTTGCAATGCATGAAGTAATTGAGGTGAACATGCATAGAATTAGTAGTAGTTTTTTCATTTTTCTCCCTGTTTTGTATTTACTATTGTGGTTACAAAAGTAGAGGTTTGCTTAGGAGAAAACCGTGCGTTATTTATCTAAAACTAATACTATTTTATCCTATCCCTTAAAAGAGAATTTTCTTTTTCCTGTAATTATCTCTGAACTCTTTGGGGGAACATCCTTTTTTCTTCTTGAATATACGGTTAAAGTTCGATAAGTTATTAAATCCACACTCATAACAAATCTCGGCAATGGAGCGAGAGGAATCCACCAATAAACGGGCCGCGAAACCAAGCCGTAAATAAATGATATAATCCGAAAGGCTTTTCCCGGTACGCAGTTTAAAAAAACGACTGAAAGCAACCGGAGTCATGCCTGCCAGATCCGACATTTGATGCAACCTTACCTCTTCCATGTAATGTTTATTTAAGTACTCCTGTACTTTTTGAATACGTCTGCTGTCTGCATTTACTTCCAATCTGGCAAACGAAGAGCTTGCAAGAGGTTGCGCATTTTCGCAATTGGAAAGTTCGTAAAGGATGGTTAGAAATTTAATCACGGCATAAAACCCCTCCCTTTCAGAGGCTAACGTATCTAATTTGTCGTATACTTTAAGGATAGCATCCATCGGGAACGAAAGACCTTTGCTTGCCGATTCGAGCATTTTAAGTATGCTGTCAAATTGATTTTTATGGATTAAACTATTGATAAACAAATCGGGCGAAAACTGAATGGTGATTTCTCTTATTTTAGTAGAATTACATTCGTGCTGCTCCCATACATGTTCAAGGTCCTTACCAGCGATTAATACAAGGTCGTAATCACCAATAACCTCGGCCGAATCGCCAACAATTCGCCTTACACCCGCTCCCTTTTCTACAAAAGTTAATTCATATTCAGCATGACAATGAAGCGGATAGGTAAATTCCGATTTATATCTTTCAACGATATAAAAGCAGTCCTTATCCGAAAGAGGCGTAATTTCCCTAATAATAGTATTTGTTCCCGCAGCTGTTGTCATGATGCTAAAAAAGTATTAGTATGCTGCAAATATAGTTTATAAATAAGGAGGCTTAAATCCCTTAACCTAATTAAAACTACCCGTTCAACATTATTTAATAGATTTTGACTATACTCTTTGCAACTTTTTATGTTGTAAAGCAGTTTAAGTAGGATATAAACCGAATATAAATAAACAACGAATAGATAAATATGGAATTATTAAAAGTACTCAACGAGCGTTACGCTACAAAGAAGATGAACGGACAAGTTGTTCCGGAAGATAAAGTAGAAGCAATTATTGAAGCAGCCCGAATGGCACCCACCTCTTCGGGTCTGCAGCCCTTTAAAGTGATTGTTATTACAAACAAAGAATTAAAAGAAAAAATAGTAACCATTTCCTTTAATCAGACACAGGTGGTTGATTGTTCTCATCTGCTCGTTTTCGCTGCATGGGATAATTATACAACCGAACGTATCACTCAAATGCTTGACTATACAGTAGACCAAAGAGGTTTGCCTGTCGGCACCATGGATGATTATAAAAACAGATTGCTCAGCATTTATGGAACGCGCGATGCGGAGTTGAACTTTATCCATGCCGCTCATCAATCGTACATCGCATTCGGTATGGCTATTGCCGCCGCCGGCGAATTAAAAGTTGACGCTACTCCCATGGAAGGCTTCGATGCCGATGCACTCGATGAACTATTAGGATTAAGAGAACAAGGCCTCCGCAGTGTAACTATGCTTCCACTGGGTTACCGCGATGCAGAGAATGACTGGTTGGTAAACCTGAAGAAAGTTCGTCGTCCGAAGGAGGACTTTGTTTTTACTCTCGATTAAATAAAGCATTCCTAACTGCGATATTTTTCAATTTAATCTGTCACTTCTCACTTTTAGTGTTACTTCCCTTTATCCATAAGGGATGTGGCAGTGAAAGATGAGAAGTGGCAGATCGTTTTTATCTGTCACCTGTCACCCTTTTATTTCTGCCCCACAACCCTTCCGGTATACATCCTGCCGCGTTATTCTACATCCACATAGCCTGATAATTTCAAATCAACTGATAATTAACTCACAATAAACGATAAAGTAGTTCAATCACTATAGTAAACTAATCCGAACACTACGAACAAGTATTCGTTTGCCATATCGCAAACGTAAAGTCAACATATGGATACCTTGCGTTTGTCAATTGTCAAACGTAAAGTATCCAATTGTCAAACGAATACTTGTTCGTATGCAAACGGATAATAGACTATAGGAATACTGCTACTTGCTATAAGGCGGCGAGCTTAACTCACTTATTGTAATTGACTCCAGCCGATAATGCCAATGAATGTACTCATTAAACCTATATCAATTAAATGAGTCCTGATTTCAGCCAATGCTTTGGTTATGTGCTTTTCCACCGTTTTCTCACTAATATTTAAAAGTTCAGCAATTTCTTTATTCTTAAGATTGTTTTTTCGGCTTAATAAAAATACCTTTTTACATTGCGGCGACAGCATCTCGATAATTCTGTTTATTTCGTGAGTTGTCTCTTTCAGCATCAACATATCATGCTGATTATAATTCGTGATTTCGCGATTTAGTTGTTCGTCAATACTTTCGTTATTGTCAATTCTGCATTTTACTTCGTTCGAATTTAGGTAGTTGATCGTTTTATTATAGGTTACCTTATAGAGTAAGGGTTTCATCGGCTCATCAAAATTTATAAACTCTTTTCTATTCCAAATAGATAGAAAAACATCTTGGACAATATCCTCGGATGCATATTTATTATGGACATACTTAAAAGCAAAAGATAATAGCTGAGGATAAAAGTCATGAAACAGATCTTTGAAGAGAATCAGTTCTTCTTCTAATTTTTTTGTAATTAATTTATCTTCATTAGCGATCACTACTTGCATCGGTTTTTATTATATAATAGATATAAAAGTAATAAATAATCTATGAGATAACTATTTTCAGTAAAAGGAAAACATTTCTTGTTTTTTTTATAAAAATATTAACATTATTGCAAAACTAAGAGTTTTTCGTATATAAACATGAGTTTTTAATAAAAATATTTATAAGTTTTATTTAATAGGGTGTTGTTGTGTAATTTACTACAAAGGTGGCTTTGAATTGATAATATTTTTTTATTTTTTTATGCATTTGAGGTAGGGATACCCGCGATTGGTTTGTGTTATTGAAAAGGTTTTGAAAAAATGAATGATATAATAACAAAATATTTACAAGGCGAAGCTTCTGATAATGAAAAACAGATGCTTCTTGATTGGCTAAGAGAAAGTGAGTTAAATAAAAAAACTTTTTCGGAGCTGCAGGACATCTGGTTAAGTGCAGGATCTCCATTATCTTCAGAATTAGACACCAGTAAAGCTTATATCCGCTTTAAAGAAAAAGTATTTGCCCAGGAGACAAAGAAAAATACATTGACTGTTTTTCCTTTTTATAAAATTGTTGCCACGGTAGCCTTATTGATAAGCTGTTCGTTTATTTTCTATTATGTAGGGAAAAACAGTTCGTCTGATACTGTTTCTAAAGTAAATGAAGTTATAGTAAATCAGGTTATTATGGGTAATAATAGCAAAGGATCCATACTATTACCCGACGGAACTAAAGCATGGCTTAACGCTAACAGTAAATTAATCTATCCTGAAATGTTTTCTAAAACTTCCAGAAAAGTCAAACTTGAGGGAGAAGCCTATTTTGAAGTTGTTCACAACGAAAAAGCTCCTTTTTATGTTGAAACCGAAAATATGACTGTAAATGTGCTTGGAACTCACTTTGATGTAAAAAGCTATTCTGGAAAAGAGTTTACTCAAACAGTCTTATTGTCTGGAAAAGTGGAGGTTCTATTGCATAATACCAATAAGAAAATAATTCTGAAACCAAACCAGATGATATCTAACAACAATCGAACCGGAACTTACAAGCTAAATGACGTGGATGCCAAAGAATACACTATCTGGATTAATGAAAAATTGGTTTTCACTAACGAAAAACTATCAACTATTTTAAGTAAAATGGAACATTGGTACGGAGTAGAATTTGACTGTGATAAAAAGATATCACAAAACCAGCGACTTTCGTTAACCATAAGAAAAGAAACCAAGGAAGAAATAATGGAATTAGTCGGGTTAATTGCCCACGTTGATTATCGTATTGAAAATGACAAAATAATTATACGATCTAAATAATTAATAATAAATTGTTAACCGTTCAAAATAATATTGCCTATGCTATAAGATAAAGTCTAAAAACAAATTAGGCAGATGGTACCAGCATCCGCCTAATTGAATCAAATTCGTAAAAAAAACAACTCTCGGTATACACCAGAAGAGTTATCAATTAAATTTAAAACATTACAAATGTATGAAAAAAAAATCCATGAAAGGGATAGTTATGTCCTTTCTTAACATTAATTCATTAAGGAAAATGAAATTGATTGTATTGCTTGCAGCTATTGCCCTTTTCCAACTTTCCGCCACAGAGAGTTATGCTCAAAATACAAAGATTACTCTGAGTATGAAGAATGCAACGTTAATTGAGGCAATAAAACAAATAGAGAAACAAACAGAGTTTGTCTTTTTTTATAACAATGCAGAAATTGATATGAATAGGATCGTAAATATTCATATCAATAACGGAAATATCAAAGAATTTCTGAATAAGGAATTAGCTGGATATAATTACCGGATCGAAAACAATAAAATTGTGTTGACGCCAAATGTAACACAGCAGAATGCAAAAATAAAAGGGAAGGTAACTGATGCTTCAGGTGTTCCAATTATTGGAGCCAACGTTACAGAAAGTGGAACAAGTAATGGAACTATTACTGATGTAGATGGAACCTTTACCTTAGATGTTAAAGCCGGAGCTCAGTTGAAAGTATCTTACATAGGGTATTTATCAAAAATGGTTTTGGTAGACAATAAGACTTCTTTCTCTATTCAATTATCAGAAGATACCCAAACTCTGGACGAAGTGGTGGTTGTAGGATATGGAACGATAAGAAAAGCCGATTTATCCGGATCTATTTCTGTATTGGATGGGAAAAGTTTCAAGGACCAGCCTATTACTCAGGTTACTGATGCTATTCAAGGTAGAATGTCTGGGGTGCAGGTGGAAAATAGTAGTGTACCAGGCGGATCAGTTAAAATTCGTGTTCGCGGTTCCAATTCTATTAATCGAAGCAATGAGCCATTGTATGTAGTGGATGGAATTGTTCGTGAAAGTGGATTAAATGGTATAAACTCTGATGATATTCAGTCAATTCAGGTATTGAAAGATGCTTCTTCAACAGCTATTTACGGTTCAAGAGGTTCTAACGGGGTTGTATTGGTTACAACAAAGACAGGTAATTCAAATCAGCGGATTATTTCATTTGATGCTCAATTAAGTGCTGCTACTGTTTATAAAACCTATAATATTCTTTCTCCTTTTGAATATGCTACCGCTTATCGGGAAATAAAAAATCCGAATGCATTTACTGAAGATCAGATGAATGCTTATAAAAATGGAACAGCGGGTATTGATTGGCAAGATGAAATTTTCCGTACGGGAACGACTCAAAACTATAAATTAGCTATTTCAAACGGAAATAAAGATGCACAATATTATATTTCGGCTAATTATGTGGGCCAGGATGGTATTGTAGACTATTCATCAAACAAACGTTATCAGGTACGTGCCAATATTACCTCTGATCTTACAAAATGGTTGCATGTAACTGCAGATGTAAATGCTTCTCACAGTATCCGTAAGGGTAGTAGTTATGAAGCAAGTAAGTCGAATCCGTTGTGGATTGCATTAAACTATTCACCCACAATGGAGATGATGGATGAAAAAGGAAACTATAAAAAAGATATCTACAACTCTATAGCAAGTAATCCCAAAGGAATTATTTCTTTGAATGGTAACGAAAATATTACGGATGTTGTTAATGGAATGGTCGACATGAGATTTACAATTCTTCCCGGTCTTACTTTCACTACAACAAATGGTTTGGATTATTACGATGCAAAGGGGTATTCTTTTAGCTCGGCTAAAGTAGAGACAAAGAGCTCAATGGGTAATAACGATTCATATCGGATGATGTTGCAAAGTTCAAACAATGTAACCTATACAGGGAAATGGGGAGACCATGCGTTGACTGCAACAGGTGTTTACGAAGTAACTTCAACAGAAGGACGTTCCATGTCATTAAACGGAACAAATCTACTGACAGAAAGTGTAGGTTGGTGGGATGTAAACATGGCTTCAACACATACATTTAACAATGATTATTATAAATGGTCTTTGATGTCGGGAGTGGGTCGTGTAATGTATAATTACAAGGATAAATATCTTGTAACAGGTACACTTCGTGCGGATGGTTCTTCAAAATTTACAAATAAAAAATGGGGATACTTCCCTTCTGTTGCTGTAGCATGGAGTTTAGGTAACGAAGAATTCATGAAGTCGCAGAAACTTTTTCAGGATGTAAAAGTTCGTGCAAGCTATGGTATTGTGGGTAATCAGGCTATCAATCCGTTTGAAACACTCGGATTGCTTGCTCAGACAAGCTATTCTTTTGGTGGAACAACTAATTATACAGGTTATTGGTCTAATACACTTGCTACGCCTGATCTTACCTGGGAAAAGACAAAACAGTTTGACTTAGGTTTGGACTTCTCAATGCTAGACCATCGTTTGGATATATCTGCCGACTATTTTTATAAGAAAACAGTTGATGGATTATTGCAGAAGCAGATCCCTAAGTATGATGGAGGTGGTACTTATTGGGTGAATGCCGGAGAAATCAGTAACAAAGGACTTGATTTGTCATTGACAGCGCATATTCTACAAAACAAAGACTTTAAATGGACTTCCTCTATAAATGGGACTTACCTGAAAAACAAGGTAGAATCACTTGCCGGCGACGAATTTTTGTATGGAGCTTCTCCTGCTCCTGGTATGGTTGAAGAAGTAACAATCATTAAGCCGGGTTACTCTATCGGTTCATTCTATGGGTATGAATGGCAAGGTCTCGATAATAAAGGCGACAATATATACGCCGACTTGAATGATAATGGCGAATTTGATAGCGGAGACCGTACAATTATTGGTAAATCAACTCCTGATTTTACAATTGGATGGAATAACCAGTTCTCTTGGAAAAACTGGGATTTGAACTTGTTCTTTAATAGTTCTTTCGGAGCTAAGAAACTGAACTTAGTTAGATTTACTATGGCGTCTATGGTAGGAGACTCTCGTTTTATTACGTTACGTGAATCATATATGGATAATTATGATCGGAACCAATCTCAATCAGCGGCATATCCCTCTTTGTTAAGTTCAAGTTCAAATTATCAGCCGGCTTCTACACAATGGCTTGAATCTGCTGATTATGTACGTCTGGAAAATATCAGTTTATCTTATAACTTGTCAAAAGAAATTACAAAGTTTGCTGACTTACGTCTTACTTTAAGCTGCCAAAACTTGATTACACTAACAGGTTATAAGGGATTTGACCCTGCAAGTTCATCTTTTTCCAGTTCAAATGTGGATATAAACAGTGGAATTGACATGGGCGCATATCCTTCACCCCGTACCGTTACATTTGGCGTAAAAATGAATTTTTAATATTAAAATGAAAAAGATTATGAAAATAAAAATATTGATAGGTTGTGCGTTCCTGTTTTCTTTGGCAACAACTTCATGTAGCGATTTTCTGGAAGAAGATCCAAAGGGTAGTCTCACGCAAGAAAATTTCTTTTCCTCTCAGAATGAACTTAACATGAGCGTATACTCTTTGTATAGCAAAGTTATGTCAACTCAAGGAAATACGAATATGCAGATTCCTCAGTGGATGGGCGATGATATGACAGCCAATCCTGGGAGTAACAAACAGGCGTATGCAGAATTTGACCGTTTTGCTCCTGCAGATAATAATAAAGGGGTGACAAATTGCTGGAATGCTTATTATACCTTAATTAAAGCCGCTAATTATATTATTCTGAATGCAGATAAAACACCTACATCTGCCGAAGAGATTAATATTGCTATTGGTCAGGCCAAATACTGGAGAGCTTACAGTTATTTTACTTTAGTTAGAATATGGGGACCGCTTCCTATGAATTTAACAAATTTAATAGACACCTCAACACCTTTATCTTCGGTAGAAGAAGTATATGTTCAGATTGTGACCGATTTGAAGGATTGCGAAAGCTTATTGCCTGCAAGCTATACGGATGCTCCAAGAAAAATGTATGGCGCGGATGCTTATATAACGAAACAGGGTGCTAAGTCGACATTGGCTGCCGTATATATGGCTATGGCTGGCTGGCCTTTGAACAAGACCGAAAATTATGCGCTGGCTGCTGCTAAAGCTAAGGAGGTTATTGATGGCGTAAACAGCGGAACATATAATTACATTCTTGAACCAGAATTTAAACATGTTTATTCTCCAAGTCATAATTATACACTTGAAACGGTTGTCGGGATTAATTATCAAAAAGCTTTTACCTGGGCTCAGGATTCAGAGTTTACTTCTTCCAATCTATTTGAATCTTTAGGTGGTTGGGGTGATGCATATGGCGAAATCCGCTTCTGGAAAAATATGCCTGAAGGTCCTCGTAAAGATGCTATTTATGCACCTAAGATATTATTGTTAAATGGAAAGTTGGTAAATTGGTGGGAAAAAGACGCGAGTGGCGTTAATTATGTTCCAGAAAACCATCCTATGTTCTCTATTTTCACGGTTGGCCCGGGTGATACAGATTATGATTATACTAAAACACCTAGTTATGATATGACAAACAGCCACAGACATCGTTGTATCCGTTATTCGGAAGTTTTATTATGGTATGCTGAATCTCAGGCTCGTGCTGAAGGAACCCCGAATTCATTGGCATACGAATGTATCAACAAGGTACGCGAACGTGCGGGACTAGAGCCACTGCCTTCTGGTCTTAGTGGTAAGGCATTTGCTGATGCGGCATTGGCCGAACATGGATGGGAAGTTGCCGGTAACTGGGTAAGTTTGGTTACACGACGCGCAGACCAGTTAAGAATGGAGCTTTTAGAAAAGACATTTACTGAACGTGCTGCTAATGCTTCTGTCGAAGTAGCTCCGGGTGTTTCTGTTAATGAAACAGTGGTGTTTGCAAATAAAACATGGAATCAGAATTTACTGTATGCACCTTATCCTGCAACAGATGTTTCATTGAATCCCAATTTGGTAAGATAATAGCAGTTTTTTGATAGATAGAACCCGGAGGACTTTAAGTCTTTTCCAACGGAAGTCTTGAATTTATTCAGGACTTCCGTCCGGGTTTTAATTTTAATTACGGTTTTGCCGTTTTAGTGTCAATTTAGATTCTTTATTATTTAAATCGAGTATTATGAAAACCAAACTTATCCCCCTGTTTTTATTGTTTGTTGCACCTTTAATGGGGCAGCAAGTTAACATGAAATCTATATCCGGAAAGATTCCTACTTATAAAATCGGAAATCCTGAAGTTGATCCCATATTCTTTACCGGCAGAGTATATCAAGGAGCCGAGGGGTATATTTATCCTTATCCTTTATATGATGTATTGACAGAAGAAAAAATAGAAAAAGAGTATAATGTCCTGTGCTTAAACAATCAATATGTAGATATTTCTATATTGCCTGAAATAGGAGGTCGTATATTTTCTGCGACGGACAAAACGAATGATTATCATTTCTTTTATACGCAGTCTGGTGTAAAGCCTGCTTTGATTGGTATGCTTGGCGCCTGGCTGTCTGGTGGTGTGGAGTGGAATATCCCCGATCATCATAGAGCCAGTAGTTATATGCCGGTCAGCTGGTCGATGAAGGAAAACCAAGATGGCAGTAAAACTATCTGGGTCGGAGAAACTGAATTACGACATCGTTTAAAATGGTCGGTAGGGGTATCTGTTTGTCCGAATCGTTCGTGGGTTGAAGCAAAAGTTAAGGTAATTAATCCTACTTCAATGATTCAGTCTATGTTGTACTGGGCAAATGTTTCTGTACACTGTAATGATGATTATCAGGTAATATTCCCTTCAGATGTTCAATTTGGTGCAGATCATCATAAAGTTTATTTTACCAACTGGCCGGAAGGCGAAACTACTGTAGGTAGCGGGAAAAAAGAAAATTTATCATTGTGGAAGAACTTTACCGGGAGTTCCCGTTCCATTTTTGCCTGGGGTAGTCAGATGAATTTCCTTGCAGGGTATGATTTTGGAAAGGATGCCGGAACGGTTCATGTGGCAAACCGGTATGTAGTTCCGGGAAAGAAATTTTTCTTATGGGGAAATAACCCGAACGGAGAAATGTGGAATAAAATATTGTCGGACAAGGATGGACACTATCTGGAGCTAATGGTAGGAGCGTATTCCGATAACCAACCGGATTATAGTTGGATTAATCCCGGTGAAATACGGGAATTCAGTCAGATATGGTATCCAATAAAGGGAATTAAAGGCGTTAAGAATGCCACAGTAGATGCTGCTGTGAATTTTGAACCGGTAGATAACAAAAACTATCGGGTTGGATATTGTACTACCACTTTATATGAGAATGCCCGGGTGTTGGTAAAATATAAAGATCAGGTATTGATGGATAAGCGGATAACGATCGACCCTGATAACTATTTTCTTGAAGAACTAGCTGTGCCGGATATGTTGGATATGTATGAATTATACACGTCAATTTCTGATTCCGAAGGAAATCTGCTGGTCGATTATCGTCCTGTGGAAATGAAAGAAAAACCGCTTCCCAAAGTAATAGATGGGCCTAAATCTATAATGGAATATAAGACCAACGAAGAATTATACTTAGCCGGACTTCGTGTAGATCAGTTTAATAATGCCCGTCTGGATTATATGGATTTTTATAATGAAGCACTGTCCCGTGATTCGATGGATGCCAGGGTAAATATTGAAGTTGGAAAACATTTCATACGCCAGGGAGAATGGGAAAAAGCCAAAAAACATTTATTACGTTCTCAAGGCCGATTGGCTCACGATTATACAACTGTAAAAAATACGGAGGCTTTGTATTACTTGGGGTATGTGTATCGAATGACCGGCGATTCGGTGAAAGCAGAAGAATCTTATTGGGCTGCTACCTGGACACCGGAATACAAACACCGTTCTTTCTATGAATTGGCTATAATGGCTGTTAATGAGAATGACTTACCAAAAGCATTCGATTTGATTAAAGAGTCGTTAAATGTTGGAGCGCGTGATATTCAGGCGCTGTCTTTAAAAGCTTACATCCTGCGTAAGCTGGGAAAAGAAGACGAGGCAAAAGAAACTATTCTTGCAATTCAACAGATTGATCCGTTAGACTTCTGGAGCGCGGCAGAGTCAAGTTTCTTAACAACAGGTGATGCTTCTTTCCTTAAAGCAAGTCAGAAATATCGAAATGACGGCATAATTGCAGTTCAGGAATTGCTGGAAGTTGTGAACAATTATATGATTTTAGGTGCTACGGAAGACGCAATCATTTTATTGAATGATGCTATAGCTGCCGGTGAGCCGTATGCTTCTTATCCGTTAGTCTATTATTACAAGGGATACAATTTGCTAAAACAGAATAATAAGGCTGAGGCTCTTTTTTGTCTTAACCAAGCAGGGATGCTTTCTCCATTAAACAACTATCCATTACGATTGGAGGAGATTGAATTGTTTAATGAAATTCTGAAAGAAAAGCCCGATGATTCTTTTGCATACTATTACTTGGGTAATTTGTACTATTATTTAGGTCAAAAGGAAGCCGGACTTACAAACTGGAAGAAGAGCGTGGAACTTAACCCGTTTTTTGCAATTGCTTGCCGTAATGTTGGTTTTGCCTATGGAATGAAAGGTGATTGGGATAAGGCCATTACCTATTATGAAATGGCAGTGAAAGCGAATCCAAACGATGTTCTTTTATTTACAGAATCGGATAAGTTGTACGAGCAAGCTACTATTGCTGAATCAAAACGACTGAAATATATGGAGTCTCATTTGAAAACGGTGATGAAACATGATGACGCTGTAATGCGTTTACTTACTTTGTATAATTCGTCTGCTCAGTACGATAAAGCTATAAAAATATTGACAAACAGACATTTTCATTTATGGGAAGGTGGAGGACAAATCCATCAGATTTATGTGGATTCTCATTTGATGAAAGGACTGAACTTACTAAATAACAAACACTACAAAGAGGCAGTTCTGGAATTTGATTTTGCTAATCAGTATCCCATAAACCTTGAAGTCGCTCCTTCTTCAGGTGGAGGATATGAAGCTAAAACCTATTATCTGTCTGGTATAGCCTACGAAGGTTTGAATCAGCCGGATAAAGCCAAAGAGTGTTTTGAAAAGTCAGCCAATACTATTTTCAGAGGTAGTCTGACCGATTTGTATTATTATAAAGTAAAGTCATTGAGAAAACTGAATAAATTTGACGAATCAGATATCGTGCTTAATAATATGCAGAATCAATTGAAGCGTATGCAAGAGAATCAGATTGATTCATATGCCAAATTTGGTGATGCCAATCAAAATTCTCAGCAAAGCAATGTTTTGTACTATGCTGGTCTGATTCATTTATTACAAAATGATGTAATTAGTGCGAAGAAAGAATTTGTTAAGGCTGTTCAATTGTATCCTGGAAATATCTGGGCTAGAATAATGAATGAGAAAAGTTCTTTTTGAAATTTATTGTATATTTAAATTTTGATTCCAAGTATCCTAAAAGTAATGGCATAAGCTTAACTACTTTTGGGATACTTTGAATTTCGTTTCTTTAACAAATGAGAGGAATATGAAAAATACTATTATGCCATTGTTGGCCGTCGTGCTATATTTATTTCCTGTCGGAGGGGAAGCTCAGAATCCATCTTCAATTAAGGAAATTGTTCGAACAATGAATACCTATCCGTTTTCGGACCCAGATCCTGTACCTATGCCGGAGAATCTCTATTATCCGTATTTTCGTTTTGATGGATATGCCGATAAATCAATTCAGAAAGAATGGAAAGTGGTAGAGATGGAGAACGATTATATTAAACTTACCCTATTTCCTGAGATAGGAGGGAAGATATGGGGAGCCGTTGATAAAACAACTAATAAGGAATTTATTTATAATAATCACGTTGTCAAATTCCGTGATATTGCCATGCGAGGTGCTTGGACATCTGGTGGAATAGAATTTAATTATGGAATAATTGGTCACGCTCCAACAACGAGCTGTCCGGTGGATTATCAGTTGAGAACAAATGAGGATGGCAGTGTTAGTTGTTTTATTAGCGCAATCGAATTGATTACACGTACCAGTTGGGCTGTTGAAGTAAATTTGCCAAAAGATAAAGCCTATTTTACCACGCGTATGATTTGGTATAATGGTTCTTCTATAGACCAACCTTATTATCAGTGGACAAATGCAGGATTTAAAGCTACCGGAAATCTTGAGTTTTGTTATCCGGGACAGCATTATATAGGTCATGGAGGAGATGTTCATTCCTTTCCGAAGGATGAGCTTGGCAGGGAAATTTCATGGTATGATAAGAATAATTTCGGAGGGTCTAAGTCTTATCATGTGTTAGGTAAATATAATGATTTCTACGGAGCTTACTGGCATGATGATAATTTCGGTTCCGTTCATTATGCTTCTTATGATGAAAAACTGGGTATGAAAATATTTTTGTGGGGCTTGTCCCGTTCGGGCGCAATTTGGGAAGACTTGCTCACTGATTCCGATGGACAATATGTTGAGTTACAATCGGGTCGTATGTTTAACCAGCCGACTACAAACAGTTCTTATTCTCCTTATAAGCATTTTGCCTTTTTGCCTCAGCTAACAGACAGTTGGGAGGAATATTGGTTTCCAGCAAAGGGTACGGATGGTATTTCCAAGGTAAGTCCATTAGGAACATTGAGTGTGATTCGTAAGGATGGAAAAGCGGAACTGGCTTTTTGTCCCTTGCAAAAGATTCTATCTCCGATAACTGTTTATGCCGGAGATAGTATACTTTATAAGGAATCGTTTGACCTGGAGGTGTTTGAAACATGGAAAAAGTCTGTAATCTTGAAAGATACTACGTTAAATCTGAAAGTGGTAATTGGAGACGATGAATTGGTTTGGTCTGACGCTCCGGGAGACAATAACCTGAATCGTCCTACCAAGTTGCCGGAAAATTTCGATTGGAATTCGGTATATGGAAAGTATGTGAATGGAGAACAGCTGATGAATCAGAAGATGTATACTGAAGCTGAAAAGATGTTCAGGGATTGTCTGAAGCAAGATCCATATTATCTGCCGGCATTGATTAAAATGGCATCTCTTTGTTATCGGACGTCCAGATATAATGACGGTCTCTCTTTTGCCAGGCAATCTCTTAGTATGGATACCTATAATGGTGAGGCTAATTATTTGTATGGGCTGATTAATAAAAAAATGGGTAATCTGACGGATGCTAAGGATGGTTTTTCGATTGCTTCTTATTCACAAGGTTATAAAACTTCGGCTTATAGTATGCTGGCTCAATGTTTCTTGTATGAAAAAAATTGGCAAAAAGCTATTCATTATGCTTCCAGGAGTCTGGAAAGTAATCCAAAGAACTTTGATGCAATCCAATCCTTATTGGTGGCCTATCGGCATAGTGGGAACAATGTAGAAGTTAAAAAACTGATAGCCGCGGTTGAGAAAGAGTTGCCGCTAAACCATTATATACGTTATGAAGCTTGTTTGCAGAGTAAGGAACCGGATCGTCTGAAAATTTTCTCTTCTATGATACGAAGTGAATTGCCTTTTGAAACTTATCAGGAAATTGGCGGATGGTATGAAGCTGTAAATTGTACTGAAGAAGCTCTTCATCTATTTAGTATGGCATCCGATCACCCTATTGCATTGTATCGTTCAGCTTTTATATTACATCAGTTGGGAAAAGAGGCTGACGCAAAAGAAATGCTCAAAAAAGCTGAGCAGTTGTCGCCGGACTTTGTATTTCCTTTTCGCCCTGAAGAGCTTAATGCTTTGGAATGGGCGGTTTCAGAAACGAATTCATGGAAGAGCCGTTACTATACCGCTATGCTTTACTGGAGTCAGGGAAATAAGGCTCAAGCATTGAATTTATTAAATGAATGCAATGAGTCTTCATACGTTCCTTTGTATCTCTGCCGCGCCATGCTAAAATCCGGACAGGATAAGCTGGCAGATATTCAGAAAGCAGAGCAATTGGAGCAATCTTGGAGAACTGGACTTGCTTTAATAAATTATTACCTTGAATCGGGAGATAAAGAAAATGCCGAAAAGGTAGCCCAACGTTGTTTTAAAAAGTTTCCTGAAAATTATGTAATTGGACTAAAATACGCTAAGTCGTTATGTGTTAACGCGAAGTATCTTGAATGTGTTGCTGTTTTGAAACAACTTAAAGTGTTACCAAATGAAGGAGCTTACGAAGGTCGGGTTATTTATCGGGAGGCTAACTTATATCAGGCAATAGATTTTCTAAAGAAAAAACAATATTCTAAAGCGATTCGTTTCGTTGAGAATTCTAAAATATGGATCGAAAACTTAGGTGTAGGTAAACCATATGACAGCGATATCGATGAATGTCTGGAGAATTTTATTCTTGCATCTGCTTATTTCAAGCAAGGAAATCCAAAACAGGCGGAAGTTTTTTACAAGAAAGTGATTGAAAAAGCGAGTTTTTATAGTGGAACGTTTAATTTAAACGAATTGATGATCGTATTATCTCTTTGTAAAACCGGAGATGTTGATCGGGCAGATCGTATGGTTGAAGAATGGAATAAACAACAACCTGATGAAAAAGTAGTTCAATGGAGTACAGCTATATACAAGGGCGACGTAGAGAAAGCCCGAAAATTACTTGATGAAATGTATAACGTTAATGATAATAATTTTACTATCATTGTGCATCTGCTTCAGTGAATAGGTTGAGTTAGACTACCATTCAGCCTGTTCTTAAGATAATTTTGTATATTTGGTCCGATTAAAAGCCGGACCAAATTTATATAAACAAAAAGCTAAGTATTAAATGAAGAAAAACTTATTCAGCCTGCTGCAAATAGGTACCACACTTATGGCTCCTGCAGCTGCATTGTTTGCGCAGCAAACGGAACGTCCCAATGTTATTTTTATCTTGGCTGATGATATTGGCTATGGTGATTTGAGTTGCTATGGGGAGAAAACGATTCATACGCCTAATGTGGATAAATTGGCTTCTCAAGGAATTCGGTTTACCGATGCGCATGCAGTGGCGGCAACAAGCACTCCTTCGCGTTATTCACTCCTTACGGGTCAATATGCATGGCGACGCAATGACACGGGTATTGCCACGGGGGATGCGGGCATGATTATTCGTCCGGAACAAACCACCGTTGCAGATATGTTTAAAACGGCCGGTTATTATACCGGTGCTGTCGGCAAGTGGCATCTCGGTTTGGGTGATAAAGCCGGAACACAGGACTGGAATGGATTTATAACTCCAGGTTTAAAAGATATCGGTTTTGATTATTCCTATATTATGGCGGCTACGGGCGACCGGGTTCCTTGTGTTTTTGTTGAAAATCAGCGGGTGGTAAATCTTGATCCCAACGATCCAATTCAGGTTAGTTACGTGCAACCTTTTCCCGGTGAGCCGTTAGGGAAAGACCATCCTGAAATGCTGACTGTTTTAAAGCCAAGTGTGAATCACGGTCACGATCAGGCCATTGTTAACGGGGTATCGCGTATCGGATATATGAAAGGTGGAAAGCAGGCCCTCTGGAAAGATGAAAATATTGCCGATAGTATTACTTACAAGGCAGTGCAGTTTATCGAAAACAACAGAGATAAACCATTCTTTCTTTATTTTGCCACGAATGACGCACACGTACCTCGCGTTCCACATCCTCGTTTCGCAGGAAAGAGTGGTATGGGAGCCAGAGGCGATGCCTTATTACAATTTGACTGGAGCGTAGGCGAGATTATGAAAACGCTGGAAATGCTTGGACTCTCGGAAAATACGCTTATTGTCTTAACCAGCGACAACGGTCCGGTTGTAGACGATGGTTATCAGGACAGGGCTGTCGAGTTATTAGGAAATCATAGGCCCTGGGGTGACTTCCGTGGAGGTAAGTATAGTAATTTCGAAGCGGGGACAAGAATTCCTTTTCTTGTAAGCTGGCCTTCGAAAGTTAAATCAAGCGTATCAACCGCATTAGTTTCTCAGGTTGATTTGTTTGCTTCGCTTGCCGCTTTGACACAAACACCAATACAAGAAGGGGTAGCTCCGGATAGCCGCAATTATCTTACTACGCTGTTGGGCAAGACAAAAATAGGGCGGGAGTATGTTATCGAGCAAGCTGGTTCGTTATCGGTATCAAATAGCGAGTGGAAATACATTGCTCCGGGTAATGGTCCGGCATATAATAAACTTACCAATACGGAACTTGGTAACAGCAAAGAACCACAGCTTTATAATCTAAAGAAAGACCGTGGAGAGAAAGTAAACCAGGTAGCCAGATATCCTGAAAAAGTAAAAAGCCTGCAATCAATTCTTGATAAAGAGAAAGCAAAGCAATAAACTCAACCTCTGATTTAATAAAAGATTCCCTGTAAAACTGAAATAATCTCAGCTTTACAGGGAATCTTACGTACAATACTTTCTGAATCTTTCTACTATTTTTATTATACTAAAGAACCCCATGTAAGCGGTCTTCGAAAGCAGCAAGCGATGCTTTGGCTCCTTCGCCCATTGCAATGATAATCTGTTTGAACGGAACGGTAGATACATCTCCCGCTGCATATATTCCCGGTACATTTGTCCGACAGTGCGAATCGATCACAATCTCTCCGGAACGGTTCGTCTCAACAACTTCCTTAAATATGCCACTGTTGGGGGCTAAACCAATTTGTACAAAAATACCATCCAGCTCAATCTGATGTTCTTTTTCGGTGAGACGATCTTTCACCACCAGGCCAGTTACTTTGCTTCCGTTGCCAACTACTTCGGTAGTCTGAGCATTGAGGAATATCTCAACGTTAGGCAAACTGCCTGCTTTTTCCTGTAAGATTTTATCCGCTTTCAGTTCGTTGTGGAACTCAAATATGGAAACTTTGCTACATATACCGGCCAGATCAATCGCAGCTTCAATGCCAGAATTACCCCCACCTACTACTGCTACGTGTTTACCTTTATAAAACGGACCATCGCAGTGAGGACAGAACGCAACACCCCGGCCAATATAATCCGATTCACCCGGAACATTTAGTCTTCGCCAGCTTGCTCCGGTCGTTACTATCACTGCCGGAGCTGTAAACTGTTCACCGCCGGATACCGAAAGAACCTTTTCTTTACCATCTATCACCACTTTTTCCACCCGACGGTGTTCCAATATGTCGATCGGGTAATCGTTAATGTGTGCCATTAGATTACTTGCCAGTTCCTGACCGGTAGTTGTGGGTACAGAGATAAGGTTTTCGATTCCAACCGTTTCTTTTACCTGACCACCTATTCTTTCGGCCAGCATAGCAACTTTTAACCCTTTGCGGGCAGAATAAATAGCCGCTGCAGACCCGGCAGGACCTCCGCCTACCACTATCAGATCGTAATTCTTTACGGGCTTTTCCGAGTTATCCCCGGTTATGCCATATTCAGCTTCAAGTTTAGTAAGCAATTCCCCAAAATCACTGAGACCCACATGAATCAGTTTACCGTCGGCAAATACGGATGGTACTCCCTGAATCTTTAATGCATCGACTTCTTTCTGATTAAGTCCACCGTCAACCATTTCATGATTGATCTGTCCGTTCAGAGTCGCCATGGCATTCAATGCCTGCACCACATCAGGGCAATTTGTACAGGAAAGAGAAACATAGGTAGTCAGTTTTATAGGACCTTTCAACGCCTTGACTCTATTACGTATACTTTCGTCGGGTATGTTTTTGCCTTTACCGTCCAGATTCAATATGGCAAGTAAAAAAGAGGTAAATTCATGACCGTTTGGAATGCCCCGAAACGTAATTCCGGTCTTCAGTCCGTCTTTCAGTATTGCAAATTCCAGTCCATCGCCTTCGTAAACCTCACACACAATTTTTTCTGAACAGTCGGCTACATCATTCATCATTTCCAATAGCTCGTTCCGGCTTTCGTGTTGGCCAGATACAGAAATAGCAAGCGTGTATGTCGCATCTAATCCTGCAAAAATATTTTTTAGCTGATCTTTTAAAGTAGAGTCTAACATAGTTTACACGGTTTTTCTTATTGTTTATAAAAAAAAGAGGCCCTAACAGGATGTAGGAGCCTCTTTATTTGGGATAAATTAGATTTTACCCACTAAATCGATGCTTGGTTTTAGCGTTGAATCGCCTTTCTTCCACTTTGCAGGACAAACTTCGCCGTCGTGTGTTGCTACGAACTGAGCAGCTTCCACTTTGCGAAGCAATTCGTCTGCATTACGTCCAATGCCATTGTCGTGAATTTCTGCAATTTTAATTTGTCCTTCGGGATTTACAAGAAATGTACCACGGTAAGCCATACCTTCTTCTTCAATCATCACCCCGAATGAGCGACTTAACACACCTGTTGGATCTGCCAACATCGGGTATTTAATTTTGCGAATCGTATCAGATGCGTCGTGCCATGCCTTATGCACAAAGTGAGAATCTGTGCTAACCGAATAAACCTCAACGCCCATTTCCTGGAACTTCTCATATTTATCGGCCATATCCACCAGTTCGGTAGGACATACAAACGTAAAGTCTGCAGGATAGAAAAAGAAGATACCCCACTTGCCTTTTACATCATTGTTCGATACCGATTTAAACTTGCCATTTTGAAATGCCTGTACATTGAATTCAGGAACCAGAGAATTAATAATTGGATTCATAGTTTGTTTTATTAACTTAATTTTGTTTTACTTTCACGACACAAAATTAAAGCTCATTTTCTGATTCAAACTATTTTTCCAATTGATAGATTTTATGCCTTCATAGATGAAACTGATAAATCTATGCTAACTTACTTACTGGCTTTTAGTCCGCGGATTACAGAAGAGGTAAATCCGGATAATTCCATTTCGTTTAGCCCCTTGATTGTTATTCCGCCTGGTGTTGTAACTTTATCGATCTCTGTTTCGGGATTACTTTGATTGGCAATCAAAAGATCCACGGCTCCTTTTACGGTTTTAAGTACTATTTCTTTAGCCTGGTTGGGATAGAAGCCAAGTTCAACTCCACCTTCTGAGGAAGCACGGATGTAACGCATGGCGAATGCTATTCCACTTGAAGCAAGGGCAGTCCCTGCTGTCATAAGTTGTTCTTCGATCAACATGGCACTTCCAAGTTCATTGAACAGGTTTACAATAAGGTCTTCTTGTTCGTCGGAAGCATTACAGGAAGACACAAAAGTCATACTGCTGCACACTTCGATAGCTGTATTAGGAATGACACGGAAAACAGTAGGCGTGCCATGTTCAAGATTCGATTCTTTATCGAGAAATTCGTTTAAACGATCGAAAGGAATACCGGCTGCTATGGAAACGATGATTTGTTTGTCGTATTTCAACGAATATTTTATTTCGTTGATTACTGATTCAACGCGCCAGGGCTTTACAGCAATAATAATTATATTGGCATCTTTTACAGCTTCAATATTAGTAGTAGAAATAACAAAATCTTTGTTAGATTGAGTCATTTTATCCAGATTTTCCTGAACCAGGTCAGTACAGGTAATGTCGGATGCTTTAAGAATCGTACCTTTCGCTAAGCCGCGGGCAATGGCTCCTCCTATATTTCCAACTCCAATAACTGTTACTTTCATTGTGTAATTCTCTTATTCGGTTAATAATATTATATTAGACATAAACGGAAGCAAATGTAGTCATAATAATTATATATATTGATTTTAGATGTCATTTTCATATCTTTGTATCTCTTGTAAAACAACACCCAGGATAGGGATCAACTATGCCGGGGAACCGTGGATAAGTAATCATTGGCGGTTTATTGTTATAAATAATGACCAAAAGTGAGAATATACATAGAAAAAAGTCTTCAGTTATTAGCTAAAAAATTACCTTTGCTTCTTATTTGATAAAATTAATAACCAATAGAATGAAAAAAGTCTTAGTAGGTGCCTTGTTGTTTGCCTGTGCGTTTTCGACAGTGGCACAAGATAGTAGTGAGTATGTATTTACTCCGATTAAAGAGTTAAAAGTAACCCCGGTAAAGAATCAGAACCGTACAGGAACATGTTGGTCTTTTTCAGGACAAGGTTTTCTTGAAGCCGAACTGCTTCGCCAGGGAAAAGGCGAGTTCGATTTATCGGAAATGTTTGTAGTAAGTCACTCCTATAAAGATAAAGCCGATAAGTTTGTTCGTCTGCACGGCAAACTTAATTTTGGACAAGGAGGTTCTTTCGAAGATGTTCTTTATGTAATGAAACATTATGGAGCAGTTCCTGAAGCCGCTATGTCTGGTTTGCAGTACGGTGAAGATATGCACGTACATGGAGAAATGGAAGCAATTGCTTCCAGCTATGTGAATGCGGTTGTGAAGAATGATAACGGTAAACTTTCTACTTCATGGAAGAAGGGCTACGACGGTGTTATAGACTCCTATTTGGGCGCAATTCCTGAAAAGTTTATGTATAATGGCAAAGAATACACCCCTGCAAGTTTTTCCAAAGAGCTTGGTTTAAATATGGATGATTACGTTTCTCTGACATCTTATACTCATCAGCCCTTCTATACTTCTTTTGCTTTGGAAATTGAAGATAACTGGCGTTGGGCGGATTCTTACAATCTTCCTATAAATGAGTTTATGCAGGTTTTTGAGAATGCGATCAGTACAGGTTATTCTATTGCATGGGGATCTGATGTTAGCGAAAAAGGATTCACTCGTAATGGAATTGCTGTAGTCCCAGATATTAAAGCGATTGAAACATCTGGTTCGGATCAGGACAAATGGGTTGGTCTGAGCAAGACAGAAAAGGATAACGAAATTAAGAAATTAATTGAGAAACCTTGTCAGGAACTTGCTGTTACACAGGAAATGCGTCAGGTAGGTTATGATAACTATCAAACAACAGACGACCATGGGATGCTAATTTACGGTATGGCAAAAGATCAGACAGGAAAGAAATTCTATATGGTAAAAAATTCATGGGGTACAGACAATAAGTTTAAGGGAACATGGTATGCTTCTGAAGCTTTTGTAGCCTATAAGACAATGAATATAATTGTACATAAAGATGCTCTTCCAAAAGCAATTGCAAAGAAACTTGGCATTAAGTAATTATAATTCAAGAAACATAAAAAAGCCTTCCGGAAATTCCGGAAGGCTTTTTTATTTAACTAGTTTCAACGAATAATTAAGTTTGGAGGTGTTGCCTGATTCAACTTGTTTTATTGACCAAGTACACGTTTAAAACGGGTCATAAAGTCGGCTGCTTCTTCCATCGATAAACAAAGCGGAGGCAGTAAGCGAATGGTGTTTGTACCAGCAACTCCTGTAAATACTTTTTCTTCAAATAAAAGACGTGAGCGGATTTCTTTAATGGATTCTTCAAATTCGATACCTATCATTAATCCACGGCCACGAATTTCTTTTATGCCGGAAAGCTTGCCCAGTTCTTCGATTAAATAATTTCCAACTTTTGTAGCATTGTCAAGAAGTTGTTCTTTTTCCATAATTTCAAGTACAGCTATTGCGGCTATACAGGCCAGGTGATTTCCACCGAATGTTGTTCCAAGCATACCGAATACGGGTTTGAACTCTGGACTGATTAATAATCCAGCCATTGGAAATCCGTTACCGATACCTTTTGCTACAGTTATCATGTCGGGTTTGATACCGGCATATTGGTGAGCAAAGAATTTTCCGGTACGTCCGTATCCTGATTGAATTTCATCCAGAATAAGAACCGCTTTGTATTTGGTGCATACTGCCCGCAAGGCTTTAAAGAATTCATCCGATGGTTGCTGAATACCTCCAACACCTTGGATACCTTCAATTATTACCGACGAAACATCTCCTTTTTTTAGTTCTGCTTCAACAGCATCAATGTCATTTAACGGAACAAAAGTAACGGGAATTGTATCATTAATAGGAGCAACGATTGCCGGATTATCAGTAACTTTTACTGCTGCCGATGTACGTCCGTGAAAGGCCTTCTTAAAGGAAATAACTCGTTTTTTCCCATTGTGAAAAGACGCAAGCTTTAAAGCGTTTTCGTTGGCTTCGGCTCCGGAGTTTATCAGAAAAAGAGAATAGTCTTCGTATTCAGATAGTTTTCCCAACTTTTCGGCCAGGACAACTTGTAGATTATTGATAACTGAGTTTGAGTAAAAACCCAATTTATTAAGCTGTTCTGTTAGCTTTTCTACGTAATAGGGGTGACAGTGTCCTACCGAGATTACGGCATGCCCGCCATAGAGGTCGAGGTATTCGTTTCCTTCGGCATCCCAAACGTGGCATCCCTTTCCCTTTACAATATCAATATTGAATAAAGGATATACATCAAATAGTTTCATGTTCATTCAATTATATTGTCTTTACAAAGCTATATAGCTTAAAAAGCACTTGGTTTAAGGTGTAATCCTACCGATTCTTCCAGTCCGAAAATTAAGTTCATGTTGTGAACAGCCTGACCGGATGCACCCTTCAGCAAATTGTCTATCATCGAAACGATCAATAGTTTGTCATGATGCTTTTCAAGGTGGATCAGACACTTATTCGTGTTTACTACCTGTTTCAAATCCGGATTCTTATCAATTACAAATGTGAAAGAATGATCGTTGTAATATTCTTCGTAAATTCGCTTAATCTCGCTCAGATCAATTTTACAATCGATGTAAGTGGTAGCGAATATTCCACGGGAAAAGTTACCTCTGACAGGAATAAAATTGATGGCACTTCGGAAGCTGTTTTGCAGTGACGACAGACTTTGTTTTATTTCGGCCAAATGTTGGTGTTCAAATGGTTTGTAGATCGAAATGTTATCGTTTCTCCAGCTAAAATGAGAGGTTCCTGATGGTTTAACACCTGCTCCCGTCGATCCGGTGATGGCATTTACATGTAGTTCGGAATTAAGCATCAGGTGTTTTGCCAATGGTAATACGCCCAACTGAATACAGGTGGCAAAGCATCCCGGATTGGCAATATGTTTCGCTGCACATATTCTACGGCGGTTTAATTCAGGTAAACCGTAAACGAAGTCATGTTCCGGACTTTCAAGGCGGAAGTCTGTACTTAAGTCTATTATTTTTAGACTGGAGGGTACTTCATGACTATCCATAAATTTCTTGGAATCACCATGAGCCGTACAGAAAAAGAGTACGTCGATATCCGAAAAAGGAAGTTCGTCTGTGAAAACCAAATCTGTTTCTCCGTAAAGGTCACTGTGAACGTCGGTAATCTTGTTACCGGCATTACTTGTACTATTTACAAAAGATATTTCAACATCAGGATGGATTAGCAGCAGACGAATTAATTCGCCTGCTGTATAACCTGCTCCACCAATAATTCCTACATTAATCATTATTGCTTGTTTTTGTTTTGTACCGAATAAAAGATTTTCATCTGGTTACCCAATATTTTGGTGAAACCTTTTACATCGTCGGCGGTCCATGCTTTTTGTTCTTCTCCGTAAACACCGAAGTCGCCTTTCATCAAATCGAAATCGCTTTGAACGCCAACCAAGGTATAGCTGTACGGACGCAAAATAACAATAACACGTCCTGTTACATTAGCCTGACTACTTTGAAGAAAGGCTTCCATGTCGCGCATTACAGGTTCAAGATACTGAGCTTCGTGCAAGAACATGCCATACCAGTTGCCAAGTTGATCTTTCCAGTACTGCTGCCATTTGGTAAGTGTGTGCTTTTCAAGCATTTTATGAGCGTTAATGATAAGCATAGGTCCGGCAGCTTCGAATCCGACACGTCCTTTTATCCCAATAATTGTATCGCCCACATGCATGTCGCGTCCGATTCCGAACTTGCTTCCTATTGCTTCAACCGCACGGATGGCATCAATCTTATTGCTGTAGCCAACACCGTTAACGCCACAAATTTCACCTTTTTCAAAATCGATTGTCAGTGTTTCTTCTTTTGTAGTAGTTACCTGAGAAGGATAAGCCTCTTCCGGAAGAGTTTGATCTGAATGCAATGTTTCTTTTCCACCTACACTGGTACCCCAAAGCCCTTTGTTAATGGAATATTCCATCTTTTTAAAATCGGCTTCGAATCCATGCTGTTTCAGATAATTGATTTCGTATTCGCGGCTCAATACCATGTCGCGGGTGGGGGTAAGTATCTTGATACTCGGAGCAATAACTTCGAATGTCAAGTCAAACCGAACCTGATCATTACCAGCACCGGTGCTTCCGTGCGCAACATAATCTGCACCAATTTCTTTGGCATACTCAATGATAGCCAACGCCTGGAAAATACGCTCCGAACTTACTGAAATTGGATAGGTACCGTTACGCAATACGTTTCCGAATACCATATATTTAATACTCTTCTCATAGTATTCCTGTTCAACATTGAGGGCCACGTGCTTTACAGCACCAAGTTTATAGGCCTTATCTTCGATAACCTTTAATTCTTCGTCGCTGAACCCGCCAGTATTGGCAACTGCTGTATAAACATCATAACCTTTCTCTTCCGAGAGGTACTTTGCGCAGAAAGAGGTGTCTAATCCACCGCTAAATGCCAGCACTACTTTTTCTTTCATAATCTGTATATTTAGTATTTTATTTGTTTTCGTTTTCTTCGTTTTTTTTCTTTTTAGGATCGTTGGGATCGTAAAGCATAGCAGTGCATATACAATAACGTCTTTCTGTCCTCATTAGTACATCATGGTTTACGCATCCTTCGCAACCCTTCCAAAATGCATCATCTTTTGTAAGTTCAGAAAAAGTAACCGGAACATATCCTAGTTCGGTATTGATTTTCATAACGGCTGCGCCGGATGTTAATCCGAATAATTTGGCTTTAGGCCAACGTAGCCGCGATAAGGTAAAAGCTGCATTTTTAATTCGTTTTGCCAAACCATGTCCACGGAATTTCTCAACAACGATTAATCCCGAATTAGCGACATATTCTTTATTACCCCATGATTCGATGTAACAAAACCCTGCAAATTCATTTCCTGCCAATGCGATAATGGCTTTACCCTCCCTCATCTTCAGGGCAACATATTCATGGGTTCGTTTGGCGATACCTGATCCTCGTACTTTTGCTGCAGTTTCAATGGTGTCCAGAATTGTATCCACGTAAATTTCGTGGGAGGCATCGGCTACCATTACATCAATTTCAATTTCTTTTTCCATTTTATATTTTGTGTTCTTAATTCATTTATACAGAAGCTTCTTCTATTTCAGGAATAAACTGAGACAATGCCTTGATAACTCCTTCACGGCTGATTCCTTCCCTGGGAATAAGTAAGATGGTGTCGTCGCCGGCAATAGTACCTAAGATTTCGCGTGGAGCTTTTGCGTCAATATCCGATGCGATACCCATCGCGTATCCAGGTCTTGTTTTCAACACAGCCAGGTTACCCGAAAATTCAATGTTCCGGTATCCTGTTGCGGGTTTAGTATCAAGCACTCTTCCCTGATTCCCTGCGCCAGGGACCCGGATCTGATCGGGAAGCGTATACACATAGTTGTCTGCTCCATCGTGGGCTTTCGCAATTTTAAGATGCTTGATATCACGAGAAAGAGTTGCCTGAGTAAATTGAAATCCTTGCATCTCTAAATGTTTTAACAGCTCTTCCTGATTACGAATCGCTTCGGATTGAATTATCTGACAGATTGCTTCTAACCGTTGTTGCTTTGTACTCATTGTTGTATATTTATTCAAATAGGCTGCAAATTTAGCGAATAATCTGAATAAATATACACTTTAAGGATCTTTTTATACAAAATAACAATTGATAGCTAAACACATAAAAGTAAGAATTTTATGTGTTGAACAATAGTCCTCCCGGTTTGTTGATTTATTAAATAATGTTGTAATTTTGCACATATTAAAAATAAAGAACTAATTGAGATGAAAAAGTTAGCAGGATTATTTATTACAAGTATGCTACTCCTTAGCTCTTGTGGGAGTGTCCCTTTGACGGGAAGACAGCAGGTATTACTGGTATCAGATTCTGAAGTTGTTGCCGCAAGTCTGACGCAGTATAATGATTATTTAAAAACGGCCAAACTTTCAACAAACAAGACGCAGGCAGCCAAAGTAGAACGTGTAGGTAAGAAAATTGCAGTCGCCACAGAAGCTTATTTAAAGGCCAACGGATTAACAAGCGATATTGCTAATTTTTCGTGGGAGTTTAAATTGGTTAATGATCCCCAGGTGAACGCATTTTGTATGCCTGGAGGAAAGATTGTTGTTTACGAAGGACTTCTTCCTCTTACTTTGACAGACGACGAGTTGGCTGTAGTGGTTGGACATGAAGTTGCACATGCTGTTGCAAAACACGCTAACGAACGTATGAGTCAGCAACTTGTAGCTCAGTACGGATCGTCTATTTTGGGACAGGTTTTGAGTGGAAAGTCTTCGGCAGTGCAGTCTGTTGCTTCTACTGTATATGGTTTGGGAGCCGAATACGGCGTAACGCTACCTTATTCACGTAAACATGAATACGAAGCAGACTATATGGGACTTGTATTTATGACGATGGCTGGATACAAACCAGAAGTTGCAGTAAACTTCTGGCAAAAGATGTCGGCCAATGGCGGAAGTGGTGCTCCCGAATTTATGAGTACGCACCCAAGTGATGCCAACCGTATTGCTGAAATTACACGCAGACTTCCAGAAGTAAAAGCGATGGTGAAATAAGAATTAAACCGTAATTCCCATTTTTTTCATAAGGAAACACGCGTTCATATTTTGAGCTATTCCTTCTCTTAGTTTATAAGAGAAGGTTAGCTCATTTTCTTTTATATCTGCCTCGAATCTGTAGTTTTTTAACTGGTCAGGAAAATCATTCTCCAGTGTCCCTAATACCAAATCATGGGTGGCGATAATTCCACATGCCTTATAGGTGATGAGTTGCTTCATTAAGGCAAGAGATCCTTTTTGTTTGTCGACCGAATTAGTTCCTTTAAGAATCTCATCTAATATAATAAACATTTCTTCTCCCTGCGAAAGACGGTCGATGATCATCTTTAACCGTTTGAGTTCTGCAAAGAAATAGGACTCATGATTGACTAAAGAATCTGCTGTACGGAGACTTGTTATTAATTGTGCAGGATAAATAGTCAACGAGGTTGCAAATACCGGAGCACCGGTAAGTCCTAACAAATAGTTTACTCCAACTGTTCGAAGATAAGTGCTTTTTCCTGCCATATTTGCTCCGGTTACTATCAGGAACCATGAACTTTTTTCTATAGATATATCATTTGTTACACAATCATCCCTATTCAGAAGCGGATGTCCTAAACCTGTGCCTTTCATTTTGAAATAGCTGTCTGCTAGTTCGGGATAAGAATAATCCGGATGATTAAAAGCAAATCCTCCTAACGAATTAAGTGCATCAAAATGAGATAAGGCCGCAAACCATTGACGAATATCTTCATTGTGCTGTTTTCTCCAGCGTTCTATATTGATTGATTGTCTGATATCCCAAAGTAGTAGTATATTTAAAATAAATCCTGCCAGCCAATTATATCGTTGATCCAGATTCCCTGTATACTTTGATAATTTCTTTATGGCAGTCGATGCTTGCGAATTAGTATTTGATAGTTGACTACTAATGGAAACAAGTTCGGCCGACTGAAAAGGATATTTCTCTATGCAAAGCATCAGCTGACCGTAAGCTGAAAGAATGCTTTCCATTTTGCTTACCGACTGGTGGAGTTTGTTTATTTTTTTTGTCTGGCTGTATGAAATAACGAAACATAAAGCAAAGAGCATCGACAAAAATGGCATAGCTATAAAGTCGAAAGAGTAAAGAAGTATACTGCTCAACCAGGCTATCGGGAAAATCCATCCGAGTATTTTCCATAGAACATTCCCTTCGAACAAGATTGTTTCAGACGAAAGGGACTCTACAAGTTTATCATCATTTTTTTCTCCTTTGTACATGGCTCCGGTCACAAAAAAATGTTGTCTCAGCTGAGAGTTCTCTGATAACTCCCTCACTGCAGCTTGCCTGCCGAGTATCTTTTTCTTATCTGTTGAAGGATCTGTAAACCAATTGGAAAGTAAAGCACGTCCACCTTGGGTAACAGTGCGATTGATTGATTGAAATAATGAATTTTCACCGAAGAGATCAAGATCAAGACCAAATGGATGAGAAGGATTGCTCAGCTCCGATGCACCATCAAAAGCCGAAAAGTCGTAATTAAGTCCACGTAACTCGTCTTTGTCAAGCTTTATTAATGTCTCAGTATACTGTTTTTGCTTAAATAAACGATTGTGTACGAAGATAAATCCTATAAAAGGAATTAGAAAAGAGATGAATGTAATTACCCATATAACCCATCCTTCATCTCTTATAAACCAAATACTAAAACATAATCCGCATACAAGAAGTAAACGGATAGTACCTATTAGATGTATTCTCTTTTTTAAATTATCCAGCTTTTTAGAAAAAGCAGCAATCGAATCCTGATAAAACTGATATATCTCTTCCATGTTGCCAAAGATATGGAAAAATTGAGAAGTGTGCAGGTTTTTGTGTATTTTTGCATTCTCTTGTATGGCTCATAATGAATGATAGAGGGTAGAAAATAAAGGTTAGAATTCGGTTATGATAAAAAGTATTTTGTTTTCTATTGCACTTTTTGCAAGTAGCATGCTATCTGCGCAAGTTATTGTTTATAAGTATGAACGATTTAACGCGGACAGTGTTCGACGGGAATTGGATAAAAGGCCTTATTTTTCTCTAAATAAAGATAACTATCTTATTGTTGGGACCACTCTTGGAGAAAGACCTACGACTACGAATTCTGATGCCAAGTTTCAGTTGAGTATCAGCCAGCGACTTACTAAAACGGTACTTCCTTTTGATACATACTTATTTATTATGTTTACGCAAAAAGCGTTTTGGAATGTTTTCCAGAAGTCGATGCCTATGCGCGATCTGAATTTTAATCCGGGCATCGGTTTAATGCGTCCTATTATTTACAAAAATAAGTATATTGGAAAGGGATCTCTTATTCTCGAACACGAATCCAACGGGAAAGATAGCCTGGAGTCCCGAAGCTGGAATAAATTGACCCTGGCAGTGGCTGTTCTGATGCATAAAAATGTAGAAATGCAATTTAAAACATGTATACCAATTATTGATAGTGACAACAATCGTGATATTCTTAGATACAATGGTATAGGTCAGCTTTCCACCAGCTTCATGACAGACAACCGCAAGTTTAATGCGGCTGTTATATTAAATAAAAGAAAAGGTTGGGATTTGAACTTCAATACTACACTTGAAGTTGGATATAAGTTCAATCCCCGTGACAACCAATATATTTTCCTGCAATATTATAATGGTTATGGAGAAGGACTGTTGGAATACAAACAGTTTCAAAGCAAATTACGTATAGGCTTTGTTATCAAACCACAGGATTTTAGTTTTTATTGATTTATTCCAGATTGTATAAATTGAATTTGTTTTAGAAACTGAACATAAATGGATGATAATTCATTATTGATTAATGAAGTGAAGGCTGGTAGCAGGGCTGCGTTTAATGCACTTTATCGATTGCATTACGTAGGACTGATTTCCTATGCCGAATTGTTTCTGGATGCAGATGCTGCTGAGGATGTGGTGCAGGATGTCTTTCTCAATGTTTGGCAAAACAGAGAAAACTTAAATGACTCATATTCTTTTCGTGGTTATTTGTTGCGTTCTGTCTATAATACATCGTTGAATTACTTGAAAAAAGAAAACTACGCCCGGAAATACTCAACAGACTATCAACAGCAAATAGAAGAGATGGGATACCTCTTTTACGATCCGGATGCAAATGATATTATTCAAAAATTATATTCTAAAGATTTGCGCGAAGAAATTCAGAAAGCGATAGATGCTCTTCCTCCCAAATGCAAAGAGGTTTTTTCGTTAAGTTATCTCGGAGATATGTCCAATAAAGAGATTGGCATTCAATTGGGAATTTCGGTAAGCACCGTAGAAAATCATATTTACTCTGCACTAAAGCAGCTAAGACTAAAACTAGGTATGTATAAGTCCCTTCTTTTGTTTTTTGTATATTTTTTACATAAATGATAAAATATTTTCATTTTGACTAGGTGCTTTCTTTTCCCCGGTTGTATATTATACGTAACACCTGAATTAAGAGAATACTGAAAGAATGAACGAACAACTTATATATAAATATTAGTCAGGACAAGCGTCAAGAGCCGAAGAACTCGAATTGCTTGAATGGTTGACTGTTTCGGAGAATAATAAAAAAATATTCTTTGAAATGAAAGCTATCTGGTCGGCTGTTCAGCATGCAGGAAGCCCGGTTGGTCCGATTAAAATAGAAAATGCCCTCCTTGAAATTAATAATAAGATCGACCAATCTTTACCCAAGAATAGACGTGTTTCATTTTTTACATATAATAAAAAATGGATTGCTTATGCAGCTGCAGTAGTCTTTCTTATTATGCTTCCGCTGACTTACCTAATTAATGATAAGCATAACATATCGTCGCACGAGGCGTATGTAACGACAAATTCCAATGATATTAAAACAATCATACTCTCAGATGGTACTAAAGTTTGGCTTAATAGCAAAACATCACTTACGTACCCTGAGAAATTTACAGGAGAACGTAGAGAGGTAATCCTCGACGGTGAAGCTTTCTTTGAAGTTACTAAAGATGCCACTCATCCATTTATAGTAAAAACGTCTTCTTTCCGGGTAAAAGTGTTGGGTACATCCTTTAATATAAATTCGTATAAAGACAGCTTTCTGGCAAACACAGTGCTTGAATCCGGAAAGATACAGCTGCAAACAACGGAAGGTCAGAATTTAATTACGCTGCGTCCCGGACAGCAGGCAATATATACACCAGGAACAAAAGATCTGGAAGTACGTAATGTTGCTGTAAACGAATATACATCGTGGCGCTATGGATTAGTTTCCATGAGTAATGTAACTATACAGGATATAGTGAAAAGCCTGGAAGAAACTTATAAAATAAGTATACAAATCGATTCTGTCCATTTAAGAAATCACCGTTATAATTTCACCTATAAGAAAGATGAAGGAGCGGAAGAGGCAATTCGTATGCTGCAATATATGACAGGATTAAATTGTAAAGTGAAATAAAACAGAATTTATAGTATGGATTGTTTACCAGCATAAGAGGTTGAATCTGTATTGTAATTTGTTTGAGATATCATATTCATTGGTCTGTATTATTTGAAACATTATGCTGAAACATGAAGCCTGTATTTTTGTATCGCAATAAAGCTATAGATTATTGCAGAGAAAAGAAGGCTGAATGGATGAAAGCATAGATTCATGGATGTAAAAGAATTTAGTGCTTGTTAGTCTGATTTTATTAATTCATAATATAGAAAAAACTAACGCGATGCATTGTTCAAACCAACATTAACGTGATTGTTGGAAAATGTATGAATCTAAAATAATACAACTGAATATTGCGAAGTGTTAATCTAAATTGTAAAAAAAAAGTATGAACAAAAAGAAAAACCTGCTATTCTCTATTAAACACGCGTGTGTAGGGATTTCGCTATGCTGTATGGTTGCGGGAGCTGAAGCTGCCCCCTCGAAGTCCAGTGTTTTCAATCAAAAGTTCGATGTCGAGCTTTATCTTAAGAATGCGACGTTAAAGAACGTGGTAAAATCATTGAAAGAGCAAACTGAAATTGCATTTTCTTATGACACGTCTTTGGATGCTTTAAATGTGAATAACATTTCACTAAATGCAAAGAACGAAAACATTGAGTCTATTTTAGACCAGGTTTTCGCTGGTACAGGTATTTCATATAAGATAGAGGATAAAATTGTTGTTCTTTATCGTACATCTGTAAGTAAAACAGCTAAAACAACTGTTGCCCAACAAAACTCAAGGAAGGTTGCCGGAGTTGTAAAAGATGCCATGGGAGAACCAATTATTGGAGCCAATGTGGTAGTTAAAGGAACAACGAATGGGGTTATCACAGGATTAGATGGTGATTTTCAACTTGAAGTTCCTCAGAACGGTGTTTTAGTTATTAGCTATATTGGGTATATTCCTCAAGAAGTTTCTGTTGCTGGAAAAAGTACAGTAAATGTGCTGTTGAAGGAAGACACCCAGAAATTGGATGAAGTAATTGTGGTAGGTTACGGCAAAATGAAAAAGGGAGACCTTTCTGCGGCTGTTGCCACTATTGCTAATGTAGAGAGACTTCAGGATCGTCCAATTTCAAGTGCAGAAGAAATGTTGCAGGGACAAGTTCCGGGGGTTACGGTCGTATCTAATGGTGGTCACCCAGATTCTAAACCAAGCATTACCATTCGCGGTATGGGATCTCGTAATGGTGAATCTCCTTTATATGTTGTAGACGGTGTTCCGGGTGCTCCTTTTAATTTTAGTGATGTAACATCCATGACTGTTTTGAAAGATGCTGCTTCTGCTGCTATCTACGGAGCGTATGCTGGTTCAGCCGGTGTTATCCTGGTAACAACAAAACAAGCAGCTCCGGGTAAAACATCAATCGATTACAGCGTGGTTACTGGTTATGCTGCGGCAACTAACCTTCCGCAATCTCTGACAATTGAAGAAGAACGTTTGGTTCGTGCTCAAGCATTGGGAGGAGAGGCTAATTTACCGAGTGGCTGGGATGTGACGAAGAATCCATATATAGGACAGACTCGCACCAACTGGATCGACGCTATTTTTAGAACAGCTCCTTTCCAACGACACAATGTTGCATTGTCAGGAGGTACCGAAGATTTCTCAAATCGTGCTTCACTTGAATATTCTGACCGTCAGGGAACGTTGATCAATACCTACAATAAGAGTGTAACCGCACGTTTAAACTCAATGTACAAGTTGAATAAGTACGTTCGGATCCGCGAAGATTTCAGCTGGTTAGATACTCAAACCAGAGGCGCAAATACTTCAAGTGCCGAATCTGGTGTTATCTTATCTGCTTTGATGATGCCGCGTAATGCAGAAGTTTATAATTCCGATGGATCTTATGGTGGAACTGCTCCAAGCGATCAGGCGTATATCGATAAATACGGAAGTAACTTTGCCGATATTCACGGAGATGCAATCAATCCTGTCCGTTCATTAAAAGCGGCATTCAATAATAATCATAATTCTACATTAACGACCTCTACGTTCCTTGATATTATGGAACCAATTAAAGGTCTGAATTTTACATCTCGTTTTACTTATAAGCTTGAAAACTATTTTCAAAAATATTATTCAGTTAGACGACTTGAGCCGGGCAAACCATCGGACAGAAACTCATTGGAGTACACTAGCAGCCGTAGCACTGACTGGAATTTTGAAAATACGCTTACATACGACCGCATTTTTAACCGTCACAATCTTGGGTTGATGGCTTCTACAACTGCTACGGAATATGGTTACAGAAAGTTTAAAGTAGTAGGTCGCGATTTTGAAAATGAGGATCAGTCATTGATGTATTTTTCACAGGCTGGAACATTCGATCCTGCATCTGATCAATACCTTAAAGATAGAAATGTTTCTTTTGTAGGACGTGCCTCTTATAGCTGGGCCGACCGTTACTTTGTTACAGGCTCTTGGCGTCGTGACTATGCCGGTCGTTTGCCTCAAGGACAGAAATACGGAGATTTCCCTTCTGCAACAGTTGCCTGGAAGGTTACTTCCGAGCCTTTTATGCCGAAGTCGGATGTATTGAATACGTTGAAATTACGTGCAAGTTGGGGTCGTATTGGTAATTTAGGTTCTATTTCCAGAGGATATGGTTATCCTACTTTAACTTCATATATACTTGGTGGTGGTGATGTTGGTAGCCAGGTGGGAATAAACAATCCTATTGCAATTGGTAAATATACATCTGTTGGTTACAATCCCCTTCTTACCTGGGAAACTTCAGAACAGTTAGACTTAGGTATTGATATGTCTTTGTTTAATAATCGCTTAAGTATTAATGCGGATTATTTTGCAAAGAAAACCATGGACTTGATTAAAGAACAGGATACCGGCTGGACTTCAAATATTGGTATCAGTCCGATGTTGGTTAACGAAGGCGAAATCCATAATAGTGGATTTGAAGTTGCTGCAACATGGAACGATAGAGTGGGAAAAGTAAATTATTGGGTAAGCGCAAATATGGCTACTTTAAAGAACCGTGTACATGATATTGGCAAGGCTGATGCAAATGGTAAAAAACCAGTTTGGACAGATGGCGGAACTTACAAAGATTTAAGTCCGTTCCGTTCGGAAGAAGGACAACCTCTTTATTCTTTCTACCTGATTCAGTCGGAAGGCGTATTTAAAACACAATCGGAAGTAGATGCTTACGTAAATAGCGACGGAAAGAAAATTCAACCGAATGCTCAGGTGGGCGACCTTAAGTTTATCGACGAAGATGGAAATGGTTCTATTGGTAGCGAAGACCGTATCTTTATGGGAAATGGTATGCCAAAAGTCACTTATTCGTTGTCTGGAGGCTTGAATTGGAATAACTTTACCTTTAATTTGATGTTGCAAGGCGTTCAGGGTGTTAAATTGTTCAATGCCTATAAATTTACGACGCTGAATGAATCTTTGAGCAGTTTTAATCGCTCAAGAGATATTTTGAAAGCATTGAACGGACCTAACGATGAAGTTCCCCGGATATCAGCTTCTGATAAAAATGGAAACTTCTCAACTAATTCGGATTACTATTTGGAGGACGGAGACTATCTGCGTATAAAAAATGTTTCTTTGGGTTATTCATTTACCAACTTATTCAGAAAGTGTGCTTATCTGTCAGATCGCAAGAGTACGCTGGACGTAACTCTGAGTGTTGATAACCTGGCTACCTTTACTTCTTATTCGGGTATAGATCCTGAGGTGGGAGTCTCAAATTCTGACGAGGGTGGAATTGGCCTTGATATGGGTCAGTATCCGGTATCCAGAACATACTCAATTGGTGTTAAACTAAAATTTTGATAACTCCTTTAAAAGAATAAAACGATGAAATTAAGAATATTATCAATAGTGGCGCTTTCTTCACTGATGTTTTCTTCCTGCGATAGCTGGTTGGATGTAAAGCCTGAAGGAACCCCGAATGAATCAAATTTCTGGCAGTCGGATAAAGATTATTCCGATGCGATGGAGGCCGTTTACGGAAATATGAGTAAGGAAGAAACCTGGGGACGTAACTTGTTCTGGGAACAAGGAGCTTCGGACGATATCTTCTTTTCCAGAGCCAGAGGTAATGCTCAGATGAATCTTGCCAACCTCAACATGGATGGTACGACAGAAGGAAGTATTAAGGATATTTACCGTATGATGTACGAAATGAATTCGGCAGCAAATAATGTGGTTTACCATGGACTTAAAATGAGCAGTCCTACTGCAACTATTAAGAACCGTATTGGTGAAGCTTATTTTATGCGTGCGTTTTCTCATTTTATGATTGCGTACCGCTATGGCCGTGTGGATAATGGTGTTCCTTTTGATCGCTATGAAGATTTCGATCCGTATGTTACCAAAATACCTGAACAACGTGCAACAGTAATGGATAATTACAGTTTGATTATTGAAGATCTTGATAAAGCGATCGAACTTTTACCTTACTTCAAAAATTACGGAACAGCCGATTACGGACGTGCGTCTAAAGATGCAGCTATTGCTTTGAAGGTTAAAGTCTATGCTTACTGGGCACAGCATGATGCTTCTCAATGGAGTAAAATACCTGCATTGGTAGATCAACTTGAAACAGAAGGTGGTCGTGGGTTATTGGATAACTTTTCGGATGTATTTACTATTGCTCAGGAATGGGGTAAAGAATATATCTGGTCGGTAAACTCATCAGGTTCTACATTGGCTGGTAGTATTTTCCCGGGAATTATGCTCGACAACAAAGGTTGGGGTCGTTATAATGGCTGGGGTAACTTTAAACCAACCCTTGAATTGTGGGCCGAATATGATGAGAATGATGCTCGTCGCGGTGCAACAATCATGCAGTATGGTGATCCGTTTGTATTCTTTGGTGAGAATCGCAAGTTCTATTCAACGGCAGACCTTGAGTGTGGTTTCCACTTTAAAAAATATATGGAACCATTTACTTATGGATCTGTTGATTCAAAATCAGGAGCAGGTATTTCGGACAAGGTTTCTCCTAATGGTGACCGCCCTACAACGGATTTAAATGTTCCTATCATGCGCTTCGCCGAAATGTTGCTATTCAAAGCAGAGGCGTTGATTGAGCAGAATAAGGGAACAGAAGCTGCAACGGTTTTGAATCGTATTGCTAAACGTGCCGGAATGGGCGAGCCTTATACAAATGCAACCATTGCCGATTTGATGCACGAACGTCGTTGCGAATTGGCCGGAGAATACACTGACCGTGTGATGGACCTGAAGCGTTGGGCTGCCAAGTATCCGGTTGCAAAAACAATGCTTGAAGCTTCCAAACATGGAATAAAGCATGTTGACCGTTCAAATGCTGCTTCAGCTATTGATGAAGTAAATGGAACAGTAATGACAATTAATGGTAAGACATATAAAGGTGTGATGCAGATTATGGCAGCTAAGACATATGATGCAAAGGATTGTGTTCTTCCTTACGAACTAAATGAAGTGATTAAAGCTCAGGGAGCTTTAAAGCAGAATACAGGCTATTAATTAGAATTGATCCAAAAAATTCTAGAAGAGGAGGGTGGCTCACATTTGTTGGGGGCTGCCCTCTTTGTTTTTTTACAGAGTTCGGCTAGGTGGTTTTTGCTGTCTGATTGTACTTATTATATAGAAAGAAATTAAATTATAAACATGGTAAAATACGTAATTAGCATTAGCTTAATTCTCCTGATGATAGCGTGCAGCAGTGTTAAAAAGCAGCCTGTCGATTATGTGGATCCGTTTATTGGAACCGGATTTCATGGTCATACCTATCCCGGAGCCACAGTGCCATTTGGAGCAGTACAATTAAGTCCGGATACCCGCAGAGGTAACTGGGATGCATGTTCCGGATATCATTATAGTGATACCACGATACTTGGATTTTCTCATACCCATTTAAGTGGTACCGGATGTATTGATTTGGGCGATATTTTATTTCATCCAACAACCAAAGAAGCCAAAGCCGTAAAAGACGGATATACCTACGAACCGCTGGCATTTTCTCATAAAGAGGAAAAGGCTTCTCCCGGATATTATGAAGTAAATTTACAAGAAGAAGGAATCAAAGCAGAGTTAACGGCGTCTACTTACGTAGGAATGCACCGCTATACATTCCCCAAAGATGCCAATGCGCACATTATCATCGATATGGCGCATAGCCTGGATAATGAGCACATTTACGAATTATATTTACGTCAAACGGCAGATAACGAAATAACCGGTATGCGTAAAACCGGTGGCTGGGTAGACAATCAGTGCGTTTTCTTTGTTGCTCAGTTTTCGAAACCATTCAAGCTAAAGGGAACAGATCGTCAGTCCGTTCTTACGTTCGATGTTACTGATGGCAGCCCTTTAATCTGCAAGGTAGCTCTCTCTGCTGTAAGCGGAGCAAATGCCATGAAGAATATGCAGGAAGTAAAAGGATTTGATTTCGATCAGGTTCATCAGACAGCTAGAAACCGCTGGAACGATGTCCTTTCTTCCGTTGTTGTGGAGGGTGGTTCGGATGCAGAGATGACAAATTTCTATACAGCCATGTATCATGCAAGTGTTGTTCCCAATCTGGTCAGCGATTTGAACGGAGAATACCGTACGCACGATATGCGCATAGATTCCGTGGATACTGGAAAAAAGCAATACTCAACTTTCTCTCTTTGGGATACATTCCGGGGATGGCATCCCCTGATGACCTTGCTTGATACAACGCTGGTCAATAATACCATAAACTCTTTTCTAACTATATATGATGCCACCGGCGAGTTACCTGTATGGCCTCTTGCCTCCGGCGAAACAGGTACAATGATTGGCTATCACGCTGTTTCTGTTATTGCCGATGCTTATATGAAGGGGATTCGCGGGTATGATGTGGATAAAGCTTTCGAGGCAATGAAAGCTTCGGCAAATAAAAATAAAAAGGGGGCATCCTCCTATATTGAGTTAGGCTTTATTCCTTCAAATAGTAAGAAAGAGTCCGTTTCCTGTTTGCTCGAATTCGCCTATGATGACTGGTGCATCGCTCAAATGGCGAAGGAACTCGGAAAGATGGATGACTATGAAACATACATAAACCGTTCGCAGTCTTTTATCAATGTATTCGACGGACAGACTAAGTTTTTCCGCGGAAAAAGAGCAGACGGCAACTGGGATACACCTTTCGATCCGCTTGAAGTAGGTCGCGCCTATACCGAAGCAACAGCCTGGCAGTATAGGTTCTTTGTTCCGCACGATGTAAATGGACTGATTCAGCTATTTGGCGGAAAGCAAGCATTCACCGATGCTTTAGACAATCTTTTTACGGCCGAGGCAGTAAAAGGCGATTTGTCTGATATAACCGGTCTGATTGGACAGTACGCCCATGGCAACGAACCGAGTCACCACCTGGCCTATTTATACAGCTACATTGGTCAGCCGTGGAAAACACAGGAAAGGGTTCGTAACCTGTTGCAAACGATGTACCAACCAACCCCGGAAGGGATTGTCGGCAACGAAGATTGCGGACAAATGTCAGCCTGGTACATACTGAGCAGTCTTGGCTTTTATTCAGTTTGTCCGGGAAGTAATCAGTTTGTATTAACATCTCCTATATTTGAAAAAACAACCATGAAGTTGGGAAATGGGAAAGAGTTAATCATCACCGCTACTAACCCTGCCAGTAATAAGTATATTGATAAGGTAATGCTCAACGGTAAAGAGATTCTGTCCAACTATATTACCTACGAACAATTAATGCAGGGAGGAACACTGGACTTTACTCTTTCGGCCGAACCGAATAAAACCAGGGGTACGAAGCCGGCAACCGCTCCCTATTCTTATACGAACCGTAACGTGGCTTCAATTCCTTATGTAACCAAAGATGCGGACTTGTTTGTAAACCAGATTGAAATAGCACTCTATTCGGCAACCGACGGAGCCACTATTCGTTATACGCTGGATGGAAGCGAACCAACGGAGCAATCTCCGGAATATAAGCATTCATTTGTTATCACAAATACAACGGAGATAAAAGCAAAGGCCTATCTGGATGGTTACGATGCAAGCCGGACTTTCAGGTTGAAAGCAACAAAAGCCGTATTCCGTAATGCGTTGAATGGTAAACCTTCGGCAAACGGGGTTTCCTATATTTATACCGAAGGAAACTACTCCCTGGTGAAGGATGTGGAAAATAGTCCCGTCGTGGAGAGAGGAATTATGGCCGAGCCTTCCATTAAGCAAGCGAAGAAACCCGATCATTTCGGATATATTTTTTCCGGTTTGATAAATGTGCCGGCGGACGGCGTGTACGAATTTTATACTCAGACCGATGATGGAAGCAAACTTTATATCGATAACGAGCTGGTTGTAGATAACGACACGTCACATGCTGCAATCGTTGCAACAGGCCGTATTCCTTTGAAAAAGGGATTCCATTCATACCGCTTCCTCTATTTTGAAGATTATGAAGGAGAGTCGTTGAATTGGGGTTGGAAAGTACCCGGGACGACCGACTTTACAAACATTCCTGCAAATAGTTTATACATCACTAAATAATTTATATGAAAACAAAAATAACAAATCCGAAACGAGTTCTTGTTGTACTATTGGTTTTTACATTCTTTCTTTCAGGAACGGGTATTACAGCTCAAAGCCGCAGGGATGTGGAGCAGACTTATATATTGAATCAGCCGTACGAAACAGTTAAAGTAAAAGCTCCAAAGGGAAAAAAAATCAAGAATGTGATTTTAATGATTGGCGATGGTATGAGTTTGATGCATGTGTATAGTGCGTGGACAGCCAACCGGGGTAAGCTGAATCTGGACAATTCGATGGCGGTAGGGCTATCAAAAACGTATTGCCTGGATAAGCTCATAACCGATTCCGGTGCGGGAGGTACGGCTTTGGCAACGGGACAGAAAACGATTTACCATGCTGTAGGTGTGGATGCCAATGGAAAACCGTTGGAAACGCTTACAGACAGAGCTAAAGCAAAGAGCTTGTCGACCGGAGTGGTGGTTACCTGCCGGTTGAACGATGCTACACCGGCCGACTTCTGCTGTCATAATATTGACCGGGATCAGTCAGAAGCCATTGTTGCCGATTATGTGGATTGCGGGGTTGACTTCGTGTTTGGCGGAGGTGCTAAGTATTTCGAAAACCGTACCGACGGGCGAAACATATTTAACGAACTGCAAGGTAAAGGATACCAGATTCAGCGTTCGTGGGAAGAGCTGACAAAGGCAACGAGTGGAAAATTATTTACTGTAACCGATTCGCTGGATCTTTCGGTTCCCGCAGAACGTGGAGATATACTGGCCAGGGCTTCTCTCAAAGCCATCGATGTACTTGATAAAAACAAGAAAGGGTTCTTTCTTATGATTGAAGGGTCACAGTTGGATGATTACGGCCATTTTAATGATCTGGATATGCTGATGCAGGAAGTGCACGACTTCGACCGTACCATTGGCAAAGTGTTTGAATGGGCGGCGCAAGATGGCGAGACGCTGGTTGTTGTTACAGCCGATCATGAAACCGGAGGACTAACGCTTGTAGATGGCGATCTGAATAAGGGAGAGATTGTAGGAAAATTCTCAACGGGAGGTCATAGCGGTGTAATGGTTCCGGTATACGCTTTTGGTCCGGGTGCGAACAATTTCACGGGCATCTATGAAAATTCCGATATATTTAAAAAGATAACTACCCTGATGGGATGGTAATTTACTAATTTTGTAAAATCTAAGATATAGCTAATATGACAAACAGACGAAATTTTTTAAAACGATCGCTGACTGTAGCAGGAGCTTCAGTGCTTCCATTGGGTGCTTTTGCGCAATCATCCGGAGAGGATAAGGACAAGCCCAAATATAAACTTCCCTATAAAAACACCTATCTTAAGGAGCCGTTGGTAACAGAAAACGAATACCGGATCGCTTCTGCCGAAACAATTCCCGTACGTTCGTTTGCCGAAGCGAAAAAGATTTTACCTCAACCCATCTGGAAGGGTCACGATAAGGAGATCGAAATGTATTGGAAAGCCTGGGAGATAGGCATCCGCAACATCAAGGCTCCCGAAAAAGGGTCGGGGTTTGTGTCCAGCTATATCGATACCGCCTACAATGGTAATATTTTTATGTGGGACTCGGCATTCATTACCATGTTTGCCCGTTACGGCACCCGTTTTTTCCCCTTTCAACGTACGTTGGATAATTTCTATGCAAAACAGCATCCCGACGGATTTATATGCCGCGAGATCAAAGCCGACGGAGCCGATTGCTTTGAGCGGTATGATCCGGTAAGTACAGGTCCGAACATTATACCGTGGAGCGAGATGATTTATTACAAACAGTTTGGCGACACCGAACGTTTGCATAAGATTTTTCCAGCTCTTTGTGCTTATTATAAATGGCTTAAACTAAATCGCACCTGGCGCAACGGAACCTACTGGAGCAGCGGCTGGGGAACCGGAATGGATAATATGCCACGGGTGGAAGCCAAATATAACATGATATATAGTCACGGACACATGATATGGATCGATGCCTGTCTGCAGCAGCTTTTCATCGCTGGTCTTCTACTTGAGATGGGTTTCTATCTTGAACGCTGGCAAGAGATCGAAGAGTTTGAAGACGAAGCAAAAATGCTCAAGAAGTATATCAACGAGCATATGTGGAGCGATAAGGAGAACTTCCTGTTCGACGAATATGCCGATGGATCGCTTTCTTCTACCAAAGGAATACATGCCTACTGGGCCTTGCTTACCGATGTGCTTGATAAGGATCGTCTGGATAAATTTGTGGCTCATCTGGAAGATAAGGAAACCTTTAACCGACTGCACCGCATTCCTTCCCTTGCAGCAAATAATCCTAAATACAAGGAGAATGGCCGTTACTGGCAAGGCGGCGTATGGCCTGGTGCTACCTATATGGTGATTAATGGCCTTATGGATAAAGGGTACAAGCAGCTAGCCCACGATATAGCCCTCAATCATTACAATAATGTGTTGGAAGTATATAAGAAGACCGGAACTTTCTGGGAATATTATGCTCCCGAAAGTGTTGATCCGGGCTTTATGGCCCGTCCCGATTTTATTGGGTGGACAGGTCTTCCTCCGGTTTCGGTGTTGATAGAATATATCTTCGGAATCCGTTCCAATGTGTACGAAAAGAAGATGAGCATACATGTTAACCTGTTGGAGGAGCATGGAATTAAAGAGTATCCCTACGGAACTGAAGGAATCGTTTCTTTGCTCATTAAGCCAAGAACATCGAAGGAGCAAGAACCGGCTGTTGAGGAGAAGAGTAATGTTCCTTTCGAACTAACCCTGTACTGGGGAGAAAAGACGAAAGTAATCCAGGTGAAAGAAGGTACGCAAACAGTATGATACGACTATTGAAGATGAAAAACTCCCTGTTGATTTTATCCGCATCCCTGATGTGTATGGGAGCAGAGGCTAAGTCGAAGGTCCCGGTCAGAGACATTACGGTTGTTATTGCGGCGGATACTCATTTTGACTTGTTACCGGAAACCGACCAGTTTTACCATGTGCGAACCATAAACCGGCTTCCCGGTACTTTTGTCTGGCCCGAAGGAAGTCCGCTTTCTTTTGTAGGGGATACCCTCAGGCAGCTCGACGGTGTACTAATTGCCGGAGATATATTTGATAAAGCCCGTCCGGAGATACGTTCACTTTATAAAGAGCGTTACGAACAGGGAGTGGGAGATAAACGCATTCATTTCCCGGTATATCCCGGTTTTGGAAATCATGATATAAATCCTGTTTCCGGAGATTCGTTGCAGAACGAGGCCGGAAGGTTGTTTAACCTTCAGTTTATGGATTCGGTATTGCAGGCAAAACTTGCAGCCGGAGAGATCCTGAATTTACATGCATCCAGCAGGGCCTATTCGTGGAATGTGGGCGATGTTCATTTTGTTCAGATGCAAACCTATGCAGGCGATACTTCGTATTCGGAGAGTAACCTCGACTGGTTGTCGGACGACTTGAACCGGTTTGCTTCCAAAGGGAATCCGGTGGTGTATATACAACATTACGGAGTTGATAAGTGGGCGCAGACCTGGTGGCCGCAAGAGGCGCGCAACCGGTTGTTCGATTTGCTTGATCAGTATAATCTGGCCGCATTTTTTGTCGGACATACCCATGAACCGTCTGTTCAGACTTATCGGGGTTATCCGATATACCAGGTAAATAATGCCTGGCCGGACGAGGATGGTAACGGATCCTTTGCCGTTCTGCGTCTTAAGGGCGATACGGTGGGTATTACTTCCTGTCGGTGGACCGACAGCCTCGGTCACTACGAAATCGTCCCTCCTTTCCTTACATCGCCCCTTCCTCGCAAAATAAGTAAGGAAATTCATTACAACGCTTTTTCTCATAACGATTATTGGCGCCAGAATCCGTTGAAGGATGCTTTGTCTTTCCGCTTTAATTGCGTGGAAGCAGATCTGTACCTGATTAACGGCGAATTGTATGTATCCCACGACCGTCCGGATACGTTGGATAGTAAACGTACATTCAAGGAGCTTTATTTGAAACCATTGGCAGATCGTATCCGTAAGAATGGAGGAAAAGTATATCCGGGAAGCGACAGGCCGTTTTTACTGATGGTCGACTGCAAAACCAATGGCGACGCTATGTATCCGGTTCTTAAAGCACAATTGGAACCCTATAAGGACCTTTTTTGCGCGGTGGAAGAGGGAACATTCAAAGAGCGTTCTGTTTTGTTTTTCCTTTCCGGCGAACGCCCGATGACGAGTCTACCGCAAGAAACAACCCGCATTACTTTCCTGGATGGAAAAATAGCTGATTTGGGAAAGAATATTCCCTATACGCTCATGCCGGTTGTCAGCGATAACTTTTCTGCTTTCTTTACCTGGAAGGGAGAAGGCCAGATGCCGGCCGACCAACTTAAGCGAATGCGCGAAATAATGGCGCAGGCACGTAAAGAAGGCAAACTGTTCCGTTGGTGGGGAGCACCCGATACCGAAAACTACAAGCAGTTTATATTGAAAGAAGGCATTGATCTTATCGGAGCCGACGATCTGAATTCATTGTTTACGATTCTGAACGAATCCAGGTAACAAGATTCCGGCATACAATCCATGCAAAAGAAAAACTCAATGGAGCTACTTGTTTTTAGTGAACAAACTCCATTGAGTTATTTATTTTTAAATGCCTTTTATAAAGCTTTCGGCCAGTTGAAGGGCATCGGGTTTTCCGATATCCAGGATTTGGAGGTCTTCCTGCTGAAAAGCCTGTATATGCGCTTTGGCGCAGACTGCAAGATAGAAGTTTATGATAGAAAACTTACCAGTCCATTCTTCCATCCACTCAAAAACCTGCGGAGACATCACATGTATTCCATTAAACGCATATTCGTTATACTGCGATGGATCGAAGTGGGGATAAATCGATTTAATCTCTCCCGTTTCTTTATTGCGCCAGCCACTAAGGTTATTCTCTTTATTGAATAACAGGTTGCGGGAAGTTTCCCGTTTGCTTACAAGAAGCGTAGCAAGCGGATTTGTTTGCAAGTGATGGTTATATAGTTCTTTTAAATTCACATTGGATACAATATCCACGTTGTGCACCAGAAAAGGTTCTTCTCCCTGCAGAAACCGGGCAGCATGCTTTATTCCTCCACCGGTTTCAAGTAGATAGTCCCGTTCGTCAGAAATATGAATTTCTAAACCAAAGTTATTATTCAGTGTAAGGAAATCGATTATCTGATCACCCAGATGATGAACGTTTACAACAATTTCATTAAATCCAGCCTCCTTAAGTTTAAGAATAACATGTTCCAGCATCGGTTTTCCCGCAACGGGGATCAGAGCTTTGGGAGTATGGTCGGTAAAAGGCTTCAGTCGTGAACCCGTTCCGGCCGCAAAAATCATCGCTTTCATAATGTCGCATCAAAGATTTGTTCAATATTCTGTTCCCTGTGAGTCAAGTGGATTTTTACACCAAATTTCTCATGAAGGTGTTCGGCCAGGTGTTGCGCAGAATAGACCGAACGATGTTGTCCGCCGGTACAACCAAAGCAAACCATCAGGTTCGTAAAACCTCTGTCGATATACCTTTTAACGGATGCATCAACCATTGTATAAGCTTCATCCAGGAATTGGGTAATCTCACCGTCTTCTTCCAGAAAGCTAATTACCGGTTCGTCAAGTCCGGTAAAGTGATTATATCGTTCGTACTTACCGGGATTGTTTACAGCACGGCAATCAAAAACAAAACCACCTCCGTTGCCCGAAGGATCATTTGGGATACCCTTTTTGTAAGCAAAGCTAACTATTTTTACTTCCAGCATCCTTTTTTGCAGATCGTCCGAAAATTGTTTTAGTCCGGTTAACTTACGCAGGATGTTGCATAAGTAAGGGTACTCTGGATAGTCCTCGTGTAAAAGCTGTCTCAGATTATTAATGGCAAAAGGCACACTCTGTATAAAGTGAGGCTTTTTTTCAAAGTAACCACGGAAACCATAGGCACCCAGAACCTGAAGCGTACGGAATAAAATAAAATGCTTAAGCTGACTGCGGAAGTAAGTTTCGTCCACCGGAATAAAGGTGCGTAGCGCGCTGATATAATCACTCAGCAACTCCTGTCGCAAATCTTCCGGAAACTTGGCTTTTGCCTGCCAGATGAAAGACGCCACGTCGTAGTAAACCGGACCTTTACGTCCACCCTGGAAATCTATAAAATAAGGTTCCCCGTCCTTTATCATCACGTTCCTCGACTGAAAATCGCGGTAAAGAAACGTTGCCGAAGAATTGCGGAGAAGAACATCCGATAATTTTTGGAAATCATCTTCCAGGCAGTTTTCCTGAAAATCGAGTCCGGTAGCTTTAAGAAAACAATATTTAAAGTAATTGAGATCCCAAAGGATAGATCGTTGATTAAACTCAGGCTGCGGATAGCAGTTCGAGAAATCAAGACCATCGGCGCCCGAGAACTGAAACGAAGGCAATAGTGAAATCGTTTTCTTCAAAAGCGTACGTTCATAGTCATCAAATACACAGCTTTTTCTACCTTTCTCAACGGCATCGAAAAGAAGCGTATCCCCTAAATCTTCCTGAAGATAAATACTTTTGTCTTCAGAGCAGCAGTGCACCTTTGGAACAGGTAACCCTTTGCTCTTAAAATGGTCGGCCATGTAGATAAAAGCACAGTTCTCTTCGGGCGAGGTACCACTAACACCAATAAGTGTCTGCAGACCAAAAAGCCTGAAGTAACGGCGGTTTGACCCCGATGAGGGTAATTCTTCAATGTTTTCAGCCTCAGATCCTGTATAGGAAAGGTATAGCTTTTTAAGTTTTTGTATGATCATATTGTCTCGATTTCGGCAATAAAGGTACTACAATAATTGACAACGGACAAAACAGTCATTACATTTTAGAATCTTGTTGAACAAAAAGAGAGCCATTCGCAGCGTAAATAATAAGGAGTACCCCGTTGGAGTACTCCTTTATTATGATCATTAATCCAAATACACTCAATATATTTTAAAGAGAAATAAGGCTTGTTATAAAACGCCCTGAGCCATCATGGCTTTAGCAACCTTCATAAATCCGGCTACATTCGCACCCTTCACATAGTTTACTGTACCATCGGCTTCAGTACCGTATTGTACACATTGTGTATGGATAGAATTCATAATGCTCTTCAGCTTTTCGTCTACTTCTTCGCGGCTCCAGCTCAACTTGATAGAGTTTTGTGTCATTTCCAAACCAGAAACAGATACACCACCTGCATTAGCAGCTTTACCCGGAGCATATAAAACCTTGGCAGCAAGGAATTCTTCGATAGCTTCGGGAGTAGAAGGCATGTTAGCTCCTTCAGAAATAGCAAAACATCCGTTGGCAAGCAATGTTTTTGCATCGTCACCATTCAATTCATTCTGAGTAGCGCTAGGCATAGCGATATCACATTTTTCGTTCCATGGACGTCCGCCTTCAACGAATTTGCATCCGTAATGGTCTGCATATTCTTTGATACGGCCACGGTATAGATTCTTTAAATCCATGATGTAAGCTAGTTTCTCGCTGTCAATTCCGTTTTCATCATAGATATAACCGTTCGAATCGGACATGGTAACCACCTTTGCGCCAAGTTCAATTAATTTTTCAACGGTATACTGAGCCACGTTGCCCGAACCAGACACGGTAACTACCTTACCTTTAATGTCAATATTGCGGGTCTTAAGCATTTCAAGCAGGAAGTAAACGTTTCCGTAACCGGTAGCTTCGGGACGAATAAGAGAACCACCAAATTCAAGACCTTTACCAGTGAAAGTTCCTGTATTTTCGCGGGCAAGTTTCTTGTACATACCGTACATGAAGCTAACTTCGCGGCCACCAACACCGATATCGCCGGCAGGAACGTCTGTCTGCGGACCAATATGACGCCACAATTCCATAATGAATGCCTGGCAGAAACGCATGATTTCGGCATTCGATTTTCCTTTAGGATTGAAGTCCGAGCCACCTTTGCCACCACCCATAGGAAGTGTAGTAAGCGCATTCTTAAATGTTTGCTCGAAAGCAAGGAATTTAAGGATAGAAAGGTTTACAGACGAGTGGAAACGGATACCACCTTTGTACGGGCCGATTGCATTGTTATGCTGGATACGGTAACCCATGTTGGTGTGAATAGAACCTTTGTCATCCATCCAGGTAACACGGAAAGAGAATGCTCTGTCTGCGATGCAAAGACGTTCAATTAAATTGCTTTTTTCAAATTCAGGGTGTTGGTTGTAAGCGTCTTCAATTGTAGAGAGAACTTCCTCTACAGCCTGATGATACTCAGGTTCATTTGGGAAACGTCTTTTCAACGTATCCAATACTTCAATTGCCTTCATAGAATGTTAGTTTAATGTTATACCATTTTGTTATGCGCCGCGTCTTTAAAAAAGACGGTGCAAAGATACGTTAATAATTTGCCTGGGCAAACAAATGAAAGAAAATGTGCTACAAAAACATCAATTAGATATAATAATTAGAATTATTCGGACAAATGTTAGTTTTCGTTTTTTCTTTTATTTTTATAAATTGGTACAAACACGATAATTGCTGAAGCAATAAGCGCAAAAATCACTGAAAAATCTATTACTTTGCTGTATCGGATCAGCATATAGGCGAGTGCCCCCCAAAGGAGTACGAGACATACAATCTGACTATCTGTTAGTTTTCTGCGAGCCATCGACGATTATTTATTATTTTATAGAACCAATTGTACCGAATAATACCAGTAAAAACAGTATTATCGCGGTTATTGCCAATAGAATGAGTAGTTGCTTTTCTAAAGGATACTTTCTTAATACCGGAACCTTGCTGAAAATTCCGGAAGTTGGAACAGGAGGAGTTACCGTTTCTTCGTCTGCTTCGGGAGGAATCTCGTAACCGTTTGCCTTCATTATTTCCAGGGCCTTTTCTACCTGGTCATCCATTATCTGGACTTTAACGCCCCCAATGTCTATACCTCCTCCGTAAATTTGATTGGAGTATTCGTCTTTCAGGTAACATTCTATACCTTCAGATTCGAGCAAGCCACGAAGGATATACGCTTTGCTCTGAATTTGAAAACGTGCAATTTCTACTAACTTGTCCATATTGCTTAGTATATATATTGTATACAAAGAAACGAAATTTTACGAATATGACAAATTTCTTTAGTTATAAGTTTGAGGATAATATTCGTACATATTGGGGCTGGAATATTTTAAAACATCATTTTATTATAGTATTTTGATATTATTTGCATTGTATGGAGTTAATATCTACATTTGAGCAAACCATAATTATTCCAAACATTAATAATAAAAACATATGAAACTAAATTATGAGGTCCGTTATGCGGCGCATCCGGACGATGCGAAAAGCTACGATACAACCCGATTAAGAAAAGATTTCCTGATTAACAACCTGATGGTGGCCGACGAGATTAATATGGTATATACCATGTATGACCGGCTGATTGTTGGCGGAGCGGTTCCCGTAACCGAAAAGATGGAATTAACGGCTTTCGATCCTCTTCGTGCTCCTTTTTTCCTTTGGCGTCGCGAACTTGGTATTATCAATGTAGGAGGCGAAGGTATTGTTGAGGTAGATGGTCACACATTCGAATTAGGTTACAAAGAAGCCTTGTATTTGGGTAAGGGCGACCGCAACGTATTCTTCAGTAGCAAAGACAGTGCAAAGCCTGCTCATTTCTATTTCAATTCGGCTCCGGCACATACAACATACCCCGATAAAAAGGTTACCAAAGCCGAAGCCAATATTCTGGAGCTTGGTAGTCTGGAAGGATCCAATCATCGGGTGATAAACCGGATGATAGTACAACAGGTTTTGCCTACCTGCCAGCTGCAGATGGGGATGACGGAACTTAAACCGGGCAGTGTATGGAATACCATGCCGGCACATACCCACCCACGTCGTATGGAGGCTTATTTCTATTTTGAAGTTCCGGCAGAGCAGGCCGTTTGCCATTTTATGGGCGAAACAAACGAAACCCGCCATATCTGGATGAAAAACGAAGACGCGGTAATTTCGCCCGTATGGTCTATCCATTCCGCTTGTGCCACCAGTAATTATACATTTATCTGGGGTATGGCAGGCGAGAACCTGGACTATGGCGATATGGACGGATGTTCAACCGAAGATCTAAAATAAGAACCGTACCATGAAAACACAAAATGAAAAAATGACAAACTACCGTTGGGTAATCTGCAGCATGCTGTTCTTTGCTACTACGGTAAACTATATGGACCGTCAGGTATTATCGTTAACCTGGAAAGATTTTATCGCACCCGAATTTCACTGGACCAATGCCGACTATGGCAATATTACGGCCACATTCTCTATAATCTATGCCCTTTCCATGCTTTTTGCCGGAAAGTTTGTTGATTGGATGGATACAAAGAAAGGCTATTTATGGTCGATCGGCGTATGGTCTTTCGGAGCCTGTTTGCACGCGCTTTGCGGTATTGGTACCGAATGGGTTGTGGAACTGGACAGTGCGCAAGCGCTTAGAGTAGCCGAGGGTGCCGATCTGGTAGCTAAAATTTCGACAGTGAGTGTTACGTTTTTCATCTTGGCCCGATTTGTTCTGGCAGTAGGTGAGGCGGGTAACTTCCCTGCAGCCATTAAAGCAACCGCCGAGTACTTTCCAAAAAAGGACCGTGCTTTCTCCACAAGTATTTTCAATGCCGGGGCAACCGTAGGGGCTTTGGCAGCACCGGTAACCATTCCTTTCATCGCAGCCAGCTTTGGCTGGGAGCTGGCGTTCCTTCTTATCGGAGCCCTTGGTTTTATCTGGATGGGTGTATGGGTTTTCATTTACAAGAAACCGGAGGTACACCCTAAAGTGAATGCCTCTGAATTGGAATATATCCGTCAGGATAACGATCACGATCCGGTAGGAACAGCCGATGCGCCAACAAAAAAGATGTCGTTCAAGCAATGTTTCAGTTACAAACAAACATGGGCTTTTGCCATTGGTAAATTTATGACAGATGGTGTTTGGTGGTTCTTTCTGTTCTGGACACCCGCCTACCTAAGCTCTGTTTACGGATTAGATTCGACACAAAGCGCACCACAGATTTTCGTACTGTATCTTATTACGTTACTATCTATCATTGGCGGATGGCTTCCAACCTATTTTGTGGAAAAGAAAGGCATGCATCCCTATGCAGGTCGCATGCGGTCTATGTTGATCTTTGCGTTTTTCCCTTTGCTGGCATTGCTGGCGCAGCCCTTAGGAGGCATGAATGAAGAATTCGGAACGCTGGCCGTATGGTTTCCGGTAGTCATTATAGGTATAGCCGGAGCAGCACACCAGGCATGGTCGGCCAACATCTTCTCGACGGTAGGAGATATGTTTCCGCGTTCGGCTATTGCTACAGTAACCGGCATCGGCGGTATGGCCGGAGGGGTGGGAGCCTTTCTGATTAATAAAGGATCGGGCGAGTTGTTCGATTACACCACAAATACCAATATGGCGTTTATGGGTTTCCAGGGCATCGAGGCAGGATACTTTATCATCTTTTCCATTTGTGCCGTATCCTATCTGATAGGCTGGTGCATCATGAAGATGCTGGTTCCCCAATATAAGAAGATTAATTTATAATTTAAACGTAACAACACAATGGTTAATTTTTCATTAGAGGGTAAGGTTGCACTTGTTACAGGAGCATCTTACGGTATTGGCTTCGCATTGGCAACAGCCTATGCACAGGCAGGAGCAACAGTTGTATTTAACGATATCAAACAAGAGCTTGTAGACAAAGGTCTTGCCGCTTACGAAGCCGAAGGTATCAAAGCACATGGTTATGTGTGCGATGTAACCAACGAGGACCAGGTAAATGCCATGGTTGCGCAGATTGAGAAAGAAGTTGGCGTGATAGATATTCTGGTAAACAACGCCGGTATTATAAAACGTATTCCAATGCACGAAATGACTGCGGCGGAATTCCGTCAGGTTATCGATATTGACCTCAATGGTCCGTTTATTGTAGCCAAAGCAGTTATTCCGGCGATGATTAAGAAAGGACACGGAAAGATTATCAATATCTGTTCCATGATGAGCGAACTGGGACGCGAAACTGTTTCGGCCTATGCAGCGGCCAAAGGAGGTTTGAAGATGCTTACCCGCAATATTGCATCTGAGTACGGCGAATTTAACATTCAGTGCAATGGCCTTGGTCCGGGTTATATCGCTACACCGCAAACAGCGCCGCTTCGCGAATTGCAGCCCGATGGTTCGCGTCATCCCTTCGATTCGTTTATCATAGCCAAGACTCCCGCTGCCCGTTGGGGAACACCCGAAGATTTGGCTGGTCCGGCTGTATTCCTTGCATCCGATGCATCCGACTTTGTAAACGGACATGTATTGTATGTAGATGGAGGTATTTTAGCTTATATCGGCAAACAACCGAATTGATACTTACTATGAGAGTAATACTATGTTTATTCTGCGCAGCCATCTTGTTTGGCTGCGCAAATAAGAAGCTTACCGCCTTTACCGTGCACAATGCATCGGCTGCCGACCGGAAAAATGAAATGGTGGAAGTACCCTTCGATTCCGCATGGAAAGCAACCTCCTTTATCCTGGTTGATGAGGCGGGAGCGGAGATACCGTATCAGCTTACCTACAACAATAAATTGATTTTTCAGGCATCGGTTAAGGCGGGTGCATCGGTTAATTACAAAATGAAAGCCGGTACACCACAGGCATACGATACCATCGCAACGGGTAAACAATACCCCGAACGGTTGGACGACATAGCCTGGGAAAACGACCGCATTGCGTTTCGTACCTATGGTCCTGCACTACAGGCCAGCGGCGAAAAAGCATATGGTTACGATGTGTGGGCGAAACGCGTATCCGGACTTGTTGTTGCCGAGCGTTACCGCAAGGAATTGAAGGAAGGTATCACGTACCACAACGATAACGGCAACGGATGCGACTTCTACAAAGTCGGACCTACACTGGGAGCCGGTACTGCCGCACTGCTTGTAAACGATTCCATTGCCTATCCTTATTGTTACAAGAACTACGAAGTGCTGGATAACGGTCCGCTGCGCTTCACTGTAAAGCTAACGTACAATCCGATAACTATCAAGGGAGATTTGTCCGTTGTAGAAACACGAATTCTTTCCCTGGATGCCGGGTCGCAGTTTAACCGCGTTACCGTTTCGTATGCAGGTCTGCAGGAAGCCACCACTGTGGCAGCAGGCATCGTATTGCACGATACAACAGCCAACTACCTGGCGGATGCCGCAGCCGGATTAATTGCCTATGCCGATCCCAAAGACGATAAAAACGGTCAGCTTTACGTAGCCGCCATTCTTCCGGCCGGAGCAAACAACGCCAGAGCTGTCTACTTCGGAACCGACGAAAAGAAAGAACGGGGAGCTTTTGGACACGTACTGGCATACACCAACTACCATCCCGGAAGCAGCTTCACCTATTATTGGGGTGCCGGCTGGAGCAAATGGGGATTCAACACCCCGGACGATTGGTTTCGTTTTGTACAACAAGAGGCAGCAAATAAGAAAGTGCCACTTTCATCTGTCATCTCACACTTTTAGGGCCACTTCCCTTTGTTAATGAGGAGTCTGACGGTGATAGATGCAAAGTGACAGATCACTTTCATCTGTCACCTGTCACCACTTGGCTTCTCACGCATGTCATAATAGATACACATAACTTTATGCTTGTTTTATTACCTTTTTGCTCCAACAATTAGGTCGTTTCATCGGTATGATTAGTTGTTAACCAAAGATATATTCTTCGTCTCTCAGCTGAGGGACCATGATCACGCAGCTGTGTGACCATGGTCCTCCATCTGTGTGATCATTGTCCCCCATATGGAAGACGAAGAAGTTCTTACAGTCAAATATGTTAAACAGTTAAGTAAAAAGAGCTAATTTAAAAGTAATAGTTATTTATCTCCGGAGTACTCTTTCGTGCGCATATTATTTGTAAAACCTGGCATCCGGGGAGTATTATATCTTTGTTAATTTTGATAAGTTTATATCGAATATTTAGCAATAAAAGTAATTTGTGAACAAAAAGTGAACAACTTTATGGTTATTAAACCAAATATAGTAGGTAGTTTTGGCGTAATTGATATATTACATTGCATCGTAAACAAGATAAATTATGAAGATAAAAAAACTCGTCTTACTGGCATCATTTTTTTTAATGGGAAGTCAGGTAATGAGTTCCCAATCAAAAAAAGGCAACTTGCCGGTCATTGACTTTTCCAAAAACTACCCCACAAAAGATATACGCCTCCAGGATATTGCTGATATGGAATATATCCCTCTTGAGACGACTGACGATGTTTTATTGAGCGATAAAGCAGTACTTTCTTCTGTTACTGATAAATATATTCTAGTCTATGAACCTTTGATGGGTGATATATTTGTTTTTAATCGTACCGGGAAAATTTACGCTCATTTCAACCACAAAGGACAAAGCGGTCAAGAGTATCCATGGATTAGATATGCAATTTTTGATGAAAGAAACGGAGAGATATTTGTGTGCAATCAATCCATTCAGGTTTATTCGCTGAATGGAAAATACAAACGAACATTGAAAATAAACACACTGCAAAATGAATCGGCGGTTTATAATTTTGATGATACAGCACTGCTTGTTTATGACGATGTAATTATAGATAGTGGCTTTGAACACAAGACTAAAAAAAAGCCTTATCGTCTTATATCAAAAAAAGATGGGAGTCTGATTTCCCTTTTGGACATCCATTTCCCTAAAAGATATTCATCTCGTATTCTTAAAAAAGAAGGGAAATACGAGAGGGCAATTCAAATATATTATCCTTCTAGCATATATTATGGCCATGATTTTATGATCGCGGATGTATCATCTGATACATTGTACATGCTAAACCAAAGCAAAAAGATAACGCCAATATTAGTAAGAAAACCATCGGTTCATGCATCTGAGCCAAGAAAAATATGGTTAACTCTTTTAACAACTGATAAATTTATGATTATTGGTACAGTTCTTTTGAATTTTAATTTAAAGTTACTAGGAACGATTCCGTTTTTTATGTATGAATTTGAAACTGGAAAAATAAATAAAGTGGAATTTTTAGATGGTGAATCTGAAAGGGGAGAATGGTGTATAAAATCTTCACCTGCTATAGCCAAAAATAGAATTGCCGAACTGGTTCAGGCACCTTCATTTATAAGTATGCATAAAAAAATACCGTTAAAAGGAAATTCCAAAAAATCAAATATGCCACTTAAAGAGGATGACAATCCAGTAGTTAGGGTTATAAAATTCAAATAATAAACGTACATTATGAAAACGATTGGTTTAATAGACGAAAAAGGAATAAAGATGAGCCAAGACGACAGGCTCACGCTGAAACAGTAACTCGATGCTCCTCTGTTAATTTTGATAAGTTTATATCGGATATTTAGCACTAAAAGTAATTTGTGAACAAAAAGTGAACAACTTTATGGTTATTAAGCCAAATATAGTAGGTAGTTTTGGCGTAATCAATATATTCAATTATGCGAACAACTCATTTTATCTTGCTTGCATTCTTTATTACGACGGGGTGTCATCAAACAAAAAAAACGGATTTAGTGCATAAATCAGATACGAATATTGTTGAAAATGAAACACCTGAAATTCCGGAAGTTGTCATTCCCTTGTCAATGGAATTGGATTCAAAAGAAGATACTTTTTTGATAAATAACTTAGAATTATTGGGAAAGATATGGGGGTTCTTAAAATATCATCACTCGGAAGTTGCAAATGGAAAATATGATTGGGATAATGAATTGTTCCGGTTTTTGCCCGAATACCTTAAAGTAAAAGAAACCGGACAGAGAGATGAAACACTGCTTAAATGGATTGAAAAATATGGAGAAATCCCACCCTGCGCAACCTGCAGAGAGACTTCTGCCCAAGCTTATCTGAAACCTGACTTTTTATGGATAGAAAAAGCCCATATGAACACTGCTCTGAAAGAGAAGATAAAGGAAATCTATCGAAACAGATACCAAGGTCAAGGAAGTCATTATATAAGGATGGCACCCAATATTGGAAATCCCGAATTTATAAATGAAAAATCTTATCCATCTTCTTTTCCTAATACAAGTTGCCGTTTATTGGCATTATTTCGATATTGGAACATAATCCAATATTTTTTTCCATATAAATATTTGACAGAGAAAAATTGGGATGAAGTATTAAAAAAATATATTCCTTCATTTATTTTTTCAAAAAATGGATTAGAATATCAGTTGTCAGTACTTCAACTTACAAGCGAAATAAATGACACACACGCTGCACATTTACAAGGAGCAATGAAAATAGACTCATTAAGAGGAGATATGCAAGCTCCTTTTCGGGTTCAGTTTATTGAAAATAAATTAGTAGTTACATACTACTACGATTCTGAACTAAAAGGTCCGGCAGGTTTGGAAGTGGGCGACTTCATAACGCATGTAAACGGCAAGAAAATAGAATACATTATCGACAGCATCAAGTCATATTATCCGGCATCGAATGAAGAAGTAAGAAAAATGAACCTTGCAAACGATTTGGTTCGTTCTAATTCTAATACAATTCATATTGACTACAATTCTTCCGGAATAAAAAAGCAAAAAGAATTAACTCTATACAATAGAAATAGTTTAGATATGAAAGATAAACTCATTTTTTTTGCTGATAAAAAAACATCATATGATAGCATATTGATTGAGAATGGTTCTAGTTTTATAGGATATATTACGCTTAAAACCATAAGATTACATGAAATAGAGCGCATTAAAAAATCTTTTAAGCATTCGAAGGGAATTATCATTGATCTTCGGAATTATCCTTCCACTTTTGTGCCTTTTTTATTGGGAACTTATTTTGTTTCTAAAGATGTATCTTTTGCGAAATTCACGTTTGGACAGATAAATAATCCGGGAGAATTTAATTTTATCCCTACGGAAAATAAAATACCTAAATCAAAAGAACCTTACCAAGGGATATTAGTTGTCATTGTTAATGAAAAAACAATAAGTCAAGCCGAATATACAGCGATGGCATTCAGGGCAGGAGATAATACAGTCATTCTTGGCAGCCAAACTGCAGGAGCTGACGGCAATGTATCTTACATCAGTCTTCCAGGCGGATTACGATCAATGTTTTCAGGCATTGGCGTTTATTATCCAGATGGAGGAGAAACCCAATGTATAGGCATTGTGCCTGATGTCAAAGTAAAACCCACCATCCGAGGGATTCGGGAAGGCAGGGATGAGCTTATAGAAAAAGCGATCGAAATTATTAAAAATGATTCAAAGTGGAACAAAATAAAACGAAGAAAGAGTAAGCCCATGTTTTTCTTGTAAAAAAGAGTTTGATTAAACTTTTTATGCAAACTCTTTATTTTATCATGTACTGAGATTAATCGATCTAAATAACGTTCTACTACCAAAAGCTACTTGTGGTTATTAAACCAAATATAGTAGGTAGTTTTGGCGTAATCGATATATTAGAGTGAATGTCGCAAAAGGTTGGTGTCTGAGTTAAGAATAGCACAAATTAGTAGCAGATGAAAAGACTAAATTTTGTTTGGGTAATAATCCTATTTATCTTAGTAGGATGTAACCAATCAGGTATTCAACGTGAAGACATCATCACTGTGGACGTTACTGCGAACTATCCTCATAAAGAACTGATCCTTCAAGACTTTATGGATGTGGAATACATCCCGTTGGAAACTACGGACGAATTTCTTTGTCAGGGTTTTCTTCAAGCTATTGGTAAAGATATAGTCATTATGAGTAACTATAATGCCGATGGGGATATTTTTATTTTTGACAGAAAATCAGGCAAAGGTATAAAAAGGATGAACCGAAAAGGTCAAGGTAGTGAGGAATATACACATATTCAAAGTATTGTCCTAGATGAAGATAACGGTGAAATATTTGTCAATGATCATTTTATAAAAAAAATATTGGTGTATGATTTGGATGGAAATTTTAAACGAAGTCTTAAGCAGAATGATGATATCTACTTTTCTCATATGTATAATTTTGACCATGAAAACCTGATTTGTAATAATTATTGGGTAACGGATAAGCACCCGTTTATGATTATATCTAAGAAAGATGGAAGTATTACAAAAGAGATCGTAATCCCATTTAAAGAAAAGATATCACTGGATCTGAATGTAAAAGATGAGTCCAACAATATGACTTATGGTGTCTCTCCTCGCACTTATAATCCAATAATACCAAATTATGAGAATTGGGTTCTTGTAGAACAATCGTCCGATACGGTGTACCGATATTTTCCTGATCACACGATAAAGCCGCTTATAGTAAGAACTCCTCCTGTCCAATCCATGAATCCAGAAGTATTTCTTTTTCTGAGTGTTCTCACCGATCGTTATTATTTCATGGAAGCGGTAAAAAAAGAATTTGACTTTAAAACGAGTGAAGGATTTCCGGCAACTGATTTGATGTACGACAAGCAGGAAAAGGCTATTTACGAATATGCTGTATTTAATAATGATTATTCTGACAAAACAGCTGTAAATATGAAGTCAATACCTGTAAATGAGGAAATTGCATCTTGGCAAAGTTTAGAAGTCCACCAGCTTATTGAAGATTATGAAAATGGAAACCTAAAAGGCAGATTAAAAGAAATTGCCGCAAAACTGGATCCGGAAGATAATCCGGTAATCATGCTGATAAAGCATAAAAAATAAGGTGCAATTTATTAAAGGTTTAACAAGCTCTCTTTACTGGGAAGCTCAACTGTAATTTACGTATGAAAAGATCTATTACAATTTTAGCAACCATCCTGTTTATAGTGGCAGGATTTATCGGATGTAATCAATCCAAACCCAAAAGTGAAGGATTTATTACGGTTGATGTAACAGCTACTTATCCTAAGAAGGAACTGATTCTTCAGGATTTTATGGATGTGGAATACATCCCGTTGGAATCAACAGATGACTTTGTTACGATGGCTCATGTGCAAGACATCGGTAAGGATGTTATAATTGTTCGAAATAGAAATCGTTCTTCTGATGGTAACATATACTTTTTTGATAAAAAAGGAAAAGGCCTGAGAAAAATCAATCGCCAAGGACCAGGTGGCGAGGAGTATACGTTCCTTTTAAAGGTTATTTTGGACGAAGATAATAATGAGTTATTTGTAAATGACCATTATATAAACAAAATCTTCGTCTATGACCAATTAGGAAAATTTAAACGGAGCTTTGGGCATAAGGAAGGCGGTATCTTTAATCCGGTTTACAATTTTGATAAAGATAATTTAATTTGCTTAGATTACGTTAGTGACTTTGATTTAAAACCTAAGAACCGATTCTTTATAGTATCCAAAGAGGATGGACGCATTATTAAGGAAATTCAGATTCCTTTTAAAGATAAGAAGACGACAGTTGTAACTTTAACCGACGCAGCAAAAGGAACGACAATTTCTAATGCAGCTCGTAATGAAGAATTAGTCCCTTACTTTGGTGATTGGGTACTGGTGGATCCGTCGTCCGATACCATATATAAATCAGAACCCGATTTCAGTATGACGCCGTTTATTGTAAGAACTCCCTCTATTCAATCCATGATCCCTGAAATATTCCTTTTCCCGGGTGTATTTACGGATCGTTACTACTTTTTGCAAACTGTAAAAAAGGAATATGATTTTACAACGGATACCGGATTTCCCAGGACGGATTTGGTGTACGACCGGCAAGAGAAAGCCATCTATGAATATACCGTACTTAATGACGACTTTTCAACGAAGAAGCCGGTAAATATGGTATACGAAATAACATTGATAAATGATGATGAAATTGCATTTGTGCTAAGACTAGAGGCTCCCGACCTTATTGAAGCAAACGAGAATGGAGAACTCAAAGGCAAACTGAAAGAAATTGCCTCAACATTAGACGAAGAATCCAATCCTGTGCTCATGCTGGCAAAGTACAAGAAATAAAACTTAAACAATTGAAAAAATTATAATTATTATGTTAATCCATTATTTCAAAATAGCTTTTCGTAATATGTGGAAATACAAAACGCAGTCGCTTACCGGTATTTTCGGGTTGGCTTTCGGACTTGCCTGTTTTGTCCCCGCAGTTTACTGGATGCGCTATGAAACTTCTTACGACAGTTTCTATCCCGATGCTGAGCATATTTACCGTATTTATGCTGAGGAGAAACAATCGGGTAAGGTGAATGAAGGGGTTTCGAGAATTTTGGAAAAGAAATTACACGAGAAGTTTCCGGCAGTGGAAGCCTCTACCGTTTGTATAACTGAGCAGGAAAATTGCAGTGTTGAAGGAATGCCACACATCCGACTGCGTACGCTTTATACCGACAGCACTTTTTTCGGTATTTTTCCACAGGAATTTGTTAGCGGCGACGCAAAACAGCCGTTACAAGTCCTGAACAACATTATCCTTACGGAGACTGTCGCCGTACGTTTGTTCGGTGATGTGGAAAAAGCGATCGGGCAACAGGTGCAAACGAAAATGAGGTTTTCTCTACCACCTTATACCGTTACAGCTGTGGTGAAAGACCCGCCGCCAAACACAAACTTTCAGTTTGACGTTATTATTTATCACAATATGCTTAAATATTTCACTGAGTTACCTGAGGAGGCTCAGTGGACGATGTTTTTCATGAATCTGTATGTGAAGTTGCATCCCGACACTGATGTAGATAAACTTGCAGAACAATTGCGTGATTTTACTTCACGATTGGGTGTAAATTCCAATATTGAGCTGCGGATGCTGCCGATAAGCGATGTCCGCCACCAATTAAACTCTGATGTACCATTTACGTTGAATTTCATAGGACTATTTGTTGCATCCGGGATGTTGTTGTTATTCACCGCGTTATTCAACTTTCTGAACCTACATCTTGATCTTTTCCGTCAACGCATCCGTGAGCTGCGTTTGCGTACGGTACATGGTGCTTCAGTCGGTCAACTCGTTATGCAGATGATGTTTGAATTGCTTTGTGCTATTCTTCTGGCATTGTTCCTGGCTTGTTCTTTTGTCGACATCGCCCGTCCCGTATTTTCCGGAATGCTTAATATTAAGATAGAAATACCACAACTGATTCAATTATTTTTTGTTTGCGGAATAGGGGTGATGGTGTTGATACTTTTGATAGGTTCTATTTTTTTCTGGCGGTTGAGTCATTTGTCCACGTCTCCTCAGTCGGAAAGAAAAATAACCGGAAAACCTGCATTGCGTCGCGTGGCCGTAATCATGCAACTAGCCGTCAGCATAATATTCATTGTCGCGGCATTGGTCGTAATGATGCAAATGCGTTTTGTCAATCACAAAGATTTGGGATTCGACAGCCGCGGAATGATTCAATTGTCCGGGTTTCTAGATTATTCGGGGAAAGTACAGGGAGCGCTGGAGCGTGAACTTGCAGCTATCCCTCAAGTCGAGAGCATCACCCAAGCCAATTTCGAGCCCCGACACAAAGCTGATATTTATACTATGATCACCGAAGTAGAATGGCCGGGAAAATCATCTTTCGAAAAGCCGGCATTCAATGTGATTTATACCGACAGCCAGTTTGCCGAAACATTCAGATTAAAAATGCTTACGGGAGAATGGTGGTATAATGGTGAAACGCAAAAAATCGTTCTCAATGAGGAGGCCGCCCAAGTGATGGGACTTAGCGAACCCGAAGGTTCTATAATCCGTATTCCCTCCTTCGATGATACCTCTATTATAGTGGAATACAAAGTGGCGGGAGTCATAAATGATTTCCATACCTTGTCGCTTCGCAATCGTATCCAGCCTACTATTTTCCTGCCATCTTCTCAGTCTTCAAACATCTTGTATATCCGCGTCGCACCTGGCCAGGAGCTGGAGGCAATACATCGAATCACTGCTATTCTTCCAGATATTGATGCTACTTTGGCAGATGCTCGTCTGACTAAGGTAGACGAGTTATACGATCATCTCAATTGGTCGGAACAGGTTGGTTTAAAAATGTTTTCCGTATTGGCAACGGTTTGCCTGCTGATTTCGCTGTTCGGTATTTATGCTGTAGCAGCTGCCGCAACCCGCCGCCGCCGCAAGGAAATAGCCATCCGCAAAGTAGTAGGCGCGGAAGTCGGCAACATTATCCGCATGTTTTTCCGCGAATATACCTTGCAGGTTATTACTGCCGGTGTTGTGGCGCTTCCGCTGGCTTATCTTGTTATGAGCAGTTGGCTGCAAGGATATGCCTACCGCATAAACATCTCATGGTGGTTATTGTGTGGAGTGATTGTTGGTGTAGTCATTGTGATTTTGCTCACCGTGTTGATGCAAGTGCTGAAAGCTGCCAGTAGTAACCCTGCGGAGGTGGTAAAAAACGAGTGAAAAGAAGTTTAAGTTTAGTAATTAGAAATGTGAGAAACTTGAGGTATTACTATGAAAAAGTACATTTATTTGGTCGTATTATTGCTTGCTCTTATTTCGTGTAATAAACGTAAGCAAGGTAATGAATCTCAGTCGAAAATACTCAATGAGATTTTTGTGGCGGACAGTTTGCAAAACAAGGTAACCGAATTCTTGTTAAGTGATTTAGCAAGCGACATCGAAATAATCCCTTTGGAGACAAACGAACAAAGTGCATTTAAATTTCTAACAAATCTGCAGATTGGAGCGAACGATATATTTATCAATTCAAGAATAGCAGTATTGAGGTTTGATATAAATGGAAAATTTCTTCATAAAATTGGTTCGATGGGTGAGGGACCTCAAGATTTCATAATTTGTGAAGGTATTGGAATTGATGATCAGGCTCGTTTGGTTCATATTGCTGCAGCATTAAGTTCAACAAATCAAATCCGCACATTCACTTACGAAGGAAAATTTGTAAAATCTACGCGTATAGCCGAAGACGGAGCATATATGAGCGGAAGCACGCATGGTGAAGATCGGTCCTATACTTTCTTCAATAATCAACATCTATTCAGAAGGATGTTGCCGGTGTGGGATGGTTCAAAAGATATCTGGCTCATTCAGATTCAAGATACAGTCGGAAATATTAAAGCCAGGTTTTACGATCCTGCCAATTATGGAAGTGAGAGCCAGATTCATAAACAAAGTGCAGATGGAAAGAATATCATACCGAATTATTGGAACGAGTTTAGCTGTGTATTCAATAGGTATAATGACAAGGCTAATTTTTTGTTTGATACGAATGATACGATTTACCAATATAATGATGTAAAGGCTACGTTAAAACCGAGATTTATAATTCATTGTGGTAGTCGTCCATCTATAAGTGAAATACGTAAATTAGATAAAAGTCCGGAATATTTTAAGTATGTGGTAGTAACCGATGTTTTGGAAACCAAAGACTGGATGTTTTTAATCGCTGAAAAGGATAACTTGTGCTACTTGCTTCGTTTCGATAAACTAACCGGAAGCATACAAACTATTCATACAGAAGGCGAGATTGCGGAATCAAGAATTATGCAGATCAGATATCGTAAAACGGATCCACCGGGATTTACGAATGATTTGTGTGGAGGCTTGCCATTTTATCCTTCTTTTCAGACCGAGAAGCAATGGATCGCCCAATATGATGCAGTCGATTTATTGGAAAATGTTGATCTAAATGAATTAAAAAACAACGACTATCTTCTTCCTTCAAAACGAGATAAACTGGTAAAGATTATTGAGAACCTGAAAGAAGATGATAATCCAGTATTAATGATTGTAACATTAAAATGATATGAGAAAAAATATATTATTTAAGACAGAAAAAGGAAATTGATACTTTTCGGAAGGAATAGAGTGTAATATATTATTACATCCCATATTGTTCAAATATTTTAGTGCAATATTGGTCTCTTAGTCTATGTTCTTAACCCAATTAAAGAGACGATTCCAGCGAATATGTCCGTCAAACCAGTTTCTGTCCTTATCAATCGAGAGCCATATCGCCATGGGTTTTCCCACTACATGGTCTTCAGGCACAAATCCCCATGAGCGACTGTCGGCACTGTTGTGACGATTGTCTCCCATCATCCAGAAATAATTATATTTGAAAGTATAGGTTGTTTTGGGTTTATCGTTAATATAATATTTTTCGTTCTCTTCTTTAAGAGTATTACGTTCATAATTTACGATGCAACGCTTGTAAAGCGCCACGTTCTCAGGAGTAAGTTTTATTGTAGCTCCCTTTTTAGGAATCCAAATTGGACCATAGTTATCGCGGGTCCAGCCTGTATTTCCTGGTAAGCCGATGCAACGCTTAACGTAGTTTTCTTTTTTATCAACGGGGCGATAGATTATGTCGCCAAATGTATTCTTATTGTTCCATACCTCGCTGCGTCCGTATTGTTGCACCAAGGTATAGTAGTCCGTTTTCTGCATTTTCAGAGCTATAGTATCACCTGCTGGAAAGTTAAACACTACTATGTCGTTCCGTTTTACGTTGCCAAACCCTTTCAAACGCTTATAATCCCATTGAGGCCAGTCGAAATAAGATTTCGTATTAATAATAGGGAAGGTATTCTGAACAAGAGGGAATGAAAACGGAGTATTCTTACCTGCGGATTTTTGGATTTCTTCCATGCGCTCCATGGAATTATCTGGGTGAGAAACAAATCGACTATAAGGATCAATCCCAAAAGAAGCCACCAATTTTGCATCCATATAGCGAAAAGAATATAGAGCACGGTAGCAATAGAGAATTTCATCCATTGTTTTTTTGTGATATTTTTCATCTTCTAAGTTTCAATAAAATGAATAATCAGGCGGAATCTTTATTTTCATGACTGTAAACTTACAAAATACTATAGTATGAGCAACTAATTAATGAGTTTAATTTGTACAATCTGCTCAATAATTAAAGATTTATCCTATTTCATTTCCTAGATTGCCAATATAATCTTCGCGGTTAATGCTTTTTATATATTAATATTGTATTATTAATAAATAATTTGATACATTTGGGGCAACTAGTATTAGTTAGCTTTATAGAACCTTTAAATTTAATGTAATGAATCACACTCAATTGTCTATTATATATCAAGTATTAAGTCCCGGTCTATGGACTAATTATCACATACTAATTCTCGTAATAGCGTTGTTGTTTGCATGCATTTTTATTGTATTATCACTACAACGATATAAAAGACTGCGACTATTGAGATTAAATGAAAAACAGCTTTTATGCGAACAGCTATCGTCTAGCAAACAACATTTTAATACCATATCAAGAGAACTTATCCAAACACGTGCTGAATTATTGGAAATTGAAAATGCCCGTATCGTAAAACTTTCAAAAGAAGATGATTTGCGTAAAATGAGCTTTATTCAATCTGAAATCTATTTGAAACTAATCGATTTAAGCAAAGAGGAAAAAGGAAAAAAAATGACTAAAGAAGACTGGCTCACGCTGGAACAGGAACTAAATAATACATACAACAACTTTTCGTTACGGTTGAAAAGTTGTTGCGACCAAATTTCAGAGGCAGAGCTTCATGTCTGTTATCTATTAAAAGCAGGATTATCAGTGACTTCCATAGCAAAAATAGTAGGACGAACTAAGTCGGCTGTTTCCATGTGCCGAAAAAGATTATTAAAAAAAATAAACGGATGCGATGGCTCCTCAGTCGATTTAGATAAGTTTATATCAAACATTTAGCAACAAAGTCATTTGTGAACAAAAAGTGAACAACTTTCTGGTTATTGAACCAAATATAGTGGGTAGTTTTGGTGTAATTGATATATTACATTGCATCGTAAACAAGATAAATTATGAAAATAAAAAACCTCGTCTTACTGACATTATTTTTTTTAATGGGAAGTCAGGTAATGAGTCCCCAATCAAAAAAAGGCAATTTGCCAGTCATTGACTTTTCTAAAAACTATCCCACAAAAGATATAAGCCTCCAGGATATTGCTGATACGGAATATATTCCTCTTGAAACGACAAGGGATGTTTTATTGAGCGAGTGGGCTGTCCTTTCATCTGTTACAGATAAATATATTCTCGTATATGAATATGTACAAGGTGATATATTTGTTTTCAATCGCAACGGGAAAATATATTCTCATTTCAACCATAAAGGTCAAAGCGGTCAAGAGTATCCATGGATTAGATATGCAATTTTTGATGAAAGAAACGAAGAGATATTTGTGTGCAATCAATCCATTCAGGTTTATTCGCTGAGTGGAAAATACAAACGAACATTGAAGATAAATACACTTCAGAATGAATCGGTGGTATATAATTATGATAACGAATCACTTCTTTTGTATGACGATGTAATTATAGATAGTGGATTTGAACACAAGACTAAAAAAAAGCCTTACCGTCTTATGTCTAAGAAAGATGGGAGTCTGATTTCCCTTTTGAACTTCCATTTTCCTAAAAGATATTCATCCCGTATTCTTCAAAAAGAAGGGAAAAACGAGAGAGCAATTCAAATGTATTTTCCTTCAAATATATATTATGGTCATGATTTTATGATTGCAGATATATCATCTGATACATTGTATATGCTAACCCAAAACAAGAAGAAAACACCTGTATTAGTCAGAAAACCATCGGTTCATGCATCTGAGCCAAGGAAAGTATGGACAACCCTTCTAACAACCGATAAATTTATGATTATTGGTGCGGTTGTGTTAGATTTTAATTCGAAGGGCGGAAAATTTCCGGCTTGGATATATGAATTTAAAACGGGAAAAATATATAAAGAAGATATTTCAGATAGTGAATCTGAAAGGGGGTCATTGAATTACAACTCATCTCCTGCCATAGCAAAAAACATGACAGCACAACTGGTTCAGGCTCCTTCAATAATAAATGCTTATAAAAGAAAAAAATTGGAAGGGAAAGTTGAAAAGTTTATAAAGGCACTTAGAGAAGATGATAATCCGGTACTGAGAATTATTAAATTCAAATAATAAATATGCATAATGAAAATAATTCGTTTAGCTATTTAGTAATAAAAGTCATTTGGAACAAAAAGTGAACAACTTTATGGTTATTGAATGAAATGCACTGATTAGTTCTATATTACATTTGTTATATAGCATCGTAAACAAGATAAATTATGAAGATAAAAAACCTCGTCTTACTGGCATCATTTTTTTTAATTGGAAGTCTGGTAATGAGTTGCCAATCAAAAAAAGACAACTTGCCGGTCATTGATTTTTCAAAAAACTATCCCACAAAAGAGATACGCCTTCAGGATATTGCTGATTTGGAATATATCCCACTTGAAACGACTGAAGATGTTTTATTGAGCGATAATGCTGTGCTTACATCTGTTACCGATAAATATATTATAGTCTATGAACCTTTGCTGGGTGATATCTTTGTTTTTAATCGTACCGGGAAAATATATGCTCATTTCAACCATAAAGGACAAAGCGGTCAAGAGTATCCATGGATTAGATATGCAATTTTAGATGAAAAAAACGAAGAAATATTTGTTTGTAATCAATCTATTCAGGTTTATTCACTTAGAGGAAAATACAAACGAACCTTGAAGATAAACACACTGCAGTATGAATCGACGGTTTCTAATTTTGATGACAATGCATTGCTTGTGTATGACGATCTAAATATAGATCCAGGCCTTAAATTAAAGCCTAAAAGTAAACCTTACCGTCTTATGTCAAAAAAAGATGGAAGTCTAATTTCCGTCTTGAACATTGATTTGCCTAAAAGATTTTCAAACCGTATTGCAAAAATAGAGAAGAATAGCTGGAGCGGAATTATAATGTATTATCCTTCAAGTATATATTATGGTTCTGATTTTATGATTGCTGATATATCATCTGATACATTGTATATGTTAACTCAAAGCAAAAAGATAACTCCTGTATTAGTCAGAAAACCATCGGTTCATGCATCTGAGCCAAGGAACGTATGGACAATTATTTTAACAACCGATAAATTTATGATTATTGGTGAGGTTCTTTTAGACTTTAATTCGAAGGGAGGGAAGATACCAACATTTATGTATGAATTTAAAACCGGAAAAATAAACAAAGTAGAATTTTTAGATAGTGAATCTGAAAGAGGGACATTGAGATTTGGCTCATCTCCTGCTATAGCAAAAAACATGACAGCACAATTTATGCAGGCCCCTTCATTTATAAGTATGCATAAGAATATACAGATGAAAGGAAACTCTATAAAATCAATGATGCCACAAAAAGAGGATGATAATCCGCAAGTAAGGATTATTAAATTCAAATAATAAATATGCGCTAAGAAAACAATTCGTTTACTATTATGAAAACGGTTAACCTTGTTTTAATTTTGTATCTTTTTTCTTTTGCAGTATATGGGGAGAACGACAGCCTTTTTTATACTGTGGCACAGCGTTTTGATAAGCATCAACTTCTTGTTCCCACAGAAAAAATTTATGTTCATCAGGATCGTACGCAATATGCGGCTGGCGAGAAAATATGGTTTAAAGTTTATCTGTCTTCATTGACCGATAAACAGGTTAGTAGTGAGGTGGTTTATGTTGAGCTGATTGATGGAAAGAATCGCCGGGTTATAGAAAGCAAATGGAAATTAGTGAATGGCGTGACTTCTGGAAGCATTCAACTGCCGGATACTTTCCCTCGAGGCCTTTATCAACTTCGATCGTATACACAATGGATGCAAAACTTTGATCAGGAAGGTTTTTTTAAACGAGAAATTAAAATTTTATCTCAATACGGGGATTCGTTTGAGACAGAATTAGATTCAGTTACTCCACTCCAGATTACATTTTTCCCCGAAGGGGGTAATCTTATTACTGGTATCCCGTCGAAAGTTGCTTTCCTAATAACTGACCAACAAGGAAAGGGGCTGGATGCCAGTGGAATAATTATGGATTCAGAAGGGAATGAAGTGCGCAGATTCCAATCGCTACATCAAGGACACGGATACTTTTATTTTCAACCGGATTCTGGTAAACGCTACACTGCTTATCTGGATGGATTGACTTTACAAAAAGATCTTCCTCGGGCCTATTCAAACGGAATTGTTGTGGAGACGAAAAAGCTTAACGGCATCCTTCGGATTACGTTAAGGCACAATGTGAATATGAAAGGCATTCAATCCCCTATCCACTTATCGGTTCATAAGGAAGGAGTAATTTGGTTCAATGCCTATGCAAGCATTAACGAAGAGATTTCGATTGTGGATATACCTGATAAAAAGCTCCCTGAAGGTATTTTTACCATTACAATTTACGACGAAAACTTCCATGTCTATTGTGAACGACTGGCTTTTGTTAACTATCCAGAACCTTTACAAGTCAGTCTGGCCACTGATAAAGAAGAATACGGAAAGCGTAAAAAGGTAGTGGCGCAAATTGAGGTGCGGGATGTAAAAGGCAATATTCAACCCGGCAACTTTTCCTTGGCGGTTGTGAAATCAAATTTGGACAATTTACAAGTTCGGAATAACTTCTATACATATTATTTTTTGCAAAGCGAGCTGAAAGGTAGAATAGATAATCCTGCTTTTTATTTTGAGAAACGCGATTCTTCTTCCATGGCTTATTTGGATTTGTTGTTACTGACCCACGGATGGCGTCGTTATGACTTTAAAAAAATTGTTTCTCTGGAAAAATCGGAAATTCTTTACCCGATTGAAGAGAGTCTCTCTTTTTCGGGCAAGATCCAGCAATGGGATAAGAATCAGAAGATGGAAGAAATAAAGTTGACGGCTCTATTTCGTCACGATTCTATTAATGAAGTAGTTTATGGACAACCCGGACCGATGGGCTTTTTTATGTTTACTAACTACGATTTTTGCGATACAGCGGAAGTAATTCTTTCAGCCCAGGATCGTAAGCTACGCCAACTGGATATATCCATCGTAAACCATAAATATCCTGAAGCTAATTTCTTTGTATATGAAAATGTGACGTCCCTGAATGATATTGATTCTTTGAATGTTGAATTGATGGGTAGTATTCCGCAGAGCCCAATGGAGAGTATTGATAAGGTAGTTCATAAAATACCAGAAGTTAAGGTTACAGCAAAAACTAAAAAGAAAGACCCAAGGAGATTACATAATGAAGCATTTAATATTGCGACCTATGAGGTGAATAGAAATTTTTCGTATACTGCAACTGGAGGGGTTGGAGAAGGATTCGCCGGGGCACTTGGTATTTTACAGTTTTTACCGAAGAAGAGAATTAATGATGCAATATCCAGAGGAGGATCTATTGATGGAAAAGCTCTCTCTGGAATGTTGGGACCAATTTATGTATTAGATGGTAATCGTGTTGGAGCTGAAGTTTTAAAATCGTTGCCAGCACAGATGATTGAACGTGTTGAAGTTCTTGGTCCTGCTTCTGCCATGATATATGGTCCGGGCGGGGGTGGTGGTTATGCCTTTTTTACAAGAACGAATATGAATTCAGTATCGGAGACCAAAACCGTTTCGTATAAATTTCCAGGTTATAGTCAGTCGAAAGAATTTTTCTCTCCCGACTATTCTTCTGTAAATAGCGATTATTTCATTTCAGATCATCGTAATACGCTTTATTGGCAACCTAATGTTACGTTGAACGATGAAGGTAAAGCCGAGATTTCATTCTTTACTTCCGATGATCAGGGAGTGTTCTTGATTCATTGTGAAGGAAGAACTGAAGAGGGTACGATTGGAGTCTTACAAAGTCGGTTGATAGTTAATTAAGCGTACACTGGAGTTATTTATTGTATAGCATTGTAAAAAAGAAAAATTATGAAAATAAAAAATCGCATAGTCCAATTCCAACTTAATCACCGCCAGTTAGGAGTTTAACTTGGATTCGGATTTCCAAAGGATTTTACGGGTTACCATGATGGGAAGATGCTTGTATTCTTCTGTTACATGGAATTGGAGTTTTTCATAGAAGCGCATGGGGGAAGGATAGGTTTCGCCATTCCTTTTTTTTAGTTTGTTTCGGTCGATTATCCAACCAGTGAGTTCGTAGTTGTCTTGTTGACAACGATGAATCAGCTGACTGCCTATTCCTTTTCTTTGGGCATTTCCATGTACAAGCAGTACAAACCAGAGGGTGTTGTCTCGCATAAAGGTGCATAGCCAGCCGCAAAGTGTATCGTTGGCATTACAGGCCAGGTAATGGGTAGCTGTTTCCATTGTGGCCAGGTATTTCTTAAATTCTTCTTTTGTATTATATAAGGATTCCGGATATTCGTTGTTCCATATTTCCCGGATGGTTTCCATTTCCGTATCTGAAAGGCTTGCTCTTTTGACTAGTTGGATTTCGTCTGCTCTGTTCATGTGGTGTTTTCTTTAATACACCGCAAGATACATAAAGAGAACACTTTATATGCTTATTTTTCTGTTTATTTTACAATATTCAGTCCAATTTGAGTTGCCTGACGAATTCGGTCTGCCATGCCGATTCCTCCTTTCAGGTTACCGGCGATAAGTAGCCCCGGATATTGAGCTTCCAGCTTTTCTACAGTTTCGAAGCGCTTTCCACTGTTTAGTTCATATTGAGGAATGGCATGATTATGACGGAATATTTTAATCATATCAGGTTCTGTTCCTTTTGGAAATCCAAGCATCAGATGTAGTTCTTCTGTAATGATATCTCTAATTTCTTCGTCGCTTTTGGTAAGTAAGTCCAGGTGTTTCATACCACCCATAAAGAACGAGAAAAGGGCTCCTTCTTCCGGCGACCGGCTTTCAAAACAGGCAGATGGAAACAGAATGCCTAAAATTCTTTTCTTTTCTTTGGAAGGAACTAATCCTCCAAATGCATTGAATTTTTGTGTTCCGGTATTTTTAATTCCAACGCTCGCCTGAATTACCGGTGCATATACCAGATTGCTTATGGCTTCCATCTCTTTTTGATCGATAAAGGGAAGTAATGCCGGCAAATTATAGGCTCCGATGGTGGTAACTACCTGATCTGCATGAAGCGTGTGCTCGCCATGATGTGTTTTATACCGGATGTCCCATTTATTGGAATTGGGATTTACCGTTACATCTTTCGCGCCTAATATAATATGTTTTGTTCCGATGGATTTAGCTAATGCATCGGCCAATTGATTTAATCCTCCCTTGGCTGAAAATACTTTTTTGGAAGCAAGCAGGTCGCGTTCGGTCTTCGGTATCTTTGCTTTGGCAATAGAACCGCGGATAAAACTTCCGTAATCTTGTTCCAGATTGTATAATTTAGGCAATGCATATCGGGTGACAAGTGTATGGGGGTCCCCGGCATATACACCGGAAAGAAAAGGATCGACGGCGTAGTCGACGAACGATTTTCCCAACCTTCTGCCTGCCAGGCCGGCAACGGATTCGTCAGGATTTGTTCCTTTTGCCCGGAAGGGTTCTCCCAATATTCTGAATTTATCCTTCAAAGTAAACAAGGGGGTGGTTATCGCGCTTAAAAGACCGGAGGGGAGTTCACGAAAACGGTCTCCTTTCCAAATCAGACGACGCTTGGATTCTTCTTTAGCTGTTTCTAAATGACAATTGGGTTCCAGTGCGGCAAATAGCTCTGCTACTTCGGGGTAGGAGACTACTCCGGTGTTAGGTCCCGATTCGTAGGTAAATCCATCTTCCTGAAATGTATGAATTTGTCCGCCTACACGGTCGGCAGACTCTACAATCTGTACTGATATTCCTCTGCGAGTAAGATAAAAAGCGGTTGTAAGTCCTGTAAGTCCTGCACCGATAATGACTACTTGTGTTGGTTTTGTTTCCATGTGTTATACCGGTTTCGAGAACGATTTAGTTGAATGAATCATAAGCTTGTCTAACGACGCTGCTACATTTCGTACAAACAGATTCCCCGCAGGAGTTAGTTGTATCTTTTTATCGGAATAGGTTATAAGTCCGTCTGCAGCAAACTGTTCCATTTTGTTCGCATCATAAGAGGTAGCTGCCCTGAATTCTTCCACCGGGATATTGAATTGATCTGCTCGTTCTTCCCAGTCCAGACTTCCGTTGCACATGAGCGATTCTATTGCTTCGCGGGTGATCTGTTCTTCTCTTGTGAGAGAATATCCTTTCACTACTGCGAATGTTCCGCTGTTTATTTGTTCGATATATCCTGCAATATCTTTTATATTTTGACTGTATGCTGTGGAAAGCTGGCTGATTCCGGTTACTCCAAAAGCATATACCTGTCCGGTTGTGCGGCGGGTACAATATCCCTGAAAGTTACGGTGCAGCGCTTTTGTTTGCAGCGCGGTATAAAGCTCATCGTCCGGACGAACAAAATGGTCCAGTCCGACGGGCAGGTAACCGGCACTTTTAAGTGTTTGTCTGGCCGAGTCGTACATGTTGCTTTTCACTTCACTGGCAGGAAGTCCGGCTTTTTCGAGGATAAGCTGACTTTTATTTACCCAGGGAACATGCGCATACGAGAATGTAACAAGCCGGTCGGGATTCAGTGCGATGGCCTGTTCGATTGTCCGGGTAAAGCTCTCAACCGTTTGATGGGGCAATCCGTAAATGAAGTCCATATTGATTCGTACACCTGCAGCGCGCAGAATGCCAAATATAGTCTCTAAAGGAAGGAGCGACGGACGGCGGTTTACTGTTTTCAATACGTTGGCGTCGAAGTCCTGCACGCCCAGACTTATCCGGTTAAATCCGGCTTCGGTTAGCGATTGCCAGTACGACTCGTCCAGGTATCCCGGATGGCATTCAATGGCAATCTCCGGATTCTCAATTGTCTTGAAACGATCCAGCAAATGTTCGTTCAGCTCGCGTAATCGTTCAACGGGAATAGAGGTAGGGCTTCCCCCTCCGTAATGTATTTGTGCAATCATCCGGCGATTGTCCAGTAACTGCGTAACTTTATCGATTTCCTTATGAACAGCCTTGAGGTATTCGTTTACCTTCGTTTCATTCATCATGGCAAAGGAATTACAACCACAGTAATGACAAAGATGACGGCAAAAAGGAATATGGATGTAGAATGAAATATGTTGAGGCTGCTGATTATTGGATGCGCGGATGGCATCTTCATAGTTCTGATTCGTAAATGAATCAGAAAAATAATTAGCTGGCGGATAACTTGTATATCTTGGAACAGGAATATTGTATTTTTCTAATAATTCGTCTGTCATAGCGTTTGCTTCTTTTTAAATACAAATATAATATATATCAGCGAAACCGTGGCCAGAATAACTTCAAACAAGAACAAGCCGTGGTAACCTGTAAGGTCTGCTATTTTACCGCTGGCTATGGCAATACACATGCTGCTGAGGTGGGTAATTACCGTTTGAATTGTAAAATCGGTTCCTTCGCGACCTTCGCGCACACAGTCCATCGCTGTGGTATAGACTATAATGGTAGCCATTCCGTAACTTCCCCATAGCAGAAAAATTCCGATATAAAGCAGCAAGGTGGTTGGCGTTACATACGATAGTCCTAAAAAATAGAACGTTGCAAGGAGGATGGCTACAGCAAACAGTATCCGGGCTCTGTATCTTCCGATGCGTCTGATGATAAATCCTCCGCCAAATGAGGAAAGAAAGGCGATAAATGTACCTGCAAGACCACTCATCACACCGATTTCCTTTATATTATAACCTAAATCTACCATATAGGGTTTAAGCATTGCAAGCGTTCCTATTAGTCCGGAATAATAAAGAAACAGAAATATGATTTGTTTCCAGATGCCTTTTTGCGTAAAGAAATAGTAAAAATCGGTTTTCTTTGCTTTCTGAGCCTGACTTTTTTCTTTAATCGCGATGTCTTTGTTAAAGAAAAGTGGTACTAATGCCACGATAACAAAGATTGCCAGACAGGGAAGCAGGCTATTCCACCCGATTTGTTTGAACAAAAGTAAAAGAACGCCTCCACCTATCATTGCACCGGCAAAGCTTCCCATGGATTGCATGCTGTTTACCAAACTTTTATCCTTACGGCTAAAAGAGAGTACCGCTAGTGCATCAGTTGCGATATCCTGTGTGGCGGATGCTACGAAGGATATGATGACAAGGATAAGGATTGTTGAAAAGTTTTCTTTAAAATCCAAAAATGCAACCGAGAAAATGAGTACCGCATAAATTAATTCCGACGAGAATATCCATCGCTTGTAGTGAGATACTGTCATACAATTCCGGTCGACCAACGGCGACCAGAAGAATTTGATTATCCAGGGTAATTTAATTAGTTGTAACAACCCAATAGCTGATAAAGAAAAGTTCTCTTGTCGCATCATTACAGGAATTACCGTAGAGAAAAAGCTCATGGGTATTGATTGTGCAATGTAGAGACACAGAAAGGTAACCAGTTTATTGGTTGTAGGTTTAAGCCACATTTGTTATAAATTAGAAGTTCAACGTCAGATTTCCCCCAAAGGTAACAGGTTTTCCTTTCTGAGCAAAGGAGTTCCCGCCAGATTCAAAGTAAAAAGAGGTATAATCTGCTCCGGTGATGTTCTTTCCCCAAAAAGCAATGGTCAAAGGTCCTTTTACAAAGGATGCTTTTCCGTTTACGACTCCGTAGTATGACTGATAGGCGTCGTTACTTTCGCTCCAGTATAATTTACCTGTTCCGCTATACGTGATGTTAACCAATATTCTGTCCAGGAAATGAGACTTTACCGGGATCATGTAGTCTGTACCCACTGATAGTGTTTGCGAGGGTACAAGCGGAAGTCGTTTCCCCGCGTAATCGAGCGTGGCACTGCGTTGGTATTCTTTAAATGTTGCATCGGTATAACCGTATGAAACGTTAAACATAAATCCGTTGCAAACATTGGCCTGCAGACTGGCTTCGATTCCTTTGCTCTCGGAGCGGCCGGCGTTTTTTAGCATTGATCCTACGCCACTGGGTAACGGTTGGTAGATTTGCTGATGTCTCCAGTCGATGTAGAAAAGACTAACTTCGGCTTTTATCCGGCTGTCCCAAAAATTAACTTTCGTTCCGACTTCATAATTCCAGCTGAATTCCGGATCGAATGTACGGTCTTCTTCTCTTTGGAATGATGTGTTGAATCCTCCGGATTTATATCCTTTGGAGACAGTTGCATAAATCATCTGGTCCGAAGGGGTTGTATATTGCAGGGTTGCTTTTGGTGTGATCTGGGTAAATGTAAGTTTACTCTTAAATGAGTCTGTCAGACCCGTTGTATCTTTCATCGTTCGGTAGGCTTCGTAACCGTTGCGTGACCGTTCCCAGTCGTAACGTACGCCAGCGGTAAGCGAAAGTCCATCTGTAAGTATATGGTCGAACGTGGATTGATGGTAGAGCGCAAAGCCATACGATGGGGAATCGTAGGTTTTATGGGTGGACATGGCTTGTAACTTGTAATCAAGATTCACCTCTGTGTCCGATCCCTGATAAAAACCAAAGGCTCCGAACAACCACTTATACCAGCTATCGGTAACCGATTTGATGTTCAGCTCTTCCGAAGCCATGTGTTGTTGCTGTTTTTGAATCACATAGTATTGGTTTTTAGTAGAGAAGTCCTGGTCTACGCCTTGCCGGTCCGACAGATACTGATAGGCAGTCTGGGAACTGAGCCAAAAGTGGTCTGTTTTATAATCGAGGGTTGCTCCCGTATTTGACAAGGTTCGTTTGTAGGAGCTGAAGTCGTTATAGTTCACGTCGCCTACGGTATTTGTTTCTTTGTCATATAGTCCGTACGGATATCCTCCCTGATCTGAATAATCCAGACTGCTCATCAGTTTTAGCGTAAGTTCCGGTTGCAGCTTCCATTCCAGTCTGATTCGTCCCGATCCGCTATCCATTTTGTCGGCCTTCTCATTGGTGGCAAGATTGGTGAAGAATCCGTCCGAATGATTATAGTTTCCTGAAATGGCATAGCCGATTTTGTCGTTTACTTTTCCATAATGCGAAGCTGTAGCTTGTCGTTGTCCGTAATTTCCCGCCGAAAGCGTAAGATTGGTACCCTGATAGTCGAGGGGTGACTTTGTAAATACATTGATAATTCCACCCATGGTATTACGTCCGTACAAGGTGCCTTGCGGTCCACGCAAAACTTCGATACGGTCTACTTCACTAAAGTCGAAATCGAAAGCTGATTTCTCAAAATAAGGAATTCCGTCTACATAAAGTCCGACCGACGGAGCATTTATTTTTGATCCAATTCCACGGATATAAACGGGGGAAGTGAGCTTTGATCCATAATCCGGCATAAATAAATTAGGAACCAGTGCACTGAACTCCTTAATGCCGGTAATGTTCCGGTTAATAATATTCGTACTGCTAAATGCCGAAACCGAAATAGGTTCGAGACTAAAAGCCTTGTCCTGTTTAAATGACTGAACAACAACCTCGTCTAAAAAGATACTACGGGTGTTCAGTGTATCAACTTCTTCTGCTTGAAGCATAGACGCTCCCCAAAGTAAGCCGGCAGTCAGAAAAATAAATTTATTCATGCTATAATCGTTTACCAATATAAATGGTTTTTATTTAATTCATGCTATCAGAATGCAACCGAGATTTCGGCTCCAAGCTGGAATGGTTTCCCTTTCTGCATATAGGGTTTACCGAACGATTCAAAATAAAAGGCGGCATAGGATGCATCCAGCAGGTTGCGGGTCCATACATCTAATCTTACATTTCCTTTACGAACTCCTGCTTTTGCATTGATTGTTCCATAAAAGTCCTGTCCGATATCGTTTTTTTCGGTCCACCAGATTTTCCCGGCTCCGGTGTACTGACCTGATAGGCTAACCTGATCGAGCCACTTTCCTTTAAACAGCTTTATGTATTGCACTCCCGCACTTAATGTATGACCTGGAGTATAGGGGATGTGATTTCCTTTATAATCTGTCTGGATTATTTCGGATCCTTCTTTTTCTTCATGTATGTAGTTACGGAATGTGGCGTGTGTATAACCATAACTCAGATCGGCGGTCAATCCCGTTGCCAGGCGGGCGCGCAGGCTTACTTCGGCTCCGTAACTTTGTGCTTTTCCTCCGTTGGTAATAATACGGCCATTGCCGCTGTTCACAAATTTAGTAAGCTGGATATTCCGTAAATCCATCCAGAAAAGAGATAGTTCGGCACTCAGCCGTTTGTTTATCAGTTCGCTGCGAATACCGGCTTCGTAATTCCAGCTGTATTCGGGTTTATAGGCCGCTACATCTTTTACCGGAGAGGGCTCTACGGCCATTGAAGGTGCATATGCACTCATTAAGTCGTATTTGAGCTGATCCTGAATCAGGTCGGCGAACATTTGTACATTATAACCTCCGGCTTTATAACCTCTGGCAACGGATAGATATGTCAAAGTTGACGGAGTGCATTCGTACTTTAGTGATAGTTTGGGTAGCACTTGCCAGAAATCCTGGTTAATATTTCCTTCCATCATGCTGGGATCGAGTGCAGGCAGATTAATTATGGGCATACCTTGGGCCATTTGCATACCGAAATTCATACTTGCTTCTGAATAATAATCCAGTTTTGCCTTTTCGTAATCCAAACGGACTCCGGCCGTAATTGAAAGTCCGTCTGTAAAAAGATTGTTGTACGTTGACTGATGGTAAAGCGCCAGTCCGTATGTGGGTGTATCGAAAGATCCGGGAATATAGATTTCTTCATCCAGTATCTTAAGCAGAGGCATTCGGGGATTATTTTCCTTCAGTTTATTGAAAACAGATTGAAGTACAGTGCTTACGCCATCTTGTTTAAAAGTTACGGGACCGTCTATGTGGAGATCGTCGTAAAATCCGTATGCCCCGAACGACCATTGATAATTTTGAGGTTGATTGGACTTTAAAGTAATTTCCTGGCTTAATGCATTTTGTTTTTGTTTCTGGCTAAGCGTAAATAGGGAGAGTGGGGAAAAGTCCTGATCCATACTCATATTGTCTTTAAAGTACCTGTAGCCGGTAGTACTGCTTAGTGTAAAACGATTGGCTTTGTACTCCAGATGTAACTGATTGCCAATCATCCGGCGATTGTAGGAACTTGGATCGTTTATATTTACTCCGGCAATTTCTTTTGTTGCAGGATCGTAAAGTCCGTAAGGGAAGGCTCCTTGCTTTGTATAATCCAACGAAAAAGTATAGGATGCTTTCATGCGAGGGTTAATAAGCCAGTCCAGTTTGAATCGTCCGCCTGCTGATTCTTCATTATCTGCCCGTTTGCCGTTGTATTCATTGGTGAAGTATCCATCGTTCCGATCGTAATATCCGCCAATGGAAATGCCTAGTTTTTCGTTAATCTTGTTGTAATGTGATGCTTTTGCTTTAAACTGACCATAATTGCCTGCCGAAAGGGATAGTTTTGTTCCCTGGTATTCAAAGGGGGATAGGGTATAGATATTGATAATTCCGCCCATGGCGTTTCTGCCGTAAAGTGTACCCTGGGGGCCTCGCAGAACTTCGATGCGTTGGATATCGGTCAATTCAAAATCGAAGGTGCTTTTATCCAAATAGGGGGCGTCGTCTACATATAGTCCTACCGACTGACCGCTGCTTCGTGTGCCAATGCCGCGAATATATACGGCCGATGTCATTTTGGAACCGTAGTCAGGAATAAAAAAGTTTGGAACGTAGCTGCTTAGATCTTTTACTGATTCGATCTGGTTTCCGGATATGGTTAGCGGAGATAAAACGGTGACTGAACCGGGAAGCGTGCGCAGGTTATTGGTTTCCTTGGTTGAAGAAGTAATTATTACTTCATTCATTGTGTAGGTTTTGATCGTGTCGTTTGCATTTTCATTTTCATGTGCCGCTTTTGCTTCGCGCACAATGAATATACCCGCAAAAATAATAGCGAAAAGATAGAGATGCTTCATTGTTTCTGGTATTGAATTTTCAATGCAAAGGAACAAAAAGCAAGAGTGGGCTGCAATCACTATTTGTAGTGATTTTTAACGTATAACTTCTTTTCGTAAATTACCCATAGAATCGAAGGCGTTGCGGCAGGAGAAGAGTAAAGTAAGTACATTGGTAATTAGTGATGAGACAAAAATGGTAAGCATAATCAGTATCTGATACTTTATGGCAACCGAAGGAGAACTACCTCCCAGTATCTGTCCGGTCATCATTCCGGGTAAGGAGACTAGTCCCATCACTGCTGTTGTTGCTATACCCCGGCTCATCGTGACCCGGATTGCCTCGCGCATAAAGAGTGAAAGGGCTTCCGACCGTGTTGCTCCGTTTGCCAGGGCAAAGCGATATGTTGTTTGTTGTTTACTGATCCCTTTGTAAAAGTTATTAAGAGAAATAACCATGTCGGCCAGCGTATTGCCAATCAACATGCCCGTGATGGGAATGAAATAGCGCGCTTCGAAAATAAAATCGAGCTTCAGGACCACTCCCAGCAGATACAAGTCGACCAGAGCGAGGCTGATGAAAATGGATATAAATACAGGAAGTATAAATAATTTGCGCGATAGTTGCGCCCGGTCTGTAACTGTGTAGGCTGTAACTGCAATCATTATAAGTACCCAGACTAAATTAACCAGCCAGCTGTTCAGTGTAAAGATAAATTCCAGATATACGCCAACCAGAAAGAGCTGTATCGTCATTCGGGTAATAGCCCAAAGCATATCTTTGGTAAGTCCTGTTTTGTAATATGAGAAAATAAAAATCGGGATAAGCAGCAATGCATAGCCACTTATCAAATTTAACCAACTAATATCTTGAGCGCCCATAATTTATAGTTTTGACTGTATATCCATTGATTCTATCCACCGAACATCGTGCGAGGCAGAGATGACAGTGGTTTTGCTAAGCGAACAAATGATAGATGCAACTGCTTTGGCTGATTGGTCATCGAGCGCAGAGGTAGGCTCGTCCAAAATCACAACAGGTTTGTCTAATAAAATAATTGATGCCAGCGCAAGTCTTTGTTTCTGTCCGCCTGATATCTCTGATAGTTTTTTTTGCAATAGCTGATCGCTAAGGAGTAGCCGATCCAGCATCTCGGAAATTGCTTTCTGATTTGGTAGCAGGTGCCTGTTATTTTTAAACTCAAAGGGATAAAGCAGGAGATCGCGTGCACTTGCCAGGTCTAGATTAAGCTCTTGGGGAAGGAATGATAGTTGTTGACGAATTGTGTTTATTGTCTCCGGACATAGAAGCAGGTCGTTTATTTTGATTTCACCTTCGGCTAAGGGAATAAACCCCATTAATGCATTTAGCAGAGAACTTTTTCCCGATCCGGAGGGTCCGGTGAAGACAATTTTTTCGTTTGTCTTAATGTCAAGACTAAATGATTGGATTGGTTCTTCTTTTTCGTAGCGAATGGTAGTCTTAATAAATTGAATCATAGAATGGCATTTAAAGATCGATGTCGTCGGCCGAAATTATGCCATGCATGATGGCATAAAAAGTGAGCCCCGAAACTGTTTTAATTCCTAATTTAGCTGTAATGTTCTTACGGTGTGTAAGTACCGTATTTAAGCTTATATTCAGCCGATCGGCAATTTCTTTGTTTATTGTTCCTTTCACGACCAATTGAAGTACTTCAATTTCCCTTGCAGACAGGTCTTTGTTGCCTTCTCCTGCTATTAAATTGTTTACATCGGCATCAAACAATTGCTGTATTTGTTCGATTATTGTTTCCAGTGAAGCACGTACTGTTAACAGATTGGTGTAAGATGGTAGCGACGGACCACACATGGGGCAATCCGTTAGTATTACGGTTTTACTTTTACGGGGAAGAAAGAAATCCACATTCAATACAAACGTTTCAGAAAGAGTGAAATAATAATCGAAAGTATCTCCTCCTAAGGCAATGAATGATTCATAAGAGGAAAAACATCCAACTTCGACCGGCGGAAAGTATTCGGTCAGTATTGACTGAAGTCCGGTACTTTGTAGTGTGTCCGGCAGAAGGATGGCGATACGTTTTGTATGATACATGGCCGGTATTGCTTATTTACATAATTGTTCCATTGCCATTGCCATGGGTGCAAGTATCCGGTAACGAATGCGGTTATGTTGTTTGATATCTTTCTCCAGACTTCCGATCGAAAAAATTACGGCGTAGCAAAGGTTTTCGTTATACTCGCCCGAAATGTGCTTAATCAGAATACTTTTTAAATCGTATAACAACGCTTCGATGCGGTCTTCCTCCCTTTTGATTGTGCACAACTGTAACTCTTTAAGTTCTTCGGCAGTTTGTGAGGCGTTTAATTTATTGCTAAGTTCCAGACAGGAAGGAAACCAAACCTTTCCGTCGTTCTCTATACGTGCAGTAAGTTCTTCTTTAAAACTTGAGAAAAACTTTCCAATAAGATTTAAAGATCCGTTATCCGGAGAACTCATGGAAATGAAAGAGGAGAGGTGTCTCTCTATGTTCGGTAGCTGATAGCGGGCGTAATAGCTATTTGTTTTGGTTAAGTAATCTATGATTTGCGAGGTATGGAACATCTGCAGTTTCTTTTCAGGAAAATACTCTTCGTTAAGAAACGTATTTATAACTATCAGAAAGAAATCAGGATCTATTCCATATTCTTCACAAATTTGGTTGACTGATTTGTCGCCCAATCCCAGACGAATCCCAAAACGGTTAATAACAGGAATAAGTGAGGTGTGTTCTTCAACCACCTCACTTAATTTCATTGTAGGATATACTAATGGCATGTTATGCTTTCTCCCATTGTTCGCGTAAAAGTTTTACCGCGGCTGGCAGAACTACCTTACGGTCTCCCTGACATCCACATTCAAAGCTTACGTAGTTTTTGTAACCAATCATTTTTAATCCTTTGAATCCGTTGATATAGTTGTCGGCTTCACCATCTTCGCCGGGCATGCTTCTGCGTTTTCTGCTGGCCACATGTACGTGCTGGAGGTATTCTCCACCAGAAATAAAGGCTCCCATATCAGAAGTTTCCTCCCAGGTCATATGCCAGAAGTCTCCCATGCAACGAACTCCTTTGTTGTTAATGTCACGACAAATTGACGCTGCATCGGCTACCTGACGCAGATAGAAACACTCTTTTCTGTTTAAAGGTTCAAAAATAACGGTTGTACCATGCTGGGCGGCAAAATTACCCATCTCGGTAAACTGTTCACATAAAAAATCACGTGTTTCCATCGTGTGAGGAAGGACAGGTACCTGACCATTGAATGCAGGAACAATGATCACTCCTGTTGATCCAAGTTCGCCTGCTGCGGCAATGATTTCTTTCATCGTATCCATACACTCTTTGCGGATTTCAGGTTTTTCTGAAAGGATAAAACCTTTAAATCCGGCGCAAATCGCGCTTACTTTAATGTTTCGTCCTTTAAGTGCCTGCTGAATCTCGGAAACCCGTCCGGCTAAACCTGTTCCACCTGGTTCGAATCCGGTAATACCCATGGATTCCATGTAGTCGAACTTTTCGTTCAGGCTACTTCCCGGGGCAGTACCTTCCTGAAACGAAAGGTTAAGTGCAAGTTTTGATTCGGGCGCCGGTTGTGCCTGCGAACAGGAGGAGGCAAAAGCCATTTGGCTGCCTCCTGCTGTTGCTATGGCTGCACCGGACAGAGACGCTTTGATAAAGTTTCTTCTGTTTAGTGTCATATCAATTTATTTTTTTTCAACCGGAGAACCTGGAACCTGAGCTACGAATGTGCTCATATCCATTTTACCCATGTTGAGGTCTTTTGGTGTATAATCAATTGGAGAGGCTGTCATGGCATCCCATGTTGATTCTGCACCCGTGTAAGCAGATTCGCGTCCCATAATAGCTGCCATACATGCGATAGCAGTTTCTTCGGCCTGAGCGATTGGTTTCTTTGAACGGATATGAGTAATCCAGTTGGCGTGTTCCAATGTATATGGGTCGGTTTGTTTGAAGTTTGCTTTTTCGGCTTCACCATCATACTTCCAGACAACAGTTCCTGCAAGGTCTTTAATTTCCATTGTTGAGCTATCCCATGAACCCTTAGTTCCCTGAATAAATTCACTAACGTTATTTGCGCAACCATCAATCTGGCGACACATACTGTGCAGGTGAATGCCATTTTCCATCGTGAAGTCAACGCTGAAATTATCGTACTGATCGCCGGTTAATCTGCGGTGACGAGAACCAAATGCCACAGCTTTCACTGGTTTAAGTCCGCTCATCCAGGTAAATACGTCGATGTTGTGTACGTGTTGTTCCACAATATGATCTCCTGATAACCATTTCCAGTTAACCCAGTCTTTGATCATCCATTCGCAGTCGCTCCAGCCTTGCTGACGTTCTTTGTACCAAAGCATACCCTGGTTCCAGTATACAGTACCTCCGGTTATTTCACCGATTGTACCTTCCATGATCTTCTTGTAAGATTCAACGTAACTGCGTTGGTGGTGACGTTGCGTTCCGGTTACTACACACAGACCTTTAGCAGTAGCTTGTTTGGATGTAGCAACAATGGTGCGGTATCCTGTTGGATCAACACAGATTGGTTTTTCAAGGAATGAATGTTTCCCTTTTTCAGTGGCATATTTAAAATGCTCAGGACGGAAAAGGGGAGGTGTTGCTATGATAACAACGTCTACGCCACTGTCTATAACCTTTTGGTAAGCATCAAAACCTACAAAACGTTTGTCGGCAGCTATATCTATTTTTTTCTCGTCATTTAATTTTTTTGCAAGTTCGTCAACACGTTCCTGGAAAACATCGCCTAAAGCAACAATGGTAACGCCGTTGGCCGAATTAAGGAAGTTCATAGCCGCACCCGAACCACGTCCGCCGCAACCAATAACACCCGCTTTTAACTCTTGTCCGTCTATTGCCATATCAGTAAGAGCCGGTACATAGTATGTGCCTGCTTCTTTTAAAGGAGTCAGAGCTGCGCTTTCAGTTTTACCGCCTCTGCCGCATGATGTTAAACCTACTGCTGCTGCTCCGGTACCAAGGGCTCCGATAGTACCCATCAATGCAGAATTTTTTAAGAAATCTCTTCTGCTAAGATTGTTCTCTTTTTTCATGATCTAATTAATTTAAGTAACAATGGAAATTAATTTTTTATTTTGCTCCAATAGAAGCGTCAGGTTCACATACAATACGGAATCCGATTCCTCTTATATCCGAATACCACCAAATACTCTTTGGTTGTTGAGGATCGGTTTTCAGCCAGATATCATGTTTAGTGTAATCGCGGGCTGCTGAGCGTACTTTAGATGCATCGGACGTATAATTACCTCCACGAACTACCCACTCTTTTCCCTCTTTAACTATCGGATTTTTTACACTGGCTCCCCCTTTTTTGTAAGCATCCGGAGAATATTTGTCAGCACAATATTCCATAACATTTCCCAGCATATTCTTTAATCCAAAAGGATTTGCCTTCACTAAGGATGGCTCCTGCGTTTTGTTTTTACTGTTTTTGCCATAAATAACGAAATCACTTATCACTTCGGTATCTGCATCGAAGAATTTTCTCCAGAAGCCGATATCTGAATAATCTTTAGGACTTCCTTCAAAGAAGTATGGGGTGTTCGTTCCTCCACGAGCAGCATATTCCCATTCGGCTTCTGTTGGAAGGCGATATTTCTTTCCTGTCTTTTCTGAAAGCCACTGACAGAATGTTTCTGCGGCATAGTGCGTCATTGTAATAGCCGGACGTTTTCCGCTTCCCCATCCCTGATCGGGGAAACCGAAAGGAGGCGTTGGTCCTGAAATGGCATCCACGTTTGGATTGCTGTTGTTGGCATATACGGTTTCCGGCGGGGTTCTTCCTTCACTCATCGTGTTTCCGTAGAAAGCCCAGTACTGATCCCAGGTTACTTCTACTTCGGCCATGAAGAACGGACTAACAGTTACATTGCGAACCGGACTTTCGTCGGCTGCATGGAACGCTTCATCCTCCGTACTACCCATTTTAAATGTTCCTCCGGGAATCGCTTTCATTACAAATGAAACGGGCGTTCCAGGTATTTTTTCTTCGAAATCCTTGAATTCTGTAACTACTGCCGAATCTTTAAAGAAGCTGCTTGAATCAACAGCTCCGGCTCCGGTAAGACCAGGGATGCCGGTCATCTGGGAGTGTGCATAATTGGGATTGTAATGTCCGGCATCGAGGTGACAGCTGATACACTGAAGATCTAATTTCTTTTCATTTTCTTCATAGTACAAGTGGGCTGTTATTCCTTTATCGGTAACTCCTTCTGGAAATAAGTTTTGGTGACATTCTTTACAGGATTCATTTGGAATGAATGTAACAGCGTATTCAAGTTGCGATTTGGTTTCCCAATCAAAGTCTGCACTGTCTTTTGTTAGATAACCCCATACATCACGGATTCCCAGTTTAGCTTTTGCGGAGTAATGGTCCCAGGTATTATGTTTTGGAGGAAGGTGGCAATCCACGCAATGTGTCTTCACACCGCTTCCGTTATTTACGTGTTTAGACATTTTCCAGCTATCCTCTGCATGTGGATGTACGTGACACATCATACATGATTCGTCTGTAGAAAAATAAACGGACGTCTGGTATGTTGCTACCATGATTCCTGCTCCAAAAAGAAAACCAATTAAAAGTATAAAAGATCTTTTTTTAAAAAAACGCTTCTTTTGGTGATAGTGATTAGAATTTCTGTTTGCCATTGTCTTTTACGGTACTCGATTTTCGTTAGATTTTATTAGATTTTAATTGGCACTAAAAGTAATAATTATAGATTAGAAATTAGTGTTTGTTAAAACCATTTAACTCAAATAATGTTTATATTATGTTTTTTTATGTTTGCGGACTCGCAAATTGAATGTGAATGCAGGATGTGGATTGGAAAAAAGAGGAATCGGTTATAAATAAGAAAAACGACAAAGGATTGTCGTTTTTAGCACGGGTCGAGAGGCTCGAACTCCCGACACCTGGTTTTGGAGACCAGTGCTCTACCAACTGAGCTAGACCCGTATTGCGGGTGCAAAAGTAGTTGAATATTTCAATAAAGCAACACTATTTTAAAAAAAGAAGTTACTTTTGTTAATATTTCTCCATTTAAACCATTAATTCATGCAATTTACACAAAATCTGATTGAAGGTACACTGGTAAAAAGGTACAAACGATTTCTTGCTGACGTGAGACTTCGTAACGAAGAAGAGATTACTGCCCATTGCCCCAATTCGGGATCGATGATTACGTGTATAGAAGAAAATGCGCCGGTTCTTTTGTCTTATTCATCAAATCCATCGCGTAAAACACCATTTACCTGGGAACTAATTCAATTAAATGGCGGATGGGTTTGTATTAATACCCAACACGCCAATGCGGTTGCTTTTGAAGCTTTGCAAAATGGAATCATACCTTCTTTATCTGGCTTTTCGCTGACTAAACGTGAAGTTACTTTCGGTGATAGCCGGTTTGATATTTACGCGGAGCGGGGTGACGAGAAATGGTTTATCGAAGTGAAAAGTGTTACTCTTAAACTAAATGGAGAGGCTTCGTTCCCTGATTCTGTTACTTCCAGAGGGTTGAAGCATCTTTATACACTTGCAGAAGCCAAAAAACAAGGTTATCGGGTAGCAATGCTTTATGTGGTAATGCGTTCGGATGTCGATTTCTTTCGTCCGGCACGTGAAATAGACCCTGAATATGCTGCTGCTTTACGTGAGGTTGCTGATCAGGGAGTGAAAGTGTTTGTTGTGGGGACTACCATTACTCCTGAAGGAATAACGATAGACAAGGAGCTTCCTTTTGAAATATAAGAAGATCAGCCGGGAGTCTTTCTTTAAAGCTGCCGGCTGATCTTTTCCAATAATCCAAAATGAGGGGTCTCCCTGTCGGCCTACTTGCCGGCAGGTTTTAAAACAACACCCAGACTATTCTTTCCATCCATTTTTACTACAATCGGACTTTCAAAGTGAACGTGCCGCAGGAACTTGGTTTCTTCCACAGCTGGCTGGTTGTTCAGAAATTCTTCATCAAACCATCCATCCTGTTTAAAGGGGTTGATCGTAAAGTATCCTACACCGAATGAGGTGAGATTCTGAAAGAAGTGGGTCCCCTGACTCGGGTCGATTCGGTAATTTTCCAATCCGGATTCTACAATTACTTTGGCGTTGCAGATGTGAGGCCACTTAACGGGAATACCAAGCCAGGTGTCGCTGCTTCCCCAGCGCCCCGGTCCAACTAGTACATACGTTTTCTTTTCGGCTGTAAACTGTCGGTTTATCTTTTCAATTTCATAGGCAATAAGCTGATTGTTGCTTGAATTGAACGAACCGGTTTTTACATAAACAATATCATGTACCTCCTTATCGATGCCATGTCCTAAAACACTGGTGGAGGAAAGAATTGTATCTTCATTCTGAATTTCTTTCAGATTTTCATTTATTACTTCTTTATTGTCAACAATCGGGCGAACCTGCAGCAGATAGAATGTAGCTTTGCGGGAATCGTTCTGATCCAGGTTTACGGCAAATTCAATTTCAATAGGTCTGCCCATCTCTTCTTGCCCGGTATGCAGTACCGAGCTCAATGTTTCGGCAAGCGGGAATACATCATGTTGTAAGATATTTACAAAAGAGAGAATCTTGCGCCCGCCAGGATAGTAACCATCCCGGATTATCTGATCGTAAGGATCGTATGTTGATGTGATTAATTTTAGCGATCCGTCCTGATCGGCCTCCTTTAAACTTAGTTTAACCAGGTTAAAAGCATCGTCTATCGAAAACTGATCGGCCAGATTCTCCAGGTCAAGCGCGTAGAAACGGGTTTGTGTTTCCCGAAGGGCAAAATCCATGGAGCTCATCTGTAAAATATTGTGCGGATGCCTGGGCGAAAAGCGGAGTGTTAGTCCACCGTCTACAATATATTTTCCTAAACCAAGCGCAATGTTGGCAATTCCGTCTTCGGCCTTTTCGTTTCCAATAGGATAGAAATTCAGCGAACGGGCAACTCCCGAGAATGTTGGATAAAAGCGGGACTCATAGCGTGTACCTACTACCTCCTGTAAAACTACAGCCATCTTTTCCTGATCGATCAGATTGGATGTAGCTGTCATATACGCTTTGCTATCCTTATAAAATACAGAAGCATAAACAGCTTTGATAGCGTCACTCAATGTTCGAAGCATCTCATATTTATCTTCGAGCTTTGGAACCATATAGGTTGAATAGATCCCTGCGAATGGCTGATAGTGAGAATCTTCCAGCAGACTGGATGAGCGGATGGCAATAGGACTTTTTACCACTTCAAAGAAAGCCATCAGGTCTTCGATAAGATGACCAGGAAGGCTCGCCCGAAGGAAATATTTAAGGATTGTATTGTCGTCGGCATCACTTAAAGCAACCGGATACAGTTCGTTGGTTTCCATAAACTCATCGAAAATATCTGTACAGATTACAACCGTTTTTGGGATAGTTACATCAAAATTATCTTTGCTCCAGTCCGGGTAACGTTTAACCATTGTACCGATAAAAGCCAGACCACGTCCTTTGCCACCCAAAGAACCTTCGCCGATACGTGCAAAGTTGGAATACTCGTCGAACCGTTCTTTTTGGAATATGGCAACGATACCCGAGTTTTTCATGCGCCGGTATTGCACAATCAGATCGAATATAAGCTGTCGCGCTTCGTCCATGTTTTTATAATCACTAACATCCACATCTTTCAGGACCACGGCAGGTGGAAACATGGCCCGCGAAAAAAAGAAGCGTGAGAAATGATTGCGTGAAAGATGGTATACCAATGAATTGTCCGGAATCTCGAAGATTTTTCTTTGCAGATCTTTTAGGTCCTTGATTCTCATTATCTCTTTCCTGGTTTCCGGATTGATAATAAGGAAGTCGCCGAACCCGAAACGCTGCATGATTTTCTTTCTAAGATCCTGCGGATAACTTTTTGAGTTTTTATCTATAAAAGAAGCATTTAGCTCCTCTGCATATACTTTATTGGCTGTTTCGGAAGATTCGAGAACAAACGGAATAATTAGTCCGGTTTTGCGTACATATTGTCCAAACTTATAACCAGCATAAGGGTCTTTGATCCCTTCGTGCATGAAACTCATGTCGGAAATTATGCCAAGGATATTATCCCGGTACTGGTCAAATATTCTTACAGCCTCTTCGTAGTTACGGGCCAGTTTAATCTTAGGACGACCACGCATACGTAATGTGCGCTGGTGTTCGTTGAGTGCTTCCTTCGCAAATTCCTGACTCTGTTCAAGTACAAATTTATATAAATGAGGCAGCGCCGATGAATAAAACCGGATGGAGTCTTCGACAAGCAGAATAATCTGAACACCCACCGAATCCACATCATCGCGGGCATTCATTTTGTCCTCAATCAGTTTAATGATTGCCAACAGCAATTCCGAGTTGCCCAACCAGCTGAATACGTAATCGATAGCGGATAAGTCTTCGCCCTCCACACGTTTGGATACTTCTTTGGAAAAAGGAGTGAGAACAACGATAGGGATCTCCGGGTAATGAATTTTAATTTCCTTCGCGGCGGCAAATATATCTTTGTTATCCATATTTGGCATACAGATAATCAATTCAAAGTTTTTCTTTTTTAATTCCGCCAGTGCCTCTTCTTCTGTGGTTACCTGGGTGAACCTGGGAGGATAGCGGAGGCTTAAAGAGGTGTATTCATTAAATATCTGTTCGTCCACCCGGCCGTCGTCTTCCAACATGAAGGCATCGTACTTGGTGGCTATCATCAAAATATTATATATTCGCTTATTCATTAAATTAGCGAACGAAGTGTCTTTGAACACAAGGTTCTTGAAGTCTGGAATTCCACTCATGAGATTTAACAAATTAAAGTGTCCAAAAGTAAGCAAAAAACTTGGTTGTTCTATATAATTACCTACATTTGTGATCAGAATGTTATTCCTTATTAATAAAGAAATGTTATGAAAACAGAACTTATTTTATCTGCATTAGAGGCTAAACACCCCGGGGAAAAGGAGTATTTACAAGCCGTAAAGGAGGTACTACTCTCTATTGAAGGTGTTTACAATCAACATCCCGAATTTGAGAAGAACAGAATCATAGAGCGATTGGTTGAACCGGACCGCATATTTACCTTCCGTGTACCCTGGGTAGACGATAAAGGAGATATTCAGGTGAATTTAGGATACCGCGTGCAATTCAATAATGCTATTGGCCCGTATAAAGGAGGGATTCGTTTTCACCCTTCTGTGAACTTATCCATATTGAAATTTCTTGGATTCGAGCAGACTTTTAAAAACGCGCTGACTACCTTACCAATGGGTGGAGCTAAGGGTGGATCAGATTTTGCCCCTCGTGGAAGGTCGGATGCCGAAATTATGCGTTTCTGTCAGTCCTTCATCCTCGAATTGTGGAGAAATATCGGTCCGGATACCGATGTGCCTGCCGGAGATATTGGCGTGGGCGGACGCGAAGTTGGTTACATGTATGGCATGTATAAAAAACTTGCCCGTGAAAACACAGGTACGTTTACAGGTAAAGGTATGGAATTCGGGGGTTCAATTCTCCGTCCCGAAGCAACCGGTTTCGGCGCTTTGTATTTTGTACGTCAGATGTTGGAGACGAACAATATTGATATAAAAGGTAAGACTATTGCTGTTTCGGGATTCGGAAACGTAGCCTGGGGAGCAACTTTGAAAGCAACTGAAATGGGAGGTAAGGTGGTTACCATCTCCGGACCCGACGGATACATTTTTGATCCGGATGGTATAGCTGGCGAAAAGATTGAGTACATGCTGGAACTTCGTAATACAGGCAATGATATTGTTGCACCTTATGTGGAAGAATATCCCAATGCATCTTTCTTCCCCGGCAAGAAGCCCTGGGAACAAAAAGTAGACATTGCCCTGCCTTGTGCAACGCAGAACGAGCTGGATGCTGACGATGCAATGTTGCTTATCAAAAACAAAACACTTTGTGTGGCCGAAGTTTCCAATATGGGTTGTACCTCGGAGGCTGTAGATTTATTTATTGAACATAAACAACTGTTTGCTCCCGGCAAGGCCGTTAATGCAGGAGGAGTTGCAACTTCAGGATTGGAGATGACACAGAATGCCATGCATATATCCTGGGAAGCTTCGGAAGTAGATTCCAAGCTGCATACGATTATGAGCAATATTCATGGCCAATGTGTGGAGCATGGAAAAGAAAATGGATATGTTAACTATGTAAAAGGAGCAAACATAGCCGGGTTTATGAAAGTGGCCCGTGCCATGATGGCGCAAGGTATCATATAAAAGTACACATATATATAATGTATAGAGGGAGAAGCCGTATCATTGGATACGCTTCTCCCTCTTATTTCTGAAAGGACTTTGTACTATTCCTTTACTTTTCCTGGATTTTTAGATATGAAATCTTTCCATCCTGTATATTTCTTTTCACTTAACGGGTTATTACTCTGCAGGTAATGGCAAAGAGCTGCTGCCACTCCATCCGTAGCATCCAGTTGCGGAAGCATGTTTTCCTGTGGAATATGGAGCATTCGTTGCAGCATGCCTGCCACCTGTTCTTTGGATGCTTGTCCGTTTCCGGTGATCGACATCTTAATTTTCAGCGGAGCATATTCAAATATAGGAATGTCGCGGCTAAGTGCTGCCGCAATGGCAACCCCTTGTGCCCGCCCAAGTTTGAGCATACTTTGAACGTTTTTTCCAAAGAAGGGAGCTTCGATAGCCAGTTCGTCGGGATGATACTGTTCAATTAGTCCCAGTACACGTTCGAATATTTTACGCAGACGGAGATAGTGATCTTCGTATTTGTTTAATTGAAGCACACCCATAGCCTCGAGTACAGGTTTTTTGCCCTCTATCCGGATTATGCCGTATCCCATAACAATGGTGCCGGGGTCTATTCCAAGTATGATGCGCTCTTTACTCATCTTCCCAGCTTACTTCCTCCAGTAATGTGGTGAATCCGGCAACTTTGGGCCCGAACTTGGTTACCAATGTCTGTTGTAAGGCCATTCCTTCTCGCTTAAGCCAGAAATTCAGGGTGTCGACATTCTTAACATGAAACTGAACGGCATAACTTTCGCCTTCGTTTTCTTCGTTCTGCAGCACCCTCCTTAAACGAGGATTTAGTAAGAATCCGCTTGATACGGCCTGGGGTATGTATTCCTTTTTCAGGTAGTCCACGCAAGCTATATGAGCTTCTTTTTCAATATGAAAGGTGGTGTTGTAAATTATCATTTCAATTAATTGTAAAAATATAATGCAAAGATAGTGGTTATATCAGGAAAACGCTTATATTTGCACTCGAATTTAAAAAAGGGGGATTAGCTCATCTGGCTAGAGCGCGACACTGGCAGTGTCGAGGTGATCGGTTCGAGTCCGATATTCTCCACTCGGTTAATTATCAAAAAAAGTTGTTATTTAAAAGCATCCAGTAAATGGGTGCTTTTTCTTTTACCGGAAATCCTGCTTTATTAATGAACAATCCCGTTTCTATTAAATAGGAAAGTAATACCCTTTTTGCCGTGCGCCCATGGGGATAAAAAAATGCGCCCATGAGGATATTTTATTACCCCCATGGGCGCACGATGCAAAGGTTATTATCTTTTACTTTAAAAGGAACATACTTCCGGATTAAGATACGTAAGTATGTTTGTTAAGCGTGGGAATCGATCAGAACAGAAGTCATCCCGATGGATCCGGCTAGTATCTTATCATTAAAGAAAGATACATTATCATCCTTAGTCCGTAATGCCAGCGCATAAAGCAATGGGAAATAATGGTCTGTCGTTGGAATAGCCAATCGGGCAGCGAGACTAAGTTTCTCGTAATTAATCAGTGCATTATAGTCTTCATCCATAATTTTTTGCTTTAATAAATCTGTCATCTCAAGTGCCCAGTCGTATCCGAATACTTCATTTAATCCTAAAGTAGGACTAAAGCGCAGTTGCCTCAGGTTATGAATCATGTTTCCGCTGCCAATAATCAGAACACCCTTGCTCCGCAGAAAAGCCAGTTGCTTCGCCAGATTGAAATGATTTTGGGCGCCAATCGTGTAATCCAGGCTTAACTGCAATACGGGTACGGTGGCATCCGGATATAAATGAGTAAGAATACTCCAGCAGCCATGATCTAAACCCCAGTCAACATTAAGACCAATATTTGCACCCGTCATCTCCTGCCGGATTTGTTTAGCAAGTTCAGGGTTTCCGTTTGCCGGATAGCTGACATCAAACAACGCCTGGGGGAACCCTCCGAAATCATGAATGGTTTCCGGAAACTGCACAGCTGTAACTTGTGTTCCTCTGGTTTCCCAGTGGGCAGAAATACACAGTACGGCAGACGGACGGGGTAATTCTTTTCCCAATACCCTCCATTTATCAGAGAATTCATTTATCTCAATGGCATTCATCGGACTCCCGTGGCCAACAAAAAGCACAGGCATAGGCGCTGTGCTTTTTAATGCGTTGGTTGCGGAATGAAAACTATCAAAGTTCATTTTTATACGGCTGTTGCAACAATGGTAATTGTAATTTCCATGTCGTCGTTTATGAAAGAGTCTTTTAAATCCTTGAATATATTTTTAGAACCATAGTTTACGCCCCATTGGGTACGGTCTATTTTGAAAGTAACCGTTGTTGCCTTGTAGGTATTCCCTTCGTTTGTTACATTGGCATCGAAAGATATATTTTTAGATACACCCTTTAATTCAAGGTTTCCGCTTATACGATGCGTGCTTACGCCATCATTTAGTTTTTCAACCTTTGTTATAGTGAATTTACCCTCCGGATATTTGGCAACATCGAAGAAGTCGGCACTCTTTAAATGACCAACAAGCTGTTCGTTCATCTTGGCATCGGTTAAGTCTTCGTTCACAATTTTGTTCATGTCAAAAACAAAACTACCAGATTTTAATTCGTCACCTTCAATTGAAAGCTCCCCTTGCTTAATAGCCAGTGTGCCGTGATGACTTCCGGCTGGTTTGTATCCTGTCCATGCAATTTTTGAATTAATTGTGTCGACTGCCAGTTTCTGAGCACCAACGCTTACAGCTGCTGCCTGCGATTCGGACGCATCTACTTTATTTCCTGATTTACTTGTACAAGATGTGGCAACAAATAATGCCATGGCTGCTACTAAATAATACGCTTTCATTGTTTTTCTTTTTTTTGTTTATAATTATTTGATGATGCAAAGATCGGGCATTTAACAAGGGGGGTGGTAATAGTTTTCGGAAAAAGTGTTGTAATTTCAGGAAATAAGCTTACTCATTTCGCTTCTGAACTCGCTGGGAGTAACTCCGGCTTTCTTTTTAAACACATTCGAAAAGTAAGATTTCTCATTATAACCTAGCTCAAATCCTATTTCGGCGATGGTTTTATCAGTGTACATCAGCAGCTGTTTCGCTTCTGTAAGCTTTCGTGTTTCGATAATTTCTGAAACGCTTTTCTGAAGAATATTCTGACAGACAATATTCAGGTTGCGGGTAGACATGTTTAATTTTTCGGCGTAGAAGTCTACGTTCACATCTCTTCGGAAGTTATCTTCCAATATCTGAAGAAAAGAGCGGAAGGTGATATGTTGCGAGCAGGGTTGCGATGTTTCATTGGATGCGTTTTTCTTTCGTTCGGTTTCTATCATAATAAAAAGGGAGCTCAGCAAGCTTCTTAGAATGGCATAATCAGGAGACTCCTGCAGGGCCTCGTCGTACATAATGTCGCACAGCTTCATAATTTGTTCGAAATGGCGGTTGTCTTTCAGTTCAACATTGGCGTATTCGTGGTATCCGGCATAAAGCTGAAAGCGCGATTCCGGAATAAATTCGCTTTTGAAACGAAAAATCCATCCTTCGGGGTATTCGTTTTCATCTCCCTGCATGAACGTAACCCGGTGACTTTTCCCTTTACTTACATAGCTAATAAGCGGAGCTTGTAAGAGAGAGTCTTTGAAATCTATAAAATGTTCAATTTTTCCCCTCGAACAAATTAGCAATTCTTCAAATTCGTGTGTATGAGACTCGAATAAGAAGTCTGACATTTTGGTTTGTTGATTTGCAGAGAAACGGACAATATTGAATAATCTTTCCATAGACGAGAGGGTTGTTAAATCAAATACTTATATTTTAGGGAGCAATATACAAAATTATTTAATTATTTGCTGTTTTTGATAATTCATTTGTCTAATTAGTGGTTAATTATATATCTTTGTTCGAAAGTGTTTGGTTTAATGTAAAAACTAATTGTCTGTTAGTATGTATGAGAAAATATGTTTAACTCTTTGCGGCCTGTTCTTTGCCGTATTGATGCAGGCTGCACCTTTCGAAAAAGATTCTTTTAAGACAAAGGATGGACATACCTTAACGATCCACTTTGTTAAACATGGAAGCTTGATGATTACGTACGAAAATTTTGTGATTCAGGTTGATCCGGTTTCTTCTTATGCAGATTATGCGAAGTTGCCAAAAGCAGATGTTATACTTATAACACACGAACATGGTGATCATCTGGATAAGAAGGCAATTGCTGCATCCGAAAAGAAGGAAACCATTTATATTCTAAATGAAGCATCGCAAAATATCCTGGGAAAAGGAATTGCCATGAAAAACGGGGATAAACTTTCTCCTACATCCTATATGACTGTTGAAGCTGTTCCGGCTTATAACACTACGCCGGGGAGAGAACAATTTCATCCCAGGCACCGTGATAATGGATATATTCTATCGGTAGGAGGTTCACGCATTTATATAGCAGGCGATACAGAGGATATTTCCGAAATGACAACTGTCGGGGATATAGATATTGCCTTTATTCCCGTAAATCAACCCTATACAATGACTATTGCTCAGGCGGCTCACGCAGCTAAAATGATACATCCCCGGGTTTTATACCCGTATCACTACGGAGAAACCGATGTTACAGCGTTGAAAAAACTTCTTTCTGCTGATACAGCAATTGATCTGCGTATCCGTCCGTTGCAATAATTCTTTGACTTTATCCTATGAACCTAATTGTAAGAAATAAAAGATAATAAACTTATGAGTACAGATTTTTTAATTGCCGTTGATGGAAACCGCACAGCTTCTCTGAAGAAAAAGATCATTCATTATTATATAGCAAACGGCGATGCAACCATAGCCGATTTATGCAAAGAAATGGATCTTAGTATCCCAACAGTAACTAAGCTGGTGGGCGAGTTGCTTGAAGAAGGTTATATCCTTGACTTTGGAAAGCAGGAAACAAGTGGTGGTCGTAAGCCCAATATTTATGGTTTGAATCCGGAATCGGGCTATTTTATTGGCGTTGATGTTCGCAAAGATTCAGTAAATATTGCCATTGTAGATTTTAAAGGTAAATTTGTATCTATTGATGAGGATGTTCCTTATAATCTGGAAAACACGCCGGCTGCATTTGATAAACTATGCTGCCTTATTGAAGATTTCATAGCTACCCTTAAAGTTCCCCGCGAAAAGATTTTGTCAGTTGGAGTCAATATTACAGGTAGGGTTAATCCAATTTCCGGATATAGCTATAGTTTCTTCTATTTCGAAGAAAAGCCACTTTCCCTTATTTTCGAAGAGAGACTTAAAATTAAGGTGTACATTGAAAACGATACACGCGCTATGGCTTATGGAGAGTATATGAAAGGTGTCGTTAAGGGAGAGAAGAATATAATCTTTGTAAATATAAGCTGGGGTTTGGGCGTTGGTATTATTCTTGATGGCAAACTTTACTATGGTAAATCAGGATTTTCCGGTGAGTTTGGTCACTTCTGCCTGTATGATAACGAAATTATCTGTCATTGCGGAAAGAAAGGATGTCTTGAAACAGAAGCGTCAGGTTCTGCGCTTCACCGGATGCTACTTGAGAGATACAAAGAGGGAAGCAGTACAATTCTTTCCGATAAAATTAATGCCGGAGAGGAGATTACATTAAAAGACTTGATTGATGCTATCATGAAAGAAGATGTACTGGCCATTGAAATTCTGGAACTAATCGGAAATAATCTTGGAAAGGCCATTGCTGGCCTAATGAATATCTTTAATCCGGAGCTCGTAATTTTAGGCGGAAGCCTATCTTTGACAGACGAATACATTCGCTTACCGATAAGGAGTGCTGTAAGAAAGTATTCTTTAAATCTGGTGAATCAGGATACAGAGATTAAGATTTCAAAGCTGGGAGAGCATGCCGGAGTTTTAGGAGCCTGTCTTCTTTCTCGCGGAAAGATCCTTGGAATGATTTAAATTAATAATTTGTTCAGAAAGGTTTTTCTTTCTGCTAAACTATTTTACTATATATAAAGGGAATCGTAGTTTTTACGATTCCCTTTTTTGTTTTTGACGTGAAAAAATTGTCGCCATAACATCTTCATTATCTAATCTATGTGTTGATTTATCAATGCAAAACCAATTATTGTATTAAATATATTAAATAAGATTATGATAATAAAATATTTTATTTATATTTGCGATGTATTTAAAATATGGAAAGTATCCCCTGTCAAGGATCAATTTAAAGTATCTATTAAAATATATAATTATGGAAAAGATTAAAGGTCTTATCAATGCGCCGTTTACTCCTTTTTATGAAAACGGAGAGGTTAATTACGAACCAATCGAGGCGTATGCAAAACTACTGGTTAATAATGGATTAAAGGGTGTATTTATTAATGGATCGTCCGGAGAAGGGTATATGCTCACAGAAGATGAGCGTATCAAACTTGCTGAAAGATGGATGGAGGTATCTCCCAAAGACTTCAAAGTGATTGTTCATGTAGGAAGTACGTGTGTAAAGATGAGTAATAAACTTGCAGCACACGCTCAGGAAATCGGAGCATGGGGTATCGGAGCCATGGCTTCTCCATTTCCAAAAGCCGGTCGGGTAGAAGAATTGGTAAAATATTGCGAAGAAATTGCTTGTGGTGCTCCGAACCTGCCTTTCTATTTCTATCATATTCCTGCTTTAAGCGGAGTGTTTTTGCCTATGCTTCCTTTCTTGAAAGCTGTTGAAGGTCGCATTCCTAATTTTGCTGGAATCAAATATACATTCGAAAGTATATACGAGTATAATCAGTGTCGCCTGTATAAGGATGGTAAGTTTGATATGTTGCACGGACAGGACGAAACCATTCTTCCGGCTTTAGCTATGGGTGGAGCTCAGGGCGGTATTGGCGGAACTACTAATTACAATGGTCGTGCGTTGGTCGAAATTATCGATGCGTGGGAAAAGGGAGATCTTGAGCGTGCACGTGAATGTCAGAATTTCTCTCAGGATGTTATTAATGTTATTTGCAATTACCGCGGTAATATTGTAGGTGGTAAACGGATTATGAAACTTATCGGTCTTGATCTCGGTAAAAACCGCACTCCGTTCCAGAATATGACTGACGCCGAAGAAGCTTCCATGAAGGCGGAATTGGAATCCATTAACTTTTTTGAAAGATGTAACAAGTTTTGATAAATAATAGAATTATATTAATTATCTAACGCCAATAAGTAAATCTATTTTCAAGAAATCAATGTCAATACATGTCTAATATGGATAACTCGAAAGAATACCTGCAACAATGGTCCTCTGCCTATCGGGAAGATCTCCTCACTAATATAATGCCTTTTTGGATGAAAAATGGGTGGGATCGGAAGAATGGCGGCGTATATACCTGCGTAAACCGTGATGGAAGCTTAATGGATTCAACTAAATCTGTTTGGTTTCAAGGACGATTTGCCTTTGTTTGTTCCTTTGCTTATAACACAATTGAGCGGAATCCGGAGTGGCTCGAAGCTGCAAAGAGTGCGCTCGACTTTATTGAGAAGTATTGTATCGATACAGATGGTCATATGTTTTTTGAAGTAACTGAAATAGGCGAACCGATCCGGAAACGGAGATATGTTTTTTCTGAATCGTTTGCTGCAATTGCAATGGCTGAGTATTCGCTGGCTACAGGTGATAAATTGTATGCCGAAAAAGCGCTGCAACTATTTAAACGTATCAAATACCTCACAGAAACTCCGGGATTGTTGCCACCCAAGTATTGTGATAACGTTAAGATGCAGGGTCATTCTCTTGTTATGATCCTAATCAATACGGCTTCAAGAATTCGTAAGGTCATAAATGATCCAATACTTGACGAGCAAATCGACTGGTCTGTAAATAAGATCCGTTCTTCTTTTATGCATCCTGAATTTAAAGCATTGCTTGAAACTGTCGGCCCCGATGGCGAATTTATCAATACGATTACAGGTCGTACAATTAATCCAGGTCATTGTATTGAAACAGCTTGGTTTATTCTTGAAGAAGCAAAACACCGAAACTGGGATAAAGAACTCCTGGATATGGGTCTAACGATACTTGACTGGTCCTGGGAATGGGGTTGGGATAAAGAGTTTGGCGGAATCATTAATTTCAAGGATTGCATGAATCTTCCTCCTCAGGATTATGCGCAGGATATGAAATTCTGGTGGCCGCAAACCGAAGCTATTATTGCAACGTTGTATGCATACGAAGCTACCGGCGATTCAAAATATCTTGATATGCACAAGCAGATAAGCGACTATACTTATGCTCACTTTCCGGATAAGGAGTATGGAGAGTGGTATGGTTATTTGCGCCGAGATGGAAGTGTGGCTCAACCGGCAAAAGGGAATCTTTTTAAAGGTCCGTTCCATATTCCACGGATGATGATCAAATCGTATGATTTGTGTAACGAAATTCTTTCGAAGTAACTCTTCCGGGGTTTGTTATATAATTAATTCTTTTGTTTTTGTTGATTGCGATCTCCCTTATTATTGCGCCGCAGACTCAATCTTGCTTTATTGTGAGATTGTTGCTTAAAACTAAACAACTATATTTACAGTATGTAATGTGACAGATTACATCTTCTTTTATTTATTAATTTATTACTGATTGACTCATGAGAAAGATCTGTTTTTATTTTTGCTTTCTTTTAGTTGCCATTTCTGTATTTGGTAATGACACCGTTAGAATCCGTGAAACACAGATTCCTATATTGATTGATCGTAAGGATAATGTATTGTTTAATCTTCGGATTGACGCCAAAGAAAGCAATGTACTGAATAGCCTTACGTTGCGTTTTGGCGAAGAAGTTAATCTGTCGGAAATTAAATCCGTCAAGTTATATTATTCCGGAACCGAAGGAGTACAACGTTCAGGACAGATTAATTATGCTCCGGTTAGCTATATTTCCAGAGAAGAACCCGGTAAAACACGTGAGGCAAATCGCTCTTATTCAATTTTAAAAAGCGAAATACCTGCGCTAGGTAAAATGGTGACGCTTTCATGTGAACAGTCTCTCTTTCCTGGTATTAATTACTTTTGGGTGAGCCTGGAAATGAAACCTGCGACATCCCTTGTGTCGAAGGTTACGGTTGATGTAAAAGAAGTTGAAGTTGATAAGAAGAGTGCTTTAGTCGAAATAAGCAAGGAAAGGATTATTCATCGGATGGGTGTAGGTGTTCGTCATGCCGGAGATGATGGCGTGGCAGCTTACCGTATTCCCGGATTGGTTACTTCCAACAAGGGTACCTTGCTGGGTGTGTATGATGTGAGATACAATAACAGCGCTGATTTACAGGAGCGTGTTGATATTGGTCTGAGCCGAAGCATTGACGGAGGACAAACCTGGGAACCGATGCGTGTTGCTATGTCGTTTGGTGAAGATGGAGGTCTTCCTTCAGCACAGAATGGTGTGGGTGATCCAGCTATTCTTGTCGACAAAAAAACGGGTACAATCTGGATCGTCGCTGCGTGGACTCATGGTATGGGTAATGGCAGAGCTTGGTTTAATTCGCAGGATGGAATGGACAAAAATCACACTGCTCAGCTGGTTCTTGCTAAGAGCGATGATGACGGGAAAACGTGGTCGAAGCCAATTAATATTACTGAGCAGGTGAAGGATCCTTCCTGGAAATTTCTTTTGCAGGGCCCGGGTAGCGGAATAACTATGAATGACGGAACACTTGTGTTTGCAACCCAGTTTATTGACTCTACCAGGGTTCCTAACGCTGGTATCATGTATAGTAAGGATCATGGGAAAACATGGAAAATGCACAACTATGCCAGAACGAATACTACAGAATCTCAGGTCGCTGAGGTGGAACCAGGAGTTTTAATGCTTAACATGCGTGATAACCGGGGTGGTAGCAGGGCAGTTTCTGTTACGACAGATTTGGGAAAAACCTGGACGGAACATGCATCAAACCGTAGTGTGTTGCAGGAATCTGTATGTATGGCAAGTCTTATTAAAGTGGAAGCAAAAGAGAATGTAACCGGTAAAGGAATTTTATTATTTTCAAATCCCAACACGACAAAAGGTCGTCACAGTATTACGATCAAGGCCAGTCTGGATGGAGGTTTTTCATTTCCTAAAGAGTATGATGTAATGCTGGATGAAGATCACGGATGGGGATATTCCTGCCTGACGATGATCGATAAGGAGACGGTTGGAATTTTATACGAAGGTAGTACCGCTCATATGGTATTTCAGGCTGTTAAGCTTAAAGATATTATTAAATAATAACAGACTCTATGCTGAAAAACTTGTTTATCATAATTCTGTTTTTTATTGGAGTATTGGTTGTCAACGCAGCCAATACTCCTCATTTGCTTCCGTGGCCGCAAAAGGTGGAGTGGACAAAATCGGATTTTCGGATCAGAGATGTTGCTCTTTCAGTTCCCGACTCGTTATCGAACAAGTTTTCCGATTGGGTAACGGAATGCGGTGGAACAGTAAATCAGAAATCATCCCGTGTGTTGAAAGTCGTTTTTGTAACAAAACTCCCGGCTGTGCAGGTCAATCCTGAAGAAGCTTATCGTTTAACAGTTTCGTCAAGTCTTATTACAATCGAATCTGTTTCAGGTAAGGGCGTTTATTGGGCTTTACAGACTTTGCGCCAGTTGACCGTTAAAAAGGGAGAATATACAGTAATTGCCGGTTGCGAAATTACCGATTGGCCAGCCTTCAGAATTCGCGGTTTTATGCAGGATGTGGGCCGAAGTTATATTTCGATGAACGAACTAAAGCGTGAAATTGCTACTTTGTCGCAATATAAAGTGAATGTGTTTCACTGGCATCTTACAGAAGATTTGGGCTGGCGATTGGAGAGTAAGTTGTTTCCAATGCTTAACGACAGCTCTAATTTTGTACGAATGCCTGGTAAATATTATACTATTGCCGAAGCCAGGGAGCTGGTGGCATTTTGCAAAGAACACAATGTTCTTCTTATTCCTGAGATAGATATGCCCGGGCATAGCGCTGCTTTTCGAAAAGCATTTCGTCATGATATGCAGAGTAAAGAGGGGATGGCTATTCTTAAACTTCTGATGGATGAGGTCTGCGAGGTTTTTGAAGATGTCCCTTATTTGCATATTGGAACCGATGAGGTTGAATTTACTAACCCTGCGTTTGTTCCGGAAATGATTTCATATATCCGCAAAAAAGGAATGAAGGTTATTTCCTGGAATCCCGGATGGAAATACAAAGCAGGCGAAATCGACATGATTCAAATGTGGAGTTACCGAGGGAAACCTCATAAAGATATTCCTGTAATTGATTCGCGTCTTCATTATGCGAATCACTTCGATTCTTTTGCTGATATCGTTGGCTTGTATAATAGCAATATTGCAGAGCAACAGCAGGGTAGCCAGGATTATGCAGGAACTATTGTAGCTTTCTGGCACGACCGTCTTGTACAGCCAGAACAAAATATGATTATTGAGAATGCCTTTTATCCCGCAATACTTGCTATAGCAGAAAGAGCATGGCGTGGTGGAGGAGATGAATATTTTTATACTAAAGGTACAATGTTGGATGCAGAAGGAACACGAGGCTTTGATGCTTTTGTTAACTTCGAATCCCGAATGCTTTGGCATAAAGAACATTCCTTAAAAGAATTACCGATTGCCTATGTGCGTCAAACAAATGTAAAGTGGCGTATTACGGATGCATTTCCTAACGATGGAGACTTGCTTAAATCATTCCCTCCGGAACAGGAACTAAAAGAATCTTACAACTATCAGGGGAAACGGTTTGATACGCGCAAGGTAGTTGGCGCAGGCATCTACCTTCGCCATGTGTGGGGAAAGACTGTTCCTTCTTTTTATACTGATCCCCAGCCGAACCATACGGCTTATGCCTATACTTGGGTGTGGTCGCCTGTTGGACAGAAAGTAGGATTGTGGGCTTCTACCCAGAATTACAGCCGTTCCGAAAAAGATTTACCTCCTCCTCAGGGGAAATGGGATTACAGAGAGAGTCGTATATATATTAATGACAAAGAAGTGCTTCCTCCGGTCTGGACGGCCTCACACTTCGAAAAGTCGAATGAGATTCCTTTGGGAAACGAAAACTTCGAAGGACGATATCCTTTACAACTTACGCTGCAGAAAGGATGGAACAAAGTGTTGCTTAAATTGCCAATCGGTAATTTTTCGACACCCGAGGTCCGGTTGCAGAAGTGGATGTTTACGTTTGTATTTGTAACACCCGACGGCAAAAAAGCAGTTGATGGGTTAATTTATTCGCCTGATAAAGAAAAATAGTATGAAACGATTTCTGTTTGCTTGTATTGCACTTAGCCTCATTGTTATATCTCTGCATGCACAAAAAATAAAAGTGGCTTGCGTAGGTAACAGTGTTACGTATGGCTACGGACTAGATAGGCCCGAAGTGAATGCTTATCCGGCACAACTTCAACGCTTGCTGGGAGATGGGTTTGAAGTAGGTAATTTTGGAAAAAGTGGTGCGACACTTTTAAACAAAGGTCATCGGCCTTATATGCAGCAGGAAGAATTTAAGAAGGCAATCGCTTTTGCCGGCGACAGGGTGATAATTCATTTAGGATTGAATGATACCGATCCTCGTAACTGGCCGAATTATCGCGATGAATTCGTATCTGATTATCTTGCATTGATTGATTCATTCAGATTGGTTAATCCTAAATGTAAAATAGCAATATGCAGGATGACTCCCATATCTAATCGTCATCAACGTTTTGAATCAGGTACACGCGACTGGTATTGGCAGATTCAGAAAAGCATAGAGGAGATAGCCGAAATAGCAAATGTATCATTAATCGATTTGCAGGAAGGATTGTATAATCGTCCGGATTTACTTCCTGATGCCCTTCACCCCAATATAGAAGGAGCTGGCATTATTGCCAGTAAAGTATATTGTGCTTTAACGGGAGACTATGGCGGGTTGCAATTGTCACAGCTATACTCGGATAACATGGTTTTGCAAAGAGAAGAAGAAATCGTCCTTTCAGGTATTGCCAACGCTGGTGACGTGGTTACTGTAACTATAGGCCGACAGAAAAAAAAGGCAATTACGGCATCAAACGGAAAGTGGAGTGTCGTATTGGATCCGCTTCATACAGGAAATCCATATACCCTTACCATTTCAACTCCTAAAAAGAAGTATGTATATAATAATGTATTGGCAGGAGAGGTTTGGTTGTGTTCGGGACAGTCTAATATGGCCTTTATGGTTAAAGAGGGAGCCGAAAAAGAGGAACAGTTGGCTAAGGCTTCATCCAAACCTCAGATACGCTTTTTTGATATGAAACCCCGGTGGTTGACAAATTCTGAGGAATGGGATGTTTCTGCGTTAGATTCTTTAAACAGATTACAATATTATAAGGAAACCAAATGGCAGGAATGTACTGAACAAACTGCTGCAAATGTATCAGCAATTGCTTACGAATTTGGAATGATGTTATCCGACAGCTTGCATGTCCCGGTGGGTTTAATCATAAATGCAATTGGAGGTTCGGCTTGCGAATCTTGGATAGACCGGAAAACTTTGGAATTTTCTTATCCTGATATCCTTTACTCATGGAAGGAAAACGATCGGATTCAGCCTTGGGTTCGCGAACGGGCTTCTTTGAATGTGAAACAATCAAGCAATAAATTGCAACGGCATCCCTATGAGCCTTGTTATCTATTCGAGGCCGGGATTGCTCCTTTAGCAAAATATCCCGTAAAGGGGGTTGTTTGGTATCAGGGAGAATCCAATGCGCATAATATTGAAGTGCATGAAATTCTTTTCCCCTTGCTAATTGAAAGTTGGAGAAAAAACTGGAATAAAGAGCTCCCATTTTATTATGTTCAGCTTTCAAGTTTGAACAGACCAAGTTGGACATGGTTTCGTGACAGTCAGCGTCGTATGCTAAAAGACATCCGCTGTGTTGGAATGGCTGTAAGTAGCGACTGTGGAGATTCTACAAATGTTCATCCAACACGAAAGAAAGAAGTGGGAGATCGTCTTGCCCGTTTGGCTCTTCACGATACATATGGGAAATCTCTAACTCCTTCCGGACCACTGTTCCGTTCCGTCGAATTTACGAATGGAGCCGCATTTGTCACCTTCGATTTTAATGAAGGAATGCATTCTTCTGATGGTGAATCCTTGAAAACATTCGAAATAGCAGAACATGAAGGTGTGTTCTTTTCAGCGATGGCCGAAGTTGTAGATGGCAGGATAAAAGTGTGGAGCAAAGAAGTGAAGAATCCTCGTTTTGTACGTTATGGTTGGCAACCTTTTACCCGTGCGAATCTTGTTAATAAAGAAGGACTTCCTGCGTCAACTTTCAGAACCGGCTATTAATAAAGGATACAGATATTTGTTGTAGTTTGCTTTATAGAATTAATTCATGAAGATAAAAATCAGAATACAGAGTTTTCTATTAACTTCTTTCTGTTGTTTGTTGGTTTCAGGCTGTAGTTTTAAGTTGCAATCAGAAGCACGACAAAATAGTAAGTGGATAGCTTTGCCGGATCTACCCGGAGCCAGTGGAGCTGTTTCGGCTCATTATGCCGGGATACATAATGGTATGATTCTTGTCGCAGGAGGATGCAACTTTCCTGATACACCTGCAGCCGAAGGTGGAGCAAAGAAATATTATGACATTATCTATGCGCTTGATACGACAGATATGCCTTCCGGAACATGGAAAAAGGTTGGCAGGCTGTCTGTTCCGGTAGCTTACGGAGCATCTGTTTCTACTTCAAAAGGAGTGGTTTGTTTGGGAGGTAATAATTCTACTCAATCTTTTTCTTCTGTGTTTATGCTTTCATGGAATCGAGACTCGCAAAAAATTGATTGCTATAATCTTCCATCGTTGCCTTATAGTATAGATAATCTGGCTGCAACGGTGTATGGAGATAGTATTTATGTTGCCGGGGGAAACCAGAACGGTATTCCGGGTTGTTCATTTCTTCGGTTGGATGTGAATAATATAACGAAAGGGTGGGAGGTGCTTCCTGAATTTCCTGGAGTGGCTCGGTTGCAGCCTGTATTAGTAGCTCAAAAGAGTGCAAGCGGTGTAAAAATTTATCTTACGGGCGGTTTTCAACCTGAATTAAAAGAAGCTACACCTGTTCTTCCCATAGATTTGCTTTCTTTTAATCCTCAGACAGACAGTTGGGACAGTATTTCATCTCTTCCGAAATTAAATGATGGAAGTTTACGTACGTTAACAGGAGGTTGTGCAGTTGCCTATGGGGATAGTGCTTTACTGTTTGCAGGAGGTGTTAACTATACAATTTTTAAAGATGCTATTAGTCGTGATAGAAATAAAATAGAAGCGAAAGCTAAAGGGGATACTCTTTTCTTAAATCAGTTAACCAATGAGGGGCTAACCTATATGTTTCATCCTGCTTTGTGGTACAGATTCAATCAGGATTTGCTTTGTTTCAATACATATACAGGTTTGTGGACTACTTTAGGAAATTTCGAGCAACTATCACGAGCCGGAGCTGTATTGGTGGTGTATAATAAAAATATTTTAATATTAGGTGGAGAGCTAAAACCTGGAATTCGAACGTCAAAAGTTAATTTGTATCAAATGTAGTAGGTTTGATTTGTATATGTTAAGGAATCTTCTTTTAGGGGATTCCTTTTTTTGTGTGTTTAAATTGGTGTTTATGTTCTGTTTGTAAATGATTTAAGTCGGTTTACTTCCGGACGTAAAGTTTATTTGTATAGTTGTAATTGTTAAATGTGTAAACTTTTTTTGTTTTTTGTTTTATAGTAAAATTATTTATTTATATTTGCATCATAATTAAAATGAAACAATAAATAATGTGGTTAATATCAAATATTATTATTTATTGTTTGTCGTTAAAGAGTGAATTGAAAAAGGATAATTGGATGTTGACTTTCTATTGTTGAATAATCTTTCTCATAATGACATAATGGTGTTGATTAAACTTAGTTGAATATTGTATTTAATTTTTTTCATACAGAATAACTATTGTCCTATTTATAAATAACTAAAATTATGAAGATGAAACACAAGGCTATCTTTAGTTTCTTATTGTTACTTTTATCTCTAAGCCTGGCAGCTCAGAATAAAGTAGCTGTTAAGGGGGTAGTGTATGATAACCTTAAGATGACATTACCTGGTGTCTCTGTTTTGGAAGTCGGTACTACTAATGGAACCATTACGGACCTCGATGGTAATTTTGCATTAGATGTAAATTCGAATGCAACGCTAAGAATCTCTTACATTGGATATGTTCCTATAGAAGTAAAAGCTACTACTGGAGCTCCAATGCGTATAACTATGAAAGAAGATAGCCAGCAACTGGAAGAAGTGGTTGTTACTGGCTATTCCGGGACTCAGCTTCGTTCAAAATCAACAAACTCAATTGCTAAAGTGGCAAACGAAAAACTAACTGTTGGAGCTTACTCTAACCCGGCGCAGGCTCTTTCGGGAGCAGTATCCGGTTTACGGGTTCAGCAAACTTCCGGTAATCCGGGAAGTACACCTACAATGGTTCTTCGTGGAGGAACAAACCTGGATGGTTCAGGTTCACCTCTTGTAATTGTTGACGGACAGGTTCGTGCAAGTTTAAGTGATATCAACCCCGAGGATATTCAGGATCTTCAGGTGATGAAGGATGCAGGTGCGACAGCTATTTATGGTGCCCGTGCAAACAATGGGGTTATTATGGTTACTACCAAGAAAGGTAAATCCGGACATTCAGAACTTAATTTTAAAGCTAAAGTCGGACTTAATTAATTGAATAATCCGTATGAGTTTGCTAACTCTGAAGAGTATTTATATTGGATGCGTACAGCTTATTCACGTTCTTCCAATATGTGGCAAGATGGAACCAAACATGTTGGATATGTTTCTTCAGCTTCATTATCAGGAGCACAACCTTATGGAACCGGAAATACATACAATCCGACCTCTGGTATTTGGAGTACGATGGAATTGTCGGATGCCAATAAAGGTTTATTAGATTTGAATCAAGGATGGAAAACTATGACTGATCCTATTACAGGAAAAGAATTGATTTTCATGGATACAGATGTTGCTTCATACAATATCAATACGCCTTCTCTAACGCAGGACTATAATGTGAATATGTCCGGGGGGAATGATAAAGGATCTTATTATGCTGGTTTAGGCTATAACTATTCTGAAGGTCTACCTGTAAGCTCTTTCTACAAACGTTACTCTTTTGTATTCAATGGAGATTATAAAATAAAGGACTGGATTCAATCAATTTCCAGCTTTAATTTCAACCGTGCAAACTGGGAATCTATGCCTGCTTCTCAAACTTCCGAATATAACTATTTCGGCCGTATCCTTTCTATGCCTCCAACAGTGCGTTACGTGGATGAAAATGGGAATATGATGATGGGTAACTCTTGGGGAGACGGGAATCAGCTTTATCAACCGGATCAGTTTCTAAGAGACAATCAGACAGATAAATTTACCATGAATCAGGCATTCCAATTTAATATAGCTGAGGGATTAAAGTTCAGAGTTGCAGGTAACTGGTATTATAGTGAAGGTCTAAACGAATCTTTTAATAAAGATTATTATACAAATCCAACAACATTAAATAAGACCAGAAGCTCAAGTGCATCCTATAATAGAACGTTTGATCAAACCTATAATGCGGTTCTAAATTACAGTAAGCAAATTACTGCAGATCATTATCTGGATGCAATGCTTGGAACAGAGTATTATGATTCATATTACAATTATTTCTATGCTGCAGGTGAGGGTGCTGCCACAGACGATTTTCAGGATCTGGGACTAACCTCAACAAAGGAGAACAAGCGTACAATTGATTCATCTCATAGCCGTCAACGTATTCTTTCATTTTTTGGTCGTTTAAATTACGACTATAAGAGTAAATATTTGCTGTCTCTTGTAATGAGACGTGATGGTTATTCTAAATTGTTGGATAATCGCTGGGGTGTATTTCCTGGAGTTTCAGCAGGATGGGTATTCTCAAAAGAAGGTTTTATGAAGGATTATACTGATATCATCTCTTTTGCTAAACTTCGTACAAGTTATGGTATGAATGGTAACGTGTCTGGTATCGGAAATTATACATTGCAGGGAGCATATGCTACATCAACAAATTATAATGGTAATTCTTCTTATGTCATTTCTTCAATTCCTAACCCAACATTAAGATGGGAAAAAACCAAGACTTGGGAATTCGGTCTTGATTTAAGCTTTTTGGAAAATAGATATTCAACAAATTTCACATACTATGATCGTTTAACTGATGGTAAGTATGCAGCAGCTAGTCTTCCTGTTTCTTCAGGTATCAGTAGTATTACCACGAATAACGGTCAGTTCCGTAACCGTGGTGTCGAAATCGATGTAACTGCAAAAGTAATACAGGGAAAAGACTGGAACTGGACACTTGGGGCAAATATTTCATATAACAAAAATACGGTTGTCACCTTACCTAATAATGGGCTAGAACGTAACAGACAAAATGCATTTCAGATTTCTACAGGTCGTAAAGACGACCAGGGGAATGACATCCTTGAATGGGTAGGTGGATATCAGGAAGGGCAGGAGCCAGGCATTTTGTATGCATATCAAGCTGACGGAATTTACAAAAGCTGGGACGAAATACCCGATTATTTAGTTGACAAGGGCGGTGGCTCAAGTGCTTGTATCCTGTATGGTAAAAAATCATGGGCTGAATTAGAAGGAGCAAAATGGACTGGCAGCGACAGCGAAGTTGGTGCTTCTAAAACAAAGAAACTACCTATTCAACCGGGTGATGTGAAATGGAAAGATGTAAACGGAGATGGAATAATTGACTCTTACGACCGGGTGAAGGTTGGTAACACAACTCCTCATTGGATTGGAGGATTCAATTCAACCTTACAATGGAAAGGTTTCCAATTCTACGCTGCTCTGGATTATGGATTTGGTTATAAAATCTTCGACAATACTTCATCTTGGTTTTTGGGATGTATGCAGGGGGCATATAACATGACTACGGATGTGAAAAAAACATGGTCTGAAGAGAATCCAAACGGAACTTTACCTAAGTACTATTGGGCCGACCAGTTAGGCAAAAGTAATTATTACAGAACTTCGTCGATGTTTGCTTATGATGGAGCTTATTTAGCATTCCGTGAATTGTCATTGTCCTATTCTTTGCCAAAATCTTTGGCAAACAAAATTAAACTTGAAAAGGTAGACTTCTCAGTTACAGGACAGAATCTTGGTTATCTTACACAATGTAAGTCGGTCGCAACACCAGAAGCTGGTTCGGGAGCTGGTTCAGGTTATGCATTGCCACGTACTCTGCTGTTTGGTATTAACTTAACATTCTAATTTAATAATAAAAACAATTGAAATTATGAAATATATCAATTCAATTAAGTTGTTATGTGTAAGCTGTTTGTCGGCTGTATTATACACATCGTGCGAACTTGATTTGGCCCCAATAGATAATTATGGAAGCAGTAACTTCTGGAATACGGAAGCACAGGTGGAAAGTTATATGAATGGTATTCACGATGATTTGAGAAGTAATTACTGGAACACAAACTACCTTATGGGAGAAGCCCGTGGTGGAACGAGTAAAGTCGGAACTTCCTCCTTGAATACATCTATCAATTATGATGGAATTAAAGTTCAGCGTTTTGATTCAGATAATACAGGCTTTAGTTCCTGGGCAGGTTTGTATGGCAATATATTTGATTGCAACCTGCTTATTCAGAAAGTGGCAGAAAATACATCTCTTACCGGAAGTAATATAAACCACATTTTAGGTCAGGCTTATGGTATCCGTGCCTATTATTATTTCTATCTGTACAGAACATATGGGGGTGTACCTCTTATAGATCGTGTAAAGGTTTTGGATGGTGCTGTTACTGCCGAAGAATTGTATACAGGTCGTTCAACTCCTAAACAAACAATGGACTTCATTAAAGCCGATCTGGCAAAGTCATTGGAGTATTTTGGGGCAGATGTATCTATTAAAGGAAACAAAGCATATTGGTCGAAGGCTGCGACACAAATGTTGGCAGGCGAAGTGTATCTTTGGAGTGCGAAAGTATCTTTGGGTGATCAGACACCTGTGGCTTCGGATCTTACAACTGCAGAAACCTATTTTAAGGCAGTGGAAGGAGACTCTCGCTTCAAGATGCTCGACTCATTCGCTGAAGTATTTAATACATCAACAACCAAAGGTAATGCCGAAACAATCTTTACAATCCGCAGGGTTGAAGGAGAATCGACAAGTAGTGCTTCCGAATTTGTATATGCAAATCCAAACGGTAACTTCATTAACGCTGTATTCGGACGTGATGGAAACAAGATTACTTCAGATACCTTGTTGTTAAAAGGCAGTGGCTGGCAACGCAATGAATATAAAGAAGGATTGTGGAAGGCATTTGATAAAGAAGATAGCCGTCGTGATCATAGTTTCTTAGAATTCTATTATGCGGATGGACGTTTCCAGGGAACTGTACTTAAAAAGAACCTGGGTTATGTAAATGCTGCCGGACTCCGTGTCTTCTGCGGAGATGAGCCTGTGTACCGTTATTCAGATGTGTTGTTGAATCTGGCTGAAATTGAAAATATGAAGGGTGGAGATCCTGCAAAGTATATTAATCTGGTACGTAAGCGTGCTTACGGAGCAAATTGGGATGCAGAAGTATTTGGGTATTCAAATTCAGACTTCCTGACTAATGAATTGGCAATTCTTCATGAAAAAGACAAGGAATTCGTCTATGAAGGAAAGCGATGGTTTGATGTAATCAGAATGAAAGATGCTCCTAATGGCAAGCCTTTGGTATTCAATGCTGCAGCCAACTACGATGTTGCTACTCCTATATTGAATTATGCAACCGAGGCGCATAAAGTACTATGGCCGATAGACCGTACTACACTTAATGCAGACCCATTGTTGAAACAGACTCCGGGTTACGCAGGACCTGGACAAGTGGCCGAAACCTGGTAAACAATAGTTAGTAAATAAATAATAAGCCGGTATGCTCTTCTGAACATACCGGCTTTATTGTTGCTATAGTTCGCTTATTTAACGGATACCAGTTCCATGCTGCTTTGCAGCTTATTGTTTTTGTCGTATGTTTCATTTTTTACTGATCCAATTCCAGGTGTATACCAGGTAAGGGTTGTACTGGTCGATTTTATTTTCATCACAGTTGCCTGAGCTGTCTGGGTTACCTTGTGGCATTTGTAGGTTCCGGCAGGAACGGTAATATCTTCAATAGCCAGACATTTTCCATCAGTCATATTTACTTCTGTTTTCATTTTTATGAATCCCAGATTCATACTCATAACCATATTTGCATCTTTCAATGTCTGTCCCACCTGTAGATTTGTTGGAATCTCGGTTGGCACGCCGGTTATTTCCATTTTTACGTCACCCATCTGAGGATTTCCATTTTGAGAAGGCATCATGGCACTCAGGTCCATTATCATCACACCGTCTTTTATTGTAATAGTGAGGGGCATGGACATAACCGGATCACCGTTTGGTTTATCTTTATCAAGCACCTCGCTCAGGTAACTGATGGTCATATTACTGCCACTGCCTTTTACATCGGTTATCGTTTGTCTGACATAACCTTCCACCTTACCTTTCGGGTTGACTGTGGAGTAGGTCAGAACTGTTCCAACTTTTGTTGGAAAAAATACATTTTGTGCGTCTAAACCCGTTACTGAAAGTAGTATCAGGATTAACATAGTCAGTTGTCTCATATATTCTTATATTTATTAAAAAATCATTGATCTGATAATTAGTAGGCCAAAGCATTGGTGGCAAAAATGACACCTAGTATAGCTCCCAGCACAGCAGATACAACGATAATACAGATAAGGCTCACGATAAAGTAAGTCATGTGTTTTTCGTTGGAAACTTTCAGCATAGGCTTCATGCCAGTATATAGAATATAGAGTCCGTATAGTCCGCCAATAGGAACTAACACAGATAAAGCAGGAAACAGATAAAAAATACCTGCAACACACATGGGCGTGTAAGAATAAGCTACAAGTTTAAAAGCTACATTAAAACTGCTGGTTGCTTCAAATTTACTGGCAAGGAAATCGATAACGAACGCAGATAAATAAACGCCACCCACCATGCTTAGGTAAGTAATAATAGCTTGGTTTATTCCCCAGCTCATTGTTCCAACACGCACGCCAAGTACATTGTATCCAATAAATCCAAAGCCAATAAGACTACAGATTGCGGGGATAAGGGCCAATAAAAGCAGGTAAGTAAGTACATGGCTGCTGTTTGCATCTTCATTCTCAATCACAGACCACTCTTTTCCGGGAGTAATCAGAATGTTTTTTGCACGTTCAAAGATGTTCATAACTGAAAGTTTTAAGGTTTATAATAATAGTATAGTATAACTACGAAAATACGTCCTTTATTCAAGCATGCTCGCAAGCATCTCTGCATTCAGTTCTCTCAAAATCATCTTCAGGGCAGCAATAATCTGGATGCTTTGTCAGAAGAAGCCCCTTTGTTAGGGAAGGGTGGGTTCATCAATTGCAAATATATGATTTTAAATGATATAATGATCAAAAACAATTAAAAAAGCTTTGTAGGATATTTAACATCAATTTTCCATTTCCACTGGTCAAAATAAAGATTTCCTTTGCGCCATTCTACTTCGCCGCGTTGAAAGTCTACAGTTTCGCTTCGTGTGAATTGCTTGGCGGGAACAAGTGGTGCCGAGAAATCGTCGTTCACGATTAAACGGTAGGCATCTATGCCGTTGGAAAAGAAGTAGCGGGTGTTGTCGGATGAGGCAAAAGTTGGAATACCGAATGACTGGTCTACGGGTACCCAACCTATTCCTTTAAAATAAATCTCAGCCCAGTCGTGAAGATTTACATCACCTGGATGCATCATAAAGCCGCTCTGCCATTTAGCCGGAATTCCGTTAAGGCGGCAAAGAGTAATGAACAAAAGCGAAACCATTCCGCAATCTCCATGTTTATTTTCAATAACGTATTCCGGAATATTGGGAACTGTGGAATATTCACGGGCACTTGCCCATGGATAGTTATTGTTGATGTACGTGAAAATTTTCCGCACCATCTGCAGTGGCCGTGTTTCGTTACCTACAACCTGCCGTGAAAGTTCACGAATAGCAGGAGTAAAGAGAACATGTGTGTTCCTTTCGGCTGTAAATTCCTTGTAAAGTGCGCTGGAGGTATCATAAGGCTGAATCATCTCGTCGGTCAGATTAAACCATTCTGCAGCCGATGTATAACGAAACGAAAAAGAGAATACAGCCTGCTGGTCTTTCACCGCCTTCTTTTCCATGTAAAGAGTCCTGTGTAAAGCATTTTTGGGAGCAATTGTATATTCCGAATCGCTTACAGCCAGTAAGGCGACATTCTTTTGTCTTCGGTTGTCTTCGCGCGGATAGGGTAACCAGCAGCGGATAATCTCACCATCCGGAACAACATTCGCTTTTACAGTCAGCGTGTAAGTTACCTCCATTCCGACAGGAGTGGATTGTGTAGTTCCGGAAGAACGCAATTCGTTCATAACTTCCGGAAGGTGTTTCATATTTACCTGTTCACTTCCGGAAAGAGATACTCCGTCTTTAGCCTCTTTTACAGCTTGCGCTTCTTTATTGATGCGAAACAGGTTGGGTCCGGCATTGGTAAAATACCATTTTTCTCCATCTATTTCCATAACTTCCAATGATTTTTCCTTTTCCCATGTATCCAACATGGAATCGGTTACCTCCGGATAATAAGCCTTGATGTAGTCTGTAACAGCAGCCCTGTCTTTGTTAAAATCTATATGGATCCGATTCATCCGTTCAGTTTCGGAGATTACAGTTGGATCCGTTTTCGTAACACTTACCGACGGACTTTGACAGGATGTCGCCAATATAAGCCAGGTTGCCAGAATTAAATACGCTTTCATCAGAACCTATTTTTATTTTACCATTCAGATCTTTGTAATGCCAATACCCGGAAGATCATTCAAGATGATTTTTCCTTTCACGACTTCCATTCCCCGGAACAAATCGTTTGAAATAAGTAAGTTCCCGTCCAGGTCGGCAAAATCTACAGCAGGCGAAAGCTGCGCGGCAGCAGAAACCGCACACGATGTTTCTGTCATGCAGCCAATCATAACTTTCATTCCTAATGAGCGACCCATGTTAAGCATCTTCCATGCTTCACGCATACCGGTACATTTCATTAGCTTGATATTAATACCTGTAAATGCACCCTTCATTCTTTCAACGTCTTTTAATCTCTGAAGTGATTCGTCGGCAAAAACGGGCAGGGGACTTTGCTGGGTAACCCATGCAATGTCGTCCAATTGTTCTTTAGGCATAGGCTGCTCAATCATTACGCAGCCTTGTTCGTGCAACCAATGAATCATGTCAATGGCATGTTGTTTGTCTTTCCAACCCTGATTGGCATCAATGGCAATTGGCAGTGAAGTTACCGATCGTATGGCTCGAATCATCTCTTTATCGTTATCCCTGCCCAGCTTAACTTTCAGAATGTTGAACTGCCCAGCTACTTCACGGGTTTTTTCTTTTACTATCTCTTCCGTGTCAATTCCAATTGTAAAGGTAGTGGAGGGAGTTTTACTTTTGTCCAGTCCCCATATTTTATACCAGGGAGCCCCCAGTAACTTTCCAACAAGGTCGTGTAAAGCAATATCGACAGATGCTTTTGCAGCCGTGTTTCCAGGAGCAATACTATCCACATACATCAAAATATCTTCCAATTGGAATGGATCCGGAAACTGCGAAAGATTTACTTTTTGAAGAAAAGCCATTACAGATTCTATCGATTCACCAAGGTATGGAGGCATAGAGGCTTCTCCATATCCGGTTATACCTTCGTATGTAACCTCCACCTGGATATCGGGAGTTGTAGTTCTGGAAAAGCTGGCTACCGTAAACACATGCTTGAGCTGTAGGTTGTACGGGCGAAATGATAGTTTCATAGATGAATGATTATGAGTAATTGCCGGAACGCTTTGTCCGAAGTTTCCGGCATGTATGGATTGAATAACTGCTCCGCCACCAATGAAGGCGAGGGCGCCTGTCTTAATAAAATTTCTTCTTCCTTTTTCCATAAGACTATTTAACCGGTTGGTAAAATGGATTCGCTTGTATAGTAGAAATGCCTTTTGATCCTACAGCTCCCAGAATTCGGGTCGCACGGATAAAACGACTTGTATTATATTCGTCGTACAAAGGACTATTCGGATCGAAACTGCCTGTATGTACATTGTTAATCGAATGAATAAAGGTCAGATTTCCCATGTAAAGACCAACGTGTATAACCCGCTCTTGATCGTTTCCGGAAGCTTTGTCTCCAAAAAACAATAAATCTCCGGGTTTCAGGTTGCCATATCCGTTGGAAACATCAACCGGATTTCCGGTATATGCTTGCTGAGAAGCGTCTCTTTGCAAGATCAACCCGTGCAAAAAAGTTATAGTCTTTATAAAACCGCTGCAATCTACTCCTTTGGAAGATGTTCCGCCCCAAAGATAGGGCACTCCGTTTAACGAATGAGCGGTACGAATCAAACTTTCGGCCGAAAGGTCTATATCTCCGAGCCATTCTTCTACCGGCTTTGACTCTTTCTTAAGCACAAAAGCAGATCGTCCGTCGGGATACGACACCTTATAAAATTCACCGAAATCACCCTCCAGTCGTAACATGCACCCACTAACAAGATCCGATACAGGTTCAGATAGTACGTCTTGATTGCTGTACGCATAGCCATAATGAGATAAAAAAATAATTTTTGGAGCCGTAATCCAGTTGTTGAATTCGTCCTTGTTCATTTGTTGTATGTAACCCGAAACCGTCCATGCGATATAGTCATCAGGAGTCTGAACACGTAACCAGGAATTATCTTCCAAAATACGAACGGGCATTCCGAGTAAAGCCTGGGTAGTCATTTCTGCACTAAAACGAGGATTGGTATTCATCGGCACCACCGAATGGTTTACTACCCCGTAAAGAGGCACCTCTGCCGAGGCATCAGGAATCAATCGGATACTATCAGTTACCTTCCATCCGGCATTACGGAGTAACGAAGAGGCTTCACTTTTTCCCTGCATACTGGTTGTAACCCCTTTCAGCAATACCTGCTTTCCTTTTATAACCGGTTCCACATCAAATACACCAACGCGCCGGTCAGGCACAACAGAATTACGAGCAGAAGCGAGCAGACTTTCCACTTCCTTTTGTTTCCCAATATTGGATACTCCGCAAGCGCTGAATAAACAAACTGCAAGCAATAAACAGATGAGCTTAAGTAATTTCATGAAATAATATAGTTTATCGTAAAGTGCACACAAAGTTATCAAAATGAAATTGTAAACAAAGTAAAAATGTTTTTTTCTAATTGAAATTGCGATAATATACATCAAAAAGAAAGAGCTTACAAAAGAATAAACTATCTTTTGCAGGCTCTTTCTTAAGGAAAAACAAGGCGCTTACTTTACGAAAGAAGATTTTAGAAGGAAATTGGCGCAACCTTTAACCCCCTCGAATTGAGTTTTACCTTCAGGCATTCTTTCCAGTTCAACGAAGTAATCCTTAATCCCATTTGTATAAGCTTGTTTAAAGATCTGTTCGAAGTTCATCATGCCACTCATTCCTAAAACATTACGGTCTTTTATGTGAAGTACTTTAATTCGGTCTGCATATTTTTTCATTACATCTACCGGATCCTTCTGGCCCATAACAGCCCAGTAAACATCAAGTTCAAAGAATACGAGCGAAGGATCAGTGTGCTTCATAAACAGATCATATATAACATCTCCTTTTTCATTGCGGCCAAACTTGGATGCTGCACCACCAGGTGTTACGTGGGCAAACTCCATATCGTGGTTGTGATAACCGAAAGAAAGGCCCGCTGCTTTTACTATTTTACCCGCTTCGTTAAATACTTCACTAACATAAATAACCTCTTCGGTGCTCTTCGTGCTGGGCAGCCCCGGCTGAATAAGATATTGAACACCTAACTTTGCGTGATCTTCAGCAGTTTTTTCCCAGAATTCTTTAATTGATGAAAGATTGTCTTTGGAATATTCTCTTACAGGAGGATTAACATGTGAGCTGGTAATTTTCAATCCGGCAGCATTAGCCATTTTTTTAAATTCCATCATGTCGATATCCCGGATTTTACCATTGTTGTATCCAGCCAGTTCAAGATCGGTATAGCCCATTAGTTTCAATTCCTTTAATCGGGCAGGGACGTCTTTAAACAATTCATCACTAAGTGAGTAGGTTTGTAATCCAATCTTTTTTCCGGCCAGGCTTTCGTTTGTGGAAACAATTGCTGCATTTGCACTATTGGTTTTCCCAACCATAAGGCTACCTAAGGTAAGCAATGAAGCATTTCTTAAAAAATTACGTCTGTTTATCATAATATAGTTATTTAGAAGTTCAAAACTCATGTATAAAATAAGGTCAACAAGCGCAGATGCTTTTATTGAGATTGTATAGAAAAGCAAAAGGGTAAAAAAACTCTTGCGAATTTTGTTACCCTTTAGATTAGTCGGGATAAGAAGACTCGAACTTCCGACCTCCACGTCCCGAACGTGGCGCGCTACCAACTGTGCTACATCCCGCTAATTCAATACGGCTGCAAAGGTACTAACATTTTCAAAATAAAAAATATTTCGTCTTTTTTTTTTCATGAAACCTGCTTAAAATCTATCTACCTATGCAAACTTTCTAAAAATATAAATTTCTTTTAACTGAAAATTTGGAGGTCTGAAAAAAACACTTACCTTTGCAGCCGTAATGAAAACGATGGTGCCATAGCTCAGTTGGTAGAGCAAAGGACTGAAAATCCTTGTGTCCCCGGTTCGATTCCTGGTGGCACCACTTCAAAAAAAAGCAGTTATCAAATTTGATAGCTGCTTTTTTTGTGTCTGAATCATTCATCTTCTATCCGCAATGATTATATCTTTCGATCTGTAAAGATATAAGGAACGAAGTTTAAAGATATATCTTTCGAGGCACAAAGTATATACTTTTTGGAAAATATGTATATACTTTTTATCCAATAAGTACTAACAAATTGTACAACATGTTCTGCGTGCTCTCATTCCTCATATTTTTTTTGCGAAAAAATCCTTCACATCCTTCACCCTTCGAGGTAGTATCCACTTTTTCAGATAGTTATTGTCGCAGGGGGATGTAAATATCCTTCACCTTTTGCCATATATCCTTCACCTTTTGTTTCACCTGCCATGATTATCCTTCACCTATTCAATTGCTTAGTGTTTAAAAGGTATAATGATTTAATTTTATGATTGCTAATTTTGACTAAAATTAATTTTTAGGTTCTTGCGATGGAATAGCCTTGACGATTAGTAAGGTTTTTCTTAAATGTAGTTTGCAGAAAAAAAGAACAAAACCTAACATAAGGCAACTGCAATTGTAAAACCAGTACGTAATTGTGAAAACAAAGCGTTGAAATCCCCGTTTCGTATGATTAATTGTAAAAATGAGACATCGAATTTGTAATAACGATACATTGTCGGTTCTTTTTCTCCCTAAATTTGCAAACGAAAAAAAGCGCTGAGAGTAATTTTAATTTTGTAATAATAAATTATAATTGTATGAAAATAAATAAACTTGCTAAATGGTTTATCATTCTTCTCGTAGTAATTATTATGCCTGCATTATCTTGTGATAAAGATAAAGACAATTATTCAGGTACAGAAAATCCGTTTGATATAGAGTTGGATAACGAAAATCTGGTTCGAAATAAGATTGTCGTAATCAGTGATTTGCATTTAGGAGCTGATCTTTCATACTCAGAGTGTGTACATCATTTACCACGCTTGACCCAATTTTTGACTGAAATACGAGAATCTAAAACAGTAAAAGAATTGGTCATCGCGGGGGATATGTTGGACGAATGGTATGTACCTTCTAGAAACGATACATACGAAGGTAAAACTCAGAAAGAGTTCATACAGAAAATAGCTACAAAGAACAAAAGTGTTATCGATGCATTGAATGCTATAATTAAAGAAGGCCAAATTAAAGTAACTTATACTCCAGGGAATCACGATCTTGTTGTTCTTAAGGAAAATGTATCTCTTATTTTGCCAGGAATCAATCAAGCGCGCGATGTTGATAGATTGGGGATCGGAACCTATAATCCCGACGGATATCCCCAAATAGCCATTGAACACGGACATAGATACGATTTTTTCTGTTCACCCGATCCATATGGGAATCAAGATATTGCACCGGGATCTATTTTACCTCCCGGATACTTTTTTACCCGGATTGCTGTTAATTCCATCTTAAATCCGCCGTTGCCCGATGAAATTTTCCCGGTTAGGGATGTTACCCTGAACTCTTCGGACGATGCACAAAAGAATAGTTATATCTATTATCTGACATGGAAAACAGTTTTGGGAAATCTTATTCCGGTAAAAGATAATTTCGATGATAAAATCATTGTTACTAACATTGACAAATTTAAAGATACGTACAGTATAAACGATATTCTTCCATATAATACAGAAAACGGAAGTATTAAAACGAAACTATTCGATGCCAGCTTTAATCAGCAAACTTGGGAAAAGAGGTTGACATATAATAATGTTCCGGTGATGTCCCAGCTAAAAGATGCAATACCGGGTAGTCTTTATACGGCTTTTTTAGACGAACAATCCAATACGCAATATTTTCAAAATGAGAAATCCAATGTACGTATTGTGGTTTTCGGTCACACTCACATCCCGATGATAAAATCGTATACCAACAATAAAAATGAAGCATGCCTCTATGTAAATTCAGGAACTTGGATCGACAAAAAGGTTAAAGGTACTGCTGCAGTCAATCAGGATGTAGAAAATATGGACTTCGTTATTATTGCTCCGCAATCAGTGGATCAAAATATGATGAAAGTAGAACGTTTCAAATATCACGAAGGAAAACATTTATCAATGGAAAGCAAATCTATCAGACTCTAATTTTTTTCTGTCCGGGTATCTAATACATATTCTAAACCGTAAATAACCCAAGGTATCTAGGACAAAATAAGTGGACCTGTTTAGTATTTAAAGAGGGTGTGTCATAAATTGACCACCCTCTATTTATGATATAACCCACGACCCAATCTTAATTTTCAGTTAATAAAAAGAAAGTTTTTTGTATGTTTGCACCATAACTCACTTCATTGGGGGAAATAATAAAGGCAGACCTTTATCGTCTGCCTTATCCTTTTTGCGGTTGTAAACTTTTTTAGACTGTTGTACCCGTCCATAATTTATTGGGTGGGTGTGATTTTGAATCTCTTCCTCACGGCTTGCTTTACGGTGGGCTTTGATGTAATCGTTTTGAGTAATTTTTTGTTTTTTCATATTTATATGAATTATACTGGTGCAAAGGTAATGAATGATTTATGGATTTACAATTAATTTAGGTCTCCCTGAATTAAGGTTTATGATATTCACTCGGACTCGTACCGAAGTGTTTTTTGAAGCTGGCAGAGAAATGAGACAAGGTGCTAAAGCCAGTCATATCGGCAATTTCAGATACCGTATATTTCCCTTCGTTTATAAGTTCCGCCGCACGATTCAGCTTGTAAGTCTTGAAGAATACGCTTGGGTTTACGCCCGTCAATCCTTTCACCTTGTAGTAAAACTTCGTACGGGAGATGTGCAACAACTCCGTCATGCGAACCACGTCCAGCTCTGAGTCGGAAAGTTCGTTCTCCATCAGGTGATAGAGATCGGTCATGAAGGCATTGTCTTGTGGAGAGAGGATGTTCTCTTCAATTTTATCAGTTTGAGTGGACTGACTAAGGAGGTTGCGTACTTTATCGCGGTTTTTCAGTTGAGAGTTGACAAGTGCCAACAGGTAATCTGGATCGAAGGGCTTAGTCACATACGCATCGGCTCCGATATTGAGTCCCTCCACTTGATTTGCCAAAGTAGCTTTGGCCGTTACCAATATGACGGGGATATGGCATAGCTGCAAGTTATCTTTAACTTCACGACAAAGATTGTAGCCATCTTTATCGGGCATAACGACATCGCTCAGTATCAAATCGGGAGCCTCCTCCTGCATTGTTTTCAGAGCACTGTCAACGTTGAAGCGACAGATGATATGATAGCGGGGTGATAAAAGAGTCTTCAGATAGTGCACCACTTCGGTATCATCGTCCACCACCAGTATGCTCTTCTTCTCTTCTACACCTTTTGGCTTCTGATTTTCGGCGTTATATACATCATGCTCCTCTTCAAGCGGAAAGATTTCCGACTGTCTGGTCTGTTTCGATACCCGCTCTTCTTCAGCGTATGAGCTGTCGTTGACGGGCAGAATAATGGTAAAAACAGCTCCACTTCCCTTATCCGGTGTTGATGCCTTGATGTGTCCGTGATGTAATTTAACGAGGCTGCGAGCATAGTAGAGACCAATTCCCGTCCCCCAGTTGTAGCGACCTTCTGTTTGATTTGCTAACTGATAATAACGTTCAAATATTTTTTCCAGTTGATCTTCCGGAATACTTTGTCCGGTATTGGCTACACAATATAATACTCCCCAAATGCTAGACCATTTGTAAAATAGAAAAAAATGGTTTTAATTTGAACAAATAAAGAGTATAATTAAATGGGAAAAAGGACACGTTACACGGCAGAATTTAAGGCAAATGTTGCACTAGCAGCCCTAAAAGAGCAGGAGACGATTAGTGAATTAGTACATCGTTTTGGCGTAAGTGCAATGACAATCAGCAAATGGAAGCAGGATTTTCTTATTAATAGCAGTAAAGTTTTTGAAGGAGAAAGCCAGGAGTCAAAGGATGACAGAGAAGAAGAGGTTCAGAAACTTCATGCTACGATAGGTAGACTAACTGTCGAACGGGATTTTTTAGCAGATGCCTGCAAGAGAGCCGGTCTAAAAAAGAAATAAGACAACTTGTAAAACCCAGGCATAAAGAGCTCAGCGTACGTGCGCAAACGGAACTACTCGAGATTCCCCGAAGTACTTTGTATTACAAACCGGTAGGAGAAAGTTCCGAAAATCTTACAATAATGAAAACGATGGATATGCATCATTTAGAACATCCTACTTGTGGCGTTTTAGGGATGCAGGATATGCTTTTCATAAAAGGATTTACCGTTAACCACAAGCGAATAAGACGTTTGATGCGATTAATGAATATAAGGGCTAAATATCCTCAGAAGCATCTGAGTGATCCCGGTGCCCGCAAATATATACAACCCTATCTTCTTAGAGGGCTGGATATAAACCGGGTAAATCAAGTCTGGTCGATAGACATCAGCTACATTCCCATGAAACAGGGATTTATGTATCTGTGTGCTATCATAGATGTACGAAGCCGCTTTATAGTAGGCTGGAATCTATCGAATACGCTGGATAAGAGCGTATGTATTGATCTGGTTGAAGAGTCAATCAGAAAACACGGATCTCCTGAAATTCTTAATTCGGATCAAGGCTCTCAATTTACAAGTGCCGGATGGATTGAATTGCTTAAAAAGAAAAAGATCCAAATTAGTATGGATGGAAAAGGAAGAGCTAAGGATAATATTTGGATAGAACGTTTCTGGCGTACAATTAAACAGGAATATGTTTATCTGAATCCCTGCAACGACGGTCTTGAACTTTATAAGGGAATCCGGGAATATATGGAGTATTACAACTATAACCGGGCGCATCAGGGAATAAAAAGAAAAATTCCAGCAGTCGTTTACGGAAAAGTTGCCTGAAGCGTTCTTTTCTTTTAAATGCAAAGCAAAGGTATGCTCCGATTCTTGAAAGGCTAAAATGAACGACCCTACGCTAAAGCTTCTGGTCGGCCTTGCAAAAATCTACTCATACCTTAAAAAGGCATTGAAAAGAAAAAAACGAATAAAAAAACAGTGTTATATGTTATAGTTAAAGCACTGGGCTTGTGGTCTAAAAATAGGGAGTATTATACAAACCTTTACATATTGCATATCTTTCTCCGCCTCTTTAAGAGAAAAAAGACGCGCCGCTTCTTCCTGATTTATTAAATCGAAAGTCACATTGATACTTCCCCCTTCAGGCGTGAACTTAAGAGCATTAGACATCAGGTTTGCAAAAACCTTGTCCACATTGTCTTCATCCAACCACATCAGGAACGTATCTTCCAGTCCGTATGTGTTCAGGCTGATACCCTTGTCGCGGGCACTCAGGCAAAAGATATCTACCTGTCGTTGTAATGTGGCGATGATATCCATCCGTTCTACCTTCAGCTTCAGGCTATCGTTCTCCAGCTTGTTGAAGTCCATTAGTTGATTTACAAGGCGTAGCATGCGGGTCACACTACGTTGTACAATATTGAGCAGATTCTTGTTCTCTCCGGTAATGTCCTGAGCGTTGCAAAGCTGTATGATAGGTGCGGAGATCATGGTAAGCGGGGTGCGAAACTCGTGGGAAACGTTGGAAAAGAAGCTCATATTCATCTGGTTGACACGTTGTTCCTGCTCTTTTTCCAATTTAGCCAGATGAGCTGCTTCCTTTTCTGCTTTGATACGCAGCATGGCACGCAGGAAAAGAAGAATGACTGCCGCCGCACAGATAAAGTAAATCAGGTAGGCCCACCAGGTATTCCATGGTGCGGGTTCCACAATAACGCGGATAGAACTTTCGGTATCTACAATACTTTTGTCGTTATTTGTTATCTTCACCCTGAAAGTATAGGTTCCTGCAGGCAGGTTAGCGTAATAAGCTTCGCGGTTGTTGTGGGCATCTACCCAATAATTGTCGAATCCTTCCAACATATAGTGATAGTGTACCCGTTCGAATTCGCAGTAATCCAAAGCAGCAAAGGAGATGCTGAAACCGTTCTGCTCGTGACTCAACCGTATATCCGGCCGGTAAGACAGATGCTTGTCAATGCAATCCTCCTCGTTTGGATGAATCCGCCTGTTGTGAACCTTCAAATCCTCGAACAACAACGGTACATGTCGTTTAGTGAGAACGTCCAGCGGATTAAAGAATGTTAGTCCGTGTGTACCACCGAAAATCATCGTTCCGTCCGGCAGACGGCAAGATGCCCGGTCGTAAAATTGGTTTCCGCCTATTCCATCGGCTGCATAATAGTTGGTAAAACTACCAACGGTACGGTCATACTTACCCAGACCGTAAAGCGTACTAACCCAAAGATGTCCCTGTGCATCTTCTTCAATGCTTGAAATATCCAGACAAGGACTTCCGGGTACCGGTCTTATTTTTCCCGTCGAAGGCGTGTAGCAAAGCAGTCCGTTGCTCACTGTACCTATCCAGATGTCTCCTTTGCTATCTTCATGCAAAGCTGTTGGAATAAAAACAGAACGTTGGATACTGCTTTTCATATCCTCCTCTGTAACCTCTAAGCGGCTAAACTCATTATTTTCACGATTAATCAACTTCATCGGTTGATAAAAAGCAGCCACAAGTAAATTACCGTTGTGTAAAGGTAATAGGCCGGGTATAAAGGTAAACCGGGTATCAAATGCCTGTATAGCGCGAAACTTATTTTCTCCTTGCCGTAGAGCATATACATACGAGGAGGCCGTACCGATCCAGATTGTTTTATCATCGTCTTCGGTTATGGACATGGGTAAAAATACTTGAAACCTGCTCTCTACATCCAACCGTCCGTTTACATAGCGGCACTTCAGGACCTCGTTATCTGTGATGCTCATCCAAATCGCATCGTTATGGTCCACGAATAACTGATTTACATAAACGGCTTTCTTTCTGGCCTGTGGTGAGAGACGATCCATATCTATCGACTCCATCTTCTGGTTTCGCATATTGTAAACGAATAGTCCGTCCATCAGGGTTGAAATCCAAAGATTCTGCTCCTTACTAACGGCAATAGATACCACAGATTTGTTTTCCAATCGCGAGCGCAGATAATTATTATTATTGAAACGCTCCTTATAGTTGTAGCACACCGTGAAGCCCTGATCTACGGATCCGATCCACAAATTCTGCTGCGAATCTGTAAACATTTGGTTAATCTTAAAACGAGGCACCTCAAAAGGAAAACCATCTTCATTTTGATGAGTAACGGTACCCTCCTTGTAATTATAGCAGAACATACCGTATTTGGTGGTGTTCAGTAACAATGAAGCAGACCCGTAAGGGTGTATATAGTCGATATCGGCCGAGGCAAGCAGGGGATGTTTGGCAATTGCATCCGGAACGGGGCGGTATTGGCGTGTACGTGTATCAAAGATGGAAAGAGCCTGGTTGCCCGTAAGCCAAAGTTCGTCGCCATGAAGAAAAGAGTGATAAGAGTAATTCTTTGTGGCAACAGAATCCAGAAGTTGCATTGTTGATGCGTTATAGCGACGCAACAAATGATAATTTACAACCCACAAATTATTTTCATTGTCTATATGACATTTCGTATTGAACGTTTGCTGCGGGTCAAGATCGGTCAAAACACAATCCAGGCGGTTACGGTCGGGATTGTAAGCAAAGAGTTGTTGTTCGGTAGCCACCAGAATATGACCCTCCCGGTTCTCCATCAGTTGATGCACATTTTTGTTTTCGTGCTCGAAAGGAATGCGCTGGAAATTATCTTTGTCAGTGTAGATGCAGACTCCGTTTACAGTTGCCACCCACATCCTTCCCTTAGAGTCGAGCAGAATATCAGTGATTTGATTGTCCGGCAATCCCAGTGAGTCATCGGTGCAGAAGTATTGATGGTATTCGTGCACGTTGTATTTGTTCAGCCCGCGGAAGGTACCTAACCATATATAACCTTGTGCATCTTCTGCAAAAGCCTTTATCTGTTGGTTGGAAATGTCGTTGGTGATGGCGGGGCTCTCGGTTCCGGCACTATACCCTTGTCCCGCCTCCGGTTCCGAAGGACGACAGGAGGAGAACACGCCGATGAAAAGTAACAGCCATACGTGTACAAAGAGGATGTTTTTTCTAAACGAATGATCTACCATTGACATAGTCCGATTTGTTAGTTGCGATGCGAAAATAAACATAAAAATCGGACTATAGCTTGTAGCATGGTTCCATTTGAACAAAAGAACAAACATTTGAACATAGAGAACAATGATTTTGAACGTAAATGAAAACCGTTTGAATGCAGGAGACAATCCTTCCGGAGGAAAGGAAGTAATATTGCCAATGTAAAAAATAAGAAAATTAAGCTACCATGAAAAAACTATCATTCACATTGTTCTTATTTTCATCAACCCTCCTCTTATCATCTTGCGGAGGAATGGTAAAATGGAATAAACAAGAAGTACAAGCCGATGGCGAAATCCAGGCATCCGACACGTATGCAATTGCGGAAACAGAATATGGGACTGTTGCCGGATATCAAGAAAACAGGGTGTATATATACAAAGGGATTCCTTATGCCAAAGCCGAACGCTTCATGCCTCCCGCTCCTGTTGCAAAATGGGAAGGAATACGCAGTAGCAGGGCCTACGGTCCGACCTGCCCGCAGGGTAAACGCACAGGTTGGTATAACGACGAATCGGCTTTTGCCTTCAACTGGAACGATGGGTTCACCGACGAAGACTGCCTGAGAGTAAACATCTGGACACCCGGATTAAAGGACGGCAAAAAACGTCCCGTCATGGTATGGCTTCACGGAGGAGGCTATTCAGCTGGCAGCGGACAGGAATTACCTTCGTACGATGGAAGCAATCTGGCAAGGAATGGAGATGTAGTTGTTGTAACCCTAAACCACCGACTCAACGCACTGGGTTTTCTGGACCTCTCAGCCTATGGCGACAAATTTGCCAAATCAGGAAATGTGGGGCTGCTTGACTTAGTTGCTGCACTTCAGTGGATAAACAAGAATATAGCTTCGTTCGGAGGCGATGCACAGAATGTAACTATATTCGGTCAGTCGGGCGGAGGAGGCAAAGTCTCCACACTACTTGCTACTCCATCGGCAAAGGGGTTGTTTCACAAAGCCATTATCCAGAGCGGTTCAATGCTTCGAACGATGGAATCAAAGTATTCACGACGCATTGGTATGGCCGTTGTTGAGGAATTGGGACTGAAACCCTCTCAGCTCGACGAGTTACAAAAAATACCTTATGAAAAGCTGTTGGCCGCCGGCGAAACAGCCATAAAGAAAGTAAAGTCCGAAGCGGAAAAAGAGGGTATTTCCTCATTCATTTTCGGTTGGGCGCCAACTGTGGATGGCGATGTATTACCCGCACAACCTTTCGATCCTCAGGCTCCGATGCAGAGTAAGGATATACCTGTTATGATAGGAACTACTCTGCACGAATTCACCATGAGCACCTATGTTCCAGCGTATAGAACCATCACAAAAGAAAAGGCCATAGAGTTACTCAATCAGAAATACGGAAACCACACCAACGATTTTCTGGCAGCGTTTGAAAAGGCTTACCCTCACTATCAACCTAAGGACCTGGTGGATGTTGACTTTATCTTTCGTCCCGGTGCCGTGGAGCAGGCACGACTGAAAGCCGCGCAACAGGGGGCACCGGTGTATATGTATCTTTTTACCTGGGAATCACCCGTAATGAACGGCATCCTACGAAGTACGCACTGCATGGAGATACCTTTTGTTTTCGACAATGTAACACGTCATGCAAGTATGACTGGAGGCAACCGCAAAGCGCAAATTCTGGCAGAGAAGATGAGCAACGCCTGGATAAACTTTGCCCGGACAGGCAATCCCAACCACAATGGCCTGCCCAAGTGGGATCCTTATACAGCCGAAAAGGGATCGACGATGTGCTTCGATAACACCTGCGAAGTGAAGTATAATCATGACAAAGAGTTGATGGAGCTTGTAAGAGCTTTCCCAACTCGTGGCTTCTGAACCGTTGAAAAACCATACAATATTTCGAAGTAAAAAAATTACCTCCTGGTTTGTTCCCTGCAAGATTGGGAATAAACCAGGAACACACAGTAATCAATCTAGTTAATAACTTAATGAAAAGAATTATGAAAAGCAAATCAGTGAAAAAGCTACTTATAAAGGTGCTTTTTCTGTTGGTATCCGTGCCTTACATGTTGGCACAGGGGCCAGTAAAAGTTTCAGGTCGCATTACAGACGACCTGAAAGAACCCATGATTGGGGTAAGTATAGTTGAAAAAGGGACCACCAACGGTGTGATGAGCGACCTTGACGGCAACTATAGCTTGTCTGTAAAGCAAGGAGCAACAGTTGTATTCTCCTACATCGGCTATGTAACTCAGGAAAAGAAAGCCCTTGCAGGCCAGATGAACATTCAACTAAAGGAAGACAGTAAAACCCTGGAAGAGGTCATCGTGGTGGGTTATGGTGTTCAGAAGAAAAGTTCCGTTACAGGCGCCATCTCGCAAGTAAAGGCCGAAGATCTTGAAAACCGGACCATCAGCAACGCTCCGGCTGCTTTGCAAGGAAAAACAGCCGGTGTGCAGGTTATCCAAACCTCGGCTGCACCGGGTGCTTCGCCCACAGTACGCGTAAGAGGGTACTCTTCCAACGCATCATCCAATCCACTTTACGTGGTAGACGGTATCCGCCTGAGCGACATCAGCGGTATCGATCCGAATGACATTGCATCGATGGAAGTGCTCAAAGATGCAGCCTCTGCTGCCATTTATGGTGCCGAAGCCGGGAACGGTGTTGTGCTTATCACGACCAAGAAGGGCAAGTCGGGACAAGGAAAAATTTCCTACGATTTCCAATGGTCATCGCAATCGCTGGCTCGTATTCCATCCATGTTGAATGCGGAGCAGTATATCGACTATATGGTAGAGGCGCAAACCTTCACAGAAAACGAACTTGTAAAAGGTTGGGACGGTGTGACGAATACAGCCTGGACCGACGTGGCATTTGAGAAAAGCCAAATGCAAAAGCATAATGTGTCGTTTACTAATGGCGGAGAACAAGGAAATTACTATCTCTCGCTGACCTATCTTGACAATAATGGAATTGTAAAAGGCGACGTTGATGTGTACAAACGTCTGACGGCAACCATCAACTCCGAATATGAAATCAAGCCCTGGCTAAAAGTGGGTACCACGAACCAAATAGAGAAATACAATATACGTAACGTATCGATGAACAACGAATACGGTAGCTTACTCACCTCAATTCTCCAATTGGACCCTCTGACTCCCAACACCTACGCGGCAGACAAACTGCCTGCCCACATGCAGACTGCATTGGATAATGGAAAACATCTGCTCAAGAACGAGAACGGAGACTATTACGCTGTCTCCAAGTATTTTGCCGGAGAACAGTATCATCCCATGATCATGCGTGACAATAACATCGGAAAGAACAGCGGTTTTAACGTAAATGGGTCAATTTACACCGACTTCAAGCCTTTCAAAAGTTTCACGTTTACGTCTCGTTTCGGTTACCGGTTGTCCGGAACACGTCAGTCAACCACAGACTTGCCTTTCTACGGTAATTCCACGCAGAGCCGCGATTATGTGAGCCTCAATGCCACATCATCCACCAGCATCTACTATCAATGGGAGAATTTTGCCAACTACATGAAGCGTTTCGGACAACACACTGTGACTGGAATGGTTGGTACGTCTTATCAGGAATCGACAAGCGACAATGTATATGGAAGTCTTTCGTCCAACAGCGAGGATGCTATAAAGAAGAACGATCCGCTGTTCTATTACCTGAACTATGGTTCGGCTTCGGCAACCAAGGGTGTAGCAGGAGAGAAGATACGTACAGCCAAGCTCTCTTACTTCGGCCGCTTGGGTTACGAATTTGCTGGTCGTTACCTTTTGCAGGGTTCGCTCCGTGCAGATGCTGCCGATCTATCTCAACTTCCCTCCTCCAACCGTTGGGGATACTTTCCTGCAGTATCTGCCGGATGGACGATTTCAGAAGAAGAATTCTTTGCTCCGTTGAAACAGCATGTGAGCAGCCTCAAGTTGCGCGCCAGCTGGGGACAAAACGGTAGTCTTGCTGCACTCAGCGGTTATCCTTATAGTACAGACATGGCTCTGAAAGGTCTCTATCCTTTTGGAACAGGCAATTATTACTTCAATGCCGTAGCTCCCTCATCTATGGGTAACGATAAGCTGAAATGGGAAACATCCGAGCAGATCAATATCGGTGTTGATGCGCGATTCTTGAAGGACCGTCTGATTTTAGGTGTGGACTATTTTGACAAAAAGACCAAAGACTTACTTGTAAACGGGACTACACCTTCTCTGATTGTTGGGGGAATTACGTCTCCGATGAATGCAGGTAACGTAAATAACAAAGGTTTGGAGTTTGAGCTGGGTTGGAGAGACCATATCGGAGACTTCCATTACAGTCTACGCGCCAACCTGGCCACTTTAAAGAACAAAGTTACCTACGTTGATCCGTCCATTACCCGCATAAATGGAGTTAACTTCCACACCAGTACCATTACTTATTTTGAAGAAGGTTATCCGGTGTACTACTTCCGTGGCTATAAATTTAAGGGCGTTAATCCGGAAACAGGTAATCCCACTTTTTATGATTTGGATGATAGTGGCGACTTGAACGATGGCGATTTGGACTATATAGGTGACGCTATCCCCGATTTTACCTATGGCATTACGTTGACAACGAGTTGGAAAGGGGTCGATTTTACTCTCTTTGGCACCGGGTCTCAGGGTAACGATATCTTCAATTGCATTAATCGGCCCGACTATGCTGCATCCAATAAACTGAAAGAGGTGTTCTACGACAATCGCTGGACTGCAGACAACAAGTCCGGCAATGTTCCCCGCGCCGGTGCCCAGAACATGGATAAATATCAAACTTCTGATGCTTTGGTGTACGACGGATCTTTCTTTAAAATTAAGCAGATACAGTTAGGATATTCCCTCCCTAAAGTATGGTTAAAGAAGATATTTGTGAACAACCTTCGTGTGTACGGTTCACTGGACGACTTTTTTACATTTACAAAATATCCCGGATTCGATCCTGAGTCGGCTGCCAACTCAACTTCGGGAATGGGCGTTGACAAAGGTTCTTATCCTTGTTCGAAGAAGGTCGTATTAGGCTTTAATATTGAATTTTAAAAACCACAAATTACAATAAGAATAATGAAAACAAGATATATCTATATATGCCTATTGGGATTGCTATCAGTGTTTACAACTGGTTGCGAAGACCGGCTGGACATCCCGAAACATGGGAATATGGGAAGTCAGGAAGACTTTTACCAAACAGATCAGGAGGCTATGCAGGCTTTAGCTTCTTTATATTTCAGCTGGAGCAGTAACTACTACAATTGGTTCATGACGAAAAACTCACTGGCCGACGACGTGTGGAGTGGAGGTGGTTCACGTGGAGACAACGCTCAAATGGAGCAGTTGAATGAATATACATTCGATACAGATCATTCTATGATAGCCAACTTGTACTCGGGTATGTACAGCATCATTTACAAGGCAAATTTAATAATCGACCTGATGGAACCCGATACGGATGTGAAAAAGCGTGCCCTGGCCGAAGCCAAGTTTTTCCGTGCATGGGCGCATTTCGAACTGGTAACCCTGTTTGGAACAGCACCCATCGTAGACCATCTGCTAACACCCGACGAGTATCGATTGGGCAACAGTAGTCCGCAAGACACATGGGCTTTTATTGAGAAAGACCTGACGGAAGCAATCAATCTGAACGCTTTACCCTCAAAGATAAACGTAAACGATAAAGAAACCACCATCCGGACAACAAAGGAAGTGGCACAGGCCATGCTGGGAAAGGCTTACGTTTTTCAAGGAAAGTACAGCGAGGCAGCTTCAATACTTGACAAAGTTATAGAGTCCGGTAAATACGATTTGTACGAAGGAGCTTATGATAAGTTACTCCACGTAGAAGCTAACGGAAGTTGCGAATCCATGCTTGAAGTACAACGCAGGAATGATCCTGAACAGGCGTGGAACTGGGACATACTGACAATGACCTACCTGATGACGGGCTGGCGTTCGGATAAACTAACCGTAAGCGGCGAAGCCTCCGGATATATCGCAACGGGTACTTATGGTTTTATGAATCCACGCAAATCGTTGTATGATGCTTTTGTGGATAGAGAAGGTGCAGATGGTTATCGCTTGAATAGCACGCTGCGCAGCTACGAGCAATTAAGCAAAATAGGAGTTTCGTTGCAACCGGGAGCCAATATGGTGGGACACGAAGGGTACTTTATGTGGAAGACACGTACCTTGAAAGAGGATTGTATTTACGATGCGTCCTACTTCCAGGCACTGCAATATATTAACCTCCGCGTGATGCGTTACGCCGAAGTATTACTACTTGCAGCAGAGGCTCATGTTCAGGGCGGCGACAAAAACAAGGCCTTGAGTTATATCAACCGCATTCGCTCTCGTGCCCGTCTGACAAATTTATCAGCGGTAACCTTAGACGATGTGAAGAAGGAAAAGCAACTTGAACTATGTATGGAATGTGTCCGTTTCCAGGATCTTACCCGTTGGAACGATGCGGAAGCCGCAATGGGACAGCAGGGAAAGGAGATTCCGGCTTTCTCAAGTGAAGGTGTTAAGTTCTTGTTCAAAAATTCGACCTACGGTTTCAAGGCGAAGCATAAACTGTTGCCAATCCCACGTAAGGAGCTTGAGTTAAATCCCAACATGAAACAAAATGAAAACTGGTGATAATTAATATATGTGGTACACAATACAATTAAAGAGGAAACAAATCTGGAGGGTATACTACATTAATTGATTTATGTTAATGAAGAAATTTTCAGTGTAGTAGTATCTTTACCTGAAAATTTCTTCGTTACCACTAAATGAATACTTTATTTAATTACATTTTAAAATTATGAAATTGAAAAGACTATCTATTTCCATTTTCTCGGCTTGTTTAGCGCTGACAGTACAGGCGCAGCTGCCTTCACCGGAGGTTCAGTTAAGGCTTACCTCCCAAAACATCGACGAGGTAATAGGGGAAATGACCCTGGAAGAAAAAGTACACATGGTTATTGGTTGCGGCATGGCTATGGGCGACGATGTTAAGTTTCCGGGTACAGCGGGCCGCACCTATGACATTCCCCGCTTAGGCATTCCTTCGGCTTACCTGGCCGACGGTCCGCACCGTCTGGCAATGGCTCCCAAACGCGAATTCGACAGCCACACCTATCATGCCACAGAGTTTCCATCAAGTACCACCGTAGCTGCCACCTTCGACCCGGATGCTGCTTACCAGATTGGACAGGCCCTGGGCAAAGAGGTTAAAGACTACGGACTGGATGTTCTTCTGGCCCCGGGTGTTAATCTGATGCGTAATGTACTTTGCGGACGAAACCACGAGTACTATTCCGAAGACCCGTTGTTGGTGGGAAAAATTGCAGCAGCTTACATAAACGGGATTCAAAGTCAGGGCACCGGAACCTGTATTAAACACTTTGCGGTAAACAATCAGGAGACAAACCGGAATAATAATGACTCCCGACTAACCACTCGTCCGCTACGCGAGCTTTATCTGAAATGTTTCGAAATAGCTGTAAAAGAATCGCAACCTTGGAGCATCATGACTTCCTATAACAAAGTGAACGGCAAATACGCCTGCGAAGACAAGGAGCTTACAGAAGATATCCTTCGTTCCGAATGGGGTTACAAAGGTGTGGTTATGTCTGACTGGAATGCGGGTATGGATGCCGTTGCTTCCATGTTGGCAGGTAACGATATGTTGCAACCGGGACAAGACCGCCAGTACAAAGCAATTTTTGAGGCCGTAAAAAACGGGGCACTCGACGAGGATATCCTTAACCGGAATGTTAAACGTATCCTTGAGTTCGTTCTGAAAAGTCATACCTACGCTGGATATCAATATCCCAACGAAACAGACCTGAAAGCCCATGCACAGATTGATCGTAAGATAGGTGCCGAGGGTATCGTTTTGCTAGACAACAAAGATGCACTTCCCTTGGCCGAAGGCGTAATGAAGGTTGCCTTATATGGAACTACATCGTACGACATGGTGCCGGCGGGTATGGGTTTTGGCAGTACGGGAATCGGTTACTATACGGTATCGATGGTAGAAGGCATACGCAAAGCTGGCTATACAGTAGACAGCAAGCTAATAAAGCAATACAAAAAGCATCTGGCCGACGAACAAAAGCGACTGTTTCCACAAGGAAGACCTCCCTTTTCATTCACTCCGCTACAACGTGCTGAAGAGTTTCTGCCTACTGCCGAAGAGATGATTGCGCAGGTACAGGACAACGATATTGCCATCCTGACCCTGGGGCGTACCAGCGGTGAGGCTTGCGACCGTCGTATTGGAGAGTTCATGCTCAAAGAAAACGAAAAGGCTCTTATCAAACAAGTATCGGAAGCCTATCGCGCAGCCGGAAAGAAACTGGTAGTTATCCTGAACATTTGCAGCCCGGTGGAAACTGCTTCTTGGAAAGGGTTGGCCGATGCAGTAATTTGTGCCTTTCAACCGGGACAGGAAGTTGGCAATTGCATTGCCGATGTGCTCACAGGAAAAGTAAATCCTTCGGGCAAGTTACCGATGACTCTGGCTGTCAACTATGGCGATGCACCTTCGGATGCCAACTTTCCTTCCGATTATGAGTTCAAGATGCCTTCGTTTGCCATGGGTACAGGTATGAATTTTAAGTCAGATAAAAAAGAAGAGAAACCTAAAATGCCGGAACGTAACGTCGACTTTACCAACTACGAGGAAGGTATTTATGTTGGCTACCGCTATTTCGACACTTTCGGCAAAGAGGTATCTTATCCTTTCGGACACGGACTAAGTTACACCAACTTCAATTACGATATTGAAAGTGCCTCTATCGAGGGAGATCGTTGCGAGTTAAAAGTAACTATTAAAAACACAGGTAAATATGCCGGTCGTGAAGCCGTACAAGTTTACGTGAAAGCACCGAAGGGATCTCTCGACAAACCTTCCAAAGAGCTGAAAACCTTCGGCAAGACTCACCTGCTTGAACCGGGAGAAAGTCAGACACTTACGCTTACATGGAATGTGATGGACATGGCCTCCTATAACGAGAAGTCGGCTTCGTGGGAGTTGGACAAAGGAGAATACCAATGGATGGTGGCGGCATCGTCGGCAGATGTCCGCGACTCTGTAGGACAGAAAATAGCCAAAAGCAGAAAGGTGAAAACCCTCGAGGTAATGAAACCTCAGGGAGTAATCAATCTGCATCCGATGGTAAAGAAATGAATTTAAATGGATCAGTAAGTATATAATAATAAAATTAGTACTTTTATAGTCGCTAATTATAAAAGAACCATACATCATTTTAAATTTACATGTAATGAAAAAGCTAATCTTATCTTTGCTGGCTATCCACATTGTATTCTCTGCTTTAGCCCAGTCTCCTTCGGGGGCACAGAGTAAAATCATAACAGATTCCATCCACAGCAAAGTGCTGAATGCCTACAGGGCATACAATGTTTTTCTTCCTAAAAGTTATGAAACGGATACAAACAAGAAATATCCGGTTCTGTATCTTTTACATGGGATGACGGATACCAATCAGGCGTGGTCGGGACGAGGTCATCTTCAAGATGTGGCTGATCAGTTGATTGAAAGCGGGGAAGCTTGCGAGATGATCATTGTTACGCCCAATGCGGGAGGAAATATATATGCAGGAGTGTGGAACGGTTATTTTGATATGCCTGGATGGAGTTACGAGACTTTTTTTTACACCGAGTTCTTACCTTATATTGAAAAGAATTACCGGGTAATCGGAAATAAAGCCAACCGTGCCATTGCCGGATTGTCTATGGGAGGTGGAGGCGCCACCTGTTATGGTCAAAAGCATAGTGAAATGTATGCTGCAGTTTATGCTATGAGTGCTTTGATGTCTATTCCCGAACTAGGAGCGGCCCCGGCGCAAAAAACGGACGACAAAATGGCCATACTTACCAAGTCGGTTATAGAAAACAGTTGTGTGGACTATGTTGAGAGTGCCGATGAAGAGCGTATCGCGAAGTTACGGTCAGTTGTCTGGTTTGTTGATTGCGGAGACGACGATTTTCTTCTTGACCGTAACATTGAGTTCACTCAAGCGATGCGCAAGAAAAAGATTCCTTGTCAGTTCCGTGTGCGCGACGGGGGACACACCTGGGAATACTGGCACTCGGCATTATATACTTGCCTACCATTTGTTACACGTAATTTTGGAAAATAGAAAGTCAAACTCTTTGTATGAGCCTGTATTTCTATAATTAAATTAACAAGAGGATTCAATATTAATATTTTTATAGTCGTTAATTATAAAAAAAATCTCACATCATTTTAAAAAAACATCATGAGAAAAATCATTTATCTATCAGCCATGCTGCTGATGTGTGTTTTAAGTTTCGCACAACAAGCTCTTTGGGGAGGTGCCGCTGTTATCTCTCCCGAAATCCATGAAAACAACACCGTTTCTTTCCGTCTGAAGGCTCCGAAAGCCGTTCGTGTGCAAGTGACCGGCGACTTTCTGCCTACTCAGAAAATTAAGACTCCTTACGGAGAGTTTGATGGTCCGGGTGTGACCGACCTTACTGAGAAAGACGGCGTATGGGAATTTACTACGCCCGACCCGCTGAAACCAGAACTTTACAGCTACACTTTCCTGGTTGACGGACTGAAAATTAACGATCCTAGCAATGTGTATATGATTCGCGACGTGGCAAGCGTAACGAATGTATTTATCATTGGTGGCGATCGTGCCGATCTGTACAAGGTGAACAAAGTGCCTCACGGTACGGTAGCCAAAGTGTGGTACAACAGTCCGAAGTTGGGCATGGATCGTCGTCTTACAGTTTATACACCTGCGGGTTATGAGATGAGTGGCAAACGTTACCCTGTATTCTACCTGCTGCATGGTATGGGTGGAGACGAGAATGCCTGGAGTGAACTGGGACGTACAGCACAAATTTTGGACAACTTAATTGCACAAGGCAAAGCTAAACCTATGATTGTGGTGATGACTAACGGAAATGCTTCGCAAGAGGCTGCTCCCGGTGAATCGTCTTTAGGATATGCTGCAGCATCAATGCAATTGCCCAAAACAATGGAAGGCTCCTTCGAAGAGGCTTTTCCAGATGTGGTTAATTTCGTAGACCGGACTTACCGGACCATCAAGAATAAGCAAAATCGTGCCATTGCAGGTCTTTCTATGGGAGGTTTTCACTCCATGCACATCTCAAAGCAATATCCGGATATGTTTAACTACGTGGGATTGTTCTCTGCAGCTATCATGCCCAACAAGGATGTAAAGTCACCTATCTACGACAACCTGGATGCAAAATTGAAGATTCAGTTTGATAAGAAACCGGCGCTTTACTGGATTGCTATCGGCAACAAGGACTTTTTGTATCAGGCAAACATAGACTATCGCAAGATGCTGGACGACAAGGGCTACAAGTACGAATATTACGAAACAGGCGAAGGCCATATCTGGAAGAACTGGCGTATCTATCTGTCCGAGTTCGCACCCAAATTGTTCAAATAAGATTAGCAGAACATAAACAAGTATGAAAGTTGGTACTTGCCGCAAACCCAGAAGATGGAGGCGGCAAGTACCACAACTTGCAAAACCAACCTACAACAATGCCCCTCATAGATCTTTTTGAAGAAAAATTACCGGCGATTTTTCACTTAAGTCAAAAAAAAATTTCCCTTAAGTGAAAAAAAAATTTGACTTAAGTCATCGTAAATTTTCACTTAAGTCAAAAATAAGGTTTTCCTGTTAGCACAAGAAAAACAACAACTGGTTGTAAAAATCCTGTTTCCTAATGTTGACTTTTACCGATTCAGGCAACCTCTTTTAACTCCCTAAACTGAAAAACTAGACATATCAGAAAACATTATACTGAAAGTCTAGACACTTTCACTAATTCCATCCTAGAATCGTTTACATCATACAAATAATCCTGAACCAGAGCTATTGTAGAAAAAGGTTGTAGGATGTAAATGCGAAGATGTAACAATCAAATTTTCAATTATTTTTTTTAGAAATCAATATTCAATTGTGGATATTAAATGCTTTATTTGCAGTAATATATGCGACAAATAAATAGGTGTAAGAATGAGAAAAAAACAAATATTAAAACTAATATCGGAATGTTATGCAAAGAACTGATTTTATTCCAATAACCGATGGCATCAAAAAAGTAATCGAAGCAGAAGAGAGCTTTCTAAGAGATCTGCCTGTAGAAGTGATTACCCTACGACGAAACAAACAGAGTCGTACCGTCAAACAGATTCTTGGTCACCTGATAGATTCAGCATCTAATAATCATCAACGCATGGTTCGTCTGCAATATAGTAAAGACTTACTATTCTTCCCCGACTATCGTCAGGACAATGATTTGTGGATCGCCTTACAAGACTATCAAAACGCAGATTGGGAAAACCTGATTCAACTATGGAAGTTTTATAATCTGCACATCATTCAAGTAATAAAATCTGTTGATTTAACGAAATTAGACAGCTTCTGGTGCGACTTCGAAGGAACAAAAGTCACCCTAAAAGAAATGATAGAAGGCTACCTGGATCACCTGTATCTTCACATAAATGAAATAAAAGATTTAGCCAATTAAGAATTTTGTTTCAAAACTGTATGCAATTCCTGTTCAGGAATTTTCAGTCTTAGGTTTTAGGAAAGGAAGATGCCTTGTCCTATAAAAAAAGATGAGTAAGAGATTGCTCTTACTCATCTGATAAATACAATAAAGCGATTATTTACTGTTAGTAAGGTGATACGTTCCCGAACCAAGCTCAACTTCCATCGCAGATTCACTTTCTATTACTTTTCGAACTCCCTTCTGATTGGGCGAGATTATATTTAACTCTTTTGGAAGTCGGACGATAGCAGAGGTATTTCCGGGAATTGTAATATCCCACGAGAATGTTTTGCCCTCTTTTGTCCATTCGCTCCGAATATCTCCGTAAACCGACTTGTAAGCAGCCTTCACGTGATTCAATCCTTCGGGGAATTTGGGTTCCATCAACAGTTTTTTGTAAGCAACGGTACCCGGAGCACATTTGATACCAGCCAGATCTTCGTAGTACCAAATAAGCAAATCCCCAAGCAACATCACATGATTTCCCGAGTTCATGGCCGGATCGGCAGTCTCACCGTTCCAAAGTTCCCAGGTTGTAGTTGCCCCGTTTTTAACCATATGTCCCCAACTTGGATAGGTGTCGTTCGAAGCAATCTTATAGGCTAAATCCACATTACCGTATTTTGTAAGCCCCCTCATCAGTTGTTGGATACCTAACACACCCGTACTAACATGTCCGCCAAAATCAATTTCAGTTTTCTTTACGATATTATCGAACACTCTTCCTTCGTATCCTTCGGGAACTAAACCCAATTGAAGCGAAAGGATATTGGCTGTAACTGTATTATTTCCATATAAAGCAGAATCTTTATTGAAGAACCGGGCATTATAGGCCTCTTTGATTTTGAAAGCAAGATCCTTATATCCGGAAATGTCTGCCTTATTTCCTGAAATTTCGGCAAATTCGGTCATCAGGTTCAATAGACTATAATACATGGTTGTACTTAAAATAGCACCATCTGTTTTGCGGGCAGGATCTTCAGAATGAATAAGCTTCTGCGATTCGGGAGGCATGCACCAATCACCGTACGTGTCCTTGGTAAGGATATAATCCTGCATGGACACTTGTTGGATATGTTCAAGGTATCGTTTCATAGAAGCATAGTGCTTTTTGATAGGATTGGTATCTCCGTATTGAACCGACAACATCTTCATCGCATAGAAATAAGCAGCCGGCCAGGTTACATCGTCGTTGTAAATTGTCCAGTATCTTGGCGAAACGTCCGAGATGCTTCCTTCCGGACTTTGAGAATCTTCGATATCTTGTACCCATTTGCTATATAACGATGCATTGTCTAAGACGAAAGCTTCGCCGAAACAACCGGTTGCCCGATCGCCCAACCAACCCTGACGTTCATCACGTTGAGGGCAATCGGTTGGCATTCCGCGATAATTTCCGCGGATACCCCAATAGGCGTTCTTGAATATCTGGTTGATAATTTCATTCGATGTTTCGAACTGTCCAGTGGTTTCCATTTTATCATATATGACTTTTCCTGTAAAATCAGTCAATTCGGGTTGGTAATCTAATCCGGATATTTCAACATAACGAAATCCATGATAAACAAAAGAAGGTTCCCACCTAAATCCTCCATCTTTGGCAGGTGTATATACATCCGTAACCTTTGCAGTACGTAGATTAGCCAGATACAAGGTGCTATCGGGGTTCAGCGTTTCCGAGAACCGCAGACTAACGGGCTGGTCTTTCTTTCCTGTAAGGCTATTAATCTTAAGCCAACCCACCATGTTTTGTCCCATGTCGAGAATATATTTCCCGTCGGTTAGTTTGGTGATTTTAATTGGCGATACTTCATCCTGAATCTGCATATTAGGATTGGGTTGAGCCGTTAGTTTACCGGCAGGTGTATCCATTATGTCGGCAGCTTTCCAATTCGCGTCATCGTAGTTGGCAGTTTCCCATCCGGTCAGTTCCAGTTGGGCATCATATTCTTCTCCATCAAATTCATTGTTGGCTACAATAGGCCCACGGGAGGTTACCTTCCACGACTTGTCGCTAACTACCACATCGGTGGATCCGTCGGTATATTCAATTTCCAGTTGGGCTAACAGACGGGGCAGACCAAACATCATTGTCTCGGACTGGCGCATGCCGAAATAACGACCATTGCCTAATTTTACCCCCACCGTATTTTGTCCTTGTTGCAGTAAAGAGGTTACATCATACACATTATAATACACTCTTTCCGGATACCATGAAGGCATGGGGGCAAATATATCTTCCGATACGCGCTTGCCGTTTAGATAAGCTTCATACGATCCTAATCCCGAAATATACAATGCGGCACGTTTAACCGAGGTCTTACTTTCAAACGATTTGCGCAGATATCTTGCAGCCAGTCGCGTATTCCCTTCAGCTGTTTCATTGGAATTTGAAATGGAATCTTCGCCGATCCAGGCAGCTTTCCAATCCGAATCATTCAAAAAAGCCATCGACCACTGATTGGTTTCACTCCAATCTGTCGAACCTTGATTCGTAATAACTTTTACCCGCCAGTAATATACTCCCTTAGATAGAAGAGGCTTACCATCATAAGGGACAAGAATCGACTGATCGCTTTTAACGTCTTTCGAATCAAAAACAAGCTCTTTACCTTGTTGCAGATCTTCTGCAGTCTGAGCCACCTGAATCCAATAGGATTGTTGAACCAAATCTGGTTGGTCCGAAGTTATTTGCCATGAAAAACGAGGATTTTGTGTACTTACTCCCTGAGGATTTTCCTGCATTTCAATTTTCAGAGAGGTAACTTTAAGCTGCCCACTCTTACATCCGGCCAGAAAGAATACAAATAAAATTCCAATGAAAAGTGTTAGTTGTTTCATGCTTCTAATACTATTAATTCTTGGTAAAACAAATCAGATTTTAAAACATATGATTTTACAAAACTAATAGATAAAAAGCCATTCAACTTTTCATAAATGATAAAACAAGTTCGTTTTTTGCCAGAACAGTTGTTCCGAAAAGAAATAATGATAAAAATGGTTATATTTGCATCATCACAAATCAAACCAGCTATGGTTAAATGATATTTTTGTTAACTTTAATGATAGTATAATGAAAAAGATAATTTTTACAGGACTGCTTGGGTTGTTATTTTCTTTTAACGTGATGGCTCAGTACAAATTTGACAATGTCCTTTACGGAGCGGCCTACTATCATGAATATATGCCGTACGAGCGATTGGATAAGGATATTCAGATGATGAAAGATTGTGGATTATCCGTAGTTCGGGTAGGAGAATCGGCTTGGGGTATTTTTGAACCACAGGAAGGGGTATTTGAATTCGAATGGATGGATCGCATTATTAATAAAATGCACGAGGCTGGTATTAAAGTTATTCTTGGAACACCTACTTATTCTATTCCAATATGGTTAGCAGAAAGACATCCGGAAGTGCTGGCAGAGTATACACGAGGAAATAAAGCATATTACGGTATCCGACAGAATATGGATTTTACAAATCCGACATTTAGGTATTATAGCGAGCGCATAATCAGGAAAATGATGGAGCGATATGCTCAACATCCTGCAGTAATAGGGTATCAGGTTGATAATGAAACTGAGGCACGAGGGGTCAATAATAAAGATTATTTTATTGGTTTTAAAAATTATATAAAGAATAAGTTTAATAATAATCTGGATTTGTTGACTAAAGAATGGGGCATGAATTACTGGGGCATGAATATCAACACCTGGGAAGAATTCTACACCCGGGATGGTGTGACAAATCCTTCCTATAAAAATGAATGGGAGCGTTATAATCGAAAATCGGTAGCTGATTTTCTGAACTGGCAATGTGATATCGTAAATGAATATAAACGGAAAGATCAATTCGTTACTCATTGCTTCATGCCAGATTTTCACAATATAGATCAGGTAGAAAGCTTCAGACAAATGCAATACCCTGCCATAAATGTTTATCATGATGTTCAGGATAAACAAGATGGACAACGTATAGCTTATGCAGGCGACTTTGTGCGAACTGTAGCTAAGGGGAACTATATTGTAATGGAAACGAATGCTCAGGGTATAGGTTGGGACGCACGTAATCAACGCCCTCCATACTACAATCAGCTGCGTCAAAATGTTTATGCTCATTATGCTTCCGGGGCAAATATGGTTGAATATTGGCATTGGGCAACCTTGCATTATGGACAGGAAACATATTGGAGAGGAATCTTAGGACATGATCTGGAGCCTAACAGGATATATAATGAGTTTAAAACGACAGCTGATGAGCTAAAGAAAATCGGGAATAAACTGATCAATCTAAAAAAGAAGAATAAAGTTGCAATCTTGTATAGTCATGACTCATACCATGCCCTAAACTTTATGCCATATACTTATAAAGAAAACTATCCGATTGATAGGGTGTATAAAGCATTATACATGCAAAATATTGAAACGGATATTGTCCCCTGTGATAAATGGATAGATTTCTCTCAATACACCATGTTAGTTATTCCTCCATTATATGTAGCTACAGACGAATTATTGTCAGGCATTGATAAATTTGTAAAAGAAGGAGGGCATGTGGTTATGTTACATAAAAGCGGATATTGCAATGAACATTCGGCAGTTAGAGCCACTTTGGCCCCCGGTCTATTGCGTAAAGCCTGCGGATTTTATTATCAAGAGTATTCAACTATAGATGCAATGCCATTAAGAGACAATCCCTATAATATAGAAGATTCAAATCAGATAAGTGATTGGTATGAGTTCTTACAATTAGAAACAGCTAAACCTTTGGCTTATGCCAACCACCCATTTTTTGGTAAGTGGCCTGTGATTACTGAAAATTCTTATGGAAAAGGGAAATTGACATATATCGGAACATACCCATCTCAGGAGCTGCTGAACAAAGTCATTTGCCAAGTAGCAATAAATGCAACTATAATACCATCTGATTATATGCAGTTTCCATTTATAATACGTTCTGGAATCAATCAGCAAGAAAAGAAATTGCACTATATATTTAACTATAGTGCCGATACACAAGAAATCCAATACCCATATTCATTTGGGAAAAATATTTTGTCCGGTAAAGATGTAGATGCAAAGAGCCTCATCAAATTGGAACCATGGGGTGTAGCTATTATTGAAGAAAGATAAATGTAGAAATGAATACATGCATAAGTAAAGGTATTATGAAGAGCCGCTTTTTATTATTGTTGTTTATTCTTTCCTGTGCAACTGTCTATGCCCAGGAGAAGAGTCTTATCAGAGTTGCCTGCGTGGGTAATAGCATAACGGAAGGTGTTGGCGTAAAAAACCAATATCAGGATAGCTATCCGGGAGTATTGTCTCAATTATTAGGCGACGATTATGATGTACGTAACTTTGGACTAAGTGCCCGAACGTTAATGAATAAAGGGGATTTACCTTATATGCATGAGTGGATTTTCAGGGATGCGCTGAACTTTAATCCTGATATCGTTACAATTAAGCTGGGTACTAACGACAGTAAACCACACAACTGGATTTATAAGAAAGATTTCAAGAAAGATTTGGAGGAGATGATAGATGCTTTTCAATCGCTACCTTCACATCCCCGGATTTATCTTTGCTTTCCGGTTCCTCCAACAGCTTTTCAATGGGGAATCAATGACAGCACAATTGTTCGGGAGATTATTCCTTTTATAAAACAAGTTGCTAAAAAGAAGAAGCTTCATACTATCGATTTGCATACGGCATTGTTGCCTTATCCACAGTGTTTCTCCGACCATGTACATCCGAATGAGGAAGGTGCAGTTTATATTGCGAGCGAAATCTTCAAAGAGCTGACAGGAAAGAGTGCTGATGTTTATCCCTCTCAACCTTTTCCGGGAAAGAAGTCTATATGGAACGGACACGATCGCTACGACTTCAAATACAAAGGCCGGCAAGCGACTGTTGTTGTTCCTAAACAGGCGGCAAAAGGAAATCCATGGATCTGGCGACCGGCTTTTTTCGATGCATTTCCTTCGGTTGATAAGGCATTACTGGAAAAGGGTTTTCATGTTGCTTACTATGATCTTACTCATTTATATGGAAGTCCCAATTCAGTGAATCTGGGAACTGACTTCTACAACCTGATGATACGCTACTATGGCTTGTCACACAAAGTTACCTTAGAAGGTTTTAGTCGCGGCGGATTATTCGCTTTTAATTGGGCGGCACGTAATACGGATAAAGTGGCCTGTATTTATGTGGATGCTCCTGTCTGTAATCTTCAAAGCTGGCCAGGTCGGAAAAATGCCCAACTGTGGAATGATATGATGCGGGAGTGGAATCTTACGGATGAACAGATGCCTGATTTTAAAGGTAATCCCATCGATAATTTAGCCTCATTGGCCAAGGCCCGAATTCCTGTAATGGCTGTATGTGGCGATAGCGATAAGACTGTTCCATATGAAGAGAATATGGGTATCGTTCGCGAACGTTATTTGGCGTTGGGAGCTTCGGTCGAAGTGATTCTGAAAAAAGGGTGTGATCATCATCCGCATAGTCTGGATAATCCTGAACCGGTGGTGGATTTTATACTTCGTTATCAGTCCGGATACAATGAATTTCAGCATTTAACACTCCGTGGAAGTTTGTCGAACTCGTATCTTACGTTTACTAAAGGGGGAAAGGGGCGTGTTGCTTTCCTTGGAGGTTCAATTACCGAAATGACCGGATGGCGAACTATGATTCAGGAAGACCTGAAGCAACGTTTCCCGGATACTGACTTTGAATTTATCGATGCTGGTATCGGTTCAACAGGAACAACTCCCGGAGCCTTTCGATTGGCACATGACATCCTTGATAAAGGAACGGTCGATTTGCTTTTTGTTGAAGCTGCTGTTAATGATGATACCAACGGATTTACTGCAAAAGAACAAGTTCGAGGTATGGAAGGCGAAATTCGTCATGCTTTGTTAAGCAATCCAGCCATGGATATTGTGATGCTTCATTTTATTTATGATCCGTTTATTCCTATCATAGAGAAAGGACGCATACCTGATGTAATTTTAAATCATGAACGGGTAGCAAATCATTATTTGGTTCCCTCTGTAAATTTGTCGCAAGAGATAGCGGAACGTATGCATGCCGGCGAATTTGATTGGGAAGCATTTGGCGGTACCCATCCTCTGCCATTTGGACATCGTTATTACGCTGCTACGATTAATAAACTATTCGATAACATGTGGTCTGGTATCAAATCGGATCAGCAAGTGATCTCTCATGAAATTCCTACTCCATTAGATAATTTCAGCTATTCGGGCGGCCGGTTTATTGATCTCAAATCTGCCAGATTGGGAAAAGGCTGGAACTATGAGGCTGATTGGACACCCACTGTAAAGGGAAGCACAAGGAATGGATTTGTCAACGTGCCTATGCTGGAAACTAATAAAGCCGGAGCCAGGTTATCGCTTGATTTTAAAGGAACGGCTATCGGTATTTTCTGTGTAGCAGGTCCTCAGGCAGGTATTCTGGAGTATAGTATCGATGGTTCTCCTTTCAAAAAGCTTGATACATTTACAGCTTGGAGTAGCAATCTTTATATCCCCTGGGTATATATGTTTGATACGGAACTTGAAAATAAGGCACACAAACTAGACTTGAGGATGTCTAATGAAAATAGCAAAGACCGCTTTGCATGCCAGATTCGCAATTTTGTAGTGAACGAATAATCGATAACATTCGTACAACGTATCATTTTATTATGCGCCAAGAAAAACAGCGATGTATCACGCAAGTGATCCGCCGGTATGGATAACGAGCAATTCTTTGTTCGCCTGCAAGGTTATTTGTACATTTGCTTCCCAAATAAAACGATTATTATAAAATATGAAAAAGAAGAAAATATTTTTGAAACAAGCTGTTCTTTTCATTTATGGGTTGCTATTGGTGGTTTCTCCATTAGGAATGCAGGCTCAACAAGGGTTTGTTCACGAAGCTTCCACTGAATATCAGTGGCCAGAAGAAAAAGAGGTTTTAGCTAATCTGGATAAATGGCAGGACATGAAATTCGGGGTTCTGTTTCATTGGGGATTATATTCTATCCCGGGTATAGTGGAATCATGGTCTATCTGTTCGGAAGATGTTGACTGGATTCCAAGAGATAGTACGATCGCTTACGAAGACTACAAAAAAGATTACTACAAACTGATTGAGAAATTTAATCCAACAGACTTTAATCCGGATCAATGGGCAGATGTTACTAAAGCTGCCGGAATAAAATATATGATTTTTACCACCAAACATCACGATGGTTTTAATCTGTATGATACAAAGCAAACTGATTTTTCGGTTATTAACAGCGCTTTTAAAGGCAACCCAAAAGCTGATGTGGCCAAGTATGTGTTTGATGCGTTCCGAAAGAAAGATTTTATGATCGGGGCCTATTTTTCTAAGCCAGACTGGCATAGTGAATATTATTGGTGGCCTAGATATGCTACTCCCAACCGACATGTGAATTATAAAATTGAAAGACATCCCGATCGTTGGGAATCCTTCCAGAAATTTACCTACAACCAGATTGAGGAGTTGATGAGTAATTACGGCAAATTCGACATCCTTTGGCTGGATGGAGGATGGGTAGCAGCTCCCAGACAAGATATCAAGATGGATTCAATCGCCAAAATGGCTCGTTCGCATCAGTCCGACTTATTGATCGTTGATAGAACCATACAGGGTAAATATGAGAACTACTTAACGCCCGAACGTGCTATTCCGGAGAAGCAGTTACCCTATCCATGGGAAAGTTGCATTACTCTTGGTTCGGATTGGGGATGGACGCCAAGTGCTAATTTCAAATCGGCAAATACAATTGTAGCAACATTAATTGAGGTGGCGGCTAAAGGCGGGAATCTCTTATTGGGAGTTGGACCTACTCCTAAAGGAATTATTCAGCCCGAAGTAGAAGCTATCCTCCGTGAAATTGGACAATGGCTTAAAGTAAATGGAGCGGGTATTTACGGAACACGGATCACGCCAAATTATAAGAGTAATAATGTTTGGTTTACTGCCGGTAAAGACGGATCAAAACTTTATGCTCTCTACGTTCCCGACGAAAAAGAAGATATGCCTGAAAGTATTGAATGGGAGGGTAATTTCCCTGTAAAAAACAGTTCTGTTATTTTGTTGCAAACTGGTAAAAAGGTAAAATGGGAACAAATAGGAAATAAGATTAAAGTGCATTTGCCTCGTAAATCAAATCCTGACAAAGCGCCCATGGTGTTTACTTTCAAATCACAGAAAGAAAAATAACGGATAGCTAAACGAGTGAGATGGAACAGAACGCAAGAATATTGATTGAGATTAAAGAGGCAACTCCCCGTTTTGATTACCTGAAATTTAGTGAACCTATTTGCTGGCAGATGAAAGAAGGACAGCACTGGGCAATTGTTGGACCGAACGGTGGTGGAAAAACTCTATTCGTAGATATGCTGCTTGGAAAGTACGCACTTAAAACGGGAACGGTTATTTGCAAAGATGAAATGGGTACGGATATGTTTGTTTCGTCGGTGGTAAAATGTGTTGCTTTTCGGGATCTTTACAGCATAATCGATACGGAAAACGGTTATTATCAGCAGCGGTGGAATAGGGGGGATGAGCAGTTTATTCCTTTGGTTAAAGACCTTGTTTTGAATGCTGACCAGGAGTGGCTGAATACCTTGTTGGATTGGTTTGGTATCGAAGATTTAATGGAGAAAGAGGTGAACCTACTTTCTAGCGGAGAGTTACGCAAGTTTCTGATTGTTCGCTCATTGTTATCCAAGCCCCGTATTTTAATTTTGGATAACCCGTTCTTAGGACTGGATGCAGCTTCACGTACGGTACTGAATGACTTGTTAGTCCGGTTGTCTGAACTTGATAATCTGCAAATTGTTCTACTCCTTTGTAACCCGCAGGATATTCCGGATATTATAACGGATGTGTTGCCTATAAAAGACAAACAACTATTTACACCCATGTCGCGTCAATTTTTCTTTGAATCGGAGTCAGTGGTCAATAATTTGTTCCCTAAGACCGAAACATCTGATCTGACTGAGTTGAAAAGTTGTTCAGGCAATGACTCTTTTTCATTTTCAAATGCGGCCATTCTTAAGAATATTCATATTAAGTATGGTTCGCGTACAATTTTGAACAAGTTGGATTGGACTGTGCAACGTGGTGAGAAATGGGCTTTGCTGGGTCCGAATGGCTCCGGAAAGTCTACTTTACTAAGTCTTATTTGCGGAGATAATCCGCAGGCGTACGCCAACGATATCACACTTTTTGATCGCAAACGAGGTTCTGGAGAGAGTATCTGGGATATTAAAAAGCACATAGGGTACGTTTCTCCGGAAATGCATCTTTATTATCAAAACAATGTGAAATGCCTGGATGTGGTAAGCTCTGGCTTTTTTGATACGATAGGTTTGTACAGAAAGTGCACCACGGAACAGGAGATGCTTGCGAAAGAATGGATGATGGTATTTAATGTTGTCCACCTCTCTGAAGTTTCCTTTCAGAAAGTATCTTCGGGCGAACAACGATTACTGTTGCTGGCGCGTGCGTTGGTTAAGAACCCTGAATTGTTGATTCTGGACGAGCCCTTGCACGGTCTTGATGTGGTCAATAAGAACCGGGTAAAAAAGATATTGGAAGATTTTTGCGATGGAAAAAAATCGCTTATCTATGTTACTCATTACCAGAATGAAATTCCGAACGTGGTGGATAAACAACTTGTTCTGACAAAGAATAAATAGATCAGCATTGGCATCATCTGCTATTAATTTGAGATGAACTTCTATAGTCTGATCATTTCTTTTCAAATCTCTTCTTTTTTATCACAAAAAAAGAAGAGATTTGAAATCAACTAGATCTATTTTTGTATTTTTACAAGCGATAATTGTTCTTAGCTATTAATAATCAGCGTATGTCTTGTAAAAATTACAGACGACTTTTTAACTGTTTGATGTTTTATCATTAAACTTCCTGATTCCACCTCTGCGTTATTGGAGGTGATGCTTCCTTCTGCTGTTTATTATCAATAATTTTCATTCTTACTACAATGAATACATCCACAAATAATTATGGCATGAACGACCGTATCAAACGGTTGCGTCAACTTTCTTTCGAATCGACACCCTCTCTTTCTATTGAACGCGCGCTAATTGAAACAAATTTCTACAAAGATAATTATGGTAAATATCCTGTGCCTATTCTCAGAGCTCTCAACTTCCTCGAAATATATAAAAATAAAACGATTTATATTGGAGCCGACGAGCTGATTGTGGGTGAACGGGGGCCGAAGCCTAAATCGGTTCCGACTTTTCCGGAGCTGACTTGCCATAGTGTGGAAGACTTGCAAATACTGAATTCTCGTGAAATGCAGCGATACACCATTAGTCAGGAAGATATCGACACGTACGAACGCGAGGTTATTCCTTACTGGAAAGGCCTGACACAACGTGAACGTATCTTTAGTCATGTTCCTGCTGAGTGGAAAGAGGCTTATGAGATTGGTATGTTTACCGAATTTATGGAGCAACGTGCTCCCGGACATACCTCACTTGACGGCAAAGTCTACAAATATGGGTTACTCGATTTAAAGGAACGAATAGCGGACGAATTGGCGTCGCTCGACTTTATGAACGATCCTGAGGCTACAGACAAGCAAGAAGAATTGACAGCCATGTCTGTTTCCTGTGATGCCGCCATTCTGTTTGCCGAACGTCATGCCGATCTGGCAGAAGAAATGGCTCTTACGGAAAAGGATCCCAAACGCATTGCCGAGCTTCATAAAATTGCTCAAGTATGCCGTTGGGTACCGGCTCATGCTCCCAGATCTTATTGGGAAGCGATTCAGATGTATTGGTTTGTACATTTGGGTACTATTACCGAATTGAACGGCTGGGATGCCATGAACCCCGGTCATTTTGACCAACACCTGGCTCCGTTTTACCAAAAGGAAACTGAGGCCGGTACTTTATCACGCGATGAAGCGAAAGAGCTGATGTCTTGTTTCTTTATTAAAGTAAATAACCACACTGCTCCTCCTAAAGTGGGTATTACGGCAAAAGAAAGTGGTACCTATAATGATTTTACCAATCTGAATATTGGCGGAATAAAAGGTGATGGCAGCGATGGCGTGAGTGAAGTTTCTTATATTATGCTCGAGACAATAGAGGAATTGCATATTCTTCAGCCAGGTAGCGCAATCCATATAAGTACCCGAACACCGGAACGGTTTCTCCGTGCAGGCTGTAAGGTAATTCGTCAGGGACATGGTTATCCTTCTGTTTTTAATCCGGATGTTTACGTACAGGAGTTAATGCGTCAGGGTAAATCCCTGCTTGATGCCCGCGAAGGGGGATGCAGCGGATGTATTGAAGTAGGTGCATTTGGAAAGGAGGCCTATGTGCTTACCGGTTATCTTAATGTGCCAAAGATTCTTGAGGTGACTTTGCATAATGGTATTGATCCCGTATCCGGACGACGGGTGGGGTTGGAGACTGGCGATCCTTGTAGTTTCAATACTTACGACGACCTGTATGCCGCTTTCATTAAACAGCTTCACTATTTTGTGGATATGAAGGTTCGGGTGAGCAATTACATAGACCGTATGTTTGCCAAATACGCTCCGGCTCCTTTTCTTTCTTTGTTTATCGACGACTGTATTTCCAAAGGCAAGGACTACTATAATTGTGGACCGCGATACAATACAACTTATATTCAGTGTACTGGTCTTGGAACAATAACCGATAGCTTGTCCGCTTTGAAAAAACATGTGTTCGAAAACCGGTTGGTTACAATGAATGAAATGCTGAACGCCATAGATGCCAATTTTGAAAATCAAGAGCCCTTGCGTTTGCTTATTTTAAACCGTACACCATTTTTTGGAAACGACGATGATTATGCAGATAGCATTGCCGTGAATGTATTCAACGATTTGTATGATGCTATAGAAGGAAAGCCGAATACAAAGGGCGAATGTTTTCATTTAAATATGCTCTCAACCACTTGTCATGTTTATTTTGGTAAAGTAATGGGTGCAACTCCAAACGGACGGCTTGCCGGACGTGCTATCTCCGATGGAACTTCTCCTTCTCACGGGGCTGATACCCACGGGCCGTCTTCTGTTATCAAGTCTTTGGGAAAACTGGATCAGGTAAAAAGTGGCGGTACCCTTTTGAACCAGCGTTTTATGCCGGCTATGCTTAAACGGGAAGAAGATATCATCAAGCTATGTGCCTTGATTCGTACCTATTTCTCATTAGGAGGTCACCATATTCAGTTCAATATAGTTGATACGGAAACCTTACATGCCGCCCAACAGCGTCCGGAAGAGTACCGCGATTTATTGGTCCGTGTAGCCGGATACAGCGATTACTTTAACGATATGAATGCGGATTTGCAGGCTGATGTAATAGCCCGTACCGGACAAGAGTCCTTCTGATATGAAAGGCCTGTTATTTGATATTAAACGATATTCGATAAACGACGGTCCGGGTATCCGTATAACCATCTTTATAAAGGGATGCCCGCTGTCGTGTATCTGGTGTCATAATCCGGAGGGAATTTCAAGCCGGGCTGAAAAGCTGTATACCCGGAAAAAATGCATTGGTTGTCAGATTTGCATCAATGCGTGTCCGCAACATGCATTGAAATTGTCGACCGAAGGAATTGCTACTGAAAAGGAACTTTGCATACGCTGTGGTATATGTACGGAGGTTTGTCCGTCCATGGCTATGGAGATTTCCGGTAAAGAATATACGGCGGATTCGATCATGAAAGAGATTGAAAAAGAAATTGTTTTCATGGATCAGTCGGAAGGTGGGGTTACTTTCTGTGGCGGAGAACCGTTACTACATCCGGAATTATTATCGGAATTGCTTCATCGCTGCGGTGAACAGGGTATTCACCGGACTGTAGATACCTCTTTATATGCCCGTCCGGAAATAGTCAAAACCATTATGCTTCATACAGAACTCTTTTTGGTCGACTTAAAGCACATGGATACCGAACTTCATCAACGGTATTGCGGAGTACCCAACGAACTCATCCTGTCAAATTTGAAAATGATTGCAGAAGCAGGTAAAGATTTCTTCATCCGTATTCCCCTTATAGAAGGAATAAATGCTGATGAAGAAAACATCCTGCGCTGTGCGGAATTCCTTTCTTGCCTGCCGTGGAAAAGAAAGAGAGTAAACCTCCTTCTTTACCACGATATAGGCAAAAACAAACACGAAAAACTTGGATCTGTTTATAATCCCGGAAATGTAACGATGAGTACGCCTTCAGTGGAAACTCAGCAACGTTGCATCAGCCTATTCAAACAATATGGGATCGATGCAGTGATAGGGGGATAGATTACCTTATTTTTAAGGCAACCTCTTCATTGTTCCAGTCCGGCGGTGTTACACCAAGCAGATGTTTCACAAAAAAGTCGAAACGCTTACGGTCTCCATACTCTCCACCCAAGGTGTGGTTGCTGCCTGGAACGACCACAAGTTCAAACTCTTTTTTTGCTTTTATCAGTGCATTCACCACTTGCATGGTGGAAGCCGGATCAACATTGTCATCCATTTCTCCTACCATTAGCATTAAAGGACGGCTTAATAAGCCGGCATTCTCTACATTGCTGCAAGCCACATAGCTACTGTCGGTCGGATACCCTAACCATTGTTCGTTCCACCACATTTTATCCATCCTGTTATCGTGGCATCCGCACCCGGCATAAGCCGCTTTATAAAAGTCGGGATGAAACAATACTGCAGCCATGGCTTCCTGTCCTCCGGCAGAACCTCCAAAGATTCCCACACGTTCCATATCCATATACGGATATTTTTGAGCGGCCGCTTTTATCCATGCCATACGATCCTCAAATCCGGCATCTTTTAAATTCTTATAAATGATACTTTCAAAGGCCTTGCTACGAAAGGAAGTTCCCATACCATCAGCCTGAACAACTATAAATCCCAGTTCCGCGATCTGTTGATGAAACCAGTAAAACGCGCGAAAAGCCTTTGGTGTATAAGCGCTTCCGGGACCTGCGTATACATATTCCAAAACCGGATATTTTTTGTTCGGATCAAAATTAGTGGGACGGAAGATAGCACCCCAAATATCTGTTTTGCCGTCGCGGCCTTTAGCCACAAATGTTTCAGGAGCTTTCCATCCGGTTTCCTTTAAAGCTGTAATGTCCGCCTCTTCGAGTGGCATAACTACTTTTCCATCAACGCTGCTACGTAATACGGCTTTAGGTGCTACGTCAATTTTTGACCATACATCTACCAGGTATTTTTTATCGGACGAAAACCAGGCTGTATGCATTCCTTCTTCCGGAGTAAGGCAGGTAAGTCCTGTACCGTCCATATTGATACGATAATAACGGACCAAATAAGGATCTTCATTTTTAACCATTCCATTGGCAGAGAAATAGATGACACGCTCTTTTTCGTCTACTTCTATTACATCGCGCACATACCATTCGCCCTTGGTTATTTGTCGTTTAACTTTCCCTTCCAGACGATCATACAAATAAAGATGGTTCCAGTTATCGCGTTCGCTCATCCAGACTATCTCTTTTCCGTTGGACAGATCTTTTCGAAACTGACGGTTGTAATTTACAAATGTATTACTGGTATCTTCAATAATTGAACGGACATTCCCTGTTTCGGCAGAAAGTTCCAGCACACGGTACACCTGATGACCACGCTGGTTGTACTCAAAAAGCAGACTTTTGCTGTCGGGTGCCCAGTCTAGTCCGTGAACATCAAACTGTGAAGAAAAAAGATTGGTTGAAGGCACTTTCTTTTCGCCGTTTTCCACATAAAAGATATGAGGAACGCGGAAAGGCAGTGCATCACCAGGTTTTACATACTCTCTTTTATGGAGTTTAGGTTGTAGCTGATCTTTGGGTGACGATTCAACAAAGTAAATATATTGTTTCTCGGCAGGTCGGATCTTCATGGAAGCTATCTTCTTTGAGTCGGGTGACCAGCGAAGATAAGCGGAATAATATTCTCCCGGAGCGCCATCCATACTGAGTGCCTTTTCTACTCCGGATGCAATTTCCCTCACATATACGTTGTTGTTTTTGATAAAACCAATGCGTTTGCCATCGGGCGAAGGAATGGAATCGCCGGTACGTTCTTCATCCATTTCTCCCCAGTAACGAGAGGGTCGGGGAGCTTTTTCTATAGATAGAATACGTTGCTTCATGGTGTCGGGCATGGCGGTGCTAGTCTTATTCGCAGCATCAACGATGACATACTTTTCGCCCTCAGGCGTGTTGCGTATATACCAGAATTGGTGTGTATCTCCCATCCATCGGGGATTTACATCCCCATAATATACTGCTTTATTATATTTCCCAGGTAAAGAATATGCACGGGCATAGTCATTTGCTGTACCTTGCGCCTGCAACAGTGTACCGGATAACCCGGCACAAAGTACAGTCAGCATCATTGTCTTTTTCATATACTTAGTTTCATTTTAGTCTACTTTCCATTCAAATAATCCGGATGCATTTTTTTCCTGCTGAACAACTTCCAGCTTGATGGCTGAAGTTGTAACTGGCGAGAAGCGGACTGTGTTGCCTTCTCCTTTCTCTGTTCCGTAGGCGGACAGGGCATTTATCGGTTGCCAGTTTCCTGAGTTGTCTTTATAAAAGAGTTTCCAGCTTTTCGGAACGCGGCAACCTCCCCATGGAGCATCGTCGAACCAATAAATTGTGCTAAAGGATAGCTGCTGAGGCTGATCAAACTCGTAACAAATCCATTCCGTTGTTCCTTCCTTTGGCCACCAATGATAGTAGGGAACAGAACGATCGTTCTCATCTTTTGGCGTTAGTCCGTCGTTGATGGCGGAGATGGATTTTATCAGGGTTGAAGCAGATACTTTTGCATTCGAAGTAATGGTGACAGGTTGTGAGGGACGAGTAGCGCTTACATCTTGCGGCAACCAGACAGCCATCTCTCCGCTACCGCGATGTGCCCAGGCATAATATGGAATCAGAGTAAGTGTTACATCCTTTGTAGCAAGGCGACCCTGCTCATCATAGGCAATTGTTTGTGCAGAAGTCTTCAGTTGATCCATTCCATACAGTAATTCCGGTTTACATTCCACCGTAAATTCAGGCTTGCGGTTTATGATAACACTTAGTACACTGAAATCGTTATCAGGCCATTCGGCGCAATAAACAACTGGTCCGCGTTCCACAGCAATCTTTCCCCGATCAGCTTCCACTTTAGAATTTGCCTTTACGGTTCGTGGCTCCATATCAAAATGAACTTCAACCACATCTCCCTTTTTCCATTGCCTTGCAATGCTGAAGTAACCCTTGTCTAAAGTCGCGTTTACCGGTTCTCCGTTTACTTTTACTTTATATCCTAATTGCTTACGATCCGTGTAGGAGTACAGATTGCCCGGAACAACCGATCCCTGTACCCAACCCGGAATACGGATTTTTAATGTGAACGACTGTTTTCCTTTAGGAGAAACCTCCATGCGTATATCTCCGCTCCATGGATATCCTGTAGTTTGGGTAAGCGTTACTTTTTTACCGTTTACTTTCATGTCGGATGTATTGCTCATAAAAAGATTTACATAAAGATCGTTTTTGTTTACAGCGTATACATAGCCCGGAAGGGAAGGAATGAACCGGCTGATGTTGGATGGACAACAAGCACATCCAAACCAAGGCTGGCGCTGGTGCTGACCAATTGATTCCAGTGGATTAGGGTAAAAGAAGCTTCCTCCGTCCAGCGATACACCCGAAATCAATCCGTTGTACAAGGCCCTCTCCAGTACATCGAAATATTTGGACTCACCGTGAAGAAGAAATAACCGGTAGTTCCAGTACACGTTTCCAATGGCTGCGCAGGTTTCGCAATAGGCAGACATATTAGGCAGTTCGTAATTTTCGCCAAAAGCTTCCCCGTTGCTGGTTGCACCGATACCTCCGGTAATATAGAGTTTCTTTGTAGTCGCATTGTCCCATATTTTATCTATGGCATGTATATAACCTGTATCACCTGTAAGTGCAGCCACATCTGCCATTCCGGAATACATATAGGCAGCACGAACTGCATGACCTACAGCCTCGTCCTGTTCCAAAACAGGCTTGTGAGCCTGACTGTATATATCCTTTCGGGTCGTGTATCCCCGCTTGTCCAGGAAAAACTTAGCAAGGTCAAGATACTTTTTCTGTCCGGTTACAAGATAAAGCTTAGCCAATGCCATCTCTGCAATCTGATGACCTGGAACACGAATGAGCTGATTGGGTTTATTTCCGATTTCACGCTCTACACAGTCGGCATATTTTATTGCTATGTTAAGAAAATTCTTTTTCCCTGTAGCTTGGTAATGAGCTATAGCTCCTTCTACCATATGACCCAGATTATAAAACTCATGACTTAGGTCTTCCACTTTTTCCCAGCGTGAACTCCCTGACCATTCGTGGGGATGCGCCGGATTCATTGTACGTGCTGTATAAAGATAGCCGTCTGGTTCCTGGGCAGAGGCAACAACGGTAAGCACGCTGTCTATATATTTATCAAGCTTTTTGTCCGGATAGGTTTGCATGGAGTAGCTTGCTCCTTCGATGGTTTTGTATACATCTGTATCATCAAACGGGTAACCTTCCACTTTGTATTCCGCACTGGGATGTGATGCTTTGTAGAAATTATCATATCGCCCGGTCTCTTCACATTTGCTGAAAGCAAGTGGAATAGTTACTTCCCGACTGGCTTTGAGCCGTTGCCCCCAGAAATGATCGGTTACTTTCACTGAAGTGAACGGAACGGGAGAGATGGGATATCCCCCGTCGTGCGTCTGTGCGCTACCTGCAAGGCAGAATCCGGCCAATACAGCTATCAGTATATTTTTCATGCTATTCAATTTTAGCTATTTTGTTTTGTATTCTTAATTCACTTTCCATTCAATTACACCTCCAGATTCACCTTTCTGCAATACAATAACCAGTTTAAGTCCGGTTGTTTTCACAGGGGTGAAATCCACGGAATTATAAGTATCTTTTTTACATCCATATGTCTCTTTAGCATCCACATCCTTCCATGTGTTACCTGCTTTGTATTGAATTTTCCAACTGGATGGAACGCGGTAATTGCCGTCGTAATGATCAAAGTCCAGCCAGTAAACCTGGGCATTTCTTACCGTTTCCGGGCTATCAAACACATATTCGATAGCCTCTTCTGATCCCTCTTTTAACCAGAAATAATGGTAAGGTTTGGACATGTCTCCCGAATTTTTCGGATTCCACTGATCGTTTACCCCGTAACACCATTCTCTGCGTTCTTTTGCAATTCCATCTTTTTGAATTGGCGCACTTACAATTGTAAATGATTTTGCACGGGAAGAAATACTAGCCTCAGGAGTAGGTCGGGAATAATCGGCCGAAGCCGGAATCCATACAGCCATCTCAGCATTACTTCTGTTATTCCAGGTAGAATAGGGAATTAATTTAACAGAGACATTCTTTTCTGCAACTTTACCATCTGTTGTACGTTCCAATTCTTTGGCCGTACCACTCAATTCCATAATGCCATTCAGTTTATCTTTCTCAAACAGACAAGTAAACGTACTGTTTTCGGGGATATATTTATTGAAAACATGTTTGTCTGCCTGATCCACACCTTCCAGGCAAAACATAACCGGACCTCTCTCTATTGCAAGCAGACCTTTGTTTGCAGCTACCTTCTCATGAGCTTTTACTCTGCGTACTTCCATCGGTAAGGATAGCTCAACCACATCACCATTTTTCCATTCCCGATCAATGCAAATGTATCCATCAGTAGGTTTTGTTTTATAGGTTTTTCCATTTATAGAAACAGACCAGGCTTGGCTTGATTCCTTTGTAAAGGTATAGAGATCGCTTCCCGGAACCGGTTCATTCCCAGCCCAACCGGGAATACGCAGCTTTAATCCGAAAGTTGCAGCGTTTTTGGTATTTACTGTCAGCTTAACGGCTCCATCCCAGGGATAATCGGTTGCCTGTTTTAGTTCCAACGTATCTTTACCAACCGTAATTTTGCTTTGGCTGGCAACATATAAATTCACAAACACGCTGTTTTCCTGTGTTGCATACACATACTTAGGTACAGAAGCCATGAATCGCGTGATGTTACCCGGACAACAAGCGCAACCAAACCACGGGGCTCGTTCGTGCTGGCCCATGGATTCCAACGGATTGTCGTAGAAGAACTTGTCGCCGCTTAGTGATACTCCGGAAATTACACCATTATACAAAGCACGTTCCAATACATCTATATATTTGGCATTTCCGGTAGCCAGGAACATCCGCTGATTCCAATATACATTGGCAATAGCTGCACAGGTTTCGCAATAGGCACTGTGATTATGCTATTCATATTCAGGACCAAAACCTTCACCCTGAGCGCGTGATCCGATTCCTCCGGTTATATAAAGTTTCTTTGTCGCCATATTATTCCATATACGGCAGATGGCATTAAAATAGGCTGTATCTTTTGTAAGAGCTGCTACATCTGCAACGCCGGAAAACAGATAACCGGCACGTACCGCATGTCCTACTATTTCTTCCTGTTGCAGAATAGGTTTGTGGTCCTGACTATATGCATTCAGGCGATGACCATCTGTTCCCCGTCCGGTTTCTTCCACAAAGTAACGGGCCAGATCAAGGTATTTTTTATCGCCGGTCGCTTTATACATCTTTGTTAATCCCATTTCTACAATAGGATGTCCGGATGGTACATGTTTTTGTCCTTCAGCCGGACCAAACACCTTACAAATAAGATCAGCGTTTTTGATTGCAACGCTTAACAGCGTACGTTTACCGGTTGCCTGATAATGTGCAACAGCTGCTTCATATAAATGCCCGCAATTATATAATTCATGACTATTAATCTTTTCCCACCGTTGAGTACCCCACCAACCTGTAAGTCGCGTACACTTATTGGTAACACAGGTGGTTAGATAACCATCCGGCTCCTGTGCAGCGTCAATTAATGTGATAACGCTATCCAGGTAAGCATCCAGTTTTGGATCATATTTTACAGCGAGCGAGTAGGAGGCGCCCTCAATTATTTTGTACGGATCGGTATCGTCAAAAGGAAAATCACCTTTGTGTTCCCCTTTAATTAGTCCCCCGGCCAATGCAAAGTTGTCGAAACGTCCGTTTATCTCACACTGCTTAAAAGCAGAAGGGATGGAAACAGTCCGATTCACTTCGATACGTGGAGACCAGAAATTATCCGTTAGATGAACTTCTGCAAAAGGAACTTCAATGATAGGTTCTGTTGAAGCCTTCTTAACAGGAGACAGGTTACAAGCCCATAAGCCAATTGTAAGGGCAGATGCCAATAGAATTTTTCCAGACATAAACTAAATGGTTTTTTATATTATAATAATTTCAGATCTGTATTTAAAATCAAATTTTCCGTAAAGAAATTGCAAAACCACCTCCCGAAGCCATCCGGACTGTAAGTTTGCTCTGTGCTGTAATCTTCATCGCTTCTTTTTTATAGTCAAAGGCTTGTTCATCGGCATTTACCCCGTCCTTAAACAAAACGGCAGCATATTCTCCATTGTCAAGGAAAGAAAAATCCAGTGTAATAGTGCGTGCATCCCAATTGGTCATCCCCCCAATATACCAATCCGAACCTACACAACGGGCCGTAACAATATATTCCCCCAAAGTTCCCTGAAGAACAACCGTCTTTTCAATTCCGGTGTTCGGGATACTGGTAATGAAATCAGTACATTCCGACTCGTTTTTGTAAATAGAAGGATTATCGGCAAGCATGGTCAGTGGAGAGTCATGTACGATATAGGTAGCTAGTTGATGACATCGTGTTCCCTGGCTCATCGGATTATTATAGATAGGTTTGAAGTTTTTCTTAGACGCATTGCGCATTGCCCCGGGAGTGTAATCAATCGGACCTGCCATCATCCGGATATAAGGCATCGTTACGTCATACTGCATCATATCTTTTTCGGCAGTACTCCATTTAACCTCTTCCATGCCAAAGACACTTTCAAAATTAATGATGTTCGGGTAGGTGCGGTTAAGTCCGGTTGGCTTATAAATGCCATGAAGATCAAGCGATAATTTATATTTGGCAGTAGTTTCCGCAATGCGATAGACCATTTCAACGCCAGTTTGATCATCGCGATCAAGAAAATCTACTTTAAAACCACTGATTCCCATCTCTGAATATTTCTTGCATGCCTCTTCCAGCTGATCGTCAAGGACATTAAACACAGTCCAAAGAATTATATCCACTTTTTTGCTCTTTCCGTAACGAACAAGTTCGGGTAAATTCAGTTCTGGTATAACAGTCAGCATATCTCCAGCCTTCGGATTGTACCAACCTTCATCCAGAATAATAAATGGAATACCCTTTTCAGATGCAAAGTCAATATAATATTTATAGGTATCCATATTGATGCCTGCTTTGAAATCTACACCGTATATGCCCCAGTTGTTCCACCAATCCCAGGCAACTTTGCCTGATTTCACCCAAGAGTAGTCCCCTATACGGTTAGGAGAAGCCAGCGCATAAACAAGATTGTTAACAGGCATATCCACATCATTTTCTGAAACAGCCAGAATACGCCAGGGATAAGAACGTTTTCCTTCTGTTTTGGCAATTACATTACTCCGTTCAGCTACATAACTCATGCGACGCCATGGACGATAATCCATTCGTGAAGGATATGCGGCGAACACACCTTTTAGGGCAGTCTTTTTGCCGTCACCTTTTACAAACATTCCGGGGTAAGCTTCCAGGTTGGATTCTGTTATCGTCAGTTTCTTACCGTTTGCATAATCTACAGTAACCGGAAGAAAAGCCACACTTTCTGTATTGGCATTTGTAAGTGTAGCTTTTGTGTATAAATTTTGAAAAGCCATGGCGTAAAGATCTTTCTCGCCGGAAGAGGTTGAATACGCCATATAAGTTGTATAATCTTTGTCAAAGTTAAATTCGGCTACTTCGTCCTTAATTTCAACTGTGTTTTTGAAATTTGTATTGAAGCGATAAGCCACACCTTCGTTGTAAACACGAAAAACCAAACCGAAGCTACCATCGAAATTCAGGTTAATCTCATTAAAACTGGTTGTAAATGAACGAACACGATAATTGGGAGATACAATTTCTTCCGTAATGGATCGGTTTTTGTTCCCTTTTACGCGTGCATTATTACCTAATACCGATTCTTTCCCATCGGCCAATACCAAGGCAATGGCACTTTTATCCAATAATAACTGCCCTTCATGTGTCAAGGAATAAGTAATTTGCTTGTCGACAGTTACTGCTACCTCCAGTTTTCCGTCCGGAGATTTAAGAATGTAAGATTTGCCTGCTCCAATAACGATATGGCTGCATAAAAGCCAAATAATAAATGTGATGTGCTTTTTCATAAGTATAGCGATATTAAATTAAAGTCAACATTTTCAAGGTTTTCTCTGCTGATTATCAGGTTTTGCAAATTAAGTGTATTTTTTACAATTATCATACGAATAACAGTAAAAAATACTACAAAATAGTACAAAGACTTTTATATCTTATTACTTCTGTTTGAGTATACGAAGCATTTAAGGGAATAAAATCCGAAAGCGGGTTAAGCCATCTGTACCGGTACGAAGGGAAAAAGTACAGTTATGTTTGTGGAGAACTTCTCGAATAAAGATGAGACCTATCCCTTGTCCGTTGGGTTTGGTGGAGAAGAAGGGGGTGAAGAGACGGGATTCGGTTTCTTTGTCTATTCCTTTTCCTGTGTCGGCAATCTCTATGCAAATAGGATTTGTGGACGTATGAATGTAAATCTTTCCATGATCTCCAATGGATTCGGCGGCATTTTTAATGATATTAAGCAGTACCTGTTCCAGTAAAACACTGTCGGCTTTTACATAAAGAGGTGATTCACTAAGGGATGGGAGTAATTCAATGTTGCGGTTGTTGCAAATATTCTCCATGAATCGTCTTTCGGAAGTAAGAAGTAAATTTAAATCCAATGTTTGAAACTGAGGGTCCGGGATGCGTACCACATCCGCAAAATTGGTGATAAACCGACTAAGGCTGTAACAACGTTCGATGGATATTCGCATAACATCGCAAAGGTCCTCACAATTTTCCATCTCGCGAAATGTGTTTTCAATCGAGTCGAGTGTGGATGTAATGCCGGCAGTTGTGTTGTTCACTTCATGGGCAATCATCCGTATCACCTTTTCATAGGCTTTCTTTTCGGCCTTGAACACCTCATGAGTCAGTCTTTCAATTAGATAAAAAGGATGCTGAAATCCACTGTCGATAAAGGAAGATTGGGTACACTTATAAATATTGGCGTCGTTCAGCCTGATTATTTGGGGAGTTCCCATTTCAAGCCGAACTAACTCTGCAGCAAGCAATGAATCGAATTCGGATAAGCGCTTCCCAACTACATTCTCTTCTTGCTTCAAAGATAAGATAACCCGCGCGGAAGGATTTAACGAAACGATCTTTCTGTCGAGGTTTAGGATGATTACACCAAGAGGAGACGCATTGATTAGCAGATCTAAAAAATGATTCTGTTCCCGGATATGTATCCGTTCGTTTTTAAGTTGCTCCATCATTTTATTGAAAACATCCACAATGCGATCGGCATCCGGCTGACCAACCCTGCGCAGGCGTGAACTGAAATCCTGTTCTTTTAGTAAATCCATCCCGTTGCCGATAATGTATAGAGGCTTTACAATTCGATGATAGAAATACAAGAGATAAACAGCAGTTAGCACGATCAGGAATTCCACTGCAGAAAACAGTATACGCGAAGAAGAATAAAAAGCAAAGTAACTTAATACGCCCGCAAGAGACAACAACAATGCGGTTAATAACCAAAACATAGCTTTTATTCTCATCTTATTCTATTTACCTGAGGTGATTCCATACTTTTCAAGTCGGCGGTAAAGAGCCGCGCGGCTAATACCCAACGCTGCAGCCACGTGCGACAAATTGCCACCGAACTGATCCAAAGCCTGCAAAATAGATTGCTTTTCCATCTCATCCAGCGTCATACGTCCTAACGGCGAACCCGTCAATTGCTTTGGTTCCGCCACGTATCCGCTTTGTGCCTCAAAGTCGGCAGCTTCCATTACGTTCTTACCACACACTAAAATAGTCCGCTCAACCAGGTTTTTTAATTCCCGAATATTACCAGGATAAGGAAGTCGCTGAAGATAAACCAGCGCATCCGACGCAAACTGAACATGCGGAAGGTTATTTAGTTCTGTATGCTTATCAGCAAAAAAGCGAGCCAGTAGAGGGATATCTTCCGTACGTTCCCTTAACGCAGGCAAATGAATGCCGATCAGGTTAATACGGTAAAACAAATCTTCACGGAAAGTGTGTTCGCTCACCATTTCCCTGAGATTCCGGTTTGTTGCGCTAACCACCCGGACATCAGCTTTACGGGGACGGCTGTCACCAAGCACTTCAAAGGTCTGATCTTGCAGCACACGCAAAAGCTTTACCTGGCAGCTCATGTCTAGATCGCCAATCTCGTCTAAAAAGATAGTGCCACCATTGGCTATTTCGAACCGTCCGGTCCGGTCTATGTAAGCATCCGTAAAAGCTCCCTTTTTATGACCGAACATTTCGCTTTCGAATAAACTTTGGCTAAGTCCTCCTAAATTCACTTTTACGAAGAGATCTTTAACGCGCGGACTATTCGCATGAATAGCTTCAGCAATTAATTCCTTTCCTGTGCCACTTTCGCCAGTTATTAAAACAGAAGCAGTAGTGGGGGCAATGCGGGAAACCGTGTCCAACACATCCATTAACGATGAGCTCTGACCAATAATCTTATCAAAGTGAAACTTCTTGTCGGCGTCGGTCCTGCTTATGGGTGGTGTATTCTTTCGCTCACTTAATTCCAGTGCATTGTGTACCGCCTTTAGTAAAACAAGGTTATTCCATGGTTTGGTAATAAAATCGAAAGCACCGGCTTTCATGCCTTGAACAGCCAGTTGAATGCTTCCCCAGGCTGTCATCAGAATTACAGGAACATCCGGACGGAATACTTTAACTTGCCTCAGCAGCAAAATACCTTCTTCTCCGGATGTAGTCAGGGTAAAATTCATATCCATCATTATCAAATCCGGTGCAATAATTCGCACCTCTTCCAAAGCCTCTTTCGGTCCGGAAACAGCTTTTGTATCGAATCCGGCCCTTTTCAAAAGAAATGAAAGAGACGAGCGAATAGATGCGTCATCATCAATAATCAGAATCATATTTGTCCTATTGGTTTTCAAAATTACAAATTAAATGTCAGTTACGTACTATTTTTTCAAATTCTGCGTCAAGAGTACTTTTGTTCAGGAAATCATACAACGTTACACTACGGATGTTATAGTAATAATTCCAGTAAAGATAAAGCTCTTCAATTTGTTTCTGAACAGCCTCGTCTTTACTGTTTTGGGCATCGTTCAGGTCGAGAATATTGATTTTTCCGATCAGAAAGGTTTCGATAGCTGTTTTGTAACGCTTCCTTGCAATAACGCTGGCTTCTTCGGCAATGGAAAGCTGGCCAGCCTGATTGTTGAAGTTTTCAACCAGCAGGAAAATATCCTGATTAAAGTTCATCTGTTCCTGACGGGTTTTCGAAAGGATCACTTCACGGTTGGATTCGGCAACTTTCACTTTCCCCTTTCTTTTCCCCCAGTCCAGTAGCGGAATACTGACCCCCACTTCCACAATCTGACTGTTTCTAAGATTGTTGTAGGCGTTTGAAAGTACTGAATTTGTTCCGCTGTACCCAACAGAAGCATAGAGGTTGATACTCCTTCGGTTCCCTTTGGCCGAAGCTACTGAATAATCGGCTTCCAGTTGACGACGCATAATGTTTTTGGCAAATGAATTGTTTTCGTGGGCTTTCTCGAGTACCTCCTGATAATCCATACGCAAAGAGGGTAGTGATTCGGGAAGCACAGGCTCTATTTCTGTCTGTTCGCCAAATCCTAAAAATGCACGAAGCTGAAACATCCTGGCGTTCCGATTGGATTGAGCCTCTGTTACTTTGCCTTTGGCCTGTAAAGCCGAAAGGTTGAGCTGCATGAGTTCGCTTTCCGAAATCTGTCCGATTTTTCTTTTTGCTAAGGCAATCTCGTATAACTTATTGGCATTCTCCAGGTTCTGCACAGTAATTTTAAGATTCTCCTGAGCCAGCAGCAAGTTGAAAAAATTGGAAATAGCCGACAAGGTCACTTCTTCCACTCGTTCGATGTAATAAGCTTTGGCTTCCTGATAGCGTACGGGCTGGATCCTTCGATTCCACTTTTGGGTGTTCACTCCGAAAACAGGTTGCGTAAGTGTTAATCCTATAGGAGTACTCATAAACTCATTAAAAGCTCCGACGCCCAGCTGACGATTAAAGTCAAGAGCCGATTTCAGTGAGATTTTACCTCCGGTTAAGGCAATATTCTGATCAATGGAAACCCCTCCTGTAAGTCCTAAGGAGTTATTCCGGATATACGTATACGATCCGTCGCCTTGCTGATATTTGCTGAACGTGCTGTTATAAGCAGGAATCGTTCCGGTAAAATTTACTTCGGGTAACTGGTCGGCCTGATAGGTACGGTATTCCCAATAGGCAACCTTCAGTTCGTTTAGCGCTACCGCTGCATCCACCGACTGAAGCTGAGCCAGACGAATGGCATCTTGAAGGGTAAGACGAACAGAGTCTGCTTCACTTCCATGAACCAATGAAATAGAACATAAAAGAGAGAGTATGATTAAATTAATTTGTTTCATCTATATTCTATTTTTAAATTAAACATTGATGGACCTGACCTAAATCAGTTTTTATTAAAATATTTATGGCTGGTTACTCGTAGTGCAAGGCATCCGCCGGGCTCACCTTAGACGCTCTAAACGAGGGATACCATGTGCCAAACATGATCACTAAAACCAGCAATCCTCCTGTTATAAAAGTATTACCTAAAAAACGCCAGACCGTCAGATCCAGGTCTTCGGAAGATATAAATTCGAATTTTTGCAGATTAATGCAAACCAGTAAAGCGGGTATGGCAGCTATGAGTAGTAATAGTAAACTTTCCATAAACATAATACTTCGGATGTTTCTCTTACTGCTTCCAACGGCTAAGCGTAATCCTATTTCCGATTGCCGCTGTTCAATACGAAACCAGAATGTTCCGATAACTGCAAGAAATATGTTAATCAAAAAGAAAACTGAAAATCCAATACGGTACTGAATACCGCTCGTTATTCCTCGATTCTTCAAATAATTATCCCTTACTGCTTCCAGCGGTTTGACATCGGCTAAAAAGAAATTGCCAATTTCAAGCTGACCTTTCATCTCTTGCTTAAACTTTTGAGCAAAATCTTTTTCAGAAAACCCGGATTTGGTTCGGAAATAGATTTCGAAATAACTCCAAATGTCCTGATCATTCATTTTATATGTTTCTGCTTTATTTACGGGAAATAGAATATAAGCCGCTGGTCGGGTATAGTCGTAGGGTTTCATTACTGTTGTTACCGCCAGAATCTTAATTTGAAGACTATCATCTTTATTCAAAAGAACTTTCCCTGTTGCTTGTGTATTGGGGAATAGCTTCTCTTCGACTGTTTGGGTAATTATTGCTTGTCTGTTTTTTTCATAAGAAGAAGCCGCAGATAAGTTGGCAAACGATTCAGCCAATTTCTGTGATGAACCTCCTTTTTCCGGTTTGACTCTGAATATTGTAAAATATTCAGGACTGACTTCCAGTATCTGACATTGCAAACGTAATGAATCCTTATTGTAACTGCTAGACATACTTGAAGGGCAATAGGGATAAGACCATTTGCCGTATCCTACCTCTTCAATGTCGGGATGCTGACGGATTCGATCTACTATCCGATAAAAGTTTTTACCCGGTTCTTCGCTTTCTTCACCGTAATTGATGTATTTGGGATTGTCCGGCTGGCGTACGGATAGTTTTACCAGGTAGGTGTTTTGAATCTCAAAACCGTTGGGCGTTGAGGCTGTTACTCCCAGTACTGTGAAGAAATCTACAATATACCACAGCAATACAAACACAAGAAAGAGTTCCAGAATAATCCATCCGTTGCCGCTACGTTGATTCCAGATTATTTTAATCAGATGCCTAATCATATATATACATTATTTATCGTTAATAGCTTCAACAATAGAAACACGAGTCGCTTTCCATACCGGGACAAAGGCCGAGAATAGGTTTAATATAATACAGACGGTAAAGGCATAGGCAAATACCGGAGCGTTGATCAACATTTCTGGAGCCAACGTTACATTTACACTCATATCAGTATAATAGGCAGGCCCTAACAGCAAGCCTTTTAATCCCAAAATCAATGTGTAGGAGATCAATAAGCCAAATATACCTCCAATAAAAGTAAGCAGCAGATTTTCGATAAGTACCTGGTTGATCAACGTACTCCGATTAGCGCCAAAAGCCTTGCGAACACCCAATTCGGAGATTCGTTTACGCATTCTGGAAGAGGTTAGCCCTGTTAAATTAACCGCCGGGACAAGAAGAAAAATTAATCCAATCAGCGAATACTTCCAAATAAGGACTTTAGGCTCTTCCCTATAATCCATATTTCGCAATACGGCCTCTTTTTGAGTATATGGAATGCCATCCCTGAACTCATACTGATATTCCTTTAATGAGGTATTATAAAGTAACCGTTTCTGCTCCATTTCCTTACGAATTATCGGAAAGTCGTCTGCCTTTCTGGCAAGGATATAAACTTGTAATGCTCCCACAATATTCTCGGCATTCGAACTCTCTGTCACAGACGACAAAGTTGTATACGGAATCCAGATATCGGCGTAGACCAGCGACATTACAGATGAAACGTCTTTTACAACACCGCTCACTCTATATTCGACCTCATTTACCAGCACAGGCATGCCCGCAACAGTTGTTTTACCAAAAATCTTCCGGGCCATTGTCTCTGTTAAAACCACTTTGCGCATGCCACTCTGGAAATCTTCTTCCGGGTAGCCGTTTCCGTCTATAAACCTAAAATGGAACATTTTCCAGAAATTCGCATCCGTGCACATCACCATACTTTTATATTGATCTGTTCCTCCCGGAAGTTTGGCATAAATATCTCCAAGCAGATAGTTTAAATTATCAGGGTTTGTGCCAACAGCCACAAGTTCCGGGGTCTTAAGTGTATAAAAGCATTCCTTTACTGTTTTTGGGGATAGGTTTGAATTGAACATACCTTGTTCATTTTTGCTTATAGCTGCGGCACGGGGAACCAGCAACATTCTGTCGCGGTCGGCTTCCGGCGCCATATTGGCCGTGCGGATATGAAATACGATTGCAAGAACCATTACCATGGAAATAGCCAGTCCGGTGCCAATGATATATACTGCACTGAAAAAGCGGTTCTGCTTAAGCAAGGTCCAGGCCTGTTTCAAATATTGTTTATACATGCTTTTCTGATTTTACTGAACCTGGCGTCCGTCAAAGAAACGAATTGTCCGGCTGGTCTGCTGAGCCTGCATCTCATTGTGTGTGACCATGATGATGGTCCGACCATCTTCCTTATTTAACCTGTGCAGGATATCCATTACTTCGACACCCATTTTACTGTCAAGGTTACCTGTAGGTTCGTCCGCCAGAATAATCTCGGGATTTCCTACAATGGCACGGGCAATGGCAACACGCTGACACTGTCCTCCGGATAGCTGGGTAGGAAAATGACGCATACGGTGACTTAATCCCACTTTCTCTAAAACCGCTTCGGCTGCTTTTCTGCGTTCCGAAGAAGAGCCGTTGCGATACAGTAAAGGCAATTCCACATTATCAAGCACATTCAGCGAGTTGATCAGATGGAAACTCTGGAAAACAAAGCCAAGATTATGATTACGGAAAGCCGCCAGTTGTTTGTCTTTCATCTGTTCGGTGGCAATTCCGTTTATCTCAATTGAGCCCGATGAAGGGTTATCCAATAACCCGATAATATTAAGTAAGGTAGACTTTCCACATCCCGAAGGACCCATTATAGAAAGAAACTCACCCTTTTTTACTTCCAGATTTACATTCTCCAAAGCCTGTGTTTCGATCTCTTTTGTACGATACACTTTATTAATCCCATTTAATTTAATCATGACTATGTTATTTTATTATTTATACTTTATAATTTTCTATTCGTAATGCAAGGCTTCTGCCGGATCCATTTTTGCCGCTTTTCTTGCCGGAATCCATATTCCAATAGTAATCATGCCAGCCAATAAGAGCCAGGCGCTACCCATGGGTAGCAAGAAACGCCAAAATGAAAGAGGTAATCGGGCTGTATCCATAATATCGAAATAGGCCATATTCGCAGCAAAAAGAATTACAAAAGGAATTGTGAGCGAAAAAAGACAAATACCTTCCAGATTCATGTACTTATACAGCTTGAACTTGCTTGATCCGACAGCCATGCGAAGCCCAATTTCACTACGACGGTTTTCTGTCCACAGCCAGAATGTACCTACGATACCGAAAAACACATTTATCAGCATGAATGCCATTAGCGAAAATTTAATTTTCATGTTTCGCTCGCGGTAGCTTAGCAGTTGACTCCGTTGATCGCTTAACTTCTTTACCCCATATACATAGAGATTATTTACGGTTAATCTGTCGCCCATATCTTCCAGGAAATGGTTCATATCCTCTTCTGTTTTGGCATGTTTCATCCGTACGCAAAACTCTGATTGCTGGGCTCCGAAGTATCCAACGTATTCTTCCAGCAATTTTCCGGTTAATACCTGATAGAAACAAGGAGCACTTATCTCGTAATCTGATGGTCGTACGGGCTGGCAGACAGCAGCAACCTGATTTCCATCAATTTGTCCACGAAATGAAACCTTTTTGCCTTTCGCACTTTGATTGTGATAGAATTGTTTTTCAAGATCGGCAGAAAGAACAACCGCATTTTGAATACCCTCTAATTGAGGCGTTACAGCTTTACCTTCTTTATCTAATACCCGGAACACCTTAAAATATTCGGGTGTAACCCTCCGGACCTGAAAAGACTCTTCGTTCGCTTTTGTTGTATCTGCTTCTTCCGTTGGGACAATTGATGTCCACGAGTTTCCAAAGGAATAGGGACAGGAATAAAAAGTAGCGCAAACCTCTTCCACTTCCGGATTCTTCCGGATTTGCTCCATTAGTTTTAATAAAGAACCTGCTTCCGATAAATCGATGAGGGAATCCGGGACATATCCCGGAGCCTGATTGTTCATTTTAGCGAGCTTAAACTGATACGTATTCTCGATATTGTAACCTAGTGGCGAATAATAGGTTTTTGCGTCGACAAGGAGAGCATCCAGAATAGCCCAGAGAGCTCCGAACACAATCAGTAATTCAATATAAATCCATCCGTTACTACGCTTTTGCGACCATAACATTTTAACTATCTGTTTTATCATTGCTGTAAACTTTTCTATTGATTAACTACTCATTTCCTTTTAATGCTTCAACTATGGGCTGACGTGCTATACGTATGGCTGGAATTCCTGCACTGAGAATATTCATAACCAAAACAAAGAACAGTGCTGCCACAAACGTTACCGGCTGAAACAACATATCCATATTCAGCATCGTATTGTTCTGTAATAAAAAGTCTTTACTAAAAGACAAAAGGACAAAAGAGAGTGCTAACCCAACTATCCCACCCAGTAAGGTAATAACCAGATTCTCGAACAGAACCTGCGATACAAGTTTGGAATAGGTGGCACCAAATGCCTTACGTAAACCTACTTCGCTTTTGCGCCGCTGTATAGATGCTTGTGTAACCCCAATCAAATTAAGTGCAGGAACAAACAGCATAAAAAGAACCAACGAACCTGTTTCCAATATAAAGTCTTTGAAATCGACTTTTTTGAATTCTTCCGATCCCATCGCTATATCCAACCTTGAAATAGGATTTTCTCCGAAACCCACCTTATATAGTTTTTTGCCTTCATTGTAACGGGTTATTTGCTGTTTCAGCTCTTTACGGATGGATTCAAAATCACCGGCACGTTTAGCTAAAATGCATACACCAAAAGCTCCCGTAATTCCATCTGCATATTGTAAACTCATTAGCTGATCGTTTGTGGTATATGGAACCCAGACCGAAGCATACGAATCTCTGGCTGCTTTGCTTACCTCTTTTACAACTCCGCTAATAGTAAAGGGTATAAAGTTTATTACAATACTTTTCCCCAGCACGTCTGTAGTTCCAAAGAATTCGCGGGCAGCCTTGTCTGTTATTACTGCCTTGGGAATTCCGGAAAGGAAATCAGCTTTACTAAACGGTTTCCCTGAAATAAAACGAAAATCAAAAATGTTCCAGAATCGATCGTCCGTAAACTTTACACTATACTCTTTATACAATCGTTTATCCGGCAAAGAAAGTGGCAAATCGTCGGAATAAATGGCTGTTGCCGCTTCGGGTGTTTTAAGAGAATAAAAACATTCTCGTACAACTTCGGCCGACATGGCACCTCTGTTGGTATCGTTTCCGCTTTTTCCTGTAGCTTCCGTTCCCTGCACATAAAGCATTCTGTCGCGATTGTTTTCAGGATAATAACCGTTTAGCTGAATTTGAAACAACAGAACCACAACCATAACCATGGCGATAGACAATGCCGTTCCAATAATGGAGATGCAGCTTACCAACTTGTTCTCTTTCAAGAGTTGAATAGCTTGTTTTATGTATTGTTTAATCATGGTATGTTTTTATTGATTAAGTTTTAATTTGTTTTTATTTTTATAATTGCTCATGTCAGAAACAACTACTTCTTCTCCGGGTTGCAATCCGCTTACGACTTCCACAAACTCGTAGTTGCTGTCGCCTAATTGTACCTTGCGTTTAATCAACTGATTTCCCTTAGCCACAAAGAGTTCGTATTCACCTTTTCCCACATAATAGGACCCGTTGGCAATACGCATAACATCGTCTTTTACTGCATTCATTACGTAGATATCTGTTTTCAGACCCGAGCGAAGGCGAGGATGGTTATCTTTTTCCAATTGAACAGTAAACGAAATGACTCCATTCTTCGATAGGGGAGTTACATCACTAACCGTTCCAGCTAACTTGTCGCTGCCAATCTTTACCATCACTTTATTGCCGGTTGCGATCCGATCGCCATAGGTATCGGCAATCTCTCCTTCAATCTTGAAATGAGAAAGATCGGAAACAATGGCAATCCGATTACCCTGACCAACTTGCGCACCCACTTCATTATTTACGTAGGTAAGTACTGCCTTACGGGGCGAGCGGATTTGAGCGTCCTCCAGTGTCCGTTTCGTTTCGGCCATCCCTTTTCGGAAGATATTCAGTTCTAACTCTTTCACCTTTAAATCGGCTCTTCCAAGAGCCTGTTCATTTAGATACTTTTGTTCGTCTTCTTTAAGTTGCAACTGTCCCACGTTGAAGCTAAGCTCTGCCTGACGGACTTTATCAGTCGTTCCGGCACCCAGACTATCTAGATATCGTTCGTTACGCAACTCAACTTCCTTGCGGTTTAATTCCATCCGCGAGACTTTTAACTTCATTTCCATTTCAGACAGTTTACTACGGTTGGTTACACGAAGCTGATCCAGCTGCAGGCGCTTCATCTGTTCCTCGTCAAGCAGTTTATTGTATTCGGTTTTGGCACTTTGTAAATCCAGTTTCAGAATGGGAGTACCTAAGTCAACTGAGTCACCGCCTTTTTTATAGATTTCCAGGATGCGAGAGTTAATAGGAGAATTGATAATTTCCTCAAAAGAAGGGATTACTTTTCCGGATGCGTTAACAGACACTTCTATAACCCCCTTATCCACTTTCGACATGAGCAACCCTTTACGGGTAAGACTTGGCTGCATTAATGAAAGCACCAAAACAATACCCCCAACCAGTACAAATAAACCGGTTCCCCATTTAATAATTTGCTTACGTCGTTCTTTTGCTCGTACTTCTTTCGGTATCTCTCTGTCCATATATAGCTTTTTTTATTTTCTGCTATTCTATTAGCAAACCTTGTGCCAGATTTTTAATTGATTGATTTATAGAGGTGTATTAAAATATGATCTGTTCATATACGAACAAGCTGTTCGATATCGGACACTAAAACAGATAAAGGATGAATAGAAGTCTCCGATGCGGTAATCCAAAACCATAAACGGGGCGTTTGCTAAAGGTAGGCGGCTTTTCAAAGATATATGATTGAAGAATCAAAGATATATCTTTGGAGATTGAAAGATATATCTTTACAAATGAAAAGATATATGAAAGTGAAATGACATTGTTTATCTTTGACAAAAATTTGAACACAGCTTATGAACGATACACAACTTCAGTCCGAAACGATAAGCTACCTTCGGTTTCCTCTGATTGTGGCGGTCATACTTATTCATTCATCCATTTCTCCCGGAACAATTAATTGGTTGATGGGAACCTATGGAGAATTCGGACATGGCACCTACGATTCGGTAAGCTTTCTGATTTCTGACGTGATAGCCAGAATGGCGGTGCCTGTTTTCTTTCTTAGTTCTGGTTTTCTTTTCTTCTATAATACAAAGGAATGGAACAGTGAAACTTATGGATACAAAGTGAAGCGGCGTATTAAATCACTAGTCCTTCCTTACCTATTTTGGTGTGGTTTAACATTGCTGATCTATTTCCTGGTACAGAGCAAACCGTCGGGAGCTGCGATGTTTTCGGTAAAGGATCTTCCAATTCGTGATTATGGGGTAACGGATTTTCTTAACGCATTTTGGGCTACTCCTAAAGAAGGGGTTCCTCTGTTGTATCCGTTTTGGTTTATTCGTGATTTGATAGTCGTATGCCTGTTTTCGCCCCTTGTCTGGTGGGCGGTTCGTTATCTGAAAGTAGCAGGGGTGCTTGCCCTGGGATGTTGTTGGTTCTTTGATCTGTTTGGTATGCCGGGATTCAGTCCAGTCACGTTCTTCTTTTTCAGTCTCGGAGCCTACTTTAGTATTCATCGTATCAATATGGTGGCGACCATTCAAAAACTTACCTATTGGCCGTTACTTCTTTATCCGATACTTGCTATAGCAGACCTGATTACGATGAAGTATCCATTCCATGCCTACCTTCACAATCTCGGTATTCTTTTGGGAATAGCTTGTATGATTAACTTAGTATCATCCGGACTAAAGAATAACCGGATACATACATCCGCCTTTTTGTCCAATGCAAGTTTTTTTGTTTTCTCCATCCATGAGCCGGCACTTAAATTCATAAAGAAACTACTGATTTACCTGATAGAACCTCAGCACGAAATATCGCTTTTTGTGATTTATCTTTTGCCAATGATCGTGATCGTTGGCTTAGCTTTATCTATTTATTATTTGATGCTGAGGCTCTTTCCCGGTTTCCTGCGCTTTGTTTCCGGAGGGAGGTAACGCTGGCAGGATATTTATTTTTTAGTTCCAAGCCAGGTAGCCTTATGCCAAATGGATTCGAGCGGACCCTGACGATGGTTTTTCATCCACCATGCGCTGAAGAATCCTTGCACAATTCCTAAAGCAATGCCTATTCCAAGGCTATAAGTAGCGCCGGTGTATTGATACAGGCCCAACCCAAACCCGTAATAGATAAACGAACCCAGAATGGATTGAATGATGTAGTTCGATAAGCTCATGCAGCCAATGGGTGAAAAAACATTCAGTGCACGGCTAAAGACACGCGTTTGGAAAAGCAATACAAAACCGGAAACCAGTACAAGCATAAATGCAATATTTGACCAGGAAGATACAATGGTAAGCAAGGGTCTCCGCACGGCTTCACTTTCAAACCAGCTGCTTACTCCATTTTTAGCCAAATAAAGAGGGGCAAAAGCAATAGCGGAGAATATCAGAACATTTATCCAGAACTTTTTATTTTCAGGTGTTTCCTTAAACCGATTGCTGCGTCCGGCCAACATGCCAAGCATGAACAGCGACAATGTTTGAAACACACGTCCGCTTTCCCATGTCCAATTCAAAACAGCTATCCTTCCATTCGTTAAATTACCAGCCAAGGTGTTTACGAAAGAATCACCCGTTATGTAATCTCCCATCTTTCCAAAATAAGCCCACGACACAGGATCGGATACCTTCATTTCCGGATGCTGGATGGCTGTAAAGAAATTCACCCATTCGTATGGCTGAAGCATAAAGAATGCAGCAATACCCAACACCCATTTGTTGCTAAGTCTGGCAACCGGAATCAAACCGAATCCGATAATCGCATACGTAGTAAGAATATCACCTTGATAAAAAGCAGAGTTGATAATACCGAAACCAAGTAAAAGAAGTAATCTCCAGGCAAATCTGCCCCTGAAATCCTTGCCGATCTTCTCTTGGTTATGTGATTGAATAAAGAATGTTAATCCAAAAAGCAAAGCAAAGATAGCATACGATTTACCTGCAAAAAGGAAAAAGACACAATCCCATACCCCTTTATCCAGGGCTTTTATCCAGGGAGCAAAATTTGCAGGTTCAAAGTAAAAGTCGAAATGTTCAAGATTATGAATAAGCATAATCGAAATAATAGCAAAACCTCTCAAGGCATCAACGACATGTAGTCGTGAGGAATTCTGATTCATTAGTACGTAGATTTTTATTAGTAATCTTTTCGGGGGCCAAAGATAACATAACATATATGATATTTATTATCCTGCTTACTAAAAAATAAATGGATGGTAATCTTAAAGAATAGGAGTGTAAAAAAGAACAGCTATCTTTGCAAGGAATGTGTGTAAGGAATAGCATTATGTTGTATTAATTTTATTTATATGAGAAACCACGTAGTATTATTGATCTTAAGTTTTGTCTTATTTTCTGCCTATGCAGGAGCTAAAGAACCTGTTAATGACCGCAAGCAGCTCAGTCTGGCAGGCGAATGGAAGAGTTCGTTGGGTATGTGTATGTTACCGGGAACTACCGATGAGAATAAATTAGGAAGTGGCGAACATTCAAAAACAACAACATTTCAGCTTACCAGGACCTATCCTTATACCGGAATGGTTGAGTATACCCGTGAAGTGGATATTCCGGTCTCATTCAAAGGAAAGCATCTTTCGTTAGTGATGGAACGTACCAAGCCAAGTACCTTGTGGATAGATGGCGACAGCATCGGTTCATTGGGTCATATTTATGCGCCACATGTTTACGAATTACCGGCGAATCTTACATCCGGCAAACATCTGATTAAAATCCGAATAGACAATTCCACCAATTCTGTACCAAAGGATATCCAGGGCTCTCATGCCTGGACAGACGGAACGCAGACTAACTGGAATGGAATAGTGGGTAACTTCTATATTGAAGCCGCAAATCATACCTATATCAATAATGTACAGGTCTATCCTCAGGTTAAAGATAAAAAGGCTTTGGTTCGTGTAAAGATAAAGTCAGACAAAGGTGGTAAAGCAACTATATGGATAAATGGCAAGGCATGGAACACTCCAGAGGACAGATCCCTGAGACAACAGAAGTTTCAGGTAAAGGTGAAAGCCGGCGAAAATCTATATGAATTGTTACTTGATATGGGAAATGCCCCCCTTCTTTGGAGCGAGTTTCATCCTGCGCTGTATAGGTTAAATATAACCATTCGTAAGGATAAAGAACTGGACAATCAGGTGGTGAATTTCGGAATGCGTGAGTTTTCAACGATTGGCACTCAATTTGCCATTAATGGATTTAAAACTTTTCTGCGTGGTAAGCACGACGCTTGTGTATTCCCTCTTACCGGTTATGCTCCCATGGATGTAGAGGCATGGCGGAAAGTATTTCAGATAGCCAAAAGTTATGGCATCAACCATTATCGTTGTCATTCTTATACACCACCGCGTGCCGCTTTCGAGGCTGCAGATATAGAAGGCATCTATTTTCATGTTGAGTTACCTTTGTGGGGTAGTATTAAACCCGAGAAAAAGGAACTGAACGATTTTCTGGTACGAGAGGGGAGGATGATATTGGATTCGTTTGGCAATCACCCCTCTTTTATGATGCTTGGATTGGGTAATGAACTGAATGGCGACCAACAGTTGATGAGCCAATGGGTAGCCGATTTTCGTATCCGGGATTCGCGTCATTTGTATTCTTACGGTTCCAATAATAACCTTGGATGGGCTGGTCCCCAGGAGGGCGAAGACTTTTTGGTTACTTGTCGTGTTGGAGGTGGCGAAGGATACAGCACGCATACCCGGACCTCTTTTGCTTTTGTCGATGCCGAAAAGGGAGGTATCCTTAACAATACACGTCCATCCACTACCGGTACTTATTCGGGAGCCATTTCCCGAAGCAAAGTGCCTGTGATTAGCCACGAAAGTTGTCAGTTTCAAATCTATCCCGATTACAGTGAGATCAAGAAGTATACAGGGGTACTCTATCCGTATAACCTGGAGATATTCCGCGACCGCCTGAAAGAGAATAATCTTACTAAACAGGCTTTGGCATTTCATGATGCGACGGGGCGTTTTGCTGTAGAGTGTTATAAGGCCGACATGGAATACGGTTTTCGTACGCCGGGATTTGGGGGATTCCATATTCTCGACTTGCAGGATTTCCCTGGGCAGGGTTCTGCGCTTGTTGGCATTCTGGATGCTTTTATGGACAGTAAAGGAATTGTGAAGCCCGAAGTATTCAGGGGATTTTGCGCTCCTGTTGTTCCTTTGGCTGTTATGTCCGATTACTGTTGGCGAAATAACCAGACACTAACTGTTGATGTGGCTCTATCAAACTATACAGAGGCCGACTGGAAGAACGAAGTCCGTTGGAGTCTGTCGGCAAGAGATGTAGACTGGGCGCGTAATGGCGTACTTTCTTCTAATGTTGTTCAAGGAGATGTGACTACTGTCGGAAGGATAGAATTACCCCTTCAGGCTATCAAAAAGGCTACACAACTGGTATTGACATTAGAAACAGGCGGGTATCGTAATCAGTATAATCTGTGGGTTTATCCGGATGAGAATGAATCAACAAAAGGAATACATATTGCCAATACGCTGGATACAGCCACAATGAAACTGTTGGAACAAGGCGCAAAAGTGTTGTTGATTCCCAATCACAAAGAGATCGAATCCCAATGTGTAGGCGCCCTTTTTACTCCCGATTATTGGAACTACGCTATGTTTAAAGGTATTTCGGAATCAGCCGGCAAGGAGGTTTCTCCGGGAACACTTTCTATCCTTGCTAACCCAGAGCATCCATTGTTCAGTAATTTCCCGACAGAAAACCATAGTGACTGGCAGTGGTGGAGTATTATACACAATTCGCGTCCGATGATATTGAACAATACTCCTGCCGGTTATACACCGCTCATCCAGGTGGTAGATAATGTGGAACGCAACTATAAACTAGGTTTACTGTTTGAGTTCGCTGTGAACAAAGGAAAGCTTCTGGTATGTATGAGTAACCTGGCAAACATTCAAAACACACCCGAAGGTGTTCAGTTCCAAAATGCGCTGATCCGTTATATGAATTCTACAACATTTTCACCTCCCGATCATATCACATGGAACGAACTAAACGCTTTGTTCACTTCAGACGTGAAGCAGAAGAAAATTATAGAGGTTAAGAATATAACAGACTATACTAAATTTTAATATCCCGGATTCTGAACCAGATTCGGATTCATTAACCTTACTCTTTCGGGAATGGGGAAAACGGTCGTATATCCGTTTTCTTCTCCCGGAAGCTGAGGCCTGTTGCTATATGCCCGGGTAAACAGACCGAACCGGATCAGATCCTGCCGTCTCCATCCTTCCCATGCAAACTCCAATTGTCTCTCTGCAAGAATAGTAGTAAGCGTTGTTTTCCTTAAGGGTGCACCCACACGGGAACGTACACTATTCAGTTCTTCATCCCCGTCCTCTCCGTTGCGTACTTTTGCTTCACTTTTCATTAACAGCACATCTGCGTAGCGAAACAGTACAATGTCGTTTTCCATTAACTTGCCGTCTTTGGTCGCGGTTTCATCCACCTCGTATTTCTTCATACGGGCACCGGCCGTTTTCTCGTAAGGAGTATTAGATATGTCGACTGCTACATCCCAGGGCATATATTCCAGAACCGTCCCATTGTCCAGAGTCACTACATTTCCTTTCAGGTCGTAAACAATGCCTGCAAAATAACATTTGTCGAAACGGGGATCAACTTCCCCGGTATCGTATCCGAACGTACGAAGCACTTCAATCGTTGCACTCGATCCATTTTCGCTGGTAAACCCATAGGCTTTGGCATGGTTGTAGTGCCGGGAACGGAACGGATATTGCATTTGATTGGTATAAAGGTTTTTATTCATCGGAATCGTAAAGATATTCTCAACGGACGACTCATTGAAAACGGCAAAGTTTGTATCGTATTCGTTCTCCAACCCGTAACCGAACGCAGTAAGCGAGTCGCAATATGCTTCGACACTCTTCCATGCATTGAGTTGCTTTCCTCCTACATTAAGATAGATATTCTTACCGTCTGGATGTACGCCATCTATCCAGTTGTTATCTGTATACACTTCTGCATTCAGCGCCAGCTTTGCCAACAGAAAATAAACAACCGGACGCGTAATGCGGGCATAATAAATACCCGGCTTGTTACTGTGGGTTTCACTCAGCAGGGGAGCTGCTTCCTGCAATTCTTTTACAATAAACTCAAACACTTCCTTGCGACTGTTTTGCGTGACCTCATTTATGGGAGTCGAGGAAGAGACAACTAGCGGTACTCGACCAAACAAATCGATGAGGTAATAGTAATACATGGCACGCATGGCTCGTACTTCGGCAAGGTAGGAGGGTAGTTCCGTATCATTGTGCAAAGCCTTAAACTCACTTATTTTCTCTATCGATTTATTGCAGAGCACAATTACCTTATAAAGATATTCCCAGGTAGCCTGAATGGCGTCATTGTTTACACCCCATTTATGCAGATAAAGTCCCTGCCAGAAACCTCCATCATACCAGTCGCCTCCACGTGTTGGCATGATAGCTTCGTCTGTAGTGAACGTGTTCAAATCGTAAACACCTCTTCCCGTACCTTGCAACCCCTGACTATCACTGTATCCTCCGATATTTGTATATAAAGATGCGACTGCGTTGAGATAAAGATTTGCAAGATTGTCGTATGCATCTTCGTATTGAAGCTTGTCTTTTGGCTTTTCCTGCAAGTAATCATCGCAAGAGAACTGAGTAAACGAAAGCACGAGGCAGACAAGAATATAAACAGACCGACGTTTCATACTTATTTGCGTTTAAAAGTTAATACTTAATCCAAACGTATAGGTGCGGGCCAACGGATAACTACGTTTATCGTCGACACCCAATGTTGAGTTTACTGAAGAGCTGTTAACCATCGGCGACAAGCCCGAATAGCCGGTTATGGTTGCCAGATTGTTCACGGTGAACGACAGGCGAAGCGATTGAATATACTTCTTTACGCTATTTACCGGCACATTCCAGCCAACCGTTAGGTAGTCTAAATTCACATAATCACCTTTCTCCAGCCAGTAATCGGTGGCAGTCTGATCTTTGATATTCTGCTCGGGTGCCCCTTTCATTACATTGTAATCGGGAAATATGTTCATATTCATGTATGTAAGGGAGGTTCCGTTATATATTTTATGCCCGAAAGCTCCGTTAACCTGTACAGAAACATCGACCATCTTGTACCGGAAACTGATGTTAGACCCAAGTAAAGCTTTCGGCACTGCTTGTCCGGCAATATAACGGTCTTCGCCATCTTCCAAACTTACACCGCCTCCGTTCAGATCGGCAATGTCGTAGGTATAACCACCACTTCCGTCGGAAACAAGCCCTTTGCTGTGTGGAAGATAAAAAACGCCCAAAGGCTGACCAACTATCTGATAGACGATATGGTTGTAACCACCATGAAAACCGGCGCCATTGAGGTCGGTCAGACTCTTGAATTCGGGAGCCAAAATAGATTCGCCGTTATAGCTGCCACTTAAGGAAAGCAGTTTGTTCTGCTGGAAAGTGATGTGCGCATTGATGTTCAGTTCCAGGTCTTTGTTTTTTAAGGGCGTTATCCCCAGGGCTATCTCTGTTCCGCTGTTCCGCATCGAACCGATATTTGCCAGCAACGTATTGTATGCAAAAGGAGGTACGCTTACATTGTAAAGATAAAGCATGTCCGAGGTTTTCGAATTATAATAATTTGCCGACAGCAACAACCGGTTACCAAATAAGGCAATGTCGGCACCCATATTAAAGGTATGCTTTATTTCCCACTTCAAATCGGGATTCGTATTCTTTAAGTCAGCCAAAGAAACAACCTGAGAAGTGCCAGCCGGTACTACACCATTGGGCTTTACCAGACTAAGCGTGGTATACGAATCAATTCCGCTCTGATTTCCCGCCAGACCATAACCCATACGGAATTTCAGATTGTCGACAAGGGTAAGCTGTTTCATAAACTCTTCTTCGCTTACAACCCATGCCGCCGAAACAGAAGGAAAGAAACCCCATTTGTTGTTTACCCCGAATTTGGAGGAACCATCAGCCCGGGCATTGACAGTAAAAATATAGCGGTCGGCATACGTGTAATTAAACCGTCCCATGAAAGATGCCAGGTGCGGTTGTTCGTAATAAGAACCCGTCCCTTCCCAAAGACGGATGGCTCCCGCCTGCAAGTTATCGTATCCGAATTTGTCTGTGCCGAAGTTGGTAACCGTGGTATAATAACCCGTAAATGTTTCCTCCTGAAATTCGGCAAGAGCAAGCGCGTCGAAGAAATTCTTTCCCAGAGACTTTTTGTATGTCAGAATGAGGCTGCCAAGCAAAGACTCCATTTTCCTGGTTCCCTTGTATGCCTGTCCGTGTGCCCATACCGAGGTAGGCAGATACTGTGAATTCTCCACAATGTTATTGGTATACGAACCGAACATAACCAACTTCAATTCGTCCAAAAGATTGAATGTAAGCCGGGCATGCGTACTGATGTGCGAGCTTACTTCATGATCTTTCACCTCCATCCAGGCAAGCGGATTGGTAATCTGGCTGGCATTGGTAATCTGATCCCACGAATTGGTTTCGGTATTTTTATGATCAGGATAGGTCGGATTAAACGTGGCGGCAGAATAAAACGTTTTCTGATAATCGAAAAGATTGTGATTCTTTTGCACCGAGCCGAACATACCCAATTCGCATTTGATAAAATCGCCGAACACCTTTTGTGTCATGTTCATATTGGAAGTTAAGTTATTCAAGTCCTCATTCAATATCACTCCCTGTCGGTCCATGAAACCCAAAGAGACACGGTAACTGGAAGCATCGGATCCCCCGTAGAAAGCAACGTGATGATTCTGCTGGATTCCCGTCTGCTCTATTTCCTTCAGAAAATTCGTATTGTTGCCCAAATCAAGAAACGAGATGTTTCGCTCGCCGGCAATCTCCCTGAATTCGGCGGCAGACACCATTTTTAGGCTTTTGTATACCGAAGCAATGCCGAAGCTTCCATTGTAGCTCACCCTTGTTTTATCGCTGATGCCCTTTTTGGTGGTGATTTCGATTACGCCCGAAGCCCCTCTCGAACCATACTGAGCCGTTTCCGAGGCATCTTTCAGAATCGTGAAACTTTCGATATCAGTCGGATAAATAGACGTAAGCATGCTAAGGTCGCCAAACACACCATCCACTATAATCAAAGGATCGTTACCACTGGTAAGCGAAGTAGTACCCCGAAGGCGTACGGCATCCAGTGCAGCCGGACCATTCGTTCCCTTATTGCCTTTTTGAATGGTAAGTCCCGGAACACGACCACGGATTGCTTCCAGCGGATTGGTTATCTGATCTTTGTTCATCTCCTGTTCTGTTATTTTATCCACAGAACCCGAAACGTTCTTTTTATTTCCAGTGGCATAACCCACTGTGATCAAAGAATCAGCTGGAGAAGAAGGAATGTCCTGTGCAATAATATCCAGTTGCATGGATAAGAAAACGAGACACAGAACCGATATTCGTTCGCGTATAACCCTGTGCTGCTTCATAAGATGTTTGTTTGACTAAGTTAACATATAAATATAACAAACTAAGAATGCATATGGTGTATTGTATAAGTCAAAATTTGACTTACTTTTGTGTTCTGTTAACTTATACGCCATAGGTTACTGTTTAACGTCAAATACAAATAAAATGAAAATCTGTTTGTGTCAGTTGCTGCTTGCATTGCTGACTTTATTACCCGGAAGGGTTGGTGCTGTAATTAATGAACGGCCATTTGTTATTCCCGAATTACGTGACTGGAAAGGTAGCGAAGGAGAATTTACTCCTGGAGCCCATGCCCGGGTATGTGTTGGCAAAGATGCAGCACTGCTTCGGATAGGCACACAGTTTGCACGTGATTATGAATTAATGTTTAAAAGAAAGCTGGAAGTTGTGCAAGGAACTCCTGCTGCCGGAGATTTTGCTTTCATGCTAAAAGCAGACAAAAAGCTGGGCAAAGAAGGTTATACGCTAAAGATATCCGACAGGGTAACAGTTACTTCCCCGGATACTGTTGGTGTGTTTTGGGCTACAAGAACCTTGCTTCAACTTTCCGAACATAAAGAACGTCAGGTATTGCCTAAAGGTACCGCACGTGATTATCCTGACTATGCCGTACGAGGGTTTATGCTGGATTGCGGACGTAAGTTCATCCCCATGCATCTTTTACGTGATTATGTGAAGATTATGGCTTATTATAAGATGAATACGTTTCAGATCCACTTGAACGATAACGCGTTTAAGCAGTTCTTTGAAAATGATTTTACCAAAACTAATGCTGCATTCCGTCTGGAATGTGATACGTATCCGGGGCTGACTGCACAAGATGGCTTTTATACAAAGAAGGAGTTTATCGAATTACAGAAATTAGCCGAAAGTCTTGGTGTGGAAATTATTCCTGAGATTGATGTTCCGGCACACTCGCTGGCATTTACCCAATACAAGCCCGAAATTGCAAGTAAGGAATATGGAATGGATCACCTCGATTTATTCAATACCGAAACATACACCTTTGTGGATGGTCTGCTTCGTGAATATCTTGAGGGAGACGAACCTGTTTTCAGAGGAAAACGGGTTCATATTGGCACGGACGAATATTCGAATAAGAAGAAAGAGGTGGTTGAGAAGTTCCGCTATTTTACCGATTATTATATCCGCTTTGTTGAGAAATACGGAAAACAGGCTTGTATATGGGGCGCTTTGACACATGCTAAAGGCGATACTCCGGTTAAGTCGGAAAATGTTGTCATGGGAGCCTGGTACAACGGATATGCCAATCCTGCCGATATGATTAAACAGGGATACAAGCTAATCAGTATTCCGGATGGCTTGTTATATATTGTACCTGCCGCAGGCTATTATTACGATTACCTGAATACCGAACATTTGTATAAGAACTGGACTCCGGCGCATATTGGCGATGTGGTTTTCCCCGAGAAGCACGAACAGATTCTTGGTGGGATGTTTGCTGTATGGAATGATCATTATGGAAATGGAATCAGTACAAAAGATATTCACGACCGGGTGTTCCCTGCCATGCAGACCCTGGCCGTTAAAATGTGGAACGGTGCTAAAACAGCAGTTCCATTTACCGATTTCGATTCTTTACGTAAAAGTGTAAGCGAAGCTCCCGGTGTGAATGTGGCCGGACGTATCGGCACAGGTAAAGCTTGTGTGTATGCTGCACCCGAATTACTCCCGGGTTCCGCTACTGGTTATACCGAAATAGGATACAATTATAAGGTGGAATTCACTATAAAAGGGGTTGCCGAAAGCAAAGGGACAGTATTACTAAGCTCTCCCGACGCGGTGTTTTATTTGTCCGATCCTATCGGAGGAAAGCTTGGTTTTGCCAGAGATGGATACCTTAATACGTTCAATTATAGTATCCGCCCGGGCGAACAGACCACTATTGCTATTTCGGGCGACAATAAATCCACTCGTTTATATATAGATGGAAAACTCAAAGAAAATATGAATATTCAGAAACGCTGGTTTAACGCTGGAAAAGATTCGACCAATTATGTTCGCACCTTGGTATTCCCGCTCGAAAAGGCTGGCAATTTCAAAAGCAGTATTACCAATATGAAAGTATATAATTACTTAAACGAATAGGATTCCGTATTTTTTAGTTTAGCATCATAATAAAAGCCTCAAACATTTACGCTATGTAAGTCTGAGGCTTTTATTATTATGCAGCTATTCTTAAATAAAGAATAACGATACTCCAATCACACTGATGATCGCTCCGGCAACCTCTTTGACCGTTATCGTGTGATTAAAGATAAGATGCGATGGCCATAAAATGAATATAGGAGTCAGCGCCATTAACGTCGAAGCAATGCCTGCTTCGGTATATTGTACTGCCATAAGTGAAAAGGATACACCAATAAAAGGGCCGAAAACTGTAGCCCACAAAGCAGCATTCATTCCCTTCCTGTCATGAATTGCCACCGATATTGTATTAAATTTCTTGCTGTACCACATCACTGCCAGGAAACCAAGTGTTCCCGTAATGGCACGAATAAAGGTAGATGCAAAAGGTAATAAGTCGGAAACGGCCTCCATTTCTGCCGGCACCGACATCTGATAATAGTTCATGCCAACTTTGCTAAGTACCAGTCCCACGCCTTGTCCCATTCCTGCTCCGATACCAAACAATACACCCTTTAGAGGTAATTTCAATCCAATTTTATGGGTAGTTCCTCTGCTTAGGACAGAAATTCCGATACCTGTCAAAGTAACAAGCATACCAGCCAAAGCCTGCAAAGAAAGCTTTTCTCCCAATATGATCCACCCCGAAAAGGCAGCGGCAATGGGGGCCAGTGTCATAAAAAGCTGACCGAAACGGGAACCTATTAAAACATACGCATTAAATAAACAATAATCTCCCAGTACGTATCCGACAAAGCCGGATAGAGACAGCCAGAACCAGGCCCTGGAGTCGGCATACATTGGATAGGGAACCCCGGTAAACCACCATAAAGTAACTCCGAGCATGAGCAACGAAAGCGACATGCGTATTACATTTAATTGCAACGAGCCAATCCGTTTACTTCCCACTTCGGCAAAAAGAGCGGTAGCGGTCCACGAAACGGCAACTCCAACAGAGAGAATCTCACCAAAATATTGCATTCGCTAAAAATTTGGATGCAAAGGTACATTATTTATATATCATCCAACAACCTATTTCACTATACAGATGCTTGTTCCCATCATTTTTCCGAATGAAGATTAAGCCTAATAATAGTGAAGATTAAGCACGGATCTCGTTATCTTTAAGATGCATTCTTACTATTTTCTTTTCGTGCGCCCATGGGCGTATTTTTTTACCCCCATGATCGTAAATTAATACGCCCATGGGCGCACGGTGCAAAGATTATATATTTCGTGCTTAACAAAAGAAGCTTCGGGAACTAAGAGAATAATAGTTAGCCTTTAAATCTTAGCTGTTTCTAATTTCTTTATTTTATTGTATTTTTGCAGCCTCAATTAGAGTTATATCGGATGGAATTAGAAAAGAGTATTTTTCAGCGTACAGAACTGTTGGTAGGTAATGTGTTAATGGACAGAATTGCCTCTACTCGTGTTATAATTTTTGGAGTTGGTGGGGTTGGAAGCTGGTGTGCCGAGAGTCTTGTCAGGTCCGGTATTATGCATATAACTATAGTAGACTCCGATCGCGTTTGCGCATCAAATATAAACCGTCAGTTAATGGCGACTACCAAAACGGTTGGGATGGTGAAGGTGGATGTGCTTAAGGAGCGTTTGCTGGAAATTAATCCTGCTGCCCAAATTACGGCTTTGCAACAGATATATTGTGCGGAAACATCGGACTCTTTTCAGTTGGATTCGTTCGATTATATTATTGATGCGATTGATAGTCTGGAAAATAAGGCGGATCTGATACGTACGGCTACCAAGACTAGTGCGGTGTTATTCTCGTCGATGGGGGCGGCGCTTAAGATGAATCCTCTAAAGATTGATGTAGCTGAGTTCTGGAAGGTGAAAGGGTGCCGGCTGGGCGCTTCTCTTCGCAAAAAGATGGTTAAGGGTGGCGAAAAGCCTGCCAAGAAATTTCTGTGTGTGTACAGCGAAGAGCTTTTAGAGAATAGGGGAGCCGATTTATCTTTCGAGGAGGCAGGCGTTCCGTTGCCGGATGCTTCACATAGTGAGACCGATTCTTTTCCTGAGGATATAGACTGGCATACTAAAAAGGTGCATGTGAATGGTACCATGGCACACACCACAGCCATGTTTGGCTTTACCCTGGCGGGACTGGTTATGCAGGATATCTGCAAAGAATAATTTTTTTCTTACAAGAAACCAACGATATCCCACAGGGATTCTACTTTGCTGAAGCACGGATTGTTTACCGGAGCTTCGGCTGCTTCGTGCAGCCACGTGGTTTCGTAAGGAACATGAATGGCAAAACATCCGAGTGAAAGAGGAGGGAGGATATCCGATTTAACTGAATTTCCTACCATCAGAAATTCTTCGGGAAGTATGTCAAGGTGATTGAGCAGCTGATGATAGGCTCCGGCAGTCTTGTCGCTGATTATTTCCACATGGTGGAACAGAGGCGCAATGCCGGAACGGTATAACTTTCGTTCCTGGTCAAGCAGATCTCCTTTTGTAACTACAATAAGTTTGTACTTTCCATAAAGGGCATTCAGTGTTTTGTGAACGTCGGGCAGAAGCTTTACCGGTTGTTCAAGCTGTTCCTTCCCGAATTCTATTATTTGCTGAAGTACCGATGCGGGGGCTTTTCCTTCTGTAACGCGGATGGCTGTTTCCATCATGGAAAGGATGTAGGCTTTTACCCCGTATCCGTACAAGGGCATGTTCTGCATTTCTGTGCTGAACAGTTCCTTCGACACCGTTTCTGTATCAGCATAGGACTTGAGCAGATCGTATAATTTCAGCTCAGTTTCCAGAAAATAGCTTTCGTTTAACCAAAGGGTATCGTCGGCGTCGAATCCGATTACTTTTATATGATCTAAATGCATGGTTACATTACGGGTATCTGAATAGGCACTTCCCGGAGTATGTCGATCAGGATAGGCTTGAATCCACTGGTAAAGAATTCGATGGCGATTACCATCAGGATTAATCCCATCAGCCGCATCATAACATTGTTGCCGGTTTCGCCGATAATTTTGTTTATACGTGTCGCTGCCCGCAATATAATGAACGTAAGTACATAGACTACAGCGATGGAGGCGATGAGGGTTACCTGCATCCACAATGTATCCGCATCTTCCATCAATACAATGGCATTGGTGATTGTACCCGGTCCGCATATCATAGGGATGGCAAGGGGGGTTACCGAAATATCCCTGGCATAGGTTTTAATCTCGTCGCTTTTCAGCTTTACTTTGGTAATGCGGGCCTGAAGCATGTCCCAACCGATGGAGAAAAAGATAACTCCGCCAACGATCCGGAAACCGTTGGTGGAGATACCAAAGAATTTAAACAACAGCTGCCCGGATACGGCAAACATGACCAGCGTGATGAATGACACGATAGTCGCTCGCTTTACAATTGCTTTACGCTGGTCTTCTCCTAATCCGTCGGTCATTGTCAGAAATACCGGCATAATACTGAGCGGATTGGTCAGTGTAAAGAAAGAAGTAAAGCATAATAGCGCAAAAGGCAACAAAGTATCCATGATGCTACTTGTTTATGTTATTATTTTTCCCAAACCAGGTAGGCAGAAACAAGCCAGTGGTTCAGTTCGTTATCTTTGATCTGTTGTGCCTTGGGAATACTGAAGGTAATTGTGTGTACGCCTTCCGTAAGACCTGTAAGAGGTACCTCTACGGGTTTAACATCACTTCCAGGGCACCAGTTAGAGCGGGAGAAGTCCGATGAGGCTACGGGCTCTTCAATCATCTTTTTAGCATATCCCTTTTCGCCGATGTAAGCGGCAAGTCGTTCCATCAGCCATACGCCTGTTGCCGGGTTGAAGCGGCGGAAAGAAGCACAGTCGTCGCGCCAGGGCACAAAGTTGAGCACTTCTTTGCCATCAATGGTAACAATGTTTTGCTTTTCAACAAATTCGTCTCCACCATCATGACCACCATGACCGGTTACAATGTATTTCAGTTTAATGTTACGCGCTCCTTTTGGAATAGTAAAAGTGCTGGAAACATCCTTGCGGGCAAAGATGTCCGGGTACGACTGACCAATATAGTATACCGTATTAATAAGCGGCTCCACTTGTTTTTGTTTCAAGGCGTCTACCCCGATTTCGGATTCCTCGATATCAAGAGCAAGGCTTACAACGTATCCTTCGGGAGTCCACGTATCGATATAGATACCTACGTAAGCCTCTTTTTCAAGTTGCGAATACAGGTCGGTTATGTCTTGTTCCCATACAACATTTTTAGCCCATTTGTCAATGTAAACGGGTTTGCGGGTGCTGCTGAGACTATCGCTTTCGTTACTGTAAAAGCCAACGCCAAAAGGTGTCATAAAGCGAAGCATCTCTATAGTGGGGAGGTAATTGGTTCCCGGAAGGATACCTGCCATCTTTTCCAGTTTGGTACTGTCGATGGCCGGGAATTTTTGTTCTCCTTTGGCAATGCTCATTAAGTTGATAGCCGATGCTTTTGGCAATACAAAGCAAGAACCTGATTTGTCCCACCGGTCGCCGTTGGATGCAAGTGTAATTTTTGCTTTTACCTTTACATTACGCTGATACGGCGGTAATGTTATTTTTTTTAGAATGATACGTCCATTGGTAAGACGTATAACGCTGTCGGAGGCCGATTCATTTACTCCGTCAGGATATTTATCCGGAGCGAAACGTACCGGTGTCTGGTTAAATACCTGAATTGTTTTGTTTCCGTAAGCAGTAAGTTCTTTACTTCCGCAGGATGATAGTAACAGTGTGCCGGCAAGGGCAAGTCCTAAAAAAAATCTGTTTGTCATGTGTTATCGTTTAGTAAGTTCTTTAATTAGTTGCTTCTGACCGGTTTTCTTGTCGTTGTGGGTACAAGGTCCGGTTACACAGCCTCCCTCGCAGGCCATAACTTCAATAAATTGCGCGGGAGTTTTGCCTGTTTTGGCGTAGGCACGTAATAGGGCGATATTCTTTTTATCCAGATTGGCTATCTGAACGGCGCTGAAGTTGTCTTGTTCTTGTTTCAGATATACTTTCACGGCGTTTATTACTCCGCCGCTCTGTGCAAAACCATGTGCTTCACGTACGGAGTTGAAAAGTACAGAAAAAGGACGGGCTTCGTCAATGCTAATATTGAGTCCGTCTAGTAACGATCCGATTTCTTCGAAGGTTAGTGTGAAGTCCACACAACCGTCTTTTTTTACTTCTTGCCGTTTGGCTACACAGGGGCCTACAAAAACAATTTTGGCATTGGGATATTTCTCTTTCACAATACGGGCCGTATAATACATGGGTGATCCGGTATGTGATATGTATTTCTTTAGATCCGGAATATGTTTGTCGGCAAGTTCAACATACGACGGACAGCAAGAGGTTGTCATAAAAGGTTGCCCTTCAGCCATTTTTTCTTTCAGTTCTTCGGCTTCGCGGCGGGTTGTTTCCATAGCACCCTGAGCTACTTCTACCACCTCGGCAAATCCCATGGCTTTGATGGCGCCGTATACATTTTCTATCGGAGCGCTAAACTGGGCAAGTATAGACGGTGCCACAATGGCAACCATTTCTTCTTTGTTACGTAAGCGTTGCAGTATGTCAAACACTTGCGAGATTTCAAAGATGGCGCCGAACGGACAGGCATTAATACATTTACCGCAGTAAATACATTTGCTTTCGTCTATATGTTCGATGCCGTATTCGTCTTTGGTGATGGCTTTAACCGGGCACGATTCTTCGCAGGGGATGGGTATGTATACGATGGCATGATAGGGACAACTGGCGTGACACTTTCCGCAGCTTATGCAGGTTTCGTGATCGATGCTTGCCTGTCCGTTTTTAAGAAATACAATGGAGTCTTTCGGGCAGTTCATATAGCAGCTTCGGGCTACACATCCGCGGCATAGATTTGTTATTTCATAGTTTACCTGTACGCAGGAAGAACAGGCTTCGTCTATGACACACAATAAATTTTCTTTTTTATTTTCTGTACGAAGGAGTGCCTGTTTGGCGTATTCGGAAAGCGGGGTGAGTTCGTCTACCTCGTCGCTCATGTCGAATCCAAGCAATGGAAACGATTTGTATTTCCATACGGCCCGTTCTTTGTGTACGCAGCAACGTCCGATTACTTTCGATTTTCGAGGGCTTAATTCAAGTGGGAGCCGGTCTATTTCATCCAGAAGACGGTTTTCGTTCCAGAGTCTGACCAATTGCGCCAGCAACTTATGGCGCACTATCATTACGTTATTGGTAAAAGCCATATAAAATGTTTGTACTTTAGGGCACAAAGATAAATAAAATGGTTGAATATTTAGCCGAACCGTTGGTTAAGTATGATGGATGCACTATGCACTTCACCGCTGAAAGGAGGATTGAGCTTGGAAAGCTTCAAACGGACTTCCTGCAGCTGTGGAAAATTATCTTTCAGTGAGGACATGATTCTGCCTGCCACATGTTCCAGCAGCTTAGAGGGAATGGCCATTTCTTCCTTTACTACATCGAATACTTCGGCATAATTGATGGTGTCTTCAAGGCAGTCGCTCATGATTGCCTGCGACAGATTGGCTGTTAGCAACAGATCAACGACAAAGGTATTGCCTACGATCGATTCCTGAGGGAGCGCTCCGTGGAAAGCATGGAAAATCATCTCCTTTAACTCTATTTGTGTTGTCATAAAGTTGTAAATTATGGGTAAAAGTAGTGAAATTAAACCTAACTGACAAAAAAAAGTCTATATTTGCCAAATCACAAATGACGAATATATATGATGGGGATAAAACATAAAGAAGAAGCTTCCTCCGGCGGACTGCATAATGCATTGGCTGTTGGTTCAACTATTAAAGGAAATGTAATTACGGATGCCGATTTTCGGTTGGATGGGAGAGTGGAAGGTGATATTCTCTGTGGTGGTAAGATTGTGGTTGGTCCCAAAGGATCTGTTGTTGGAAATGTTACTTCGGAGAATGCCGAGATTATGGGCGAAATAGATGGATGCGTAAAAGTAAACGGTAAGCTGGTACTGAAGTCTACAGCACGTATTGAAGGAGACATCTGCTTAAAGTTAATAGAAATAGAACCTAATGCCCGGTTTAATGGCAAATGTATTATGGTTTGTGAAGAAAACCTGTAAGGAAATTCTACTCCTATCAGGAATTGCGACAAAATAAAGGAAGGCTGCCTCAAATTGAATTGGGCAGCCTTTTCTGTTTTATCATAGTTAGTTTCTTCCGCTTTTTCGTATAAGGAAGGATATCTTTTCGTTTAGTGATTCGGCATTCATCAACTCTTCCAGTGTAATGTGCATCCGGTAGCGCCAGTAATGCATGGAATTGGCTGGAACATTGATTCTTTCGGCTTCGGGATCTGCCCGTTTGATGGAATCGTCCATGGCAAACCAGTCCTGCAAAGGTATAATGGTAAGCATGGACTGGGTGTCCAGATGATTCGATACTATTTGTTTGGCAAGATCTTCCTTGCATTCTTCGGGAGCCTCACCTACGCGCAGCAAGACTTTATTGTAGTATTGCTGGGTTTTCTCACGGTCTTCTTTCCACCAGTTGCGTATGGGAGTCATATCGTGGGTAGATGTTGTGCATACGGAATGGTAAGGTAACGAAAACATGTCAGCAAAATCCCGGTTGGAGGTCTTAGGCATACGTTCGATCTCAAGACTAAGTATCTGAAGCTTGTTCATTACTTCAGGAACTGAATCAGGAATCATTCCAAGGTCTTCTCCACATACAAGCATATCCGTGCAGGCAACCAATGGTGTAAGGTGTTTGTAAGCCTGTAGTTTCCAGAATTCGGTATGCCGGCGATAGAAGAAATGCCAGTAAAGTTGGTCGAATGCGTAACGATCGGCCTGATTTAGATCCATATATATATATGAATTCATGGCCGAAATGCGTGGATGAAAAAGCAATTCGTTATGAGGGTCAGCTAAAAAAAGTACTTCGTTGGCAATCGCATAAAGCCCTTCCTTTATTCGTTGGGATGCTTCATCCTTTTTTTGTGCAAATATTTTTTCAATCTTGCGTTGTGTGTCGCAGAATGGTTTCAATACAAAGTGATTGGATGACGATTGGGCTAGGTAAGAACCCATAACTTCGGAAGTAAGATCTCCAAATAGTTTATGTAAGTTCTTATTGTGAATATGGGGCGTTGTAAACCTTGCTTCGTTAAAAACCAGTCCGTATTGTTCTATTTCATTCTTAGAGAAGGGGAGGGCCGGATTGAAATGACCGCATAATCCTTGTACATATTCCTGCGGTACTTCCCATATACGGAAAAAGCCAAGGATATGATCGATACGGAAAGCGTCGAAATAATCGGACATTTTACGGAAACGTTTTTTCCACCAGGAGTATCCGTCCTTTTCCATTTCGGCCCAGTTGTAGGTTGGGAACATCCAGTTCTGACCATTTTCGGAAAAATCATCGGGTGGTGCTCCGGCTTGTCCGTTCATATTAAAATATTTTGGCTCCGTCCATGTTTCCACACTGTTTTTGTTTACGCCGATGGGGATGTCTCCTTTCAGCACAATGCCATTTTTTCTGGCATACTCGCTGACCGCTCTGAACTGTGTGTCGAGCACAAACTGAAGGAAATAGCAGAAGGCAATCTCCGGATAGGCTACGCTGTTGTTTGAACAAAGAGACTGTATTGCTCCTTTATCGTAGGTTGAATACGATCCCCACAGCTTGAATTCAGGCGTTCCGTTTTTCTCGCGCAGGTAGCTGTAGGCTGCATACGGAACCAGCCAGGATTCGTTCTGAGCAAAAAAGTTGGCAAACGCTTCGCTTTCGAGGTATTGCATTCCTTCTTGTGCAAAGAATTCGCGGCAATACAAAATCTTTTCACGAACTACCGATTCGTAGTCTACTTCGTCTTTAGCGTTTAGCTCATGCTGTATTTTATTATAATAGGCTGCTTTTTCCTTGTCTTTTAGTTCTCCCATCCAGGTTAAACTGATATACATCGGATGAATGGCATAGATGGAAATGGCGCTGTACGGATAAGAATCGACCCAGGTGTGAGTCATAGTTGTATCATTCATAGGGAGTGTCTGAATAACACATTGTCCGGTTTTCTTAGCCCAGTCTATCAATGATTGTAAATCGCGCAGGTCGCCAACTCCAAAGCTGTTTGCTGAGCGTAGAGAAAATACGGGCATTACAGATCCGGCTCCTCGCCACAGGGGTTGTTTATCTCTAAAATATAAACCCGAAATGACCACCTTTTCTCCGTTAGCCTGTGGTGGCAGGTCGAGTAAACGGTTTTCTCCGTCTTCCCAGTCTACAACCGTTTGAGTGTTATTGTCGAATATTATAAATTTATATTCCAGCGGATTATGCAACTCGGAAGCATCTAAATCAATGTGCCATTCGGGAAAAGTATCGCAACTAAGCTTCAGTGCCTTGTCTGGATTCCATTCTCCAAGGGAGGGTTGGTTACCGGTAATGGCTACCGACTGATGCTTCTCTATCCGTGGAGCCGCCACTTTTAGGGTAAGATGTTTCGACCCTTTAACAACTCTTTCGTGGGTGTTGCATGGATGGGCAAATAAGCTTTTGGTAAAAGCTGAGGTGTAGAAAGCCAGATTAGTAGGACGTACCTGCCAGTAATCGTAGAGCGAATACCTGGATATCTGCTTGTCGAGGACAATTTTGTGGTTTTTCTCCCATTCTTCAAAGATTCGCTTGTCGTTTACGCTGAGGAAGTAGCGATACTCAATGTATTCTGTATCTTCTGGCAAATCAAGAACTAATTGCCAGTTGCCGCCTTTTGTATAAACCATCTCTTTTGCAAATACAGGGTCCCATGATCCCAATGCGGGAATGGATCCGACAACGAATAACTTTTGTCCCCAGACAGTATGGAAGTTTATTATAAAGGTTACTTTCATATGTATCAAGTATAGAAATAAACACGAAGGTATGAAAAATGCGGGGATATTTCCCCGCATTTTTATGAAATAATAAATATCATTTTTTTATCCGCATCTGGAAGCGCCACAGTTTGTGCAGATAAGACATCCTTCCTGATAAATTAATGTCTCGTGACCGCAATTCGGACACTTCTGACCTTTGGCTTCTGTTCCGTTTGGAAGGTACTTTTTCAATGCTCTTTCAACTCCGTTTTTCCAGGTGTTGATCGATTCGTTGTTGAGTTCCATTCCCTGAACCAGCTTAATTACCTGATCGATGGGCATACCATATCTCAGTACGCCTGAAATTAGTTTCGCATAGTTCCAGAATTCAGGATCAAACTTTCCATCCAATCCTTCGATGGTCATTTTGTAGCCACGTTTGTTTTTGAACTGGAAGTCGTAATGCTTTTTTTCATCTTCATCGTAACTTTTAATAATGGTTCCCTTTGTAACGTTTTTGGGAAGCATAATGCCTTCCTCGTCGTCAGCGAGACCTGTAAAGATCTCGTAAGGTCTGCCGTTAAGAAGTCCTACGAAAGCAATCCATTTTTCTTTGTTGTTCTGGAATTTTACTACATCAGCATCAAGCTCGCGTGGACGTTTTGAAACAATTACAGGAGGCTCCATGCAATTGCAGTCGTCTTTCTTTTTGGTTTTCTGTGTGGAAACCAATACGCCGGAACGGGATCCCTCGCGATAAACCGTACATCCTTTGCATCCGCTCTTCCAGGCTTCTACGTATAATTTGTCTACCAGCTCTTCACTTGCATCGGCAGGTAGATTGATGGTTACGCTGATGGAATGATCTACCCATTTTTGCATTCTTCCTTGCATGCGGACCTTTTGCATCCAGTCAACATCGTTTGATGTTGCTTTGTTGTAAGGCGATTTGGCAACAATTTCGTCTATTTCCTCCGAACTATACTTTTTCGTAACGGAATATCCGTTTGCCTGCATCCAGGTCACAAACTTGTGATGGAATACAATATATTCTTCATAAGCATCGCCTGTTTCGTCCACAAAATCAACTCTTGCATCCGTATCATTTGGATTAACCTTGCGTCTGCGTTTGTAAACTGGTAAAAATACCGGTTCTATTCCAGAGGTTGTCTGAGACATCAGACTGGTTGTTCCGGTAGGAGCGATGGTCAGGCAGGCGATATTACGACGTCCGTATTTTACCATATCGTTGTAAAGCGACGGATCGGCCTCACGCAGACGGTTGATAAATGGATTTTTTTCTTCACGTTTGGCCTCAAATATTTCAAACGCACCACGTTCTTTTGCCATAAATACGGATGAACGATATGCTTCCAAAGCTAATGTCTTCTGTACTTTTTCTGCCATATCAGTTGCTTCGTCTGTGCCATAACGCAGACCTAAAGCGGCAATCATATCGCCTTCGGCTGTTATACCTACACCTGTACGTCTTCCCTGAAGGGTTTTCTTCTGAATCTTTTCCCATAAATGACGTTCGGTTTGTTTCACTTCCATCGTTTCAGGATCGGAATCTATCTTTCCCAGAATTTTCTCTATCTTTTCGCTTTCAAGGTCAATGATATCATCCATGATTCGTTGAGCCAGTCTTACGTGTTTTGTAAATAAATCGTAGTCGAAGGCAGCTTCAGCAGTAAAAGGTTTTACTACATATGAGTAAAGATTAAGTGCCAGCAACCGACAGCTGTCGTAAGGACACAATGGAATTTCACCGCAAGGATTGGTTGAAACAGTCTGAAATCCAAGATCAGCGTACGAGTCAGGCACAGATTCACGGATAATTGTATCCCAGAATAGGACACCCGGTTCCGCAGATTTCCATGCATTGTGGATAATCTTCTGCCAAAGAGTAGCCGCATCTATTTCTTTAACCGTAGTCGGATTAGCTGAATCAACAGGATATTGCTGCGTGTAAGGAGTTCCGTTTACTACAGAATTCATAAATGCATCATCAATTTTCACGGAAACGTTGGCTCCCGTAACCCGGCCTTCAGTCATTTTTGCATCAATAAATGATTCGGAGTCAGGGTGCTTGATGGATACGCTAAGCATTAAGGCACCGCGACGACCATCCTGTGCAACTTCCCGGGTAGAATTGGAGTATCTTTCCATGAAAGGAACCAATCCGGTAGAAGTAAGTGCCGAGTTCTTTACTGGCGAACCCTTGGGGCGGATGTGTGAAAGGTCATGACCAACACCTCCGCGTCGTTTCATCAGCTGAACCTGTTCTTCATCAATACGTATGATCGCTCCGTACGAATCGGCTTTTCCATCCATCCCGATAACAAAACAGTTTGAAAGCGATGCAATCTGGTAGTTGTTCCCGATCCCGGTCATCGGACTTCCCTGAGGAATAATATAACGGAAATGGTCAAAAAGGTCAAACAGTTCCTGTTCAGAAAGAGGGTTAGGATATTTCTTTTCTACTCTGGCAACTTCGGTTGCCAGTCGGTGGTGCATGTCGGTGGGTGTTTTTTCGTAAATATTACCATACGCATCCTTCAGCGCATACTTATTTACCCATACTTTGGCGGCAAGTTCATCGCCGGTAAAGTAATCTTTTGAAGCTTTGAATGCTTCGTCGAAAGTGTATATCTTTTTATCCACAGCTAATAATTATTTTTGGTATGCAAGTTTAGCAATACTTTAGATATTGACCAAATCTTCTTTGTTAAAAAAATGGCGGAATTAAAAGTTTTCCATTTTGTTCTATTAATGTCTTGAAAACAAGAATATTGTGTTTTTGTTAATTTGTGAAAGTTTTCCAAAAAATATAACTGTGTAAATTTGTAGTTTTCAAAAACAGAAAAGGATGCCTCTGAGCTTAGAGGCATCCTTTTCTGTTTTTTATGATATGAGAAGTTAGTTTTTAAGCTGAACTTCGATTTGTTCTACAGTAGAACGGAATGTTTTGCAGGTTTCAATCTGGTCCTTGATGGTTTTGCATGCATGCAATACCGTTGCATGATCTTTCTTACCAACAATTTTACCAATGTGAGCGAAAGAGCTGTCTGTATATTTTTTAGATAAAAACATGGTAATCTGTCTGGCCTGAACAACTTCACGCTTGCGTGAACGTGTTTGAATGGCTGCAAGCTCTAAATTAAAGAATTTGCATACAGTTTCCTGAATGGTTTGTACAGATAATTGTTTTTTCTCAAGACGAACAGCCTGGCTAACCACACGCTTGGTAAGTGTCAGGTCTATTTCTTTATTATTGATTACAGCATTTGCCATCAGCGAAACAAGTATTCCTTCTAAATCGCGGACATTTTCTGTAACATTCGTTGCAATAAAGTTAAATACTTCATCAGGAATTACAATTCCGTCGTGGTTAATCTTGTTCTTAAGAATTTTCTTTCTTAAGTCAAGGTCCGGACGGCTTAATTCGGCTGTTAATCCCCATTTCAAACGGGTGATTAAACGCTCTTCCATTCCCTGCAAATCAACGGGGGCCTTATCTGATGTAAGGATAAGCTGTTTGCCTAACTGATGTAAGTGGTTGAAGATATGAAAGAACGTGTTCTGGGTTTTATCCAAACCAATCATTTCTTGTATATCATCCAGAATCAGTACATCGATATTTTGATAGAAATTCAGGAAGTCGTTTATCGTATTCTTTCTAATCGCATCGGTAAACTGAACCCGGAAAAGGTGAGAGGATACATACAATACTTTTTTTGATGGATGTAACTCACGGATACGTGTTCCTACGGCATGGCATAAATGGGTCTTTCCAACACCCGACGGGCCAAAAATAAACAACGGATTAAAGGTTGTTTTGCCTGGATTCTGAGCAACAGCTTCGCCTGCTGTACGCACTAACTTATTACTTGTCCCTTCAAAGTAATTGTCAAAGCTATACTTGGGATTTAGCTGTGGATCCAAATCCTGAGGTGCAGTCTGCACAAAAGGGTTTGGTGCTTTATTAGCTCCTTGCGGAGCAACTTTTTTAACGGCTACAGAACCATCTTCTGCAGGATAATCAACAGTCCCTCCGGTTGTTTTGTCTACCATTACACGGTAGTTCAAAATAGTACCCTGTCCAATTACCCTGTAAAGCGTTAGTTTAAGAACATTCACATACTTCTCTTCCAGATATTCATAGAAAAACTGGCTTGGAACCTGAATGGTAAACTTTCGGTCTTCAAACGATAAAGGGATAATAGGCTTGAACCATGTGTTAAAAGCGGCCTCAGGGACGTTGTCTTTAATAACAGCGAGGCATTTGTTCCACAATAATTGATGATCAGTCTGCATTTTGTTTATATTCTCAACTATAACTTTATTCTTAATGAGTACAAAGTTTATAAATTAATTCGAATAAAAAAAGTCTGATTTTGTTTGGTAAATTTGATTTTTCAATATCCCTTTTAGTTTCAGGGAGTTACTTCTATGTTGTTGATAATCTGGCAGATATATTTATTCGTTATTAAAAACCATTGTTACGAAAGCATTTCGAATATTTATTTGTAGCAGGTCATAAAAAGCAAAGAGCCTTAAAATAAGGAGGTAAGTCCTCTTTTTAAGGCTTTTTTGAGTAATATTGAATTATAAAATAAAAAAATAGTTAATTAGATGTATTCTAAATTAGATGATTAGTTTTGCCTAAAAAATACCTGATTTAAAACACTGAAAAACGAACATAACGCTTTGGATTTTGCTTTAAGTCTATCATAAGTTTTGCAGCATTATCCGCTGTGCTGTTCAGGTTTTCGTACAACGCTTTGTCATTAAGAAGAAGACCCATACTGTTGTCTGTAGAATTCAGTCTGTCTGTTGTAAGCTTGAGGTTGTTCATCATCGCGTTCATCGAATTGTATGTAGTCTGCAAATCCAAACCTTTAAGCTCGGTGCTTACTTCAGCAAAATTTGATGTAATGATTTTGAGATCCGAAACAATAACGGGTACATCTTTATTCAATAATCTGTTTAGCTGTTGAGTAGAGGCTTCCAGATTACCTGTGGTACGTTCAATCTGATTCAGCGACTGAATAAGAGCAGGATGATTTACGATGGTCTGCAGACCCAGAAGTATGGAGTCAATTTTAGGCATCAATTCTATTACCTGAGGAAGAAGCTTGTCCTGTACAGTACCCATGATATCGTCAGACATACGTCCTTCGATTGTTCCTCCTGTTTGTAAATAATCTTTTACATACTTGTTGAGGTGAATATGAAGCTCGCCTCCGCTTAAAAGACTTCTAACGATGGTAATATAGCTGCCTTTATTGATTTTCATCTCTTCTTCAAGACTGATTTCAACCGTTACTTTATCAGTTGTGGTATAATCATACTTAATGTCGCGAACTAAACCAACTTTAAATCCTTCTACATAAACTGGACTTGAAATTGTAACATCTTTTACATTGTCGAAAGTTACATAATAATGATTAACCGGTTGAAACAGGTTGATTCCCTTAAGGTAATTTACCCCGAAATAGAGTAAAGCTAAACTAACTATGGTAGCCAAGCCTATTTTTGCTTCTTTCGTTAATACGTTTTTCATTCTTTAATATTATGAGTAATTTATATTTATCAGTTTATTTCCAGCTTTCAGTATTTTACTTTTTCACCATTTTTGAAGGCAATAATAAAAGCATCTTTAAAATCCTTGGAAACTTTTCGGCGTAAGCGTTTTATTTCATCAAAGCTTGTTGATTCGCCGTAAGTGTATTTAATCAGCCCTCCCTCTTTAAAAGAATCAATATTCTTATAGCCTTTAAAGAGTCTGGAGGAACCACTTATTTTTTTGTCGGATGTCAGTATTTGTATTTTATAAATAAGTCTGCCGGGAGTTGCCTTAACCGATTTTTCGTTTCTTGCGGGTCGAACAATTTCTGAGTCGCGTTTGGCTGGCTCTGTTTCGCGCTCTGATGTTTCATATTCGCGAATGGAAGGCTTCTCTGTATCGCGGACAGGCCTACTATCTGCTATAACACCATTTGAAAGAGCTCCCTGTTTACGGTCGAACTCCCTTTTGTATTTCACAAAAGCAGAATAGAGCGACTGAGCCAGTTTATCTTGTCCGTTGTCGGAATTCATAAATCTTGCCTCTTCCTTATTAGAAATGAATCCAAGCTCTACAAGAACGCTTGGCATGCTGGTTTTGCGTAGCACCAGCAAACCTGCCTGACGTACACCCCGGTCTACCCGGTTGACAGAAGTAAACGATTTCTGAATTTTTGATGCAAGGTCTACACTTTGCTCCATGTGCTTGTTCTGCATGAATTCAAATATGATGTAGGATTCAGATGAATTGGGATCAAATCCTTCATATTTTTGCAAATAATTATCTTCAAGCAGAATGGCAGAGTTCTCTCGCATAGCCACCTGCAGGTTTTCGTCGGTTCTTGCCAATCCTAAAGTAAATGTTTCCGTACCAGTTACATAGCTGCCTCGCTCAACGGCATTGGTGTGTATGGATATAAACAAATCGGCTTTAGCGCGATTGGCGATATTTGCCCGCTCATCTAATTCGATAAAGCGGTCGGATTTGCGTGTGTAAATGACCCTTATGTCATTATGATTGGATTCGATCAAATCTCCAAGCTTACGGGCAACAGACAGATTGATGTCTTTTTCATCAATCTGAAAACGTTGTGCACCCGGATCCTTTCCTCCGTGACCGGCATCAATAACAAGTACAAATTTATCCTTAGCTTGTATGTCCGATGCACAATAAAACAGCGCAAATAATAAAATAAAATATAGAAGGGACTCTTTTTTCACTTTACGTATTACTTGTAAATTTGCTACAAATGTAGTGATTTTTGCCAATTTACACAGAATATATATTGTAATAAATCTTAGTTCCCTATTTTACAGGCCTGTCCGTCAGAAAATTTATCATCTGGGTGATGCCTCTCTGGCATGCAGGACAGAATGGATGATAGTTACGCATCATACAATTGTCCATCGGACGATATATGCCTTTGGATAGGTAGCCCCCTCCTTCGAATACACCGGTTTTATCCTTGAATTTGTCATCCAGAGGAGTAGGGATAGGTGTGTTTTTGGGAAGAAGATCTTTCCATTTCTTGTCGAAATCAACAAGAGTGGTGATGTTAGGTTCCCAAGGTTCATACTTCAGATTGTAAAAGTCATTATAAGCAACCTCCGAATTAAAGTATTCGTCGGCCAACCCGGCGAAACTATGACCGAATTCGTGAACAAAAACAACCGATGTCAGTTCATTGTTTGCCGTGCTCATGGCATAAAAGTTATACATACCACCACCACCATACGTATCCGAATTAACCAGGATAAAGATGGCATCACAGGGAACATCCCAAACAGCATCCCGGATAGGTTTCAGATCCTGAGATGTAAGATAACGGTCAATGCCAAACGTATAGTATCCCGAATTAAGTGCCGTGTTTTTCCAAACTCCATCACCCGAAACATCCATTCCGCTTTCCTGGGAAGGAACACAAACAGCCCATACATTAAAGTCAGCTTTGTATTTGCCAAAAGGAGGAGTATCAAACAATGTTTTGGTAAAACGTTTCGCATCGGCTTCGAACTTATCCATTTCGGCCTCTGTGTATCCTTCAGCCAAAAAGACCAGATCGGCCTTGTTTGAAGAGTCTCCGTTGGATTGGATTTCGACTACTTTGTTTTTCTTTAACGGACTACGATCTATAAAAATACTTTTCGGATCAACAAGTTGTTTTAGGAGAGGATGAAAATTCATGTCCGCTTTATCCCGGGCGCAAATTTCTATCTGTACGGGTTTTTGGGGGAAAGGAACAGATACGCTGTTGTTCCAGGCCTGGGTTTCACTCTTTGCCTGATCGGTAGTTCTCCATTCTTCAAACAAGGTGTTAAATCCCCTTGAATAAATTTTCCTGCCTGATTCGGCATCATACACATTTACATAATAGCCGCCATAGTTAAACGGATCTTCCAGATTTTTAACCGGACCTCCCCATACCGGCTCTTCACGCAACTGTTGAATGGCGGCTTGCTGGGTCGTTGCATTACCTGTCAGTGCAAAATCAATTCGCAGACTTTTCTTAACAAAAAAAGTATCAAATTCGTTCTGGGCATTGCAAACACCCCCTAAAAGCAACATCGCTAAAACAAACACGCAAGAAGTTTTCATTTCAAATATATTCAATGGTTACCAATACATAAAGCACAAAAATAGGTTTTTCTTTTCAATTCTTTAGTAATTAACAGAAAAACAACTTTCCTTTTTCGTTGTTATATATTAACTGGCATTAAATATATAGCTATTGTATATGTCAGAAAAATACTGTTTATTTGCATATAATATTATTTTATTCGTTTAAGGTGAGAAAATATTTAGCAGTCCTATTAGTCGTATTGTACGTTGGTGTTTCTACTGGAGTAGCCATCAACTACCATTACTGCATGGATAAGCTGGCGGAAGTTAGTTTATTTATGTCCGACGAATCTGACTCTTGTCCTAACTGTGGAATGGACGACTCCTCGGGAGGCTGCTGCTCAAATGAAACCAAAACTCTTCGTATTTCTATCGACCAGAATCTGGTCGAACAAATAAATATCGGAGCAAATCTGTCTTATGTTGTGGCAGTATTGTACGACATGAACTTTTCTCTGCTTCCAACGGAAACTACATCCGATAAAATTACTTTTTATTATTCCTCACCTCCCGATGTGAGCAGGCAACCCCTGTTCATCCGCAATTGTACGTTTCTGATTTGATTCTTTGTCTACCTCATTCGCCTAAGAATGACATTTAACAAAGAATAGAAAAATCTTAATCGTATATAAAATGAAAACTTCTTAATCGTATATAAAATGAAAACTTCTTAATCGTATATAAAATGAAAACTTTAAATAAAAGAATTCTATTTGCAATCATTAGTCTGCTATTGGTTTCAAATGTTAGTTTTGCACAGACTCAAGCAAAACCGGTTGTATTTGCCGATAATAATATAAAATCAATTTATCAGGATTACGCCAAACTGGATGCCGCCTTGGTAAAAGGTGATGCGGCAGCAGTTAAAGCTGCAGCCACAGCCCTGGCTTCATCATCAAAACTGGTTCCAGAAGCCAAAAGCATTGCCGGCAAAGCATCGCAGATTGTTCTTTCGAAGGAAGTAAAAGAGCAGCATGTCTATTTTGCTGGTATAAGCATCGACGTAATCGCATTGGTAAAGAAGTCAGGTCTTAAAAGCGGAGAGCTTTATGTAACCCATTGCCCGATGGCTTTGGATCATAAGGGTGCTTACTGGCTCTCGGGGAGCAAAGAGATAAATAATCCATATTTTGGGAAAATGATGTTGAGATGTGGTAGTGTTGAGGAAACTATAAAGTAACTATTAATACCGCAACATTATGATAAACAAGATAATACGATATTTTCTTGAAAACAGGGTGATAACCTCCCTGCTACTCGTATTGATAATTGTGTGGGGAATATCTACCGCTCCTTTTAGTTGGGGGGATGGCGGATTTATCCCCCGTGACCCGGTTCCGGTGGATGCCATTCCTGATATTGGCGACAACCAGCAGATTGTTGCCACCGAATGGATGGGACGCTCTCCAAAAGATATTCAGGATCAGATAACCTATCCGCTTACCACTTCATTACTGGGGATACCCGGAGTAAAAACAATCCGGAGCACATCCATGTTCGGGATGTCATTTATCTATATCATCTTTAACGATGATGTGGAATTCTATTGGAGTCGTTCGCGTGTGTTGGAGAAGTTAAATTCTTTGCCACCGGGTACTTTGCCGGCAGATGTGCAGCCCGCATTGGGGCCCGATGCCACGGCATTGGGACAAATCTATTGGTATACGCTGGAAGGACGAGACCCTAAAACCGGCAAGCCAACCGGAGGATGGGATGCGGAAGAGCTTCGTACAATTCAGGACTTTTACGTAAAGTATTCCCTTTCTGCAGCCGAAGGTGTTTCGGAAGTGGCATCGGCCGGCGGTTTTGTGCGCGAGTATCAGGTAGAACTGAATCCCGATGCCATGCGCTCCTTCAATGTGTCTGTCATGGACGTAATGGGTGCCGTTCAGAAAAGCAATCTTGATATTGGGGCCGAGACCGTTGAGATCAATCAGGTAGAATACCTTATCCGCGGACTCGGTTACATTAAAAAGGTGTCCGATCTCGAAGATGCCGTAGTAACAGTACGTAACGGTGTGCCCGTGCGAATCAGAGATGTGGCTTTTGTCAATCTGGGACCGGCTACCCGTCGGGGAGGATTAGACAAAGAAGGCGTCGAAGCAGTTGGAGGAGTTGTAGTGGCGCGCTACGGATCCAATCCGTTGAAGGTGATCGACAATGTAAAGGCCAAGATAAAGGATATGGATGCCGGTCTTCCCCAAAAAGTGCTTGAAGACGGAACCGTATCCAAAGTTACTGTAGTACCTTTTTACGACCGAACCGGTTTGATTAAGGAAACCATCGGGACACTCGAAACCGCTCTTTCGCACGAAGTTTTGATCTGTATCATTGTAATCATTGTACTGATACTCAACCTGCGTGCATCCGTTGTTATAGCAAGCATGCTCCCCTTGGCCGTGCTATCCACGTTTATTATTATGCGTAATACGGGAGTTGATGCCAATATTGTTGCCCTTTCGGGTATCGCTATCGCTATCGGGGTAATGGTGGATGTGGGAATTGTGTTTGTGGAGAGTGTAATCCGGCACATGGAATTGCCCGAAAATAAAGGAATCCGAAAAGGAAAACCATTTGTGAATCTGATTCACAAAGCCATCGGCGAGGTTTCGGGAGCGGTATTTACAGGGATGCTTACAACGGTTATCAGTTTTATCCCCGTATTTGCCATGGAGGCACAGGAAGGAAAAATGTTCCATCCGCTGGCCTTTACCAAAACGTTTGCACTCTCTTCGGCCTTTATTTTGGGATTGGTTGTGCTGCCTACGCTCACTTATTTCATGTTCTCTATCCGAACAAACTCAAAACTTGTGCGGACAGTAACCAATTACATACTTATAGCCGCAGGTCTTTTGCTATGCATTGTTTACGGAAGTGTGCCTGCATTGGGACTAACAGCCGTAGGGGTTAATAACCTGCTGGCATACAGGTGGAAGAATCCGAAGATGAGCACCTATATTAACATCGGCATTGCGTTGTTGGTAGCGTTATTTTACTTGTCGGAAGAATGGCTCCCTATGGGACCCATAAAAGGAATCACTCCCAATATTTTGTTTGTAGCAGCTAGCGTCGCTGTTATTTTGGGTATTCTCTGGGGATTGGTTATTTACTATGAACGCATACTGAGATGGAGCCTTAATAACCGGTGGAAGTTTATGACATTCCCCCTGTTTACCATTCTTTTCGGAATGGTTATCTGGTTGGGATTTGACCGGAGTTTCGGTTTTGTGGCAACCGGGTTCGAGAAGTTAGGCTGGAAATCATTCCGTCAGACAGCGCTTTGGAGTGGTCCGTCCAATCAGTTCCCGGGAATAGGGCAGGAGTTTATGCCCAGTCTAAACGAAGGATCTTTCTTGTTGATGCCAACAAGCATGCCTCATACCGGTGTGGGACAGAACTTAAAATTAATAGAATCACTGGATCGTCGTCTGGCCGCCATACCCGAAGTGGAAGTGGCAGTCGGAAAATGGGGACGTGTTAATTCTGCTCTCGATCCGGCTCCGGTGCAGATGTTTGAGAACACCATCAACTACCGTCCCGAATTTATACTGGATAGCGATGGTCGCCGGATGCGATTTAAAGTAAACCGCAAAGGAGCGTTTATACTCAAAAGCGGAGGTACATACAATCCGGCTGATGGATTCCGGTTGATACCTGCTGATAGCCTGATAGCAGATCATGGCGGCGACTACCTGCGCCAGTGGCGTCCGGAAATCAAGAACACCAACGATATCTGGCAGGAGATTGTGAATGTAACCCATTTGCCCGGATTAACATCCGCACCAAAACTTCAGCCCATCGAAGCCCGGCAGGTAATGCTTTCGACGGGTATGCGGGCACCGATGGGAATTAAAGTATACGGACCCGATCTGGATGCGATAGAAGCAGGAGGGAAAGCCATCGAACAAGCCTTGAAAGAGGTACCATCCGTAATTCCTTCGTCCGTGTTTTACGACAGAGCCGTGGGAGCTCCATATCTTGAAATTACGCTCAACCGTACAAATATGGCGCGTTACGGAGTGAATGTGGCCGACTTACAAGAGGTTTTGGGGGCAGCTGTGGGAGGAATGGTTCTTACTTCGACGGTCGAAGGCCGCGAACGCTTTCCGGTTCGGCTACGTTACGCACGCGAACTACGCGACAGTCCTGACGAGCTTGCCAAGTTGCTGATACCTACCGCAACGGGCGCACAGGTTCCTCTCGAAGAATTGGCCGATATCGGCTATGAACGCGGGGCGCAGATGATTCAGAGTGAGAATACATTTCTCTTGGGATATGTTATTTTTGATAAGTTAGCCGGAAAGGCCGAAGTGGATGTCGTGAAAGAGGCTGCCAAAATCCTGGATAAAAAGATCAGTAACGGAGAGTTAAAGCTTGGAAAGGGAGTATCCTATAAGTTTGCAGGTAACTACGAACAGCAGGAACGTGCCACCAAACGACTTATGATTGTAATACCGATTGCTCTTCTATCTATTTTGCTGGTACTTTATTTCCAGTTCAAAACTGTAACCGCTTCGATGATTCACTTCTCCGGAGTGTTTGTTGCCTTTGCCGGAGGATTCATCCTTTTGTGGCTCTACGGACAGGATTGGTTTATGAACTTTACGGTAAGCGGAGTCAATATGCGTGAATTGTTTCAGATGCATACCATCAATCTGAGTGTCGCGGTGTGGGTAGGGTTTATTGCCCTGTTCGGGATTGCGACCGACGATGGGGTGCTGATGGGAACCTATATTCACGATACATTTGAACAACGCAAACCCAATTCGATGATTGCTATCCGCGAAGCCGTAGTATTTGCGGGACTAAAGAGAATACGCCCGGCGGCAATGACAACCGCTACCACGCTTATTGCTCTGCTTCCCGTCCTTACATCTACCGGAAAAGGAGCCGACATCATGGTACCTATGTCTATTCCAACCTTCGGGGGAATGCTGATACAATCCATGACCATGTTTGTAGTTCCCGTTTTGCAATGCTGGTGGCGTGAAGGAGTTCTCAGAAAAGAACAAAAGAAAATCCTAAAAGAGAGTCAATCACAAAATAAGGAGGAATTAAACAATGAAGAATAAAATCATACAATATAGTATCCTGGGGATAGTCGCATTGCTGCTTACCACGGGAGCAAAGGCGCAGGAATCCGACAGTCTGCGTACATACCTGAAGATTGCCGCACAAAACAATCCGCAGGTGAATGCCTCCTTTTCAAGCTACAAAGCATCGTTGGAACGAGTGCCTCAGGCAGGCGCTTACGCCGATCCTGAGCTTGAAATAGGTTATTTTCTTGAACCGATGGAAACATTGATGGGCCGGCAAAAAGCCGATTTAACCCTGATGCAGATGTTTCCGTGGTTTGGCACCCAAAAAGCCGCGAGAACCGAAGCAACCGAGATGGCCCGCATGAAATACGAGGAGTTCAGAGACGCTAAAAACAATCTTTACTTCAATGTGAAAAGTCAGTGGTACCAGCTCTGCAACCTTAACGAACAGTATAAGAACACCGCATCCAATATAGTTTTACTGAAACAGTTGGAACAATTGGCCATAAGACGTTTTTCTGCTCCGGGCGCTAATTCGTCGGGAGGAAGTTCTACCCGTATGCCGGCATTGCCCGCAACCCCGGCAGCAACATCCTCTTCCTCGGGAGGAATGTCCGGAATGAGCGGAATGGGCTCTTCACCGGTTACTTCGGGAGCAAGCCCATCCATCTCGTCAGGAACTGTTTCGGCCGGTGCTATGGCTCCCATGGGAGGCGGAGCAACGGGAGGTATGTCGGATGTACTTCGTATTCAGCTCGAAATCGCAGAGCTTGAGAATGCCCTGCAAACCATCGAATCTAACCGGATAGCAGCCGAAGCTACCTTCAATTCGCTCTTGAACCGCGACCAGCACCTGCCCGTGATGGTTCCCGACACGTTGATTCAGCTAACTTATCTCGCCAACGATCAAGCGGTGCTGGACAGTCTTGCTTCGAACCCGATGCTGGCGATGCTTGATGCGGAAAAGAGATCCTACAAGGCCAAAGCCGAGATGGATAAAAAAATGAGCTATCCCATGTTCGGTATCGGGTTGCAATACTCCATACTTGGCAAGAACCCTGTGGACCCGTCCGATATGAGTTCGATGAACAGCATGAATGGCAAGGATATGGTTATGCCGATGGTAAAAATATCCATCCCCATATTCCGGAAAAAGTACAATGCACAGCAACGCGAAAGTGCTTACTACCGGCAGGCAAGCGAGCTAAAGTACGCGGATATGTTTAACGTAATGCAGGCGGACTACCGTACTTTAAAACAACAACTGGCAGATGCTTCCCGTAAAATAGCTCTTTACGACAAACAGTACCAGCTGTCGCAATCCACTTATCATCTCATTACGCGCGAATTTTCTGCAGGGGCTGCCTCGCTTACCGATGTAATCCAGGTGGAGCGTCAGTTGCTGGAATATCAGCTAAAACGAAGCGAAGCTGTCGCGGAATATAATACCCGGGTTGCCGGAATAGACAAATTACTATCAAGGTCATCGTTCGAATAAAAAGAAAAAACATATGAAAAATATAGCAGAAATAATCAAATTGAAATCGGTTCGCTATACAGCACTTGTTCTTGGCGGATTCTTGCTGGGCTGGCTTATATTCAGCTCACCCAACCAGGAAATAAAACAGACCCACGATCACGAACATGCTGCCGGCGAAGATGCCGCCGAGGTGTGGACTTGTTCCATGCACCCTCAGATCAGACAGGATAAGCCGGGTAAGTGTCCGATCTGTGCCATGGATTTAATTCCGGTCCGGACAGCAGGAAACTCTTCCGGTGCAATGGCAGACCCTGCCGCCATTCAGTTGTCGGACGAAGCGGCTGCACTTGCCAATGTGCAAACAACCCGTGTAAGCCGGGGCAACCCGGTAAAGACCGTTCGTCTCTATGGTAAAATTACCCCCGACGAACGTAGTCTGCAGTCACAAACCGCCCATGTTTCCGGTCGTATAGAAACGCTTAACATTACTTTTACCGGCGAACAGGTTCGGCAGGGACAAACACTGGCAACCATCTATTCGCCCGAACTGTATAATGCCCAGCAGGAATTACTGGAGGCTGTACGTATGGGACAACCCGGACTGATTGCCGCTGCCCGCGACAAGTTATCTTACTGGAAGCTGACCAATGCGCAGATTGCTGCCATCGAAAAGTCCAACCAGGCTTCGCCACTTGTGGAGATAAAAGCCAATGTTAGCGGCGTGGTGATGACAAAACGGGTAAACCGGGGCGATTATGTATCCCAGGGAAGCGTGCTGTTCGATATAGCCAACCTTTCAAAGGTATGGGCCATGTTCGATGCCTACGAAGTAGACTTGCCTTTCATTAAGAAAGGAGACAAGGTTAACTTTACATTGCAGGCACTTCCGGGCAAAACCTATACCGGAACCATTGCATTTATCGATCCCATAATAGACCCTGCCACCCGTACGGCACGAGTGCGTGTGGAAACGGGAAATCCCGGGATGGAATTTAAGCCGGAGATGTATGCAACGGCCCAGGTGCAGGCATCCTTGCGAGGATTCGATAACCAAATCGTGGTACCACAATCGGCCGTACTATGGACAGGCAAGCGCTCGGTTGTTTATGTAAAGCAACCCGACGTAGATGTTCCGTCGTTCTTGTTAAGAGAGATCGATCTGGGTCCGTCGCTGGGAGGTTCGTATATAGTGCTTAACGGCCTGCAAGAAGGCGAGGAGATAGTTACCAACGGCGTATTCTCCGTAGATGCCAGTGCACAGCTGGAAGGAAAACGAAGCATGATGAACCCGGTAGAAGACCCGGCCCAATCTATGTCGGGACACTCCGGACATGCAGCCGCTACCGATCATTCCGCGCACAAACAGGAAGTGGCAGCAAAAGCCGAAACAGCGAAAGTGAAAACCTATTTTCTTAAAGTGCAAGGTAATTGCGAAATGTGTAAAGACCGGATCGAAAAAGCAGCCAAAGGAGTGAATGGCGTAACCTCTGCAGTATGGGACCAGACTTCAAAGATCCTGCAGCTACAGCTAGACCCTGCTAAAACTTCCTCCGATGCCGTAAGCAAAGCCATTGCAAAGGTTGGACACGATACCGAGAAGCACAAAGCCAGCAAAGAAGTCTACGACGCATTACCCGGCTGTTGCCAGTATCGCTGACAAGCTAGCAGCAATGGACATTTAGCTTCGTTTTTATTCATTGTAACAATAAAGAGGGTGTGTCAAAATAGGCATACCCTTTTTTTATGCACAAAGGTCGAACTTTCCCAAGCTCGGCCTTTGCTATTTCCTAGCCGGATTGATGAAGATATTGCAGAAGACGACCCTGTTCGGGTTGTCAATGCTTTGGTTGATAGTCTTTCTTAGTAACAGTTGATATTGTTTTAATGGGCGCGTCTACCACCAGATAATCAACTTTGGAGGACAATGACTATATTATATAAGGAGAAAACGACTTATGTCATTGCCCGGCACGATACCAATGTTCTAAAGAATAAGAATATCCATTTTCTAACAGAAGATTTTTGCAAGAAACTGGTAGCCCTAAAAGCCGAAGAAGGAAAATATATAGTAGCCATACCAAATCACCGTAAAACAACCACACCTCTTATTCAAATTGAAACAAGAGGTGTGGTTGTTCGTTTAGGCATTGCAAGAGTATAAATAACACTCTCTATTTTAATATTTCGTAGATTTACTACCAAAAAAGAAAATTGTATTTGTTTTATCGACACTTTATTTATAACTTTGCTGTGAATATATTAAAGATACTAAGATGATTGCAGAGATAAAATTCAAAAATTTCTTTTCGATACGTTCCCAACAGGTGTTAAGCTTTGAGCCTACGGCTGATTCTTTCAAGAAAGAAGAATACTGTATTGAGGTTAAAGAGGGGGTGAGCCTGCTGAAAATAGCAACCATATACGGTGCAAATGCTTCGGGGAAAACAAATATCCTGATGGCACTCTCTTTTCTTCGAGATTTAATGATCGAAATTCCAAAGGATAAAACAGAGGAAATAAGTTTCTCTCCTTTTATGCTCGATAATGATTCGAGAAAAGAGAGGACGGAGATGTCTATGAGTTTCTATTTGCAAGGGGAACGATATAATCTATCGGTGGAGCTAGACAATGAGCGTATATACTCAGAGAAGCTCGAATTTTATCCCAGCACACAACCTGCTGAGTTGTACAGTAGAAAATACAACAAGGAGAGTGATATTTCTGATGTGAAATTTGGAAACAAATTGGGAGTGGGTAAAAAAGGACAACTTGCTATTACCGGAAATACGATCAATAATTGTACCGTTTTAGCTGCATTTGGAAAATCCAATGTAGAGTCATCTCGCTTGAATGTGGTTTATGATTTCTTTGCAAAAGGCATCAAGGATGTTCTTCACCCACAAGTTTCACTAACATCTTTTGCCAAAAAACATCTTGATGATGACAAGGACGGAAGTTTGAAGAAATTCCTTATTGACTTTTTAAAAGCCTCTGACTTTAATATTTGTGATGTGGAACTCAAAGAAAAAGATGTAGTCATCACTCCTGAGATGGAGAAATTGATACAAGTATCTCCTATTCCGGAAGAGGCAAAAAAGCAGATGTTTCAAAAAGGAAAGATAACAAATACTGAACTACTTTTCAGCCATACAACAGATAATGGAGAGTTTGTTTTGCCTGAAGAGGTAGAATCGAGAGGTACAATTCGCTTTATGGGAATTGCTGTGCTGCTTAAACAACTTTTGTTGGATAAGAAAATTATCAGCATTGATGAAATGGAGACTAGTCTGCACTATGAGCTACTTTCATACTTTATTAAGGTTTACCTTGCCAATAGCAATTGCCCGTCTCAGCTCATTTTGACAACTCACGATATAAACCTGTTAGATGAAGATTTTATTCGTAAAGATACTATATGGTTTACCGATAAAAACAGTTCTGGGGAGACTATATTAACAAGACTTTCATCTTTGGGATTGCATAAGAATCTTTCACCATATAATGCCTATAAACAGGGCAAGTTAGTGAAGTTGCCGTTTCTCGGAAGTATTTATCTTAAAGATGATAAACTATGCGAGGAGCAGTAAAAAAGAGTATTGCTATCATCGGAGAAGGTGAAACTGAATGGTTCTACTTCGACTCACTTCGGATTGCCAATCGCTATCCGTTCAAACTACTACCCGGATTGCCGAGCCATTCGGATATTGGGCATATATTATCGTTGGCGGATAGATACATTCGGGAGCGGTTTGACTATGTAGTCTGCCTTATTGATATGGACAGAATGAAACAAATTCCAGTGGAGATGGCGAAATATCAATCAGCAAAACGAAGCAAGCAATACCAGGGAGTGTGGTTTATCGAAACACATCCTTGCACGGAGTTTTGGTTTCTGCTCCATTTCTTACCCGATTTGAGCAAACGAAAATATAACTCATGCGATGAGATGTTACCTGAACTTCAAAAATATATGCCCGGCTACGAGAAGACGAAAAAGTATTTTCGTAAAACGGATTTATACTGCTATCTCCAAAAACACGGAGACATTGAACGTGCAGTCCGCAACGGAAAACTCTTAAACGACCTAAGTAAAGCAAATCCCGACGATGAGATTTGCTATTCTGAGGTGTATAAGGTGATAGAGCTTATTAATCACTTTCCACAATTATAGCTCAAGACGGATTCCTATCTAAAAACAATACAAATATGAGCAGTAACATATACCTAGATTTCGATGCTTTTTTGAGATCTTTCAATCAAAATAAAGACTCTTCTTTTGCGTTCTTGTTGGGTGCTGGAAGTTCTATTAGCTCAGGAGTACAGTCTGCAAATGATTGTATTTGGGAATGGAAGAAGAGTATTTTTCTATCGAATAAATCTGATCAAGCAAAATATTTTCAGGATTACAGATCTGACATTGTAAAAAAACGTATTCAAAATTGGATAGACAAACAAGGAGAGTATCCTGAATTGCATTCCGCTGATGAGTATTCTTTTTATGCAGAAAAAGCCTACCCTATTGAAGGTGACAGAATTAAATACTTCTCACATATATTTGCTGATAAAAATCCATATATTGGTTACAAATTACTATGCTTGCTAAATAAAGCAAACATAGTACGTTCTGTATGGACAACTAATTTTGATGGGCTGATTGAAAGAGCAGCTCATCAAATGAACATGACTCCTATTGCTGTGAGCTTAGATAATCCAGAACGTATTTATAGAAATGACAGCAATAGGGAATTGTTGTATGTTGCACTGCATGGAGATTACAAATACACTAAACTAAAAAACACAATTAAAGAGTTAGATTCCCAGAACACAACCTTCGTAAACGCATTAAAACGTTATTTTGTAGACAAGAATTTGGTAATAAGTGGGTATAGTGGGCGAGATGTATCATTAATGCAGTCCTTGCAAGAGGCTTTCTCAGAAACAGGAACAGGTAGGTTATATTGGTGTGGCTATGGAAATGACATTCCCACTCCAGTAAATGACCTTATTAACAACATAAGAGCATCAGGAAGAGAAGCTTTTTTTTGTTCCTACTGATGGATTTGACAAAACAATGATTGGCATAACCTCAACTTGTTTTGATGGAGATCTTGACAGACAAAAAGAAATTGACGAAATCTTAAAGGGTATTCGAAGTGAGAACTCACTTGTTCCCTTTGAAATCAAGAATAACTCAATTGATAAATATGTTAAGAGTAATGTATACCCAATAGTGTTACCCAAAGAAGTTTTTAAATTCGAAATAGAGTATAGTGCAGATGAAAAAGCATGGGAGACGGTTAGAAATCTAACAAAAGATAAAAATATAGTCGCTATTCCATTCCGTCAAAAAGTATTTGCTTTATCGACTTTAACTGTAATTAATGAAGTCTTTGGTCGTCGTATTAAAAGTGAAATCACAAGAGAACCTATATCAATATCTGATATTAAGAAGATTGGCGATTTCAAAGAGTTATTCACAAAAGCCATATTGTACGGAATAAGTAAAAGTAGAAATCTTAATACTGATTTTAAGAGTAAAATATGGCGTAAATCTCCTATTGAAAATAATAATGACGTCAATGTGTATGATGCTATCGAATGTTCCTTGTCATTCATTGATGGTAAAGACTATGCTTTATTGTCCATTAAACCAACAATATATATAATTTCTGAGCGTGAGATCACAAAAGACATAAAGTTGGCTTTTGGAAAAAAACATTTAGAAAAGTTGCGAAATAAATTTTATGATGAGAAGATCATTACTTGGGAGAATATGTTATTTGGAAATTCCCCTCTCATTTTTGATATTCCCATAAACTCTAAAAGTGATTTTAAAATTAAAATAGGCAACAATAGATCCTTCTCTTCTATTCATGTTTTCGATAGTAAGTTTAAGAAATATCCTTTAAACAACTTTGACTCCAAGCGAATAATATGGCATGGAGTTCAATTTATGGAACCTCAATTGGAATTTATAAATGCAAATACCTCAAATGTATTTCGAGATTATCATCCTATGAGAGGATTGACAAATCACAAACCATATGATTTTGAATCTAATGGCATCCTGTTTTCTGAAGACATAAAATTAGGTATTATTTGTCCACAAAGTCATTCTGAGAGATTTTATGCGTTTCTGCAAGGCTTGAATACTAATATTTCAGTCAGTCATAATGCCGATTACATGATGGACTATATCGGATTTCAAAAGATATATAATATTCCTATCGATATTCCGAATGTTGGATCAGATAAATGGCTAGATATTTCTCTGAAATACAATAATGCTGTTGAATTAGCAAGAGCAATTTGTCAGAAAATTGATAATATGCATAATAGTTATTACAATGCTGTGGCTGTAATTTTTATTCCAACTGCATGGGAGGGATATAAAAAATTTGAAGATCAAGGCGAAATCTTTGACCTTCATGACTATATTAAAGCCTATGCAGCCCAGAAGAATATTACAACCCAAATCATCCAAGAATCAACATTAAGTGACCCTTTAAAAGTTTCTGTATATTGGTGGCTTTCGCTCGCTTTTTATGTAAAGTCAATGCGTACACCTTGGGCGTTATCAAATCTCAATCAAGAAACAGCATATGCAGGAATTGGATATAGTATTAAACGAAATAAATATGGAAAATCCGACGTTGTTTTGGGGTGTAGTCATATATATAACGCAAAGGGTGAGGGCTTAAAATATAAATTGTCAAAAATAAACAATGTTCAATTTGACAAGAAAAAAAATCCATACTTAACTTATGACGAGGCTTTCAAGTTGGGAGTTTCAATTAGAGAGCTATTTATGCTATCCATGAATACGCTACCAAAGCGTGTCGTCATTCATAAACGAACTCCATTTAAAGTCGATGAAATTAATGGAATCAAAGACGCTTTAGGTAAAGCGGGTGTTGAAGATGTGGACTTGATTGAAATTAATATGGAATTCAATATTCGGTATTTAGCTCAAAAAAACAGCTATGGTTCATTAGAGACTGATGGATTTCCAGTATCTAGGGGGACGTGTATATTGACATCTAAAAATAGTGCTTTATTATGGACACATGGCATTGTTCCATCTGTCAGAGGTGAGTCATTAAAATATTATTTAGGAGGTCATAATATACCTGCTCCATTAAAGATAATCAAACATTATGGCAATGGCGATTTGAATACAATAGCGACAGAAATATTAGGTTTCACTAAAATGAATTGGAATTCATTCGACTTATATACTAAGCTACCTGCAACCATTGACACTTCTAACACTCTTGCAAGAATTGGAAACCTATTGTCTCGATACGAAGGTAAAACATATGATTACAGATATTTTATTTGACATGTATTCATAAGACTAATCGTTATATAACTTAATTTGACAAAGCGTAAAACGAACATCATATTTCGGACAAATGAAATACATTATCGCATACCGTCGATTCTGCCACTTCGGACTCGACAAAGTCACCATGGACTTTGCCTTCTTTTCCATAGCCTTCAACATAAAAAAGATGTGCGCAAAAGTAGCTAAAAGGGTGTCAATGGGTTTTAATAACACTAAAAGGACTCTGGAAACAGCGTATTATGAGGTGAAAAGCGATAAAGATCGAATCGAAAGAAAAATCAATCCAAAATGGGCGGCTTGAATCTTTTTTGAAGAAATAAACATAAAAAGAAAGAGGATGTGTCATTACTTAGTTTTGACACACCCTCTAAATCTACTTTGTGAATGAGAAATCATTCAAGGTAAGTTTGTTGAGTACTTTGGGGTTGTTATTTTAGTAGTGTTTGTAATTCTTGTTTCTGTACTGTCGTTTTCTATAGCGATCGCTTCACCATTACAGTTTGTGAAATAGACATAATTACCCTCATCAAAAAAACGATATACTTTACAGCCATCATGTTCAAATAAATAATCTACCTTATAAGTAGTGTTATTATGCGGTGCAACTACAGTAATAGGCCTCGATACTGTACAAGAAAAGCAGATAAATCCTACCAATAGGATGAGAAATGTTTTAACCATAATTTTCATTCGCTGAATTTTTATTCTGTTATTTCAATAATAATACCTTCAGGATCAAGAATCGCACTTTCGTACTAACCATCTCCGATTAATAATCCAGATAATCAATGTATTCAAAAGCAAATATACATTTATTGTAGAACTATTCGCATAAAATTAAAAAATAATCAATTAAAAAGTAACTATATTTTCCTTTCATCTGCACAGACAGGAAGTTGCAGCAAAACCCGAAACAGTGAAAGTAAAAATATTCCCTGTGAATCTAATGTCGTATCCTAGTCTACCAGGATACATTTGGCATTAGCTTAGTTACCAGACAAATTGTATTTAAGCAGTTTCCTTACTTTTGTGCCAATTTGTTTAAAACCATATTTGATGTGTTACCAAGATTATCTACATTGCTTCAGATAAAAAGGGGTAGAATTCGACCCCTTAAAAGACACCTCCGGCCCCAGTCTCAACATCCTTATTGTATATAACAATTGGAAAGTATACCAGATTCCTGAAAAACAAATGAGTCATTTACCATTTATATCCAGTAAAGTAGCCCTATATCAATAGACTTCTATAACTTTGAGTACGAACAAGTATTCGTTTGACATATGGATACTTTGCATTTGCGATATGGACACCTTGCGTTTGTCATATCACAAACGCAAGGTATCCATATGTTGACTTTGCGTTTGTCAATTGGCAAACGAATACTTGCTTTAAGTCTTACTATTAGTTTACTTACTACTTTCTTATACTTTATCGTTTAATGGGTGCTAAATATACGTTGATCGTGAATCATCCTGCTGTGGGAAGGTAGAGGAGCCGGACTCAGGAAAGAATGGGTTATACATGCTGTCTGCCTGAAATTAAAAGGTGACAGGTGATAGACCATTTGCATCCGTCACAAGCCATCTCTCACCCACCAAACTCTTATCAGTAAAGGGATCTGAAGCTTTTAGTGATAGGTTACAGATTAAAACGACATTAATTCGTTTTGGTTGGATATTGTTAGCCTAAACAAACGGGCTGGTGCTTCTGCAGATGAATGTAGAGCAGGTATCACAGCCAGATGGCGCCGAACAGCATTCCGATGGTTGGGGAGGACGTTCTTTACCATTTAGAAATAAACACACGTGGATTCACATTGAGGGAAACCCATCCCCAGTCTTGCCACGAGTCTTCACTGCCTCCTTTATACATTTCCATGGTTGGTGTGCCAAAGTAGACTGAATAGCCTCCCGAAAGCCTTACATCCTTACGTATCAGCAAGTCGAACGACAGATCCATTTCGCTTCCCATACTTTTGCCAAGGGTGCTGGTAAGCCATCGCTCCTTGGGATCTGTAGTGGTCGAAAACAGGTGAATGTTTCCTTGTAAAGTTACTGCAGTATTGGCCTTAAAGGACGCTCCCAGTTGGTTATCCCACAAACCGGGAGCCATATTGGAAAGAAATCCGGAGGCATAGTAGTAATCCATGGCGCCATAAAATCGATGATGGGTGCCATATAATGGATTAAATGCCCACGAAGTTCCCTCGGATGGGTGATTATCGCCACTCAGGTAATCGCTTGCCAGCGTTATCGTCCACAGGTCGTTTATCTTGTAGTCGGCTTTTGCCGCCCACATCCAGGCTTGCACATGCTGCTTTTGTTGATTTTTCCCAAACTGATAGTAAAAGGTTCCATACAGATTCCAATCGGCTGTTTTGAAGTTTAGGTTTGTTCCCAGTGTTTGCATATATTTTAAATCGATGGATGGCTCGGTGCCATTGCCGGTAACCAGTCCCAGATTGAGGAACAAAAGCGAAGCCGTAAACTTTTTGCTGAAGTTTTCCTTATACCAAAGTCCCTGCATGGATCTGTAAGGCTGAGCATCGGTGTAAAAGTAATCCATACCGGCGTAAGGTTCGGTTTTCTGATTGTAGGCAAGTAACAAATGCGCTGATCGCCTAACACCTTCGTAACCTATTTTAAGTGCATCATGCCACCGTCCGGAGTTGTTCCAGTCTAACGTACCAAGAATCCGTTCGTCGTCGTAAGCCAGTTGTTGCCGACCGGCCTTAACAAAGAATCCATTTCCGAAAGGTAATTGAATCCAGGCTTCGTTCAGCATAAACCGACCCTCTTTCTCGATCTGAGGATCTTGTCCCCATACCCCAACATGCTGACCAGAAAACTTCATTAAAAGGTCGCTTCTTTTGAATTCCATGGAGAGTCGGGCGCGGGTGTTTACAAAAAATACAGGATCGTCTCCCTGGTAGCGGGGAAAAATGGAGCCGTTTCGATATTCTGCCCGCGACCGTATCTGGGTTGAGATACTGAATTCTTCCTGTGCCTGCAAAGCGGAGGTCGCCAACAGCAGCATACATACTAAAAGGTTCTTGATTGGTGTTTTCATTTTGCATGTCATTTAATTGCTTACATGTTATATACATGGATACTGCTCCCTTGTGCAGCGGGGAGGTAATTGATTCCGAACCAGCATATTTGCAGTAAAACAAAGGCGAAAATAACTATTCCCAGTGCGGCGGTATGACTTTCGGGCTGGTGCTTCCGCAGATGAATGTAGAGCAGGTATCCCAGCCAGGTGGCTGCTGCCCAGGTCTCCTTTGGGTCCCAGCTCCAGTAATGCCCCCAGGCTTCTTTTGCCCAGATGGCGCCGAACAGCATTCCGATGGTAAGGAAGGCTATGCCTACGTATACCAGGTTGTCACTCAGCTCCATGTATTTGATGGCGGTCGACTTACTCTTTTGTTTCCACAGCAGGTAAAGGGCTACAAGAAAAGCAGCGCCAAGTACTGCGTAGGCAAACATGTACACAATTACATGCGGGGCAAACCAGGGACTTTGCAAGGCCGGCATCAGCGTTTTGTTGTGAATTTCGGGTTTAAGCAGGTTTATCACGCAAAAGACAATGGCCATCAGTGTGCTGAAAGAGAGGATCCATCTGTAATTCCACCGAATGTAAGTAATTAGCCCTACGAGCGGTAAGAAAAAGGAATACCACAGCCGGGTTTCGCCAAGGGTGCGGAGGGGAGGGCGTTCCAACGAAATCCATAATCCGATGATAAAGAGAAAGAATAGAAGGATGCCCGAGGCGGTTATCCCCACAGCAAGGGGGCGGCTCGTTTCCTTCCAGGCAATGAGGGCTCCTGCTGTCCAGCAAAGAGAGGATGCCAGCACAATCCAACCGAAATAATCCCAGGTCATATCTTTTTTCTCCTTGTTTTTGTGAAAAGAAACAGATGAAAAGCTCCGGCAAGCATCAGGACAATACCTGTGTATACAACCGGTAGCCAGGGGTCTTTTACAAGCTCGAAAGTACATGTTTTACTCCATCTGCCCCTGGATTCGTCGTAGCCCAACAGGTATATTTTCCATCCGTTTACTTTGAGGGGTTTGTTTACTTCGATGGTTGCCGGAATACTTTTGCCCTCTTTTGTGAATACGGTAACTGTGGAAGCGAATCGTTTTGGTTCGCAGGGCGGCATCACCAGACTTTTTCCATTATCCAGCTCCAGGGCTTGATGTGGAAACATAAAACTTCCGTAGCTTACCCATCCTTCTTTTTTGGCGCCCGACTTCAGGTTTTTGGCTTTTACGTACAGGGCGGCAGTGGCTCCTTCGTTCTGATAGGAAATATATCTTCCCTGTATCCAGGCGGCCCTGGGCAAATACTTGCTTCCGGTGAGTTGCCAGTCCAGCAGTTTGCCGTTAAGCGAATCGTTTTCCATGGAAAGCACTTCTGGTTTTCCATTCGGTAGACTTACGCCTGTAAAGTTATCGATTACCATTACTTTGGGCGGATACTCGTCGATGGTAAACTGTTCCAGCTGAATGGCAAGCGGAAGTTCGCTTATTTTTCCCATCGTGTCGGATGCTCTCCATTCGGGATTGCCTGTTTGTGCAACCATATGCAACCGCTGCATGTCTCCGCTGCCCAGTATAGCTCCCCAGAGTACGACAGACAGTCCGATGTGGTTTAGCAGAAATCCAATGTTCGCGATCTTGAATTTAAGTCCTTTCCGGAGTGTGGTTAGTAAAAGAATGGTAACCATGTAAAGAAAGATAAGCAGAAAGGACCAGGAAGAGGTGAGTTGACTGAATCCTATATCTGCCACTATTCCATCGGGATGTATGTCGGATTGTACCGGAGTCTGCCTGTTGAGCCCCATTATCAAGACCATAAGCAGAAATGCTCCGATGGCAGTTAGACTGGCTTCCATGCCGGATAGCCACCGGATGATGGCGCTGCGTTTTTTGTTCAGGTGCATGATAAGCATACATACCCAATATATTCCTGCAAAAATAAGATTAACAGGGAATTGAAAGAGGATGGTGTTTACCGAACCTACTGTAAGTTGCAAGATCGTTCCAGTAATAAACAGACCGAAACAGATTACAGCTCCCTCCATATATCCCCACGGATGTTTCCACATAACTTAGTTTTTATCTTTTAGTCGGTTGTTTTCCTTTGCTTTTTTTAGCCATTCGGGGACTATTGTTTTTATGAATTCGTCTTTCAGCTGTTTTTCGCTTGCTATATCCAGACCGATATAGGCCTGTGCTTTGCTCTTGGTTGAGATGTCCGGCAGAGGAACATCGCCTGTAAAGCCTAAGCTGGCAAGTACTTTGGTAGTTGCTATGCGGGCCTGCATGGCGTTATCGAGTCCGTGTCCGAGTATCCGCTGAAACTCCTGCGGTGCATGAAAGGCTCCTCCGTGCGAGGCTACAGCAAAATCCCAACGCCACTGGGCTGCCCGAAGTGCTTTCAGTACCGGTTTCATTTGTGCTTCGGTTGCTCCCTTTTCCCAGGCAAACTTCGCTTCAATATGGGCGGTTGCCAGTTCGGATTCAAGACGGTTGCGTAGTTCATTGGCTTTTCGCTGACGGTCGTATACATTGTTTCGCAGCGTTTCTTCGGTTTCCCTGTGGCAAACCTGGCAAGTGCGGTCTATCATGGCAAGCGGACTTTGGATATGATGGTCGCTGAACTTCACACCTCCTTCGCTCATGTAAGGCATGTGACAATCGGCGCAAGCCACTCCGCGCTGGGCATGTATGCCCATTTGCGATAATTCATAGTCGGGATGTTGTGCTTTCAGCATGGGCGCTTTGCTTAGCGAATGGGTATAGTCGGCATATTCGTTTTCGTCGTAATAGGTTTCCATGGTTTCGACGGTCATCCCCTTGTCCCAGGGGAAGGTGAGGTATTTCCCTTCTCCCTTAAAGAAATATTCCACGTGACATTGTGCGCATACCAGCGAACGCATTTCCTGCAAAGAGGCTTGCTTGATATCCCGTCCTTGTCTTTCGAAGGCTTCAATCAGCGCCGGTCTGCTTATCTGCAGATTCATCTTTTCGGGTTCATGGCAATCGGCACATCCTATGGGATTAACAATCTCGCTTCCCATGGCTCCCCATTTGGCTTTATAAAAGTTTTCGACGCCAACAGCCTGCATCATACGTGGAACGTCCGGACTTTTACAGGTCCAGCAGGTGGCAGGCTGGGGTCCGTCTGTGTCGGACACTGGTGCTCCGGTTCGCAGCGTATGAACTATATCTTCTATGGCGTGCATATGTCCGCGGGGTGTTGAATAATCCTTGGAAAAAGCATAACCAGCCCAAAGGATTACCATGTTGGGCCGCTGAGCCAGTACATCCACCATTTGATTTCCGTTAAACTCGCTGCGGAAGCTTGTATCTGCTGTTTGCAGCCAGGTATTGTATTCCCGCGGGTAATTGTCGGCAAATACTTCGTTTCTTGATTCGATACCCTTGATGTCTGTCTTTTTGTTATTGAAAATGGTAACAATTTCGGCTCGCCGTTCGTTGATAGACGAGGCCAGCATCCCCAATATAAAAACGACGATCATGCTTCCTGCAAACAGAAGCCAACCTTGCCATGATTTTATTTTCTTCTCCATAATAAGATAGTATTTTCAGGTTTTAATTATTGTTCGGATAGTAATTTTTTAAGCCATTCCGGGGTGTCCGATTTAGGATATGGTACCAAGGCGTTTGGGGTAGAAGATAAACTATTGGTCCCTCCGTGTGGAATGTCCCTGTGGCAATCCCAGCAGGCTTTTCCTTGGCCGGCTTTTACCATATCGTAGTTCATCCTACCTGTTTTTACCAGTTCGGTATTTAGCTGCGTATGGCAACGTATACAGTTTTCCATTATCACGGAGGCACTCTCGTCGATTGCCTGAATAACCTGTTCTTCGCCTCGTATCGCGAAAATGGAGGCGTGACGCATGCCATCTTTGCCTTTAAAGTAATATTTGCGGAAAACATTGTCCTGGGGTACATGACAATCGTTGCATGTGGCGTTTCTGGCGTGCGAACTGTGATTCCATGTGGCATAAAAAGGCGACATGATATGGCAGTTTACACACGTGGAGGGATTATCGGACAGATAACTGGCAGCCCTGGAGGCGTACACTGTGTAGAATCCGAGTCCGCAGACAACACCAAAAAACAGGATGGCATAAATCTTCCATCGCCTCGAGGGGAGAATCTTATCAATGAATTTGGTTATCTTCATACGGATTCTTCGGTTGTTGTGGTTTATAATGAGGTAAAGATATTGATTAACAAACAATTATTTTGTAATATTTATTACAATATAATCTATTTGTTCTTGTATATTTAGAAAAAATGCTATTTTTGAAGATGTTTACCTTTTAAGAATAAAAGACTTTGTTTAACTTACTTATTCATCGTCATGGAAGATTACAAGTTGTTTTCTATTCCTTTATTTTCCGGAATACAGGCAGATAAGCAAGGACCCTTTCTGGCTGGTCTCGATTATTCTGTTTCTTCATTCAAAAAAGGTGAAATAGTGGTGCGTGCAGGCGATCTATGTAAGCATCTTTACCTTTTGCTATCCGGAAAGGTGAAAACAGAAATGATAGATCGCTCCGGAGCAGCACTTCGTATAGAAACCATTGCAGCCTCTCGTCCGATTGCTTCCGCATTTGTGTTTGGTGAGAATAACCGTTTTCCTGTGAATGTAACCGTGCTGGAAGATTCAGTGATTATGATGGTAACCCGCGATTCGGTGATGTTATCCTTGTTGAATAATGAGGTTTTTCTGAAAAATTTCCTTCAGTTTAGCGCTTCCTGCATGCTTTGTCTGACGGATAAACTGAGGCTTCTTTCCTGCAAAACCATTCGTACCCGACTGATATTTTATTTGTTGGAAAGGGTTGGAAACAACTCGTCCGATTTAATTCTGGAAGAGACTCAGCAAGAACTTGCCGATCATTTTGGAGTAACCAGACCTGCTCTTGCAAAAGTGCTTTACGAGCTGGTAGAGGAGGGCCTTATCATGCAGGACCGAAGGCAGATTCGTATCCTGGATAAACAGGCTTTAAGACGCGAAATTCTGTAATGGACTGAATTATTATGAGTTAGATATTTGGTAGTCTGGTTCTTTTTTCTTACATTTGCATTATCAATAAAAAAAGCAGGGTTTTTCTGTTAGTAAGAATATCATTTTTTGGTTTGTTCCGAATCTAATTTCTTTTTACTTCCAAAGCATTTTTTTTCGCTTAATCTACACTCCTGCTTTTATTACAATTTATTAATCAGCCAGTAGCCGAATTGATTTTTTGGCTAAGACATCTGTTTGCTGTCGTCTGGCATAAAACAACTACTTTATGAGACATAAAGAGCTGCTAATATCTTTATTTCTAGCGACGTCGTTTGTTGCAACTTCTCAGGTACAAAATGAGATTCCAAAGGTTTCTATTGGAGGTGCTCTGCGTTTTAATTACAATTATTCCGATTGGAAGGAGGGTAATAAAGATCGGGGAGGCGATTTTGGTTTCGATGTTTTTAGGCTAAATGTAAATGCATCCTATAAAAAGGTTCTCCTTGATGCCGAATATCGGTTCTATGCAAAAAGCGCTGGTGGAAGTATGCTGAAATCCGGATGGATGGGGTATGCGTTTTCTCCCGAAGATCAGTTACAGGTTGGTCTTACCCGGGTTCCTTTTGGTATTACTCCTTTTAATTCGCATAGTTATTTCTTTCAGATAAATTATTACGCAGGTTTGGAAGACGATTCTGATATGGGAATAAAATATGTTCATAAAGATGCCAAATGGGAATATGCGCTTGCATTTTTTAAAAATGCCGAAGAACTTGATTTTGCTTCTGCTTCGCCTTTGTCCGACAGTCGTTATGCTTATGATGTGGCCGGGAACAATAAAGAAAATAATCAGCTAAATGGTCAGCTTTTCTATTCATTCGGAAATGCTGTAAAGCATCGCCTGGGTGTTTCTGCCATGTATGGTGGTTTGTATAATATTGAAACAATGAAGAATGGCAATCATAACGCCTTGGCTGTGCATTATGAAATGAATTACAATCGCTGGAATCTTAAGTTAGAATTGGCTTCTTACGATAAAAACCCCGAAAACAAAGAGGGTGATACGCGCGATGTAGTTATGATGACTGCCTATGGAGCTCCTTATGCGGTGGCTTCGAGAGCGAACTTGTATACCGCGGGGCTTTCTTATACGGTTCCGGTTGCCTGGGGACCCGTTTCTGACTTGCAGTTTTATAATGATTTTGGTTGGATGGATAAAAGTGCGAATGGGTTTAAGGATAGTTTCCAGAATGTAACAGGTTGTATGATTACAGTAGGTAGCATTTATGCGTACGCTGACTACGCATTAGGAAAGAATCAAGCCTGGTTGGGTCCGGAATGGACCAACGCTTTTGCTGAAGGTGGAAGTAGCAATTCCTGGCATGGACGTGCCAATCTTAATTTGGGGTATTATTTTTAAAAGAGAAAATATGAAAGAAAAAATTGAAATAAAAAATCTCTCTATCATTTTTGGTCACGATAAGTCGAAGGCCAAAAGAATGCTAATGGAGGGTAAAGATAAAGCCGAGATATTGAAATCCAGCGGATGTACTGTGGCTGTTCGAAATGTAAATTTGGAAATTATGGAGGGTGAAGTTTTCGTGGTTATGGGGCTCTCCGGTAGTGGAAAGTCATCTTTGCTTCGATGTCTTAACCGATTGAACGAACCTACACTTGGTGATGTATTTATTAATGGTGATAATATAACCCGAAAGTCAGATAAAGAGTTACAGCTCTTGAGGAGAACCGAATTGGCTATGGTCTTTCAGCATTTTGGGCTTTTGCCTCACCGAACGGTACTTAGTAACATTGCCTTTGGACTTGAATTGCAGGGTGTTAAAAAAGAAGAGCGAGAGAGTAAAGCTTTACAGACTGTAGATCTTGTTGGGTTGAAGGGATACGAAAATCAACGTGTAAATGAGTTGTCCGGAGGTATGCAGCAGCGTGTTGGGCTGGCAAGAGCATTAGCAAATGATGCTTCTGTATTATTAATGGATGAAGCTTTTTCGGCTCTCGATCCATTGATTCGGGAACAGATGCAGGATGAATTACTTCAGTTGCAGGAAAAGATGAAGAAAACAATTGTTTTTATTACTCATGATTTGCACGAGGCAATTAAATTGGGTGATCGTATAGCTATTATGAAGGATGGAGAAGTAGTGCAAGTGGGTACTCCCGAAGAAATCCTTACAGAGCCTGCCAATGATTATGTGGCTCGTTTTGTTGAGAACGTGGGTAGGGGTAGAATTGTTACTGCTGCTGCCATTATGCGAAAGAATCCGGTGATAGTTCGTTTGAAAAAAGAAGGCCCCGAGGCGATAATCCGTAAGATGCGCGAAAAAAACTTGTTTGCATTACCTGTGGTGGGTGCGGATGGTAAATTTTTAGGCGAAATATCATTGAAGGATGTTGTTAATCTCCGTAAACAAGGTATAAAGGAAATTGATTCAGTTATTGTTAGTGAGGTGCCTTCTGTGCTGGAAACTACTACGGTTGAGGATATGCTAACCTTATTACCTAAAATAAAACAGGCCATACCGGTGGTAAGTGAAGATAATGTGTTACTGGGAGTGGTGTCTCCTTCGTCAATTATTATTGAGATGACCGGAAAGGATCAAAATGAAATTGATAAAATAATTCAAAATGCGATAGACTTATGATACATGTTGGAAAATATATAGAAATAGCCATTTCCTGGCTTACGGATAATTTTGCTCCTTTTTTTGATGCAATAAATGCGGGTATAGGAGGTGGAATTGAGGCTTTTGATCAAGCTTTGATGTGGGTTCCTTTTTACTTGCTGATAGTGGCTCTTGCTGCATTGGCTTGGTTCAAGGCAGGGAAGGGGACCGCTCTTTTAACTCTGGTTGGTCTTTTCTTTATTTATGGAATGGGTTTCTGGGAAGCCACCATGCAGACCTTGGCTCTTGTGCTTTCGTCTACTTTCATTGCGTTGCTTTTGGGTGTTCCGCTGGGGATATGGACTGCTAAGAAACCTAACGTATCCAAGACTTTACGACCTGTGCTCGATTTGATGCAAACAATGCCGGCATTTGTTTATCTTATTCCTGCGGTATTGTTTTTTGGCCTTGGTCCGGTTCCCGGAGCTTTTGCCACAATCATTTTTGCAATGCCTCCTGTGGTTCGTTTAACAGATCTGGGAGTACGTCAGGTTCCAAAAGATATTGTGGAAGCAGCCCGTTCTTATGGTGCTTCGCCCAGCCAGATGTTGTTAAAGGTACAGCTTCCGCTGGCCTTGCCCACAATCATGACGGGAGTAAATCAGACCATAATGATGTCTCTTTCCATGGTTGTAATTGCTGCTATGATTTCGGCAGGAGGGCTTGGCGAAATTGTTCTAAAGGGTATTACCCAAATGAAAATAGGATTGGGTTTTGAAGGAGGTATAGCGGTTGTTATTTTGGCGATTATATTGGACAGAATAACACAGGGATTTGGAAAAAATAAAAAATAAAAATAGTATTAATTTAACTAGTTAAGTATATGAAACGTTTTTGTATTGTAGTAAGTTTATCATTGTTATTGGGTTTCCTTTTATTAATTACCGGATGTTCCGGTTCAGCACAAAAAGACTCAAAAGAAATAGCTATCGCTTATGCTAATTGGGCAGAAGGTATTGCTATGACTAATCTGGCCAAAGTAGCGCTGGAAGAAAAAGGATATGTTGTTTCGTTGAAGAATGCGGATATTGCTCCCATTTTCGCTTCGCTTTCCACCGGGAAAGCGGATGTGTTTATGGATGCATGGATGCCGGTTACTCATGCGGATTACATGAAACAATACGGCGACAAGCTGGAGGTATTGGGTGAATCATTTAATAATGCGAAAATAGGTTTGGTTGTTCCTTCTTATGTTACAATTAATTCAATAGATGAGCTTAAGACGAATAAGGATAAGTTTGGCGGTAATATTGTGGGTATAGATGCTGGTGCAGGAATTATGACTTCCACGGATAAAGCTATTGAGGCCTATAAGCTTGATATGAAGTTGCAATCGTCTAGCGGTCCGGCTATGACAGCTCTTTTGAAGAAGTCGATCGACAGCAAAGAGTGGATCGTAGTTACTGCATGGACACCTCATTGGATGTTTTCTCGTTACGACCTTAAGTTCCTGAAGGATCCCAAAGGAATTTACGGCGGGGCCGAGATTATCAAAATTATTGCTACCAAAGGTTTTTCTGAAAAGGATAGCGTGGCAGCCGGATTCTTTGCCAATTTTAATTTGACAAACGAGCAAATTGGTAGCCTTATGAATTATATGGCTGACGATTCAATGTCTGAAACACAGGCGGCAGAACGTTGGAAAGATGAGAATAAAGAGCTTGTTGAAGGATGGTTTAAATAATTATCTTTATATTCGCTCCCTAATTTTGTTTTAGTATAACGATGAAAAAACATTGGATTTTACTAGTCCTGGCGCTGTGCGCCGGACTTACCGGTTATGCGGAGGATAAGGGAGAAAAGCAGCATGTTAATGTTGTTTTTGTTGGAAACAGTATAACGCAGGGTGCTTTGCTAGCAGATCCGGCCCATGAGGCTCCGCCTGTCCAGGCAGTGAAGTATCTGACTATGCAGCAGGAAGTGGCGGGCGTTAAGTTTTCTAATCAGGGGGTGAGTGGTTCTACTACGGTGGATTTTCTGCCAGCAACCCAGACGTTGTTTCTGAAAGTTAAACAGGCGGCTGATGTGTTTAAAACGGATAAGGAGGCAACGCTGATATTTTCGCTTATGCTTGGCACAAACGATAGTGCTATAAAGGGCCCAAATGGATCTCCTGTACAGCCTGCACAGTACAAAACAAATGTGAAAGTAATTGTTGATGAGTTGCTTGCTCTTTATCCGGACAGTAGAATTGTTTTGCACCGTCCGATATGGTATAGTCCCAACACGTACAATGGAGCAATGTATCTGAAGGAAGGGCTCAATCGGTTGGAAAGATATTTTGCTGAGATTAATCAGCTGGTGGAAGCCTATGCTGTAACTCATCCCGACAGGGTTTACTGTGGAGACATAGATGGCTTTGGCTATTTTAGGACAAATTATGCTACCGAATTGTTTGCCGAAGAGGGAAATGCTGGTACTTTTTACCTTCATCCCAATGCTAAAGGAGCTGTTAAACTGGGAGAATTGTGGGGTAAGGCTTTACTTAAGGTAGTACGTTAGTCTTTTCTTAAGTTGCCTATCGAGTGGATGGCTGCAAATAGAAGAAATAAGCCAACAAGAACGTAATGTACGGTTTTGTTGGTAAACGATGCTCCCAGTAAAACGAATATAAAGTTATTCAGCATCACTACAAAGATTCCAAAAGTCAATGCAAGTATTGCGTTGACTTTTTTATTTGCTATCATCTCTTTTATCCTGGTTTTATGCTGTGAGATATGAATGAAGATCATATGAAAGAAGAGCAAAAAGGAAACTTTTTGAATAATTCCACCTTCATCCAACAGGGTGCTTGTCAGGTAAACAGCCAAAAACACAAGAATTGAAATAAGTATAATTCTTTTACGGACGTTTTTGTCTTTAGCTTGATTCGGGTTTGAATCCATTCGTTTGTATTTTATTTCTTCAAGTGAGCATCAATAAATGAGAGAACTCCCGATTCATCGTCCGGATGAAACCAGGTAATGTCCTTATCTCTTTTAAACCAGGTCATTTGTTTCCGGGCATAAACACGTGTATTGCGTTTGATTTTTTCCACTGCGAAATCGAGCGTCCATTCTCCGTCCAGGTAGTTGAACAACTCTTTGTACCCAACCGTATTCAGTGAATTAAGATGTTTATATGCGTACACTTTCCGTGCTTCTTCCAATAGTCCGTCGCTCATCATCTGATCTACTCGTGCGTTAATTCTGTTGCACAGCTCTTCACGGTCACGGTTAAGCCCGATTTTCAGTATGTTGAACGGACGTTGTTTTTTTGGATTGGTACGAAGCTCTGAGTAGGTTTTGCCTGTCATCAGACAAATTTCAAGTGCATGTATTACCCGTTTGTAATTGTTCAGATCTACTTCGTTGTAATGAACCGGGTCTAACTGCTTCAATTCCTCCCTTATTGGGTCCAAACCTTCTTCTTCGAATCTTTTCATGAGCCCGTTTCGTATCTCCGGACTTACGGTAGGGAGATCGTCTATTCCGTTGCATACGGCATCAATGTACATCATTGAGCCTCCGGACATCACAACATGAGGCGATGTCTGGAACAGATTCTCCAGACAAGACAGCACTTCTTCTTCAAATTGACTGGCATTGTAATAATCGGTCAGGGATAACGTGCCTACGAAATAATGTCTGACACGGGCGAGCTGTTCGGCGGTGGGAGCCGCAGTACCTATAACAAGCTCTTTATAAAGCTGACGGGAGTCGGACGAGATAATCGGACCGCCCACGTGTGAAGCCACACGCAGACTTAATTCCGTTTTACCAACTCCGGTGGGTCCCAGCAGGACAATGAGTGTGTTCATTAAAAACGCTCATCCTCAAAGGGATTTTCCATAGGACCTTCGAGACCGTCGAATCCTTCCTTATCCAACTCTTCGATATCAAATTCGGAATCACCGTAAAAGTCTTCGCCCATATCCTGGGTTCCGGTGGCTTTAGGGATAAATTCATCGAAAGACATTATTTGAACAGGAGGTTCACCTGCCGATTTCGAACAAATTGGTTCATCTAAGTCTTCACCCGGAATAATTTCTCTTAACTCCATAAAGAAAGCTCGTTCAGTCATATAATCGAATACAAAGAGAAGCTTCTGTTGTTCGTCTTCCAACAAATCTTCCAATAGCGTATTTCCCATTATATAATTGTCTTCTTCCGAAGTAGTATCCATTTCAACCAGTGTAATTTCTGTTTTTTTGCTCCAATCGTCTTCACAAATGAAGAATGAACACATCTGATCTTTTGTGTACCCTACAGAGTCGAGAATAGCATTGTGCAAATCAAGAAAAGTCGCTTCCGAATCTATCTTAATTTCACGCTTGAAGTCATCAACTTCGTCTGACAGGATTAGAAATCTGAATAACATAATTGTAGTTGTTTTTTGTTGGTTCAAAAGTAGTAAAAATATTTATTCCTCCTTATAAAACAGATAAAAAAAGCTGCCTCAGCGGAGAGACAGCTTTTTTGAGAATTATCTGATTTTGTTGTTAATCCATTGATCCTCTTACGATTCCGCGGCTTGAAGATTTGATGAATCCGAGTATCAGATCTCTTTCTACACCAGGTTCGTATTCAGTCTCGATGCAACTAATTGCATCGCTGTTATTTAATCCACGGGTATACAACGTTCTGTAGATATCCTGAATAAGATAAACTTGTTCGTTTGTATAGCCACGGCGGCGCAGACCCACTATATTTATACCGCAATAGGCAATGGGATCTCTTCCGATCAGCGTGTACGGAGGGATGTCCTTACCAACGCGTGAACCTCCCTGTATCATAACATGCTTGGAGATGCGTGTAAATTGATGTACCAATGCTCCGCCACTGATGATGGCATAATCATCAATCTCAACTTCGCCAGCTACCTGAGTTGCATTTCCAATAATAATATTATCCTTTAAAACACAGTCGTGTGCAATGTGCGCATAGGCCATAATAAGGCAATTGTTTCCGATTACCGTTTTTCCTTTTGCCTTGGTACCTCTGTTGATCGTAACACATTCCCGGATTGTTGTATTATTCCCAATCTCGGCAGTTGTTATTTCGCCGGCAAATTTTAAATCCTGCGGAATTCCTGAAACCACGGCTCCGGGAAATATTCTGCAATCCGACCCGATGCGTGCACCATCCAATATCACCGCATGCGAGAATATATGACAATTGTCTCCGATTACTACATCTTTTTCAATAACGGCAAACGGATCAATCGTAACGTTCTCTCCGATCTTTGCTTCGGGGTGAACATAGGCTAATGGGTGTTGATTCATTATCTATTGTAATTATTTATTCTTAATAATCTGAGCCATAAATTCAGCTTCGCAAACTACTTTTTCGTCGACAAAAGCCAACCCTTTCATTAATGCACAGCCACGTCTGATCTCAGACATAAATTCCAAACGAAAAATAACAGTATCGCCCGGAACTACTTTCTGACGGAACTTTACGTTGTCGATCTTTAGGAAATAAGTAGAGTAACGATGTGGTTCTTCTACGTTATTAAGAACAAGTAATCCTCCTGTTTGTGCCATAGCTTCAACCAATAGCACCCCTGGCATTACAGGTTCTTCCGGAAAGTGTCCCTGAAAGAATGGTTCATTTACCGACACGTTCTTGATTCCTACAATATGAGTTGGTCCAACTTCAATGATTTTATCAACCATAAGAAAAGGATAACGGTGCGGAAGTAACTGCTTAATCCGGTTTATGTCCATTACAGGAGCAACGCCAGCTTTGTAAACCGGTGCCTGAACCTCATTTTGTTTGATATCTTTCCGAATCATACGGGCCAGCTGATTGTTGATCTTATGACCAGGTCTGGTTGCTATGATACGGCCTTTGATTGGTTTGCCAATCAATGCAAGGTCGCCCATGATATCAATTATTTTATGACGGGCCGGCTCATTGTTGAATACAAGCGGTTTGTTGTTTACGTATCCTAGTTCGTCGATATCTTTGTGAGGAATTCCAACAGCATCTGCCAACTTGTTAAGCGACTCCTGCGAAATCTTTTGATCGTAGATAACAATTGCATTGTCAAGATCGCCGCCCTTGATAAGATTATTTTGCAGTAACGCTTCCACTTCGCGTACAAAAACAAATGTACGGGCTGCAGCCATTTCTGTTGGGAATTCGCTTATATCGTTCAGCGTGGCAAATTGATTTGACAACACTGGCGAATCGAAAGAAATCAATGCGTTAATGCTGAACTTGTCGTCCGGCAAAATGATCAGTGAAGAGCCGGATACTTCGTCCTTTACTTCTATTTTGTGTTTAACAATGTAATAGTCTTTGAGTGCGCTTTGCTCGGCAACGCCAACCCGAAGAATCTCTTCTGTATAAAAACGAGAGCTACCATCCAGAATAGGAAATTCGGGGGCATTCACTTCGATAAGACAGTTGTCAATTTCGAAAGCGTAGAGCGCTGCCATGGCATGTTCTATGGTGCTTACCTGAACTCCGTTTTTGGAAATAACTGTTCCACGTTGTGTGCCTGCTACATTTTCAGCCAGCGCATCCAATATTGGTTCTCCTTCCAGATCAACACGTTTAATTTTATACCCGTGATTTTCCGGTGCGGGATTAAAAGTAATGTTAATATCCAATCCGGTATGCAAACCTTTACCTTGCAAAGAAAAACTTTGCTGAAGCGTCTTTTGTTTATGCATAAGAATATTTATTTATTTGTAATTTCTTTTTTTAGTTGTTCTATTTCGCGTTGTAACTGCGAAATAGCACGATACATCTCAGGTAATTTGGGATAGATAATTGCCGAACGCATGTAGTCCTTAACAGGTAATGCAGGCGAACCAAGGAAAGTTTCGCCTTCTTTAATTCCTGTACCAAGGGTTCCTGCCTGTGCCCCGAAGTTTACTTTGTCTGGAATACTAATGTGACCTGCAATGCCAACCTGACCGCCAAACATGCAGTGGCTGCCAATCTTGGCCGAACCGGCTATACCTACCTGAGCAGCCATTACCGTATTTTCGCCAACTTCCACATTGTGCGCGATTTGAACCAGGTTGTCGAGCTTTACACCCCGGCGGATAATGGTAGAATCCATTACTGCACGGTCGATGGTAGTGTTCGCTCCGATTTCAACATCGTCTTCTAAAACTACGTTACCCAACTGTGGTATTTTGTTATATTTTTCTCCTTCAGGAGCAAAACCGAATCCATCAGATCCGATTACGGACCCGGCATGCAATATGCAGCTTTTACCAATCACGCATCCTTCATAGATTGTTACGTGGGGATAAATGATTGTATTGTCTCCGATCGTTACACCGTCGCCAACATAGGCGTAAGGATAGATTTTGCAATTGTTTCCAATAACAGCCTTTTCTCCAACAAAGGCAAAATTGCCAACATAACAATCGCTGCCTAAAGTTGCTGACTCAGAAATAAATGCGCTTGAATCAATCCCTGTTTTTTTAACTTTCGATTGTTCAACCATATTTAAAAGCATGGCAAGCGCCGCGTAAGCGTTTGGAACCAGAATAAGAGTTGCTTTAACCGGAGCGGTAGGAGTGAAGTCATTATTTACCAAAACAATACTTGCTTCGGTAGTATATATATAATGTTCATACTTGGGGTTCGCTAGAAAAGTTAACGTTCCCGGTCTTCCTGCTTCAATCTTTGAAAAATTATTAACCTTTACCTCCGGGTCTCCCGATACGGTCCCATTTAGAAAGCTGGCTATTTGTTGGGCTGAAAACTCCATTTGTACTATGTTTGCGATTTAAAAACCGTTGTAGGCTCACCGCTATTACCACGAGTGAAGTCGACAAAATTATAAAAATATTTTTATGTACCTATTTTTTATAGGCAATTAGCCTAATATACCTTTCGAAAGTAAGTATCCGGCCATTTCTTCCTGCACTTCACGTGCTGCTGTCGCTGCAGTTTCTGCAAAAGAAGGAGTGCTGTCTGCATAAATAATGGCACGCGATGAATTCACCAGCAAACCACATTGATCGTTCATTCCGTATTCGGCTACCTCTTTCAGACTGCCCCCTTGAGCGCCTACTCCTGGTACCAGTAAGAAATGGTTGGGAGCATGCTTGCGGATATCCAGAAACATTTTTCCCTGAGTAGCACCTACCACATACATCATCTGTTGGTCTGTAGCCCATTCCTGCGATTTAGTAAGCACCTTTTCGAAGAGACGAACTCCGTTGGCATCTTCAGAAAACTGAAAATCGTGAGATCCTTTATTGGAGGTAAGAGCAAGTAAAATCACCCAGCTTTCCGGATAAATAAGAAATGGCTTTACACTATCTTCGCCCATGTACGGAGCTACCGTTACGGCATCCACCTTCATGTGGTCGAAAAACGAACGTGCGTACATCTCCGATGTGTTACCGATATCGCCACGCTTAGCATCGGCAATTACGAACTGGTCGGGATAATTTGCCTTTATATAACTTACTGTCTTTTCGAAGGCTATCAAACCGGGAACACCCAGACTTTCATAAAAAGCAAGGTTGGGTTTGTATGCCACGCAATAAGGAGCCGTAGCATCAATAATGGCTTTGTTGAATGCAAAGATCGGATCTTCTTCCGTTAGCAAATGCTGAGGAATTTTTTTTATATCGGTGTCTAATCCTACACACAAGAAAGACTTCTTCTTTTGAATATTTTCAAATAACTGTTGCTTGTTCATGATGTTTAATTTCAATAGTCGGATTATAATTGGGCTTCTTTAAGTCGTTCAGCATTCTCTGCTACAATCAACTGATCTATGATCCCCTGAATCTCTCCGTCCATAATGGCAGAAAGGTTATATAATGTTAGATTAATACGGTGGTCGGTAACACGTCCCTGCGGATAGTTGTAAGTACGTATCTTTGCAGAGCGGTCGCCCGAAGAAACCATTGTTTTACGTTTTGATGCAATCTCGTCGATATACTTCTGGTACTCCATATTGTAAATACGGCTGCGTAATTCGATCATAGCTTTTGCTTTGTTCTTAAGCTGCGACTTCTGATCCTGACACTGAACCGTGATTCCTGTTGGGATATGCACCAGACGAATGGCCGAGTAGGTGGTATTAACCGACTGTCCGCCGGCTCCTGATGAACAGAAAGTATCCACACGGATATCCGATTCCTTCACCTCCACATCAAACTCGTCGGCTTCGGGAAGCACGGCAACCGTAGCAGCCGATGTATGTACACGTCCCTGCGTTTCTGTTTGCGGAACACGCTGAACACGGTGCACGCCCGATTCGTATTTCAGAATACCATACACACCCTCACCGGTTACGTTAAACACAATCTCCTTGTATCCGCCATTAGTTCCTTCGCTGTAATCGCTTACAGAAACCTTCCAACCCTTATTTTCGCAGTATTTTACATACATACGGTAAAGATCGCCTGCAAATAAAGCAGCCTCGTCGCCTCCCGTGCCACCACGGATTTCAACGATTGCATTCTTGTCGTCTTGCGGATCGGCAGGAACCAGTAATAATTTTATTTCCTCTTCCAATGCAGGAATACGCGAAATGCAAGCTTCCAGCTCTTCCTTCGCCATTTCCTTCATTTCAGGATCCTGTTCGGTTTCAATAATTTCTTTAGCTTCTACAATCCCTTCCTTCATTTTTATGTACTCGGAACGGGCAGCCAAGATCAATTCAAGATCGTGATACTCTTTGTTTAATTTTACGAACCGTTTCATATCGGCAATCACTGCCGGGTCGGTAATTAACGTACCCACCTCTTCGAAACGACTCGCTAGTCCGTCTAATCTCTCTAATAAGTTGCTTTCGGCCATCTATTCTATTAGTAAATGAAGCGACCCTTTTCGCTTTCGATAATCAATTCATTTTTTGGAGCCTCTTCCACGAATCCAACCACACGGGCCTCAATACCGAATGAATTTGCAACAGCAATAACTTCATCAGCATGTTCGGGAGCAATATAAACCTCCATACGGTGACCCATATTAAAGACCTTATACATTTCACTCCAGTCCGTTTTGCTTTGTTCCTGAATAATCCGGAACAGGGGAGGAACAGGGAACAGGTTATTTTTAGTAATCCGTTTGTTTTCTACAAAATGCATCACCTTGGTTTGTGCGCCACCCGAGCAGTGAACCATTCCATGAATGGAAGGACGTAACTTGTCGAGTAACACTTTAATTACCGGAGCATATGTACGGGTAGGAGAGAGTACAAGCTTACCTGCGTCAATCCCCAGCTCTTCTATCTGATCTGTTAGTTTCAATCCACCCGAGTAAACAAGCTCTTCGGGAACTCCTGCATCATAGCTTTCAGGATATTTGGTTGCCAGGTATTTGGCAAAAACATCGTGACGGGCAGAGGTAAGACCGTTACTTCCGGTACCTCCGTTATATTCTTTTTCGTAAGTAGCCTGACCAAATGAAGCCATACCTACGATAACATCTCCTCCTTTTATGCGGCTGTTGTCAATTACATCTTCGCGTTTCATACGGCAGGTAACCGTACTATCCACTATAATGGTCCGTACCAAGTCGCCCACATCGGCCGTTTCGCCACCTGTAGCATAGCAACCAACACCCATGTCGCGTAACTCCGAAAGTAATTCGTCGGTTCCGTTAATAATAGCCGAGATTACCTCGCCGGGGATCAACAGTTTGTTGCGGCCAATGGTAGAAGATATCAGAATATTATCTACTGCACCAACGCAAAGCAGGTCGTCAATGTTCATAATCAACGCATCCTGAGCAATGCCTTTCCATACGGACAAGTCGCCTGTTTCTTTCCAGTACATATATGCCAGCGAAGATTTTGTTCCGGCACCATCGGCATGCATGATGTTACAATAGGCAGGATCACCACCCAGAATATCTGGAATAATCTTGCAAAATGCTTTTGGGAATATACCCTTGTCAATGTTCTTTATTGCATTGTGAACATCTTCTTTCGAGGCAGAAACGCCACGGAGGTTATAACGTTGATCACTCATTGTAAATTAATTTGGCTGCAAAGATACAATTATTTATACACTTATCGAAGTTTTAGTACATCTCCTTCAGCAGGGATATACTCCATATCCTTCTTGTTCAGCTTGTACAAACTCTTCAAACGTATGCCATAATGCTGAGAAATACTATGCATAGACTCTCCAATCTGTACAACATGATCGTAATAAGGCTTGTCAGCTTTTTTCTTCTTTTTCTCAAGATAAACAATATCTCCGGGTTGCAGAGGGAACTCTTCCGGCACCTCGTTGTACTTTCTCAGTTCTTTTTCCCTGAATCCAAGATTCTGCGCGATCGATTCGAAAGAATCGTTTGCACGGGCTATTACATAGATCAGGCCGTGTGTTTTATAAATCGGCATGAGTTCTGCAGAAGCACTCTTATTTTGCTGAGGAGTTTCCTGTTTGCGTGTTCCTTTATGAGAATCGAACCGATACAGTTCATAATCCTCGATAACCTTTATCAATTTATTTGCATAGGCTCTGTCTGTTGCATATCCGCATTGCTGCAACCCTTTGGCCCAGCCTTTGTAATCCTTTAAGTCCAGATCAAAAAGAACAGAATACCTTGGACGAAAGGCTATGAATTTAGAATGATCGGTATATGAATCTTCTACCTGATCGTATTTGCGGAAACACTCCCCACGCAGATCGTCATCATGATACACACGTCCGCCCCTCCAGTCTGAATGACATTTAATTCCGAAATGGTTGTTGGATTGACGGGCAAGGCTGCTTTGTCCGGCTCCCGACTCAAGCAAACCCTGCGAAAGGGTAATACTTGCCGGTATTTTGTATTTTTTCTGATGCTCGATGGCCAGGTCGCTGTACTTGCTAATATAAGCCTCGTAAGACGAGAGTTTGCGCTGGGCTTTAACCAACTCCGGATTTATTCCTGTCAAAATAAGTAAAAGAATAAGTATACGGACAAATAATTTCATAATATGCCAATCTATATTTACGGACAAAGATATAATAATATGAAAACATTCGGTATATTTGCTTGTATAAAAATAGGAATCATGAGAGAAGAACGAATTGAAACAAAGCTTACCGTGTGTACTCTTCATGAGTTAACGCCGAGGGAACGAACACTTTGCGAAGCCGCTTACGAAGCTGCAGAAAACGCATATGCTCCCTATTCCCGGTTCAAGGTTGGTGCTGCCGTATTGCTTGCCAACGGACAAGTGGTAACGGGCAGTAATCAGGAGAATGCCGCTTATCCCTCGGGTTTGTGCGCCGAAAGAGTAGCTCTTTTTTATGCCACATCCCGCTATCCGGGAATATCTGTGGAGATGCTGGCACTTACGGCTGTATCGGAAGGAAAACAAGTGGAGCATATTTCTCCATGCGGAGGCTGCCGCCAGGTGATGACAGAAGTGGAAAATCGTTACAAGCAGTCTATTAAATTGCTCTTTTGCGGACGCGATGAGATAGTACGGCTTGATTCGGCCGAATCTTTACTTCCGTTGTCTTTCGGGGACGCTGATTTGCTCCGTTGAGACTTACTCTGATTGTTCAGTTTTAAAGGATTATTTCCCAGTACGCCACATCAATCCACTTGCCGAATTTTCGTCCGGTTTCTTTGAAGTGAGCTATTCTCTGATCTTTGTAATTATTTATAATCCTTTCTTTTGAAGTGTAGGGTTAATAAATTATTATGTATTTTTGCTCTGTTTATTAACCTTATATGATACTGAATTATGATGAAAAAACTTTTTATTCCCGCTTTCTTGCTTGTATTGGGCATTACTTCGTTTGCTCAGACCAGAAATGAAGTCCGTATCCCTGATTTAAAAGGATACAAAACTCTTAAATGTGATTTTCATATTCATACCGTATTTTCTGATGGATTGGTCTGGCCAACCGTACGTGTGGACGAGATTTATCGTGAAGGATTGGATGCGATGGCTATCGCCGATCACATTGAATATCGTCCGCATAAGGATGATATCAAGGCTTCCTTTAACCGATCTTATGATTTATCTGAAAAGTATGCCAAAGACAGAGGAATTATTCTTATTAAAGCAAGTGAAATTACAAGATCTATGCCCCCGGGTCATTTCAATGCACTGTTTCTGACAGATAACGATTCGTTGGACACCAAAGAATACATGGATGCTTTTCGTGCCGCCAAAGCACAAAATGCTTTTATTTTCTGGAATCATCCGGGTTGGAGCGCGCAGCAACCGGATACAACTTTATGGTGGAAAGAACATACTGAATTATTGAAAGCCGGATATATGCAGGGAATAGAGGTAGTAAATGGAGACGAGTATTATCCGGAAGCGCAGCAATGGTGTATGGACAAGAAACTAACCATGCTCGGAAACACGGATGTACATGCTCCGATACAGGCAGTTTACGATTTTGCCAAAGGAGAGCATCGGCCGATGACATTGGTTTTTGCGCGCGAAAGTTCTGCTCAGGGGATTCGCGAAGCTTTGGAGAACCGGAGGACAGCTGTTTATTTTGAAGATAAAATTATTGGTGAGGAGGTTTATGTAAAAGAGTTGTTTGAAAATTCGATTGAGATTGTAAACGTGCAAAAGACGGAGAAAAACGTAAGCATAATGCTAAAGAATAATTCGGATCTTGTTTTCAAGCTAAAGAAGACTGACCACGATGCTAATTTGGTCTATTTTCGGGAATACGACATTAATCCCCATGGAACTTATGTTATCAATGTAAAATTGAATAATGGGGTAAAAGGAGGAAATGTAAACTTTGAAGTAACCAATCTGCTGGTGAAACCAAATTGTGGCATGCAATACAGCTATCCTCTGTAAAGCTGAAAGTTATCAGGTCTTTTATCCTTTTTATTATTATAAAAGAAGCCATGAAATTGTTCTAAACAAGATCATGGCTTCTTTTATTGATACTATTCGTACTGTTGCTTTGTTTCTATTCAATAACCACATCATCCGGTATGGAGAGCGATGTGGCATCGGGTTGAGATTCTTCAATCTTTGTTACCTCGAAAGTATAGGTTAACACAGGCGACGAGGTTACCCGTTTAAGTACAATGTTATTCCATACGGTTACCCTGCTCACACTTTCTGTTCCCTGGTTTTCCGTAACCGTATACAATCGGCATGGCTTGTCAAGGAAAGTGCCTGCACCAGTAAGTGTAAAGGTGAATAAGTTCTTGTCGGCATCGTCCGGACGATCGTAATTGGTTATCTTATCGAGTCGTTCGTTCACCTTATCTTCCGTTCCTTTTTTAGTATCCAGGTCGATGCTATACTTGTAATCATCTATGTAGATGGTTTGTAGATTTCTGTTCACTTTAAACTCGGCTACATCCTGGGTTTCGGTGTAAATATTGGAACGTTTCTTGCCGTAATCGTCGAAATATACTTTCCCTGTTGCATGAGTTGTGAGGGGCGGCTGACCAGGAAAATTCATTACACTGGACGATTTGTAGTGAATCGTTCCGTGCTTTACTCCATATAGATTGTCGGTAAGATGTTTTGTTTGCTGCGATAAAGCCGGAAGGATGGTAAGCGTTCCTAACAAACAAGTAAATAGAAATTTATTCATAACTGCCTTGATTTAGGTAAATTATCATGTTATAAACGGATAATATATCTCCATATTGCTTTCATCTATTATTTTCCCTAAGGAATTAAGCACGAAGACTTATACAATTAACATTTTTGGTAATAGGAATTAGTTCATCCCACGGTCGTGTGACGTATGTCCCACGTACGTGTGACGTTCATCACACAGTCGTAGGATGTTGGTCACACGTACGTGGGACCAACTAATGTTCGTAGTCTTCGCCGTTAAAGTATTAAGTGAACGCACTTGATGGTCGCTTAATGTCAGATAAAAACGGGAGCATACAGTTACCTGCACGCTCCCGTCTTTTATGAGGAAGTAATAATACTTATCCGAATCAGATACCCAACGAAACCTTGATCTGATTGATCTTTTCCTGTGCTGCAAGTTCAGCAGCAGGAAGGTCATCAAGACTTTTTACCTTCGAATGTACTTCGCAATAGAATTTAATTTTGGGTTCTGTTCCCGAAGGACGGATCGAAACCTTTGTATTATCTTCTGTAAAGTACTGAATTACGTTGGACGTAGTAGGCATATCAAGCGTAATTTTTTCGTTTTCAGCTACACTTAACCCTTTCAAGGTTGCGTAATCGTAAACATAAGTAACCTTGGAACCTGCAATTTCAGTAAGCGGATTTTCGCGGAAATGCTTCATCATTGCTTCAATCTCTTCGGCGCCAGACTTACCTTTCTTTACTACAGAGATACCAGCTTCTTTCGAAAAGCCATATTCAACGTAGATATTCTGAAGCAACTGATAAAGAGTTAAGCCCTTGTCTTTTGCCCATGCGGCAGTTTCGGCAAGCATGGTACAAGCAGAAACAGCATCTTTGTCGCGAACAAAGTCCTCGCAAAGGAATCCGTAGCTTTCTTCGCCACCACCGATAAAGTTTTTCTTGCCTTCGTTATCTTTCATGATTGCGGCAATCCATTTGAATCCGGTGTAAACATCGTAAAGTTCCACGCCGTTGCGTTCTGCAATGGTGCGGATCAGTTCGGTGGATACGATTGTCTTCACAATATATTCGTTACCCTTTATTTTACCAAGTTCTTTCCAACGGGTAATCAGGTAATAAACAAACATAAGAGCTGTCTGGTTACCATTAAGCAGCACCCATTCTCCTTCGTTGTTTTTTACGGCAGCTCCAACACGGTCGGCGTCTGGGTCCGTAGCAAGAACAAGTTCTGCATCTGTATCCTTTGCACGCTGAACGGCCATGGCCAATGCGGCTGGTTCTTCGGGATTGGGCGATTTAACCGTAGGGAAATCTCCGCTTACCACATCTTGTTCGGGAACATGGATGATGTTTGTAAAACCAAATGCCTTCATTGCGGCAGGAACAATTTCTACACCGGTTCCGTGAATTGGGGTGTACACAATCTTCATGTCCTTGTGGCGTGCTATGGATTCGGGAGAAAGAGAAATGGATGTAAGATCGTTAATGTACTGTTCGTCCACTTCTTTGCCAAGAACTTCGATCAACGATTTATTGCCTTTGAATTTTATTTCGCTGGCGCTTCTTATTTGGTTGACTTCGGCAATGGTATTACGGTCGTGCGGGGCAATCATCTGAGCTCCGTCGTCCCAATAAGCCTTGTATCCGTTGTATTCTTTTGGATTATGAGAGGCTGTAAGAATAATACCGCTCTGGCATCCCAGCTTACGTATGGCATAAGACATTTCAGGAGTAGGACGGAGGTCTTCAAAGATATAGGCCTTAATGCCGTTTGCAGAGAATATATCTGCAGATATTTCTGAAAACTTACGGCTATTGTTCCGGCAGTCGTGACCAATTACAACCTTTATTTGTTCCAGTTTGGAAAATTCTTTCTTCAGGTAATTAGAAAGGCCCTGGGTTGCAGCTCCTACTGTGTAAATATTCATCCGGTTAGATCCTACGCCCATGATACCGCGCAGACCACCTGTTCCAAATTCCAAATCCTTATAAAATGCTTCAATCAATTCGCTTGAATCTTCATTATCAAGCATACGTTTTACTTCGGCTCGTGTTTCTGCATCATAACTATCAGAAAGCCATCCTTGAGCTTTCGATCTTACCATTGCTAACAAATCGCTGTTTTCCATCTTTTACTATGTTATATTTACTAATTTTCTGATTTCAAATATACGAAATAATTGGTATTGACAAATGATGTTCTTATAATTTGTAAAACAAATCAATTCTACCAGACAAACGTGTTATTGTATTCGCGGGTATTTCCGCAAGCATCAGTAACTATAAATGAAAGTTTATGTTTACCTCTCGACAGTCTTTTTGGGTCAAATTTATAGGTTATAAGTCCCCGGCTGCCATCGTGTTCAAACAATGCAAACTTGTTGTCTATTTCTCCCCGGTATCTGTCCATTCCACTCAAATTATCCGAAACACGGAAGGCTATGGCTCGTTTGGATGCCCATTGTCCTGGATTAACCGGGATTATTTTGGGAGGAACAGTATCCATCATGAGGGTATAAGTTCCCAATTCGCGGACATTGGCATCCACCCATCCGTTTCGGTAGGTGCCTCCTTTCCATGTACGGTGACCTTTATTCAGGAATACCATGCCGTATTGTCTTTTGTTTGCCAGCGTATCTTGTTGGAGTTTTATGGATATTTCGCACTCTTTATGTAGCGGTACCAGCGTATTATGCAGCGTATGTGTAGCGCTTATTGCATTTTCATCTTCTTTTACACTGTAGCTGAAGTTGAAATCTGTATACAAGTTACCACGTGGAATATTCAATCGTACACCTTTGGCCCCAAAACGGTTGTCGCTTGTCCATGAGAATTGTTCCGTTCCCTCAGGTTTTTTTACTTTGGGAATATCTTGTTTCTTACCTTCAACTTCGAATGTAAAGGTGGTCGAATTCCCGTAGGCATCCTTTAGCTGATAGCTTAATTTGTAGGTTCGTTCTTCTTTTATTTTAAGTATTCCCCTGTTTTTGCTTTCAATAAACCGAAGTTTATTGCCGGGCTCTACAAAACTTTTTGAGTAGGAGGAGCGGTGTTGCTTCCATTCTACATAGTCGGTGAGGCTATTGATATAACGTGTTTCAGGAAAAGCATACCGATCAAGATTGCTGTGAAAAATAATTTCATCGTCTGCAGTAAGAATCACTTCTTTAACGCCATAGATGTTAGACGTTTCTGTCATGTAATCGCAAGCTTTAATTGCAAATCCGATTTCACCCCATGCTTCAATCTTCCCAGCCATGGTCTGCTTTCCCGACTTTGATTTAATCAATTTAACAGGCTGTTTTTGAGTATTTCCGTTTACAATTCCTTTGTTTTCCAGCGGATAAACCATCATTCCCTGTAAAATGGGGGCACGGGTATCCTTTATTCTATTTCTGAAGAAAAGAACCGGATCTATCGTTTCTTCTGTTTCTGTATCTCTAATCTCGAAATGAAGATGTGGCCCGCCCGAACTTCCCTCATTGCCGCTCAGAGCAATCAAATCTCCTTTTTTAGCGGGAAAAAGACTTGCGGGTAATATGAGGTCGACGCTAAAGCTTTCTCTCTTGTATTGTTGTTCGCGGATATAGGCTTCTACTTCTTTCGAAAAAGCCTTGATATGTCCGTATACCGTAGTTGCCCCGTTGGGATGGGTCATGTAAAGAGCTTTGCCAAATCCCCACGGACTTACTAATACGCGCGAAATATAGCCGTCGTAAACAGCATAAACCGGTTTGCCAACTACACCTTGTGTTTTAAAATCAATTCCGGAATGAAAGTGATTGCTTCTGAATTCACCGAAGTTTCCGCTAAGATAAAGAGGAATGTCCATGGGTGACCTAAAAGAAATATCCTGCGCTTTTGTTTGAGCTCCGGCTGCTGTTGTCAATAAACAAAAGCAGAGAGATATATATCGTAACATTGTATCTGAATTTAATATTCTTGAGGCGCCAAAGATAATGAAAAATCTGTAAGGATTGGCAAATGATCGCTGTAACCTCCTTCATATTTATACCCGTAAAAGGTTCTGAAAGGTCTTTTGCCCAGATGGGTCTTGTCTGGCACTAATAGAAATGAAGGATCGAATATTTTGATGCTTTCCGGTAGTAAATGCATAGACTTACCAGGATTAATAAGCGTTCCGCTCACAATTATTTGATCTAATTGAGCCCATTCACCTTGATATTTATGAGATCCGGGTTTTGATAAAAGACGAGGCGCGGAGAAAAGATTATACAGTGAATGCGGCGAAATAAATGTTGCCGGATAGGCTATTGCCCGCAATTCTTTATGAATACTAACATCTGATGGTGTATCATTAAAATCGCCCATAATAATCAAAAGGGCATTTTGCCGGCATGAAAAAAGCGAATCGCAAGCTTTCCTCAATCGTACGGAAGCATCTTTCCTGTCGGGTTCTGTGGCTTTTTCACCTCCGGAACGCGATGGAAAATGACAAACAAATACATCCAGGGTATCGCCGGATAGTACTTTTCCGTATACGTGAAGAATGTCTCTCGAACGTTTTTCCGGATGTTTTTTAAACTCGATACGCAATGACTCGTGTCCGATGTAGGCAAACTGATCACGTTGGTAAAGCAGAGCTACATCAATTCCACGCTTATCCGGACTGTTGGTCATACAATACCTGTAATGCTGTTGACTGAGCGGAGTTCGTTGAAGTAAATGAATCAATGTGGAATCGTTTTCAACTTCGCAGAGTCCAACAAGAGCTGGAGTACGCCACTCGCCGGCAGCTGCAATAACCTTCGATATTTGCTGTAGTTTATGATAATAACGTCCTTTTGTCCAATGAAGAACGCCTTCAGGTAAAAAGGATTCGTCATCTTTTTCAGGATCATTTTCGCTATCGAAGAGGTTTTCGACATTGTAGCTCATAATGCGAAAGGTCTGCTGACAATGTAGTGTGACGGGCGAGCAGATGAATAGTACAAATAAGAAGGTTACGAATTGGCGCATGAGCTAGTTAGTTTCCCTGACGTATTCGTATGCTCCGATGTCCGGACCATCGCTATCCGTTAACCGGGATACTCCGTTCCTGTCGGTCGGATACTTCTGGGCAATGGTACGATCGGCCTTTCCTTTTACGATAGAGACCGAATCAGGTCTAAAGTCGTACCGGTAATCGCCGGCCTCACCCGATAAACGATACGAAGGGCTTGTCCCCCAAAGAGTACCCGTGAAATTTGCGTTAGTCTCTTCTTTGCTTTTAATCAGACAGTTTGTAAACCGGTAATTAAACTCATTCGAACTGCTTCCTTCCTGAGAATAAAGAGCAAGCTCGCCGGACAGGTTTCCGTCAATAATGCTGTTTTGGAAGTTGGCCTGAAGCAAGGGATACAAAATCACCTTAGCCTCTTTGTCGGTAAGGTTGTTTGATAGTATAAGAGTTGGAATTGTTCTGGCACCAAACGAAAAGTAATTGGCCAGGGTACAGTGTGTAAAGTTATATCTTCCACCAATCAGCAATGTAACGCCATCGCCCGCGTTACTGAACTCGCAGTTATAGGCTTCGATATTACAATTGATGGAGGATAAGAGATAACCGTCTGTATTGGTTATCTGTGAATTGCTGATCAGTAATTTGCTTTTTTCGGGAGTTGATTTGTCGAAAGTTAATCCACTTGTGCCGTTGCTAACTATTACATGTTCCATTATATTGCCAAAACTTTGGGATGAAAAGTAAATTCCGCCCCATTGTGCAGGGATTAAATTATAGGGTAGGTTGTTAAGTAAATTGTCCAGTCTGTCTCCCCTGAAAAGGATAGGTGCTGATTGTTTACCTTGGGCAATCAATGTTCCGTGAACCAAAATGGTTGCTTTGTCGTGCAGGTAAAAGCGGGCTCCTTTCTCAACGGTTACGGTAGCGTTTTGCGAAATAACCAGACTGTCGTAAACTAAATAGGGGCGCTTTGCCGATAAAAGAGTATCGCTGTTAAGGATGGTTCCACCTTTGCAGAGAACAACGTCTTGTCCGTAAGCCTGAAGTTTTACTGCTTGCCTTACTCCGTTAGTCGTGAAAATAACAGAATCTTCTATAAGAAGTGGTTGGTCGGCTCCGTTTGGATTTACAGTTACTTCCACAAATACAAACATGCTATCTTTTGCCCTGACTTCTACGTTTTCGAATGTTGTTCCTTTTAAACCATCTACGTTGATACGAAAACCGGTCTTTTCGCCTCCAGTCAGTTCGATGGATTGGATGTTAAGGGGTTTATCAAAGTTGTTGTAAACCATAAACTGTTTTGTGGTAGATCCTACCGTACTGAAAATGGTATCGAACGAGAGTGTATCCGAAGAGAATCGTAACGTGTAGTTAGAACCGGTAGCATAGTTTTCGTCCAGTCCATCGCAGCTACTAACAAGTTGTGCCAGTATAACCAGGATAATAAAGATGGATACGAAACCTTTCTTCATGAATTTTAGAAATTAAGACGTGGAATCTTTAAATTTTTGATAAAAGAATGAGGCTGGACTCCGGAAAGAAACCCAGCCTCAGTTATAACGTATTACATTCCGGTTTATTTTGTTGGAATGCTCTTTAATACTTCAAGTAAATGATCCCACCATAATTGAACTGTCGCAATTTCTATACGTTCGTTGGGTGAATGTACATCGCGAAGCGTTGGTCCAAAAGAAATCATATCCAACTGTGGGTATTTTTCAAGAAATAATCCGCATTCTAGTCCGGCATGGATGGCTTTAATCTTGGCATCCTTCTTGAACAGCCGGTTATAAGCATCTTGCGCAATCTGCAAAATAACCGAATCTGGATTAGGAGCCCATCCTGGATATCCGTCTCCGTGTGTAACTTTTGCACCTGCCAGTTGGAATGTGGCGGCAACCATGTTGGCTGCATATTCTTTGCATGATTCGATAGAACTACGCTGACTGGTACCAACGATAATGGTGTTTCCTTCTTTCATTTTTACAGAAGCCAGGTTCGTAGAGGTTTCTACCAAACCTTCGATATCCTGGCTCATACCTAAAACGCCATGAGCGCAGGCATGCATTGAACATATCAGATGTGTAGCAGTAACTTCGTCGATACAGAATGCGGGTTTTTCCACCGATTCAAGTAACAGCTTAACATTGGGATCTACATGCTTTAATTCGTTTTCCACGTCGGCTGCAAAGTGATTAAGCAATACCCGTACGCCTTCTTTGGCATCGTAAGGAACACCTACAACAGCATGAGCTTCACGGGCTATAGCATTGCGAAGATTTCCTCCGTCGATGCTGCAAAGAACGATTTTGCCAGTCTGTTTCTTAAGCAAATAGAGGTATCTTACAAGTAGTTTATTTGCATTGCCAAGCTGCTTGTGTATCTCGCCTCCGGAGTGTCCTCCGTTCAATCCCTTAACATCGACACGGAAGTAGAATAATCCGTCCGGTGCAGCTTCCGGCGTGTAAGTAAAAGTGGCAGCAGTATCTTTACCTCCGGCACAGCCAACAAAGATTTCACCTTCGTCTTCGCTATCCAGATTTAACAGAATGTTTCCTGAAAGAAATCCCTTTTCAAGAGCCTTTGCTCCGGTAAGGCCGGTTTCTTCGTCAACGGTAAATAAACATTCCACGGGACCATGCTCAATATCGTTTGAAGCCAAAATTGCCAATTCAGCAGCAACACCTATCCCATTGTCTGCTCCCAATGTAGTTCCATTTGCGCGAAGCCAGGCTCCGTCTACGATTGTTTCGATAGGATCATTGTCAAAATCATGTTTCGTGTCATTGTTCTTTTCGCATACCATATCAATATGGGATTGCAGAATTACAGTTGGCACGCTTTCTCTTCCCGGAGTAGCAGGTTTTGACATGAGGATATTTCCGCATGAATCTTTTTTTATAGCGATTTTATGTTCTGCCGCGAAGGTTTCAAGATACTTAATCATCTTTTCTTCCTTTTTTGAGGGGCGGGGTACCTGGGTTACCTGGTGGAAATATTTCCACACTAATGCAGGAGATAAATCTGTAATCTTCATAATGTTATAATGTATTATTGATGATACTTCATCATTAAAATTTTATTAAGCAAAAGAGCCTTTATCGAAAAAATATAGAATAAAATGCCAAAAAGGTACTTTATAATCAGTATAACTCTTATATTTGCGTCCACAAATATAAAGAAAATGCTAATAACGTTATTGCTTACAGTCATAATTCTTGTTATTTGTGCCGTGTTACTTGGAATAAAAATAATATTCGTGAAAGGAGGCCAGTTTCCCAACACGCATATTGGAGGTAACAAAGCACTTGGCAAGAAAGGTATTCATTGTTCTTCCACGCAAGACAGAGAAGCCTATCAGGAGAGAAATTTATTTGAGCGTTTGGAAGAAATAAAAGAATAATATAAAGATTTAAATTACACTTTATGAAGAACATTAACTACATTATTAACGGTGTACTTGCTTTGGCAGTTGTGATTTTGTTTGTATTGCAATTTACCGGTAAAAAAGAATCTGGTGTAACCAGAACATTTACAGCTGAAGAAAATGCCTCAGGCTTACTTCCAATTGCATACGTCAATGTGGATTCACTTTTGCTGAATTATAACTACTCTAAGGACTTGAATGAAATTATCATTAAGAAACAAGAAAATTCCCGTGCAAGTGTAAACCAAAAACTTCGTGCCTTACAAGTTGAAATGCAGGATTTTCAACGGAAAGTAGAGAATAATGCTTTTCTTACTCGCGAACGGGCGGAACAAGAACAAAATCGTTTAGTGAAAAAACAACAAGAACTTCATGACTTTGATAGTCGTTTAGCTCAGGAACTGGTTGCTGAACAACAGAGATTGAATGAACAATTGCGCGACACGTTGGTTTCTCAGCTTAAAGTTTATAACAAGGATAAAGGTTATCAGGTTATCCTAAGCAACACAATGGGAGATAATATTTTATTGGCAGGTGATTCTTATGATATCACTCAGGAAGTCATCGAATATTTGAATAAAAATTACGCTCCGGCAAGCAAATAAAGCAAGTCTGATTTATACAGAATATTTAAAAGCATCTCAAATGTAAATTTTGAGATGCTTTTTTATTTTACAAGATGACCTCAGAGATTAATAAGTATGTTAAATAACATATTTGTTGATTTTTCCCTTTTTAATGACGGGATATTCGAAAAGTTACATTACATTTGCATCATAAAACAAAACCTCTGCAAAAATATTGTTTTTACAGAGATTTGTATTTTAACCACAATCTTAATTTAGAATTTTTTTATTTTATTCAGAACCTTGATTTGTAGTATAGGGGAGTTGGTTTATCCAACTTCCCTATCTTTTTTTTAAGTGGAGCAGTTTAGTTTCTTATCCTTTTATTTTTCTTTTGGTGTTACAAAAGCTGTATATGCCTGAAGAAAAGCAGCAATTGATAAACAAAGAATCCATTCGGTCCGATTTTTAAACATGAATGCAGAAGCTACTAGCATTAGGATGCCCGCAATTATGTTAAAGCGGTGAAGTCTTCTCCTTCTGAAATCAAGTACCTGATAGGGAGAAGTAAGGTATGTAATGGCAATACCTGCAGCTCCGAATGCAAAAAGATAGGGGGCATAAATCCATTTGGTCAGGTAAAGAATTGTACCCGACAGGACAAGTAAGCCCGAAAAATTAAATATAGTTGTTCTGATTTGCTTATTCATCTATTTTTCTTTGATAATAAATACATCTTCATCCGGTTTCTTCATCAGATACTCTTCGCGGGCGAATCGTTCTAATCCTTCCTTGTCCGTACGGAGATCATTTAACTTTTTAGTGTTGATTTCAATTTCTTCCTGATAATGTTCAATTTCACTTTCCAGACTACGGATTTTTTCGTCGTAAACGTACCGTTTGTACAGATTACTGTCGCCGGCCGTAAAAGTAAGGCCAAGGAAAAGAATTGTAACCAGCCAATACTTATTGATTCTGGATAGGTAACGGGTGTAAAAATCTTTAATGCGTGACATCGAAGTAATTTTTGCAAAGGTAAAAAAATTTCACTGTATAGTATTGCTTGATGGAATTGTTTATCTTTGTGTGTTTAATAAAAAATGCAGAGAATGGACAATTATATAGTGTCGGCAAGAAAATACAGACCATCTACTTTTCAGAGTGTCGTTGGTCAAAATTCACTTACTACTACCCTTAAAAATGCAATAAGCAGTAACAAACTGGCACATGCCTATTTGTTTTGCGGACCTAGAGGTGTTGGTAAGACTTCCTGCGCCCGTATTTTTGCGAAGACCATAAATTGCATGAATCTTACTCCCGAAGGTGAAGCTTGTAATGAGTGCGAATCATGTAAAGCATTTAATGAACAACGTTCGTATAATATTCATGAGCTTGATGCGGCTTCAAATAATTCGGTTGACGATATTCGTTCGCTTATTGAACAGGTGCGTATTCCGCCGCAGATAGGGAAGTATAAGGTTTATATTATTGATGAGGTGCATATGTTATCTCCTGCTGCATTCAACGCTTTTTTAAAGACGCTGGAAGAGCCTCCTCATCATGCGCTTTTTATTTTGGCAACTACCGAAAAGCATAAAATTTTACCTACTATTCTTTCCCGTTGTCAGATATATGATTTTTCAAGAATATCAATTGCTGATACAGTAGCACATCTGCAATATGTTGCTTCCCGTGAAGGTGTAACAGCCGACTTGGATGCGTTGAATATTATTGCTCAGAAGTCGGATGGAGGAATGCGGGATGCGCTTTCTATTTTTGATCAGGTTGTAAGCTATACTGGAGGCAATATTACTTATCAGACCGTTATTGATAATCTGAATGTGCTTGATTATGAGTATTACTTCAGACTAACAGATGCCATTCTTGGAGGTAGGGTATTTGACACTTTACTGATACTGAACGATATATTGAATAAAGGATTTGATGGTCAGCACGTAATTACCGGTCTTGCAAGTCATTTCCGGGATTTACTTGTATGCCGTGACTCTGAAGCACTTATTCTTTTTGAGGTTGGAGCTTCCATTAGAGAACGCTATCTTGAAATGGCAAAACGTTGTCCGGATAGTTTGCTTTTTAAAGCCATTGAGTTATCGAATACATGCGATCTGAATTACAGAGCCAGCAATAATAAACGTCTTTTGTTGGAGTTGACGCTTATTCAGCTGTGTCAATTACAAGGTGTTACTTCGGTCGAAGGAGCAGATTCAAAAAAAAAAGGAGTAATTGACTCTATTCCTCAGCAAGTTCCAGCAGGCAATCAGCAGCATGTTCAGTCTCCCATCCAACGATCATCAGTCTCGCAGGTGTCAGTAGCAGGACATGCACCACAATCTGATTTTTCCCAAAAGCCTGTAAGCTCGCAGGATAAAGTTCAGTTGCAGGGTTCGGCTGTTTCGGCCCCTGTAACCAAGAAACCGGGGATAATGCCAAAGGGTATATCAATTAAATCGGCTGCAGAAGAAAAACCGGTAGAAGAAGAACAACGCACAGTTAAACAGGACGAGTTTGTAAACTCTTTCAGGGAATCAGACCTTGTACGTTATTGGGATAGTTTTGCTGAGTTGGCCGGAGAGAAAGTGTATTTGAAAAACACGATGATAAACTGCAAGCCGATTCTTCTGGATAATTATATTTTTGAAGTAGCAGTTCACAACCCCGGACAACAACAAGAGTTGGAAAATTCCGGCGTAGATTTATTGCCCTATCTTAGAAGTAATTTGCGAAATACACGTATACAAATGCGGATTCGGATAATTGAAGCAAACGAAAAACACTTGGCTTATACTTCAACAGAAAAGTATGATCTGCTGGCTTTAACAAATCCAGTGTTGCTGAAATTGAAAGAAGAGTTTAATTTGATTCTTGACTAATTCTAATAATATACAACAAGGGCTGCGATTCGTTTAGAAATGCAGCCCTTGTTTTGTTTTATAATTTTCTTAGCCAAACGTTTCTGAAGCTAATTGGTTCGCTTGGATCTCCGTGCGACTGAAGAACTATTGGACCTGCTCCATGTTTTACTACTTTTGGAAAACCAATGTATTCGGTTGTTCCAAGTATTGTAGTGTTGTTTTGAAGAACTATACCGTTTTGAATTACTGTTACACGAGGTGGTACGCGGTAGGTGCCGTCTTCCTTAAATACAGGTGCCGTATAAATAATATCGTAAACATTCCATTCGCCTGGTTTACGCATGGCATTGGCGAGAGGTGGGGTTTGTTTGTAAATACTTCCGGTCTGACCGTTTACATAGGTTTGGTTTTCATAGCAATCTAAAACCTGGATTTCATACTTTCCTTGTAAAAAGATGCCGCTGTTACCTCTTGCCTGACTTTTCCCGGAAATGTTAGCTGGAATTTGCCATTCAATATGAAGCTGGAAATCATTGAATTCGTCTTTAGTTTGAATGTCTCCAGCTTTTTTATTTACTGTGAAAGCTCCATTTTTTACAGTCCATTCAGCTTGTCCTCCGGTATTTACACTTTTCCATGCAGAAAGATCTTTGCCATCAAAAAGAATGATAGCATCCGAAGGTGCGCTAAGAAAGGCATTAGAAGAAGTAGTTCCGGGAGTTACAACACTTGGTTGCGGTGTCCAGTATTCAGACATTCCTGGAGTCATTTTTTCTGGTTGAGGATATTGTTCCTGAGCCTGTAAGCCTACACATGCGGTACATGCAATTGTGGCCAAAACCGCTTTCACGGGGATCATACGTTTAATCATGGTCTATTAAATTTAATTTAAAAAACAATTTAAGTTGCAAACTTACATAATTATTTATAATTGTGCTTCTGATCAGGTGAAAAAAGTATTATATTTATAATACTTTTTTCTGTTAATCCTATTACGAATTGTGCGAGAAAAGACGTTTTTCAGCGAGTTCTTCATATTTTGTTGCTTCTCTGCCATAGTTACAGAACGGGTAAATGCTGATACCACCTCTGGGAGTGAAGATTCCTGTGACTTCGATGTATTTAGGTTCCATAAGTCTGATTAGGTCTTTCATGATAATGTTAACACAGTCTTCATGAAATGCTCCATGGTTACGGAAGCTAAATAAATATAGTTTTAAACTTTTACTTTCGACCATTTTTATAGCTGGAATATAGTCTATATGTATCGTTGCAAAATCGGGTTGACCTGTAATTGGGCATAAACTTGTAAATTCGGGACAATTGAAGCGTACCCAGTAATCGTTATCCTGATGCTTGTTTGTGAAAGCCTCAAGGACTTCGGGCGCGTAGTCACTTTTATATATGGTTTTGCCCCCTAATAAGCTTAATTCTTGCTCGTTCATTCTAGTTGTTTTTACGTTTTAAATAGTTTTCTAATCCTTCTTTTCTTAATTTACAGGCCGGACAATGACCGCATCCGTCGGCAAGAATGCCATTATAGCATGTTAGCGTCTCATTTCTTATCAGGTCAAATACCTCCAGATTGTCTGCCATTTCCCATACCTCACTTTTATTTTTATCCATCAGCGGCGTATGAATAATAAATTGTTCATCCATGGCCAGATTAAGAGTTACATTGAGTGATCGGATAAAGGTATCTCTACAGTCAGGATATCCACTAAAGTCAGCCTCCGAAACGCCGGTAACAAGATTAAAAATTCCCTTGCTTCTGGCAAGGATGGCTGCCAATGTAAGGAATACCATGTTTCTACCTGGCACAAATGTATTTGGGTAGCTGTCGGAGGGTTTTTCTGTATCCATTTCGATAGAACTGTCTGTTAATGAATTGCTGGAAAGCTGTCCTAATAAAGATACATCCAGGAGTTGAAACGGAATGCCTGCATTTTTGGCAATGTTATGCGCAACCTTAGTTTCAGCAGAATGCTTTTGTCCATACGTAAAGCACACTGATTCTACATGCTTGAAATGTTTTTTGGCCCAAAAAAGGCATGTCGTGGAATCTTGACCCCCTGAAAAACAAACCATTGCGGCTTCTTTTTTCATACTTGTTTCTTTTACAGTTAATAAATAGGAGGGGAGAGTTCTGTATATACTTTGAAATTCCGTTAGGAAAATTATATAAGTTGTTCCTTGTTTTTTACGTGGTATTGCAAGTACACGGAAGAAAATCCCTTCGGATACAAAAATACAAACTATCTTTTTCTCAACCAAAAGAATTGAATTGTAATAATAAATGAAACATGTTTCCTTCATAAATTATCGAAGAATTTGGTTTAAATGCAAAAATAGTTTGGCTGTTTAATAAGGTTGTTTGCACAGAATTGAATGTTTTGTGCTGCACATTTTATGCCAAAATGTGTAATATATTAAAAAAGTATATATCTTTGCCTCTCATTTGTCTTGAAAATCAAGCAAATCAGGTAAAAATTAAAATAGTGTTTATGAAGAGAATCATCGTTTTAGCAAGTTTGTTTCTTGTAATAGGATTTAATGCTTCGGCCGAAGGCTATCAGGTTAACTTGCAGAGTTCAAAGCAGGCTGGTATGGGACATGCCGGAGCAGCTTTAAAACTTGGTGCTGAGAGTATGCATTTTAATCCTGCCGGATTAAGTTTTATGAAAGAAAATATAAGCTTGTCGGCCGGAGCCAGTGCTATATTTGGAAGTATGAAGTATTCGAGCACGAGTGGAGATTATAAACATAAGACGGACAATCCGATTGGAACGCCTTTATATTTATATGCAGGCTTTAAGATTTATGATAATTTGGCTGCCGGCGTAAGTGTTACTACTCCTTACGGTAGTTCTATTAATTGGGGAATCAATTGGGCAGGTTCTCGTTTAGTACAAGACATCTCATTGAAATCGTTCTCGATTCAACCGACTGTTTCTTATCGTCCATTTGATCGTTTAAGTTTTGGGGCTGGATTGATGGTCATGTATGGTGATTTCTCGCTTAGCCGTGCACTGATTCCTGCCGGAGGACTGGAAGCACTTCGTCAGACTCCCTTTGCACCGCTAATTAAAGATGGATTGGATCTTTTTAAAGATATCGATGCCGCCTCAGCTACATTAGCTGGAGATGCCGGAGTTAAAATTGGGTATAATGTGGGAGCAATGTATGATGTTTCCGATAAAATGACTTTAGGGGTTTCTTACCGTTCGAAAGTAACCATGAAGGTACCCGAAGGGCATGCAACGATGAATTATGCGAATGAGGCCGCTCTTAATCAGGTTCTAACAGTTGCGAATACATATCTGCCAGCTGATAAAAAGATTGGTGTTCCTCCTCTCGACAGAGGGACTTTTACTGCGGAACTTCCATTGCCTTCTAATCTGAATGTTGCTGTTAGCTATAAACCCACCGATCGTTTACTTCTTACAGGTGAAGTCCAGTTTGTTGGATGGAGCGCTTACGATCAGCTGAATGTGCAGTTTTCTCAGGAGGTATTAAACGGATATAGTATCAATGCCCCTAAAATGTATGAAAATACTTGCATTTATCGCTTAGGAGGTCAGTTTGCTGCTACCAACCGTTTAGATCTTCGTTTAGGGGCCTATTATGATGAGTCTCCGGTACCAAGTGAATTTCTTAATCCTGAAACCCCAAGTATGAATAAATTGGGACTTACAACAGGTTTGAGCTTTCGTCCGCTTCAAAGGTTGTCGATCGATATGGCATTTGCGTATGTTACCGGATTTGGTCGTGATGGTTCTTATCCCTACGATCCGAAAGATTTAACTAAAACATTTGGGGGTCATTATGAGGTAAATGCCTTTAATTCATCTCTTGGAATTTCTTATTCATTCTGATTATAATCAATATAAAAATAAGAAAGCCCGATCAAACGATCGGGCTTTCTTATTTTTGTAAAGTATACTTAGAGTTGTATCCAACGAACATAAGCAAAATCCATCCGATGAGGAAGGTCTTTGTTAACAGGATATGCACGTAATCCCAGCTTAACAGATCCGGCAATACTTGGCACTATTTTAAGCTCAAAATATAGTTTGGAGCCTTCTTCTTTAGTGAGCATAAAATTGTAGGCTTTGACAAAAGAAATTTCATTTGTATCCTTTTTTTCTCTTGCTACAACAAGTTCGATGCCTAACATTCCTTTCAGGTCCTTTCTGTCTAAAACAACATTAATAGTTAGTTCATGACCGAGAACCGGACCTGAAGAACGTAATTCTTCACCATAAGATATGGAATCCACAACAAAGCTATCCCAATGTGCATCTACTTCTTCTTTCCATGCGGCTATTTCTTTTGCCTTTTCAAAGTTGTTTGCATGCAAATTGGCCGAGCGTGTGGCAAGTTTATTATAGAATCGTTCAATATAATCATCCAGCATTCGCTTCATCGTATAGTCCGGCGCTATCTGAGAGATGGAGTTCTTTATATACTGTATCCATTCGGGCGAATATCCCTTACTATTTTTTGCATAGTAAGTTGGTATAATTTCGTTTTCAAGTATACTGTAAATTGTAGCCGCATCCAACTGATCCTGATATTGCTGGTTTTCGTATGTTCGCTTGTCTGTAAGTGCCCAACCTGCTCCTTCTTTATACCCTTCGTACCACCAGCCATCGAGAACAGAGAAATTCAGAACACCATTCATTTCGGCCTTTTCTCCTGAAGTACCAGAAGCTTCCAACGGACGGGTAGGGGTATTTAGCCATACATCTACTCCGGATATCAAGCGACGGGCCAGACGCATATCGTAATTTTCGAGAAAAATAATTTTTCCAAGAAATTCGGGACGGCGAGATATTTCAACAATATGTTTAATCAGTCCTTGTCCGCCACCATCAGCCGGGTGAGCTTTTCCTGTATAAATAAACTGAATCGGATGTTCTTGATTGTTTAGAATCTTAGACAATCTATCCAAATCGGTAAACAACAGGTGGGCACGTTTGTAAGTGGCAAAACGGCGACCAAAGCCAATAAGAAGAGCATTTGGATTTATTTTGTCGAGAATTGAAACAACTTGGGATGGATCACCCTGATTCTTTAGCCAGTTTTCTTTAAACTGAACGCGGATATAATCAACCAATTTGTTTTTAAGAGTCTTGCGGATGCTCCATATATCTTCGTCCGGAACTTTATTAATTGCATTCCAGATAGACTTATTAGACTGATCTTTAAAGAAATTCTTATCAAACGTTTTTGCATAAAATTGTTTCCATTCAGAAGCGGCCCATGTTGGCATATGAACTCCATTGGTCACCCAGCTAACATGTAATTCGTCCGGAAAATATCCTTTCCAGATCGGTGCAAACATTTTTTGTGAGACTTTTCCATGCAACCAGCTAACACCATTCGCTTCCTGACAGGTATTAAGAGCAAAAACACTCATCGAAAATTTCTCATGCGTGCCTGGATTTTCGCGTCCCATATCAATAAACTCCTGCCAGGTAATACCTAATTTAGCAGGGAATTCACCCATGTAACGACCAAATAAATCTTCCTCAAAATAGTCGTGACCGGCAGGAACCGGTGTATGTACAGTATAAAGAGAAGAGGCTCTTACTACTTCAAGCGCCTGGTCAAAAGTAAGTTTGTCATTTTCTATATAGTCTACAAGCCGTTGAGCATTAATAAGCGCGGCATGTCCTTCATTGCAATGGTATATCTGCTTTTTAATGCCAAGCTTATTAAGCATCATTATACCACCGACGCCAAGAAGATATTCTTGTTTCATTCTGTTTTCCCAATCACCCCCATACAGTTGATGTGTAATGGATCGATCCCATTCGCTATTTTGGTTGATGTCTGTATCCATTAGATACAAAGGAACACGACCAACACTAACCTTCCAAACCTGTGCATAAACCAAACGGCCTGGAAAAGGAACTTCGATAATGAGAGGACTTCCATCGCTATTATTAACCTGAGCGATTGGCAAGTGATTAAAGTCCTGAGCTTCGTAATTGGCTATCTGTTGCCCTTCCATGGAAAGCGTTTGCGTGAAGTAACCGTAACGATACAAGAATCCAACTGCAGCCATATCTATATTGCTGTCACTGGCTTCTTTTAGATAATCGCCGGCCAAGACCCCTAAACCTCCGGAATAAATTTTAAGTACGTTTGCCAAACCATATTCCATACTGAAATAGGCAACAGATGGATTGATAGGATTTGGCTTTTCACTCAAATAGGTTTTTAATAAATCATGTACTTTTTTTAGCTCATCCAGAAATTCCTGATCTGCCATAATTTCTTCCATTCGTCTGTAAGAAATACTTTGCAGAAAGAGTACTGGATTCCCTTCGGTTTTTTTCCAAAGGTCGCTGTCTATTTTATTAAAAAGTCTTGTTGCCTCATAATTCCAAACCCACCAAAGATTGTATGCTATTTCGCGAAGAGGTTCAAGCTTCTCAGGTAGCACCGTATGTGAATGCACATCTTTCCAAACGGGTGAATTTGCATTGTTCGCTTTGATTTTCATTATTGAGAATATTTTTAGTTTATCAAGAAAATATGACTATAAAATCGAAGTAAATTTTACACGAATCTGTCGCAAAGATAAGATTCTCTGTTAAATACTTACTAATGTTTAACAATTCTTTTGTTTGCATTCACAAGAGATTTATCAAATGCTTTCTCATAATAAAGAATGAATTTGTTCCACGTTGCTTCTTTGGATAAGTTAAAGCAGTGCTTGTGAATTTCATTTCTTTCTTTCTTGTCTTTATGTGAGAGCGAGAGGATAGAGGCTGCTATGCTATCAGCAACTTCAAAATAATTAAAATCAGTCCGTTCGATAACTTGAACCCCTTCGTTCAGATCGTTACCAGACACAAAGTGCTTTGCCCATAAACCAAAGCCAGCAAGGTTTGTTGTAATGGTTGGAATACCGAATGCGATGCTTTCCATTGGCGTATATCCCCAAGGTTCGTAATATGAAGGGTAAATCGTTGCATCCATTCCAATGAGCAAATCATAGTAGGCTGTATTAAATATACCATCGTTACCAGAAAGATAACAAGGAACATATACAATTTTAATTTTATCGGATGCTGCATTTGTAAAGCCGGCCTGACGAATGTGATTTACGATCTTGTCGTGTTCCATATCATAAAGCCAATGCGTGATGAATGGTGTCTGTAGCGGAGCTATGGTTTCATAGTCTTGCGCCAGTATTTCTTTTAAATCAGCACGTGCGTCGTAAACATTGGCCGGAACCATTATAAATGCGATCATTTCCCGTTGTAGTTCACCCGAAGTGCGTATATGACTCATTGCATCGATAAATATATCAATACCTTTGTTCCTGTATTCATATCTGCCACTTGTCGAAATTAAGATGGCATTTTCTGATACAGGACTTCCAAACAATTTTTCTGCTACACGTATTAGTTTTGAACGGGCTTCCTTTCTTTTGTTTACGTAATCGTCACCTTCAGGAACGAAATTAAGTTCAAAACCATTGGGAGTAACTACATCCGGTTCCTTCTGAAGTAGTTTTTTACATTCATAAGCCGTAATGTCACTAACTGTTGTAAAACAATCTGAATGAATGGCTGCTTGTTTTTCCAGCGAGTGTTTGGCCTCCATGTTTAGCTCGTAAGCCATCTGATCTCCATTGTACCCATCCATATAGGCATAGAGAGCCTTATTGTTTCCGGCAATTGACCGCCCGATTGATGTTGCGTGTGTTGTAAAAATCGTTGCAACTGCAGGAAGTTTTTTTTGTATATATAGCGCGCCCATTCCAAGCATCCACTCATTAAATTGAGCAACTACAGGTTGATTATTCAGCTTGAAATAGTGGTAGAAACTTTCGATGACTTTTCCAACCGAATAGGCAAATATACAGGATTCATCGTAATCGCCGTAAGCGTTAATCGAATTTACTTTGTATGATTCCCAAAGAGAGTAGAATAGTTTATCCTTGTCGTTGAAGAAAGGCTTGAAATCGACCAAAATAACAGGCGGATTTCCTGGAACATCCCATCTGCCAACTTTAATGTTTAACTGGTCTGTAGTTTCCGCGTGCTGTTTCCATTCTGCAAAAAGGAGATCATCTTCAATAAAATCTGCTGCAGATTCTTCGGACCATAAGTCTGGTCCGATAAAAATAACATTATCATTGAAGATTTTTTTGAGACTATATGCTTTGGTGGACAATACGGTGTATATTCCGCCTACCTTATTGCAGACTTCCCAGCTGCTTTCAAATAAATAAGTTGGCGTAGTTATAGGTGTACTCATATAAGATTGATTATAATCTGTTATATTTCAGATGCAAAGATAATCTAATTTGAGATTTTGTCCCCTTATTGAATTATTATTAACAAGGTTTTTGTAGCTTTGTGTACTAATAATTGATATTTATCATTTTTAAAGCTTTAATTAAATGGCTAGCAGAAGAACGTTAAAAAAGAACATTGGTTATATAGCCGGTGATTTATTTACAGAAGCATTGGTTTGTAAGTTGTTTATTCCAGGAGTTGATCTGGAAAAAACAGATGTCCTTATGACAAGAATCCTGGATATGCAGGATGAATTTATAAGACGAGCAAATTGTCCGGATGGAAAAGAGAATAAGAAACGCGTAAAAGAGTATTTTTCAAAATTACTGGCTGATTTGCAGATTGAAATTAATGGTATTGCAAAAGAAATCGGAGAATTGAGCAAACAAGCTGATGAGAGTAGCGCTAAGTAAATTTCTGCTTCGTTTAGCAGGATGGAAGTTGGGGCCAATAGGAGAAGATGTTCCAAAGTGTGTTGTGTGTGTGGCTCCTCACACAAGTAACTGGGACTTTGTGATTGGAAAACTGTTTTATTCGGCGCTTGACCGTGATGCCGGGTTTCTAATTAAGAAGGAATGGTTTTTCTTTCCGTTTAACTTGTTTTTTGGATGGCTTGGCGGTGTACCGGTAGATCGCAATAAACGTACTTCTGTAACCGACCAGATGGTTGAAGAATTTGCTAAAAGGGATTCATTCCATCTTGGTATTACTCCCGAAGGTACCAGAAAAAAAGTAACTGAATGGAAAAAAGGTTTTTATTATATTGCTCATAAAGCAAATGTCCCTATTGTTTTAGCTTACCTGGATTATAAAAAAAAGGAAGCCGGTGTGAAGGCTGTATTTTATCCGACAGGTAATACAGAAGAAGATATTGAAACCATTCGTAGTTATTATCGTGGAGTTCAAGGCCGTAATGCAGAGAACTTTGCAGAGAACTAAATTACGTTTACTTGTTAACCTTAAATTTAAATATTTCTGATATGGCCGAAAATTTACGCGTAAGTATGGTCCAATCCCATATAATTTGGGAAGACAGAAACGAAAACCTTGGATATTACGGTGAACTTCTCAGACGGATAAGCGGAAAAACCGATCTGGCTGTTCTGCCTGAAACTTTTTCTACAGGATTTACAATGAATATTGAGCCTCTTGCTGATGAGGCGGATGGAATAACGGTAAATACAATCAAAAAGTGGGCTGCAGATTACAAAATGGCAGTTGCTGGTAGTTTTATCGCTAAAGATAATGGTAAATATTATAATCGAGCTTTTTTTATTACCCCCGAAGGCGATTCCTTGTTTTATGATAAAAGACATCTCTTTCAGATGGGACACGAAGACCAGTATTTTACTGCCGGAGATAAGCGTTTAGTCGTTTCTTACCGAGGTTGGAACATTTGTCTTTTGGTGTGTTATGATTTGCGTTTTCCGGTTTGGAGCCGCAATGTAAACAATGAATACGATTTGTTGATCTATTGTGCAAACTGGCCGGAAGCGCGAAAGAAGGTCTGGAAGATATTGCTTCAAGCACGTGCAATAGAGAATATGTCGTATGTTTGTGGTGTTAACCGTGTTGGTATCGACGGAAAAGGGTTTACTTACCGCGGAGATTCATTGATAATATCTCCTAAAGGAAAGAAGCTGGCCGACGCTGGTAAAAGGGAAGAAGTAACCCGTACCGTATCGCTTTCTATGGATGAAGTTTCAGAACTACGTTCTAAGTTCCCGGCTTGGAAAGATGCCGATGACTTTACAATAAATTTGAAAAATCAATAACTATATACGTACTATAAAATAAAAAAGCGTCTCAAGGATAATTTCCTGAGACGCTTTTCTTCTTATGTTTGTTGGTTACTTAACTTCTTCGAAGTCAACATCAGTTACACCGCCATCTTGCTTGTTGTCAGTATTGCCACCAGCTTGTTGTCCAAAATCAGGACCCGCTTGTGCACCGCCTTGCTGAGCATTTTGGGCATTATACATTTCCTGGCTTGCAGCTTGGAACACGTTATTTAATTCAGTTGTAGCAGTATCAATTGCTGCAATATCCTGCGCTTTGTGAGCTTCTTTTAACTTGGCAAGAGCTGCTTCGATCGGACCTTTCTTATCAGCTGGAAGTTTGTCTCCAAATTCTTTCAGCTGTTTTTCTGTATTAAAGATCAAACTATCTGCATGATTCAACTTGTCAATACGTTCTTTCTCTTTTTTATCGGTTTCCGCATTAGCAGCAGCTTCGTCTTTCATGCGTTTGATTTCGTCATCACTCAAACCACTTGATGCCTCTATACGTATACTTTGAGCTTTACCTGTTCCTTTATCTTTAGCAGATACATTCAGAATACCATTAGCGTCTATATCGAAAGTCACTTCAATTTGAGGTACTCCGCGTTGAGCAGTTGGGATTCCGTCGAGATTGAATTTGCCGATAGACTTATTGTCTTTTGCCAAAGAACGTTCTCCCTGAAGTACATGGATCTCAACAGACGGCTGATTGTCAACAGCAGTTGTGAAAGTTTCTGATTTCTTTGTTGGAATTGTCGTGTTGGCATCAATCAACTTTGTCATAACACCTCCCATAGTTTCGATACCTAGTGAAAGCGGAGTTACATCAAGTAATAATACATCTTTTACCTCGCCGGTAAGAACGCCACCCTGTATTGCAGCTCCAACAGCAACTACTTCGTCGGGATTTACACCCTTTGAAGGAGCTTTGCCGAAGAACTTTTCAACGAGCGTCTGAATGGCAGGAATACGTGTTGATCCACCTACAAGAATTACCTCATCGATATCAGAAGTAGAAAGATTAGCATCACTCAATGCTTTGCGACAAGGTTCAACGCAAGCTTGTATCAACTTATCAGCTAATTGTTCGAATTTAGCACGGCTAAGCGTTTTAACCAAGTGCTTTGGCACTCCATTTACCGGCATAATATACGGCAAGTTGATTTCTGTGCTTGTTGTACTTGAAAGTTCAACCTTAGCCTTTTCTGCTGCTTCTTTTAAACGTTGTAAAGCCATCGGATCCTTACGTAAGTCAATGCCTTCTTCATTTAAAAATTCCTGAGCTAGCCAGTCAATGATTACATGGTCAAAGTCATCACCTCCAAGGTGAGTGTCACCATTGGTCGATTTAACTTCAAATACACCGTCGCCAAGTTCAAGAATAGAAATATCAAATGTGCCACCACCAAGGTCAAATACGGCAATTTTCATATCTTTAGATGTCTTGTCTAGTCCGTAAGCCAAAGACGCGGCAGTTGGTTCGTTTACAATACGACGAACATTAAGACCTGCAATTTCACCGGCTTCTTTTGTTGCCTGACGTTGAGATTCACTGAAATAAGCAGGAACTGTAATAACAGCATCAGTTACTTCTTGTCCAAGATAATCTTCAGCGGTTTTTTTCATTTTCTGAAGTACCATAGCCGAAATTTCCTGCGGTGTATATAAACGTCCATCAATATCAACACGTGGCGTATTGTTGTCTCCACGTACAACTTTATATGAAACACGTGAGATTTCTTTTTGTACCTGATCAAATGTTTCACCCATGAAACGCTTGATTGAAAATATTGTTTTCTGCGAGTTGGTAATGGCCTGACGTTTTGCAGGGTCACCTACTTTTCGTTCTCCGCCTTCTACAAATGCAACAATTGAAGGAGTTGTTCTTTTACCTTCGCTGTTTGTTATAACAACAGGTTCGTTACCTTCAAGTACGGCAACACATGAATTGGTTGTTCCCAAGTCAATACCAATAATCTTTCCCATGATTTTTATTTAATTATAATTGTTTATTCGTTAATTGTCGTCCTGTGCAGGACAGAACATAAAACTAATAACAAATGGTGTGCCAAAATAAATAGTGTGGGTAAACAAAAGAGTGGGTTGTCATATCTTATGTCAATTAGTCAGATTTGGATTACACTTTTTTCTAAATAAAAACCCCTGAGGCAGTTTGCTCCAGGGGTTCCGATCGTTATTTGATCTCTTTTTCTTCTAACATGTCCAGCTCATTTTTATCGGGGTCGATAAATTTGTATTCCATAAAGGCCAGACTTTGATTTGGGATAACTTTAAGCCCTTTGGTGTATTTTAATTTCCACCTCCAGCTTAAAGGGAATAGTCCCTTGTTAATGAATGCTGCAACATAAGGATGTACGTGCAGAACGAATTTCTTCACATTGTGTTTGTTCACCAAACAATCGATTTTGCCTTCCAGACTGTCCGTAAACAGAATAGAAGGTTTTACGGATCCTGTTCCAAAACAGGTTGGGCAAGCTTCCGAAGTTTCTACGTCCATGGCTGGACGAACCCGCTGACGGGTAATTTGCATAAGTCCAAATTTGCTAAGAGGGAGTATATTGTGTTTTGCTCGATCGCTGGACATAGCTCTATTCATGTGCTCAAACAGCTTTTGCCTGTTGGCAGATTCTGTCATATCAATGAAGTCAATTACAATAATACCTCCCATATCGCGTAAGCGAAGTTGGCGTGCTATTTCATCGGCAGCAGAAATGTTGACATCGATGGCTGTTTTTTCCTGAGCATCACTACCTTTGGATCGGTTTCCGCTATTCACATCAATAACGTGCATAGCTTCTGTATGTTCAATAATAAGGTAGGCTCCACTTTTATAAGTAACCGTACGACCAAATAGTGACTTGATTTGTTTAGTAATTGCAAAATTATCGAAAATGGGAAGTTCGCCGCTATATAGCTGAACTATATCAGATCTTCCAGGTGCAATTAAACTTACATAATCTTTTACACTGTTATAAAAGTCAGTATCGTTTACATAAATATTTTGGAAAGATGGATTGAAAATGTCACGTAGCAGAGCCACTGTTCTTCCGGTTTCCTCGTAAACAATAGAAGGAACTTTGGCTTTTGGAACTTTTACAATATTATCTTCCCATCGTTTCAATAATGTCTTTAGCTCATGATCGAGTTCTGCTACACGCTTTCCTTCGGATGAAGTACGAACAATAACACTGAAGTTTTTAGGCTTAATGCTTTGTATCAGTTGCCTCAAACGAGCTCGTTCTTCGCTTGATTTTATTTTTTGTGAAACGGAAACCTTATCAGAGAACGGGATAAGTACAATATATCTCCCTGCAAAAGACAGTTCAGAGGTTAAACGTGGCCCTTTGGTTGATATCGGTTCTTTCGCAATTTGGACTAACACTTCCTGACCCACCTTTAAAATATCGCTTATACTTCCTTCTTTTTCAATTTCCGGAAGAATCTGCATTTTAGAAAAGATGGGTAATTTCTTTTGGTCGCTAAGCGCCTGTTTAAGAAATTTTTGCTGGGTGTTGAAATTTGGACCTAAGTCCAGATAATGAAGAAATGCATCCTTTTTATACCCTACGTCAATGAATGCAGCATTCAGCCCGGGCATAAGCTTCTTTACTTTTCCCAGATAGATATCACCCACTGCATATGATAAGTTCCGGGCCTCCTTTTGGAGTTCAACCAGATTTTTATCTTCAAGTATGGCTATTGATACCTCTTTTGGCTGTACATCTACTACTAATTCACTAATCACAATAAAGAGGGTTTTATAAGATTAGACCTTAATAAATACGCAAAGAACAAACTTAAAAGGTCACAATTAAGTTTGTTCTTTAGAGTCACTTTATTTCCTAGACTTTATTTCTTCTTATGTCTATTCTTTTTTAGTCTCTTTTTGCGCTTGTGCGTAGACATTTTATGTCTCTTTCTTTTCTTTCCGCTTGGCATCGCTTTAAAATTTTAATTAAACGTATAATAAATATTTTTACTTAACTTCGTTTAGAAATGTTTTCGCTGGTTTAAACGACGGAATATTATGTTCCGGAATAATAATCGTAGTATTCTTTGAAATATTACGAGCTGTTTTCTGAGCTCTTTTCTTTATAACAAAACTTCCAAATCCTCTTAGATATACGTTATCACCTTGTGATAAAGAATTTTTTACGATATCCATAAAAGATTCAACGCTTGCTAATACCGTTGCCTTGTCGATGCCGGTGTTTTTAGAAATCTCGCTAACAATATCCGCTTTAGTCATGTCTATAAATTAATTAATTGTTTTCGATCTATTAATTTTTTGGAATGCAAATATATAGCTTTTTATTGAACCTGAAAAGCATTGCATCTCTATTTTTGTAAAAAAGATTTTTCGCAATCCATTTTATATCTGTAAGTTTGCATCAGTCATTGTCGTTTTATAATGATATATACATTGATTTGGTTTTATGAAACTTATGGATAAAGATATAGAAATTAGCAAGATGCTAATAAATTGGTATAATGATAACAAAAGAGAATTACCTTGGCGTCAAACTACAGATCCTTACAAAATATGGATTTCAGAGATAATACTTCAACAAACCCGCGTCGCGCAGGGATTGGACTATTATATCAGGTTTATAAATCGGTTTCCTACTATTGAGTTATTAGCAGAAGCAAAAGAGGAGGAGGTTCTGAAATATTGGCAAGGGCTTGGATATTATAGCCGTGCGCGGAATCTGCATGCTACAGCGCAGACGATCGTTGCTCAATTCGGAGGTGTTTTTCCTTCGTCCTACGAGAATATCCTTTCTTTGCGAGGAATAGGGGAATATACGGCTGCAGCTATTGTGTCTTTTGCCTGGAATATGCCTTATCCTGTTGTCGATGGAAATGTATTCAGAGTATTGTCCAGGTTGTTTGGCCTTGATATTCCTATTGATTCATCAAAAGGGAAAAAAGAGTTTTCAAAATTGGCCTATGTGATTATGGATGAAGAGAATGCATTGTTGCATAATCAGGCTATAATGGACTTCGGTGCACTGGTTTGTACGCCTCAGAATCCTTCCTGTCAGAATTGCCCATTTACTAATAAGTGTATTGCATTAGCAGCAGACGATATTCAGCGCTATCCGGTTAAGCAGCATAAAACGAAGTCGAGAGACAGGTTCTTCCATTATTTTCATATAGAGCGGGACGATTTTACTTACCTGTACAGGCGAAATGACAAAGATATATGGAAAGGCCTTTTTGAGTTTCCTCTTATAGAAACAGATGGTGCTGTTGATTTCTCGGAGTTAATGGAAACCTCTGATTTTAAAGAATTATTTTTAACAAAGGATAGACTGGGCATATCGCTTGTTTTGGACAAAAAAAAACATGTATTGTCCCATCAGGTTATTTATGCAACTTTCTACAGAGTGAAAATTTCTGATTACTATCCATCTTTAGACTGCTTTATTCAGATTAAGTCGGACGATTTGCAACATTACGCAATTCCCCGGCTTATTCATATTTATTTGGAGAAACTTGACGAAAACTTTGCTAATTGAGCAAAATTTATTTTCTTTGTGTACTAATTAATAAATACCAGACTATGTCGTTGAATAAAGTGATTTTAATCGGAAATGTGGGGAAAGACCCGGATGTAAGATATTTTGATAGTGGTAGTGCTGTTGCCAATTTTCCGATGGCTACATCCGAAAGGGGATATACTCTTGCTAATGGTACAGTTGTTCCCGAACGTACAGAATGGCATAATATCGTGGTTCGGCGAGATCAGGTTCAATTTGTTGAGAAATGGGTGAAGAAAGGTTCGATGGTATATGTGGAAGGAAAAATTCGTACACGTACTTATGATGACCAAAATGGAGTAAAAAGGTATCTGACTGAGATACATGCCGACAGGGTAGAGTTCTTTAGTTCAGGCCGTCCTGCAGAAAGTAGTTCACAGTCGGCTGCTGCTGCTCAGCCTTCACAACCTTCACAACCTTCAACTCCTGCTGTAGGTCAGCCGCAGATGGGTTATTCTCAACCATCCGTATCTCAGACTCCTCCGTTAGAAGGAAATAATAGTGAAGACGATTTACCATTCTAATAATTATGTATTTTTGTGAGGCAGTTTTAAAATCATACAATGCTTTTGAAGCTGCCTTTATTGTTTAACTAATATTTACTCACTTGGACTCTGATTATTATTTGTCGGGCATATTTAATGACGTAACAATACAAGCTCTTACTGCAGGGCCAGTTGTTGCTTTAAGCCTGGCCATATTACTTTTATACGTTTCTGCTTTTGTTTCCGCTTCGGAGATTGCTTTTTTTTCCCTTGAACAGGAAGATCTGAATACAATTAGAAAAGGAGATCACCCTGCCGATAATACAATCCAGCATTTTCTTAAAAATCCGGAGTATTTGTTGGCAACCATTTTAATTTTTAATAATTTGGCTAATGTAACAGTAATAGTACTTTGTACCTATGTATTCAATGGATTATTCGACTTTTCGAATATCCCGGTGGCAGGTTTTATTACAGAAGTTGCAGCGTTGACTTTTTTATTACTCCTTTTTGGAGAGATAATGCCAAAAATATACGCCAGAAAAAATTCGTTGCGTTTTGCACGCAAATCAGCGCCGATAATAAATGTCGCTGTAGGTTTAGCCCGGCCGTTAACTAAAATATTGGTTTCATCTACTTCGGTAATAAATAAGGCATTGGCAAGAAAGAAAAATGAATTATCTGTCGATGAATTATCGAAGGCCCTGGAATTAACATCTGATGAAATTCCCGAAGAAAAAGAGATGCTTGCCGATATAATTAAATTTTACAGTAAAACGGCTAAGGAGATTATGACTTCCCGGCTTGATATGGAAGATTTGGATATTAAATCCGATTTTCGTTTTGTAATTGATTCTATTATTAAAACTGGATATTCAAGAATCCCGGTTTTTTCGGATTCTGAGGATAATATCAGAGGAATTTTATATATAAAGGATTTATTGCCTTATCTGGATAAACCGATAACTTTTCGTTGGCAAAGTCTTATTCGTCCTGCGTATTTTGTGCCGGAAACAAAAAAGATTGATGATTTGCTCGAAGAGTTTCGTACCAATAAAATTCATATGGCTATTGTTGTTGATGAATTTGGAGGGACTTCAGGAATAGTTACTATGGAAGATATTCTGGAAGAAATTGTTGGAGAAATATCCGACGAGTACGATGACGACGAAAAGCAATATTCAAAACTTTCTGATGGGAGTTATATTTTTGAAGCCAAAATTCAGCTGTCAGATTTCTTCAGGGTCGTAAATGTCAGTGAAAATGAATTTGGAAATCTCACGGAAGAAGTTGAAACTTTGGCAGGACTCCTTTTGGAGATAAAGGGCGATTTACCTGAACGGAGAGAAATTATCGATTACAAGCAGTATCGGTTCCAGATTTTGGAAGCCGACAATCGTCGAATTCTTAAAGTAAAATATACAGAGCTTCCTATGGAAAGGGAGTAATCATCCAAATGAAATCAACTGCTTTTTTCGTATTGTTGATTGGCTGTATTTGTTTTTCCTGTACGGAATACACGCCTAAGCCAAAAGGTTACTTCAGAATTGAACCTGGGCCACATCGCTATCATTCAATCTCAGGTGACAATCTCTTTTTTAATTTTAAAGCATCTGATTTGGCAAAGATATCTTATTCGCCGATCACTGATTCTGTCATGTGGGTGTGTTTGCTTTCACCGGTTACTATTTATCTGGAGCAAGATATTATGGAGTTAATTCAATCATTTAACTGGAAAGAATAAAATGCCACTATTAACAAAACATACAACCCCTCTTTGGGGGATTTGGAAGATTGAAGAATCCTCTGAAATATTATTGTCCATGTTGGATAATAAGGAATCTTATAATTCATTTCTAAGCAACCGGATGACAGAGGGGCGAAAATGTGAATGGCTTGCTTCAAGGGTACTTGTAAAGTCTTTGCTGGGCGAAGAGCCTGAAATCAGATATACATCGGCAGGAGCTCCCTTTTTGCATGGGAAGACATGTCAAATTAGTATTTCCCACACCAAAGGATATGCTGCTGTGCTGCTTACTGAAAATAAAAATGCAGGCATCGATATTGAATTTCTATCGGATAGAGTACGAAAAATAAGAACCCGGTTCATGTCGACAGAAGAAGATTTAGCCATTGATTCAATACATGAATCAGAACATTTACTCATTTACTGGAGCGGTAAAGAAACGTTGTTTAAAATGATAGGACAGGAGGAGGTCGATTTTAAAAAACATCTTCACATCAAGCCATTTAAATATGAAAATGAAGGGACGTTTAATGCAACAGAAACCCGTACACAAAAAAATGAATCTTTTACAATTCATTATTTTGTTTCAACAGAGTTCGTATTAACCCGAAGTGAGTAATCCAATCTATTTTTGCCAGATCTCCCAGGCAGTAAACGCCTGCAAAAGCAACATTTCAAGTCCGTTTTTTACTACAGCACCTTTTTCCTCTCCTTTTTTCATAAAGAGAGTCTCGTCAGGATTGTAAAGTAAGTCGTATAGTAAATGATTCGGAGTAATCAGATTGTACGGGATGTCGGGACATTCATTGATGTGAGGAAACATTCCAACCGGAGTTGCGTTTACAATTACAGTGTATTGCTCCATTGTTTTGGGAGTAATTTCATCGTATGTAATACAGAATTCCTCAGGTTTTCTTGATACGAAAGTAGAACCGATTCCTAATTGCTTCAATCCTTGAAATACAGCTTTTGAAGCACCTCCGGTTCCCAGAATTAAGGCTTTGCGATGGGTCTCGTTTAGCAATGGTTCAATCGACTTTTTAAATCCGATAATATCCGAATTGTATCCTTTAAGTTTTGTTTTGCCTAGAAAGCCTTTGGTAAACTTTATAACATTAACAGCACCAATTAGCTTTGCGTCGTCATCAATGTCATCCAGCAACGGGATTACCTGGGTTTTATACGGCAAAGTAACGTTTAATCCGCATAAGTCCGGATTTTCTTTTAATACATTCTTTAACTCTTTAATATCCGGTATCTCAAAGTTTACATACTCAGCATCAATTTTTTCTGATTCAAACTTTTGGTTGAAGTACGTCTTCGAAAATGAATGGCTGAGGGGATACCCTAATAAACCGTATTTTTGCATAAGTATTATTTTATGAATTATTTAGTACCAGTATATAAAGAACAAATTCCGAAAGTAAATGTATGAAATTTTGCTTCTTTAAATCCACAGTTTATCAAAATGTTAGTCATTTCTTTTCCCTGAGGAACCACTTTTATTGAAGCAGGCAAATAATTATAGGCAGTATCCTCTTTAGAAAGGCAACGACCTATTAATGGAATCACAGTGCTTGAATATATCTGGTAAAGTTGTTTCATCGGAAACCCCGAAGGGGTAGATAATTCTAAAATCATCACATGTCCTCCGGGACGGAGTACCCTGTACATTTCAGAAATACCTTTTCGTATGTCTTCAAAATTACGAACTCCGAATGCAGCTGTTACTGCATCAAAAGAATTATCAGAATAAGACAGGTTAACACAATCTTGCTGTTCGAAAGAAATACGACCTGCTAGTCCGGCCGATTCAACTTTTTTTCTCCCTACATCCATCATGCCTTCAGATATATCCGCTCCGATAATTTTTGCGGGCATAAGCTTATGATACATGGAAATAGCTAAATCACCCGTACCTGTTGCAATATCTAAAATCTCTTTGGGGGCATAGGGTTTAAGGAATTTTATGCCTTTTCTTCTCCAGCCTTTGTCAATTCCAAACGACAACGCATGATTAAGTAAGTCGTAGGTTCCGGCGATGGAGTCAAACATTCGCCGGACCTGCGTACTTTTTTGTTCTTCGTTGTTATACGGTAATATCTTTTCGGGACCGTATTTCATTATTTTCCCTGAAGAAATGATGTAACGTTCTTTTCAATGCGGGCAGCCAGATTGTCAGTGTCAGCTTTTTCGAACTTTTCGCCCACAATGTTTTCGTACAGTTCAATGTAACGTTCCGAAACGCTGTCGCAATACTCGGGAGTCATAACAGGAACCTGCTGACCTGTTTTTCCCTGGAATCCATTAGCGATAAGCCACTGACGAACAAATTCTTTCGAAAGTTGTTTCTGTTCTTCACCTTTGTCGAAACGCTCCTGGTAACCTGCGGCGTAAAAATAGCGAGAAGAATCGGGAGTGTGAATCTCATCAATAAGATAGATTTTACCATCCTTTTTGCCGAATTCATACTTAGTGTCCACCAAAATAAGTCCCTTTTCTGCTGCCATTTCGGTACCACGTTGGAACAAAGCCATGGTGTATTTTTCAAGCTGTTCGTAATCAGCCTTTGAAGCCAGACCTTGAGCAATGATTTCTTCTTTAGAGATGTTTTCATCGTGACCTTCATCAGCCTTTGTTGTAGGCGTAATGATTGGAGTTGGAAATTTCTGATTTTCTTTCATCCCATCGGGTAATGCTACACCACAAAGTGAACGGGCTCCAGCCTTGTATTCACGCCATGCGCTACCTGTAAGATATCCGCGAATAACCATTTCCACACGGAATCCTTCGCACATCAGACCAACTGTAACCATTGGATCCGGAGTCGCCTGTTTCCAGTTAGGAACGATATCACGGGTTGCATCCAAAAATCGGGCTGCAATTTGATTTAATACTTGTCCTTTGTAAGGAATGCCTTCCGGTAATATAACATCAAAAGCAGAGATACGGTCGGTTGCCACCATTACCAACAAATCATCGTTGATATTATATACATCACGAACTTTACCATGATATACACTCTTTTGTCCCGGAAAGTTGAAATCTGTTCTAACTAACGCCTTCTTCATAACCTTATTTATTTTGAGAATCTTCGTTTATAATTTGTTTTTTTTCTTCTCGTTCTGCAGCCCTTCTCGCATCGTGTTTTTCGTAGGCATCCACAATGCGTTTTACGAGCTTATGTCTAACAATGTCTTTTTTATTAAATTCGATCCGGCCAATGCCGTTAACACCCTTCAAAATATTCATTGCCTGGATAAGTCCGGATGTAGCAGTTGGAGGGAGATCTATCTGTGTTATATCTCCGGTAACAATCATCTTTGCATTTGTACCCAGTCTTGTAAGAAACATTTTTATCTGATGAGTTGTTGTGTTCTGAGCTTCATCCAATATAATTACAGCATCATTCAGTGTTCGGCCACGCATAAAAGCAAGTGGAGCTATCTGAATAATATTGTTTTCCATGTATTCTTTCAGCTTTGCGCCCGGTATCATTTCCTGAAGCGCATCGTACAGTGGTTGCAGATAAGGATCAAGCTTATCTTTCATTTCTCCGGGAAGAAATCCCAGCTTTTCGCCTGCTTCAACAGCCGGTCGGCTAAGTATAATCTTTTTTACTTCTTTGTTCTTAAGGGCTTTTACTGCAAGAGCAATAGCCACAAACGTTTTTCCTGACCCGGCAGGTCCAATGGCAAACACAAGATCATTCTGATGAAAAGCTTCAACCAGCAATTGTTGATTGGGAGAGCGGGCTACAATGGCTTTCCCGTTCATTCCATGAATAATCAGATTTTCTTGTTTGACGACAGAAGGAGTGTTTCCTTTTATGATATCAATGATGATTTCTTCTGTCAGCGCATTAAACTCTTCGCAGTATTTTTCAACATCGCGTATTTTCTTGAGAAAAAGTTCAGACTCATCTTCGTCTCCAATCACCTTCATGACATTTCCGCGTGCAACGATGCGCAACTTGGGAAACAGCGTTTTAATAAGCTGCATGTTTGAGTTGTTTACTCCGTAGAAAATGACCGGATCTACACTCTCAAGAATATATATGCGTTCAATCATTCAATTTTATTCTAAGCTTTTTTATTTTGAATCACAAAAGTAATAATATTCTCAATCACTTGTAGCATCCTCTCTTTTTATTTGAATTTTAGAAGCGCACAGCTTTTCTTATTTGTTATTTTTATTCATTTTTATTTATATTTGCATTTTAAAAACTGAATAATGAAAATGATGAATAAGTCTGCGATGTTGTTTCTTACACTCTGTTTTGTAGTTTTCTTTTCTTCATGTGACGAAAAAAGAGGTGAATTAAAAAGGATTTGGTTCAAAGGTAGCTACAACAGAGATTTTAATGATCTGAACGATCTGCATCTTTCCTCTGCACTTAAAATAGGTATCGACCCTGTATCTTCACGCGAAGATGCAGAACAAGCTTCACGCAAAATGGATGAAATAAGTTCCAATGATTACTATGAGGTGGAAGAACTTACTCATTCAATCCCTTTTCTGGTTCCCGAAGCGGCCGATTTGCTCGAAGAGATCGGGAAAAACTTTCAGGATTCTCTGTCCAGTCATAATGCGTCCATTTATAAGATTAAAGTCACCAGTGTTACACGTACAGTAGACGATATAAAAAAATTAAGAAAGAGAAACCAGAATTCGTCTCTTAATTCGGCCCATCAGTATGGCACCACATTCGATGTTTCCTGGAATCGTTTTGTTAAAATTGACGAGACAGATACCCTTGAAATACCGGCTGAAGATCTTAAAATGGTTTTAGCCATGGTATTGAGAGATCTTCAGAAGGCTGATCGCTGCTATATTAAACATGAACGCAAGCAAGGATGTTTTCATATAACCGCTCGCGGAACCGAGGATTAAAATAGTTGTATCAATAATAACCCAAGTCCCACTGCAACGCCGGTAGCTATCAGACCGGGCATCATAAAGGAATGATTCAGTACGTATTTTCCGATTCCGGTAGTGCCGGTGCGGTCAAAGTTTATGGCAGCAACTACCGTAGGATAATTGGGAACAAAGAAATACCCGTTTACTGCAGGAAAAAGAGCAATCAGCATGTAAGGCGAAATTCCCAATGCTATACCCAGAGGAAGTAAAGCCCGAATAGTAGCCGCCTGACTGTAAAGTAGTATCGACATTATAAACAGCGCAAATCCGAATAACCAAGGCATTTGGGTGACAAATCCCTCGATTGTTCCGCGCAGCTCTGTCATGTTACCTGCTATGAAAGTGTCTCCCATCCAGGCAATACCAAAGATAGCTACTACAGCTTGCATTCCAGCCATAAATACAGACCCCTGAGCCGCTTTGATTCCATCTGTTTTAGTTAATAAAAGAATGAGTGCCGCTGCCGATAGCATGCTTATTTCAATAATTGAACTCATTCCCAAGGTGATGATTTCTCCTCCGGATGTAAAAGTGGGACGCAGATTTTCAAATGATCCAAATAAGACAATGCATACAGTCGAAAATATGAAAATACCGACCGAAAGAGCAGCCTTACTTCGGTTTTTCACATCCGCAAGCTCAAATTTAGCAGTTTCAAACTCGCCCAATCTTACTCTTTTTTGATATTCAGGATCATCCATTAGCTCTTTGCCTACTCTCATTGAATAAAACGCTCCGGCAAGAACACCCAGAAGGGTACATGGAATTGTTATTTTCAGAATATCAAAAAGAGAGATATTATTGCCCGACAACATACTTAGCAACGCGACCGTTGCAGCCGAAATAGGGCTGGCCGTTATTGCTTGCTGTGAAGCAATAACAGCTATTCCCAATGGACGTTCGGGGCGTATTTTGGTTTCAGTCGCAACTTCGGCTATTACAGGAAGTACCGAATAAGCCACGTGACCAGTACCGGCAATAAATGTAAACAGATAGGTTACGATAGGGCTGAGAATTGTAATTTGGGAAGGATTTTTACGAAGAAGTTTCTCGGCAAGTTTTACCATCAGATCCAGTCCGCCAGCTGCCTGCATACATCCTGCGGCAGCAATTACGGCTACAATCATCAACATTACATCGATGGGGGGCGAGGTTGGTGCCAATCCAAACCCAAAAGTAAGTATACCTAAACCGAGTCCGCCCAGAACTCCAAGTCCTATACCACCAAGGCGGGCTCCTAATATTATGGCAGTTAAAACGAAAGCTAATTGAATGAGCATTGAATTTTTTGTTACAGATGTTGTTTGAAGGCGCAAATTTAGTTATTTTTGTTCCGAAACTTAAAACTATTATTTAAACATTAGAATCAGTAATGAGAAAAATTAGTCTGGCATTCATTGGTTGGTTATGTATTATGTCTGCTTTACAGGCACAGAACCGAACCGAATTCCTTTTAGAAAAGAACTGGAGATTTACCAGAGAGGATAATCCCGAAGCAATAAAACCTGTTTTCGATGATACGAAGTGGCAAAAAGTTACCGTACCTCACGATTGGGCAATATATGGACCTTTCAGTGCTCAAAACGATAAGCAAGAAGTTGCTATTTCGCAAGACGGACAGAAAGAGGCCCTTGAGCATGCGGGTCGTACTGGCGGTCTTCCTTTTGTAGGGGTAGGTTGGTATCGTACAAAATTTACAGTACCCCAATTTACTTCAGGAAAACAGGCCACAATTTTATTTGATGGAGCCATGAGTCATGCCAATGTATATATTAACGGAAAGAAAGTGGGTTACTGGCCTTACGGGTATAATTCTTTCCATTTTGATATAACAGATTTTCTGAAACCGGGAGAAGAAAATACGCTTGCCGTACGTCTGGAAAATTATCCGGAATCTTCCCGGTGGTATCCAGGGGCTGGTATTTATCGTAATGTTCATGTAATCGTAACAGAAGCTGCCCACATTCCAGTTTGGGGTACACAGGTTACGACCCCGGTCATTACAAAAGATTTTGCAAAGGTTACAATTAAAACAAAACTTGCCCGCCCGGTTGCTGCCAAACCTGAACAATTTAAATTGGTTACAGCTGTAAAAGATGAAAAAGGTCTTACAGTTGCAACGCAGGAAACATATCTTTCCAAATACGATCAAAATCTTTTTACGCAGGAACTGGTAGTGAATAATCCGGTTTGCTGGGATACGGAAAATCCGGTTTTATATAAGGCCGAATCCAAATTATATGAAGGCAATGTTGTAAAAGATACTTACACAACCACTTTTGGTATTCGTTCGATTGAAGTAATCCCCGATAAAGGATTTTTCCTTAACGGAAAACGTACCGTATTTAAAGGAGTATGTAATCATCACGACTTAGGCCCGCTTGGAGCTGCCGTGAACGATGCGGCTATCCGTCGTCAGATTCGTATACTAAAAGACATGGGTGTGAATGCCATTCGTACTTCTCATAATATGCCCGCACCCGAATTGGTAAGAGCTTGCGATGAAATGGGTATGATGATTATGGCCGAATCCTTTGATGAGTGGCGTCATGCTAAGGTTAAAAATGGATACAATCTTCTTTTCGACGAATGGGCAGAAAAGGATATGGTTAACTTGTTACATAATTTCCGAAATAGCGCCAGTCTGGTAATGTGGTGTATTGGGAACGAAGTAATAGAACAAGGTGTACCTGGCGCCTCCAAAACCGCCCGTTTCCTGCAGGATATTTGTCATCGGGAAGATCCTACACGACCTGTAACTCAGGGAATGGATCAGCCTGGAAGTGTGTTGAATAATAACTTTGCCGCTGTAATGGATGTAGCCGGATTCAATTATCGTCCGCATATGTATCCCGAGGCGTATCAGAAGTTACCTCAACAGATTGTGTTAGGCAGCGAAACCGCTTCAACAGTTAGTTCCCGTGGCGTTTATAAGTTTCCTGTTGTTCGCGGTGCAATGAAAATGTATGACGACCACCAAAGTTCATCTTACGATGTAGAACATTGTGGATGGTCTAATTTACCTGAAGACGATTTTATCCAGCATGAAGATCTGCCTTATGCCATTGGCGAATTTGTATGGACGGGGTTTGACTATCTGGGCGAACCGACTCCATATTATACAAACTGGCCAAGTCACAGCAGTTTATTTGGAATTATCGACCTGGCGGGAATACCTAAGGATCGTTACTATCTGTATCGCAGTCACTGGAACCCTAATGCAGAAACGCTTCACATTCTGCCTCACTGGACCTGGAAAGGCCGTGAAGGAGAGGTTACTCCCATTTTTGTATATACGAATTACCCTGCTGCCGAAGTGTTCATTAACGGGAAAAGTCAAGGTAAACGTACCAAGGATTTAACGAAAACCGTACACAATACAGGGAGCAAGGAATCGCAGGAAGCTTTCGAACGTCAGCAGCGTTACCGCCTGATGTGGATGGATACCAAATACGAACCGGGTACTGTTAAGGTGGTTGCATACGACAAAGACGGCAAGGCTGTGGCTGAAAAAGAAATTCATACAGCCGGCAAGCCCCATCATATTGAACTTACAGCGGATCGTGTTCAACTTGGAGCCGACGGAAAAGATCTTTCTTTCATTAATGTAAAGGTAGTAGATAAAGACGGAAACCTTTGTCCCGATGCTACCAACCTTATCGAATTTAAAGTGAAGGGTGCTGGTAACTTTCGCGCAGCCGCCAATGGCAACAGCATAAGTCTGGAGCCATTCCATGAACCCCGCATGAAACTATTCAGCGGTCAGCTTACAGCCATCGTTCAGGCTGGAGAAAAGGCTGGAAACATTCGCTTCGAAGCTACGTCAAAAGGCGTGAAAGGAGCTACAATAAATATCTCAACTAAGTAATTTCTCGCTGCAAATAAAACGTGAGAGTAAGAGGGGAGTGTCCTGAAAGGGATGTTCTCCTCTTCTCTTTTTGACAAAGTTCAAGAGGCTTCCGAAAGAAATTGCTACCTTTGCAGCGTTGTTTTAACAAAACTGACTATTTAAGCGTGAACCGGTATTTTATTTATTTAGGCTATAATGGAAAAAATTATTGTGGATGGCAGGTCCAACCCAATGGAGTAACTGTGCAACAGTGTCTGGAAGAAGCAATGACAACGCTTTTGCGTAAACCCGTTCCTGTTGTGGGTGCCGGCAGAACCGATGCCGGAGTACATGCAAAGCTTATGGTTGCACATTTCGATTGGGATGACAAAATTGCCGATCCCGATTTGCTTGCAGGAAAACTGAATCGTCTTCTGCCAAAAGATATAGCTGTGTACAAAATTGTACCGGTCACACAAGATGCGCATGCCCGCTTTTCGGCTACTTCACGAACCTACAACTATTTTCTAACAGAGAAGAAAGATCCGTTTAATCATGAACTGGTATACAGGATTCCTGTAAAACCCGATTTCGATAAAATGAATGAAGCATGTAAGGTCTTGTTCGAATATACAGACTTTACCAGTTTTAGCAAACTGCATACGGATGTCAAAACAAATAATTGCCGAATAATGCAGGCCGGATGGAAGCCCGAAGGAGACGTATGGGTATTTACCATTCAGGCAGACCGGTTTTTACGTAACATGGTTCGCGCCATTGTGGGAACATTGCTCGAAGTAGGACGAGGCAAAATGACTGTCGAAGGATTCAGGGAAGTAATAGAACAACAAGATCGCTGTAAAGCGGGAACATCTGCTCCGGGACACGCTCTCTTTTTGGTGGGCGTAGAATATCCGGACGAACTATTTATAAAAACGAATAATATATGTGGTTAGGCTTAGCCTTCATATCTGCTTTTTTATTGGGATGTTACGATGTGAACAAGAAGCTTTCTCTTAACGGGAATGCAGTAGTTCCGGTATTGTTTTTTAATACACTTGTCTGCAGCATCATCTTTATTCCGTTTGTCGTTCTGTCTACATGGTTCCCCGAAACGCTTTCGGGAACATTATTTTATGTTCCCCGAATTCCGCTGGAGGTGCACGGATATATTATGCTTAAAGCAGTAATTGTTTTAGCATCATGGCATTTCGCCTATTTCGCCACAAAGCATCTCCCGTTAACCTTAACTGGACCAATTAAGGCATCTCAGCCTGTGATGACCCTTATGGGAGCATTGCTGATCTTTCAGGAAAGGCTAAATCTTTACCAGTGGATTGGAGTTATTCTTGCCCTTATTTCTTTTTATATGCTTTCATCATCCGGAAAGAAAGAAGGAATTCACTTTACACACAACAAATGGATTCTGTGCATGGTGCTTTCGGCTGTAACCGGTTCCATGAGCGGTCTTTATGATAAATTTCTGATGAGCTTTATTGAACCCATGGCCGTTCAGGCCTGGTATAATTTTTATCAGTGTATTCTGATGGTTTTTGTCCTTGTTTTTCTTTGGTATCCCACACATAAAAAAACAACTCCTTTTTCCTGGCGGTGGAGCATTGTTCTTATTTCTGTTTTTCTCACCATTGCTGATTTTGTTTATTTTTATGCGTTGAGTTTTCCTGACTCGATGATTTCCATCGTTTCCATGATACGGAGGAGCAATGTACTGGTCACTTTTGCCGCCGGAGCACTATTCTTCCATGAAAAAAACTTAAAGAACAAAGCTGTCGACCTATTCTTTGTGTTGTTAGGAATGATATTCTTATATTTGGGCTCAAAATAAATTACAGATGAAAAAAATACTGCTAGCAATTTGTTTTTTGTTTTCGCTGAATGGCATAAATGCCCAGGATATGGCCGCTTTATTTACGGCTATGCCCGATCAGTATATTCCCCAGCTCGAAAATGCCTGGCGTAAAGATTTAGTTGATCTGTACAATTCGGGGAAAGAAGCGAAACTTAAAAATACGATGGAGGGTTTTTCTACGCTAAAGAAGCTTACTCCCGATTATCTATCATTACAGGTTACCGATAATAGCGCGATTGAAATAAAAAGGCTTCCTTTAGTTAATAATACCTACATTTTATGTGTGGTAAATACGGCCTTCGGTCCGGTTGCCGATAGCCGTGTGTCTTTCTTTACCTCAGAGTGGAAACCTCTGGAAGCTGCCGATCTTTTTACTGCTGTAACTCCCCAATGGTTTATACGTGAAGATACCGATCAGAAAGACGAAAAATTTCTATTTGCTGCTGCAAGTTTGGATGTGCAGCTTATTGAGTACACGCTGAGTCCGGATAATTTTACTCTAACAGCAACGTATACAACACCAAGCTATCTGAGTAAAGAAGACCGTGAGCATGTTCTCCCGTATCTGAAAGAAACACCCCGTATATATAATTGGGAAAAGTCGCATTTTGAATAAACAAAAGCCCTTCTCTGTTTTTAGTATGAAAACAGGGAAGGGTTTTCTTTTATAAGCTTCTCTTTCCTGAATCAGGATGAAAGAACCCATTTCGTGAAAAGCTATTCCTTTGAATTAATCTACCATCCCTTTCTATTCTCTCTATTCAAATAATAATTTGTTTCAAAAAAACAGGCTGACCATGTTATGTTTTGTCCGTCACCCCGTCTAATGTATATACAATGGAACTCGAGACATTTAAAACGACCGTATTACCACTAAGGGAAAAGCTTTTGAAGTTTTCCCTGAAGATGACTAATGAAGGAGCAGATGCAGAAGATATCGTGCAGGAAGCTTTTTTGAAGTTGTGGTATATCCGGGAAAAATTAGATGGATACAACAGCGTCGAGGCTTTGTCGGTTCAGGTTGTAAAGAATCTCTGTTTAGACCGGTTGCGGGCAAAGCACACCGACAGGATGCCCGAAAACGGAGAGATGCTTCTGGCGGATACGTCCAGCCCGGAAGTGTTGTTGGAACAGCAAGATACAGTGGAGGTAATCCGGCGGATAATCGAAAAACTTCCTACGCTTCAGCAAAGCATAATACGAATGAAAGATGTAGAAGGTTACGAGCTTTTTGAAATAGCCGAGATTACAGGGACTCAGGTAGAGGCTGTCCGGGTAAATTTATCCAGGGCACGTAAAAAAGTGCGGGAACAATTTTTAATGATAAACAGATAAAATAATGAATATAGATGATTTACTAGCTAAATATTTCGAAGGAGAAACATCCGCAGAGGAAGAGCGCACTTTGCGTCGATTCTTTTCCGAAGGGGATGTGCCGGAAGAGCTGGCTGTCTATAAGCCCCTTTTTGGATATTTCGATCAGGAAAGAGAACGATCGGAAACAAAGAAAGTAATCCCATTAAGAAATGTAAAGCATAGGTTCTATTGGCTTTCGGCAATTGCGGCCTGTCTTTTGACTGCTTTTATGGTAGGAAAATACTATTTTGCCGCACAAGATTCATATCCCTGTTCCGGTAACTATGTAATAATAAATGGCCAGTGCTATTCAGATCCCGAAAAAGTCCGCTCTATGGCTTTGGTGGCATTGCAGGAAGTGTCTTCTACTCCGGATGAGTATTTGCCGGCTATAAGCGATTTATCTGACGAACAAATTTTTGAAAATCAACTCAAGGAGCTGGGTAATATACTCGGCGACGAAGAATAAATAACGTATTATGAAACAGAAAAGGTACACGCTGTTGCTGCTTCTGGCAGCCTTTTTGCTCTTGCCTCTTGCAGCAAGTGCACAGAAAGACCTGAAGATTCAGGAAGTTTTTCAGCGCTACGGAAAGAACCGTAATGTAACCATGGTGGAGCTGTCCAACGAGATGCTGGAAACCTATGGGATGACACACTACAAAAGCATAACCATAAAGGACGATGCCGAAGCACTCAGGTTTGTTCGCCGCTGCCTGGCCTCCGATCAGGAAGGTTCCCGTAAAATTAAAGAGATAACAGACGACGGCGGAGTTATTTCCGCGTATTATCAACTTCCCGGAAAAGAAACGGATATCAACCGGTTCATACTTTTTAAAGTAAGTAAAAAAGGATTGATTACCCTCGTTTATATCGAAGGCGATCTGGATAGCGACGATTTAATTACTTTGCTTTTTACAAGAAAAGATTTATAACTTATTAAATAGAACAACAATGAAAAAAGTACTACTAATGGCAACGGCCTTTTTCTCGCTTACTCAGTTGGCTGCCGGAATTACACCCATGACAGGTGATACCACTATCCTGTTGAACAATAAGAGGATTGATATACTTGAAACAGAAGATAGATTAAAGGTAAAGGTATATGAACTTACCGCCGATGGAGATTCTGTTGAAAGCGAAAAGATATTCGAAGGAATATATAAGGATGGCAAAAGTTACGAAACAAGGCGTCATATGAAATCTATTATTATTCCGGTACCTAACTGGAATAATGATTACGATCCGCACTGGGCCGGTTTCGGCGTTGGATTTGCCAACTTTGCGGATGCTTCACTAAGCATTAATGACGTAGATGGTGTGATGCTTAATTCGGGTAAATCACTCGATTATAACCTGAATCTTTTCGAAAAAGCTTATGCCTTTTCTCCTTACAGATGGGCCGTGGTTACCGGTGTTGGTATGAGGTGGACCCGTTACAGTCTCGACAACAACCAACACTTTATGGAAAAAGACGGAGTAACCTCCTTGTTTCCTGCGCCAGACGGAGTGAACTATATTTCCAGCAAGCTGGGAACTACCCATATCACTATTCCGGTACTGTTGGAATGGCAGAGTCCACGTAAAAACACCCAACTGTTTTTCTCTGCAGGTCTTGTTGGCTCTATCAAAACCTGGTCGTCTTCCAAAGTTGTTTACCGCGATTCCAACGACGACAAGCATAAAAAGAAACTGGATTCAGGAATGAATATCCGTCCGTTTGCCGTAGATGTACTTCTGCAGGGTGGGATAGGATCAATCGGAGTTTACGCCAGGTATTCTCCGATGACCATGTTCGAAAAAGGAAAAGGTCCGGATGTACATCCTGTCTCCATCGGATTACAATTCCATTTGTAATTTAAAAACAAAGCGAGGCGTAAAATCCGCAATGACGGTCGGATACAACGGGGCTGACTGATAGTTTGTATTTATCGGCAAAAGGGCGGGTGAACAGATAGGCACTGCCAATGCCTATGGCGGCTCCGGCAGTAACATCCCACCAATCGTGTTTCTGTCCGTACACCCTGCTCCAGCCAACATAGGAAGATACAAGGTATGCCGGAACGCCCCATTTCCATCCGTAACGGCGCTGAATAAAAGCCGCACCGGTAAACGATATAGAAGTATGACTGGACGGGAACGACAAATCGTTGCTACCGTCCGGTCTTTTTTTCTGAATGATATGTTTCAGTGCATAGGTAGTTGCTACGGTAGTTACTCCGGCAAGCGCACCTTGCTTTAATCCCTCATAATCCTTTAGAGCCAGGGTGGTTACCAAACTTGCAACAGGAGTAACCAAAGCCATTACATCACCCGAAGTCCGTACGGTTTCTCTGGACTGTGCATTGGCAGATAGGGTAGGCAAAAAGAATAATACAAGTACAATATAGAAAGTAAATCTGTTCATTGTATTTAAAATAGCTGAATAATTTTAGGAACAAAAATAAGCATACCAACGATGGCGGCAGCAATGGCAACCAGCAGTACCGCTCCGGCGGCCAGATCCTTTGTGTGCTTTATGGCCTCCTGGTAAACAGGAGATGCAAAGTCGGACAGCGACTCAATGGCTGTATTAAACGCTTCGGCGGCAAGTACGCTGCCGATGGCAAACGTAACAGCAACCCATTCCATCGCCGACAGCTGGAAATACAGACCCGCGATTACCGTAATAAAGGCTGCGAAGCAGTGAATCCAGGCATTATGTTCTTCTCTGACAAGCTTGCTGATACCTCTGAAGGCAAATTTGAAACTCCGGACCCTTCTTTTAAGGGAAAATTTCTTTTCATTCATATTGATTGTCTCAGTTATATCTTTTGATACCGGAAATATACCGGCTGAATGGCGCAAATGTAACTAAAAAAGCCGTGTCAAGGTTACCCTTGCACGGCTTTTTATGATTGGTATATTATTTTATAACCAGGTTTGCATGAATTCATCCATTTCCGGAGCGTTAGCTTCCAGGCTCTGTAATAACTTAAACTGCGCCTTTGTGCGTTGCAGGTTGTGTTTCGGACTATGTATTTTGTAATAAGTGTCTCCGTTGATATAATCCGTCAGGAAACGAACAGTCTGCATGTAAGTAAGCAAACGACCGCCGTAAGGAAGCAGTTTGATTTCTTCGGGAGAAAGAAAAGCCTTTGCCGTTTCCATATATCCACGGGTATAAGCCTTGAAAATAGGAAGATTCACTTCCACATTATCCAGGTTCTCATCATCTTCGGCACCTGTATTGGCACCAGTACGGATAAAGTCGCCGATATCAGAAAGCACAAAACCCGGCATAACCGTATCAAGATCTATTACGCACAATACTTTTCCATTTTCGTCGAACATGATGTTGTTCACCTTCGTGTCACAGTGGTTCGTACGCTTCTTCAGTTTACCTTCGCGATACAGGTCTTCCTGTATACACATGGCTTTAGCCCGTTTTTCTATTTCATCCACCAACTCTTTCACTTCGTCGAGACGTCCGGCAGCATTTGCTTTAACGGCGTCGTTAAACTGTTGAAGGCGGAATTCCATATTGTGGAAATTAGGAATAGTTTCTCCCAGTGCACCTTCAGGAAGGTCGGAGAGCATGGTTTGGAAATCTCCAAAAGCCTTACCAGCCTCGTAAGATAATTCGGGAGTAACCTCTTCATAACTTTTGCTGCGGGGAATGAACAGGCAAACCCTCCAATAGCTTTCGCCATCAAAATGATAATATTTATTGTCTTTCGCAGGCAAGAAGGTAAGAACCTTACGGTCGATGTCCGTTTCTCCTTTTTGTACTAATTTTTCTCTGATATGTGTAGTTACCGTATAGATATTGTTTTGAAGCATATCCACATTGGTAAAAATATGGTGATTTATACGCTGAAGAATGTATTTGATTTCTCCTTTCGAATTGGTTACTTTAAGGGTGTCGTTGATGTGTCCGTTGCCAAAAGGTTCTGCTGCAACCACATCCTCATCAATCTGAAACTGATTCAGGATGTGAAGCAGTTGTGTGTTCGTTTTTTCCATGTGTTTTATTCTGTTTAAATTAAGTTTTCAATGAAATGCAAAAATAGCGTTTATTTATAAAATAATCAATAAAAAAGCCTCAACAAAATTGCTGAGGCTTTTATTCAGAAGCTAAAGAAGCTTGCTGCTTATTTCTTTAATTCACGTTTACCGTAGCGGCTCATGAACTTATCTACACGACCTGCTGTATCTACAAGTTTAGACTTACCGGTATAGAAAGGGTGTGAAGTGTTAGAGATTTCCACCTTAATCAGCGGATAAGTAACTCCGTCAAGTTCAATTGTTTCTTTTGCGTTGATTGTTGAACGCGTAATAAATACATCGTCGTTAGACATGTCCTTGAACACGACGGGACGATAGTTTTCAGGATGAAGTCCTTTTTTCATTTTTTTTATTGTCTGTTATAATTATTACTTTTACTTACTATGGTAACCGGTAATTTGGTTTGCAAAGGTATAGTTTTGAGTTGAAGAAACAAAAGAAAACACATATATTTTTCCTCTTTCTCATCTTTTGTATTATTTTATATGTCTTATAGCATATAATTTTTTCAGAAATGTTATCTTTGTAGAGTTTTTAATCATTAACGTAAAATTATATACAACAATGGTAAGTTACAAAGAGTTAGGTCTGGTAAACACAAAAGAAATGTTTGCAAAGGCTGTTGCAGGTGGATATGCTATCCCTGCTTTCAACTTCAACAACATGGAACAGATGCAGGCTATCGTTCAGGCTGCAGTAGCAACTAAGTCTCCGGTTATCCTTCAGGTATCAAGCGGTGCACGTAAATATGCTAATCAGACATTGCTTCGTTATATGGCTCAAGGTGCTGTAGAATATGCAAAAGAACTAGGTTGCGAAAAACCTCAGATCGTTCTTCACCTGGACCACGGCGATTCATTGGAATTGTGTAAATCATGTATCGACATGGGCTTTTCTTCAGTAATGATTGATGGTTCTCATCTTCCTTACGACGAAAACGTTGCATTGACAAAAAAGGTTGTTGAGTACGCTCACGCACACGATGTTACTGTAGAAGGTGAACTTGGCGTATTGGCAGGTGTTGAAGACGAAGTAAGCGCCGAACACCACACATACACAGAACCAGATCAGGTTGTCGATTTCGTAACAAAGACAGGCGTTGATTCATTGGCTATCTCAATTGGTACTTCACACGGAGCAAACAAGTTTACTCCTGCACAGTGCACACGCGACGCCAACGGAATCCTTGTTCCTCCTCCTTTGCGTTTCGATATCCTTGAAGAAATCGAAAAGAGAATCCCTGGATTCCCTATCGTACTTCACGGTTCTTCTTCAGTACCTCAGGACAAAGTTGCAACTATCAACAAATTTGGTGGTGCAATGAAAGATGCTATCGGTATTCCTGAAGAACAATTGCGCAGAGCAGCTGCTTCTGCAGTATGTAAGATCAACATTGACTCAGACGGCCGTTTGGCTATGACTGCAGCAATTCGTGAAGTCTTCGCTACAAAGCCAGCTGAATTCGACCCACGTAAGTATCTTGGTCCGGCTCGCGATAGCCTGAAAGAACTTTACGCAGAAAAGATCAACACAGTTCTTGGATCTGCAAACAAATTATAATTCATACGAACTATAATAATAAGGAAGCCACTCCATTCGGGGTGGCTTTTTTATTTATTATTGCTACCTTTGAGGTTCCAATTCACATAGTAAATGGAAGACATACTTTTCGCTGATGATTTTTTAGAACAGAGCAAAGCTGGCGTAATGATTGACGTCCGTTCGCCATCCGAATTTATTGCAGGTCATATTCCGGGAGCAGTAAACTTACCTTTATTTTCAGACGCCGAACGAGCCGAAATAGGCACATTATACGTACACCAGGGGAAAGATCCCGCCGTAGAGAGAGGGCTGGAGCTTGTCGGACCCAAAATGGCTGGCTTTGTAAAACAAGCAAGGCGTTGGTCGGAAGGAAAACCGCTCTTTATATATTGCTGGCGTGGCGGCATGCGCAGCGGCAGCATGGCCTGGTTGTTCAGAACGGCTGGACTTAAAACCTATTTGCTTTCGGGAGGGTACAAAGCCTACAGGAATTCACTCCTTCAGCTACTGGAAAAACATTCCTGGAAACTGGTGATACTGGGAGGACCTACCGGCTGTGGTAAAACCGAAATACTACTTCACATGCAGAAAGCAGGGCATCAGGTAATAGACCTGGAAGGAATGGCACACCATAAAGGCTCCGCATTCGGAGCATTGGGAGAGCAAGAACAGCCAACCACCGAACATTTTGCCAACGAACTGCACCATTGCCTCAGAACATTCGATCCGTCCCAGCCTGTTTGGTGCGAAGGCGAAAGTTCGAGTATTGGCAAAGTATTCATCCCCCGCGAATTTTATTTGCGGATGATGTCCGGGTTGTTTATCAACCTCGAATTACCTTTGGAAAGCCGCATACAACATATAATGAAAGATTACGGTCAGTTTTCTGCCGACGACCTGATCGATTCCTTTTATAAGATAGAAAGACGTCTGGGAGGAGATGCAACAAACCGGGCAGTCGAGTATGTAAGACAGGGCGATCTTGAAAGCGCCATTTGTATCGCGTTGAAGTACTACGATAAAGGATATGGATTTTCTTCCCGCAAGCAATGGGCGCAACAGGTCGACTTTAATCCCCAGACCTCCGATGTCGCTTCCATCGTTGCCGAACTGGAAGAATTATACAAAAAAACAATAAACTGATGAAACAAATAGATACGAGAGGCCAACTTTGTCCGGCTCCGCTCATTCTTGCCAAGAAAGGCATAGAGCAGGCTGCTGCAGGCGAAGAAATTGAGATTCTAACCGACAACGACACGGCACTGTGCAATTTAAAGGACTACCTTGCCGAGCTAAAACTTATTCCGCAGCAACGCAGCGAAGGAAATGTACACGTACTTACGGTAACTAAACCGGAAGTACTTTCGGAATCTCCCGCTGCCGAAACGTTCTGCCATGCGCCAGCTTCCAACTATGTGGTTGTGATTAAATCGGACACGATGGGCGAAGGAGAGGCAGAATTGGGACAAATCCTGCTCCGCGCATTTATTAATTCGCTCAAAGAAGCAGATAAATTACCTTCGGCCATTCTTCTATACAATAATGGAGTAAAAGTAGCCCTGAAAGGAACCGACACAGCTTTGTCTTTACAGGCTCTGGAAGAAAAGGGTATTGTAATTATTGCCTGTGGAACCTGTTTGGATTATTATGAAGTAAAAGACAAGCTTGCGGTAGGCATGATAAGCAACATGTATACGCTTACGCGCTATATGTCGGAAGCCGGTCATATCGTATATCCCTGATAGTATGAATACTTATTTTGATAACGCATCCACTTCGTATCCCAAACCTCGCGAAGTAGCTTCGCAAATGGCACATTACCTTACCGAAGAAGGGGGTACGTATGGCCGGGCTGCCTACGACAGGGTACGGAAGGCTACCCTGCAGGTAGAACAATGCCGCGACTCTCTCGCTGCCGTTATGGGAGTGAAAGAGCCCGAAAAGATAAGTTTTACCAGCAATGCCACTACCGGTCTTAACGCTTTGTTACTCGGACTTTTATCCAAACAAACCGTTATCCGTGTATCCCCTATGGAGCATAATGCGGTGATGCGTCCGTTGTGGCACCTGCACCAGACAAAAGGAATCCGCATTGAAACGCTGCCTTCGCTGGCAGACGGAACCATCGATCTGGAAGCCTTGTATAAACTGTCCGCAGGCGATGGCGAGTTGTTTGTTATCAATCACCTGAGTAATGTGAACGGTGTTATTCAGCCGCTTCCCGAAATTTGCAGGCTTGCCGTCTCCAGAGGATGGCAGATCATGCTTGACGCCGCTCAATCACTGGGCGAGATTCCTGTGGATGCTTCCGGGTGGGATATCGACTACATAGCCTTCACGGGACACAAAGGGTTATTGGGTCCAACAGGCACGGGCGGATTTTATTGCAAAGAACCCTCTCAGTTACAGCCTACTCTTTTTGGTGGTACCGGCAGCTTATCCGATTCGTACGAGATGCCGGCAGAGCTGCCCGACCGTTTTCAGGCAGGAACACCCAACGTGGCAGGAATAGTCGGACTTCGGGCGGCACTTCAAAACAGACCGGTTGCTTGCCACAGCAAAAGCAACATGCTGGATTGCATAAAGGCAATCTCCCAATTGCCGGGCATACGAGTACATGGGGCAATTCATCCCGAACAACAGGGCGAACTATTTTCCGTTACACACGAAAAGCTTTCACCTGCCGACCTGTCACAGCGTCTGTTTGACCGGCACGGAATAGAAACCCGCTCGGGCTTGCATTGCGCTCCCCTTGCACATCGTACGCTGGGTACATTCCAGGCTGGCACCGTTCGGATCGCCTTGTCTCCCTATCATACACCCGCAGATTTAGATTATTTAATTAAAGCAATTACCGATGCGGCAACCTACTAAAATAGCTGTTTTTCAAACAACGCGGTTGGTCATCAAGGCCGACGCGGCTTGTAAAGAAGCGGGCATTCCCATTCGGATAGTGCCTGTTCCTCCGGCTATTTCGTCGGATTGCGGTATGTGTTTAGAAATTGCAGAACCTTTGCTGAGCGAATTTACCAAACTGATGGAGTCGCTGGCCATAGAAATGAAGATATATGACTACAACTTCCTTTGATTTATTAAGTACTTCCGCCTACGGAGGATGTTCGGCAAAGTTGTCGCCTTCCGCTTTGTCGGATTTGTTGGCTGCCATTCCATTGATTAAGGATGCCCGCATTCTGGTGGATATCGAGACGCACGATGATGCAGGAGTGTACAAGCTGAACGATGATACGGCGCTTATTGTGACGACCGACTTCTTTCCTCCGGTTTGTTCGGATGCCTATACTTTCGGACAAATTGCCGCAACCAACGCCCTGAGCGATGTGTATGCCATGGGAGGCACGCCTTTATTGGCGCTGAACCTTACCATGTTTCCTTCCAAAGATATTCCGCTCGAAGTTCTTGGCGAGATTCTTGCCGGCGGACAAAATAAGATAAATGAATCCGGTGCGTTTACAATGGGGGGACATACCATTGATGATAATCCTCCCAAATACGGACTTGCCGTGGTGGGAACAGTACATCCCGACAACCTGGTTACCAACGCCGGACTTAGTCCCGGACAACTGCTTATCCTTACAAAACCGTTGGGAGTAGGGGTGCTAATGGCGGCACAACGTATGGGAATGGCCGAAGAAGAGGCGTATGCGCAAGCACTGGAACAGATGAAGCTGCTCAATAAAGCCGGAGCCTCTTGTATGCAATTGTATGGCGTGAAAGGGGCAACGGATGTAACAGGCTTTGGATTGCTTGGGCATGCGTTAAAGATGGCGGAAGCTTCCGGTGTAACCTTGCAGCTCTCCCTCTCGTCGTTGCCAGTCTTGCCGCAGGTAATGTCGCTGCTCGAAAGCGGTTGTATTCCCGGTGCCGCTTTCCGGAATGCCGCGTTTGTAAAAGAGCATGTTCTTTATGCGCCTACCTGTACGGTGGAACAAAAAATGCTTGCCTGCGATGCCCAGACCTCGGGTGGATTGCTTATAGGAGTTGATGCCGATAAAGCCGAAAACCTGTTGGCCGAATTGCATGCCACTTCACTTCACCCCCAGGCAACAGTTATAGGCGAAGTAATACCACGTCGTAACAAAGCCATCTATTGTCTGTAAAGAGTAGTTTATTTTATTAACAGTATTACAAAAAGAGTTTTTATTCCCTGTTTAATGCCGTTTTTACGCATTTCTCGTCTGGATTGTGCTTTATTTTTAGTATATTTGTTGACATCCGTACAATATGTATGTACGGGAGTATACAAAACATAAAACAAAAATAGCTTATGACCAGAAAGAATTTGACGACTTCAGACATTACCCGTTTAAAAAAAATGTATGCGAGACACCTCCCATGGCTTGTACGCCTGGCGGAAGAATCAGCGGCATGCGATCTGTTTAAAAACCGGTTGCAGGCAGCACTAAATACAAATAAGACCGATAATGCCGTAGTGCGTAAAATTTCTCGTCTTATTAGCTATGATGGATCGGTCATCAACGAGCTTTCCACCGGAAAAGAGATGCAGATAGAGAGTTTGTCACTCCTTTGGCAGTTTCTAAGAGGAGAGGAGACGGAAGAGGCGCTGAACGATTTGCTTTTGGATTTGTATCATCAGTTTGCAGCGCTTACCGAAGAGAGGGAGGCAAAGAAAGACATTGCCTGGATAAAAAGGCAGATGAACCGATGGCAGACAGGTCTGGATAAAGAGGTAATCGACATCCGTATCACCAATCGGGAGCGAATCATCAAAGAACTAATCAAAAAGATTGAACGCTTGCGGGGAAGTGCATCCAAATACCTGTTTGACGAAGGCTACAACTTCGAGCAGAAGTATGCCAAGGTATGCGAATGGTGGAATTTAAGTCATTTCCACTTGTCCATGGCCATCAAATCGCCAACGGAGCTTAATACCTTTATGGGTAATTCATTGTCCGACGAAACCATGCGCATGCTGCATACCGCCCGCAAAAAGAAGATGCCTTTTTTCGTAACCCCGTACTATCTCTCTTTGCTGAACCCCAATGGAAGTGGATACAATGACGCGACAATCCGCACCTACATACTCTATTCTCCCGAACTGGTAGACACCTACGGATCCATAAAGGCATGGGAGAAAGAAGATATTGTTGAACCCGGAAAGCCCAATGCCGCCGGCTGGATGTTACCGGAAGGGCACAACATACACCGCCGCTACCCCGAGGTGGCCATACTTATACCCGATTCCATGGGACGTGCCTGTGGTGGATTGTGCGCCGTTTGCCAAAGGATGTATGACTTCCAGAGCGAACGGCTCAACTTCGATCTGGAAGCCTTGAAACCAAAAGAAAGCTGGGACAAGAAACTGCGCCGCCTGATGCACTACTTCGAGTCCGATTCGCAGTTGCAGGATATCCTGATCACCGGTGGCGATGCCCTGATGAGCCAGAATGCCACCCTGCACAAAATACTGGATGCCGTATATAAACTGGCTGTCCGCAAACGCAAAGCCAACGAAACAAGACCAGACGGAGCGAAGTATGCCGAATTGCAACGCGTTCGTTTAGGTTCGCGCCTGCTTGCCTATCTTCCCATGCGTATCAACGACGAGCTGATTGCCATTCTAAAGGAGTTTAAGGAAAAAGCATCCGAAGCAGGCGTGAAACAATTCATAATGCAGACCCATTTTCAGTCGCCGTTGGAAGTCACCCCCCAGGCCCGGGAAGCTATAAAAGCAGTCCAATCCGCGGGATGGACCATCACCAACCAACTGGTCTACACCGTCGCCGCTTCCCGCCGCGGGCATACAGCCAAACTTCGCCAGGTGCTCAACTCGGTGGGCGTAGTCTGCTATTATACTTTTTCGGTGAAAGGATTTCAGGAAAACTACGCCATGTTTACCCCCAATAGCCGTTCCCTGCAGGAAGGTCAGGAAGAAAAGATATTCGGACATATCCCCGACGATAAGATTCACGAACTGGACATCCTCATACAAGGACAAAAAGAGTTGGGAAGAAAACTTACCCGCTTTCTGAAAGACAACCACCTGCTGTTTGCAGCCACCGACCGAAGTGTATTAAACCTGCCGGCCATTGGCAAAAGCATGACCTTTGCCATGGTTGGAATAACTCCCGACGGGAAGCGGATTCTTAAGTTCGAGCACGACGCCACCCGCAAGCACAGTCCGATTATCGACAGCATGGGAGAGGTGTACATTGTAGAAAATAAATCCGTAGCCGCCTACCTCAGGCAACTCGAAACCATGGGCGAAGATCCCGAAGCGTACAAAACCATCTGGCACTATACGGAAGGAGAAACCGAACCCAGATTCCCGTTGTTTGAATATCCTGCGTTTCCTTTCCAATTAACGAAAGAGATGACAAATCTTCAAATCGGATAAATTAGTATCTTTGCAAGAAAATAGAATGTTATGATAGTAAACGAACGAGAATCAAGGCACGAACATGTGCTGGAGGTTGGTCGCCAGATGATGACGGCCGCCCGCACGGCTCCGAAAGGAAAAGGCATCGACATTATTGAAGTAGCTATGGTAACGGATGATGATATAATCCGTTTATCGGAAGATATGGACTGCTATTCCAGCGAAACTGGTATGAAATTCATTTTGCGTGATGCCGAAAACCTGCAGCAGGCAGAGGCCGTAATCATTATCGGAACCGCCCGGAAAGTACAGGGTCTTAACTGTGCCCATTGCGGCTATGCCACTTGTGTCGAAAAGCCCGATGCCGTACCCTGCGCTATCAACTCGATAGATCTTGGTATTGCCATCGGCTCTGCTTGTGCCACCGCGGCCGATAATCGCGTAGACAGCCGCGTGATGTTTTCTGCCGGAATGGCTGCCCAGCGCCTTGGCTATTTGGGTGATTGTACCTGTGTAATGGCCATTCCCATCAGTGCCTCGTCAAAGAATCCCTTCTTCGACCGCAAACCCAAAACACCGGTTCTGTAAAACCGATTTATGGTTCTTCGTCACTTTAGGTGCAAGCTATTAGGTTTTAAACGCAATGAGTTTGACATTAAGTAGTCTATAGCTTGCCCTATTAAACATCTGCCTCTTGATGGCCTTTATTTTATTGACAGTTCCTTCCAATAGCCCGTTATTCAAATAAATATCCATTGCATTTTGCACGGCTTGTTGGTCTGCTTTTATTCCACAAGCAAATGCCCTCATAGCTTTTGAATCAGATTCCATAGCCTGTTTTA